>Ga0335081_10000080_pt1 | contig 188861 bp, 137 predicted proteins | sample Lox_Sample_35_FD_206713 | JGI IMG/M metagenome (GOLD analysis project Ga0335081, IMG submission 206713) | Soil microbial communities from Loxahatchee National Wildlife Refuge, Florida, United States - Lox_Sample_3.5 | ecosystem: Environmental > Terrestrial > Soil > Wetlands | place: USA...
GATCGCGTGATTCTGACCCCGCGGCAGGAGGGTTACGTGGCCAACGCGCCGCTGCCTCCGATGATGCCTCCGGATGACAGCGACGATGACTCGTCGCAGGAACCGGTGCAGCCACCTCCGGCGCCGGTGCAGGTTGCACCCAAAGCGCAGCTGCCTCCTCCGCAGATGCCGAATCCCGCGCAGCTGCCGCCCACCCAGCCGGAGATTAAAAACGACGGGGATCCCGAGCAGTAGGAATAACCGAGTCGATCAGCGACGCTATCCATTCGAGTCCGCTACGAAACCCGCGGCGTCCGTTGAAGCGGACTCGATTCTTTCCACTTTTGCCTTCCCCGCACTTACACGAGCTGGGCTAATGAATCCGTCGCGTTTGCGACTCCAGCGGAATCTTGTGCGGGGTTTTCATACCGCCTAGTGTCGCTTGTGCGGATTAAACGCGAAAATTTATTCTGGATCACTTCGCCCAAAATACTCTGCTGAAAGGACTTGCGGGTTTTCGAGTTATGTTGCTATCGGCAAAGTCTTGAGCCAGCGCAACTTACAGCCAAAATATTGAGAAAGAGCAACTTGGCTGATTCGACTTTTGCCGATCCAAGCACCCTGAGGCCCTTCCAGTTTCCGATGTTTGGGCTGTGGACGTCTAGGACATGCGTCACATCAGATTGTGGAAATTTTGCAAAAGTTAGGGAGGGGTGATCAAACGCACGGGTACGGGAGAAGTGCCGGAGACGGACGCCCCGGGTGCATTATTCGAGCATCCGGAGACGTTAAGGACTGTCACATTCGGATTTCCAGCCACGTCAAGTCGATTGATGAAGACCTGAAGGAAGCCGAGGATTGTGACTTGTTGGTGATCGGTCGCGAAAGTCGAGGCGGCGGCGCTGTCATAAATCGGAATGTTAACGATTGAGCTGCTGCTCGTGATGATGTCGTCGTTGTTGACACCGGTACCGAGCTTGACGATTGGATTGTCGAGGCCAGCCTGGATTTGGAACGGGAAAACGGCGCTGGGCCCACTCGTGAGCCGTAGAACGTCCTGCCCCCCGGTAGAGCTATGTATGAGGCATTGGACGGCAGTGCCTGTGTCGCCAGTGAGGACTGTGGGCGTCACTGGCGCCCAGTCTGCCAGATCAATGTTGGCTCCGTTCGGTACTCCGCACTGGTACTGAGTCTGCTGATCGCAGCCATCGATTGCCTTCTGAAAGTCGTTTGTATTGGGACAAGTCGAAGTGGTTGTTGGGACGGCGGTGTAGGGAGACGCTTGGATGTCCGCTGGAACGTAGTCGATGTTGCCGCCAGTGGAATTAGGAGGGTTATCCACCAGATTGCCGGTAGCGATGGTACAGTCGGCTGCTCCCGGCTTGCACGCGGAAGTGATCGTGAAGCTCTCTCCGATGACGCCGCCTCCGAGTTGTAAGACTCCTTTCTTGTTGATGTCGCCGGTACTCGGGTCGACAAAAACGCCACCGGCACCAGTGGGATCCCGGTTGGGTATCAGCCAAGGCTTTACGCAGCGTGGTTGGATGGGAATCATGCCGTTAGCGGCAAACGCACCGGAGTTCGATGAGTTATATGCTTCTGCAGTGGCGCTGGCGCTGACCGAATTGCTGCTTCTTCCCCAGATTCGGGCGAAAAAGCTGGGCAGGTTGGTGCGTTGTACCCTTACGGTCACCTCGGGGTTCACGCCGAACACGGGGGCCGACCCGCAACCGGGGTTATTGGGAAACGTCACCGTTATCTGCGCAGGGGGTAGCGCTTGACCTGCAATCGTGTTTTGTTGTGCGATTACTGTGGCAATCTCCGTCGCGGTTGTACACGCGGCGCTCCAACTGCTGGTTGCGTTCTGTGGATCTCCAGTGATGCCGGAAATGGACAGCACTCGGGCTGCTGCCAGGGCGGCCGTGTCCGCCGTACGTTGTGCTTCTTCTCGAGCCAGGTAGAGAGTCACAGCATCGATGGAAAGCGCTGCGATGCCGAGAATGGCAATCATCGAAACCGCGACCAACACCATGGTGACCCCGCGTTCTTGATTCTCCGGACACCGCTGCCCGGCAGAACGCGACGATCTCGAAAGAAAAGGAGTCTTCATGGACTTTCAGTTCTCGTTAATTGCAGTCGCCGATGCGCTCAAAGTTGTCATGCTGGCATAAGTGGCGTTACTTACAAGCACGGAAATAATGCGATTAAAGTGCCAGGCGTATGTGTATTGCAGAGTGACTTTGGTCGAGATGATTTTTGTCTGAGTGCCTGAGATGACCTGTGTCGTAGCAAGAGCTCGATTGATTGAAATCTGGGAGAGGCCCGCAGCTGGTGGGCATCCGGGAGCAGTCGCAGACCAGACGAGATTCGCGGCCGCGAGGTTGCTCTGAGTAATCCCGCAACTGCTGAGATGATTTGCATCCAGATAGTTGCTGACGACCTGAAAGGCGTCCGCAACAGAAGCCGGGACCGTGGCGTTAGCGATGTCGGTTGCAGGGTCGGCGGCAGACGCGCGCGCCGCCTCGCGCGCCACATTCGTGAGTTTTTGCTTCAGCGTGAAGGCACCGCTGAAGTCGAAAATTCCGATCACGAAGACCATCAGCAGGGGCAGCGAGACGGCAAATTCGACCATCTGTGCGGCGCTGTCGGCGCGAGCCAGTTGTTTGAGTGCGGCAGCTGGCGACATTGGTTACCTCGTCTCCATCGGGGCCTGCGCTGAGGCGTTGATGAGAATGGTCTGTTTGTTCAACGATGCGAACGGTAGCCAGAACTGATACCGATATTGAAAGTGTACCGAGACACCACACACACCTGCACCGGCGGTATTTCCGCCCGTCTGCACGTTGCTTGAAAGAGCCACTCCCTCTTGCACACAGACGCCGGTATTGGCGTTGTCGCAGTCCACTGGGGCCGATAGCGAAGTGCAGGAGGTGAGTGAGGGGATGGCCACGGCGGGATTTTGAAGATTGCCTGTGCTGAGGTTTGACGCTGACATCACGGTCTGAATTGTGTTAAACGCGTTTTGGGAGCGGGTTTGCCCGGCAGGGCACGTGGTGCAAGTCTGCTGTGAGGCTGCCGTTGCGCCTTCTTGCGCGGCGCGGGTGATGGTGCCGTAGATGCTGAAGGCTTGTCCGAACCAGAAGATGCCGAGCAGGACCATGAACATGAGGGGCAGGACGGCGGCGGCTTCGGCGATTTCCTGTCCGTGGGTGTCGCGGGCTAAGGTCCCGACGATTTTTTTCGCGGCGCGCGGGATATGGTTTCGTTTCACGTTATGCGACTCCCCGCGCGTGGGCGGCGGCGTAGAGAACTACCGTACACGCCAGCGCCACTCCGTAGGGAACCTTGAGCGAGTCGGGGTTGTCTAGCGTTACTCGCTCGCCCGGCAGGCGGAAGGTTACCAGCGAAATGATGATGTGGCCGATATTGCGTAGCGTTTGCCGCAAGCGTCCTTTGTAAATTACCAGAGCTAGAGCCATTACTCCGGCTACGAAGACCGAGCCCAGCAGCAGATCGGTCAGCAGGCCGGGGCCGGTGAATGCGCCTAGGGCCCCGGCCAGTTTCCAGTCGCCTGCGCCCAAGCTTCGCAGCAAGACGAACGGGAGCAGTAGTGCCAAGCCTAGTCCCACGCCTAGCAGGGAATCTTTCAGTCCGTGCAGGCCGCTTAGGGCTACGTTCACTGCTACGCCTATTGCTGCGGCTGGAACCGTTAGCCAGTTGGGGATGCGGCGGCTGCGAAAATCGGTCCATCCTGCGATGGCTGCCAGCAGTACTGCTCCCGCTAGAATGATGGGCTTCACGTTGGCCGAGTCGATCCCGTTACCCCAGCGGCTGAAGCCGCGAATTCTTTGCCGCGTTTTGCGGCACGAGTGGAACTCGTGCCCTTCCCGAAACCGTTCGAAATCGAGTTTTTCCGCAGCCTCTGAAGTCGTGCCCTTGCCGTTCGTGCTCCAGCGACGTATCCATGATATTGAAAAAGAGCTCAATTGTGACGGTTTTGAACGTCTGGGGGAGGAGAAAGTAACTCCTGGGGCGGATTTTGGCATGGAGTTGGGGGGAAGTCAACGGATTGGGTGTTGGGGCTTGGGTGGTGGGTGTTGGGTCGAGGCCTTCTTATGCCTTCTTGTTTCTTTGTGGTTTGTGGCTTTTTAAAATCTTTCACCACAGAGGGCACAGAGGGGCACAGAGGAAAACTTTGTTTACACCCGGAGTGCATTGTCGCGGGAGATCCTTCCGACCCGCTGGATAGAACGCGGGTCGTCAGGATGACGCCTTGGTTTAGTGTGGGACTCCAATCGCTTGGATATGAGGCCTACACTTACGCCGCCTAAGACCTAACGCCTACGACCCAACACCTAACTAGCGATTGAAGGCTGGGGCTGTGTTGTGCTCGGCTACTATCTTTTTTGCGTTTTCGGCTAGGGCTTTGGCTTGGGGGAGAAGCTCCAGGCCCTTTACTACTTCTGGGTCGGATTCGGCGCGGACTTTCATGCCTTCATCCTGGCCGAAGGCGTCGACGAAAATCTCCGACTTGATGTTGGACTTGATCCAGTCGGCGTTGTCGATGAGATCGGATTGGGTGTAGGCGATGTTGGCTTCGTCGAGCGACTTGCGGAACTCGGCGACGGTTGCGTCGTCGACTTCGAAGCTCTTGGTCGGGTGATGATCGACCACGTAGCGCTTGGCGAAGTTGAAGAACGCGTAGTGCTGCAGGAGCGTGTCCTGGAAGTGGTTGGTCTTGACGGGCGGAATGTTGACGTCGGGCGTGATGCCGCCGCCGCCGTAGACGGTTCGTCCGCTGTCAGTGAGTTTCACTTCGCGGTTGGCCAGGTTTGGATTATCGGCTTGGTCGCGGTTGTAATAGTAGTCGTAGAGCGAGATGTTTGAGTAGTCGCGCTGGATTAGGCGTCCGCTGGGCGTGTAGTAGTGCGCCGTGGTGAGCGCGAGGCCGGTGTTTTCTGACAACGGATAAACCGTCTGTACGAGGCCTTTGCCGAAGGTGACTTCGCCTACGATCAGGCCGCGATCGTGATCCTGAATCGCGCCGGAGACGATCTCAGCTGCTGACGCGGTGAGGCGATTTACCAGAACTACGATGGGATAATCTTTGCCGCCGTTGCCGTGCTGCGCTACGTAACGCTTTTCTGGTGAAGATCGGCCGTGATGCGAAACGATTAGCTGGCCTTTCTTCAGGAATTTGTCGGCTACGCCTACGCCTTCGCTTAGCAGTCCGCCGGGGTTGCCGCGGAGATCGAGAATGAGGCCCTTCAGGTCGCCGAAGGAATCTAGCGCTTCGGAGACCTCGTGCTCGGTGGTCTCGTTGAATCCGTTCACGTGCATGTAGCCGACGCCGGGCTTGATGATGAAGTGCACGTCGACCGAGTAGCGCGGGATTTCGTCGCGGACGAGCGTGAACTCCATGGGCTTCTCGACGCCTTCACGCGCGATGCTGATGTGAACGGTTGTGCCCTTGGGTCCCTTGAGCAGATCGGCGACGTCGCCGGTGCTCATGTTCTCAGTGGACTTGCCGTCTACGGCGATAATCACGTCGCCGGGATGAATGCCGGCTTTATATGCGGGCGTTCCGACGAATGGGTAGATGACGATGACTTTGTTGTTGCGCGGGCCGACGGTCATACCCACGCCGTAGTATTTGCCGCGCTGATCTTCGCGCATGAGCGCGTAAGATTTGGGATCGAAGAAATTGGAGTGCGGATCGAGCGCGTGCAGCATGCCCGGGATGGCGCCGTTGTAGATCGCCTTGTCGGCATTCACCGGCTCTGCGTAGTTCTCTTCGATGAGCGAGTACACGTCGGTGAATTGCTTGAGGCTGTCTTTGACCTCGGAGTCGCCGGTCATGGACGACTGCTGGCCGGAGCGCTGGGCGAAGAGGATGCCCAGGAATCCGCAGGACACGAGGAAAAAGAGTACGAGGAAGAGTGATCGGCGAGAACTACGTGCCATCTTGAGATTTCCTTTGGTTCAGGGTTGCTTTCACCCCAGCTACCGCGCTGAATAAACGCAGTATATCACCACTTTAGACTGCCCCGGACCGGGATAGTCACCAAGGGTAACTACCCCAATCCCAACAGTTTCTAAGATGCACGATCTCGCGTTTCAGGGCTATTTTCTTTTCGGACGGCGAGGCGTATGCGGGAGCTCCGGCTGTTGATGAGATCGTTCCGAAGTCGGCTGAATGGAGGTTGCCGGAGCCAGAGGGTCGGCTTCCCGGCAGTCTGGATTGCCATCGGATTGATCGCAGGGAATCATCGCGAAAGCGTGCTCGTCGCCATTGGGAAGGATGGCGCGGCCCACGATTTCTCCGCGATCGTTGATGAAATTCGGCTCCTGCAGGATGATGCCGGAGTTCGGCGGGAGGAAGCGGGCCAGATCGATGATGGGGCCGCGACCGTCCCAAAACCAGGAGTGGCCGCCCACGCCGCAGGGGCCGGAGCCGCCTATGACCTGTCCTATTGAGTTGACGATGAACGCGGAGCTGCAGGGATCGCCATCCACCGTGCCGAGATCGAAGACCCTGCCATCTTTCCAGACTGTAGCGTGGTGAACTTGACTACCCGGCAGATCTGCTTCGCCGACGATGACGCCACTATCGTTGATCCAGCCCGCCTGGCCGTTATCGCCACCGAGAGTTCCCAGGTCGACCATTGCACCGTGGGGACCGGGCCAGAGGAATGGGTGGGCGGTCGAGTTGCCGTTCAGAAGTGAGAAGCCGACGACTTGACCACGTTGATTGAGGATGAAGGGCGCGGCATAGTCGCCGCCGAGAGTGCCGAGGTCGCGCATGTGTCCGCGCTGCCAGAGGAATGGGTGAACTGGCGGCACGGAGCCATCGCACCATAAGCCGGCGGGCCCCGGAGTGAAGCTGGTGTAGGAAACTCCGATGACCTGGTTGGCTTCGTTGTTGTAAAAGGCGAAGGCGTCGGGGCCGCCAAGAGTCCCTAAGTCCTGCATTGCGCCTCCGTTCTGGGCAAAGGCCCGGGTCTGGGTGCCAAACGAGGCACAAAAGCCGGGATCGGGAAACGAATCTGGTTCGGAATTGGCGGCCATGCCGATGATCTGGCCGTGCGAGTTGGTTTCCAGGGCCAAGCTCTCGTAGCCGCCGAGAGTGCCGAGGTCAATCATTTTGCCGTTTTTCCAAAGGACGGCGCGAATGGCGGGAACGCCTGCGATGGGATCGAGATCTCCGTTTTCTGAAAACCCTGAGATAGTGCCGGCGGCATCGATCCAGACCGGAAACGAATTGAATCCGCCGGGAAGCGCTCCGAGATCGGTGAGGACGCCGTGACTCCAGAGCGCTGCGTGGTTCACATACGCGTCCTGGCCAAGGTACGGGTTGAAGTTGTTGAAGTTCGGGTTCTGGATGGACAAGTCAGCGTTTGGGATGAACATTCCCCGGTTGTTGGCGGTTCCGCCGCCGCCATCGATGGAACTCGTCGGTCCGCCGAGCGTTCCCAGGTCGACGTAACGGAACCGGTGAGGTTTAGTTTTGGACTGCTGTCCGACGGAAGCGATGGCCAACGCCATCACGATCAGGGCGGACGAGAGCAGCGCGAACGAAAGTCTTGCGGTGAATCTCTTGGTTTGCATAACAAATATCTCCAGAGTTGTTTTTCGTGAGGGGAAGCGCTGGCGAACGGCTCTCACTTTGGGATACGCCGCTTTTGGCCGCAATGGCGGACTGCTGACTTTCTCCTGACCTGTTTCTTCCCTCAAAGTTCCCTCGATAAGTGAATTACTTACGCGCAACATCGATCGGTCTGTCGGCATGCGCGGTGCTACACTGCTGCCACCTCTCGGGTGTGCTCGCATGAATCGACAAGTCAGATCTGCGGGAGTGGCTCGCTTCGGCAGCTTCGAACTCGATCTGCAAACCGGCGAACTGCGCAACGATGGGAAGAGGATCGTCCTGCCGGGCCAGCCTTTTCGCGTGCTCACTACGCTGCTGGAGCGATCCGGGCAGTTGGTGACGCGCGAGGAGCTGAAAAAAGAGCTTTGGCCGCTCGATACATTTGTAGAGTTCGATCAGGGACTCAACAAAGCCATCAACCGCCTGCGCGAATCGCTGGAGGACGATGCCGGCGAGCCGAAGTTCATCGAGACGCTGCCGCGCAGGGGATACCGATGGATTGCGACGGTCGGCTGGGAGCGCGACCCGCAAGAGTCAGTTCAGACAGAGCAGAAACCTGCTTCATCCGAGCAGGCTGCGTCTGGCCAGATCTCTCCATCGAATTTGCGAGCCGACTCGGGCGCGCGACTGAAGCGGCCTCGAATGGCGGTTTTAGCCGTCGCGCTGGCTGTTCTTATTTCCGGCGGCGCCGGACTTCTGGCGGGACGCAAAATCTGGCAACAGAAACCGCCTGAGTTTCACCGTTTGACCTTTCAGCGTGGTTACATTCCTGCCGCGAGGTTTTCTTCCGACGGAGAAACGATCGTTTACAGCGCGGCGTGGGAGGGTGGGAAACCGGAGCTGCTTTCGACGCGTCCGGATTATCCGGGATATCGGAGCCTTGGGCTGAGCGATGCAAATCTGATTGCGCTGTCGTCGACTGGGCAAATCGCCTTGACGCGGGCCATCACTGGCTCGGCACATGTCGGCAATTTTGTGGGGACATTAGCCCTTGCGCCGCTCGCTGGTGGCTCTGCGCGGGACGTGCAGGGCAGCGTCGTGTGCGGGGACTGGACGCCGGACGGCGCAAGAATGGCGCTGGTACGCATCGAGAGCGATTCATATCAACTGGAATTTCCTGCCGGCAAAGTTCTGTATCGCAGCATCGGTTACATCAGCAACCCTCGCATTTCTCAGAATGGAAAGTTGGTTGCATTTCTGGACCATCCGCAAAGCGGCGACGACCGCGGCGCGGTCATGTTGATCGATGCAGCGGGCAAGGCGCGAGCACTGACTGGTCTATGGATGGGAGGAGCGAACGGGCTGGCTTGGTCCGCTGATGGAAAAGAAATCTGGTTCACTGCCGCTTCAGTGGGAAGCGGTAACGATCTTCTGGCGGTGGATTTGAATGGGCATGTGCGAGCGATCCTGCGGGCGGGAATTCGGTTGGTGCTGCAGGATATTTCTGCGCGCGGTCAGGTTCTGCTCACCGAAGAGAACGAGCGTTTCGGAATCATCGCTCAGTCCGATGCGGGTCAGCGCGACTTGAGCTGGCTCGACTATTCGTTCCTGACCGGCGATCTTTCGCCGGATGGGAACTCGATTCTTTTCAGCGAACAAGGCGAAGGCGCTGGCCCGAATTATTCGGCTTGCATCCGAAAGCTGGACGGCACACCCGCCGTGCGTTTGGGAGAAGGCATGCCCACCAGCATTTCTCCGGATGGAAAATGGGTCACGTCGGTTCTGCCGGATTCTTCGGGGAGAGTTGGGCGTATCGAATTGTTACCGACTGGCGCTGGACAGCCCATAAGCGTAGTGAGTAAAGGAATCCAGCAGCGCTGGGGAAGTTGGTTTCCACGCACGAACCGAATTCTGATCACGGGCAAGGAACCGGGTAAGCAATTGCGGTCGTATGTGCAAGCGATGGACGATCCTACTCCCAAGCCTTTCACGCCGGAAGGAGTGGTCGCTGTTCTGATCTCGCCTGATGAAAAATATTTTCTCGCCGAAGCGACTGACGGAGGCTGGGATTTGTATTCGATTGATGGACGAAATCCCAAACATCTTTCGATTGGAGCAGACGAGGTGCCGATGCAGTGGAGCGCAGATGGAAAGTCTCTGTATCTGCGCCGCGGAGATCTGCGTGCCGAGATTTATCGATGGGATCTCGCGACAGGTAAGAAAATACTGGTGCAGGCCATCGCACCTGCCGATCAGGCGGGATTGCTGGCGGTGGACGCGATCATTGTCGGGCGAGACGAAAAAACTTACATCTACGGATACGCGCGCATCACCTCCGACTTATTTCTGGTCGACCGGGTAGACGCTCGCTGAGTTTCGTCGGTTCGTCACCTCGCATGATCTGATTTCGCGGAGTTCGCGATGCGGATCATCGCTGCCAGGCTTTTCTCGACGTCATCGTCGGTTGTGGCCCAGCTGGAGACTGAGATGCGCATGGCGGTGTGACCTTGCCAGACAGTGCCGCCGCACCAGCAGGTACCGTCGGTTTGAATGGCGGCGATGGTGGCGCGGGTTTCTTCCGGCGTGCCGAAGGAAACTAGCACTTGGTTCAGGACAACGTCGTTGAGGATTGTGAATCCGGCGGCGCGGAGGCCTTCGGCGAAGCGGCGGGCCTGGCGGCAGTTGCGCTCGATCATTTCGCGCAGGCCTTTGCGGCCTAGTGACCGCATGGCGGCCCAGAGTTCTACGCCGCGAGCGCGGCGGGAGGCATCGGGAGTGAACTGCCACGGTTCGCGCTCGCTGCTCTGCGTGAGGTACGCGGCGTTTCCGGCGGAGAGCGCGCGGCTCAAATGCTCGGGATCGCGCACGACGACCATTCCTGAGTCATAGGGAACGTTAAGCCACTTGTGGCAGTCGATGGCCCAGGAGTCGGCAAGATTGAAGCCATCAAGAAGCGCAGCAAATTCCGGCGAGACTGCGCCCCATAGTCCGAATGCGCCGTCGACGTGCACCCAGGCTCCGGCTTCACGGGCTCGCTGGCAGATTTCTTTTGCCGGGTCGAAGGCGCCGGTGTTGACGTTGCCAGCTTGCAGGCAGATGACCGTGCGATCGTCGAGCGCGGGGAGTTGATCGGCGCGCATGCGGCCCTGGCCATCGGCGGGAACGGTGACCACGCGCGAGCGGCCGAGGCCTAGCATGGTGAGCGCGCGCAGCAACGAAACGTGGACCTCTCCGCCAACGATTACGCGAATCGGCGGCGCGCCGAAGAGCCCGTCTTCTTCGACGTTCCATCCAGCGCCTTGGAGTATCGCTGAGCGCGCGGCGGCGAGGCCGGAGAAGTTCGCCATAGTCGTGCAAGTGACGAAACCGATACCGCTACTTGCGGGCAGACCGAGGAGATCGAGCGACCATTCGCGAACGACGTCTTCGAGCTTTGCTGCGCCGGGAGCCATGACTCGCATGGCGGCGTTTTGATCCCATGCGGCGGCGAGCCAGTTGGCGGCGAGCGATGCGGGAAGCGTGCCGCCGATGACGAATCCGAAATAGCGGCCGCCGGTTGTGGCGACGGTTGCGGGCGAGGCGATATCGTCGAGCAGCGCGAGAACTTCGGCGGGGTCTGTTGCGGCTTCGGGTAACGAGCCGCCCAGGCGGTCGAGATTAGCGAGCGCTTCGGCGCTCGGGACTACGGAACGCTCGTCCAGTTGGCTGAGATAGCGAGCGGCGCGGTTTGCGGTTTCGGCTAGAAACTCGCTGACAGGAACGTCCTTTTGCCCGGTTGAGATCATGGGGGTGGTTCACTTCCTGCTTCTGGCATTCATTCGAGCCGGGAGCGGTGGCGATTTTTACTGAAAAGCTTTTTACCGCAGAGGGCGCAGAGAAAAGCCGCGGAGTTCGCGGAGAAAAACTTGACCGCTTGATGAAGAATGTTTTTCCTTCCAGGCCGCGTCCTTCGTCTGCTTGCCCGCCAATTGGACGCTTGGCCATGGCGATCGGTCACAAAAATCCATCATGACTCAAGCGGGCGGCGGATGAAGTCGACGTAATGGCGAAGTTCGGCGATCGACGACTCGGCGACCAGCGAGAAGGCGAGCACGCGGCAGCCTTGGGGGAGTTCGGCGGCGGTGAGCGTATCGCACACGACAGCCGCCGTTTGTTTCAACCCACGTTGCCAGTTCGCGATGCGGGCGTCGCGAAAGACCAGCGAGTCAGGATGAAACCCGGCGGCATTAAGTACGGTACGCGCCAGTTTCAGGAATTCGGCGCAGCGCGAGGCCACTCCGACCAGAGCGCCTGCCGGAGCCGGAAGATAGGCGGCGAGCGATGCTGGAACCGAGCGCAATTGCAGCGTCAGCAGATCGGTTTCTGGAGACAGCAATTTGCGGGCGGCCGCTTCGCGATTGACGAGGGCAACCGGAATGCCGCCTTCCAGTCCGGCGATGCGCTGTTCGGTGCCGCAGGATTTCACCGGGAAGGCGACTGCCTTCGAAATCTCGGCAGACAGAATCCGGCGCAATTCCTCGTCGGGTTCAATGAGCAGAAAGTGATCAGGGGGTTGAAGGTCGATCCAGCGGCGCAGGTGCGATTGCAATTGCGTGCGCGAAATGCCGAGCTGTTGTGCCGAGCGGAAAAGCTGCGCGATCATCTGGTCGAGCGCGAACGCTGGGGCGAGGGCGATGTCGGGTTTTGTGGAGCGCACATAGACGCCGCTGCCGCGGCGGAACTCGACCCAGCGGTCGCGCTGCAGCTGGCGGTAGCCCGCGCTGACAGTGTTGGGGTGCAAATGGAAGCGGCGCGCGAGTTCGCGCGTGGAGGGGAGGCGTTGACCAGGCGCGAGATCGTCGCTCAAGATTCCAAGAACGATCTGCGTAACCAGTTGTTCGCGAATAGAGACGTCACTGCCGCGGGCAAACCAGAGTTGCATGGCGGCAACATCTTAAAACAGTGGGCAGTGGTCGGTGGGCAGTGGCCAGTCCTGGCGTCGACTTTTAGCTTCTTAGAAAAACGAAGCTCGAACTGGCTTGGATGAATCTCTGGATCGATGGTGCTGGCCAGTTCGGCTTCAAATTTCGCAAACGTTGAGCTTTTAAACGCTTACTGAAACCGCTGCTATCGCTGGGGAGAGCGCGTCGCCTTGGCTTGGGCTTAGGTCGAAGCTTTCCAGATTTTGTTGCAGCATGGCGAAGGTTTGTTGGGCTTGTGTCAGGCTGCCGGATTGAATCTGCCGGCCTAGCTGATCGAAGAGATCGCTGACTGGATGCGACTGCGAATCGGATTGGCTTGAGCCGAATTGATTCGAGGCGAAGCTGGATTCGTGGTGGTGATGGCCGTGGCTGGCGGGGCTCTGGGGGGATTGCGTCTGAAGGTCCTGCTGCAGCTTGGTGTAATCCTGCTGCGCGGCTGAGATGTTGCCGGACTGGAGATCTTGCCCCAGCTGGTTGAACTCCTGCTTGAGGGTTTTAATGCCTTGAATCGGTGACGCCAACGGCGGTTGCAGCGCGATCGAGTGCAGTTCGACCAGGTCGGGCTGAGCGGCGTTGCTGTTGCCGGATTGCAGATTGGTGGTCAGCAGCGGGAGTTGCTGTTGAAACTGCGGGAGCGGATTATTAACCAAGTTGGAGATTGCGGAAGTGGACATGGTGCCTCCTTGTAAGTTGGAGCTCACGCCCCAGGAGCTTCACTGAGATGGGGGCACGTCGCGTGCCGTAGAGCGTTGGGATCGGCCATTCGTTTGGGGCCTTGGCATCTTGAGCAAGAGAAGATAGTTTCCATGCGCTGGGTGAAGGGAAATATGTCCGCCGAGCCTGAAGAGGCGCGTGTTGCTTTCGAATTTTGCCGAACGACTCGGCAGCTTATGCCTATTCCGATACGCGAGCTCTGGGGAGCGGAGCGTTGTGTACGTGTCACGAAGATGTCTCGTAACGCGTTGCCGCTTTTCCCGCTGCGGCAGTATGATGAAGCCCATGAGCTTTTCCGAGACGATCTTCCTGTTCTTCCTGGCCCTGGTGATTTTTGGGCCCAAGAAGTTGCCGGAGATCGCACGCCAGGTAGGCAAGGTGCTCAACGAATTCCGCCGTGCCTCGAACGAGTTTAAGTCGCAGATTGAGCAGGAAATCGCGCACCTGGAAGTCGAAGAGAAGAAGAAAACGATCCTTGCGCCGAGCCAGGCGCCGGAAGGCACGGCGAGCCGCACACTGAGTTTGGGAACGACTGAATCTGCGAGTGTCGAAGCTACTGCTTCGGAGGCTTCGACTTCGCCGGCAACTTTGGCTGCTACTGAGAATAATGTGAGTCCTTCTTCGACCGAAAGCTCTTCGACCGAAAGCTCATCGACCGAAACCCCTTCGGCCGAAACCCCCGGCGCCACAGCCGTCCCCGCGGAGCAGGCCACCGAAGCTTTGACGCCCGAAGCAGTTACCTCCGCTGTGTCGCAGGAATCGCATGCCTAACTGGTGGGCCGCGCTAAGTGGCGGCCAGGGCGAATCGGAGTCCATGCCGACGATGGGCTTCCTCGAACACCTCGAGGAGCTGCGGAAGCGGATCGTGCGCTCGATCATCGCGGTGGCGGTCGGCACGGGGGCGTGCTGGTTTTTCCGCGAGCGTATTTACGACTTGATGCAGAGGCCCATTGTGCAGGTGCTACACGAAAAGCATCTGCCCGAGAAGCTCGTTTATCTGAACCCGGTTGATCCCTTCAACTTGTACTTGAAGATCGCGATGTTAGCCGGTTTGTTCCTGACGTCGCCTTTTGTGCTTTATCAAGTGTGGATGTTCATTTCGCCGGGACTCTATCGAAACGAAAAGCGCTACCTTCTGCCTTTCATGGCATCGACCATCACCCTCTTCGCACTGGGCGGTTACTTTGGCTACAGCATCGCCTATCCGAGGGCGCTGGATTTCTTCGTCATAAAGTTCAATGGTCAGTTCCAGCCGATGATCACGATCAGCGAGTACACGCAGCTCTTTCTGAGCATCGTGCTGGGCATGGGGCTGATCTTCGAGATGCCGATTCTGGTCTTCTTCCTGGCGTTCCTCGGCATCATGTCGCCATCGTTCATGATCAAGAATTTCCGCTATGCGATTCTGGTGATTTTTATTATTGCGGCAATCGTTACGCCTACGCCTGACATCGTGAACATGTGCGTGTTCGCGGCGCCCATGCTGGGGCTATACGCGCTAAGCATTGGAGTGGCGTGGCTGGTCCATCCGAAGCAGCGCAACGCGCGCAAGGAAAAAGAGAAGGCGCAAGCATCATGAGGTTGAGATTGTTTTGGTGGGTGGTGCTGGCCCTGGCCCTGGTTGTGCTGGCATGCGATCGGGATAACGATGCGGCAGTGAAACAGACGGCGCCTTCGGCTGCCGCGTCCACGGCTGAGCCTGCCAAGCCGCAGCTGAATTTCCCCGCCGATAACGGCCCGCCTCCTGCTTTCGATGGCGACCGCGCCATGCAGTACGTGAAAGAAATCGTGAAATTCGGGCCTCGGCCGCTGGGCACGGCGAATCACAAAAAAGTCGAGGAATATCTCGGTGGACGCCTGAAGGGCGATCAGGTGGAAGACGACGTTTTTACCGCCGATACGCCGGTGGGGAAGTTTCCCGTTCACAACATCATCGCCAAGTTTCCGGGTACGAAAGACGGCATCATCATCGTCGCCAGCCACTACGACACGAACTATCCGCTGCGCGACACGTCGTATGTGGGCGCGAATGACGGAGGGTCGTCGAGCGCGGTGCTGCTTGAACTCGCCAATCAGTTACGGGGCAAACCTCGCGACGGTTACAGCGTTTGGCTGGTGTGGGACGATGCGGAAGAGGCTATGAAGCCCGACACCGAGATGCCGTTTATGGATGACAGCTTGTACGGCATCAGCCATCTGGCGGAGAAGTGGCAGGCGGACGGGACGCTGAAAAAAGTGAAGGCATTTCTGCTGGCCGACATGATCGGCGATGCCGATCTCGAAGTCGAGCGCGATTCGAATTCCACGGTGTGGTTGGAAGGCGTCGTGTACGAGGCCGCCACGCGGCTCGGATACCAGTCGCACTTTTTCACGCGCAATAATCAGGTCTCTGATGATCACTTGCCGTTTGTGAAACGCGGCGTGCCATGCGCCGATCTCATCGACTTCACTTACGGATACAACAACGTCTTCTGGCACACGCCACAGGACACCGTCGACAAGATTAGTCCGAAGAGCATGCAGATTGTGGGGAGCGTGATTCTGGAGTCTGTGCGCATGCTGGATAGGATGGAGCCTTTGCCTCCGAAGTGACTTTCACTCCGAACAGAAAATCTTTCACTACAGAGGACACAGAGGACCACAGAGGAATTCTGAGCCTGTTTTGCGATTTTTTAGAATTTCATTTCTAATGCAGCCCATATGCGAATCGTGAAGACTTTGTTCTTCTTTTGCATGGGGCTCTTTTCTCTCGCCGCATTTTCCCAGGTCGACATCAACTCCGAGAATCAGGTCATTCAGGCGGCTCTGCAGCCTTCTCCGCTGGAAGACAACCTTCGGCATTTGACGGACGACATCGGCGGACGCGTGCCCGGCTCGCTCGCTATGCAGCATGCGGTCGAGTGGGGCATGCAAGCTTTGACCGCGGCCGGAGCGGACAGCGTGCATCTGGAGGGATTCGCGATTCCGAATTCGTGGGCTGAGGGCGCGACGGAATTTGTGGCGACGTCTTCCTATGAAATCGGAGCGAGCAAGGTGGGCGGAACGGCACTCTCGGTTTTCAAAGTGCACGCGGTCTCGATGGCGTGGGCTCCGGCGCTCGCTCCGGTGAAGCATGTTCCCGTCGTCGATGTGGGCGAAGGGACGGAAGCCGATTTTCAGAAAGCAGGCGAAGTTGCGGGAAAGGTTCTGTTGGTTCACACGACGGTCCTCAAGACCTGGGAAGATCTATTCGCCGAATACACGAATACTCCCCCTATTGTTGACCGCGCGGTGAAGGGGAAGGCGAAGGCGATCGCTTTCCTGGCCACGCGTGAGCACGACATTCTTTACCGGCATTCGAATTCTTCAACGGGAGAGATCGACAAGCTGCCCATGGTGATAGTCGCGCGCGAGGATGGAGAACGGCTGGCGCGGCTGCTTGCGTCGCATCATTCCGTCTGGGCTGATTTGTCGATTCCGAATCAAATTGGTGGGCCGATTCGAGCCTCGAATGTGGTGGGAGAGATCAAAGGCAGCGAGAAGCCGGACGAGTTTGTGATTCTGGGCGCGCACCTGGATTCATGGGAACTTGGTACTGGCGCGCTCGATAACGGATGCAATGCGGCGCTGGTGATAGATGCGCTGCGGGCGATCAAGGCATCGGGCGTGCAGCCCAAGCGCACGCTTCGCTTCATTCTTTTTTCCGGCGAAGAGCAGGGTCTGGTCGGCTCGCGAGCCTATGCGTTTAACCATCGTGCGCAACTCGACAAGGCCGCCGGAGTGGTCATCTTCGACTCGGGCACTGGGAAGACGACCGACTTTGCCGTCGGAGGTCGCAAAGACATATTGGACAAGGCGCGGCAGTTGATTGTGCCGCTGGCGCAATTCGATATGAAAGAGTTGAAGACGGACATGGAGTGGGGAACGGATCACTTTGACTTCATGCTGGAGGGTGTGCCGACATTTGTCGCCGATCAGCAGGAGGCGAACTATTTAGAGAATTATCACGCCGTCTCCGATACCTACGACAAGGTCGACTTCGCACAACTCAAAAAACATGTCGCCGAAGCTGCGGCCTTGACGATCGGCCTGGCAAACTTGCCGGAAAAGATTGGTCCGCGCCTGACTCACGAGCAGATCGACCAGACGATTCGCGACAGCAACAGCGTGGAGATGTTCAAGAACTTCGGCCTTTGGGACGATTGGGTGAATGGGAAGCGGGGAAGGCAGAAGTAGGAAATTGTTGATTGTTGATTGTTGATTGCTTCGAGTTTAGTTGCGGCGGCTGGCAGTTCGTTTTTTTATTCAACAATCAACAATCAAGAATCAACAATTTCTGTTGATCACGAGATCGCAATTTGCTCTATTTCTGGGTCCTCTTTAACGCGTTCGCGCTGGGTATGCTGTTGCTGGACTTGCGCGTCTTTCATCGCGCGGGCCGCAAGGTTTCGCCACGTGAAGCGCTGGGTTGGAGCGCCCTGTGGATCGGCCTGGCCGCAGCGTTTGCTGCGATTGTCTATTTCTGGCAAGGGCATCAGACGGCGCTCGAGTTTGTAACCGGATACGTTCTTGAACTTTCCCTGAGCGTCGATAATCTTTTCGTTTTTCTGTTGATCTTCCGCTATTTTGCCGTGCCCGAAGAGCAGCAGCATGGCGTGCTGTTCTGGGGAGTGATCGGGGCGCTGATTCTGCGCGGAATTTTCATCCTCGCGGGTGTCGGTTTGATCGAGCGCTTCCACTGGGTGCTTTATATTTTCGGCGCGCTGCTGATCATCAGCGGGCTGAAGTTTCTGCGCGGGGAGCAGAAGGTCGATCCGCAGAAGAATCCGCTGGTCAAGGCGCTGCGGCGCTGGGTCCCAATGACCGACGCGTACCAGGGCGGCAAGTTCTTCGTGCGCGGATGGAAAGGGAATCCCGGCCTCTATGCGACTCCACTGTTGGCCGTGCTGCTGATCATCGAAACGACCGATGTTTTGTTCGCGGTCGATTCCATTCCTGCGGTGCTGGCCATCACGCTGAACGCCTTCATCGTTTACACCGCGAACGTCTTCGCGATTCTCGGCTTGCGCTCGATGTACTTTGCCGTGGCGGAGTTAATCAAGATTTTCCGCTTCCTGCACTATGGTTTGGCGGTAATTTTGATTCTGGTGGGTGCCAAGATGATCGGCGCCGATTATGTTCACATCCCGATTGGAGCGACGTTAGGTGTCGTTGCAGGGATTCTCGCGATTTCGCTTACGGTCTCAATTGCGTTTCCAGCGCCGAAAACTTCGTAGGCTCGGCCAGGGGCGGGAAGAGAACTTTTTCCCCGCGGACAATCGAGTGCTTGAGGAACTTGCGGTCATCATGATCGGGGTAGTCGATGCGATAATGTGCGCCGCGGCTCTCTTCGCGCGCTAGAGCTGATCGGGCGACCAGCAGCGCTGCGGTGTGGATGTGCAGGGCTTCGTATCCGCGGCGGGTTTTGGGATGCGCCAGCTTCGCGGCCATCTCCTGCAGAGTGTTTACCGCTTTCTGCATGTTGGGCCGCATGCGGACGATTCCAACCTCGTTCCACATCAAGTCCTGAATCTGACCGATGAGTTGATCGACTCCGGCATCGACCGGGCCGTTGGAGTAGACGGCTTTCGGCTCCGAAACCGGCCGCGAAGCCGATTTCGCCTCGTCACGCATCGCCTTTCCTGCGCGCGCGCCAAAAACGAGGCTTTCGAGCAGAGAATTGCTCGGCAGGCGATTCGCGCCGTGAACTCCCGTCGCCGCGGATTCACCGGCAGCGTAGAGCCCTGCCACGCTCGTTTTGCCATCGAGACTCGTGCGCACGCCGCCGACCGAATAGTGCGCAGCCGGTCGCACCGGAATGAGGTCCTCCGTGATGTCGATGTTGTGCTCCATGAAGGTCTTGTAGATACGCGGGAACCGCTTCTGCACTTTGGAGGCGTTGAGATGGGTGACGTCGAGATAGACGATCGGTTCCTTGGCGCGGCTGACCTCCATTTCGTGGATAATCGCGCGTGCCACCAGATCGCGCGGCGCGAGTTCTCCGAGGGGATGGTACTTGCCCATGAAACGGTCAAGTTCAATGTTGCGTAGATGCCCGCCTTCGGCACGGAGCGACTCCGAAAGCAAAAAGCGCGGCGCCTTTTTCTGGTAGAGCACCGTGGGATGAAACTGCACAAACTCCATGTCGCTGATTTCGGCTCCGGCGTGGTAAGCCAGCGCAATCCCGTCTCCCGTGGCGGCCTCGAGATTTGTAGTGTTGCGGTAAATCTGTCCGATGGCTCCGGTGGCGAGTAGAACCGCGGCGCAGGCGATCTCGTGCGGTGTACCTTTGTCGTCGAGCACAGAGACGCCCGTCACGCGGCCATCTTGCACGGTCAGTTCGGTAGTGAATACGTGCTCAGCGAACGAAATGTTTTTTAGCGTGTGAGCCTTCGTATTCAGGACGCGAAGAATCTCCATGCCGGTGGAGTCGCCCGAAGAGTGCAGCACGCGGCCCTTGCTGTGTCCGCTCTCTGGGCCGAACACCAGCTTGGTTGCTGGTTGCCCCCACGCAATCAGTTCCTCGATGCGCCCGGCGCCTTCTTCCACCAGTAGCTTGACCGCGGCGGGAGTGCACAGGCCGTCGCCCGATGTGAGCGTGTCCTGCAAGTGGAGGGTGATTTCATCTTCGTCGCTCAACACCGAGGCGAGGCCCGCGGCTGATTGTGGTTTGGCGACTTCTTTTTTTGCCAGGACGAGAACCCGTCCGGCGCCGGCCAGGTCGATGGCGGCGCGCAGTCCGGCGACACCGGCGCCAATGATGACGAAGTCCGTCTCGGCTGGAAGACCCTTCATAAACGGGGAAATGTTACCACCGTAAGGTCGGGCAGTCACTCGGGGGCTTACGCTATCATGGAGCGGCATGCCGCAGGTGACGGTTCACGTTTTGCCCCGGCCCTATCAGGCCATCATTGAGAACGGTGTGCTGCTGCGCGCGGGCTCCGTGCTTGCCGAATTGCTGCCGCAGGCGAGCCGCCTTTTCGTGGTCACGGTGGCCCCGGTGCGTAAGCGCTGGGGAGCCAAGCTGATCAAGTCGCTCCGGACTGAGGGATTCGAGCCGCAGGTTCTGCTCATGCCCGACGGCGAACCTGCCAAGCGCCTGGCCACCGTGGAGACGATGGCGGAAAAGCTGGCTAAACTTGGCGCGGACCGCAAAGCGGTGATTCTGGCGCTTGGCGGCGGCGTGGCGGGCGATGTGGGCGGATTGTTGGCATCGCTCTACATGCGCGGCGTGGAACTGGTGCAGGTTCCCACCACGGTGCTGGCGCAGGTGGACGCATCGATTGGTGGGAAGACCGGCGTGAACCTGGTTGCTGGAAAGAATCTAGTCGGAACTTTTTATCATCCGCGGGTGGTGCTGATTGATCCAACAGTATTGAAGACGCTGCCCGACCGCGAATTTCGCGCCGGATTGTATGAAGCGCTGAAGTGTGGCGTGATCGGCAACGTGGAGCTGTTCCTGCGCTTCGAGCAGAATCGAGACCGGATCCTGAAGCGCGATCCAGCGGAATTGGAATGGCTCATTGGGCAGTCGGTGCGCCTGAAGGCGGAAGTTGTTTCTGCTGACGAACGCGAGGGTGGCTTGCGGCGGGTGCTGAACCTCGGCCACACCATCGGACACGCGCTCGAAGCGGAAACGGGCTACCGGCGCCTGCTGCATGGCGAAGCGGTGGCGTGGGGCATGATCGCGGCCACCAACATCGCACTCAATGTTGGCCGCACCGACAGCGTCACGGCGGGACGCATCGCCGATGCGGTCTTCAGCATGGGCCGGTTGCCGGAAGTGAACGTGAATCCGAGAAAGGTTCTGGCGCGGCTGCAGACGGATAAGAAAACGCAGAATGGCGTGGTGCATTTCATCCTGCCGCGCGAGATCGGCAAAGTCGAGGTTTCGGCCGATGTGCCGGTGAAGGCCGTTCTCGATTCGGTGGAAGAGTTGCGCCGTCTCTCGCGCGGCGGAAAAATGTGGGGAAGGTCGTAAGGAGAAGCAATCATGCAGGAAACAGCTCAGCAGTATATCTCGCGCATTCTTGGCAATGTTGAAGGCCAGGATGCCTTGGCAGTGCAGAAATCGACGCCCGCAAGATTGAAAAAGGCCACGGCGCGGCTCACCCCGAAACAATTGCGTTGGAAGCCGGCGCCGGAGAAGTGGTCGATCGCAGAAGTTCTAGCGCATCTCGCCGACGCCGAAATTGTCGGCAGCTGGCGCATGCGCTCGGTGGTGTGCGCCAGCGGGACGACGCTTCAGCCTTACGATCAGGACTCCTGGGCGGCGGCATTTCAATACGGCAAGCGCGAGGCGAAGCAATCGCTCGAATTATTCCGTGTGCTGCGCGAGAACAATGTTGCCATGCTGAAGTCGCTGCCGCAGGAAGCTTGGGACACGCACGGCATGCATCTTGAGCGCGGGAAGGAAACCCTCGCCCACATCGTGCGCATGTTCGCAGGCCATGACGTGAACCATGTGCGGCAAGTTGAGGAGATCGCCGCGCAATTGAAGAAGAAGCGGAAGTAGCCTCGATTGCCGGGGACCAGCAAAGCGAGTGCCGTTGGGGCCGCGCCGGAAGGCGCGCGGGACCGGCAATCTGCGGCGCGCGCCGTGCGCGAGATGTTTACCTCGATCGCGCCGCGCTACGACCTGCTCAATCATCTGCTTTCATTCAACGTCGACCGCATGTGGTGGCGGCGGACGGCGCGTGCTTTCCGAGAAATTCTGGCGCGGCCGGACGCGCGGGTGCTGGACCTGTGCTGCGGCACCGGCGACATGACCTTTGCTCTGCGGCGTCAGGCTCGACAGGGCGCTCCGCAAATCGTTGGCGCCGATTTCTCCCATGCCATGCTTCAGCGGGCAGTGGGGAAGTCTGCGTCGGCAGGACCTCGCGCTCCTAGTTGGATTGAAGCCGACGCGCTAAATCTTCCTTTCTCCGCTGAGCATTTCGACCTGGTCACATCGGCCTTCGGATTTCGCAATCTCTCCGACTACGATGCGGGGCTGCGCGAGATCGCGCGCGTGCTGGCGCCGGGCGGCGAATGTGGCATCCTCGATTTCGGCGAGCCTTCGGGAGTGATGGGTGCTTTTTACCGCATTTACTTCAAGCAGGTTCTGCCTCGTGTGGGCACGCTGATTTCTGGCGTGCGCGGGCCTTATGCTTATCTGCCGGCTTCGGTGGAGCGCTTTCCCGCGGCAGACGAGATGCTGAAACGGATGAAGGCAGCAGGATTTACCGAGGCGTCGTGGACTCCCTATACATTTGGCATTGCGGGTTTGTATCGCGGGAAAAAGTAGTGGCTGAGGCGCGCGCATTGTGCGCGCCGAGGCGATCTATGGAGTTGTCGAAAGTGTTGCCGCTACCGGCGAGTTGCATAGGCTCTTCGCTCCACAAAAGGCGCTTCGCTCAGGATGACACCGTCAATGGGCAGGACGCTTCTCACACTAGCCGGCATCGCGCAGCAATCTACCCAGTGCTTGAATATCTTCGGCGCTGACGTCCCCCACAACAAAGTAGCGCAGGCCATTCTGGCTCCAGTTCTCCATGTTGAATGACTGGGCGCGCGTGCCGTTGGATGCGGCTGCGGTGGTCGCATCACCGCTGTCTGCGAAGATGAAAACCGAAATCTCATGCTTGCGGAGTTGATAGATCAAGTGCGCTCCCGGTGTCTGCCTCAGGTAGGTGACCCGGCCGCCCAGAAGAGTGAATTCTGTCCCTTGCAGCTCGGGCAGATTGAAGCTGAAGGGGATCTTTCCCTGAAACCAGGGCTTCACGGTATGACGATCGGTCGAAACTACATCGACCGGCGAGGTGCTCGCCAGCGCACCGACGTGGAGATCGGCGAGTTCACCGTAAAGGCGCTGCCGGCGGGATGTCTCGCGGCCGGAGTACCAGTTCACACCAAGTGAAATGACGAGGACTGCGAGGGCGGGCGCAATCAGGATGCGCCACCCCCATCGCGGCGTTTCTTGCGGCTTCGCAGCGATTGTCTTTGCGATCTTCACACGCAGCTGCGCGCTGGGCTCGTACCGTTTGCCCGCAGCAGCGATGGATCGTTTCAGTTGAACGCGCCGCAAGGCGTCCGCGGCACACGAGGCGCAACCAGGCATGTGGGCGCCGATTGCGCCGGCTTCGGCAGGAGCAAGTTCGCCGTCGAGATAGGCATCGAGCTTGCCTCGCCACTGATCACAGGCCATGCCGGTCTCCTTTAAGCTTTGCCTGCAATATTTCGCGCAGCGCCTTACGCGCACGGAACAGCCGCGACATCACCGTCCCGATCGGCACTGCCAGCGCCTCGGAAATATCCTGATATGACATCTCCTCCACCTCGCAGAGCAGGAGAATCTCACGGTGGTGCACCGGCAGTTGCTCCAGCGCTTCCTGCACGAGTTGACGGTTTGCCTGGGCCAGCAAAACGCTCTCGGGACTCGCGCTTGCCGTCGCAGGCACAGTGTTTGAATCTTCTTCGTCGAATACAACCATCGTCTTCATTCCGGTGCGCGAACTCAAAAATGAATTCCGCAGGATGCGATACATCCAGGCGCGAAAGTTCGTGCCTGCCTGGAAGGAAGAAAATCCGCGCAGCGCTTTGACATACGTTTCCTGCACCAGGTCGTCGGCCTCGCTCGCGTCCTGCGTGAGCCAGCGAGCGAAGTTATACAGCTGATCGAGCAAAGGGAGGGCCAGATCTTCGAACGTCGATGCGGTCAAGCGCTGGTCGGGCACCTTCCTAGCATAAACTCACCGCGCTCCAGTTTTATTCCCTCAGTCACGAGAAATATTCTTTTCGAGGGGACGGGAATTTTCGTGCGCCCTTCCAGTTATCCCAGCACGCGGATGACGAGCGGGCTCGAAGGCGCCAGATCATCCGCGATCAATCTCAGCGAATCACTAAGAAAGGGACTTCGAACATGAAAAACATATTTCATTGGCTGGCCAATCCGCCGACCGATGGCCCTGCGTCAACGATCTATCTGCGCCTCATGGCGGGAGGCGTATTTTTCTGGGAGGGAATTCTGAAGTACGTTTACACCAACCAGGGAATCGGGCGATTCACTAAGTTGGGCATGCCGTTTCCGCATTTCACCGCGAACTTCGTGGCTTGTTTCGAGATTGTCGGCGGCTTGCTATTGCTGAGCGGACTGATGACGCGGTTGATCGCGGCGCCATTCATTATCGAAATGATCGTGGCGATTCTTTCCACGAAAATTTCGCTTTACCTCGGTACGTCGCCTCTGCCTTTGCCGCCGGCGCCTCCCAAAGTCGGGATGTGGGCCGTGCTGCATGAAGTACGGTCAGATTACGCCCAAATCATGACATCGGTGTTCTTGCTGATCAATGGGCCGGGAAAGTGGTCGCTGGATGCTCTGTTAAAGAGAAAGAAGACGACGGAATACCGACCAGCTCATGCTGTGGCGGCTCTGGCGCGGAAGGAGTCCGCGAAGGCGTCGGCGATGGTGTAGCGGATGACGTGTTCGTATTCGGGGCCTAGGAAGCGGCGCAAACGATCGGTGTTCATGATGTACTGGCCGGTCATGTAGGGCAGAGCCTCTGGCGGAATCGCCGAGACCTGGCGGTTCCACAGCAGTCGGAGGACCTGTTTCATGAACCACGGGCTGGGTACGCGAATCACCTTCGCGTTGGCCATCTCGACACAACGGCCAAAGGTCAGGGGCTCGCCGCGCCCGGCGACGTTGAGCACGGTGAGCCGCTGCGTCTCCGGTTCACGCTGCAGAATGTGCTGCAGGAGCCGTGCCATGTCGTCGACGTGAATGAACTGAATCTTGTTGTCGAGATATTTCTGCCCGCGAGGAAACATGGCGGGCAGCCGCTTGCCGGCGGCGCGCATTTTCTGGGCCCGCGGGCCCTTGCCGTTGGGCGTGCCATGGAAGGCGCCCATCAGGTAATTCTGGACGCTGGCGCCAGTAAAAATATGCGGGCGCAGAATATACACGCTGCATCCGCGGAGCGCCGGTGAGCGCTGCTGCACCACCTGATCGGACTCCTGCTTGTGAATGGCGTAGGGCAGCGTATGAGCGCCCATCGGCGACTCCTCGGTCGCGGGCGCCGGCAGGTCAGGGCCGTAGACCGAAACACTGCTGGGAAAGATGAACTGCTTCACACCATCGTCGGTGCTGCGGTTTGCCTCGGTCACCGCCTCCATCACGCGCGCAGTGCCGGCGACGTTGATCTGCCACATGCGATCGACATCGAGGACTCCGTTCCGTACCGGATCAATCACGAACGCCAGGTGTGCGACCGCATGCGCATGGGTATCGCGCAGCAGTTCGTAGAGCGGCCGGGTAGAGGATTCTTCGCCGAGGTCCAGCTTCTCGAACTGCATCTCGGAGTCGGTTGAGGGTGGACTTACGTCCACCCCGATCACCGAATAACTCCCCAGCAGCGGCAAGAGCCTGGAGCCCAGATTGCCGGACACACCGGTCACAACTACAACAGGCTTGGGCATTAGTTCGGTTTTTCAGCCGGAGCTTGCGCCGGCGGTGCAGCTTGCGGCTTTGCCTGCGGCGATGTAGGCGCCGGAGCCAAGCGAGGATTGGGCAGATGTGGCGGCGGTTGCATCTGCGGACCGCCCGGGCCAAAGTACGCTTCGTTGGTCTCCGATTTGAAGGAATTGTTCACCTTGTCCATCATTTCACGCGTGCGCTGATTTTGCAGCGTGCTGTGAATTTCCGTCTTCACCTGATCGAAAGGCAGCACTTGTTTGCTGTTGACCTTGTAGATGTAGTGCCCGCCCGAATCGTTGATCACTTCCGAGACCTGGCCTGCCTTCAATTCGAAAATCGCAGCATGTCCCGGTGGCAGACCGGTGCGGCGAACGGTGGGGAGATTCACGGTTGGAGAGTCAATCTTCATCCCGGCGGCTTCAAAGGCCTCTTTCTGCAGTTTGGGGAAGTCCTCGCCGGCGGCAGCGCGAGTGTGAAGCGACTCGGCCAGCTTGGTCATCTCCTGCTCTGCAGCCTCGGTCTTGGTTTTCTCTTCCGCCTCTTTGGCTTTTTGTTGTTCTTCGGTCAGCTTCTGATCTTTTTCGTCCTTCTCGCTCTCGTCTTTTTCTGCTTCGTCATTCTGCTTGGTGCGCGGCACAAAGAGGCGATCGAGATTGTATTGCTCGAAGGCTTCAGGATTGTCTTTGTAATGCTTTTCCAGGTCCGCGTCGGAAATCTTAGCGGCCTGCTCCTGGATGCTGCGCTGCAATTCCTGGGTCAGGATCTGCATCTTGGCGAACTTGACGGTCTCTTCGAAGCGCGGAGTCTTATCCAGTCCCCGCTTCTTGGCCTCCGCCGACATAGCGATAAAACGCGGCAGAACGCTGGCCAGTTGCCGCTTCAATTGCGGAGTGACGGTGGGCGCTATTCCGGCGGCGAGTTTCTCGAACTCGGCCTTGGTGATTACCGTTTTGCAATCGGCAGCCGGAGCCTTGGCCACCGGCTTGGCGGCTGCAGCGGCGGTCTTAGCTGCGGCAGGTTTCGGCTGCGGGGAGCAAACTCCATTCACGGTGATCACGGGAGCATCGGCAGGAACCGAAGCCGATGTATCGGGCGCAGCCGCTTGCGGCGCCATCCGTCCCGGTGTCGGAGCCGCTTGCCCCGGGGGAGGCGTGCCCGGAGCGGCTTGTCCCCAAGCCAGCGTTCCCAACAAAGCACACACCAGCCAACTCTTGCGCATAAACAATATCCTCCAGGATTGGTCCATCAGAAGTTGAAAAATGCCAAGCAAGAAATCGTAGCATACGAAGCGCTGGAATGGAGACCCGGACGCATTCGTCCGGGGAGGAAGCGCAACCACTGTCGACCCGCAAGTTCCTGGGTTCCCTGGGCGGAACCTTCAGCTACGCTTCAGGGCAAGCCGCGTCCGCCCTCCATGGCCGGGAGTGCTTGTCGCATTTTGCGCGCAACGGCGATAATGCCAGCATGTCGGGGAGCCCCGCTGTGTCTTCTTCCGAGTTGATGCGCGCCGAGAAACGTTCGGCGGCGGGGAATTCCGTGGTCGCTGCGGTCGTGATCACTGGATTGAAGATCGTGGTTGGAGTGACAACGGGCAGCCTCGGCATTCTCTCGGAGGCGGCGCACTCTGGGCTGGACCTGATTGCCGCGGTACTCACCTATTTTTCGGTTGGCGTTGCCGACAAGCCCGCCGACGCCGACCATCAATACGGCCACGGCAAGGTGGAGAATTTTTCCGCCTTCGTGGAGACCGGACTGCTCCTTGTCACCTGCGCATGGATCATCTACGAAGCCGTTTTGCGGCTCTTCTTTCGCCACATAGAAATCGAGCCATCGATCGCCGCCTTTGCTGTAATGATCTTCTCGATGGGCGTGGACTGGTGGCGTTCGCGGGCGCTGGGCAGGATTGCCAGCAAATACGACAGCCAGGCGCTGGAGGCGGATGCACTGCATTTTTCCACCGACATATGGTCGGCCGGAGTGGTCGTGCTCGGTCTTCTATTGGTTATGCTCGGGCGCAACTATCACATCGACTGGCTGCGCGATTCCGATCCGCTGGCCGCGTTGTTCGTCGCCGGGGTGGTGATTTCGGTGAGTTGGCGCCTGGCGCGCCGCACCGTCGATGCTCTTCTCGACGCGGCTCCTCCTGGCGTGCGCTCGCAGATTTACGATGCAGTGTCTCATCTGGATGGCGTGCTGGAAGTCGATCGCGTGCGCATTCGCCGCGCCGGGAATCGTTATTTCGCCGATCTTGCCGTCGGGCTTGCTCGCACTGTGACCTTTCAACGATCCGGGCAGCTGACCGAAGCTGTTTCCGCCGCGGTACACCGTATCCTTCCCGACGCCGACGTAACGGTCGCATCCTTGCCACGTGCGCAACACTCTGAGAACGTTTTCGACCGGATTCGTGCCGCGGCCACGCAGAGAAATCTCAACCTTCACGACGTTAGCGTGCAAGACCTCCACGGGCAGTTGCACGTGGAGCAGCATGTCGAACTCGATGAGCGCATGTCGCTCAAAGATGCTCACGATCAGGTCACCGAACTCGAAGCTGATATGCGCCGCGATGTGCCTGAGATTTCAGAGATTCTGACGCATATCGAGAGCGAGCCGGCGACGATCGAGAAGCCGGAAGAAGTGGTCACGGACGCGGAACTCGAGCACCGCCTTAGAGCAGTTGCGTCGCAGTTTCCCGAGGTTCTCGACGTGCACGATTTTGTTATCAAGCGAGTGCGGGGGCGGCTTTTTATTTCATGCCACTGCACTCTGCCGGACGACTTGTCGCTGGCTCGTGTCCACGATATTCAGACGGAGCTCGAGATTCGCTTCAAGCTTGATGCGCCGGAGTTGTTTCGCGTGTTAATCCACCCGGAGCCGAGCACCGATAACCGCAGATAGCAGGAATTGTTGATTGTTGATTTTTGATTGTTGAATGGAGGGACACTGTGGACCATCCATCACTTGAGTTGAAAGAGCGCACCAAGAAGTTCGCACTGCGCGTGATGCGCGTTGTCCGATCTCTGCCCAACAACTCTGAAGGGCGACAGATTGGCCAACAATTACTGCGTTCCGGGATGTCGGTCGCGGCGAATTACAGGGCTGTTTGCCGAGCTCGTTCCCGGGCGGAGTTTCTGGCAAAGATGTCGATTGTCATCGAAGAAGCAGATGAGTCCTCGTTCTGGCTCGAGCTACTCGTCGATGCGGGCCTGATTCCAGAGACGAAGCTTAAGGAGCTAAAGTCCGAAGCGAGCCAGCTTGTGGCAATCTTCAACGCTTCCCGGTTCACGGCCAAAAAGGGTTCTCAATCAACAATCAACAATCAAAAATCAACAATTCCCGAAAAGAAAGCGTCATGATTTCAGCAAAAGCTATCTGGACTGACAACGAACGCTACATCGGCGAGGCCGATTCACGGCACGCACTGGTGATGGACACGGCCAAAGAGAAAACGGCCAGCACTCCTATGGAACTCGTGCTGATCGCGCTGTGCGGCTGCACCGCGGCCGATGTGGTGGGCATTCTGAAAAAGAAGCGTGAGCCGTTTACCAGCATCGAAGTGAGTGCGAATGGAGAACGCTCCGCCGACTACCCGGCGGTTTATACGGAAATCAAGCTGGTCTACCGCATTGGTGGTAAAGTGTCGCGCAAGGCGGTGGAAGACGCCGTGCGTTTGTCGAAAGAGAAATATTGCTCGGTATCGGCTATGTTGAGCAAGACCGCCAGGATTTCGTACGAAATTGAAATTCACGGCTAGCGCCGCTTCGCCATGACCACGCGCATTATCATGTTCACCCAACCTGGCTGCATCTCGTGCGAACTCACCCGGCTTTTTTTTGAGGCGAACGAAGTTGCCATCGAAGAGCACGACATTAGCCGAGACATGGACGCCCGCCGCGAAATGATCGACGATCATGGCAGCACCGAGACACCGACGGTTGTCTTCGTGTTCGAGAAATCCCTCGAAGTCGTGGTCGGCTTTGATCCGACGCGCCTTGACCAGTTGCTGCATGCGGCTTGATGATCGAGTGCGGTGACCGAAACTGACCTCGCCCACTCCCAGTAAAAACCTGCACCCGCTACGCGGATATTTCTTCATCGCGTTGGCGGCGTTTCTGTGGGGTGTCTCCGCGGCGCTGGGCCGCGCCGTGTTTACCGGTAAGTTGCCACTGAACGGGGAAGTGCAGCATCCCATCGACCCGCTGATTTTGTCCCAGACCAGAACGTCGTTCTCCTTGCTGGTTTTGCTTCCTGTATTGGTCGGGCGGAGCGGATGGCAGCGCATCAAGATGCCCACGCGCGATCTGATTCAATGCCTGGTGCTCGGTATGCTGGGCGTGGCCGCTTCGAATTATTTCTATTACGTCGCAATTCAGAAAACGAGCGTCGCAATCGCGATCGTTGTGCAATACACGGCGCCGGTCTGGGTGCTGCTCTACGTAGTCGCGCGCCGGCAGCAGAAATTATCTCTGCAGAAAATTGCCGCCGTCGGCGTGGCGATCACCGGCATCGCGCTGACGATCGGCCTCGTCGGCGGCAAGTCGTCTTCGTTGCGTCTCGATTCCTACGGTTTCCTGGCCGCGCTGCTGGCCTCGTTTTCGTTCGCCTTCTACAACGTCGGAGGCCACCGTGTGTTGGCCCGCTATGATCGCTGGCGGGTGCTGACGTGGACGCTGACATCCGCCGCAGTGTTCTGGCTGGTCGTGAATCCTCCGTGGAAGGTTGCGTCGGCGCACTACATGCCCGCGCAGTGGGCTTTTCTGTTTGTCTTCTCGATGATCTCGGTTCTGGGATCGTTCTCGCTCTACTTCCTCGGACTGCAACACCTCGAACCCACGCGTGCCATCATTGCCAGTTGCCTCGAACCGGTGTTCTCCATTCTGCTGGCAGCGGCGTTTCTCGGTGAGGGCGTGCAGCCGATACAGACTTTGGGGATTGTGTTGGTGCTGGCGGCTATCGTGATTGTGCAATTGCCGGGACGGGGCGCGACGGATCAGGAATCGGTTGTGGTTGATCCGATCGAATAAATAACCTGGGTTCATCCAACGTGCCGTAGTCCCTGCACGATGTTGATGCGCGAAGAGCGGCAGGCGGGAACTGCCGCGCTCAGCACCCCAACAAGACCAGCCACGGGCAGCGACACCGCCAGAGTGGTGAGGGGAATCTTCAGCAGCACCGCAAAAGGTCCCCCGGCGCGTGAGTGAACCAGAGCAAAGACAAGACCGTATGCAGCCAGCGTTCCAAGAAGCCAGGCGCACATGGCCAGCGTGATTGTCTCGACTAGAAACAGCGCCTGGAGTAATCGGGGTGCAAACCCCAACGACCGCATCATTGCGACCTCGCGGGTTCGCTCGCGAATCGAGATCGCCATCGTATTGCCGCAAACCAGAAGCGAAGTAAACAGCACTGCCACGCAGATGCTCAGAATGAATGCCTTCACATTTCCAAACATTGCGATGAGGCCGATGTCAAAGGCTTGCTCGGCCTCTGTTCGCGTCTGCTCGGGAGCATTGTGGAACATCCGATCCACGGCGTTAGAAATTCGGCTGACACTCTGCGGCGAGTCCGCCTGAATCAAATAGAGTTGATCTTTCTGATAGTGAGCGGCACTCTGCACGTAAGCCCAATTGAAATAAATCGCCCGAACCGGAAAAGGAGATTTGAATATTCCCCGCAGGTTCAGTTCGAGATGGACCGGCAATTGCCCACCTTGAATTGTGAGGCGCTCACCCAGCTTCCACTTATGTTCCAAGGCCAGCTCGCTGCCCGCAATGGCGCCAGCCGGATCTTTTTTCCAAGCCACCACTTGCTCCGGAGCAATCTGATATTCAGGGTAAGCGTTCAGATATTCGTTCGAATCAGTGCCTATCTTGGAAAAGTTGTCGGGAGATGCGCCTATATATTCTGCGTCAAAGAGATTTAGCGGAATTACATCCCTCACACCGGGAATTGCGCGAATCTTGTCACGATAATAAGCGGGCAATGGCACCGCCAGAGACGCGCGGTGCCGGCATACAATGTGTTCTGCGGAAACCATGCTCCAGGGATCGATGTAAAACGTTCTCCAAATCGTCATCATGAGCGTGAGCAGAAGAAAAGAAAAACCGAGGCTCAGGATGGTGAGAACACTCCTGCGTTTGTTTCGCCAGACATTCCGTGCGGCAAATTGCACGAGAGTCATAGACGCGCTCTGAATTCACAGACACCGGACGGACGAAAATCGATCCCCCTAAACAATCACTCCAGGTGTTTCCCTTTAGTTTCTGGCAACTGGGTAGTCATCAGCGCTGCTAGCAGATACGATGCCGCGCACAGGTAAAACGCCCAACTCAGCCCCTTTGCCTGACCGAGGCGGCCAATCACAAGAGGGGCGAGGGAACTCATCGTTCGCGCGCCGTTGTACGTGAAGCCGAGCGCCCGAGCGCGCACCGCGGTTGGGAAAATTTCGCTGCCCATGATCCCGGAGCCAGAAAAAATTCCCGTCCCAAAGAATGCGACCAGGGTACCCAGCACGAGCAGCACCGCCTGCGACCGCGCCATGGCATAAAGTGGAATCAGAAAAGCTGCCACTAACGTATAGACCAGAAAAGCCCGTCGCCGCCCCAGGTGATCGGCCACCCAGCCAAAGCTGGCGTATCCGGGAAACATGCCTGCGATGTTTAGCACGACCATTAACGCGGTCATGCCGAGGACGCCGAAGCCTCGCCCGCCCTGCTCCACCGGCAGCGACAGATACGGTGGCAGCCAGGTGAAGAGTCCCCACCAGGCGAACATCCCGAAAAAATTGAATAGCAGCAGTGCGATCGTGTGCTTGCCGTACGGCGGAAGGAAGATATCGCGAAAGCGCGTACGCGGGCCTGTTTCGGTCGTTGGCTCAAGCACTACAGGTTCACCCACTCTTCGTGCTCGCCACATTTCTGATTCCGGCACGCTGTGCTGAATCCAGAGCGTGATCACCGCCGGTAAAATTCCTACGAAGAAAACCGCGCGCCATCCCCATATCCGCGCCACGGGTCCGGCCACGAGCGCCGCGGCGGCGAATCCCAGCGCCCAGGAACTTTGCACAATGGAAATTGCCTTGGCGCGGAACTCCGTCGGCCAGGTTTCGGCAACCAGCGTCGCGCCAGTGTTCCATTCGCCGCCCATTCCCAAGCCGAGCACAAACCGCGCGACGGCTAGCATAGTGATGCTAGTTGCGAGGCCGGAGGCGAACGAGCACACGGAATACGTCAGAATGCTCGCCATCAGTGCATGCTTGCGCCCGATGCGGTCGGCGAGAAAGCCAAACAGTACACCGCCGATGCCCGAGGCTAACAACGTCAGCGTCCCCAGCGACCCTGCGACCGTTTTACTCATCCCCAGGTCGCGCATGAGCAGCGCGAGGACCAGCGAGTAGAGCATGGCATCGAAGGCGTCGAGCGCCCAGCCCATCCCCGCCGCCAGGAGGGTTCGCCGCTGGCCGGATGTCGCCTGCCGGATCAATTGAATGGGGCCGATCGTCATGAACTCGCCGTGAGTCTGGCGGATTGTATCGGTTGAGCGCGTTTTCGAAAAGAATTTGAAAACGAGCTCGGAAAAGTAACCGTGCAATGAGAGAAACGGCGGGTTGTGACCGGTTACTTTGGTTTGCCCTTGTTGACACGGTTTTAACAACAAGGCGGTTGCGATTGGGTACGCTTCTACTATCCCCCGCAGAACGATTTGAGGATAGGTCCATGAGAGTTCGGTCCACAGTCTTCGTGTGCGCGTTTCTGTTGGCGTGCCTGGCTCCGTGCTTTGCCCATCACACCGCGGTCGTTGTAAACAAAGGCAACACGGTCGAGAATGTCAGCTCCGCTCATCTGGCCAAGATTATTCGTGGGGAAATCAAATATTGGCCGGACGGAAAGAACATCCTGCTGATCTTGCACAAGGACTCAGCCGGAGAAGCCGAAACCCTGCAGCGGCTGAACAAGATGACAGCCGGCGAGTGGCACGCTTTCGTAGCGGCGCACCAGGAGTCGATCCAGTTCGTCGATACCGACGCCGACGTCTTGAAAGCTGTGCAGGCTGAACCGGGTGCTGTAGGGTTGATTGAGGTCCATTCCATCGACAACAGCGTCAACGTGGTGCACGTGGACGGCAAGCTGCCGATGGAACTCGGTTACCTCCCTCACTGAGAGGCGGGCATTCCACTCTCGAGGCGCAGCAGGTGGAAGTACCTCCGCGCCTTTCTCACGTCGCGTGCAATTTGCTCGCGGAGCGCATCCACTGACGGGAACTTGATCTCGTCGCGCAGGCGGTCGAGGAAGCAAATCTCCACTTCTGTTTCCGGCGTCAGTTCGATTGGGTGAAAATTCAGCAGGTGCGTTTCGATGGCGAAGAGCTCCGCCCCGAATGTGGGACGATTGCCGACATTCGTGACCGACTCGAACCGCTCAGTGCCGACCCGCGTCCACGTGATGTAAACCCCGTCTTGCGGGACCAGTTCTTCGTAGCGCGCCAGATTGATGGTCGGCACGGTGTACTTCGAACCATATCCACGCCCGCGACCGGGAACTCCCAGGATGCAGAAAGGCCGTGCCAACAGATGTCGCGCGCGGCTCACACGGCCGGCGCTCACCAGTTTGCGGATCGCGCTGCTCGAAACCGATTCGCCGCGCAACTTCATCTCCGGATAAGTGATGACTTCGAATCCCATCTCGCGGCCGAATTCGGTGAGCATCTGTGTATCGCCGGCGGCTTTGTGTCCAAAGCGAAAGTTATAGCCTTCGTGCACCTCGCGCGCGTGCAGCTTTTTTTTCAGAATGCGCTCGGCAAACTGTCGCGGAGTCATTAACGAGAGATCGCGATTGAAAGGAAGCAGAAGCACTGCGTCGACGCCGGTTTCCGCCAGCAGGCGAAGCTTTTCTTGCGTCGGCGTGAGCAGCTTTAGGTTTGACTCAGGGCGCAGAATCCGCGCCGGATGCGGCTCGAAAGTTACCCCTACCGCCTTGGCGCCGTGCGCCCGCGCCCGCGAAACAATTTCACCGAGTACATGCGCATGAGCGCGATGAACGCCGTCAAAATTTCCGACACTCACGAGCGTGGGCCCGAAATCTGCCGGAACTGCGTCCAGGCTGTGGAATACTTGCATAGACCTAAACTAGTGCCTATTTCGGCCGAGCAGCCGTGTGCGGAGGCCTGATGCCTGACGCCAGCCGCCTGATCTCAGATTTCAAACTCCAGCTTCATTCCGTCAAACGCTAATCGCACGTTCCGCGGCAACGTCGCGTTCGTCTCCTCATGCGGCAGATCGTGGCAGATGTGCGTAAAAAACGCGCGTCTCGGTTTCAGCCGCTCCACGATGCTCAAGGAATTCTTTACGGTTGAGTGCGTAGGATGCGGCTTGTGCCGCAACGCGTCGAGAAACAGAATGTCCAGACCTTCCAGCTGGTGCAGCGACGACCCCGGAATCTCGCTATGATCGGTCAGGTAGGCTGCCGAGCCAAATCGATATCCGTAAATCTGCGTCTCGCCATGAATCAGGACGATCGGCTCGAATTGCACTCCGAACACATCAACCGGACCGTCGATCGGCCTTAGTTCGAGCAGAGGCAAGCCGCCAAACTTGTAGTCGGCGTCGAAGATATACGCGAACATCTTCCGCAGGAACGCCGCCGCCTCCGGACGCGCGTAGAGCGGAAGTCTATTTGGCTTGTGCGCGTAGCTCAAGGGCCGCAGGTCGTCGATCCCCAGGATATGGTCGGCATGCGTATGGGTGTAGAAGACCGCGTCGACCTGAGTGATCTTTTCGCGAATCGCCTGTGCATAAAAGTCGGGTGTCGTGTCGATGAGCACGACCTTGCCGCCATACCGGATCATGATCGAGGGCCGCGTGCGCCGGTCATGCGGATCGTCCGAATGGCAGACGGCGCAGTCGCAACCCAACGTGGGTACGCCCATCGACGTCCCGCTGCCCAGCACCGTAAGGGTCGCTTTCATTTTCCCCGTGTTCCGGTGGCGGGGCCGGGCTGCGGCGGCCGTGCCAGCGCGTTGGTCACCTCAACATAGGCCATGCGTAGCTCGTAGAGGCTGTTTTGCAGGAAATTTTGTTCCGTGGGAGTTAAGTTACCCTTGGTCTTCTCGCCGATCAGGCTGAGCGTGTCGATGGTCTGGCGCGCGCCAATGATGTCAACCCGCGGTTCTTCGTCCCGCTGCCGCATGAGGCCAAGCTGGAGCATCGCGGTCATATACAAGGAGGCCATGAAGCGCTCGAAGGTCATTTCGAAATCTTTGGCGGAGTGGCCGCTCAGTTCGACTTCGGCGTCGAGATCCTTTGACGATTGCTTGTAAGCGGCTGCCTGCGCATCCTGCTCGGCGCTCGTTGGTGGGACGGGCATCTCGCGGTCTGCGTTACCCGCGGCAACTGGCGTCGGCATCTGTTCGACCGGTGCTGCTTGTTTTGGGGCGGTATCTGGTGGCTTCGGCGTCTCCACTTCTTCCGCAACATCCATACGCAAGTCTCCTTCGGATGTGAACAGCCGCCGGTCCGTCACTTTAAAGCTGGATTGCTCCTGCTTCTTCTCAGCCATAAATCTTCCTTTTCCAAACCAATCTATGAGTTCGAAAATACTTTACGATCGACCAGTCCAAGCCGACCAAACTACGCGCGCCGATGTTCCAGTAGCTGATCCTCTTGCCGGCGAGGGGCCACCTCCGCGGGCAATGGCGCCACAATCGCATTGATGCCTGCGATCGAAACCTCGCTTCCGGGCACGCCAGCTTCGCGCCGGATGTAACCCAGCGCGATCGTCTTTTCCGCGCCGCCTAGAGTAAGGGAAGCGGCGCTGGTCACTTCGCCGACCTCCTTCTCGCCAGAAACGATTCTCATATCCGCGGCAAACTGCACCTTTCCTTCCGCCACAAATCCCGTGAACTTTCGATGCACCGCGCCCCGCGAACGAATCCGCTCGACGATCTCCTGGCCAATGTAGCAGCCCTTGTTGAAATTGAGCGCGCGCGCCTGCTCCGTCTCCTGCGGCAAGTCGCGCTCACGGATGTCGACCCCGTATTGCGGAATCCCTGAGGCGATGCGCAGGAGTTCCAGTGCTTCGGAGCCTATATGCGTCGCTCCTGCTCCGATCAAAGCATCCCATAGCGGACGCACGTTGCCAGAATCAATCCAGATCTCGAAACGCGGCACTCCTTCGTCCTCGGCGCGCACCAGGCAACATTCGCCGCCGGACCAGGTCGTCGCCTGCAATTGAAGCGGCTCAAGGTACCCGACTTTGATCCCGGTTGCAGCCATCGCTTCCCGCGATCTTGGGCCAGCCACACCAATAGCAGTCATCTTCCCGCTTAGATCTGCAACCTCCACATCATCCATGATGATGTAGTGGTCGAAGGTTGCGAGAATCTTCTCCCGTTGGGACTGGTCCGTATCGATCAGGATCGAGTCGCCGCGATTGTAGGCGTACAGATCGCCCAGAATATGCCCCTGCGGATTGAGCAGGAAGGCATAGACGCCGTGTGCGGCCGCGAGATCTCGAATATTGTTCGTGACCATCCCATTCAGCCAGCGCACGCGGTCGCTGCCGGTGAGCTGAATCTTGGCGCGGTAGCCGAGGTCGTAGACGCCGCATCCAGTGCGAAACTCATCGAACTCGGCCTGCGGGTCGCTAAAGCGAGCCGCCGTGGTAGCTCCGCGGTACTCGCCGGTCGTGTACTGGTTGAGTTTCGCGCCCAACCCGGCGCCGCTCGCCTGTAATGCCGTGTTCATACCTGTAGTTCGATTATAACGATTGTGTTAACGTTCCTGCCGTGGACCCAAAAAACGCAGGCAAGAAAAAGCGCATCGCCGTCATCCCCGGCGACGGTATAGGTCAGGAAGTGATTCCGCAGGCGGTGAAGGTCATTCAAGCGTCCGGCGCCGATGTAGATCTAACCGATTTCGACTGGGGCGCGGACCGCTATCTCCGCGATGGAACCACCGTACCGCCCGACGGCTTCGCCATGCTGGCCCGCGATTTCGATGCAATCTTCGTCGGAGCCTTCGGCGATCCTCGCGTGAAAACGAACATTCATGCGAAAGAGATTCTGCTGGGCATGCGCTTCAAAATGGACCTCTACGCCAACGTGCGCCCCGTTCGCTTGCTCGACACGGCGCTCTGCCCGCTGAAAGGCGTCGAGCCGAAGGATGTCGACTTCGTCGTTCTCCGCGAGAACACCGAAGGCGTTTACACCGATGCGGGCGGCGTCTTCAAGCAGGGAACTCCCGACGAAATCGCCACCCAGGAAGACATCAACACACGCAAAGGCGTGGAGCGCATCATCCGCTATGCTTTCGAATATTGCGCACAGCACACCAAACTCGATGGCTCGCCGCGAAGCAGAGTGCTGATGTGCGATAAGTCCAACGCCATGACCCACGCCGGCGGCCTGTGGCAGCGCGTTTTCAAAGAAGTCAGCGCCGAGTATCCCAAAATCACCGCGCAGCACATGTACGTCGACGCACTCTGCATGCAGACGGTTCGCGACCCGCGCCAGTTCGACGTCATCGTCACCAATAATATGTTCGGCGACATCATCACCGACCTCGCCGCCGGACTGCAGGGCGGCCTGGGCATGGCCGCCAGCGGCAACATTCATCCCGGCAAGACGAGCATGTTCGAGCCCGTCCACGGCTCCGCTCCACCGATCGCAGGAAAGAACGTGGCCAACCCCTTCGGAGCGATTCTGACCGCTGCGATGATGCTGGCGCATTTGGGATTCACGAACGAGTCAGTGAAGATCGAAGCGGCAGTGCTCGAAGCCGTGCGCCAGAAGAAGACCACCGAGGACATCGGCGGTTCGCTCGGAACGAGGGAGGCGGGCGAATGGATCACGACCCGAGTCGGACGCTATTAGTCTTATCATCCTGCCCGCAGTCGAAGGATCCCTTTCATGCAGGCGGCGTTGCAAGGGGTTCTCTCAACGGAATGTAAGAAGCAACTCCTCAGCCGCGGTAAATGCAGGGATCCATCGACTAAGCGAAGTAGTTCACTTCGTGAACTACTTGCTTCTCGCTCAGGATGACATTGGAGAAGGGGCGATACCCGTGATGTAACTACCGCCGTACTCCAGCCAGCAGCGCCAACTCCCGCCACTTCCAGTGGCAGTCGACATCTACGAATCCAAGCTCGCGCAACCAGCCGAGCTGCGTTTCCACATCCAGCAGTTTGTTGGATGGGTCCTCGCTCTCGACCGTAAAGCCGATTCGCTCCAGAAATTCCTGATGCAACCGGGGCGAAACTGACGCCACGTGCTCCAAATTGCAGAAGACGCCTCCGGGATTCAGCAGCCGAAAAATCTCCGCATACAGGGCCCGCTTGCGCTCATGCACCAGATGATGGATGGCAAAACTCGAGATCACAGCATCAAACTTCCCTAGAGACGGCAGTGGATCGTCAAGATTGTGGGCTACGACCGAAACGCGGGAATCGCCTACAAAGCGCTGTCGCGCCGCTTCCAGCATGGCTGGAGAAAAATCCAGCGCCACTGCATCGGTATTCGGGTGCGCCATCCGCACGATCGAAAGCAAGCGGCCATCGCCGGTTCCGAGATCAAGAATGCGGAGCGTGTTCGCGGGAATGAATTCCAGCAGGGCTGCTTCTCCCTCGGCGCGATGCGAAATGAGGTCGGCCCGCTCCAGGTAGTCGCGGACATGGTCCGCGGATCGCCACAGGTTGACTGGGTTACTTGTGGTCATCAGAGAAAAATACAGGAAACGTATAATCGTCTTAAATGAATAAAGCCGAGTTGTATTCCTGGGGCGTCGTACGGGCGATTTTCGCGGTTGTGCTGGCCTTCTGTTTGTATTGGCCGGCGCAAGCTCAAGACCAGAACCCGGACGAGAACTCTCCACCCGCATCTGCTCAAGAAGCGCCCAAGCCTGCTCCAACGCAGCAAGAGCCGCAGCAGGAAAAAGACCAGGACAACAAAGACAAAGACGAAGTCAAGATCACGCCGCGTCAGGCCGAGGAACTCTTTCACTCGGTCGACGAGATCCTGCAGTTCGACAGCCGCGAAACCGGGCTTCCCATCAAGCGCGAGGTGAAGCGCAAGCTGACCAGCCGCGATGAAGTTGTTTCCTATCTCACCAAGCATGTGAACGACGAAGACACGCAGCGCCTGCGCCGCTCGGAACTTGTTCTAAAAAAATTCGGCCTGCTGCCACGAGATTTCGATCTGGAAAAATTTCTGGTTGCATTGCTGCGTGAAGAAGTCGCCGGCTACTACGATCCGAAAACCAAGACTGTAAATCTGCTCGACTGGGTGCCGATGGAAGAGCAGGAGCCGGTCATGGCTCACGAGTTGACGCACGCGTTACAAGATCAGACCGTCAACCTGCAAAAGTGGATGCGCAAGGGCGATAAGGATCTCGGCGAGATCAAAAAAGACCCGACGCCGGCGGACATTGAAAACGACGAAATCGACAACGCGCGAGAAGCGGTGCTCGAAGGCCAGGCGCAGGCCATGATGATTCAATACGCCATCTCTCCGGCGGGCAAGTCGATCACCACCTCGCCTCAACTGGTCCAAATGATGGAAGAGGAAACTCTCACTGGCACGTCTGGAACGAAAGTGTTCAACGAGGCGCCCATCTTCATGAAGGAATCGCTGACGTTCCCTTACAGCTACGGCATGGAGTTCGTGGTCAAGCTGATGCAAAAAAACGGCAAGGAAAAAGCATTTGCCGCGGTGCTGCAGAATCCTCCGCACACCACGCGGCAGATCATGGAGCCGGATAAATATATGTCCGGTGAGCGCATTGAACCCATGCGCCTGCCCGACTTCAAGCACGACTTCAAGGACTACCAGAAGTTCGACATCGGCGCGATCGGCGAGTTCGACGTCGCGGTGCTGGTCGAGCAGTATGCAGGCAAGACGGCTTCGCGCCGGCTGTATCCGGAATGGCGCGGCGGATATTACTACGCGGCGAAACACAAGCAGGATGCGGGCTCCGATGCTGCCGCCAATAACCCGCTCGCGCTGTTCTATGTCTCGCGCTGGTCTGGCGCGGACAAGGCGGCGGAGTTTGCGCACATCTACGCGGAGTCACTCAAACAACGTTACAAGAAAGTTAAAGAAGACAACGACCCCGCTCCGCGACCGGACGCTGACTCGTCGCTGCCAACCAACGAACTGAAAGGTCGCCACTCCTGGAAGACAGAAGAAGGCGAAATCGTGATCGACGAGCAGGGAGACACAGTGCTGGTCACAGAAAGCCTGGATGCGGCCACAACGGGCGCGCTCGAAAAAGAAGTGTTCGCGAAATAATAAGTGGAGCGGCGGACGCCTTCGTCCGCCCGGGCGGGTAAGCGGCGCACGGCTGCTCATGTCATACGTTCGACAAGGGCGTCATCCCGAGCGGAGCCGTTTTTCAGGCGGAGAGAGGGATCTCCAATAAGCCACTCTTCGGCGCCTACTACTACTTCTTCTTTTCCTTTTTCGTACCCTCCTCCGCCTCACCCAAAAAATGCCGCACTGTCGCCGGCACAACGAATTCTTTGCCCGCTCGTTCGAGTGTCAACTTGCGCTCCTGCCCCGGCGTGCCGCCGAGCGACTTCCAAACTTGCCCCATGGATGACCCTTGCACTGGAAGCCCATCGACCGCGATCAGATGATCTCCCGCCTGCACTCCATCCGCGCCCGTCGGTAGCGATGGCTTGCCGTCGAAGTCAACAAGGCCGAGCACCGCGAATCGCCCATCGTCCTCCGGGCGCAAGACCAGGCCGATCACATCGAAATCAGGGAAGTTGAACAGCCGGCCAATATCGAAGTAGACCGTCGAGTGCGCGTAGTCGAGGCCAATGCGATAGTTGAGAAACACCTGCGCGCCCAGCAAACCAGCCGTGGGCACTCCGGCCCGCTTGCTGAAGAATTCCATCCGGTCTTTTGGAAAATCAACGACCGCAACGTTCGTAAGATAAAGCGGTCCATACTGCACGCGGTCCACGCGCAGCAACTTCCACTTCGGTTCCTCGTCAACCCCCCACATGTTCGCGGGACCCTCGGCTCCGGTCATATGTGGCCAGTCAGCATGCGTCGCAGCCAGCGCATCGAACAGATCTTCCGAAAGAAAACTGATGCTGGCCCCGACGTCCAGCGCCAGATTGTATTTTTTATTTTCAATCCGGCTCGGAACCTGGATGAGTCCATTCTCGGCGTTGACCAGCACTTTGCTGCTCGATCCGAGAAAATGAATGCTCCCCGGCGGCCCGATGGAAAATTTGTGCTCGGGAAAATCGATCAGCACGTCGTAGTTGCGCAAGACGATGGAGGGAATATTGATCTCGGCATTCATCCCCGGCGCCATCACCGCAGCCGCACTCACCGGTTTCAGTGGAATCTTCGCTTCTTTCGCCGCGGCCAAAGGAATCTTCATGCCGCCCACGACAATCTCGCGCGGCGCTGGCGACGAGCATTCGTGCTCGCTGCACGAAACGGAAAGGCCCAACACAGTCGCAAGATGACGCGACATCTCGAGTTCGGCGTTGCCATTGTCGATCCAGGCATGAACCCGTTGCGCAGATCCGTCAGGAAGCGGCAGTTCCGCATCGATCACGACGCGGTTGTGATCAATGTTCGCCGGGACAGTGACTGCAGAGTTGCTAGCCTTGTCTTGTGCGCTAGCGAGTCCACACACCAAGAGAATGACGCCACTAAATGAGAAAAACTTCATGCTGCTCAAATTGTATCGCCGGGTTCGGCGAACGTATGCATGTCTCCAGCCTGAAAAATTCGTCCTGTATAATCACACGTTTGACTCGATGGCTTCGCGGGCTCTGGAGGGAGCATTGCCACAGGCGGAAATCGGCATCATCGGCGGCAGCGGCTTGTATTCCATGCCCGGTCTCGCGAAAGTAAAAGAGGCGCGTGTCAAGACTCCGTTCGGCGCGCCCTCTGACGCCTACGTTTGCGGCACGCTCGAGGGGCGCAAGGTTGCATTTCTCGCCCGCCACGGCCGCGGCCATCGCCTCCTGCCCAGCGAGCTGAATTTCCGCGCGAACATTCACGGCTTCAAGCAGCTCGGCGTGGAGCGCATCGTTTCGATTTCCGCGGTAGGCTCCTTGAAAGAAGAACATAAGCCGCTGGAGTTCGTGATTCCCGATCAATTCTTCGACCGCACACGCCATCGCGTCGATACATTTTTCGGCGGGGGAGCGGTCGCGCACATTTCTTTTGCCGATCCCGTCTGCGGAGAATTGGCGAGCGTGGTCGCAATGGCGTGCCGGCGAGCCGGCGTCGTCGGAAAGCGCGGCGGAACGTATCTCTGCATGGAAGGGCCCCAGTTTTCCACGAAGGCCGAGTCCAACGTCTACCGTAGCTGGGGCATGGACGTGATTGGCATGACCAACCTGCAGGAAGCTAAACTCGCGCGCGAAGCGGAGCTCTGCTACGTCACTGTCGCCATGGTCACCGACTACGACTGCTGGCATCCGCATCACGACTCGGTCACGGTCGATCAAATCGTCACTGTTCTGCTCAAGAACGCCGAAAATGCCACGAAGGTAATTCGCGCCATGGTGGCCGCCATGCCGCGCGATCGTTCCTGCAAATGCGGATCGGCCCTGGCCCACGCCATCCTGACCGACCTCAAGAAAATTCCCGCGCCGACGAAGAAGAAACTAAAGCTGATTCTCGGCAAATACGTAAAGTGATTTTCCTCTGTGTTCCTCTGTGCCCTCTGTGGTGAAAGCTTTTTGCCGATACCACCGAAGTAGCAGAAGAATAGAAAGGCCTCATGAGCATCCTGGTAGTCGGTTCGGTCGCATTCGATGACGTAACCTCGCCCTCGGGCAGCGTAATAAATATTCTAGGTGGCGCGGCCACTTATTTTTCTCTGGCCGCCAGCTACTTCACCGACGTGCGAGTAGTAGCCGTGGTAGGCGACGACTTCGGCCCGGAGCAGGAGCGAGTCTTCCATCAGCACCGCATCGACACCCGCGGCATCGAACGAGCTAAGGGAAAGACGTTTCGCTGGGGCGGCTCCTACACCGACAATCTCAACGAAGCCAAGACCGATTACACCGACCTGAACGTCTTCGAAAAATTCCATCCGCAAATTCCCAAAGAATACGAAGACACCGAGTTTCTTTTCCTAGCCAACATCCAGCCCACGCTGCAAGCCAACGTGCGCCGATCGATGAAACGCGTGCGCCTCACCGGTTGCGACACCATGAATTACTGGATCAACCGCACGCCCACCGAACTCGCCGAAACGCTGAGGCTCGTCGACGTGCTCCTCATCAACGACACAGAAACCAAGATGCTCGCCCATGAAACCAATCTTCCGCGCGCCGCCAATAAAGTTCTAGCCATGGGTCCCAAGGCGCTGGTCATCAAGCACGGAGAATACGGCGCCACCATTTTTTTTCGCGAGGGCGCATTCGGCGTCGGCCGCCATCCCTTCCGCGCCCCCACGCTTCCCATCGACGAGGTCAAAGACCCGACCGGCGCCGGCGACTCGTTTGCCGGAGGCTTCATGGGATATCTTGCGTCGCAACCTGAGTTAAACCGCGAAGTGCTCAAGCGCGCTCTCTTCTACGGCGGCGTGATGGGTTCGTTCGCGGTCGAGCGTTTCGGCACCGAGCGCCTGCAGTCGCTCACCCGCGAGGAGATCGACGCCCGCTTCCAGATTTTCCGTGAACTGACGCACCTCGAGTAGGTTCACGCCTCGACTGCCGCTAGTCTTCCGCCCGCGAATCTGACAAACTCATCGTTCGAGCCGCGATGCCCAGAAAACAGAAAACGAAGGCGCCGCCCGCCGTTTCCCGCTGGGATTCCGAGACGCAATTCGTCCTCTGGCTCGCGACGTGCATCTCGGTCATTTCCGCGCTCTTCTACTTTCAGCGCAACGAAGTGCTTCTCTACGGAGACGCGATCGCGCACATCAACATCGCGCGCCGTGTCTTCGACTCCAGGACTCCCGGCCTGCTGCAACTCGGCACTGTCTGGCTGCCGCTTCCGCATCTGCTAATGATTCCGTTTCTTCTCTCGGATTCACTCTGGCGCACGGGTCTCGGCGGCTCATTTCCATCCATGGCTGGATATGTGCTCGCCGTGGTGGGGATGTTTCGCCTCGTGCGCGCAATGTTTTCTGGTGACGCCAAATACGAAACCGCAGCGCGAGCAGCCGCGTGGAGTGCGGCTCTGGTCTTCGCGGCCAATCCCAATCTCATCTACATGCAAGCCACCGCCATGGGCGAGTCGCTCTATCTCGCATGCTTCATCTGGGCGGTCGTCTTTTTCAGCGAAGCGGTCCGAGGTGATTCCAAAGGCCTCACGATATGTGGACTCTGTCTAGCCGCCGCCTGCCTCACCCGCTACGACGGATGGTTTCTCGCCGTCGTCATGTCAGGCGCAGTCTTGCTGCTAGCGTTCTTCAAAAAAAACGCGCAAAACACCGCTGCCATCTCACGCGCAGCCATTGCCAAGTTCCTGCTGATCAGCGCCGCCGCTCCGATTCTCTGGCTCGCCTACAACGGACTCGTCTACCGCAATCCGCTCGAATTCGAAAACGGTCCGTACTCGGCTAAAGCCATCGAGCGCAGAACGCAGATCGCCGGCAATCCCGGCCACCCCGGCAGCGGAAACGTGTTTGTTTCCAGCTCTTACTTTCTGAAAGCCGCCGAATTGAACATGGCCCACAACGAGTGGCTGCAACGCGGATGGCTGTTGCTCACTGTTGCAGCGGTTGGCGCCGCTCTGGCTCTAGGTTTTCGCTTGGATTCGTCGCCACAATTAGCTGCGTACGCACCGCTGATCTTCTTCCTGATCCCCATCGCTTTCTACGCGCTCTCAATCGCCTATGGCGGTGTTCCCATCTTTCTCCCGCCCTGGTGGCCCTTCAGCCATTACAACGTCCGCTACGGATTGCAGCTGCTCCCTGCGCTTGCGGCCAGCTTCGCCGTCCTTGTTTTTCTGATTCGCCGCGACGCAGACGATCGAAAGCTGCGCGTGGCCGCGTTCCTCGCAATGTTTGCGCTCCTCATCGCCAGCTACGCATCGGTATGGCAAACGACACCAATTTCGCTGAAAGAAGCGCAACTCAACATGCGCACGCGCAACATCCTCGAGGCGCAAGTCGCCGCCTGGCTCCAGAAACTGCCGTCGGACTCCACGCTCCTCATGTACCTAGGCGACCACGTCGGCGCGCTGCAGCAAGCGGGCGTCCCGCTCAAACGCACCATCAATGAGGGCAACCATCGCGTCTGGATGCAGCCCTCCGACCCCGATGGCTTATGGGAGCGCGCGCTCGCCAATCCCGCAAAATACGCCGACTACGCCGTTGCCGCGGAAGGCGATCCCGTCTGGCAATCCCTCCATGAGCGCAGCCTGCCCGAGATCGTCGAACTCCACGTGACCGGGCAGGCGCGTGTCGTCCTCTATCGCCTGCGGTAATCACTCCGGTAACGCGGCAGCGCGCGCTGGCGATGTTAAAATCCGGCCATCCGATGGATTTTTCGAACAGGCACACGTCGCGATGAACTGGCACCGTTTTGTCGATCTGCTACGCGGAGAAATGACCAGCGGCCTGGTCGCGACTTCTATATTGCGGCTCACGCTGGCAGCGGTGCTCGGCGGTCTGATCGGCCTGGAGCGGGAATGGAAACACCGCGCCGCCGGCCTGCGCACCAACATGTTCATCTGCTTCGGCGCGGCATTGTTCACGTTACTTTCGCGTGCCCTCGCCGCTGAGCCTTCCGACTACACGCGCATCGCGGCGCAAATTATTCCCGGCATCGGATTCATCGGAGCCGGTTCGATCCTCCACACCCGTGGATTGACGACTGGCCTCACGTCAGCCGCCACGCTCTTCGTCGTAGCCTCCGTAGGAATGGCCGCTGGCGGCGGGCTTTACGCCACCGCGATGTTTGCCACCGCTCTCGTTTTGCTGGGATTGTTTCTTCTCGGTCACTTGGAAGAAACCTTCAACCTCAAGCTTCTCCTGAACACTTACGAGGTTACCGGCGCCAATATTGAAGAAGTCAGCAACGAGGTCAACCGCATCCTCGAGGGTAATCATCGGCTGATGCAGAATGTCGCCAGCGGCAACACCGGCCAGCACGTCCGCCTGCAGTTTGATGTCGAAGGCTGCAATCGCGAGCAGCGGGAATTGTTGAAGCACTTGAAGGGCTCAAGCGTGCTCGAATCCGCCGTTTCGCTCGGCCGGGTGGAGCGCGAGTGAGCGGCCTTTCCATCCCTTTTGTGAAAGCCAGCGCCTGCGGCAACGACTTTCTCTTGATCGACGGCGCGCTGGCTCCGCCGGATGTTTCTGCCTTCACCCGCCGCGTCTGTGATCGTCACGATGGAGTCGGCGCCGATGGCGTCGAGTGGATGCTGCCGCACTTCAGCGCCGACGTTGAAATTCGCCTGATCAACGCCGACGGCTCTGGCGCAGAGATTTCCGGCAACGGCACCCGCTGCGTCGCGGCTTATGTATGTTCGCAGCAAAAGAAAGAGCGCATCTCCATTCTTACCGGTGCCGGTACGAAAATCTGTGCGCTCATCAGCCGTAGCGACTCTGAATTCGAATTCGAAATGGAGATGGGCGAAGCCACGGTGGGCGAGGAACTAGTCGTACATGCTGAGAGCAGGGAAGTGCGTGGCATCCCGGTCTCCATGGGTAATCCGCACTATGTCGTCTTTGTGTCGCAGTTTCCCGCCGATTGGCAGTCGCAGGCGGAAAGAATTCAGCGCTCGGGTTCATTTCCCGAAGGAGTAAACGTCGAATATGTTTCCCTGGCCGGCAAGCACGATGTGAAAGTCATGTTCTTTGAGCGCGGCGTCGGTGAAACCCGCTCTTCGGGCACAGGATCGTGCGCCTCGGCCGTGGCGGCGGTCGCAACTGGCCGGGCCGCATCTCCAGTGAAAGTGCACGCGCCCGGAGGCACGCAAACCGTGCGCGTCGAGAGCGGCAAGGTTTTTTTGCGTGGCCCGGCGCACCTAGTCTGCAAGGGAGAATTCTTTTTGAGTTGAGCTATCGCGGCGCGCCCGCGATGTCTGCAAACCATGCCCTCGAACCCTTCCCAACGCGTCAAGCCTCCCGCGCTTCGCCCCGGCGATACGGTTGGCATCGTCGCGCCAGCGAGCAGCGTCAATCGCGCCGACTTTCTCGCCGGATGCGAAGCGCTGCGCCGCGCCGGATATCGCCCCTTCTACTTCGAATCTATTTTCGACCGCGATTTATTTTTCGCTGGAGCGCTCGACCGTCGCGTCCGAGAACTGGAAGAAATGTTCACCCGCGACGATGTCCGCGCCATCATTTGCGCGCGCGGCGGCTATGGCGCGAACTATCTACTTTCGCAATTCGATCTGGAAAAGGTGGCTGCGCATCCCAAGATATTCGTCGGCTACAGTGACCCCACCTGCCTGCTGACCCATTTTCTCGACGCTGCAGGCCTCATCACCTTTCACGGGCCCATGGTCGCAAAGGACTGGCTGGACGATGGCGGAGTCGATCTCTCATCGTGGCAAGCGTCTGTGACCGGAACGCCCGCATGGGAGGTGGCGATGGCCAGCGATGTTGTTGGACTGGCCGACGGCGAAGCCGAAGGCGTTCTCTACGGCGGGTGCCTTTCTATCCTCGTCGCGTCGCTCGGAACGCCGTATCAAATCAAAACCGCGGGCACCATTTTGTTTCTCGAGGATCTCGCGGCCAAGCCCTACCAGATCGACCGCATGTTGATGCAGTTGAAGCTGTGCGGCTTTTTTGCCGATGTCCGAGGCATAGTGTTCGGCGAGATGCTGGATTGCGTTCAGACGGCAAGCCAGGGGTACACTCTGCAGGAAGTCGTCACCCGCATCGTCGGCGACCTCGGCGTGCCCGTCGCTTATGGCGTCCGCTCCGGCCACGTCACCTCCGGCAACATCACGCTTCCGTTTGGAGTGCAGGCGAAGCTCGCTGTGAAGAGTGGACAAGTGAAACTGCAAATTCTGGAAGCAGCAGTCAGCGGATAGATGGATGCGGGGAACAAAGCTAAACCGGACAGGTTCAGTCAGTTGTGCGAATCGTCCGAAACGAAACGGGAAGGGCACGACTTCAGTCGTGCCGTAACCGCGGCGAAAAACGCGCGGCTTTAGCCGCTGAGGGCAATCGAATCGGCGCAATTACTGGCCTCGCTTCAACAGTGCAATCTCGGGATCACGATGACCGTCTCCAAACACATCCATCTCATCGGCATCTGCGGCACGGCCATGGCCTCGCTCGCCGGAATGCTCAAGCAGCGCGGCTTTCGCGTCACCGGCTCCGATGCCGCCGCCTATCCGCCGATGTCCGATTTCCTGAGCGACCTTGGCATCCTCGTGTCGCAACCGTTTGCCCAGAAGAATCTCGAACCCGCGCCTGATCTAGTCATAGTCGGCAACGCCTTCTCGCGCGGTAACGTCGAACTCGAACACATCCTCGATCGCCGCATCCCGTTCTGCTCCCTGCCGCAACTTCTGCATGACGAGTTTCTCCGCGGCAAAGAAGTCCTCGTGGTTGCCGGAACTCACGGCAAAACAACAACGACCTCGATGCTCTCCTGGATTTTCCATTCCTCCGGCATGCAGCCGTCGTTCCTGATCGGCGGCATTGCAGAAAATTTCGGTTCCAGTTTTCATCTCGGCCAGGGCAAGCACTTCATCATCGAAGGCGACGAATACGACACCGCGTTCTTCGACAAAGGCCCGAAGTTCCTGCATTACTTTCCCGACTCCGTCATTCTGACCTCGGTCGAGTTCGACCACGCCGACATCTATAAAGATCTCGACGCGGTGGAAACCGCGTTCAAGCGCCTGGTGAATCTTGTGCCCGGGCGCGGCCGCATCATTGCCTTCGACGGCATCGTAGGCGAGGCCACCGGAAGCGCAAGCCTGGAGCGTTGCCTGAGCAAGCCATTTTGCCCAGTCGAACGCTATGGCGCGGGCCTGCACTCGAATTGGCAAGTAACCAACCTTCGCCTCGATCCCGGCCGTACCACCTGGAAGGTTTTCCACGACGGTCACCACTGGGCCGACTTCGAGTTTCCCCTCGCTGGCGACTACAACGTCTGGAATGCAACCGCTGCTGCAGCGCTGGCCACATCCTGTGACATCCCCAAAGAAGCGATCGCCGCCGCGCTGAAAACCTTCAAGAGCGTAAAGCGCCGCCTCGAAGTCCGGGCGCAGGTGAATGGCATCACTATCATCGATGACTTCGCCCATCATCCCACCGCCATTGCCGGGACGCTGCGCGCACTGCGCGCCCGCTATCCCGGCTCCCGTCTGTGGGCGATTCTCGAGCCCCGCTCCAACACGCTTCGCCGCCGCGTGCTGCAAAGCGACCTCGCGCGCAGCCTCGCCGCTGCCGATGAGATTGTGGTTGCCGGAGTCTTCCGCTCCGAGGCAGTCCCGGAAAAAGAGCGCCTGGAATTGCCTGCGCTCGCCGAAGAAATCCAGCAAAACGGCCGCCGCGCGCGCCTTCTCGCCGACGCCGACGCCATCGTTGAAAATGTAGCTCCCGAAATGCGCAGTGGCGATGTCGTCGCCATCCTCTCCAACGGCGGCTTCGGCGGAATTTATGAGAAACTGCCAGAGCGCCTGCGTGCGCTATCGAAATGAAATTCGGCCGTCGCGCTCTTGTTCATCAAATTGCATGGTGTCTTTTGCTCGCGGCATGCGCGCGCGCGCAATCGCAGGAGATTTCCTACACTGTTGCGCTCTCGTCCCCGGCCGATCATCTGGTCCACATACAAATAGCCATCCCGCCGGGCGCCGCGCAGCGGGATTTGCAACTTCCCGTCTGGAACGCTCTCTACCAGATTCGCGACTTCGCACAATACGTCCAATTCGTGAAAGCCACGGATTCTGCCGGCAAGCCGCTTGCAGTCCACGCGGTCGACAAGAGCCGCTGGCAAATTCAAGGCGCGGATAAAGGTGCAATCATCGACTACCAGCTGTACGCCGACTCCGCCGCGCCCTTCGGAGCGCAACTCAACCCGGAGCACGCATTCTTCAATCTCGCCGAAATCCTGATGTACCCCGTCGACGCCCGCGCCGCGCCAGTGCGCGTGCACTTCAACCAAGTACCGCAAGGGTGGCGCATCGCCACACCGCTCACTTCCTCCGGCGAAGATTTCACCGCGCCCGACTACGACCGCATGGTCGACTCGCCCGTCGAACTGGGAGAGTTTCGCGAATCCGACTTCGACGAAGCCGGCGGCCACTATCGCGTCGTCGTCGACGCCGATCCCGCCGACTACGACATGGCGAAGATCGTCGAGTCGCTGCGCAAAATCGTCGTCGCCGCCACCACCTGGATGAGCGACCGCCCCTTCGATTCCTACATGTTCCTCTATCACTTTCCCCGCGGGCCGGCCGGCGGTGGCATGGAGCACGCTTACTCCACCGCGATCGGGATCAGCGCCAATTCGATCAAGCAGACTCTTTTCCCTTTGAACGTAGTCACGTCTCACGAATTCTTTCATCTGTGGAACGTCAAGCGCATCCGTCCTCAAACGCTCGAGCCGATCGACTACACGAAAGAGAACTTCACGCGCGCCCTGTGGTTCAGCGAAGGCGTGACCAGCACCGCCGAAGGCATCATCCAATTGCGTGCCGGATTGATCGACGAAAAGCGTTATCTCTCCGGCCTGGCCGACGAAATCGGCGAGTTGCAGCGGCGCCCGGCGCATCTCACCCAGTCTGCGGAAGACTCGAGCCTCGACGCCTGGCTTGAAGGCAACCCTTACTATCGCCGCCCCGAGCGCAGCGTGTCCTATTACAACAAGGGCGAGTTGCTAGGCGTCACGCTCGATCTCGCCGTGCGCCAGGCCAGTCGCGATCGCGCATCGCTGCGCGAAGTCCTCGAATGGATGAATACGAACTACGCCAAGCAAGGCCGCTTCTTTGACGACTCCAACGGCGTGCGCGCCGCGGCCGAAGCCGTCAGCCACGCCGATCTCGGATGGTTCTTCACCAAGTACATCGCCGGCACCGAAGAAATTCCGTGGAACGATTTCTTTCGTTCCGTTGGCCTGCGCGTCGAAGAAATTCGCAACGAGGTCGCCGATCCGGGCTTCGTTGCGTCCCGTAGTTTCGATGGACCCATGGTCGCGACCGCTGTTACTCCCGGCAGCGAAGCCGAGCGCGCCGGACTGAAAGTCGGCGACACCATTCTCGAATTGCAGGGCAAGCCCGCCGGGCAGGATTCGCGACAAGACCTCAACCGCATGAGTCCCGGCGATGAAATCACTATGAAAGTTCGCAGCCGTGGCGCAGCCCAGCGCGAACTGAAATGGAAGGCCGGCAGCCGCCCCGAAATAGCATACGAAATCAAAGACCTGGATCAGGTAACTTCCGAACAGCGCGCCCGCCGCGCCGCATGGCTCAAGGGCGAAGCCGGATTAGCATCTCCGAAAGAAAACGGGGCTTCGAAATCCGGGGTGTCGAACGAATGATCCGCACCCTCGTCATGCTGACGTTCTGGAGCCTCTCCGCGCCCATCGCCGCGCTCATCGGATTTCCCGCGGCCTACATCATGGGCGACATTCGCGTGCTCTATCAGCTTTTCATGTGGGGCGCGCGCGCCGGCATCCGGCTCGCCGGAGTGCGCGTCGAAAGCGTCGGCCTCGACCGCCTCGACTTCTCCCGCAGTTACATCTTCATGTCGAATCACGTCTCCAATCTCGATCCGCCCATCCAGATTCCCGCGCTGCCCAAGCGCACTTCCGTGATGGTGAAAAAAGAACTCTTCAAGGTTCCGATCCTCGGGCAGGCCATGCGCATGGGCATGCTCGTCCCCGTCGATCGCGGCAACCGCGAAGCCGGAATCGAGGCTGTCCGCGCTGCCAAGGCCGTCGTCGAACAAGGCATGAACATGACGATCTACGTCGAAGGCCACCGCTCCTTCGACGGCAAACTCCTGCCCTTCAAAAAAGGCCCGTTCTATCTAGCGATGGAATGCGGAATCCCCGTCGTCCCCGTGACGATTGTCGGCACACACCACGCCTGGCCCAAGGGACGCTTCTCCATCAAACCTGGCCGCGTGCAGGTGATCTTCCACGCACCCATCGAGCCCAAAGATTTCGGCGGCCGCGAGGAGTTGATGGAAAAAGTACGTGCGGTGATCGAGAGTGGCTTGCCGGAAGAGTATCGCCAAAACGCCTTCACCACAGAGGGCACTGAGGTCCGCAGAGGAACTGCTTAGAATTCGCTCTGTGCGACTCTGTGCCCTCTGTGGTCAATGCTTTTTTCTTCCGCACTGTCCAGGGCCGACCCAGGTACATCGTTGAGGCAGCCTCAGTTCTTCTCTGAGAAAAACTTCTCCGCTTCCTCAAGTTCTTTTCTATACGGCTTGTCGGGATGCTCGCAACCTTTCACCAGCTCGCGAAAATACTTCTGGCTCGCAACGGTGTCTCCGCTGAGCCGGGCCGCGTGTCCTGCTCCATACAGCGCGCGGAACCGTTCCGGCTCTTTTTGCAGTGTGGCTTCAAACTGCGCCAGCGCCGCGGCGGGCTGATTCGTTTCCAGCAGCATCTCGCCAAGCAACTCTCGTGCTGGGGCGATAGGCCCCGGCGTAACAGCACTCTTCTCGGTTCCATCCTCAAGTTCCGCCGCGGACTTCATCTGACTCAGCCCTTCTTCTCGCTTTCCATCTGCGAAGGTTGCCCAAGCAGCAACCTCGGTCTCTTCGATTTGCACCTGAAGTGCCCAATACGTCTCGCCGGAATCCGACAGCCGCTCGCGAATTCGTCTCAACGCTGCCTCCGATTCATACGCCGACTTCGTCTGCCCAAGCCGCGCCGCGCCCAGGCCTCGCGCGAACCATGTAATCGCTTCGGTATGCGGAAATGGCGTCGCCCGTGGGATAAGCTCTGCTGCCTGTTTCCAATCCCCCCGTTCCAGCGCGTATCTCGCAGGGATCGCCGCCAGCGCAAAGTACGCCACGGAAGGGCCTGCCGCGCCGCCGACCACTTTGTCCGGATCGAAACGCTGCCCGATCTCCGGCAGCGAATTCCGTATCCGCTGTGCCGCAGCATCCTGCCCGCTTTGCAGATATGCATAGATTTCGTAGTCGCTGGCGTGCAGCTCCTCGGCCGTTTCTCCCTCTCGCCTGGCGGCTGCGGCCGCTGCCACATTGCTCTTGATCGATGCCTGCCAGTCTCCGGTCCGCGTAAAGGTGTGAGACGGCATATGCAGAGCATGGGGAGCGTCCGGAGCAATCTCGGCATAACGCCGTGCCGCCTCCAGCGCACGACCCGCCAGCGGAGGCACGTCGTAGGTGTGAATGATGTAGTGCGCCAGCCCCGGATGATTCGGCTCCTGCTCAAACAATTTCTCCAGGATCGCCCCGGCCTTCAGCCGTCCAGCGTATGTCTTGTCCGCAGAATCTTCCGATTCGGCAATTGCGAGCGCGTAAAAAATTTGTGCCTCGTGGTCTGAGGGATTGTTCGCGGCTAAATTTCCCATTGCGTCGCGATACGCCAGCAGGCGCGCGGACTGAGGCTTGTTTTCAAAGTCGTTGTATAGATTCGCGACCGCCGAAATGTAGGCGCGCTCGCGCTCGGTCTTCGCGCCCTCAGTCTGGCCGAGTTCCGCGCTCGCCCGGCCTGCGGCAAGTTGCCGGGAATCCTTTTTCCCTGGCGCAAACGGATTACTCCACTGGCTGAGCGCGATGCCCCAATGTGCGATTCCGCAACTCCCGTCGCTCTTCAGCACTGCGTTGAATCCATCAATCGCGCGGCTGAACTCAAAGGAATGCAGCAGCGCTACCGCGCGGTCGAATTCCTTCTGTGCTGCTTCGTTGCACGACGTGGAGAAGTGAACAGTTCCCAGCTTCTCGCCGCTGCCGTGTGCATGCTCTTGCGCCATGCCGGTGACCGCCGTGAGGATCACAATGCATCCGAGCGTCTTGAGCCCAAGCAATAAAGTCCCCGTATATCTGGAAATGCACTTCAAAAAAACACGCTCGACTGACCCTACTCTTTCTTCCGCAGCCCCCGCACCAACTCAGGCAGCTTCGGCAGAATCGCCGAATACTTCAGCCAAGCCCGGTGGTCCACTGCCGGCGATCCGCTCACGAACGCGCCCGCGGGAATGTCATGCGCCACGCCGCTCTGCGGAGTCACAATCGCGTTGTCGCCAACCGTACAGTGACCAACCACTCCCACCTGCCCGGTAAGAATCACCCGATTGCCAATCACCGTTGACCCTGCCAGGCCAACCTGCGCGCAAATCAGCGAGTCCGCTCCCACCTGCGATCCATGCCCCACCTGCGCCAGGTTGTCGATCTTCACCCCGCGCCCAACATGCGTTTCGCCCACGCTCGCCCGGTCGATGCACGAATTCGCCTGCACTTCCACATCATCCTCAATCACCACCGGTGCCGGCTGCGGAATCTTGTGCCAGCGCCCCTCGGCAGTCTTGGCAAATCCAAATCCGTCCGCGCCAATCACCACGCCGTTCTGCAAAATCACGTTGTTCCCCAAGCGACAGTTCTCGCGCACCACGGAATGCGCATGTGCAAGAAAATTATCGCCAATCTTCGCCCCGCGATAAATCACCACATGCGCCAGCAGCACCGCATTCGCGCCAATCTGCACCTCCGGCCCAATCACCACATAAGGCCCAATATGCGCACCAGCCCCGATCTTCGCGGACGAATCCACCACCGCAGTCGCATGCACCCCAGCCTCATACCGCGCCGCCGGATGAAACAGCTCCAAAGCCCGAGCAAAACTCAAATACGGATCCTTCGCCCGCAACATCGCCGCCGAAATAGCAGGGAAGTCCTCCGCCACAATCACGGCCGCAGCCCGCGTAGTCCGAGCCGCCGCCGCATACTTCGGATTGGAAACAAAAGTCAGCTCGCCCGGTCCGGCCTGCTCAATTCCATTGAGCCCGGTAATCTCCGTCTCCGGCGAGCCGTTCTCCAGACGCAGATGTAGCTCAGATGCAATCGCAGAAAGTTTCATGAGAAATGATCGTACACCAGCGCGTGCTCCGGCCTGGGTCAGACCGGTGGCTGGCCGTCAGCTCAGATCGGATGGTGTGTGCTATTGAATGTTCATCGACAGTTGAGCGCTGTGCGTAATCGGACCAATCGTCGCGTTCATATTGGCCGTAAAGTATCCCGTGGGCGTGCCAGTCACAACCGCGAAGTTCATGGGAGCTGACGGCCCTCCGCCCGGAGCCGGATTCGAAACCACGACCGGATACGAACCCGTTGAGGCCACATCGTCCGGCCCCAGCGCGATTTGGATCTGCGTCGAACTTTGCAGCGAACTGTTATGCAGAGTTCCGTTGTAGGTCACGGTCGAAGTGCCCATGAAATTTGTACCGTTCACGTACAGACTGTTTATTTGCGATCCTGCTGCTACCTGGGTCGGGTTCAGCGAGGTAATAGAGGGCACGGGATTCTTGGGTCCACCACCGCCGCCCGACCCGCCGCCTCCGCAACCTGGCAAGACCGCAATAGCCGCCACCAACATCAACGCAACTGCGCCTCGCCCGGCACGGCCCCGCGAGAACGGTGTTGCAATCAGGCAACAAGCCAGCAACATCATCGACCCCGCGATTCCCCAGTTCGTGGCGCGCAGACCGTTCAACCCCTTTTGTGACTGCCCAATCGCAGTGGTCGTAACCGTCAGCGTCGTTGAAACGCTGCCATTGCTCGGAAGCGTAACTTGGCTGGGATTAAAGCTGCACGTCGTTTCCGCCGGCAAATTGGAGCAACTGAAATTTGCCGCGGTCCCGCTGAGCCCGTTTACGCTGTTGAAGGTAATGGTCAGGTTCTGCGACTGCCCGGCCGTTACCTGCACCCAGCCCGAAGCGCTGAAATTGAAATCGGGCATCACGATATATCCATAGTTGGTCGCAGCCGGAAAGTTGCTGTCTCCGCTGTACATCACGTTGAACGAACCGTTAGACGTGACTGTAAATGTCGCGACCGCCTGGCACGCATAGTAGCCAGACGAATCCTTCGCATTGGCGCACGCGATCGGGCCGGCCAGAGTTGCATTGGTTGCCCCGTCAACAAAAGTTACGGTACCCGTCGGATAGACCGTCTTATTGGCCGTATCGATCAGCGCCGTTACGTTGGCGGTGTTTCCGTAGGAAACGGTCTGCGAATACGGAGTCACGTTCACGGTCGGCCGGGGATAGATCACCGATATTGTGTCTGCACCCGATGTCGACGTGCTGTAGTTGGCGTCGGCGTTGTAGGTTGCCGTGATGTTGTAAGTCCCAGCCGCAGGAAATGCGTTGCTGTCGGACGTGAGCGTGGCTTGAGTGTACGCGTAGAATCCCGGAAAGCCCGCCAATCGGTTATAGCTTACCGTGCCGTTGAGAGCGGTGCCATTTGCGTAGAAACTGACCGTGCCCGACGGAGCCGCGCCATAACTCGTGGTATTCACGTAAGCCGTAATGGACACCGGTTGGCCGACCGCGGCAGGTCCAACAAACAGATTTGTGATCGATGTCGGCGCCGGCGTGATGGTGATCGTATTCGTCGCGACGCTGGAATTAAAGCTGTTATCCCCCGGGTACGCGGCCTTCACCGCGTGCGTGCCGCCGGTGAGCTGAATCAGCTGGTCCTCGAAATATCCGAAGCTGTTCAACGAATACGTTCCCAGATCGAGCGCACTGCCATTGTCGGTAAGCGTGATGTTTCCACTCGGGCATCCGGTCGCAGTTGAACCAGTCGGCGAGCACAGCGCGCCTGCCGAATTCTCCACGTTTACGCGTAACAGATACGGCGACGCATACATCGCCGTCGTCGCGTTATTGCTTAGCAGCTGCCCGCTCGTGTTGAACGTCACCAGAAACACCTGGCTCTGGCTGTTCTCTTTTCCCACGGTCACGCTGATCGGGCTCGAGTCGCTCGGGCCGTATGTCGAATCGCCCGCATAGTGCGCAATCACCGAGTAGCTGCCGCCGGGCAACAACTCCGTACTTCCTGTTGCCGTTCCACTGCTCAAGTTGAAACCCGCGATTCCTTGGGTGTCGCTCGTCGGGCTTCCTTCCAGCGAAATCTGTCCCGTCGGCGTCCCGCTTCCGCTTTCCGGTTTCACCGTCACGGTAAAGTTCACCGCCTGACCGTGCGTGATCGTTGTCGGGTTCAAGCTATTCAGCGTCGTAGTCGTCGGCAACGATGAGACGGTTGTCCACTGGTTCACCAGATTGTTCACGTTCACTGAGCCCAGTCCGGTTGCCAAGTCATATCCCGCGCCAGCGCTGTAGCCGGTCATCACGCCATAGGTATCGCTGCTGGTATTCGTTGTGCAGTTCGGACTGCCCTTTTTGCAGGGCATGGCAATCGTGCCAGTGTTCACGTCGTTGAAAATGCAGCTGCTCGCCTCTGTGCTGCTCGACGTGCAACTCGCACCCGATTTCGCCGCCAGCTTATAAAAAACGTAATTCGCATTCCCTTGCCGCTCGCCGGTCTTCTGTACCACCAGCGCCATGATTCCCGCAAACGCCGGCGACGAAACGGACGTACCACCGAATCCCAAAAAACCATAAGGACAGTCGCCATCCGGCTGGTCAGCTTCGCAAATCAGATACGCATTGCCCACAAATCCATTACTGGCAAACAAGGAAACGTCGGGAATGTCGCGCTTTCCGTCCGTCGAAAACGTGCCGCTGCCCGTTTGCCACGAGGGTCTCGGATACCCTCCAGAACAAGTACCCAATTGCTGACTGTTCGTCGTACATGTGCTCGATCCGCCCGATCCGCCCTCGGGTATGACGAACCCTACAAGTTGCGAGTTGTTGCAGTTTGTTTCCGCGTTGGTGCTGAATCCAATCGTGCCGAAGATCGCATTCGTGCAGGAATCGTTCCACGTCGTCTCCGGAATGTAGCTTTTCGCCGACTGCTGCGTGGTCGGATTATTCGTCGTATTCCAGTAATTGCTGGAAGTCGTGAAGTCGTTGAAGTCGGTTCCACCCACCGCCACGTTGTACGGCGTTGAGGCAAATCCGCTCACTTGCAGCCCATACTTCGCCGCAGCCGGCCGATATGCGTTAAAGTCGTCGCAGCCCGCCGATCCGTTGTCTCCCGCAGAGATAAATACCGTGATGCCTTGTGCTGACGCCTGCTGCCACAGCGCGTTATAAAACGCATTCCCGGCTGTCCCCAACCCCAGTTCGCAAAGGCCGTAGCTCTCGCTCATGATCGGCGCGAGATTTTGTTCCACGATATAAACCGCCGAGAGATCGATGCCCGCGGTTGTTTCCGTCGACTCTGAGATCACGAAATCGATGCTCGCCCCAGGCGCAGCGCCCCCTGACCACTGCACGTCGATGTCAGCTTCCGATTCGTCACCCTGAATTCCGGGATCCGGGCCATTCCAGATGAAAGTCGGATCGTTCGCCGGTAGTCCAAAATAGCTGCGAAATGACTGCACGTCGGAAAGTTGAATGTCCGTCTCGCCGACAATCGCAATCGTCACGCCCGCGCCGGTAATGCCCGCATTCCACAACGGCAACTCGTTGTAGATGGTCGCGAAGTCGTAAGGCGTAACTCCGTAGCATTCCTGAATCTGATTACAGTTCCCTGGAAAAGTGAGAAGCGGCCGCACCGCGTGAATCCTTCCGGTTTTCTCATCGCGCTCATATGTGCCGCCCGGAACGTTCATCGCCTTTCTCGGAAAGTTATTCAGCGAATCCACGCCCGCCACCGCCCCAGCTAGCGCCGTAGGAATCTGTGGGTCGCTCGCGTTCGCCCAATGCTGCTCGCCACTCACCAGATATTGGTGAATCGAAGTGTGGAACGCTTCCTGCACCTGCCCAGCCGTGCCGGAAAATTCCAGCACGGTTCTGCCCTTGGTCGACCCAACTTCAAACCCATGCGACTGCAGCCACGCCGTAATCGTCTGCAGATCGGCGTCGCCCGGGCCAAACTGTTTTCCAAACTGCTCCGGCGTCAGCCACTTGTGATAATTCGGCGACGACTTGTCCTGCTGATCGTCGAGCAATTTCGCGAGTTCGGCTTCCTGCTCAGGGCTCCGCGTCAGCACCAGCAGCATCCGCTTCGTCGGCAGGTCCGCCGAAGCCGTACCCAGGTCGAACTCCGGCCGCGCCAGCGGATGCGTATTGCCTTTCAGCGTGGTAAGTTGCGACTCGTCGATGGGTTGCCGAATCAGCGGTTGGCGAATCTGCGTCTCAGCGCCCGTGGCATCCTGTGCCCCGGCGGCAAGAGTGAGACTACTCAAAAGGAGCGCGGCAACGGCCGAAACCAACAACGCAGACCGCAGGACAGACGAAGGCTGGAACGAAGCAGACGCCAGGCGCATGGCGGGTTACCTCGAAATTCGAGTTGGAGACCGATACCGGGAGGAGGAAGGTGGGAGTCCGATTAGGTCTCTGCGGGACAAAGTTACCCCGTACGGGCGTTACAGTATCCCATAATGCCAGGCCATTGCAATGCGTGAAATCACATCACGCCCGAGGCCATCTATGTACAGCTGCCTCGGTTGTCTGGTATAGCGACGCCCGACAAAACGCCAATCGTTACTCGATCTTGTCATCCTGAGTAGCGGCGAAGCCGGTGCGAGGGACCTTACGACCGCATGAATCGCTGGTGCAGTCGGCGAGACTCACGTGCGGGACTCACGCTAGGAAATAAGTCAAGTGAGGAGTTGACTCAAACAACTAATCCCTGCCCACTCATGCACTTACCTCCTGACATTCACTTGAGCCGCAATGCATTGCCGCCAACAAAAGCAATCGGCGATACGTGTCGCCAAATATGTGGCGAGTAATGCTTGCACTGGTTCTATTGCCCGCAATCGCGTCGGCACAAGTCATGGATGTAGCGCCACAGCGAGGCGACGGCGACACCCCTCGGCAATCTCAACATAGAGACAACCTATGGGTGGAAACCGCTCAATCGTGGGAACTGCTGCGGCAGGGAAGCGACGAAAAGATAACCGTTCTCCTGATAGGCGCAGCATCTCTAACTACCCAGCGTTCACCCGTGCAAGGTGTGATTCCTCTGACTCTTCAACTCGATTCCGTGGAGGGTTTCGTTATCGGTGCCGTCCAATATCCTCGCACAGTTCAGCGAAAATTTTCATTCCGGACTGGAATGACACCAGTCGCCCAGCGGCACGAGTTGGAGTTCAAGCTGGGTGCATCGGAGGACGCGCCAATAGGAACGCACATTCTGACCGGACGCTTGATCTTTCAGACCATCACTGACGCGGGAGTCTCGCCCGTGCGGCAAGTACAGGTGCAAATCCCAGTTACGATCGTCGGTCGCAGCCAGAAAGCGGTTCGTAACAGGCACTACCCATCCCGGACTGCCTTGGATAGAACCGACGGCGTAGGCGTGTTTCTGCGAGTCATCTCACTTCCCGTGCTTCTGCCGCTGATGCTGCTCGCTTCAATCGTCTGCGCTGCGACAGGCCAAGACTGCAGTTGTTGAAAAGCGGGTAAAAAATCGAGGCTAAAAACATCGAAGCTAAAACATCGAGGACAGAAGCCCTACAGGGTGAGTCCCGTCGGCGTCCGCTGTCCTCGCAAAACATCAAACCTTTCGTCTACGCCGCCAATTCTTCCTCTCGCCGCCAGATCGCCATAGTCTCAGATCCCCGAGCCAACACACCAAGCGTCTGCAACAATCTCCCCGGCACTTTCAGAGGAGCACTCGCCGACACGTTTCTCACCAACACGTCCGGTCCGGTAGTCTTTCCCGCCAGAATCGGCTTGTTCGGCAGATCCTCATACGCATAACCGCTAGCAGTTCCCGTAAGCGGCGTGCCCACAGTCATGCGCACCCACCCGAAGTGCGGCTTCCCATTGATCAGAAACTTCACGCCTAAATACTTATTCGTCTGGTTCTGCCACAGGCCGAAGTCGAGACAGTACGAGTGGCAGCCGGCCACTCCGGTGATAAACGCGCGGTACGACTTGAACTCCAACTTCCACCCAATCCGCGAGAGAAAAGGCAAGGGTAGCGCTCCCGAAGTGTGACCGTTATTGCCGAACGCAACTCCACCACCCGTGCCCGGATACGCATTCGAAAACGCGCCATGATAAGTGTAAGAAATCTTGAAGTGAACATCGGTAACTCCATCCCCGTTGAAATCAATCGCCAGATTCTTGATCGGCACATTCGCCAGCGGCGTGTAAACAATCTTGGCCTCCGCCGATTGCGCGACGGCCAGCAACCCGACCCCGGCAGCCCCAGCCACCACAGCGTAGCCGAGCAGTTGTTTTTCAAGTTTGGAATTGATGTGAACGGTTGCGCGCTGCTTACCGGAGCGAACGACTGCAGTCATAGGCATCCTCGCGATCAAGATTGATACAGCAGAACGAGTGGCACTATCCGGCTCAAGGTGTGGGGTAGAAGCCAGGGTGAGGAAGTATCCTCCGCGAAGCTTCGCTCGTCAAGACGGAGTATTCCGTAGACAAGGTGAACTTGGAATCCCTGCGAGAAAAGCTTCTCTATTTGGTGGGATGTGTTAAGAAGTTGCGAGGAAAGTTGCGACGCGAACGCCTTCGTCTACTCCTCAAACATCGGCACCTGCCGCTGATCCTGCGGGCCGCGCCGCTGCCGCCGCGCTGCACCAATTACCGCCAGCACCGTCAGCGACTCCAGCGCCGTGCGTGGCACAAAAATGCGCTGTGTATTCGACCGCTGATCCGGAGGGCTCACCAGAAATCCCTCCGCCATCGTCTGCATCAGATCGGCCGGCATCAATCCTTCAAGAATTTCGCTGTCTTTAAATCGCAGCCGTACCCACAAACCTTCCGACCGCGGCCGCGACGTAAACGTCTTCCGCACCAGCGACTCCGAGTCGCCAAACTCCCGCACAAAATAAACGCCCTTGATCTCTCGCAGATCAATCGCGATCACCGTCCCCGAAGTATTCAGCAACTCCAGCTTGCCCTCATTCACAAACTGCGCCGGAGACACGTATCCCGATACCGAATCCCGGTCCATCTTCCGGACAATCACTTTTTTATGCGTAGAAGGCATAAGAAGCAGTGGCCAGTGATCAGTGCCCGGTGGCCAGTAAATGCTGACCACTGGCCACCGACCACTGGCCACTGCATTTTCCCACTTTTCCTCCCCATCTTCGCGGAATCCGCCTATGCAGTAGCCAAAATATAAACGTTGTGTTATTTTCTTAAGCTTGCTACGAGCTTTCCACTTTGCCTAAGTACTTTGTAGTAAGTGACTTGCGCTTGTGTCCCGCGCTGGCACGTAGCTTCGGGACCAAGCCTGTGGAAAACCTGTGGAAAGCATCGTGATGCACGCAAGCGAGTTGGGAAGGGCACGGCTTCAGCCTTGCCGCCGGAAGCCCTACTCCGCGTGGGCTTTAGCCCCTGAGGGCCGTACCTGTGGTGGTTTGCGCAGTCGTGCCAAGAACATGGCCTCCGTTGGCCGCCTAAGACCGAATGGCTGATTACATTTACACGATGGAACTCCGGTTGACGCCGGATCAACTCAAGGGCGTCAACCTGATTCAGGACGTAGCCCGAGCCGCAGGCCTCAATCTTTATCTCACCGGCGGTGCCATCCGCGACATCATCAGCGGCGGCACCATCCGCGATCTCGATTTCACCATCCAGGGCAATCCACTCAAGCTGCAAAAGGAACTCGAGAAAGCCGGCGCCCGCATCACTGCCATCGACGAAGATGCGCGGACGATTTTCATATCGATGCCCGGCAACGCGCGCGCCGAAATCAGCATGGCACGCACCGAGCGCTACGAAAAGACCGGCAAGCCGCCCATCGTTACTCCGGCAACCATCCATGAGGATCTCCGCCGCCGCGACTTCACCGTCAACGCTATGGCGCTCTCGCTCAATGAAGGATCGCGCGGCCTCCTCCTCGATCCCTTCAACGGCGTCGCCGATATCGAAGCGAAATTAATTCGCATTCTGCATAACTATTCGTTCCTCGAAGATCCTTCGCGCCTCATCCGCGCCACGCGTTTTGCCGCGCGCTTCCACTGGCCGCTCGAAGAGCGTACGCAAGCCCGCTACGACGCCGCCCGCGAAGGCAAATACATCGATCACATCCTCCGCACTTCCATCGGTCACGAAATCGCCGCGCTCGCCCACGAAGATGATCCGCTCCACGTCGTCAAGATGCTCGAGAAAGAAGGCTGGCTCGAGGTCCTGCATTCCCACTGGACCACCGCCAAGGTCGATACCAACGGCATTTCCGCGCTGATGAAAACGCGTCAGCAGATGGTCGATCTCGGCTACACGCCCGACGCCGGACCCGCCGTGATGTACTTCCTCACCGGTCGTCTGCCCGACAAAGATATCTCCGAACTGCAGAAGCTTATCCCGCGCAAAGATCTCGTCGAAGCCTGGCGCGACATCGAAGATCACGCCAAGGATTTGGCCAAGCGTCTCACTGGAAAAGAAGCCGCGACGCCCTCCCGCACTTGGAACCTGTTACAGGAGTCGCGTCCGGAAATGGTGTTATTCCTCGCTGTAACCGCGAAGCAACAAGCGGTCGAACAAAAAATAAAGAACTACCTGACAAAGTGGCGCCAGGTACAGCAATCGCTGCCGCTGCCAGAAATGACGGAGTTGCTGATCACGCCGCAACTGCCCGAGTATCCAAAAATCGCGAAAGATGTTTTCATGCTGTTGCTCGACGGAAAGATGCGCTCGCGCACCGAGCGCCTGAAATTCTTGAAGCCTCTCGCGCCGCCGCCGCCTCCTCCTCCGCCCGCGCCGCGCCGTGGACGCGCTGCCAAAGCTGCCGCCGAAGCCGCGGCCGCCGCAGCTGCTGCCGCCGCACCGGGAAAAGGGAAGGGCAAGAGGGGAAAAGCCGCCGCGGTTGCACCGCCGCCGCCAGCCCCCACGCCGAAAGCCGCAGAAAAAACCAAGCCCGCCAAACCCGAGCACAAGCCCACGGCAGCTAAGCCAGCGGCCGTTAAGCCAGCAACCAAAGCCGCTCCCAAGGCTGCGCACAAAGCAGCGCACAAAGCAGCGCACAAACCTGCCCCAAAGCCGGCAAAGCCCCAAAAGAAAAAGAAGAAATAGATTTTCGCTAGTGGATCAGTGGCACTCACGCCGCTCTGGCACTTACGCTGCTCTGTCATCCTGAGCGAAGCCGTTCTTCAGGCGTAGCGAAGGATCTCCCGCGCAACTGGCCCAACGCGCAAGCCAAAACTGCACGCTTAATTTTTCCTGAAGGTATGTCGCGCAAGACCAGCGCCCAGAAAGAATCTAGCTAGCCTGTTTTCCGTCTGCGCCGCGCGGCGGATTTTTATCTGCTTTCAATCCGCGACTCTTGACGATCACGATATTCGGAGAAAAATTCTCTACTCCATTCTCCGCAATCGCGTCCAACTGAATCGGATCCGGCTTCGTCGCTCCAGCCGCGAGAACTTCTTTTACTGCCGCGATCAGCGTCGTGCTCTCCGATTTCGAAATCACTTTCCTCACCCCGAGCCGCATTGCCTGTATCTCCACCCGCGGAGACCAATACAGTGTGTGAATCAAAACCGGAATCTCCGGCTTGCTCTGCCTTAACTCGCGCGCCGTGCGAAAGCCGTCCATCAATGGCATCGCCAGGTCGAGGATGATCAAGGCCGGCTGCGCTTCCTCAGCCCGTTCGATCGCTTCTTTGCCATTCGCTGCCTCAATCACTTCCCAGTCGCCGGAAGCTTCCAGAACATCGTGCAGCGCCCTGCGCACCAGCGCGTTATCGTCGGCAATCAGAATGCGGATCGACATGCAGAAAAAGCAGGAAAAATTAGGCTGCGAAGTTGGCGCATGCCACACTGGCGCCGTTTGTGTGATGCCCTGCAATTAAATCGATTAACTCACATTTGCCGGGCCACTCATATCGGGAAAAAACTGTATAGGAATGCTACAACCTGATCCAGCAATTCAACGGCGAATTCACGTTGAGATAGTCGGCGCCTTAGGGACTAGAATGCCGATTGCGCACGCGACGCCGATCCCTCCCAAAGCCTTGTCATTCCGACCGTAGCGCTGCGCAGGGAGCGGAGTGGAGGAACCTGCTTCTCGCGTGTAGCAGCAACCAACTCGATTCCGCATCCACTTTCTTGCCATCGCTGCGCTCACCCCGTATCATGGCTCCCGCCCCCCGGCACAACTCACCCTGAACTTGGGAACATTAAACAAATGAGCAGATTCAGAAAAATCCTGCTGATTTCTCTCTGTGTATTTTTTCTCGCGCTCCTCTTCGCGATCAATTCCACGATCGGCTGGCGTCCGTTCCTCGGCCCGAGGAAGCGTGCCACCACCAATCGCCAATTTGAGCGCACTCCCGAACGCGTTGCCCGCGGCCGCTATCTTGTTTACGCAGCCCTCGACTGCGAATCCTGTCACTCGCCCAAAGACTGGACGCAGCATGGTGGCCCCATTCCCCCAGGAATGGAGCTTTCAGGCCAGACCGCCGATCTTCCCGGCTTTCCCGGCAACCTCGTCATCCCGAACATCACTCCTGATCCGGAAACTGGCTCGGGCAAATGGACCGACGATCAGATTGCCCGTGCCATCCGCGAAGGCATCAAGCACGACGACACCACTTTGTTCCCCATGATGCCCTACGAGGCCTTCAAGAACATGTCCGACGAGGACGTGGCTTCGATTGTGGTGTATCTGCGTTCCATTCCTCCGGTGAAGCATCCACTGCCGCCGATGAAGATCAATTTCCCGGTGAACTATCTGGTGCGCGGAGTTCCTGAGCCTATCACCCAGCCCGTGCCCGGCCCGAATATGTCCGATCCCGTCGCGCGCGGAAAGTACTACGTCAGCATGGGCTGCGGCTGCCACAATACCGTCGACAAACTTCCTTACGCCGGCGGCGAGCGCCTGCAAGGTCCTTGGGGAGATGTGGTCAGCGCGAACCTTACCCCCGATCCCTCCGGCATCAGCTACTACAGTGAAGGCACCTTCATCAGCGCCATGCGCACCGGATACGTCGGCGCCCGCAAGCTGAATTCGATCATGCCCTTCATCCAAATTAAAAATCTCACCGACGACGACCTGAAAGCGATCTTCGCCTACCTGCGCACGCTAACTCCAGTCAAACACCGAGTCGACAACACCCTGCCGCCAACATACTGCAAACTCTGCAAACAGAAGCACGGCGCCGGCGACCAAAACTAAGTTCGATGACAAACTAATTTCGATTACCAGAACTAACGTCGATCAAGATGTCATCCTGAGGCGGCGTCCTTTGCCGCCGAAGGACCTATGCAACCCGCCGGCAGCATGGATACTGTGTGGGAGAACCGCATCCAATCTGACTGTGTCCCTCACCTCTGTGCTCCTCTGTGCCCTCTGTGGTGAAAAGGTTTTTTTATTCTTGAATCACCCTTCCAAAACAAGCCTATAATGTAGTCATGCGGCGCTGGGCCACCATCGCGGCGTTCGGTCTCTTCCTGGCAGTCCCTCTCTGGGCGCAACACGGCGGAGGCCACTCCGGCGGCGGTCATGCTGGCGGAGGATTTTCAGGCGGCCATGCAGGCTTCAGCGGCGGCCACGCCTCCGGCGGACACTTTTCCGGAGGCCACGTCTCCAGCGGAATGCACAGCGGCACGCGCAGCTTCAGCCATCCCGGATTCTCCACTCGCAGCTTCCGCGGACCCATCATCACCAACGGCTTCAATCGCTTTAACCGTTTCAATCGCTTTGGGCGCGGCTTGCGCCGCTGGGGCTTCGGCTACCCAGCTTGGGGATACTACGATCCCTACTGGTGGTGGGATTCCGGCTCGAACTACGACGAAGATTACGAGCGCGATCGTGCAACCGCCGCGCAGATGAACGCCGAGAATCTCGAAGAGCAGCGCATGCTCCGTCAGGAAGAAGCCGACGGCGATCAGGACGCCTACGCGCCATCGCGCAGCGCAAGCAATCGCAATAACAATAACGACCAACCCGGCGCGCCCATCATGCCCGCGACGGTCCTGGTCTTCCGCGATCAGCACAAGCAGGAAGTCCAGAACTACGCCATAGTAGGCCAAACTCTCTGGAGCTTCTCCCCGCACACCCAAAGAATCCCGCTGGCCGATCTCGACCTAACCGCCACCGCCGAAGCCAACGACGACCAAGGCATCACCTTCCGCATCCCAGTCAACCACGTAGCCCAATAGCTTGTGCGGTTAACCGCCGCCGTCACTGGTCCCTACGATGTCATCCTGAGCAGCGGCAAAGCCGCTGCGAGGGACCTAACGTCCGCCGCCATCGTCGCTGCTGCCGAAAAGAATCAAAACGTCCGCCCGAATCAACCACTTACCCCACGAACCACCCAAACCACCAAGCCCCCGCCGCCCAAAATGCTAAAATAAGAAACACTGACTATGCCCTTAAAAACACTGTTCCTAAACCCCCCGTCCTTCGAGAATTTCGACGGAGGCGCCGGCTCCCGCTGGCCCGCCACCCGCGAGATCGAAAGTTTCTGGTACCCGGTGTGGCTCGCCTATCCCGCCGGCATGCTCGAAGGCTCGCGGCTGCTCGACGCGCCGCCGCATCACATCAGCGCCCAAGAGACGATTGAAATCGCCAAGGGTTACGAGTTCCTTGTGCTGTTCACGTCCACTCCAGGATTTCCCGGCGACGTGCGCATTTCGCAGGCCATCAAGCAGGCGCATCCGACTATCAAAATTGCATTCGTTGGTCCGCACGTGAGCGTGCTGCCCGAAAAATCTTTACGCGATAATCCGGTTATCGATTTCGTCTGCCGCAAAGAATTCGACTACGCGATCGTTGACTACGCCAAAGGCAAGCCTCTGGAAGAAATCCCCGGCGTTTCTTTCTTAAAAGACGGCAACTGCGTCCACAATCCCGACGCGCCCCAAATTCAGGATCTCGACGCACTCCCGCACGTCACCGACGTCTACAAGCGCGACCTGGACGTCACCCGCTACAACGTGCCATTCCTTCTCAATCCCTACGTCTCGCTCTACACCACGCGCGGATGCCCCGCGCAGTGCACCTTCTGCCTGTGGCCGCAAACGCTCAGCGGACATCCCTGGCGCAAGCGCTCCACCGACGACGTGGCCGCCGAAATGTCGAAGGTCAAAGCCTTGTGGCCCGACGTAAAAGAATTTTTCTTCGACGACGACACCTTCAACATCCAGAAAGCACGCACCATCGAACTCTGCGCCAAGCTCAAGCCGCTCGGCCTGACGTGGTCGTGCACCTCGCGCGTCACCACCGACTACGAAACTCTCAAGGCCATGAAAGAAGCTGGATGCCGCCTGCTCATCGTCGGCTACGAATCGGGCGACCAGCAGATTCTCAAGAACATCAAAAAGGGCGCGACCGTCGAGCGCGCGCGCCAGTTCACCAAAGATTGCCACAAGCTCGGACTCGTCATTCACGGCGACTTCATCATGGGCCTGCCCGGCGAGACGCACGAAACCATCAACCGCACCATCGCCTTCGCCAAAGAACTCGACGTCGAAACCATCCAGGTTTCCGTCGCGCACGCCTATCCCGGCACCGAGCTCTACGATCACGCGGTGAAAAACGGATTCATCGTCGGCGACAACAAAATGGTCGACGAAGGCGGACACCAGCTCGCCCACATCCAATACCCCGGCCTCCCCGCCGACGACATTCTTTCCGCCGTGCACCGCTTCTACGACGAATACTATTTCCGCCCCAAGGCCGCGTGGCGCATCGTGAAAAAAGCCGTCTTCGACAGCCAGGAACGCAAGCGCCTCTACAAAGAAGCCAAAACCTTCTGGAAGCTCCGCTCCGCCAGAAACAAACTGGTCAAGAAGCACGCGGAGGCAAGCGCTGCAGCAGAACCAGCCAAGGCGTAACTTCCTCGCCGCAGATCCACGCGGAACTACGCAGATAAGTTAGAACGGGCCGCGCGCCGGCGCCCCAGGGAGAGTCTGGCACCCTACACAGCTTTGTCATCCTGAGCGAGGATTGTGCTCCGGCAAAGCCGGAGCACAACCGCAGTCGAAGAGCCTGCCCTGAGCTTGTCGAAGGGATCCCTGCCCTCTGATGGCGCTGAAGTTGACGCGAGACCTAGAGCGCGTGTGAGCACAAGCCATACAGAACCAGTCGGACAGAACCGGCCCCTCGATCTCCGTGGAAGAGCGGCCCTTCAGGGCCGCGTTACATCGCCCCACAAAGCAATCTGGGCTTTAGCCCCTGAGGGCACGCGCAATGTCACGTTCGATTCATTGATTAGATCGTTTCTTATATCCTCGACACAAGCCGGAGCGGCTTTTTCGAATCCCGCCATGTCCACTCTCCCGTATGTGGAGGAGTTTCTCTACGAGCGGAAACGCAGAGATAATCTCCTCAAGTAACTTGACACTGATTTGGGCTTGACCAATACTGAGATAGACCGAGTGCTTACACTACGGATTCTAACGATGGCCCCGAACACTCGGGGCCATCGTTATTTGCGGCACGGAGATGGGTGCCACGTTGCGTTTGTGCAAGGGGGGGCTACCTGTGCCATGGGATTTCGGCCCGATTCAAAACCTAGAGCTCTCGGCAGCGCTGTTCCCACCCTTCGCAAAAATCGCGAAGAGTGGGGCACCCCGTTTATGGTTGCTCCCGCGGAGTTAAAAGGCCGGGCCACCCCCCATTCAGATGGATGGAGACGTTGCCTATGAACCGGGCGTCTTCACGTCAAGCCAACCACTACTAAGCGGAGGAGGTGAATATGGAATCGGCGAACGAACGAAAGGCCTGTGCAGCTCCAGATGGGGTTGAGATCGTGTATTCGGCTGCTGGTTCCGGCGAGCCAGCCCTTGTTTTCATCCATGGTGGCCTCGCGAACCGAAGCTTCTGGGATGGTGAAGTGGAGACTTTTGCATCGCGGCATCACGTGATGGCGCCCGACTTGCCGGGTCACGGGGAGTCGGGAACGAACCGCCAGAAGTGGGGCATACCGGAGTTCGGTGCCGACATTCGCGCGGTCATTGAAGCTGAGCATGCCGAAAAAGTGATCCTGTTCGGAAATTCACTCGGGGGCGCAGTCGCTATTGAAGCGGCGCTTCTGATTCCTGAAAGGGTTCTCGGCGTCGTTGGCGTGGACACGTTCCACAGTCTGACATACAGCGTGAGTCAAGAGGAGGCTACAAGGATGGCGGATGCGTTCCGCAATGACTACGCTGACAGTCTTCGAAAAATGGTACGGCAGCTCTTTCATAATGACGCCGATCCAGCGATCGTTGCCGATGCCGAGCGGCGAATGGCTCACACTTCCCCCATGGCGGCCTACAGCATGTTCCTATGCATCGCGGGATATAAGCCAAGTGAATCTGCCAGTCTTCTGAGAGTTCCTGTTCGTGCCATCAACGGTGATCTCTTTCCAACCGATACTGAGTCGGTCCGCAAGATAGCACCCGATTTTGATGTCCTTCTCATGAGTCATGTAGGTCACTACCCGATGCTCGAACAGCCGCAAGAATTTGATCGGCTCGTCGGACAGACCATCAACTCTCTCACGAAGTGAAGCAGTCGAAGAAACGCTTGCGAGTGAACCGGTCTCGGAATTTGAAAGCACGAGGCATGAGTTGCAAGAGGCAAACGGGACCGACGCTTTCAGGAAGCGTTGGCGTAGGGAGCGTAAAGGACGTCTATGACTGACCTAGATGCTGGGAATACTCCGCGAACTACCTCCCACACCCCAAGGTTACCTCGTACTGCCGCGGTGCTTGTGGCGCTGATCGCCATCGCTAAACTCATCCTGCATCTCGTCACGGATGGGCGTTACGGCTATTTTCGCGATGAACTCTACTACATTGCGTGCAGCCGCCACCTGGATTGGGGATACGTAGATCAGCCGCCGCTGATCGCCCTGGTAACCTGGCTGGAACTGCACGTTATAGGTTCGTCGCTGCATTCGTTGCGCTTCCTGCCCGCAATTGCAGGCGCGGCTCTCGCCGTGTTGGTTGCCTTTCTGGCTCGAGAAATGGGCGCAAGAAAGTTCGGGATCTGGTTTGCTTCCCTGGCTACGGCCTCGATTGGGGTCCTCTTCGTCATGCACTATCTGCTAACGATGAATGCCTTCGAGCCCCTGTTCTGGACAGGCTGTGCGTACATCTTGGTGCGCCTTATCAACACCGGCAACCAGCGGCTTTGGGTGTGGTTTGGCCTGTTGGCGGGCATCGGCCTGGAGAATAAGTACTCGATGGGAATTTTTGGCTTTGGCGTAATCGTTGGCCTGCTGCTTACAACGCACCGAAAAGCGCTGGCCGGACGATGGATTTGGATTGGCGGAATGGTGGCCCTTCTGATTTTCTTTCCGAATCTGGTTTGGAATGTCGAACATCACTGGCCGTTTGTGGAACTGATGCGCAACATCAAGGCGAGTGGCCGTGACGTGGACCTAGGCGTGCTGAAATATCTGGCTGAGCAAATTTTTTTGGTTACGCCGCTCCCGCTGCTCGTGGCGGTGATTGGTCTTCTTTATCTATTTCTCAGCCGGCAGGCAAGGCACTATCGCGCTTTGGCCTGGGCTTTTCTTGTGACGCTCGCCATCGTCGTCGCGATGAAGGGCAAAAATTACTATATCGTTCCCGCTTATCCCATGCTTCTTGCTGCGGGTGCAGTGGCGATTGAACGCTTCACACAGCGTGGGCATTGGGTGTGGCTCAAGCCGGCAATTGTCACTCTGATGCTCGTGACGCTTTTGGCCGCACTTCCGCTAGGAGTCCCGATTCTATCGGCAGAGGCTTTCCTGCACTACGAAATGAAGCTCCCGTTTGCCTTACCGGTCAGTGAGAAAGGTCACCTCGGAGCGGCAATGCCGCAATATTATTCCGATCAGTTTGGGTGGGCGGAGATGACTGCGACGGTGGCTCGAGTGTACAACTCCCTACCGCCAGAGCAGCGGAGCCAGGTATGCATTGGCGCCGGCAATTATGGGGAAGCAGGAGCGATCGATTTTTTCGGTCCGAAATATGGATTGCCAAATGCGATCAGCGGACATCAAAATTACTTCCTCTGGGGTCCCCGCAACTGCACCGGGAAGGTTCTGATTCTGATTGGAAATCGCCCGGACCAATGGGAACAGCGTTGCGATCGCCTTGAGGTCGCCGCAGAACTCTATCATTCTTACGCGATCAAGTTTGAGAACAGACCTGTTCTTGTGTGCTACAGGCTCAAGGCGAATCTCGAAGAGATCTGGCCACGAGTCAAGAATTGGGACTAGCTACGCTTATTCTTGAGGCTTGCTATGCCGGTTGGCAACGGACTTGGCGCGCAACGTCTTGTTGCGGAAGATGAATCTCGCACGCATGACGGCGCCGCGCGCGGAAAGGCCGGATCACAGCGGCGCCATCAGGCCGACAAACGCGATTCGTCGCTGTTTGTCTGAACCTTGGAAAGAAGTCTTTGAGTGGAATGCCACCACTGGTCTATGGCTCTGCAGCCGGAAGTCGTCCTCCCCTTAACGAACGTCTTTCGCATAGAGCGCATTCCAACCCGATGGGGATGACACTGCGGGCGGGTGGCCCAGCCTTTGAAAGCCGACGCGACCACAACAGTGGGTGCCCCGCTCTTGCGTTGTTTGTGTTCAGTCTCATGACATCCTTTCCAAAACGTCTCGGGACATCCTTTACACTCCCGCGCGAGCGCAGCGAGCGCGGGGGCGAGCATGGCGTGGAAGACGATGGATGTTCAAGAACAGCGCGTTCGGTTTGTAGTGGCGGCCAGTCGGGAAGAAAAATCCTTGACGGCTTTGTGCCAGGAGTTCGGCATCTCACGGCCGACGGGCAGGTTGTGGAAGCAGCGTTACCAACAAGCCGGGCTAGCGGGGATCGCGGAGCAGAGTCGCAGGCCACATCGCAGCCCGTCGCGCACGACCAGCGAGTTGGAGCAGCGGGTGGTGGAGGTGCGGCAGCGCTATCCCGACTGGGGAGCACGCAAGTTGCAAGTGCTATTGGCACGGGAAGGCGTGGAGCTAACAATGTTGGGGACAGACGGGACGTTTGCCTGATTTCGTGTCTGAGAAAACATGGTGGATGTTCCGTTTGTGCCCGGATTTCGTCCTTCGGCTGGGGTGTCGGGCGGTTTTTTGGTTTCCGGTGATTTTTCACGAAATCTTGTCAAGGGGGGTCTGGGAGGATTTTTTTGTTAAGTGGTTCATTTCAGGGTGAATATAAAGTTTGAAAAATGTCCAGGTTGGGTGGGGTGATTTGATATTCTGAATATATAGAGAGAAAAAATTGGCGTCGGCCCTTGGGCTGGACGCCATTTGTGTTTTTGGGGCTAAAGCCCTGGTGGGTGAGTTGGTCTCTTACGCGGCGCTGAAGCGCCGCTCTTTCTTCGCCGTTCTCACGGTGAATTTGGGGATTTCGCTTCTGGCGGGGAGAAGCGGGTTCCTCCCGTTGGTCGGAATGACAAGTTTGTTCTTGAACGACTGGACGGTTGGCTTTCGGACGATCGTTCATTTACGGGCTTGTGTTTCCCACGTCTCGCAAAAGCGGCGAGACGTGGGGCACCCCGGGGCTTTCTCGCGGTGAAATTTGGGGATTTCGCTTTTGGCGGGGAAAAGCAGGTTCCTCCCGTTGGTCGGAATGACAACGTTTTCGGGAGCGATTGGCTTCACGTGTCGGAATGACAAGAGCTGTGGATTGTTCGCGGTTTTTTTGGCGATTTTATGTGTACGGATACATATGTACGTTTTGGGTCGGGTCTGGGGAGGGTGGGATGAGTCTGGGGAGTTGGGGGCGGAGTGGTGGGCGGGTTCGGAATCACACGAAGGATCGCGGTGATCTGGCGGAGATGCAGTTTATGGTGGCGGCATCTGTGCGGGGATTGGTGGTCGCCCGGCCGTATGGAGATAACGAGCGGTATGACTTTATTGTGGATGCGGGCAGCAGGTTGTGGCGGGTGCAGGTGAAGTCGAGCGCGGCGACGCATCATCGGGGGTTTGCGGTGCGGTCGTCGTGGCGGACTAGCAAGCGGCAGATTTCGTATAAGCCTTCGCAGGTGGACTTTTTGGCGGTGACGATTGTGGGGACCGACATCTGGTATGTGATTCCGGTGCGGGCGCTGGCGGGGAGGCTGACGATTCATTTGTATCCGTTTGGGGCGCGGAAGGACGGGCGGAGATCGTTTGAGAAGTATCGGGGAGCGTGGGGAGGGATGGCACGGAGCGAGAGGAGAGTGGGGCGGCCTCATGGTAGGCGGGCGGTGCGGCGAGTATAGAGTGTTCGACTGCAGACTCGGCGGGTGCACGACTCAAGCCTGCTGTTGGCTTGAGTGGGCCACCCTTCGGATGATCAGGCTTTTGACCAGGTACGAACCACGGGTGCCCCGGCTAGGGATTGGAGGATTTCTCCATCTCCGCGTTCAGGTGGATGGTGCTTCCGGTGACCACCTTCATTTTGCGCTCCCAGTTCTGGTAACCAGACTTCTTTAGTACGATGGAATGCTCGCCCGGTTCGACTTCAAGATCGGACGGAGTATTGCCCGAAAAATTTCCATCGATTTCGATGTCGGCTCCGTCAGGAACCGAGGCGACCGAAAGCTTCGCCGTGGCCGGAGCGGTCGCGGGGGTCGGAGATGCGGTGGAAGCAGCGGTCGATGGCATGGCCTCTCCAGGCTGCGCATCCGGCTTGCGCGTGCCCTCCAACTGGCAGCCATATTCCTTGTTGCCGTCGTGGCGAATGTAAAGGCGGCCGCCGCCGTTGTCGACGCGGAACTCCACCGCTTGCCCGGGGGCAAACTGTCCCGCCTGAAATGCGCCGCAGTAGTCTACTTCGTAAATGAGGTCCGGGCCCTGTAGCTCATAGACTTTCGCCTTGCGGGTACTGGAGCCGACCGGGAAACCCGAGCCGCCGGGAGTGCCGCCGCCGCCGGAAACACGCACGTCCCTGCGGATCGAATAGCCCAGAATTGTGCCCTTGAGGTAGACAACCGTCATGTCACTGATGGTGGGCTGGGAATTCGGGTTCGTGGACTCTGTGGTGGATTCGATTGCGCACTTATACTCTTTCGCGCCTTCGTGGGCGATGTAAATTTTGTATTCTTTTACGAAGAAGTTGACCTCCTGTCCGTTCTGGAAGTCGCCACAGTTGCCGATCTGATAGATCTTGGCGCCCGCGTTCAGGTTGTAGGACTTGTGTCCGGTGCCTGTGGCGAGGGTGATCGTGCCCTTCTGGTAGGTGGGCTGATCCGCGGCAAAGACGCCTGCTCCCGATAAGATTGCGAAACATGTTGCGCAACATATTGCGCAACATCGGGCGAAAACTTTTGCGGAGCTCACAGGCCCTCCTGGGATGAGGCCGCTCGCGAAGCTACCTGAATTGGCGGCGGGAACGGCACGTTTCGGACGAGTGCGCCACAAAGATAGCACATTGAAGAAAAGAGTCTTTCTATGCGATGAAGCAGTTCTCGTTTCTACTTTTTGCAGGAAGCGGCACAGTGAATCGCTCTCTCCAATCTGTCCACCAACGGACACCCAGATTCCCGTTTGGACAAAGAAACACCTCATACGGACATCATTTGGGTCTACACATCCGCGTTTTCAGTGATTTAGCCAGTGACGTACACTGGTGTTGGAGTTGCACGTTCTTTGGGTGGTAAGTAAGAGCTTTAAGGCTGCAGCTTCTCTACTTTCGTGGCTGGGTTAACCATGTCTGGGTTGAACCATGATCGGCCTACTGGAAACCCTCTCTCCAAGCTGGGTCAGCTTTGCGCCCAATATTTGAAAGAGCCTCCCGCGGACCCGACCTCCAGACGACCTTGGGAGCGCGTGCGGTTTGGCGACTACGAGGTTGATCTCCGCACTAAAGAGTTATGGAGGGACGGCGTCCGGCTCAAACTGGCCGGGCAGCCGTTCGTCATTCTCGAGATGTTGCTGGAGCAGCCCGGAGAACTGATCACCCGCGATCAGCTTCGCTCGCGTCTGTGGGCTGACGACACGTTTGTCGATTTTGATCACGGCCTCAACGCCGCCGTTCGCAGGCTGAGGGATGTACTTGGGGATTCGGCAACGAATCCGAAATACGTCGAGACGCTGCCGCGGCGCGGCTACCGTTTTCTGGCTCAGGTGGAAAAGCTTGCGCCGGACCATTCAACAGTTTCTTCAACATCGTCATTGTTGCGGCAACGGCCGATGGTTGATTACCGGCTGCTGCCGCGCCGCACTGCCATTTCTCGAGGAGTAAGGATGATGACTGGGCTCATCCAGGACGTACGCTTCGCCTTTCGGCAACTTCGCAAAAAACCAGGGTTCGCCGCTGTCGGAGCGCTGACGCTTGCCCTCGGCATTGGCGCCTCGAGCATTATTTTCAGCATCGTTTACAACGGCGTGCTCTATCCCTTTCCGTATCGCAGTGCCGAGCGGCTGACCGCCATTATGGTGAAGAGCCCCGACGGGCAAGAAGGCAGGGGCATGTTTCCACTCAGCGACGTGAAGGCGCTGCGCGAAGGCAATCACTCGTTCGAAGACATCCTTGCTTACGGCCTCTGGTATGTGACCTACACGCATGACAGCCTGACGGAAATGGTGAAAGGCGTTGGGGCGGCGCCGAATGCGATGGACTTCTGGGGCGTATCTCCTTTGCTCGGCCGCGGCTTCGGCGAGCGGGATGTGCAGTCGGGCGCGGCGCCAGTTGTGCTGCTGAATTATCTCTATTGGAAGAAGCAGTTTCATGGCGATCAGAACATCGTCGGGAAGACGATGTTGCTGAATGGCAAGGACCGCACGATCATCGGCGTGATGCCGCAGCGCTTTCAGGCCGTTGGGGCTGACTTATATATGCCGATTTCGTGGACGCGGCCGGAGCCGGAACGTGTCCGCTTCGATTTCGATGTAGACGATCCTCTTTTTTTCTGGGCGACCGGAATTCTGAAGCGCGACGTCAGCCTCGAAACCGCCGCCGCCGATCTGGATGTGACTTTCCGGCAACTGGCGCCGATGCATCCTGACAATTATCCGAAAACATTTCGCGTAGAGACGAAATGGCTCAACGATGTGGTCGTTGGAGATTTCAAGAAGACTTACTTGCTGCTGTTCGCAGCCGTGGGCTTGCTCCTATTTATCTCATGCAGCAATGTCGCCGGACTTCTGCTGGCGCAAGCCAGCGCACGCACCAAAGAAATTTCGCTGCGATCGGCGCTGGGTGCGGGCAGGGCGCGATTGATCCGGCAACTTCTTTCGGAGAGCTTGGTGCTGGGCGGCATCGGCTGCCTTGGCGGCTGCCTGCTGTCGTTCGCGGCGTTGAAGCTCATCATGCTGATGCCGCTGAATTATCTCTTGCCCATGGAGGCTTCACTCACGCTCAACCGCCCGGTGCTGTTGTTCGCTGTTGGCGTCTCCATGCTGGCGACTGTCTTCTGCGGATTGGCTCCTGCACTGCACGCCATTCGTAGCGACCTGCAGAAAGGTCTGGCAAGCACCGGAGTGAATATCGATTCGGCGTTTCAGCACAGCCGGTTTCGTTCCGGCGTGGTCATCGGGCAAGTGGCGCTCTGCTTAATTCTGGTCACCGGGGCGGGCCTGATCACGCGAAGTTTCATCGCGCTTACTCACGTCGATCTTGGAGTACCTCCGGAAAAAGTTTTCACCGCTGGATTGCATTATCCGAAGGGCCGGTACAAAACGGCGGCAGAGAGAAAGGAGTTTTTTGAACGGCTGCTGCCCACGCTCACTTCGACTCCGGGCGTGAAGAATGCGACCGTACTTATCGGCGTGCCGCTCCTGTTTGCGCCGAGCAGCGATGTCACGATTCCCGGAAAGCCGCACAAAGAACGTTGGGACACGCAAATCGAGTTGTGCAGCGAGGGTTATTTTCCGACTCTGGGCGTGCACTTGATTCAGGGCCGACTGCTCGATGCGGACGACATCGCTTCTGCGCGCAAGGTTGCAGTGGTGAATGACAAATTGGCTCGTACGTACTTCCCGGGCGAAAGCGCGATCGGCCGGCAGATCAAAGTGAATGAACTCGACAACATCCCTGAGACGGTGCACGACGCATATTTCGAGATCGTCGGCGTTGTGAACAATTCGCGCACCTTCGATTTCGAGGGTTTCTCCGCGCTGCCCGAATCGCCGGAAAAGACTCAGCCGAAAATGTTCATGCCCTACTCGCTGTCCGGCATCGCCGGTGACGCCTTCGCGATGCAGACCGGCGTTCCGCCCGCGTCGTTAGTCGATACCGTGCGGCGCAAGATCACGTCCCTCGATAACGATGTTGTTCTCATCGCACCCACTGTGGGTGGAGCGACCGGTTACTCGCTCGACGACGTGATGGAAGGAACCGTCTACGGCAAGCCGAGATTCGCGGCGATCGCGTTTGGCAGTTGTGCGGGCCTCGGCTTCGCGCTAGCCATCGTGGGACTCTTCAGCGTCATGACCTATATTGTTTCGCTGAAAATCCACGACATCGGAATTCGCCTCGCGCTCGGCGCTTCGCGCCCGGCGATTTTGCGCTTGATGTTAAGACGCGGAGCATTGCTGGTTGGCGGCGGGATGCTGATTGGATTGGTTATCAGCATGGGACTCACACGGCTGATGTCGAGCCAGTTTCCCGGCGTCTCCGCTTATGATCCGTTGACGCTTGCCATCGTGCTGCCCATGGTCCTGATCGCGGGGCTGGCGGCTTGCTCATTGCCTGCGCATCGCGCGACACAAGTCGATCCGATGGTCACGCTGCGGAATGAATAGGCCGGTCTCCCGCGATGAGTCAGACGACGCGGTAAGTTAGATACGACTAAGCCACGAATTCTTGCGGCGGGTTTTTCCGAAAAGGCCAGGAAAAATACGCGAATAGGCCCGCGTTATTTGTCCTGGCACGATTGCATTCCCGCATGATTGACATTGGGATTGAATGGGCGACCGCCATATTGCGAGGGACGTCACGTGCCCATCCGTTCCATCAGAGGTCTCGTTTTACTGGCCCTCCACTCCTTTCATGATCACCGAAGTGACCCCGGTCTGAGTTTGCGCGACGCCGCCGACGAAGATGTCGCCGTTTGGGAAAGTGAGGACAGATTGTCCGGCGACGCCGGCGAATTCGGTGGGCGCGGGGTTGACGGTCCACGAGGTGCCGTCCCAATGTTCAACGAGAGCCGGCAAATTGCCGCCGACATCGCCACACAGGGAGCATCCGGTTGCCCAAATGTCGGTTGCGGAAATGGCGCTGACGCTTACCAAGTTCGAGACGTTGCCCGTGTTCGGGCTGGTCACTAATTTCCAGGAGTTGCCGTCCCAGTGTTCGACGATGGCGCCGGTCGGTAACGTATCTCCCACCGCCCAAACGTTGTTGGTGGAAATGGCGGTGACGCCGAAGAGAGCGGCCACCGGCGCGGCGAAGCGCCGCCATTGCTGACCGTTGAAATGCAGGGTGACCGCAGCCGACGATGTGGCGCCCACCGCCCAAATGTCGGACGAAGAGACGACCGCAATGTCGAACAACTCGCCTCCGCTCACGTGGGGAACCTGTACGACTTTCCACGCCGAACCGTCGAAGTGTTCGACAAACGGGACTTGATTGTTGAGATTGTCGCGGGTTGCGCCTACCGCGAAGATGTTGCTGGCAGAGACTGCTTTCAGCGAGTTAAGGGTTTCGCCCGCGGCCACGTGCGGGCTGGAGACAACCGTCCAGGTAGTGCCGTTGAAATGCTGGATCTGGGAAAGCTTCGCGTTGGTTTGCTGCCCGACGGCCCAGACATTAGTAGTGGAGATGACCTCGACCTTTGCTATTTTGCTGGTTTTTGCCATGGGAATTGCTTTCCATGTGTTGCCGTCGAAATGCAGCGAGACCGAATTGATCACGGAGGTTGCCCAGATGTCGTTTTCCGAATCGGCGGAGAGCGAGTTCACGCTGAGAATATCGGGCGTGGTCACGAAGTTGAAGGTTACCGGGGGAGTGGTGACATCGACGCTTTCATTCCTCGCGGTCGACGGTGCTTGAGCGTGAGCTGCCAAGTTGAACTGAAGCAGCAAGAGAGCTGCGAAGAAATAGCATGGAGAACTGCGAAACTTGAGCGGAGTCATTGGCGAAAGATCTTCCTTTTGTGAGATTGACTGCAGCCAGCCGAAGCTGGTTCGTGGCGGCCTTTGGAAAGGCCGAAACTGAAACTGAGATAAAGATTCGCGCGTTAGGAGAGATGATTCGGCGAGCGGCTAGATTTTGCAGAGTGTAGACATCTTTCTTACAAGTGCTTAACGATTTGCGGTGGGAGAGTGTCGGTTTTTCGATCGAACAGGAGTGAAACGCTGGGACAGACAGGAACGTTAACCGTCCTCTTTAGCTCAGTTGAATACGCGTCGTGTCTGAGACCACCGTCTTTCGTCCAGCCTCACATTCGGAGGGTGACACGGCATCCGATTCTGACTTCGCTATACTGGAAGCAGGATCCTGATTTTGACTTTTCGCAAGTATCTGGTGCTGGCCGGAGTGGCCGTCTTTGCGGCGGTCGGTGATTCCATGCTCTCGCATGGGATGAAGCAGACTGGCAGCATTTCCCTTCAACATTTGTCGAGTGTGATTCTGGCGGTGCTGAATCCCTGGGTCGCCGTGGGGATTGTTCTGCTGCTCGCATTTTTTGCCTCATACATGAATGCGCTCTCGTGGGCGGATCTGACTTACGTTTTGCCTGCGACATCACTGGGATACGTTTTGCTCGCGCTGGTGGCGCGCTTCGCGCTGCATGAGCAGGTGAGTTTGACGCGTTGGCTGGGGATTGCTCTGATCACAGGCGGCGTGGGATTTGTGGCGGGAGGTCCGGTGCTGACTTCGCATGGGCATGATTCACATGGGCATGATGAGAGTCAGCAATCGGAATGTCCACCCTTCGCAAACAACGCGAAGGATGGGGCACCCGCAGTTACCGCCGTGTCGAGCGGAGCAGAGCGATGAAACACCTCTATACGTCTTTTCTCTATACATGGATCGCGATCGTGGTGGTCGCCTTGGCTTCTGTAGTCGGCGACGTGCTCATGGCGCGCGCGATGAAGCAGGTTGGTGATGTGCACGCCCTGTGGCGGCGCTCGGGACTGTTGGGCGTGATCGGCCGCATCCTGTCGAACTCGAATTTCTTTTTGGGCGTCACCGCGATGGCGGGCGCGTTCTTTAGTCTGCTCTTCGCACTGTCATGGGGAGACGTAAGCCTGGTCGCGCCAGCGGCCGCGTCATTAACCTTCATCGGCAACGCCTTCGCCGCGAAAATTTTCCTGCACGAAAAAGTCGACCGTCGCCGCTGGATGGCCGCGGTGCTGGTCGCGGCAGGCGTGGCCTTGCTGGCGGGATGAACTTCAGCTTTCGCTTGATTCCGCGCGTGCATGGGGCCGCGCGGAATCAAGCCAAGTGTGCCGTACCTCGCCGATTCCATCCTGTGCAGCGCATGCGGAGGATGGGAGCACGAGGTAACAAGCTGTCATGCGATTGGGTTGTTGTTCCCCACATCCGCGGCGGCCTTCTTAGCGCCGGACTCGTCTTTGATCTTTACTGCCTTGATGATGTCAAGCAGGTGATTCCAAAAAGCCGACCCACCAGCTGCCAGCAGACCACAAATGATGTATCCCGTGTAGAGACTCAGCGTTCCAGACGCCTGCGCCTGAGCCCCACCTACTCGCTGAAAGAGGTCCACGTGGCCTAAGCCAGATGCAATGCTGCCAATGGAGACGCTGAGAAAGTGCAGGATAGCGACTCTAATGTATTCGGCTTTGAGGGCTACACGAGGGGTGGATAGAGCAGGGATAAACCCCTTCAATATCTCTAAGACTCGTTCAACAGCGATGCTTAGTGTCAAACCAAGCGTAGCAATCGACGTAAGGGTGTCCATTAGTTTCTCCTGACCCCCTCAGTCGACAAACTTGTTTACACGCTCTATTGGCGAAACAGATTGAACTGACTTTAGAACTATTGGGGAAGCAGCGGAGTTATAGCGCCGGTTTCGCAGAGTGTCAAGGAAAAAAGCCACAATTAGAAGGGCGTGCTTCTGGTCACTGACTCCTTCCCGGCCATGAGACGAGAATGGCGCGGGAGGACGAGTATGGAAGACAACACAGCGCGGCTTGAGTCGATTGAAGATTTCCTGGCGCAGAAGCGAATCGCGATGGTGGGAATCTCGCATGATCCGAAGAATTTCAGCAGCATGCTGTTCGACGAATTTGTTCGCCGTGGATATGACGTTGTGCCCGTGAATCCGAGCGTGACCGAGGTGCTGGGGCGCCGGTGCTACGCGCGCTTGCAAGACGTCCAGCCTCCGGTCGGCGCCGCAATCCTGATGACTTCGCCCGCGGTCACCGAATTTGTCGTGCGGGATTGCGCCGAGGCGGGAATTAAGCGCGTCTGGATGTACCGTGCTGCTGGCCAGGGCGCGGTCAGCGAGCGGGCAATCGAATTTTGCCGCGACCATGGCATCGCGGTGGTGCCCGGCGAATGCCCGTATATGTTTTGGAGCGACGCGCATCTGGGGCACCGCTTTCACGGCTTCATCCGAAAGGTGACCGGGCGCTATCCGCACCGATTTCATGTGAATGCGGCGTGAGGCAGACGAATCGCATTGTCTTCGGTTCCGTTCAACTACTCTGACAACGAGCGGAGAAATACTTTTTGTTACTTTGCCGGCGCGAAGAAATAGTAGTCGGCGGTGTAGGGAATCCTTGACTCGGCGTCTTTGTGGGATTCGTCGCAGGGATCGCTGCCCGGCTTGCCGCCGTGCGTGTGCACGCGCTGAATTGTGGTGACTTTGGCGAGTTGTCCTTTGCCGGAGTTGCTGACGACATTCACCAACAACCAGGGAATCGAGTCGGGATCGATCGCGTCGACGTGTGCTGTGGCTTTGCCCGTGACTTCACTCCCATCCTTCAACTTCCAGGTTGGTCCGGCGGAGTGCTGGCCGATCACTTTGTCGTTGCGGTCGCGCAGTTCGGCTTCGGGAGCTTTGAGGGTCCAGGAAAATTTACCATCTGCGCTCGCTTGGCAGGTGTAGATTTGCGAGCCCTTGGCGTGAGTGAAGAGGACGACGTCGAGTCCGGCGGGGAGTTGGATGGCGTCGGGGACGTCGGGAGCGGTGTCTTTGCCGGTGGCTTCTTTTTGGGCGGCGAGAGGGAGCGTGGTGAGGGCGAGGACGAGCGCGATTAGGTGACGGCATCTGAGCATGCGGAGATTTTAGCAGTCGTCGTCATTGGCTGATGAAGGACGCGTGTCGGTTTTTTCCCCGATGGGGCACTTTTCGGGAGATCCCTCCGCGCGCTGGTGAAAGCGCGCGCGTTCGGGATGACGCCTCTTGAAAAATTCGAGTTTTAGGAAAAGAGCCGCATTAGGCCTGAGGATTTCAGGTCGGGGACCAGGAAGCGGGAGTTGTTGCTGGCGGCGCGGGACAGGGCTTCGGCGGCGAGATATCCGCTGCGGACTGCGCCCTCCATGGTGGCGGGCCATCCGGTCGCGGTCCAGTCGCCAGCTAGAAAGACGCGCGGCCAAGGCGTGACTGGTTGGGGACGGTGCGCGTCAATGCCGGGACGCGGGGAGTACGTTGCGTTCACTTCTTTGATAACAGTCGATTTGATGAGAGTGGCGTTGCGGGCGGCAGGGAAGAATTCGCGGACTTCGGCTAGGGCGAGATCGACGATTTCGGCGCGTGATTTTTCAATGAGAGTTTTGGAGGAGCTGACGACGAGCTCGATGTAGCTGGGGATTTCGTCGGCCACGACCTCGCCTGTCTTTCGCCCCTTCGGGGCTGATGCAACTTGAGTGGATCCTGTCCCACGGCTTGCGCCGTGGGCTGCATTCTTTTGCCGCTCCGCGGCTGGTTCGTCCGCTGGCTCCGCTGCTGATTCGTCGGCGAAGTCGGCGGCGCGCATGGGTTGGAGGCGGGATTTGTGGAACATCCATTGGATGGTGCGGTCGAGTAGGACGGCGTGGTCGAGATCGGAGATTTGGCGGTCGAACCAGAGATGGATTCCGGTGATTGGGGAGTTTTCGAAGTGCGAGATTTGTTCGCTGAGCGGCGCGCTTTCGGGTGAGTTTGGCAGGACGCGATCGAGCGCGTCGAAGGGAAGGGCTATCACGAGGAAGTCGAAAATATCTTCGTTGTGTGGGCCGGTGATGTGGGCTTGCACGTGCTCGGAGCCTGCGGTGAAATTTTCTAGCGAGCTGCGGAAGTGCAGCGTGCCTCCGCGGTTGCGGATGTAGTCTCCGGCGCGGTTGTAGAGATCGGTGAGCGGTACTGTTGGCACTCCCATGTGGCGGGCTAGCGGAGCTTTCATTGATTCGCGGACGACTTGCGCGGCGGCGGAGACGGAGATTCGGTCGAGTTCTTCGCTCAGCGCGCTGACGAGAATGGGATACCAGAAGCGATGGATGGCGTTGGGAGTTTGTCCGTGGCGCTGGAGCCAGTCGAGAAACGATTTTCCGTTGTCGCGCTGTGTTGTGAGAGTTAGCGGAACTAGCGCGCGTGAGATGGCGAATTTGTCTGCGGCGTTTAGAAACGGAAAGTTGAAAAACGATGGTGCGGTGTGAAGGGGCGCCGGTAGCGCGGATGACTTCATTACGGAGATGCGGCCGCCGGGTTCGATGAAATTCATCCGATCGAACCAGCGGATTTGGTCGGCTACGCCGATGCGCTCGTAGAACTCGACTAGATTGGTGCAGACGCGAAAGAGAACGTGCTGGCAGTTGTCGACGACTTCGCCGGTGCCGGGGTGCTCGTAGGATGAGGCGCGTCCGCCTAAGAATGGGCGCTTTTCGAAGAGCGTGACTCTGAAGCCGGAGTCGGAGAGGGCGCAGGCGGCGGCGAGTCCGGCGAGGCCGCCTCCGGCGATGGCTACGGTGGGTTGGGGCATTCGTTTTCTAGTGTAAAGGGAAAATGAGTTTGGGTTGTTTGCGTCGTTTCGCTTTGTTGCTGGTGTTGGAGCCTTGTGCTGCGCGTTGCTGCGACAGTTGTTGTGAAGCAGGGGTCCTTCGACTGCGGATGCTCTCTGCGCCTTGCGCAGAGAGCATTCCTCGCTCAGGATGACAGGTCGGCTCGGGTGGTGGTGATCTCGTCGGCGGCACCGGTGCTGGATGCCTTCGTAAGGTCCCTCGCAGCGGCTTTGCCGCTGCTCAGGATGACAGAACTTCTTGGGGATGCGTTCGCGTGCAGAACTTTTGGGGGGCGTTCGAGTGCAGAACTTTTACGTGATGCGCTTCAGGAAGCCTTTGGCCAGGACGCGGGTTTTTTCCCAGCGGGTAAGGGAAATTTTGGCGGTGAAGACGTCGTATTGTTTCTGTGCGATTTTTTCCAGGAGGCTGCGATAGATCGTGATCAGGACCCAGAGCGCGGGCTGGCTGTCTTCGTTGACGTAGGGGATAAGTTCCTCTCCAGCGGCGTAGAACTCGCGGGCGCGGTCGGCTTCTAGCGCTAGCACTGGACGGAAGCGGGCGGGATCGGGCGTGGCTAGAAGTTCGGAGGCGGAGAGATTGAATTGCGCCAGGTCCTCTTCGGGGAGATAGATGCGGCCCAGGCTGGCGTCTTCTTTGACGTCGCGAATGATGTTGGTGAGTTGGAAGGCCAGACCGCAGCGCTCGGCTAGCGGTTCGGCGGCGGGATCGCGGTATCCGAAGATGTGGATGCAGACCAGGCCGACGACTGAGGCTACGCGGTAGCAGTAGAGGCGGAGATCTTCGAAGGTTCTGTAATGGATGACACCGGGGATTGGTCCGCTGTGAGTCGAAGCCTCGGCTTCTTCTACGTCCATGGCGGTGCCGTGGGCTAGTTCGTCGAGCAGGCCGGCGGGGATGGCGAAGCGGCGCTGGGCGTCGGTTAGCGCTAGAAGAATGGCGTCGTCGGTGGGATGGCCTTGCTGCGCCATGTGGAGCGCGTCGAGCCAAGTCTCGAGTTTTTGGCGGCGCTCGGGAAGGCTCAGAGTTGGGTCGTCGGTGATGTCGTCGCAGCGGCGCATGAAGGCGTAGACGGCGCAGAGTGCTTCGCGCTTGCGTCGCGGCAGAACCATGAAGGCGTAGTAGAAATTCTTGGCGGCCGTGCGCGTGATGCCCTTGCACACGGAGTACGCCATGACGAGCTGCGGCGGAGCGGGGCTCCAGGGTGCGGGCGCGGTGCCTACGCTCATGCGTGGCGCTCCCCGGCAAACTTCTTTTCCGCTGATGAACGCGGATTCACGCGGATGTACCCCTTTTTTCTTGATTTATCTTTTCTTGATTTATCTGCGTTGATCCGCGTGCATCTGCGGAAGAGAAGTTGCTTAGAAACTTTCCGAGTGCCGCGCGGCCTACTAAGGCCAGCTTGCGCGGCTTGGAAATCTGGGGGCGGTTGCCGAGGACAGCGTATTTCTGTTTTTCGATGGCGCGCAGAATTTCCTGGCCGCCGCGGGTGAAGAGTTCGAGATCTACGGCTAGTTCGTGGTCGACCATTTTTACTAGCGGCAGGCCCTGTTGGAACCAGTCGTGGGCGCGGTCGACTTCGAATTTCAACATGGAGCAGAACGCCGGTGTGTTGAGGTTGTTTGCTATGTCGTCTTCGGTGACGCCGAACTGGCGCAGGCTTTCGAGCGGGAGATAGATGCGGTCTTTGGCGTAGTCGACGGAGACATCTTGCCAGAAGTTGGCTAGCTGAAGCGCCGTGCAGGTGAAGTCGGAGAGGCGCTGGCGCTCAGCGTCGCGGTATCCGCAGAGGTAGAGGACGAGGTGGCCGACGGGATTCGCTGAGTAATGGCAGTAGTGGAGCACGTCGTTGAAGGTTTCGAAGCGGGTGACGGTTTGGTCCTGGCGGAATGCTGTTAGCAGATCGACGAATTCGTGCTTGGGAATTTCGAACTCCTTTACGGTTTCGGCAAGAGCGACGAAGACCGGATGTTTGGGCGAGCCGGAGTAGCAGGCATCGAGTTCGCGTTGCCACTGATCCAGTAGTTCGAGGGACGCGGCCTTGTCGCCGACTTCGTCGCCTAGATCGTCGGAGATGCGGCAGTACGCATAGACGTTGTAGAAGTGCTGGCGCAGGCGCTTGGGCAAGAACCAGGTGGCGACGGAGAAATTTTCGTAGTGAGATTGGGCGAGATGGGCGCAGTAGGCTTGGGCTTCTTCTAGTGTTGGAGCTGTGGCCGGGATTGCGTAGGCGGCGGGGAGGCGGGACCAGCCCAGGGCGGCGGATTGGGTTGCGGTGGTCATGAATTGTGGATTGATGATTTTTGATTGTTGATTGAGAGGCTCATGGCTTTTGGGCCTTCGTGGCTCCTTCGTGCGACCACTTCATTCTAATGCGGCATTGGTGCTGGCAGGGATCCTTCGACTGCGGTTGCTTGCTGCGCTTTGCGCAGAAAGCAATCCTCGCTCAGGATGACAAGGACCATGAATCGAAATCGACTCCATGCACGCTGACAAGGACTCCGGGTTTTTCAGTCAACAATCCACAATCAAGAAATCAACAATCCCGTCAGTGGCCTGGGATTATGGCGGTTTTGATGTCGCCGCCGCGATTCAGCATGTGGCGCAGGACCTGTTGCAGGCGCGATAGAGGCGCCTCGCCGGTGATGTAGTCGGTGGGGCGTATTTTTTTGGCGGCGATCAGGCCGAAGGCGCGGCGCACGGTTTCCGGCGTGTGATGGAACGTGGCTTTGAGCGTCATTTCGGAGTAGTGCAGGCGGTTGGTGTCGAGCTGAACTTTGGTTCCGCTGGCGCATCCGCCGAAGAAGTTGACGGTGCCGCCTTTGCGGACCATATCGACGGCCCACTCCCAGGCTTCGGGCTTGCCGACGGCTTCGATGACCACATCGCATCCGCGTTTCTGCGGGGAGAGAGCTTTGACGGCGTCGACTACGTCGTTGACTTTTGTGATTTGAACGATTTCGTGCGCACCCATTTGCTTGGCGGCTTCGACCTGCTCGTCACGCTTGACGACCGAGATGACGTTGCAACCGATTGCGCGGGCGACCTGCACGAACATGAGGCCGATCGGTCCGCCGCCGAGAATCGTGACTGTGTCGCCGATCTCGACTTTGGTTTCGTGCAATCCGCGGAGGACGCAGGCCAGAGGTTCAGTCATGGCGGCGTCTTCATAGCTGACATTGGCCGGGATGACGAGCATGTTGGCTTCCACGATGCGGCGGGGTACGCGGATGTATTCGGCGTAGGCACCGTTGTTGAAGAGTAAATCTTCGCAGAGATTTTCCTGGTGCTTGGAGCAGTAGAAGCACATCTGGCAGGGCGCGGAGTTGAGCGCGACCACGCGCATGCCTTTTTTGAATCCGTGGACTCCGGCGCCGACTTCTTCGATGACTCCGGCGAGTTCGTGCCCGAACAGAGCGGGGGGGACGATCATGCGCGCGTGATATCCACGCTGGAAGACCTTGAGATCGGTGCCGCAGGTCAAGGCGACCTGGACTTTTACGAGGACCTCGCCCTCGCTGACGCGGGGGATGGGGACTTTTTCGATCTTTAAGTCTTCTTTGCCGTACAGGACGGCAGCAGTCATTTTTCCGTTCACTGCATTTCCTTCGGGGGCTTAAGCCCTCGGTAAACCCGGACCTTGTACCTCAGGGCCTAAAGCCCATTCAACAACCAACCTTAACGCGGCGCTGAAGCGCCGCCCTTGCACGATCACATCAGAACGTACCCGGTTGAATCATAATTTTCATGGATGATGGTTGCGGATGGGCGGCCAACTCGAGCGCTTTCGGGCTCTCGGAGAGCGGGAAGCGGTGGCTGACCAGCCGTTCCATATCCATTTCGCGGTTCATGACGAACCGCACCGACTCCTGCTGTAAATCAACCGAAGCGCTATAAGAGCCCACAAGAGTCTTCTCATCGACGCAAATGGCAGCCGGATCAATCACGGCTTCTCCATGTTGCGTCTGCGCAAACAGCAAAATACGGCCACCGGGACGGGCTGCATCCATAGCGGTGCGAATCAGGGAATTGACCCCGACCGCAAGAATCACCGCGTCGGCACCGCGCCCTTCGGTGAGCTCACGGACCCGCTCGACTACATTGGCCCGGGAAGCATCGATGGAACTCTCTAGTTCGAAGCTTGCTGCTATTTTAAGCCTCTCCGGATACAAATCGGAAGTAATAACGCTGGCCCCCGTCCTTTTGGCTAACACGCTCAATATGATGCCGATAGGACCCTGACCGATGGTAAGAACCCGTTCACCCGGAATAAGTCGCAGTGCCTCAATGCCTTTCATGCAGGTATTGACAGGTTCGACGAAGCAGGCCTGCGCGAAGGAGACCGAATCGGGAATGCGAACGGTGCCTTTTTCGACGATCCAGTCCATCACCCGGACGTATTCGGCAAAGCCTCCGCCGGAGGGTTCGAAGCCGGCGGTGCACCCGACTTTTTTGTAGGTGGCGCACTGGGCGAAAGTTTTGGTGTGACAGTAGAAGCAGTCGCCGCAGGGAATGTGGTGGAAGACGATGACACGGTCGCCGGGCTGGTAGCGGGTGACCTGGTTGCCGACGGCGGCGACGATGCCAGAGGTTTCGTGGCCGAAGATGCGCGGGGCGGAGTGCGAGCCGGTGGAAATTTTCTTGAGATCGGTGCCGCAGACGCCGCAGGCTTGCACGCGGACAAGCATTTCTTTGGGCCCGATTTGCGGGGTGGGCACGGTCTCGACGCGTACGTCGTTGACGCCGCGGTAAACGGCGGCCTGCATGGTTGAAGGGATTTCCTGAGTCATGGTTTCGACCGCGGCGGGCCGAGGGGTTGGCATAGAAATATTTTAGATGATGGAGGGGGTAGTGGGATTCAATTCGGAAACCAGGGGCCAGGAGGCGTGCATTTTCTTATTGAGCCTCGCGCTTATCTCGGATTTTCGGTGATGTGCCAGAGCACGCCGGTGCGGCTTGTCTTTTCGTGCTATGCTGCGCGAAACTCCCCAAAATGAGGGCGACTCGTGCTCGTCGAACTTCGTCTGGAAAACTACGCGGTCATCGACAACCTGGTGGTGGAGTTTGGACAGGGACTGAACCTGCTGACGGGCGAGACCGGGGCGGGGAAGTCGATTCTGATCGATGCGCTGGCGCTGCTGCTGGGCGAGAAGGCGTCGAGCGACGTGATCCGCACGGGTGCAGAGCGGGCGGTGGTGTCGGCGGTGTTTGAGGCCGAGGGCGCGGCGGAAAAATCGCTCGCGAAGATTCTCGAGGGCAATGGGCTGGATGAATCCGATGACGGCTCGCTGATTGTGCGGCGCGAGATTGCGGCTGGGGGCAAGGGGCGAGTGTTTGTAAACAATCAGCCGGCGACTGTGGCTGTGCTCCGGCTGCTGGCGCCGCATCTGGCGACGATTCACGCGCAGAACGAGTCGATCTTGTCGTTCGATGGCCCGGCGCGGCTAGGATTGCTGGATGCGTTTGCCGGGAGTTCGCTGGACGCCGTGGAAGAGGCTTTTGCGGTTTGGAAAGAAATTCGCACGCGGATCGACGAACTGGAGCGCGGCGAGCAGGACCGGTTGCGGCTGGTTGATTTGTGGACGTTTCAGCGGCGGGAAATCGAAGAGGCGAAGCTGCAGAGTGGCGAGGACGAGAGGCTGGAAGCGGAAAAGCGCGTACTGGCCAACGCGGAGAAGATTTATAACGCGGCGATGAACGCGTTTGATCTGCTGTATGAGGGGAACGGATCGACGGCTTCGTCGCTGCGGGCGGCGCAGAAGCAAGTAGAAGAACTGGCGCGCTTTGAGCCGAAGTTTCAGGAAGCGCTGTCGGCGCTGGAGTCGGCGCGCATCAGCGTGGAAGACGTGGGCGCGACGGTTCGCGACTATGCGGGAGGGATTCAGGCGTCACCGGAGCATCTGGCGGAGGCTGAGGATCGGCTGGCGCTGATTGACCGGCTGAAGCGGAAATATGGTCCATCGCTTGATGACGTGATTGCGTTTGGGGAAGACGTGGCGCGGAAGTTGTCAGAGGTCGAGAACAAGGACGAGATACTGCGCAAGCTGCGGGCGGAGATGGCTGCGGCGGCGGAAGAATATTTGCGCGCGGCTCGGACATTGTCGAAGAGACGTGGCGAGGCGGCGCGGAAGCTGGAGAAGTTGGTCGAGGCGGAGATCAATGATCTGGCAATGAAGTCGACGTTCCGGGTTGAGATCACGAAATCTGAAGAGGAAGGGAACTGGACGGCGACCGGGATTGATCAGGTGGTGTACATGATCACGACGAATCCCGGGGAACCGATGCGGCGGTTGGAGCATGTTGCTTCCGGTGGGGAGTTGTCGCGGGTGATGCTGGCTTTGAAGGCCAGCGTGGAAAGTTCTCCCCGCAAAGGCGGCGAGACCCTTCGACAAGCTGGCGGGCAGTGGGGCACGCTGCAGACAGGTGCGTCGAGAGTCAAAAACCCCACCCTCCCGGCAAAAACGCGGGAAGGGTGGGGCACCCGTGGATCTTCTGTGCAGAGAACGCTGGTTTTTGATGAGATCGATACCGGGATTGGCGGACGGGCGGCGGAGGCGGTTGGAAAAAAGCTGAAGTCTCTGGCGCGGGCTAACCAGGTTTTGTGCGTTACTCACCTGCCGCAGATCGCGGCGTTTGGGGATCATCATTTTGTGATCGAGAAGAAGGAATCTGGTGGCCGCACGCACACTTCGATTCACCCGGTCACCGGCGATGATCGAACCGAAGAAGTGGCGCGGATGCTGAGCGGCGCGAAACTCACCGAAACTTCGCGGAAGCATGCCGAGCAGATGATCAAGGCGAACGCCTAAGGCGTACAATTCCCGATTTTTTCAATCATTGTTCGCCATACTGAGCCAAAAGATGAAGATTGCGTCACACGCACGCTGCGTGCCGCGCGGCGCACCCAGATCACTTCGGCGCTGGGCAGCCCGTTCAGCAGCACCGTGGCGTCGACGTACGCAAGATCCCTCGCGCCGGCTTCGCCGCCGCTCAGGATGACACTCCTATGGTTTGGATTAGTAGCCGGAGCCGGGGCCGACGAGGATGATGTTTTCGCTGACCTGCTCTTTGCTGGTGGGATCGGCAATCTTGATGTTGAAGTTCACCGTTATCTTGGCTTCGGTTTCGACCGCCTGGCCGTTCTGCAGGTAGGGCTTGAAATGCCATTCGCGGATGGCTTGTTGCGCGGCAGAGGTCAAAATCGAAGGTCCGCTCAGCACGTGCAGGTGTTCGATCACGCCGTCGGCGCCGATCAGGGCCTGAAGCACGACCGATCCCTGGACATTCATGCGCTGCGCCAGCAGCGGATAGGCGGAGGTCGGAGTCGAGGGTGAGGTCGGAACGTTCGTGGTGATGCGCTCGCGCTCGGCTGCATTAGTCGGAGTGCTTAACGCCGGAGCGGCTGATTTCGAGGGGGTTGCGCCGGGCTTCAAGATTTCAACCTTGGTGGCGTTGGTTCCGGGACGCACGGTGCTGTGCTTATCCCCGGCCACAACTTCGAAATCAAGCGGAGGCAGGACCGTCCGGACCACGCTCTGCTCGTTGGAAGCGGGAGCGGGAGCAGGAGCGGCGGCCGGGGCCTGGGCTGGAGCGTTGGCGGCAACGGCGACAGATTTCTTTGATTCGTGCGAACTGGCTAGGCGCGTGGCGGGCGCAACGGGTTTGGTGCTCTGAGCCGGCGCTAGGGATTTGGCGACTGGCTGTTGTGCCGGGCGCTGAACTTTCTGCTGCTGGACGTTCTGCTGAACTGCCGGCGGCTGCTGAACGGCCTGCTGCCGGGGCGCGGGCGCCTGAGGAATCGGGAGCTGGGTGGTGTCGTTCGCGGAGCCATCGGAGTCGAGCGAGGATTCGTCAGCGCCGAACCAGAAAGAATGATCGCGGACGACAACGGCGGCCAGAGCCACTACCAAGATGACCAGTGCCAGGAGCAGGCGGCGGGGCTGCTTTTTCTCTACGGGAACTTGCTCTCGAGAGGTGCTGCCGATCGTCCTTGGCTTCAGGTCCAGCATTTTCGTTCGGATGACCTAGGTAATGATGTTGCGCCAACATATTGAAACAAGTGCCGCCTGGGAACAATGGCCCGTGCTGGGGGTGAGGTGGCACGAGGGGGCCATAGCAGGAATCAAGATGGATACTGGGCGATTCTCGCGCTGGAGTTCGGCGTGGGTACGCGTAACACCTTGGGCGGACGAATGCGTCCGCCACTCCCTGTCGGGCTCTGTGATAAGGGTCTCTATTGGAGCTTGTAAGTCTATGTTTGACAGCTGTTTGTATAATTAGCTAAGCTAAGTTAGCTAACATGGAAACCGTTACAATTCACAAGGCGAAGACGAACCTTTCGCGACTGATCGAGAAGGCTTGTCGGGGTGAGGAGATCATTATTTCGCGGGGATCGAAGCCCGTGGTGCGACTGGTTGCGATTGAAGAAAAGCGTGGTCCGCGGCAGCCTGGCGCGTGGAAGGGGAAGATTGAGATCACGGCCGATGCCTTCGCCCCTCTCAGCGAACAAGAAATGAAGGACTTCGGCTTTGAATAATCGACTGCCTAGTCGAAAACTGCCAACGTGAAGGTCCTCCTCGACACTCATGCCCTGATCTGGTGGATGCGGGATGATGCGCGCCTATCGCCAGCGGCGGCGGCAATTGTAAGAGATCATCGGAATGAGATCCTCGTTTCGGCGGCTGTGGGATGGGAAATGGCGATCAAGATCAATCTGGGGAAGATTCGTCCTGCGTCATTGCTCGATGATCTAGAGTTGGTGATTGCCCACGAGGCTTTTGTTGAGCTTCCTGTTTCTCTGGCTCACTCTGTGCGAGCCGGGATGCTGCCCTGTCACCATCGCGATCCGTTTGATCGTCTGCTGGCAGCGCAGGCACAGTTGCTGGACCTCCCGATTTTGAGTGCGGACCAACTCCTTGATCAATATGGTATTCAACGAGTCTGGTAGGGATCGGCGCGTTCCGGTTCACTGCAGGCATGATGCCGTTGGCTGCTAATTCCTGCCGTTTCTGTGTCTTACGTTGACCATCCGGGTACTTTCCGGTAGTTTAAAGGTATTGCCATAGTGGGGATCGTGTAGGCTCTTGGCAGGGTTCTTGTGGCGGTTCTTGCATCTAAGTTGCTGATCAGCGTTTGTCCCACTCAGCGGCCGGGTTGCATAGGTCCTTCGGCGCGAAAGGCCGCGCCTCGGGATGACAAGAGCATTTGGTGACAACGCGACTTTAGGAGCGGGGATATCTCGTGGCTGGAATCTTGGCGAAAACTGAAGGCAAGACTTTGCTGCTTCTTAAGCCGCGCGGCTTTTGCGCGGGCGTAGTGCGGGCGATTGATGTGGTGCGCATTGCGCTGGAAGCGTTTGGGCCTCCGATTTATGTGCGGAAGGAGATCGTCCACAACAGCTTCGTGGTGGAGGATTTGCGCAGCAAGGGGGCGATCTTCGTGGACAGCGAGGATGAAGTGCCGAATGGCGAGCGCATCATTTACAGCGCGCACGGAGTCTCTCCGGATGTGCGGGAGCACAGCGCGCGGCGCGGCTTGCGCGTGATCGATGCTACGTGCCCGCTGGTGACCAAGGTTCACGTGGAAGCGGTGAAGTTCGCGAAGGAAGGATTTTCGCTGATCCTGATTGGCCACAAGGATCACGACGAAGTGATTGGGACTCTGGGCGAGGCGCCGCTGGTGACGCAGGTGGTGGGCTCTCCGGAGCAAGTCGAGAACTTGAATGTGCCGGACCCGGACCGGGTGGCGTATCTGACGCAAACTACGTTGAGTCTCGACGAGACCAAGGACATTATTGCGGCGCTGAAACAGAAGTTCCCGAACATCAAGGGGCCGGCGGCGCAGGATATCTGCTACGCGACGGAAAACCGGCAGGTTGCGGTGAAGCAGATCGCCTCAGAGTCAGATTTGTTGCTGGTGGTGGGGTCGGAGAATAGTTCGAACTCGAACCGCTTGGTGGAAGTGGCGCGTAACCTGGGCACGAACGCGCATCTTATTGATAGCTGCAATGACATTGAGCCGGAGTGGCTCGCGGGCGTGAAGACCATTGCGCTGACTGCCGGGGCTTCGGCGCCGGAGCATCTGGTGCAGGAAACGGTCGAGTATCTGCGCGATCGCGGATTCGGCAACATGCAGGAGTTGGAAGTGATGCCGGAGAATGTGCGGTTTGGATTGCCTCCGGAGATTGTGGAAGCGATTGCGGCCGCGCCGGCGAATTAGAAGACGGATCGCGGAAACTGTTTTGTGGGCTCTTCGGTTGCGGTCGCAGTTCCTGGCAGACGTAAGGTCCTTCGATCGCGCTTTGCGCAATCTCAGGATGACAAGATTCAAGACATGTGCTCGATGCATGGAGCAGTGAATGGATAATCAAAACTCCCCCGATTCTCATACGGCTTCAACCGCTTTAGGTTCTAATCCTCAGCTTCGCTTCGGAAAAATTGAAGAGCTGGCCAGCCATGTGGGTGCGGCCGTGGCTGCGGCGCGGAAGCATCTTTTTTCGCAGCAGGAAGAAGAGGGCTACTGGTGCGGCGAACTCGAAGCTGACACGACGCTCGAGTCGGACTATATTCTGCTGCACGCGCTGCTAGGCACTGGCAACCAGGAGCGCTTTCAGAAAGCCGCGAACTGGATTCTGCGCCATCAGAACGAAGACGGCGGCTGGAGTATTTACGTTGGCGGGCCGTCGAACATCAGCGCGTCGGTCAAGGCGTATTTCGGGCTGAAGCTGGCGGGGTATTCGGCGGATCATCCCGCGCTGGCGCTTGCTCGCAAGAAAATTCTTGAGATGGGCGGCGTGACGGAAGTCAATACATTTACCAAGATCTATCTTTGCTTCTTTGGGCAGTACGACTACGATGCCGTGCCTGCTGTTCCGCCCGAGATCGTGCTGTTTCCCAACTGGTTCTGGTTCAACATCTACGAGATTTCTTCGTGGTCGCGGGCGATTCTGGTGCCGCTGTCCATCTGCTACGCCAAGAAGCCGTTCAAGAAAATTCCGCGGGAGATGGGCGTGGAGGAGTTGTTTGTCGGCGGGATGCAGAAGTCACACATGCACCTGCGCTGGGCGAAGAAGATTATTTCGTGGCGGAATTTCTTTCTGGTGCTTGACCGCACCACGCACTGGCTGGAGCGCGTGCACGTGCGGCCGCTGCGCTGGCTTGCGCTGAAGAGCGCGGAGAAGTGGATGCTGGCGCGCTTTGAGATGAGTGATGGCTTGGGGGCGATTTATCCATCGATGATGAATGCAATCATCGCCATGCGCTGCCTGGGTTATTCGCTGGACGACCCGCAGGTCATCCGCGCGATGGATGAATTCGAGAAGCTCGGAATCGAAGAGGGTGACACATTCCGCATGCAGCCTTGCATGTCTCCGGTGTGGGACACGGCGTATGCCATGTTTGCTCTGGGCGAAGCGGGAGTTCCGGCGCAGGATCCGAGGATGGTGAAGTGCGCCGATTGGATTCTGCAGAAGCAGGTGCGCAACGTCGGCGACTGGAAGGTGAAAAACAAAAAAGGCCAGCCCGGCGGTTGGTATTTCGAATTCAATAACGAGTTTTATCCCGACGTGGATGACAGTGCGATGGTGTGCCTGGCGCTGAGCCGGGTGGAGCATCCGAACGGCCGGTATCAGCGGGAGTCGGTGCAGCGCGCGATCGACTGGATTCTGTCGATGCAGTGCAAGAACGGCGGTTGGGCGTCGTTCGACAAAGATAATGACCGTATGGTGTTTCAGTATGTGCCGTTTGCCGATCACAACGCCATGCTGGATCCGGCGACCGTCGACATTACCGGGCGCATCCTAGAAATGCTGGCGACCTACGGATACGACAAGAATCATCCGGCGGTGAAGCGCGCGATCAAATTTGTGAAGCGCGAGCAGGAGCCGGATGGAAGCTGGTTTGGGCGCTGGGGCGTGAACTACATCTATGGGACGGCGCTGGTGCTGCGGGGGTTGGAAGCGATTGGCATGGATCTGCACGAGCCGTGCGTGCAGCAGGCGGCCGAGTGGCTGCGCATGGTGCAGAACGCCGACGGCGGCTGGGGCGAGACTGTGGGGTCGTATGACGATCCGACGCTGCGCGGACAGGGCGACAGCACGCCTTCGCAGACGGCGTGGGCGATTCTAGGGCTGCTTGCGGTTGGCGATACTCGCAGTGACTCAGTTGCGCGTGGCATTGCTTATCTCTTGCGTACGCAGAGAAGCGATGGCTCGTGGGATGAGAAGTTCTTCACCGGTACTGGCTTCCCGCGCGTGTTTTATCTGATGTATCACTTGTACCGGGAATACTTTCCGCTGCTGGCGCTGACTACTTATGGGAAGGTGATGGAGAAGAGCAGCAATTAGCACCCAGTCTGTTCGTCTTGATCTGCGCCTTTGTTTGCTCCGCTGCGACCCTTCTGGACTCTGATAACCACAAGTGCGCTGACGGCCCAGCGACGCAGATAATTGTAAAAATCTAAAGTTTTTCTTCAACGGCCTGACGACAGGTATTTGACTTTTACTCTATTTATACTACTATGTAGTTAATATGATTCGACCGCCGGCTTTGGGAGAATTTGAACAAGTTGTCCTTCTGGCCATTCTGAGGCTAGGCGAGACAGCTTACGGCGTTACCGTGCGCGCTGAGATCGTGGCGTGCACTGGACGAGCTCCCACGCCGGGTGCACTTTATACGACTCTCGACCGAATGGAAGACAAGGGACTGATCCAGTCCCATTTGGGAGATTCCACGCCACAACGCGGGGGCCGGGCGAAACGTTATGTGAAAGTTACGAAGAAGGGACGTTACGCGTTGATTGAGGCGCAACGCCAGTACCAAAGTCTGTTACGCGGACTTGATTTGCTGGAAGGAGGCACAGATGCCTAGCTCACGATTTGCAGAGTGGATGCTTTCGCGCTTCATTGGGCGAAGCAGGGCGAGTACGGTTGTTGGCGATCTACTCGAAACCACACAACGTCGTGGAGATTTGTGGTTTTGGACCTCGGTCGCCTCCGTTATCGTGTGGCCGTTCTGGCGGAAGCTATTCGGTTACATCGCCGCGTTTTTCCTGGCGGACTACGTATCGGATGTGCTCAGCCATAGCATCCATAACGTTTACGCGACCCACCAGCCCACGATGAATATTGCGATGCTTTTGGGTGCCCTCGAGATTGTCGCGAAGCTGTTGTGGATGAATTCAGCCTACTCGCTCTTTCGCTTCGGCTTTAAGGATCACTTCGCCCAACTCGCCTTGGCGTTGTCAGGGCTCGCTACGGCCTCGGTTTATTTTTGGTGGTCACGGCCTGTCATTCTCCCGTGCTTGTTCGCGCTGACGCTGGTTATCTTTCTTTCGGTTTTGACGGCGTCAAGACGCGCTGCGTTGCTGGCTCTCACCGGTGCCGTCGGTCTTGGATTTGTAGGCTGGTACGCCGTGGTCGTCGGTGCTAACGTCCTGCACCATCATGATCGAGATGCGTCAGTCTTGATCTACTTAGTCACCAGCGCCACTGACGTGGTGATAGTGTTGATTGCTCTGACCGCGTGTTCCCGGATGCGACGTGTGTTTTCCCCGGCCCAACAATTGTCTCCTTCTTTGCATTGACAACTCGCGCTGAGTGCTGAATGCTGATTGCTGAATGCTCGCATTTGTCACTGGCGCTACGGGTTTCCTTGGCTCGCATGTCGCGCGCTCTCTTTCTGAACAGGGTGCCGATTTGCGGCTGCTGGTGCGGCCTACGTCTAATCTGAAAAATCTGGAAGGGCTCAAGGCGGAGACCGCTACGGGCGATCTGCGCGATGGGGCGTCGCTTGAAAGGGCCATGGCCGGGTGCGACACGGTTTTTCATGTTGCGGCCGATTACCGGCTGTGGGTGCGCGATCCCGGCGAAATGTATAAGTCGAATGTGGGAGGCACGCGCGCACTGCTCGATGCGGCGCGCAAGATGGGTGTACGGCGAATTGTCTATACCTCGAGTGTGGCGACTGTGGGATTCAACGGCAAGGGCTATCCGGCGGATGAAGATTCTCCGGTTTCGCTGGCCGACATGATCGGGCCGTACAAGCGATCGAAATTCATGGCGGAACAGGTTGCGATGGAGGCTGGCCGCAGCGGGATGCACGTGGTGACGGTGAATCCGACTACGCCGGTGGGAGAGCAGGATGTGAAGCCCACGCCAACCGGGCGGATCGTGGTGGATTTTCTCAAGCGAAAATTTCCGGCGTACGTGGAGACTGGATTGAATCTGGTGGATGTGCGCGAGTGTGCGCGCGGACATGTGGCCGCACTCGAAAAAGGGAAGTCGGGCGAGCGCTACATTCTAGGCGGAGAAAATCTGACGCTGAAACAGATTCTCGACAAGCTGGGCCGCATTACCGGGTTGCCTTCGCCGAAGGTGAAGCTGCCCTACATTTTTGCGTTTGCCACCGGAGTGATTGATGAGGCGATCACCGGACGATTGCTGAAGAAAGAACCGCGCGCCACTGTGGACACGGTCCGCATGGGGCGCAAGAAGATGTTTGCCAGCTCCGACAAAGCCGAACGCGATCTGGGATGGAAGATTGTTCCGGTGGAAGGCGCGCTGCGGCGGGCGGTGGAGTGGTTCCGGGCGAATGGATATGTCTAAGGTTGCCGTTGTCGCGGCGCTCGAGAGGGAAGTGCGACCGCTGGTGAAGCGGTGGCAGGTTCGCGAGAGGGAGCACGGCGGGCGACGGTTTCGCGTCTTCGAGAAGGATGATGTGGTGCTGGTGTGCGGAGGCATGGGTACTGAAGCGGCGCGGCGCGCGGCCGAGGCGGTGATGGCGATTTATGCGCCGGGGTTGGTCTATTCTGCGGGATTTGCCGGCGCGCTCGATGCCACGCTGAAGGTTGGGGACATTGTGCAGCCACGGCGCGTAATCAACGCGGCAGATGGGAGCAGCATCGATCGTAACCAGGGTGACTGGGCGTTGGTGAGTTTCGGATCGATCGCAACCCCGGCACAGAAGGCGAAGCTGAAGCACTCATTTGACGCGCAGTTGGTGGATATGGAGGCCGCTGCGGTGGCGCGCGCCGCCGAGGTCCGCGGAGTGGAATTCGCGGCGGTGAAAGTGATATCCGACGAATTCGATTTTGACTTTCCGTCGCTTGAACAGTTCGTGACCTCCGACGGCAGGTTTCATGAGATGCGATTCGCGCTGTTTGCCGCTATTCGTCCGTGGTTGTGGGCGAAGGTGGCGCGCCTGGCCGGCAACAGCAGCCGAGCTTCCAATGCGCTGTGCCGCTGGCTGGCGAACACGTTGAATCAGAACGCGAATTCGGGAAGTGCTCAGAGATTGGAGGCCGTGCACCGCCCATGAAGCGCGCCGCGTGTTCAATATTTGGGCTGATCTTCGTCAGGCTGATGGTTGTGTTCGCGCTCATCGCGCCGGCCGCCGGCCAGAGCTCGCCTACGATCTACGCGGAGAGCTTCCGCAAGGGCACGACGCAGATTACAGAGGCAAGCTTCGAGGCGAAGCTCAGCCCGCAGAATGCGACGTATCGCGAACGCATTAAAGATTCGCGGGGCAATGACCGCTACGAATTGACCGTGACGCCGCAGGGGCCCGAAGGAGACCGCAAGGTTACGTCGTGGCGAGTGAAACTCCGCGACCTGCACCACACTATTTACAGCAACATTTTGTTGGCCGAGCAGGAGCCCTCGCCGGATGCGAGGAATAATTTGTGGTGGCTGACGCCGAATCCCTTCGGTCCCGTGCCGATTCGCGCGCAGCGCATTGTGAAAGTGGATGGTTTTTACGTCACTATGCAAGTGAAGGATTTGCACTTCACGCCGCTGGATTCGCCTTATCTCGATACGATGGTTGTGCAGTTTTCTCTTAGCAACAGCGATCCGCGTGGGAAGTAGGAGCGGCGTTCTCTGTGGTCCTCTGTGTGCCCTGTGGTTCAAGCTTTTCGAAAAACTAACCACAGAGGACACAGAGGTGCACCGAGGTACAGAAGCCAGAAAAATCCTTTAATTTTCGTTGCTACATCGGGTACGTGCCAGCCAAAGTGCCCGCTTTGGTCATCTATAATCCAAGAAGGCATTCTCCAGATCCCGATGCAATTTTTCCCCTTGCCCGCAGTATTCGTCGGCGGCGAAATCGTCGACATGATCTCCAACAGCGGTGCGGTAGCCAAGCTTGTGCTGCTGGCGCTGCTTGCCTTCAGCCTGATTTCGTGGGCGATCATCCTGACCAAATGGAGCCTTTTGCGGCGCGCGCGGGCGCAGAGCGGCAGATTCGTGCGCGCGTTCCGAAAGGCGCAGCGGTTGCAGGATATTGGCGCGGTGGCCGAGCAGTTCCGCCCCAGCCCGCTGGTGGGTGTGTTTGAAGGCGGATACGAAGAGTACAAGCGGCAAGTGGGTAGTGCGGGCACGCTGAGGAATCTGACCTCGGTGCAACGCGGCATGCAGATCGGCGCCTCGGAGGAGATCACGCGGTTGGAGCGCAACCTTCCGTGGCTGGCAATTACCGCCGCCGTAACGCCGTTCGTGGGACTGTTCGGGACGGTGTGGGGCATCATCGACGCGTTTCATGGTCTGGGGACGGCGGGCGCCGCGACGCTGCGCGCGGTTGCCCCTGGAATTTCGGAAGCGCTCATCACTACCGCCGCCGGCCTCGCCGCGGCCATTCCTGCCGTGATCGCCTACAACCTGATCGGCGGCTCGATTCGCGAGTTCGCCGCGCGCTGCGACGACTTCTCCCTGGAGGTGCTCAACGCGGTCGAGCACAGCCAGGCGCAGGCCCCCGCCATGGCGGAGATGAGGCGCTGATGGCTTTCACCGCTGCCAATGGGCGCACGCAGACGGCGCTGGCCGATATCAACATCACTCCGCTGGTCGATGTGGTGTTAGTGCTGCTGATTATCTTCATGGTGACGGCACCAGTGCTGCAGTCGGGGATCGACGTCAGCGTGCCGAGGACGCGAACGGTCAAGCAGATCACAGAGGAGCGGCTCGTCATTACCATCAATAAGGATCAGCGGGTGTTTCTCGGAAACGACGCGATCAACATTAACGAGATTGGCGCGAAGTTGCGGCAGAAGATTCGCGATCCGCGCAATCAGTCGATCTTTGTGCGCGCCGACGAGAACGTGCCTTTCGGCGCCTTCGCGACCGTGATGGATGCGGTGAAAGCATCAGGCATTTCGAATGTGAGCATCGTGACGCAGCCGTTGGAGCAAAATGGCGGCAAGCGCTGACATTTACTTCGAACACGACCGTCTGGGCCGCGCGTTGCTGTGGTCGGCGGGATTGCACGTCGGCCTGACGGGATTGTTACTGCTGTATTCGATGGTGTTCTTGCACACCAGTGGCGATACATGGGGCGCGGGCGGCGGAGGCGAGGCAATCGGAGCCACGCTGGTTAGCACGGTGCCGATCGCGGTGGCGCCTTCGCAGACGCAGAACGTTCTGGCCAACGAATCGAAGGGCTTGACGCAATCGCAACCGAAGATTGAAGAGAAAGCACCGGACGCGATTGAGATTCAAGGCAAGAAAGCAAAGATCAAGAAGAAGCCGGAGACGGCGACAAATCAGAAGCCTCAACCTGCGCCGGAAGAGGAATCGAACCAAGTGGCCTTCGGCGAGGGCGGGCCGGTCAGCGGCCCTTACGGAACTTTCAGCGCGGCCGGCGCCAAGGGTGGATTCGGCTTCACTGGAGGCGGCGGAGATTTCGGAACGCGCTTTGCTTATTACGTTCAGGGTGTGCAGCGTACAGTCTCGCAGAATTGGCTGAAGTATGAGATCGATCCGCGGATCACGAGCGCACAGCGGGTTTACATCACCTTCGATATTGCGCGCGACGGGCATCCGAGTAATGTGCAGGTGGAGCAGTCGAGCGGTGTGCCGTCGCTGGATATTTCGGCGGCACGAGCGATTCAGCGCATCGATACATTCGGGGCGCTGCCGTCGGAGTACTCGGGAAGCAAGGTATCGGTGGAGTTTTGGTTTGATTACAAGCGGTGAGGGTGGAATTAAGAAACAGCAGGTTCCTCACCGCCGCTTTGCGCCGGTTCGGAATGACATCTGTTTGGGATGGAGTTTGCTTTCGAATGACTTGATCCTCGTTTGAGTCTGGACATGATTCGGGGTTGAGCTTGATGTCGGAATGACATGACCTGGAGATTGGGATTGATAAGGAATTTTGGCTTGCTCAGGAATATATATCGGGTTACGATATTGTCGTACGGAGTATCTTTTCTCTTCAAACGGATGGAATCAGGCCAACGTGTAACACCGGGCTGCCAGCGGTGGTTGCGCAACGGGCATACGCTCGCCCTGGCTTTCTTTCTTACATTTGCACTCACTGCGTCGGCGCAGGATTGGGTCAAGACCGGAACCAGCCTGGGCGTAGAAAAAGTCCGCCTCGCGCTCCCCGACTTCAAGGCGAACGGCAGCGACCCGCAAAGCGCCGCGCTGCTGAAGACCTTCAACGACACACTGTGGAATGACCTTGACGTCTCCGGCGTCATCGAACTCGTCTCGAAGAGTTTTTATCCGCTGCAAACACCGAGCCAGCCGATGGAGGTGAACTTTATCGCGTGGAATGCGCCTCCGCCGAACGCGGGCATGCTGGCTTTTGGAAATCTGGGTGTGGCGAGCGGGAAACTCACCGTGCAAGGCTGGCTGTACGACGTGAAGAACATCCAGAACCCGCAGATTCTGGGCAAGCAATATGCCGACAACGCCACTGACGCTGCAGCGCGCATGATCGCGCACAAGTTTGCCGATGAAATCATCGCGCGGGTGGGCGGAGGTATTGCAGGCATTGCCGAAAGCCAGATTTACTTTGTCAGCGACCGCTCCGGGCACAAAGAAATATGGGCGATGGACTACGACGGATCGAACCAGCACCAGGTCACACATCTGAGCTCGATTTCGCTCTCGCCGCGCATTTCACCGGATGGATCCCGCCTTGCGTTCAGTTCGCTGACCAAGAGCGGCTGGGAGATCATGATGTACTCGCTCGACCTGAGCCGTTTGGTCAGTTTTCAGCGGTTCGGCGGAACGAATCTTTCTCCGGCCTGGTCGGCAGACGGGACGAAGCTGGCGTTTTCTTCCTCGCGCAATGGTGCGCCGGAAATCTGCGTGGCTGACGCTGCGGGCGGAAGTCTGCATTGCTTGACCAATGCCAAGGGACCGGACGTTTCCCCGGTGTGGAATCGCAAGACGAATTCACAGATCGCTTTCGTGAGCGGGCGCACCGGCCTGCCGCAGATTTATACGATGGAAGGTGACGGCACGAACCTGCAGCGCATGACCGATCAGGGCTATGCGGTATCGCCGAACTGGTCGCCCAACGGGCAGTTTCTGGCTTTCGCTTGGGTGCGGAAGTACGGGCCGGGGGAACCCGGTTCGTCGGATTTGTACCTGATGGATATCGCCAGCAAGCAATGGGTGCAAATGACCCATGATGGCGGGCGCAACGATTTTCCATCCTGGTCGCCGGACAACCGGCACATCGTTTTTCAGTCAAACCGTTCCGGAAGCCTGCAAATCTGGTCGATGCTGGCCGATGGAAGTAAAGTGCAGCAACTAACGTTTACCGGGCGCAACACTCAACCGAATTGGAGTTGGAAATAGGTGCAGTTGGAAATAAATAAATGACACTTCGTCTGACCTCGAAGGCAAGCATTCTTCGGGGTCCCGCAAGGAGGCTCAAATTGAAGCAACAAAGTGTGAAGTGGTTCCTGCTGTCTGTCGCGTTCAGCGGTCTGATCCTGCTCGGCGCATGCGGAAAAAAAGCAGCTCCAGCGCCACCACCGCCACCACCCCCAGCCCCGGCTGCCGCACCGACGGCTTCGATTTCGGTGAATCCGAATACGATTCAGGCCGGCCAATCGGCATCGCTGACATGGCAGACCACGAATGCGACCGACGTCTCGATCGACGGTATTGGCGCGGTGCAGGCCAACGGATCACAGTCGGTATCGCCGACCGATTCGACGACCTACCATCTCGTCGCCAAGGGCGCAGGTGGAACGCAGGAAGCGAGCGCGCGCATTACGGTTTCGGCTCCGCCGCCACCGCCACCGGCTCCGTCGCCGACTGACCAGGACCTGTTCAGCCAGAACGTGAAGGATGTTTACTTCGACTACGACAAGGCTGACGTTCGGGGTGACCAGCAGGCTTCCATTCAGGCTGATGCGCAGTTCTTCAACCAACACCAGAATATGAGCTTCACGGTGGAAGGGCACTGCGACGAGCGCGGATCGACCGAATACAACATCGCACTCGGTGACAAGCGCGCCACTGCCGTCAAGAGCGCGCTGGTTGCGGCCGGGGTAAGCGCAAACCGCATCAAGACGATCAGCTACGGCAAAGAGAAGCCGTTCTGCAGCGAGAGCAATGAGGCTTGCTGGCAGCAGAATCGCCGCGGGCATCTGGTGTATCAGCCGTAATGGCGTTTGTGCCGGCTCGGACGAGGTCGAGCTCGTGACTTCGCCCGAGCTGGTGCGGAGCAGTTGGCAAGTAGCAGTTAGTATTCAGCCGGAAGGGGCCGGTTGCCAATTGCTACCTGCTAATTTGCTGAGTGCTCAATTGCGCCTTTGATCATCCCAACCTGTGGGATAGTCGAGGCATCGAAGATCTGGAGACTCATCAGGAAACCCTATGAAACTTCAACGCGGATTTGCTTATCTGGCGCTGTTTTCCACTTTGTGGCTGGCGGCTGAGCCGGCCTTTCCGGTGAGCAAGGAGATGGTGCAACTGCAAACGCAGGTGCAACAACTGCAAGAGCAGATGACGGCCATGCAGCGCAGCTTTGACGAGCGCATGGGCGTGATGAAAAATCTGGTCGAGCAGAACACCGACGCCGTCAACAAAGTTTCTAGTGCCCTCAACGGCCTGCAAACCACGCTGGCCAGGCAGCAGGGCGATGCGGGATCGAAGACCGAGCAACTTTCCGGGCAGATTCAGGCGCTGAACGATACGCTCGACGAGTTGAAGGTGCGTCTGGCTAAGGTCAGTAAGCAACTCGAGGACATGCAGGCAGCCCAGCAGAGCATCCAGGCGCAGCAGTCCCAGCAGCAGCAACAGCAGCAGGCCATGGCGTCGGCCCCGCCACCCGACGTGCTCTATAACAACGCGCTGCGCGACTACAACGGCAACAAGAACGATCTCGCCGTGCAGGAATTTTCTGACTACGTCAAGTTTTATCCCAATACCGATCTGGCAGGGAACTGCTACTTCTACCTGGGCGAGATTTATTTCAAGCAGGCGAACTACCAGCAGGCGGCGCAGAGCTACGACCAGGTGTTACAGAATTTTCCCAGCGGAAATAAGGCCGCTTCAGCGCAGCTCAAGAAGGGATTCTCTCTGATCGAACTGGGCAAGCAGGATGACGGGGTGAGCGAGCTGCGGCACTTGATCCAACGCTATCCGCACTCGCCGGAGGCGCTGCAGGCGCGCGACCGGCTGCGCAAGCTGGGAGTGTCTTCGGCTGGAAGGCCGTCGTAAAGACGCTCTGTCGGAAGGGCGAGCGCTAGACGGTATTATGGCGTACACGCTTCGCGTGGTGCTTTCCTGCTTTATGCGCCTTATGGTGGTTGACGTGATGATGCGCTTTCACCCTCTGCAGCGAACCTTGGGATGGACTTGCCATCGCCGCTCCCACGGCCAGTGCACACACAATCAATAGGAAAAGAATCCGCTTCATATACTCCTCCGACGGCCTAGAGTCTCCTAATTTACAACTATTTCCTGCGGAAATCTTTAGGAATAAGCTAGTCTGTCAACAGCGGAGTTGTGGTCAAAACCAGGGCGTCAAGGCCCTAAATTTGTGAGGTGACTCCATGCCGAACAAAGTGAACGATCAGGATACGGCGAAGGGCGCGACCGAGACGGAAGATCACAAGATTCCGGGAAATATCGGCCTGCAGGAGCAGTTGGGGCACCGCGACCAGGACCCCATGCTCAAAGATGCTGATACCGACTTTCCGGAACCCGGAGAGAATCCCGCGCATAGCGGGCGGGCGGAGCGGAAGACGGCGTAGCCGCGGACTTCCGTGCGAGGCCGAGCTTTCTACCTTAGTTCTTCCATTACCGCGTCGAGCACTTCTTTTGGCGGGCGCGTCAGCGAATCGGGCAGAGTGGCCAGCGGCTGATCGACGACGTTGAGCATGTCGATGAAGTTCGGCGCCTTCGGGTTCACGTAGAAAATTCCCGTGAGCACTTCGCCCTTATCGTGCGCCTCGGTCAGGCGGGAGATGGCGCGAATCTTGTCGGTGGGGTCATAATCTTCTTCAAGCTTGCGCAGGCGCAGATGCGAGCCGTCGTGCATGGTTACGTCGATGGTTGAGCCGGCGTCGTATTCCACGTCGATGTCTTCGAAGTGCGGGACAAAGCTCACGTCCTGCAGAACTTCTTCGTGTTCCTTCACGTATTTGTAGGACTTGGTCGAGCCCTCGTGATCGTTGAAGGTCACGCAGGGCGAAACCACGTCGAGCATGACCGTGCCTTTGTGGGCGATGGCGGCCTTGAGCATGGCGCTGAGCTGCCTCTTGTCACCGGAGAATGAGCGCCCGACCAGCGTTGCTCCAAGGTGAATCGCCATGGCGCAGGTATCGATTGGCGGAAGATCGTTCAGCACGCCGGATTTCAGCTTCGAGCCGAGATCGGCGGTCGCGGAGAACTGGCCTTTGGTGAGACCGTAGACGCCGTTGTCTTCGATGATGTAGATGATCGGCAGATTGCGGCGCATGAGGTGGATGAACTGGCCGACGCCGATGGAGGCGGTGTCGCCGTCGCCGCTCACGCCGATGCAGACGAGCTTGCGGTTGGCGAGGAGCGCGCCGGTGGCAACCGAGGGCATGCGTCCGTGGACCGCGTTGAAGCTATGCGAACGGCTGAGGAAATAGGCCGGAGTCTTCGACGAGCAGCCGATGCCGCTGGGCTTAATCACGAACTCAGGCTCGACGCCCATTTCATACATGGCTTCGATGATGCGCTCGGAGATGGCATTGTGGCCGCAGCCGGCGCAGAGCGTCGTCTTGCCGCCTTTGTAGTCGATGACGGTTAGGCCGATGCGGTTGGTCTTCGGTCCAGGTGCTGCGGACCCGGGTTCTACGGTGGTGGTGCCCATATTTTCTCTCCGTCCTCTTCTATTTCTATCGTTCGTTATCACGAATGGAGCCCGGACCTCGTCCGGGGCCAGAGCTGATGCCCCTAGTCCTCTGAGTACTTTGCCCATTGGCTGGACGGTCGAGGTGTGCGCCCCTCCATTCCATGTCCTTCCATGCTTGTCAGTTCGTCGGTGATGGAGCGTGCGTCCAGTGGCAGGCCGGTGATGTGGGCGATGCTGCGCAGACGGCCGATCAATTCCGGTTTCAGATCGAGCTTGAGCAGGCTGAGCATCTGCGCGTCGCGGTTCTGCTCGACGACGTAAATGTGCTCGTGCTGCTCGATGAAGTCATGCACCTCGCGCGTGAACGGATAGGCGCGCAGGCGCAGATAGTCGGTTTCGATCTTGTATTCGTCGCGAAGCTGATCGCGGCTTTCGGTGATGCCCCAGTGGGAGGTGCCGTAGCCGATGATCCCGATTTTGGCGTTGTTGCCTTTAGTGATCTCAGGGCGGGGAACGAATGACCGCGAAGTTTCGAATTTGCGGTTCAGGCGTTCCATGTTGTTTTCGAAGTCGTCGGCGCGCTCGCTGTATTGCGCCTTTTCGTTGTGGCCGCTGCCACGCGCGAAATAAGCGGCGTTGGGATGCGACGTGCCGGGCAACGTGCGGTAGCCGATGCCGTCTCCGTCGACATCTTTGTAGCGGGCGAAGCTGCCGAGTTTGTCCAGGTCTTCTTTACTTAAGACCTTACCCCGCTTAATGGGCGCCGTCGGGTACGGGAATGGATCCGACATCCAGTTATTCATGCCGAGGTCGAGATCGGACATGACGAAGACCAGGGTCTGAAACTGTTCGGCGAGATTGAACGCATCCGTCGCCATGGTGAAGCACTCTTCCACCGAGCAGGGGAAGAGCATGATGTTCTTGGTGTCGCCGTGTGAGAGAAATGCCGTCGAAAGAATGTCGCCCTGCGAAGTGCGCGTGGGCAGTCCGGTGGAGGGACCGACACGCTGAATGTCCCAAATGACGCCGGGGACTTCTACGTAATACGCGAGGCCGGCGAACTCGGCCATGAGCGAGATGCCGGGGCCTGCAGTCGCCGTCATGCTGCGAGCGCCCGCCCAACCTGCGCCGATGACCATGCCGATAGCTGCGAGTTCGTCCTCTGCCTGGACGATTGCGAATGTCGCTTTGCCATCCGGGCCGATGCGATATTCCTTCATGTACTCGATCATCGTCTCGACCAGCGATGACGAGGGCGTGATCGGATACCACGTGACGACCGTGCACCCGGCGAACATGTTACCGAGGGCGGCGGCGGAGTTGCCGTCGATGATGATTTTCCCCGCGGTCTTGTTCATGCGTTCGATGTAGAACGAACCTTGTTTTTTGATATTTTGCTTGGCGTAATCGAATCCGGCCTGGGCTGCGGCCAGGTTCAGGTTGGCAGCCTTGACCTTGGTGGCGAACTGCTTGCGGATGGCTTTCTCGACCTCCGCCATTTCGACGGTGAGCAGGCTGGCCACCACGCCCACGTACACCATGTTTTTGACCAGCTTGCGCAGCTTGGCTTCAGGGCAAACCGCGGCGACCAGCTTGTCGTAAGGCACCGAATAAAAAATCAGATCGTCGCGCAGCTTGTGCAAGGCGAGCGGTTCGTCGTATAGCACCGCAGCGCCCGGCGCGAGTGACATTGTGTCTTCGACGGCGGTCTCGGGGTTCATCGCGACCAGAAAGTCGATTTCTTTTTTGCGCCCGATGTAGCCGTTCTTATTGGCACGAATGGTGTACCAGGTGGGCAGGCCGGCGATGTTCGAGGGGAACATGTTCTTGCCGGAGACGGGAACGCCCATCTGAAAAATGCTGCGCAGCAGGACTGTGTTGGAACTTTGCGAACCCGAACCGTTGACCGTCGCGACCTGAATGCTCATGTCGTTGACGATGCGCTTGCGCCCCATGCCGCCGGATGATTCGCGGGGCGTTACATCGGTGGTAGCCATTTCCGATACCTTCCTATTGGTTCAGCGGGCTGAACACGTGGTTAATAGAGTGCAGGGAGAAACATATGATTATACGGCGATGGCGCTCCGCTGTCGCGACCAAAAGGCGCGGTCCACAAGGGGAAGGAACCTGTTTGGGAACTGGGAATGCGGCGTCACACTTCGGTTCTACTCAGTCTTGAAGAAGTGGGCCATGTTGCGGAACTTATTATATCGTGACACGACTAATTCGGAAGCGGGAACTTTCTTGAGTTCAGCGAGGTGTTTCTGGAGGCTCACGTCGAGAAGGGCAGCGGCGGCTTCGTGGTCACGATGGGCTCCGCCTTCGGGCTCGGGAATAATGTCGTCGATGACACCGAGTTCACGAAGATCGTTGGCGGTGATGCGCATGGCTTCGGCGGCGAGTTCTTTTTTGCTAGCATCGCGCCACATGATGGCGGCGCAGCCTTCCGGGGAGATGACGGAGTAGATCGAGTTCTCCATCATCAGTACGCGATCGGCGACCGCAATGGCCAGTGCGCCGCCACTGCCTCCTACACCGATGACCGTGGCGATGATCGGCACTTCGAGGCGCGCCATCTCGCGAAGGTTGTAGGCGATGGCTTCGGCTTGCCCGCGCTCTTCGGCGTGAATGCCCGGGTAGGCGCCATCGGTATCCACTAGCGTAAAAATCGGACGGCGAAATTTCTCGGCAAACTGCATGATGCGCATCGCCTTGCGATAACCTTCAGGATGCGGCGTGCCGAAGTTGCGGAAGACGCGCTGCTTCATGTCGCGCCCTTTTTGCGTGGCCACCAGCAGCACCTCTTCGCCGTGAAAGCGCGCCATGCCGCAGACGATGGCCGCGTCGTCGCCGAAGCCGCGGTCGCCGTGGATTTCGCTGAAGTCGGTGAAGATGCGCTCGATGTAGTCGAGTGACTGTGGGCGCTGGGGATGCCGCGCCAGTTCGGTCTTTTGCCATGCACTGGCGGGCGCGTTCATTTCACGGCGCAGCGTATCGATGCGCTCCTGCAGCAGGGCGATCTGGCGTCGCGTGGCGTCGTCGGGGCCGTTCGATTCCAGATCGGCGACCTGGCGCTCGATCTGCTCCAGTTCCTGCTGCATTTTTTCGGTCGGCACCATAAGATCGTAAGATTTTCCTTCGTGTACTTGGTGGTTAGAAAAACTTCATCAACCACTAAAGACACGAAGGTGCACGAAGGAAAACTAACTGATAATCCTTACACTGCCACGCCCGCAGAGCTGTTCCACGCGGGCGATGAAATTGCGGTCCGGCAGGACATTATAGCCGTCCGCTTCCATTACGGCCATGAATTCGCCTTGACGCTCCACGTCGAACAACACCTTGGCCTCGCCCTTGCGCTCGAGAAAGAGCGCATGCAGGCTGTCGACGACCGAAAGGCTCCCGTTGTCGTCGCTTATCACGCGAATGCGAATCGCGCGGGGCAGCGGAACTTTGGCATCTTCGAGCGGCATGATTTCCGCTGCGGTGATTTTGGGATTCGCGCCCTCCTCAATTCGGACACCGGCCTTAACCAGCACCGGAACTTCGAGCTTTACTTTTTCGCCGATGCGCTTGAATGCCTCGGGGAAGACGATCATGTCGATCGATCCTGACATATCTTCGAGCGAGGCCTGGGCGTAGAAGTCGCCACGTTTCGATTTCAACACTCGAACGTTGGTGATGATGCCGGCGGTGACGATCGTTTCGTCTTTGCCGGTGGAATTCTTCATCGCGGCGAGATCTTCGGTGCTCAGAGCCTGCAAGTCTTGCAGCTTGTCGCGATATTTTTCTAGTGGGTGGCCGCTGATGAAAAAGCCGAGAATTTCTTTTTCCGCTGAGAGCCGCGTGTGTTCGTCCCAATCGGGCGTATTGGGGAGCTTGTCATTTTGTGTAGCGGCTTCTTCCTGGTCAAACACGCCGAACAGGCCATGCTGGCCGGATTCCAGGTCACGTTGCGTTTTCTGCGCCTGCTCCATCGCTTTGTCGAGCACGGCCATCAACTGGGCGCGGCGGCCCATCGAATCCATGGCGCCGCTCTTGATCAGCGATTCGACCACGCGCTTGTTGAGCAGGCGCAGGTCGACGTTCTCGCAGAATTCGAAGATCGATTTGAATTTCCCAAGCTTCTTGCGCGCGGCAACGATCGATTCGATCGCATTGCCGCCGACGTTTTTTACTGCCGCCAACCCGAAGCGAATCGACTCGCCGTGCGGCGTGAAGTTCGCGTCGGAGACGTTGATATCCGGCGCCTCGACGGCAATCCCCATTTCGCGGCATTCGTTGATGTACTTCACCACGTCGTCGGTCGACCCGGTCACGGAAGTCAGCAGCGCCGCCATGAATTCGACCGGGTAATGCGTCTTCAGATATGCGGTGTGATAGGCGAGCAGAGCATATGCCGCGGAATGCGACTTGTTGAAGCCGTATCCAGCGAACTGAGCCATGAGATCGAAAATCTTCTCGATCTTCTTTGCCGGATATTTACGTTGGGCCGCGCCTTCGATGAAGCGCTCGCGCTGCTGGGCCATTTCCTCCGGCTTCTTTTTGCCCATGGCGCGGCGGAGCAGATCGGCGTCGCCGAGGGAATATCCGGCGAGCCGGTTGGCGATCTGCATCACCTGCTCCTGATACACGATCACGCCGAGGGTTTCTTGCAAAATTTCCTGCAACTCAGGCAGGTCGTACTCAACTTTCTTGCGTCCGTGCTTGCGGTCGACGAAGTCGTCGATCATGCCGCCCTGGATTGGCCCGGGACGATAGAGAGCATTGAGAGCGGTCAAGTCTTCGATGGAATTCGGCTGATATTTGCGCAGCACGTCGCGCATGCCGTTGGATTCAAACTGGAAGACGCCCGATGTCAGTCCTTTGTAGAAAACCTTCTCGTAGGTTTCCTGGTCAGTGAGCGGTAGGGTTTCGAGCGTCAGCTTCTCTCCGCGCGTCTGCTCAATGAGCTTCAGCGTGTCGGTGAGAATCGTCAGCGTGGTCAGGCCGAGGAAGTCCATCTTCAACAGGCCCATCTTCTCGATGGCGACCATGTCGAAGGCGGTGACGATCTCGTCGTTTTTCGTTTTGTGCAGCGGGACAAGTTCGGTAAGCGGCTTGGGCGAGATCACTACACCCGCGGCGTGCACACCGGAGTTGCGCACCAGGCCTTCGAGCTTGCGCGCGGTGTCGAGAAGTTCGCGCACTTGCGTGTCTTTCTCGTAGGCCTCGTTGAGCTGCGGAGATTCCTCAATTGCCTGATCGAGCGTGATGTTCAGCGTCGTCGGCACCATCTTGGCGATGCGGTCGACGTCGGCGTAAGGGATGTCCATGGCACGGCCTACGTCTTTGATCGCGGCCTTCGCGGCCATGGTGCCGAAGGTGATGATTTGCGCGACGTTGTCACGGCCGTATTTCTGCGTGACGTATTGAATCACTTCGCCGCGGCGGTTCATGCAGAAGTCGATGTCGATGTCGGGCATCGACACCCGCTCGGGATTCAGGAAACGCTCGAACAGCAGTTCATGCTGCAGAGGGTCGATGTCGGTGATGCCGAGCGCGTAGGAAACCAGCGATCCGGCAGCCGATCCACGGCCGGGGCCGACGGGAATATCGCGCTCCTTCGCGTAGCGGATGAAATCCCAGACGATCAGGAAATATCCGGGAAACTTCATCTGCTGGATGATTCCGAGTTCGCGTTCCAGGCGCTGCTCGTAGTCGGTGAGGGAATGCTTGAGCTTGCCCTGCTCGTGTAGCGGACGCAACGTATCCAGCCGCCGCGCGAAGCCCTCGCGCGTGACGTGCACAAAATAGCTGTCGATGGTGTATCCGCGCGGCACATCGAACTGCGGAAACGGAGTCGCTACTTTTTCGAGACGCAGGCTGCAGCGCTCGGCAATTGTGAGCGTGCGGCTCACAACGTCGGGAGAATCCTTGAACACGCGGTACATCTCTTCGTGGTTCTTGACGAAGAATTGCGTACCTTCGAACTTCATGCGCGCTGTATCGCGAATCGATTTCCCGGTCTGGATGCATACCATCACGTCCTGAGCGTGAGCGTCGTCTTCGCAGAGATAGTGGCTGTCGTTAGTGGCGACAAGCGGCAGCCCTAGATCTTTTTCCAGCTGGAACAGTCCGGGATGGATGCGGTGCTCCATCTCCAGACCTTGATCCTGAATTTCGAGGAAGAAATTATTTTTGCCGAAGATGTCGGCGTACTGTGACGCCGCCGCGCGCGCTGCGTCGTAGTTTGACTCCATCAGCCGCTCGGCAACTTCGCCCTTCAGGCATCCGGAAAGCGCGATCAGGCCGCGCGAGTACTCCGCCAGAAACTTCTTGCTCACGCGCGGCTTGTAGTAAAAGCCGTGCAGCGAGGCCTCCGAGGTGATCTTGACCAGGTTGCGGTAGCCTTCTTCGTTTTCTGCGAGCACGAGCAGATGGTTGTAGGTGTCGCCCTCGGGCGGCGTGCGCTGGATGTTGTGGTCTTCTTTTTTGCAGACGTACAACTCGCATCCGACGATGGGCTTCACGCCATGCTTGTGGGCCGCGTTGACGAAGTGAACCGCGCCAAAAATATTGCCGTGATCGGTCATGGCCACGGCGGGCATGCCCAGCTCCTGCACGCGCTGGCAGAGCTTTTCCACGTCACAGGCGCCGTCAAGCAGGGAATAGTCGGTATGCAGATGCAGGTGGACGAATTGTGGCATGGCTCTGCCTATAGTCTATCGCAAGGAAGGCTGAGGACAGCTGTGCGGGAGTGTGGGTTTCAGGGCGAAATTACAGTGTGTGAAGGCCTAAATCGCGACATTTCGTGGGCAGATCATTTGATTGGCAGATCTTTGATCTTCTTCATCGCTTGTCCTTCGGTGATCTCGTAGATGGCGTCGGCGGCGATGTCATGAAACTCCTGCTTTTGGCCGCTCGGCCACTGGACTTCGACCTTGCTCATGACCGTGTCAGATGCGAGTCCGAAGTGAAGGCGTGTGTCGTTGCTGGAGTTGTAACTGCCGCCGCCGCGAACTTCGTCAAGTTGGCTCATCTTCGGAGTGCTGACGATGACGCGGGCGCCGATCGCGGCGCGGTTGCTCTTAGCGCCGATCAGGCGGAAGAGCACGCGGTGGTTCGAATTCTGTGTTTCGTTCAGAAATAAGGAGGGCGGGCCATCGACATTGAAGACTGCCACGTCGAGGTTGCCATCGTTATTGAAGTCGCCGAAGGCGGTTCCGCGGCGTGATTTCTGCGCGCCGTCGTTCAATCCCGAGACATTGGCGACCTCTTGAAACGTCTTGTTGCCTAGATTGCGGAAGAGCTGGAGCGGTTCGACGTAGCGGATTTCGTCGGGCAGCGTATCCATTAAAGAAGAGAAGTTGCCGTTAGCCAACAATATGTCGGGCCAGCCATCGTTGTCGAAATCTGCGAAGCCGGCGCCCCACTTCACCGGCGGAGTGGTTGGCCCGGCGATGCCGGCTTTATCGGCGATGTCGACGAACTGCTCACCGCGATTTTGATAAAGGCTCGCAGGTTGTTTTCCGTAGCGCGAGACGAAGAGATCGAGTTTGCCGTCGTGATCGAAGTCGGCGAAATCGGCCGCCATGTTGCCGTAGTTTTGACCGAAGGGGCCTAGGCCGACGCCGGAGAGAATGCCGACCTCTTCAAATGTTCCATCGTGCTGGTTGTGGTATAGAAAATTCCATCCGGAATCGTTGGTGACGACGAGGTCGGGCCAGCCATCGTTGTCGTAGTCGGCCCAGACGACGCCCATCCCGTGCAACTTGTGCGGATCGTTGACTCCAGCTTTGGCGGAGACGTCTTCGAAGGTGCCATCGCCGCGATTGTGGAAGAGGAAATCTGTTTCGCCTTCCATATTGTCAGGCACTTCGACGAGCACGCCTTTATAGCCGAACGACTGCGATGGACTCGGTAGATGATGCACCTCGGTTTTCACGTAGCGGGCGACGAAGATGTCGAGGTGGCCGTCGCGATCATAGTCGGCCCAGGCGGCGCCCGTGCTGAATCCGCCGACTTCGAGGCCGGCTTTTTTCGTCACGTCTTCGAACTTGCATCCGCCGAGGTTGTGGTAGAGCACGTTGTGGCCGTAGCCGGTGACGTAGAGATCGGGCAGGCCGTCGTTGTCGAAGTCGCCGACGGCGATACCGGTGCCCCATCCCAACGTGGTGAGGCCAGCGGAACGAGTCATGTCAGTAAAGTGAAGGCTGTTGGAGTCGCCGTCCTGGTGGTAAAGCGTGATCATCGGGTCGCCGCCCTTCAGGAAGGCGTCGATGGTGGAATCGTTGATGACGGCGAGGTCGAGTCTGCCGTCGTTATCACAATCGAAGGCGGCGATGCCGCCACCCGCCATGGTCTCTACTACATAGCGGCGATCTGGCCGGGAGTTGGGCATCGACGTAATCCCTACGGTTGCTGCAATATCGTGAAAACGCATGGGATGATCACCGGCGGGCACCAATGGAGCAGGAACTGGATTCGATGGTTTGGGCGCGGGGGATGAAACGCTGCCGGATGGAGCGTTTGAAGCAGGAGTTTGAGCCGCACAGGGTACTGCTATCAAGGTCAGAACTGCGACAATGAGGCCTCGGCCGGTCACATCGCGGGCATTCTATCAGGACCATGGGATGCCCGTTTGAGGGCGGTCAGTCTGCATTGGGCTGTGCCAGAAGTTGCGACCTAGTGAAACGTTTTAACCCGTGGAACCTCTAGAAGAACGATTTTCTTTGCGGAAATTTCTTGACAGTGCCCAGTGCCTAGTATTTATATGTTAGCCGTTCGGGCAAGCCGTAAGCGTTTACGGCTGAGGAGGCGTGTCGTGACTCGATATCGTGCCATTTTCGTGTTGGCCGCAGTTCTATCCCTGACCCTGCCAGCAGCGTTCGCACAATCCCAGTTTGCCACTTTGAGCGGAACGGTTACTGACGCTTCCGGCGCCGTTGCCAACGGCGCCGAAGTGGTCGTGAAGAACGCCGCATCGGGCGAAACGCGCAAGGTGATGACCAACCAGGATGGATACTTCTCCGTGTCGACGTTGCCGGCTGGAACCTATCAGGTCATCGTCAACATGAAGGGCTTCCAGAAGTGGGTGGGCTCGGGCGTGGTGCTCAACGGCTCCGACACCAAGACAATGAACGTGGGCCTCAAAGTCGGCGCGGCAAACGAGACGATTGAAGTCGATGCCGTGACGCAGGAAATCGCGACCGTGGACTCCGGTGAAAAGTCCGCGCTGATCTCCTCGAAGGAATTGCAGGATTTGTCGCTGGTCGGACGCAACGCAACGGAGTATTTGAAGCTGCTGCCGGGCGCGACGCTCACGGCGAACAGCGCCATCAACAAGCCTGCGTATGACGGCCAGGTAGTCGGTATTAATGGCTTCGCAGTCGGTAACTCGGCTGGCGGTCTTGCCGCTGTGAACGTGAATGGACAGGGCGTGGACATCACGCAGGATGGCCAGCACTCTTTCGATCCCGGCGCGGCGGGAAACGCAACGCCGGTGAATCCGAACCCGAACATGATCTCGGAAGTGAAGGTACTTACTTCGAACTTCAGCGCCGAGAACGCCAAAGGCCCGGTGGTTGTGAATACAGTTACCAAAGCCGGCGGCAGCGTGTTCCACGGCGAAGCTTATTTCTACGCTCGCAATCAGACGTTGAATGCGGAAGACGCTTTGAACAAAGAGACGGAGTTCTCACAAGGCTTGACCCCGGGCACGTTGAAGGTCGGGAGCGCGTATTACTATCCTGGGTTCAACATTGGTGGCCCGCTCTTCATTCCGGGAACGGGCTTCAACAAGAGCAAGAAGAAGCTGTTCTTCTTTGAAGGATATGAGAACTACCACCAGCAGCTCGACGGCGGGCTGGACCGCTCATTCGTGATGACGCCGGACATGCTGAATGGCGACTTCAGCGCGTTGTCCACTTACGGAAGCAAGGTTCCGCACGGCGCCTTGGGAGCAGTTCCGACCGCGCCCGCTGCGGGAACGCGAATCGGTTTCGATGCTCGAACCGGCTGCACCATCACAGGCGGAATCCTGTCTTCGGCCTGTATCGATCCTAATGCGCAGAAGCTGTTGACGGCTGACTTGCCGGCGCCGAATTCCGATCCCAGCGTTACCGGTTTTAACTACATTCAGGCCTTTACGGTTGCGCAGAACTCTTACCAGAACGTCGTGCGCGGCGACTGGGACATCAGCGACAACACGAAGGTCTATGTAACCTGGAGCCGGCAGCGTGAAACCGCCAACATGCCGATGGGGCTCTGGATCAATACGGGCGACTGGACCGTTCCCGCTCCTAGCAATGCGATTGGCGCGAATGCGTCGGACGCGACGACGGTCAGCTTTTTGAAAGTTTTCTCTCCGACGATGACGAGCGAGTCGCGATTTGGCTACACGCGAGTCAACTTCCCGACGGTGCTGTCTGACCTTGCAAAGCAAACTCGCGCGGGAGTGGGATTCAACTCGACAGGCATCTTTGGTCAGACAAATACTCCCGCTGTCCTGAGCTGGGGCAGCACGTTCCCGAACTTGGGTGACGTAGGCCACGACTATCACCCCAGCATGATCGCGATTAAGGGAATTCCGAGCGCTTCGGAAAACCTGACCAAGGTCTACAAGACGCACACCATGAAGTTCGGCTTCTACTACGAGCACCTCTATAACAAGCAGGACAACTGGGGCCAGTTCATGGGCGTCTTCCAGTACGGAGCTACGGGTTGGGGCGGAGGCACGACCGGAAACGAGTATGCGGACGCGTTGATGGGCGTTGGGCAGGGTGGATACTTCGAGCAGGCTCTGCCACCGCCGACGAATCTCGCCCAGAACATCGCGGCACTTTACGCCCAGGACGACTGGAAGCTGACGCGCCGCATCACGATTAACTATGGAATGCGTTTTGAGCACTACGCGAAGCCGTATTCCGATCCGTTCGGGCTGGCTGTATTCAACCCGGCGACTTACGACTTCAGCATTCCGAATGCCTCGAATACGCAGACCGGTATTTCGTGGCACGGTCTGAATTCGAGCATTCCGCTTTCGGGTGCAAACAGCCGGCTCTTCTTCTATTCGCCGCGCGTGGGCGCAGCGATCGACATTTTTGGAACCGGCAAGACGATCCTCCGCGGCGGATGGGGCAAGTATCGTTACTATGACTCCGTTCAGAGCAACGACTACGTGCAGCCAGCGCAGACTGCCACCGGATCGTCGAGTTGGTCCTGCGGATGGAACGATCCGCTATGCCCGACGTGGGAAAGTGTTGATTCTCATGCCGAAGCACCGACCCGTTACGGTTCGGGCTTGCCGGTGGGCGCCAACAAGGGCGTGTTCGTTATGGATCCGAAGAATGACGAGCAGCCGCTGGTAACCTCGTACAGCTTGACCATCGATCAGCAGTTGCCCTCGAAGTTCCGGTTGGAGGCTTCCTATGTCGGCAACCATACCGACTTCCTCCAGAGCTACACCAACTTCTACAATGCGATCCCGCTGGGGGCAATTACACCTACCAGCGCGGCAGCGTTCGCCGCAGATTGCAATCCGACGGGCAATCCTGATGGGCTCGGGAGTACTGCCTGCGAACAGCATTTCCGAGCGTTCCCCGACTACACCACGATCAACGAGAGCATCACGGCGGGCAAGGCACAGTTCGATTCATTCCAGGCCAGCTTGCGACGCAACGTTGGTCTACTCACACTGCAGGCGAACTACACTTTCTCGAAAGCGGTCGGCGACGGGGCGCAGTTGAGCAACGGCGGCCTGCCCGGCGCGCTGACCGCCGAGCAATCGGTTCGCTATCTGTGGGGTGTTTTGCCGAATAACCGTGCGCATGCGTTGAGCATGGCATATGTGATCAACGTTCCCAAGCTGCATTCCGGCAATGCTTTCCTCCAGGGGGCAGCGAACGGATGGCAGATTTCGGGAATCACCCAGGTTTCAAGCGGGGCGCAATTGACCGCGCAGGCGGGTACTAATCTGAACTTTGCGCTGAATCAAGGCGGAGTCAACCAGGACAATGTTCACCTCCTAGGCACTCCTGACATCACTTTGTACCCATTGATTACATGCAATCCGGCTAAGGGTGTCACGGGGAAAAACAATTTCATTAACGACAATTGTTTCGCACCCGCACCGGCCGGAGCCTTGGGTACTGCGGCGATGCCATACCTGCCGGGGCCGATGTACTGGGACAGCGATCTTACGCTCCTCAAGACCTTTAAGATCACCGAGCGGCAGAACCTGCAGTTCCGGTTCGCGGCGTTTAACTTCCTCAACCATGATTTGCTCTCGTTCGTAAACAATGACAACAACCTTAAGCTGAATCTGAACGACTTGGGACAGGTAGTGACAGGTACGTCTTGTCCGTTAACCTCCGGAGGAACGGCTTGCACCCAGACGCCAACGTTTGGCGTCGCCACCGCTCACGTTGGGCACCGCATCCTCGAAGTGGGAGTGAAGTACACGTTCTAGGCCGATCCTTGAAGTGCGTGGGGTGGTCTCCCGCAGGCCACCCCATGTATATTTTCGCTATGGTGGCCGTGGTTCCCCTTCTGGCGCTTGTTCTCTCCGCGACGCCGGTTGATTCCAGTCAAAATTTTGAGCTGATTGCGAAGCAGGCTGACGCTGCGCGGCAGTCGGACCACGTGCAGCGTGCGATTGAACTCTATGGCGAGGGTGTGCGCCTGCGTCCGGAGTGGAGCGAGGGGTGGTGGGAGCTGGGAAGCCTCTACTACGACCAGGACCGATTTCCTGAGGCAGAAACATCGTTTAAGCGATTTATTACGAAGGCTCCGAAGCCGGGGCCGGCGTATGCGTTTCTCGCGCTCTGTGAGTACGAGAATCGCGATTATGACCGGTCACTGGAGCACTTCCGATTGTGGGCGACGAAGGGATGGGCGGGGTCGCCCGAGCTGATCGATGTGGCGGTGTTTCATTTTGCGTTGTTGCTGACAAGGGAAGGGCGATTCGTGGAGTCGCTCTACTTGCTGGCGACCGAGGTGCAGCGGCGCGGCGGTTCGCCGGCGTTGGCTGAGGCAATGGGTCTCGCTTCGCTGCGGATGAAAAATCTACCGGAAGATTATCCGCCGGAGCAGCGGGAGATGGTCTGGCTCGCCGGCAGCAGTGCCGTTTACAGTGCGCTGCCGCCGGTGGACTTCGCCCGCGCGGATGAGTTCGCGCATCGGTTGGAGCAGCACTACGGCATCGCGCCCAATGTCCATTACTTCTTGGGAACGCTGCTGAGCTACGAGGGCAAGAAGGCGGAGGGAGAAAAGCAGTTCCGCCGCGAGCTTGAGACATCTCAACAGAACACGGCGGCGCTGCTGGAACTCGCTCGCATGGATCTGGAGTCGGACCGGCTTGATGAAGCGGCCATTTTCGCGCGGCAGGCGGTCGATCTCGAGCCCAAGAATGCCGACGCACACCACGTGCTGGGGCGGGTGTTGCTCGCCGCGGACAAGCTGCCGGAGAGTGTGAAAGAACTGGAAACCGCCAAGCAGCTTGCTCCTGACGGGGCGACGATCCGCAGTCATCTTGCAATGGCTTATTCGCGCTCTGGGCGAAAAGAAGAAGCCAAGGCGGAGATGGCGGCCTTTACCACGCTCAAAGAAAAAGAAGGCGTCTTCGTTCCGCCAGCAGAGAAGACAAAGACGGAAAAGCGCGCGGGCGCTTCCAAATGAGGCTGCTCGCGCTGGGGGCGCTGTTGTTCGCGGTGTCAGCGAGTGTCGTCGCTGCGGCGCAGGCCAAACCTTCGTCCGAAAGCAAAACAGCATCCGGATTTGATCAACTTTCTCAGGAGGCGAACCGCGCTCGCGACGAGGGCCGAGGCGAAGATGCCATTCGGCTTTACCGGCAGGCACTCTCGCAGCGGGCGAACTGGAAAGACGGCCTGTGGAGTTTCGGCTCGCTTCTGTATGGAACAAACCAGTACTCCGAAGCGCGCGACGTGCTGCGGCGTTTTGTAGCGATCGATCCGGAACTCGGGCTGGGATGGGCGCTGCTAGGGATGAGCGAGTTCCAGATGCATGACTACGCGCGGGCTCTGGATCATCTGCAGCGAGCAATGTCGCTCGGCATGGGCGAGCAGAAGGAGATCGCGGAGTCGGTCTTCTACTACGTGGCCATTCTGCAGACCCGGTTTGAACGTTTCGATGAGAGCATGACGTTGCTCATTGCGATCGTCAAGTCGGGGCAGAATACGGAACAACTTATAGAGCCGATCGGGCTGGCGGCGTTGCGGTTGCCGCTGCTGCCGTCGGAGATTCCAGCGGATCGGCGGGCCATGATTCGGGCTGCGGGAGAGGGTACGCTGGCGCTGGAGGCGCAACGGCAGGACGAGGCGGAGAAGAAGTTCGCGGGGTTGGTAGCTTCGTACCCGGACGAGCCCGGAGTGCACTTTTTGTACGGGGCGTTTCTGATGGACCTTCGCCCGGAGGATGGAATTAAAGAGATGCAGCGCGAGCTGCAGGTTTCGCCGTTCAGCGTGCCGGCGCGGCTGCGCATCGCCGAGGAGTACATCAAAGAAGAGCGCGTCGCCGATGCATTGCCGCTCGCGCAGGAAGCGGTGAAGATCGATCCCAAGCGCGGCGTCACCCACATGATGTTGGGCGAGGTGCTGGTGGCCAAGGGCGATATCGCGGCGGGAATTACGGAACTGGAGGCGGCGCGGGAGAAAGCGCCGGACACGGTTCGAGTGCGATGGGATTTGCTGCGGGCGTACACGTCGAGCGGGCGCTCCGAAGACGCGAAGCGCGAGAAAGAAGAAATTGAAAAACTCAGCCATCCCAGCGCCCAATGATCACGCCATGAGAACTGGCAAGTCGGTCGCGCGGGCATTGTTTTCGGCAACGATTCTGGTCATCGCGGCGATCGGCATTGCGTTCACGCCGTTGCGATCGGCGGAGCCAGCGCAGGCACCGATTCATTTTTCACTGCATCCGATTGCTTTTTCGCTCGACAGTTGCGAGACGCCGGAGCGCCATGCGCCCGAAACGATGGCTGGGGGCGTGGCCATCTTCGATTACAACAACGATGGCAACCTCGACATTTTCTTCACCAACGGCGCTGACATTTCTACACTGAAAAAATCGTCCGCCAAGTACTGGAATCGATTGTTTCGGAACAACGGCGACGGGACATTCACCGACGTGACCGAAAAAGCGGGTCTGGCCGGTACGGGCTACGACACGGGAGTCGCGATCGGCGATTACGACAACGACGGCTATGAAGATATCTTTGTTGGCGGTGTTCATCACTCGACGCTCTACCACAACAACGGCGATGGAACCTTTACTGATGTGACGGACAAGGCCGGCCTTTCCGCGCCAGACAAGGAGTTTGGACCGTTGTGGTCGGTGGGTGCTGCGTGGGTGGATGTAAACAATGACGGCTTGCTCGATCTGTTTGTGGTGAACTATCTGCGCTGGGATGTCGCTCACGAGCCAGAGTGCAAGTTCGAAGGCAAAGCGGAATATTGCCATCCGAAGTTCTACAAAGAGACGCCGAATCAACTATTCCTGAACAAAGGCAATGGAATCTTCGTCGATGTGTCGGCAAAATCGGGAATCCGCCCACATCTCGGCAAAGGCATGGGAGTGGGAATCGCTGACTATGACGGCGACGGCTTGCCTGACATTTTCGTTGCCAACGACAAGCTCTTCAACTCGCTGTTTCACAATCGTAAGAGTGCTGACACATTCATACCCTCGTTCGACGAGGTCGCGTTTGAAGCCGGCGTAGCGTTGCCGGAACACGGCAATTTGATCTCAGGCATGGGCGTCGATTTTCGCGATCTGAACAATGATGGACGCCCGGACATTGTCGTGGTCGCGCTTGATGATGAAACGTTCCCTGTATATCAGAACAACGGCAAGGGAGCCTTCACCGAAGTTACCGGAAAGAGCGGAATGGCGCTGCTGAGCAATCCTATGTCAGGCTACAGCCCGAATATTGCCGACTTCGACAACGACGGGTGGAAAGACATTTTTGTGTCGCGCGGCGACGTGCAATCGCCGGCGATGGCGAGCCGTCGCCAAATTGATCAGCCGAATACGGTATTCCGCAATGCCTCCACGGGGAAGTGGATCGCGCTTACAGGCGAGGCGGGCTTCGGTCCGCAAACTGCGCGACGCCATCGAGGATCGGCCGTCGGAGACCTTAACCACGACGGAAAACTCGACGTCGTGGTGACCGCTTTGAGCGCGCCCGCCGAAGTGTGGATGAACGACAGTCCGAATTCCAATCATTGGATTGAACTCGCACTGCAAGGGACGAAGAGCAATCGCGATGGAATCGGGGCGAAGATCATGGTGGTCGCGGGCAATCAGGTGCAGTTCAATCACGTTACGACGGCATCCGGCTACGCTTCGTCGAGCGCGGGCCCGGTTCACTTTGGGCTTGGCGATGCGAAGGTCGTGGATGAAATTGAAATCGACTGGCCTTCGGGCACGAAGCAATCACTCAAAAACGTACAGGCTGATCAGATCGTCCACGTCAAGGAGCCGAGGTAGCTCTCAGCCCGAATTAAGGCAGCACGAAATTCTGTTCGCCGCCGTGAAGGGGATAGGACTTTCCTTTCCAGATGAGAGTTCCTGACACTGCCTCAGGCAGCGAAATCACGGCCTCAGTCGAACTCGCGCGCCTTTTGTAGCGAGCGCGAATCATTCCCCTGGGATGCGGCATCGTCGCCTGCACAAATCCCAATCTGCCCAGGCTGGGTTGGATGCGCACCGTAGCAAATCCCGCTGATCCAGGATGGATGCCTGCGATGATCGTCGGGAAATCATAGGCCGGATGCGCGCTCCATGCGTGCGTGTCAGAGCGCGAAGGGTCGGGATACTCCGGCGTCGTGGAAAGTCCCTTCGTGAGCATTTCGCGCCAAGGCTGCAGCAGGTCGCAATATGAATCTCCCATGCCGACATGTTCGAGCGCGCGGGCAAGATAAAACTGATAAAACAGGCTGACTTTGGCAATTGGCGGCAAGTTGGCGTCGCCGGTACCGAGGCTTATGCTCAAAACCTTGCGCAGCACGGCGGCCTGTTGAGGCTTTGGGATCACATTGAACAGAACACCAGTTAAATTGGCGTGTTGGCTGTAGGAGTCGCGCGCGGGCGTGTCTGCCAACAATCCGAGTTTCGCGTTCCAGCACAAGCGATATACTCCGGCCGCAGCGAGTGCGGCTTGCTTTCGGTAGCGTTCGGCTAATGCGGGCTGGCCCAGGTTCTGCTCCATTTCCGCGGCCGCTTGCAGCGCGCCGATGAACTGCAACGTGAGAACTGATGAGCGCCCTTCGGCGTCCTTGCGCGGAAAATCGTCGACGCCCTCCGGCGTATCGATGGGCGTATCGATGAACATCCAGCCAGGCAGGGAAGCGAGCATGCCGTCCGGACGCTGTCGCGCGAGAAACCACGCGAGCAGGGGACGCGTACCGGCCAACAGGCGCTTCACGAAATTGGCGTCGGGGCGGTACATCCAGTAATCGTGAAGCATGTTGATGTACAGCAGCGAAAACGGGGGGATGTGCTGCGCCAGGCCCGTTGGATAGCGACTCAGAGTCAGGCCTTCCGGGATTCTCGAATTGTCGAAAGCTTCCAGTGCCTGCCGCGCTAGGCGATCGTCGCCGCTCACCGCGTAGGAGATCAGCGCTTGCAGTCGGGTGTCGCCGATGTACTGCAGTTGCTCCCAGACCGCGGTGTCCATGTAGGTTTCATGAGCATCGAGGCGCGCGGTGCGCCAGCAGATTTCGCGGATACGCGCGAGGTCGGGGTCACTCGAATCGAACTGACCGCGCTCGACAAAAGGATACGCGGTGTAAAAAACGCGCAGGTTTTCGAGATTCAGCGGTTCGTTGGCGGTGATGATTCGCAGTTCGACGTAACGCCAAGTGCGCCACCATAGTGGCGCGAACACTCGATGCTCTCCGCCTCCGGAGACGAATTCATCCGTGAGGCCCATCGCCGTCCGGCCCGTGATTTCATTGCGGTTGCCCCGTTTCTGGTCGGCGTCATAGAGAGCCTCCGTAAACACCATTTGCATGCTGGAATCCTCGCCGCCGCTGACTGTCAGTTGGGGATAGGCTGAGACGACGATCCCCTGATCGATCAAGATGGCCGCACTGCTGTGCGGAGCGATCGTAACTGGCGAAGCGGGAAATCCCCTGGCAGCTTCGAGGTCTGTGCGCACAACCTTTCCCGCTGGGATCTCTGAATACTCCATTGGCGGCAGTTCATCACGCACGAGGCGCCATCGAACCGGGCTATCCTGCCAGCCCACCGCTGGCGCGCTTCCGTTGGGATAGACCGATTCGCGAATTGCGGGTGCGGCCGCCACCCAGTGAGAGTTCAGCCCATTGCCCGCTGCATTCCATTCCCAGTCGTACGTATTGCCGTCGATTCGTTCGCCGGGGCCGGCGGCCCAATATTGGTACATGCCCTCAGTGAGGGGTCGCTTCGGAGCGTGCCCGAGTTCCTGCTCGACCTGCCATGAAGGATCGCTGTTAGCGATTGATTCGCTTTTTGTGTCTCCCTCGAGCAGGAATGCCAGCCGATCCGAAATCTGCGCGATTGGTGCGTATTCGCCGAATTGCCAGACAGTCGCGGCTATCACGTTGTCGCCCTGACGCAAAAACGCCGCGAGATCGAAAGTCTCGTAGCGCCAATGACTGAGATCGCCACGGGCAGGCCCTTCGCCGACGCGGTTCCCGTTCACGTGGAGGAGGAAGCGGTTGTCGGCGCTGACATGCACGATGAAGCGTGAAGGCTGCGCAGGCAAAGAAACAATTTTGCGAAAGTGGAAGACACCGGGCTCGCGCAGAGGAGCCGTCGGGTGAGAAATCCATTGTGCCGCCCAGGTGCTTCGTGTATCGGGAACGACTTGTCGGCTGACGGAGTCTTGCGTAAACGTGTTGGCGGCTGTTGGCAGGAAAAGAGCCGCTACTATGGCTCCCACCTGTGCAGCAGGTTGAATTCGTTTCAAGAAGGCGTTCCTCGCAGATTTCATCAACATCAACGATCCGGCTCGGGACCTTTCTTTCTGGCTTTGTCGCTCAACGCCATCACGATCTGCCGCTCACGCTGGCTGTCAGCTTTGAGGCCCAATTGCGCATAAACAGTCGCGAGTTGCACATGCACCTCAAGAAAGTCGGGCCATTGTTTTTCCATGTGCTCCAGAAGTTTTCTGGCTTCCGCGAATTTGCCGAGCGAAGCGTTCAGCGCCGCAATCTGAAACTGTGCTTCCGGTGAATTCGGCCGAAGTCGGAGGGCTCGTTCCAGATAAGGCGAGGCCTCGGTTGTGTTGCCGTCGAAACGCAACATCGCGCCGAGATGCAGATTGGCGGAGAAATCGTTTGCGTCTGCCTGAAGCGCACGCTGGAAAGCGGTCTTCGCGCCTGCGTTGTCGTTGCTCTGCAGCAGCGCTTGCCCGTAGAGCGACCAGGCGCCGGGCAGGTCGGGATTCAGGTCGATCGCTTTGCGCAAGGTGGCGGCGGCTGTCTGATAGTCCTGCGCGGCGAATTGAGCTTCTCCCATCAGTAGATTTGCTTCCGGCGAGTTGCCGTCTTTCAAGATGCGATCGATGGCGCGCTCGCCTTCGGCAATCTGCCCTGAGCGGATCAGTGCGGTTCCAAGCGCGTAGGCGACGGCGCGGTCATCGGGATCGGATTGATGCACCGGGGTCAACAACGAGATCGCTTCCGCATTGTGGCCGAGGCGCAAGTAGCAGTCGGCGAGCAGATAGAGCGTTTGTTTGGTTTCGGGATGCTCCTTGTGGAGTTCCACCAATTCGTTCGCCGACTTGGCGAAGTCTCCCTGCTTGTACCACGCCAATGCCAGATTCAGCCGGACAGACGAATTGTGAGGGTCATGTTTTAGCGCCTCCTGATATTGGGCTGCTGCCTCAGCGTAGTGCCCCGAGTGTGCGAGAAGCACTCCGAGGTTGCTGCGGGCCTCAACGGAGTCCGGTCGGAGTGTGATCAGTCGTTGGTAGAGAGCAATTGCGCGTTGAGAGTCGCCACGCTCGTCGGCAGAAACGGCGTCTTTGTATAGCGTCTCGGCATTCGCTTTTTGTGACTCTGGCGGTGCTGCAGAAGTTTGCGCAACGACCGGTATTGGGAGGACAGATACGAGAACGAAGACAATGATCCTGGCTGAGCGAAAGTGTGATGTTCGCAATGTCTCTCGTGGCGGCAAAGCGTTGTCCAATGGTGCAGTCCCGTCCTGCACAGCTCAACAATCGACGCGACTCATCATTCTAATGCCCGAAAGCATGCTTTTTTGCCGGAAACCCGCCTTGGCGTTTCGGGAGGTTTCCCGCATCAGACCGCATCGGCAGCTACCGGTCGAACGCTCCAACTTTCGTCGGATACCGGTTCCTTCGGGGGCAAGTAAGATTGTCGCGTGGGCTTAACTGTGTTCAATATGGATCGAGTTTTGCCTCATTGATTGGCACTTTCTAGAAGTGGACGTGCAGGGGGTTCATGAATCGGATTGCCGGACTGGCCTTCTTTATTGTCATCTCGTCGCTATTGACTCTGCTTCCACGAGTGTCGGCATCCACCCGAATCGACCTGAATCGCGACTGGCAATTCTGTGCTGATCCTCACGATACCGGCGCGACGGCAGGATGGCCGAACCATCCCCCGGCCGCAACAGAGTCGGCGAACGTCCCACACACGTGGAATCTGGGAAAAGACGCGAACTACCTCGGCAAGGCGTGGTATTTCCATACGTTTCAGTTGCCCGGTGTCGGCCCCGCCGTGCGTGCGGAATTGCACCTCGGGGCGACGTTTTATTCTTCGCGCGTCTGGCTCAATGGGGTCCAGGTAGGAAGTCATCAAGGCGGCTACACTGCGTATTCCATCGACCTCACGGATCAGTTGCAAGCTACGAATTACCTGGCCATCGAGATCGATAATCGGATAACGGAAGAGACGATTCCGGGATTTGCCATGCGGCAGATGACGCCTCGCGATGCCTGGTTCGACTGGTGGGACTACGGCGGCATCGTGCGGGATGTCTGGCTAACTCTGTCGGACTCGGTTGAAATCCAGCGGCAGAGGATTCGCAGCGAAGTGCGAAATGGCAGCGCGATCGTGCATGATCAGATTTTCTGGGCGAGTTCTCTCAAGGGCAGCCCCGCGGTTTCCCTTCGCGTGGCGGCCCATGATGCAAACAATCAAGTAGCTGGAAGCGCGGGCCAGCTTTTGAAGCTCGACCAGCCGAATGGCGAAGTTGAGGTGAGCTTTTCGATTCCCAAGCCGCAGTTGTGGGGTATCGATCATCCCCATCTTTATCGCATTTCCGCAGAAGTCTTGGATGAAAACGGCAAGGTACTGGATGAACAGAGCGACACCTTCGGTCTGCGCACGATCGAGATTCGTGATCGCCATCTTCTAATTAACGGCGAGCGCGTGAGGCTGACCGGAATGACCCGGCACGCAGACTCGCCCTGGGAAGGCCTGGCGGAGACACGCGGGACGATGTTGCATGATTACGATGACATGCGCTCGCTGCAGGCGACTCTGACACGGCCGGCACACTACTTTCAGAATCCGTTTGTCTTCGACTATGCCGACCGGCATGGCATCTTGCTGATTCCTGAAATTCCGGTGTGGCAGTTCAGCGAGAGCCAGTTGAGCGATCCGCATGTGATCGCAACCGCGCAGCAACAGATAAAGGAGATGATCGAACAGGCAGGAAATCATCCCAGCATCTTCGCCTGGAGCGTATGCAACGAGAGCGACACAGGGACGCCGGGCGGAATCGCCTATTTTCGGGCGATGCGTGACTTTATTCGCCAACTCGATCCGGAGCGATTCGTGAGTTTCGCGGACGATAACCTGCCCAAGCTGCGCCGCGCTGAAGATTCGGCGGCCAACGATGCGGACTTTCTCATGATGAACGAGTACTTCGGCAGCTGGCACGGGCCAGAAGAGGCGCTGCCGGCTGCGCTGGATCACGTCGATCATCTATTTCCGCACAAGATGGCGATCGTGTCTGAGTTTGGCCTGCCGGGGATCTTCTCGAAAGATCCAGAGGAGGCCGATCGCAAACGAATCAGAATTATCCGTGACCAGATGCCCGAGATGGCGCGCCGGGACTGGATCGCGGGCACTATCTTCTGGTGCTATCAAGACTACAAATCACGGCGCAATTTACGCTTCGGCGAGGATGGCGGCTACGTCGATCACGGCCTCGTGGACCAGCACCGGCAACCGCGGCCATCCTACGATGTGTGGAAGGAGTTGAATGCTCCGGCGAGCGTGGAAGTGAGTTGGGACCACGAGCAGTCAGAGCCGTCCGTTTTTCGCGCTACAGTGAAGCCAAATTCGCTGGACGAGTTGCCGTCGTATCCACTACGCGGTTACCGCTTGACGTGGGAAATCTACGACGGCAAAACGAAGCTCGCTCAGGGCGAGCACGACTTCGCTGACTTGAACGGCGGCCAGACTGTAACAGATCAAATCCCGGGAGCCGGCCGGGCGCGACAGTTGCAACTGCACCTTGTGCTCGAGCGGCCCACGGGAGAGATCGCAGCAGAAAAAACCGTCGATTGGAATGCCAGCCAGCAAACTGACGGAAATCGCGGCGCGCAGTCCCCGGAAAAGAGTCACGAATCGTCAGAAAGGAATCACCACGATGCGCCTTAGTCGTCCTTTGTTTCTGCTGCTTGCTGCGCTTCTGCTGAGCGCAAGTTTGGGGCACGGCCAGGACTATGCGATCGGCGCGGACGTTTCGTTTCTCGCTCAAGCTGAACAGCAGGGAATCGTCTTTAAAGATGGGGACCAGGCCAAGCCAGGGCTTCAAATTCTGAAAGACCATGGCTACAACTGGATCCGCTTGCGGCTTTTTCATACTCCCAGTGAGCTGCCGAACAATCTGCAATACACGATCTCCTTGGCGAAACAGGGCAAAGATCTTGGATTCAAATTTCTGCTTGATTTCCACTATGCGGATGACTGGGCCGACCCGGGAAAGCAGCCGACGCCGAAGGCTTGGCAGAACCTCTCGCATCCGCAACTGGTGAAAGCGGTCTTTGAGTACACGCGCGACACCATCGCGATATTTCGCGATGCCGGCGTTCTGCCCGATATGGTTCAGATCGGCAATGAGATTATCAACGGAATGCTATGGCCGGACGGCAAGCTGCCGACCAACTGGGACCAGTTTGCCGAACTTGTCTATGCGGGCATCAACGGCGTGGATGCGGGGCGGGGGAATGGCAAGAGGCCGAGGATCATGATCCATATCGACCGCGGCGCGGATATGAAGGGGACGAAGGCTTTCTTTGACAAGCTCAGTTCCTATGAGATTCCGTACGACGTCATTGGGCAGTCTTATTATCCCTGGTGGCATGGAAGCTTGAACGAGCTGCGCAAGAATCTCGAATTCATGGCCACTGAATACAAGAAGGACATCATTGTCGTGGAGGCGGCCTATAACTGGAAGCCGGGGAACTACATCAATAAGCCGGCGCCGTTTCTTGAATCGCCGGAGGGGCAGCGGGAGTTCCTTGACGAATTGAACCGCACCGTCATGCAAACACCGTCGGGCTTGGGCAAAGGCGTGTTCTGGTGGGAACCGGCGGTGCAGGGCGATCTGACAATTCGCGGACTCTTCGACGACCAGCACAAAGCGTTGCCGGCGATGACTGTTTTCGACCGGTTTACGCGCGCGAAGTGATCTTTTCTCCTGCTCTAACCTCTGGGCATCGGGCGCGTTTTTTGGCAGTACAATAGACCGCTTGGTATCACGGTGGCTTGCCGGCAACCGCATGCTGCGCATAGTTTTCAAATTCTTGTTCCTCGGGTTCCCGTTGGCGTGTGCGCTCGCCCTCACGCACGAGGCGCCATCGGGCGCCTACGTCGAACGAGTTTGGCAGGTGCAGGATGGCTTGCCCGAGCAAACGGTTCAGGCATTCGCCCAGACTAAGGATCGCTACCTTTGGATCGGCACTACAGGCGGATTGTTGCGATTTGACGGCGCCCGGCTGGTCTTATTCGATCGCGACAACACTCCTGCCTTCAACGAGAACAACGTCTTCAATCTGATGGTCGCGCGGGACGACACTCTGTGGGTCGCGACTGAAGGCGGCGGACTCATTCGTTACAAGGACGGCGCATTCCGATCCTTCTCGGTCAAAGACGGTCTCCTGAACGACTTCGTTCGCGTCGTGTACCAGGACACCAAGGGCACGATCTGGATTGGAACTGATATTGGTTTGTTTCGTTTTGCCGGAGAGCGAATCGAGCGTGTCGACAACACGGAAAAGATTCCTCAACTCGCGGTTCATGCACTTTGCGAGGATAGTCACGGGAATCTGTGGGCCGGAGGTTCGAGGCTCTTGCGTCTCTCGGGCAATGCGGCGGTCGAATACAAGCTGCTGGGCGTGGGCAGCCAGACGCGCGTCAAGTCGATCGCGGAAACCGGCGACGGCACCATCTGGGTGGGCACGATTGGAGGTCTACATCGCAAGGTCGAAGCGGCAGATTCTTTTGTGCAGGTGAAGGACGTAAGTGCTGCCGTGCGTTTTCTTCGCCAGACATCGGATGGCACTCTCTGGATTGGGACCATCGGCCATGGAGTCTACAAGTATAGCGGCGAGAGATTTTCACAGCTCACCGCACCCGAGGATCTGCCCAGTAACACCGCTCTTAATCTGTTTGAAGATGTCGAGTCGAACATCTGGATCGGTACTCAGGCGGGCATGCTTCGGCTGAGCAAGACATCGGTGCAGACAGTCTCGCTGCCGGATGCCGGCGACTACGACGCCGAGACCGTGTACGAGGATCACGATGGCGATCTCTGGGTGGCCGCGGCGAATCTTTTTCGATATCACAAGGGCAAAGCAGAAAGAGTGAGCATTCCGGGAATCAGCGGCGTGCGGGTTCGAAACGTGTTCCGCGACCGCGACGGCGCACTGTGGATTGGCACCGAGGGTGGAGGTGTCTTTCGCCAGACCGCTTCAGGACTCGCGCATTACATGGCCAAAGACGGCTTGGTAAACAATTTTGTGCGCGTGTTCCTGCAAGGTTCTGACGGAAGCATTTGGATCGCCACCGACGAGGGCGTGAGCCGTTGGCAAGCGGGTAAGTTCACCAATTATCAGGAGCGCGACGGACTCTGTTATTTCAGCACGCGTTCGCTAGGAAAGGATCGCGAGTCGGGAATCTGGATCGGGACTGACCGCGGAGTGAGCCACATCCAGGGTGATCACTTTGTTGAAGACGCAGTGACGGCAGCATTGAAGAGCGAAAAAATATGGGCGATTCGCGGGGACTCCGACGGTGGGCTCTGGTTCGGCACTCGAACCGGCGGCCTCTACCGCTGGCGCTTCGGCAAGCTCACTCACTATACGACTGCACAGGGCCTGGCCAGCAACAGCATCTTTGAGCTGCTCAAAGATCGGAAAGGCAATTTCTGGATTAGTGGACCGAACGGAATTTCAGTGATCAATCGGCATGAGTTGGACCTCATCGCCGACGATCCATCGCATCCTCTCTCGCTTATCTTGTACGGCATTTCCGATGGCCTGGAAACCACGCAGCTCTATGGCGCGGAAAAGCCCGGCGGAGTGGTGACCTCGCAGGATGAAGTATGGTTTGCCAGCAACAAAGGCCCGGTGCGAGTCTCGGCAGATGCGGGTCAACCTTCGGGTCGGGTGCCGGTGGTGATCGATCAAATATTGGCGGACGGCGTCGAAATGCCAAATCGCGTTAACGTGTCGCTTGGGCCCGACAATTCAAAAATCGAAGTGCACTATAGCGTGGTGCAGCTTCGTTCGCAGGAGCGAGTGCGTTTCCGCTACATGCTGGAAGGCTTCGATAAGGGCTGGACCGATGCTTCCTCGCGCCGCGTCGCCTATTACACCAACCTGCCTCCGGCGACCTATCGTTTCCGCGTTGCCGCTTTTGAAATGAATAATCCCCAGCAGATTTCGGAGACTTCGACGGAGATTGTGCAGCGACCGCACTTCTACCGCACGTCGTGGTTTCTGGGATGCTGCGTCTTGCTGCTTGCAGCCATCATGTGGGGAGGACATGAATTTCGCCTTCGACAGGTTCGGGCACGGTTTGAAGCCGTGCTGAGCGAGCGAAATCGCCTGGCGCGCGAGATGCACGACACCCTGATTCAAGGCTGCGCAGGAGTCTCAGCGCTGCTTGAGGCTCAATCGAGCCTGGGTCAATCCGATGCTTCTGCCGGAGAGAATCTGTTGAGTTGTGCACGCACCCAACTGCGAACCACTATTAACGAAGCCCGCGAAGCGGTATGGAACCTGCGCCATGCGAATGTCTCCGCCGCCATCGGGCCGATCCTGCGGGACATGACGCAGCAGATGAGTGCCGAATTCGGAGTGCCCGTCGGCTACGCGGTCTCCGGGCGCCCCTTTGACTTTGATCAGGACACGGCGCACGAATTGCTTATGGTTCTGCGCGAGGCCTTGAACAATGCGTTGCGGCACGGTCATCCCACAGAGGTTGAGGTCTCGGCCACATTCGAGATCGATCGCTTCAGCGTGAGGATTGCAGATAATGGCCGTGGCTTCGATCCTGAACGTGTGTCTTCGTCTTCGAATGGTCACTATGGCTTGCTGGGAATGCGGGAGAGGATTTCCCGCATGTCAGGGAAGCTTGATCTGATGAGCCGTCCGGGATCGGGAACGGAGTTAATCGTCTACGTTCCGCGCAAGTCAGTAGTAAGAGAAGCAAAGACGGAGGAGAACAGTACTACGCACGTGTGAGCACCGCTATGAACTCAGGTATGAACCCCGGCGCGGAAAAGATCAAGGTCATGGTTGTTGACGATCATCCGCTGATGCGAATCGGAGTGGCGTCGATCGTCAACGCCCGCCAGGATATGTCAGTGGTCGCTCAAACCGGTACCGGTGAAGAAGCGGTCGCTTTGTTTCAAAAGCATAAGCCGGATGTCACCCTGATGGACCTTCGTCTTCCCGGCATGAGCGGAGTGGACGCGATCCGCGCGATCCGGAGGGTGCATTCGTCGTCGCGCTTTGTCATCCTGACAACGTACGACGGCGACGCCGACATCCACCAGGCGCTGGAAGCAGGTGCGCAAGGCTACGTCATCAAGGGAATGCCTTATCAGACTCTGGTTGACGCGGTGCACCGAGTGCATCGCGGAGAGCGTTTTCTGCCGCCGCCAGTGGCCAAGGCACTTGCCTCGCGCATGCCAAACTCCGACCTGAGCGTGCGGGAAAGGGAAGTGCTCTCCCTTCTGGCTGGCGGCAAAAGCAACAAGGAAATCGCTTCCACCCTGGGAATTACTGAAGCCACCGTGAAGTGTCACGTCAGCGCGATTCTCCTGCGCCTGAACGTCAACGACCGCACCGAAGCGGTCGTCACCGCTCTGCACCGCGGCCTGATTCATCTGTAGGTTGCGACCACACTTCGTAATCCATTGTCAAGACAAATACTTTGCGTGAATCCAACTTTTGACGGATTCGGGCCCTCGGAGGTTCCGCTTACGATTGCCGCCGTAGCGGATAGGTGTGCGCTGTCGATTTCGGGGATGCGTGTTGCGCACATCCAGCTTGCGCAAATCCATGAGGATTTGGCGCGCTGTTTCTAAGTGGAACAATTTTGGAGGCTCCGCGATGAGAATAGGGATTGTTCGCCACTTTGCACGAGCTTGCTCCTTGCTGATCGCGACGTTAACTGCCAGTGTTGTGCTTGCGCAGAACGCAAACACCGGCGAGATCAAAGGAACAGTTACCGACCCATCCGGCGCGGTCGTCGCCGGCGTTACCGTGACCATCACTAACGTGGAGAAGGGCGTTGCCACGGTCACAACGACGAACTCCGCCGGCATTTATGACGTGCCTTCGATGCCGACCGGCCCGTACAAGATCACTTTTTCGAAATCCGGATTTCGCAACACCGTCCGTGAAGGACTGACTCTGCAGATTCAGACGATTGGCGTCGACGTGGTCCTGCAAGTGGGTGCCGTCTCCGAAGAGATCGTGGTCAACGAAGATGCACCATTGCTGGAGACGGAAACTTCCGATCAGCGGGTGAACCTTACCACTGAATCGGTGCGGAATGCTCCCATTGTGGGCACGGACTGGCGTGCTGAGATGACTCAGCTTATCCCTGGCGTCAATGCCGGCGGTGGAACTGGCGAAGCCGCCGGACAGCAAGTCGGCGTCAACGGAACCCAGTCGTACAACGTGAACTTTCTCGCCGATGGTTCTGCTGCTACTGCGCCGCGTGACTATAACAGCAGCAACTACTTCATGCCGCTCGACTCCATCGGTGAAGTGAGCGTCAACTCCGGCAATGCGCCAGCGGAGTACGGCAATGGCCTCACTTCGATCAATGTGATCACGAAGGGAGGCACAAACACCTTCCACGGAAGCGCTTACGAGTTCATTCAGAACACCGCCTTCAACGCTCGTGGGTTTTACAACCAGACTGGAACCAAATCGGTTGAGCACTGGAACAACTATGGAGGCAGCATCGGCGGGCCGGTCATCAGGAACAAACTATTTTTCTTCTTCAACTATCAGCGTAACCCCGCCGCTACGCCCACTGCGGGACTCTACAGTTATCCGACGGCGGCCATGCAGGCTGGAGACTTCTACGGCATGTCCGGGGCCACCGGATCGGCGTTTGACGCGAACGGTATTCTGCTGGGCACTTATGATCCGGTCGCGCAGAAGATGCAGACTTATTTCCCTGGTGTGACCGCAAAGGGATGGATAGCGGGCTGCCCCGGCCCTGCCAATGTTGGACCAGGCGTCGCCCAAACCTGCGCCACGCAGAACAATTTCGTATTCAACGGCACGAGCCCGAATCTCGACAAGTGGTACACCGGCAGGGCTGATTTCGACGCTTCATCCAAGCAGAAGCTGTCATTTACGTTTAACTATCACTCGGCGGTACCTTCTTACGTGCCAGCCGACCCGCTTTTCCCAAACGACGCAACTGCCTACGAGAAGGGATATACCGACAATCTCACCGGCCAGCTCTCGCACGTAATGACCATCAGTGCTACTACGATCAATGAATTCCGAGTCGGCGGAAGCCGCGAACTCGACAAATATAAGCCGCCCTCACTCGGCAAGAATGATCCTACTTCGCTTGGCCTCCTGCCGGGCTACGGAACGAATGCACCAGCCAACGTCTTTCCGCACGTGACCATCGACTCGGGGACAGGCACTGGAGCTATGGCGCTTGGCGCCGGTGAATACAGTCGCGGGTTGCCCGGCCCGGGCGGGAACGGCAATATCGACGCGGTCCTAGGCGAGGGCGTTTATAACGTTGGCGACATCCTCACGCTGATTCGAGGCCGCCATACCATCAAGGTCGGCGGCGAGTTCGACAAGTATTATCAGAACTACACGAGTTGGGGCGACATCACTTCCGGCCACTTCGAATTCAACGGCGGCGTTACGGGAATTCCATACGCTGACTTTCTGGCCGGCGACGTTTTCGGCTGGTATGTCTACGAGGCCGATCCAACGAGCGCGCACCTCAAGGGCGGCGCCGTTTTTGCCAGCGATGATTTCAAGATCACTCCTCGTCTCACGCTAAATCTTGGATTGCGTTGGCAACTGCTTTCTGGCTGGACCGTCAGCAACAACCTGTTTGGCAACTACGACCCAGTTCTGCCCAATAGCGCCTGCGCCGGTTGCACGGGCGGCATTCTCTTTGGTGGACAGAGCGATACGGCCTTCGGCGGAAACATCAAGAACCTGAGCGCGATCCAGAACGGCGACTACAAGCAGTTCGCCCCGCGCGTAGGCTTCTCGTGGTCACCGAAGGACAACTGGGTTCTGCGGGGGAGTTATGGAATCTTCGACGCCCCGCGCGATGCGGAAAACTACACCGATGGAGCACTCGGCCTCGGCTTCAACCCGCACAACGTCGGAAATGGCGGATACGTCAATGGCAGTTCACCGTGGCAACTTTCCGTTGGTCCTCCTGCGGGAACCGTTGTTTTCCCGACGGTGCAGACTCTTTCCTCAGAAATACAGAACTACAACAGCGCCGAATACTATCCGCGAGACATGCCGACGGTTTATGTCCAACAATTCCTGCTCGGAGTCCAGCATCAGTTCACAGGCGGCATTTTGCTGGACGCAACTTACGTCAATACTCGGGGAAAAAACCTGAACTTTGCTACCGACATCAATCAGGCGCTCCCGAGCGCGCTCGGTTGTTCCGGCTACAACTGCGGAAATCCTAATCCCATCTTTACCGCCATCACGGCACAGAATTACACGGGATGGTCCAATTACAACGCATTGCAGTTGCGCCTGCAGCAGAGGTTCAGGCACGGCCTGAGTTACCAGGTCAACTATGCCTGGTCGAAGTCTCTGGACACCGGCACGGGCAATGGCCACGGATCGGGCATCGACATTTATCAGGACGCGTATCATCCTTCTGCTAACTACGGATTGTCCGATTTCAACGCGGCGAATACCTTGGTCGGTCAGGTCGTTTACGACGTGCCATTCGGCCGCGGTCGGCAATTTGCGCTTCGCGGACCGCTGGACCAGATCGCCGGGGGGTGGCGAATTTCCACGATCTTCCAGTGGCATGGAGGCGTTCCGTACACGCCGGTGATTCAGTACTCGATCGCAACCGCTCTAGATGGCGGCTTGATTCCATCGTTGAACGCAGGTTCAACGCTCTACCCGGATCAGATCGGCAACCCAGGATCGACGGGGCACGTGACGGTGCCTTCTGGAAGCTCAAGTCAGCACTTCGGCATCGGCGGTTGGTTCAACCCCGCCGCTTACGCTAACCCGGTCGACGGCACTTTCGGCAATTCACGCCGCAACACGTTGATCGGTCCCGGATATTCCAACATCGACCTGAGCATCGGCAAGGAGTTTCATCTGATTGCCGAAAAACTGAAACTTGAAGTCAGAGCCGACGCTTACAACGCGTTCAATCACGTCAACTATGCCAACCCCGATGCAAACGTCGGTTACAGCGGCGGAGGCTTGGCGGACGGGACTGCGGGCATTAGCAATGGTCCTGCTGGCTTCAATTCAAACATGCGCATCATGCAACTGGGTGCACGGATTATTTTCTGACGATTTTGATCGTGTGTGAGCGGTCGACCCAGTCAGGTGCGGAAAACTATGTGAAATTCAGGCTCCTAAGTGCGGAGTAGCATGTTGGCACTCGTCCGCAGACCGATTCCGCGGTATTGTTCGTGCATGTCAAACCGTCGGCGGACCAGATTCTCTCAGGCAAGGTTCTTTCAGCGCGGGTTTCCTACACCTGCTCGTGAGTTTTCACTCTTGCTGATGTTGAACGCGCGAGCGCGATGTGGACAGATTCGGGACTGTTCACTCCTTCTGGTTATGCTCGCGATCGCTCTGGCTTCATCGCCCGCGCAAAACACTCGGCCCGATACTACTCATGTCCACGAACATCTGCAAAAGGGCGAAACATATTTGAAGGCGAATGACCGCAGCGCCGCCGCCCAGGAATTCAATGCGGTGCTGGCCCTCGACCCCAGAAACGCTGAAGCCTACGCCAATCTGGGGACGATTTCATTTCTTGAACATGACTACCGAGCGGCCGCACGGAATTGCCGAAAGGCGGTTGAGATCCGTCCTGCGTTGGCGCAGGCGCAGGCACTCTTGGGAATCAGTGAGAAGAGACTCGGCGATCCCGCTGCGCGTGCCTCGCTGGAGCAAGCATTTCCCAAGCTGAAAGACAAACAACTGAGACTGCACACCGGGCTGGAGCTCGCACAGCTCTATGAAGAAGCCGGCGACTCAGGCGCGACCGCAGCCGTGATGAAAACTCTGGTCGATCTCGATGCGGACAATGTGGATGTGCTTTTCATGGCACAGCGCGTCTATGCGGAGCTGGCCGACGACACTCTCAACAAGTTGGCGCTTCTCGCGCCCGGTTCTGCACGTATGCAGCAGGTGATTGCGGAGCGCCTGGTCAACGAAGGCGATCTCAAGAATGCGATCGAGCACTATAAGCTCGCTTTGCAGCTCGACCCGCACCTCTCTGGGGTGCACTTCGAATTGGCTGAAGCGATCTTGCAATCGTCGCCAGGTGATGCAGCCGCCGAAGAGGAGGCGCAGAAACAACTCGAGACTGCTCTTGCCGTGGATGGCGACAGCGCAAAGACAGAATGCGAGTTCGCCAGCATCGCTTTGCTGCGGTCGCAGCCCGATCAAGCTCTTGCCCATTACAAGCAAGCGTTTCAGCTCGATCCCAATGAAGTTCAGGCGCAGCTAGGTCTGGCAAAGTTCGCTCTGAACGACAATCCTCAAGAGGCAGTGAAGTACCTGAAGATGGCCGTGCAATCCGATCCGCTCAATGGCTCGGTGCATTATCAACTCGCGCAGGCCTACCGCCGGCTGCAAATGCCTGACATGGCCCGTAAGGAAGCGAAACTATTCGAGGAGATTAAGAAAGCAAAAGACCAGGTGCAAGCCCTCTATCACCAGATGAACCGCAATGTGAAGCCCGAGGCCGTGCCTCCAGATAAAGAAGAAGTGATCGACCATGCCCAGTAGGCCCGCTCCGGATCGGTTCGCTTTGCACTCCGGGTCTTGTCTCAGACTCGGACTCCTCAGCATTATCGCGATGGCGGGTCTGAGTTGTGGAGGTGGAGGTTCTTCCGGCAGCGCGCCACCTCCCGTCAAGCTTCCGCCGACGATCTCAAAGGCTTTCGGCTCCGCCAGTGTGGCACTCAACGGCAGCACATCGCTGACTTTTGATCTCGCAAATCCAAACTCAAGCCTGTCGTTGAGCAGCGTCGGATTCACCGATACTTTGCCAGCAGGAGAAGTTGTTTCCACTCCAAATGGCCTGACCGGGAACTGCGGAGGCACGATCACGGCCGATGCCGCATCAAACACCATCTCGCTCTCAGGCGCGACACTGGCCGCGGGATCAATGTGTTCTTTTGCCGTGAACGTCACCGGGACTGCTTCAGGAACACAAAACAATGTGACCAGCGCCGTCACGTCGAATGAAGCGGGGAATGGGAAAACTGCTGCTGCGAGTCTTATAGTCGCGGGGCCAAACCAGCAGCCGCCACAGCCCGTGGACATCACGCCTATCAGTGGACAGTCTTACTACATCGTGAATCAGCTCAGTGGCCTGCAGGTTGATCTCAACAACAATTCAACAATCAACGGCGATCATATCATTCAGCAGCCGCGGACTTTCACCAACACCAGCCAACGATGGACGCTCACTCAAGCCACTCCTGGCGTGTGGCAGATCGCGAACCTGCGCAACGGACTGTGCTTTGACAGCGCAGTCAGTTCGGGTGTGACGTTTGTCTTGCAGAATCCGTGCAGCAGCGCGGCTTCGCAACAATGGACCCTGACCGCGACGTCCAACGGCTATTACACACTTCTTAACCAAAATACTGGGTTGCTCATGGATGCTGTGTCGAATTCGTCGGGCTCATTCATCGATCAGACCACCGCGACTGCCTCACCGACGCAGAGCCAGCAGTGGCTCCTCCGTCCAACATTCTTTCGCGGCATCGACAATGCTCTGTTCGAGAAACAGGAAGAAGCTCGCATTTCCACCGGCCAGGTTTGGTGGAAAGATGCTGGAGTTCAAACCGACGTATTGCAAATTCTGAAGAATCACGGCGTCAACATGATTCGACTCCGGCCCACGTCTGCACCCCCCTACTCCGATCCGTCGCAACCGGGTTGCAGCGGTAACGCGTGCTACGCCGAAACTGACGCGCAGGATCTAGATCTCGCAAAACGCGCCCGGAATCTGGGCTTGAGCATTGAATTGACCTTGTTCTTCGACGGCGGAAGTTCGACGAGCGTCCCCCCAGCGTGGTCTGGTCACACGCTCTCTCAGCTGCAGACCGATGTGTACAACTACGTCAAAGCGGAAGTTCTTTCCTATCGGCAAGCCGGAGTCATGCCTGATCTCATTTCGATCGGCAACGAAGTTGACACGGGCTTCTTAGGCTCGATCGGGAGCCCGACTAGCAGCAACTTCTCCGGTTTTGCCGCGCTGCAGATACAGGGGATGCAAGCTATTCACGACGCTGCTGCCGACACGACCAACGGCCCCGCGATTCCCGCGCCGCTTACGTGCATTCACATCACGCCGGGCTGGGACCTGACCGAGTTTTTCACGCTCGTGAATCAGAACAACATTCCCTACGACGCAATCTGCCATAGCTATTATCCGATCTTTCACGGACCGCTGACCGATGCGCAGGCAGCACAGGCGAATCCCAACAATCAACCAGTGGAGCACGACGTTCTTGTTGCCGCCGCAAATAATATCGGGAAACCGATTTTCATCATCGAGGCAGGCGAGCACTACGAAAGCGGCTTCGACTCCAATGATCCGTGGTACAACCCGCCGAGCCCAACGCTGCAGGCGCAATTCCTGACCGACCTGCAAACTGTTGTTCAGGCGCTGCCGAACAATTTGGGAATGGGAATCGAGTACTGGAATCCCGCGGGAGTAAACATTCCGAGATTGAACGGGGGCTGGTTCAACGGCGGCACGAATCTGCCCGACTCGATCTACATCTGGAACGGTCTTACGATCTTCGACAACGCCGATTCGAACGGTACGACCAATGTGAATGATCCGAACTACTCGACGCCCCTGCCGGCTCTTGATGCCCTCGGCGGCCATTGATTTCTTCAGAAATCTTGGTCTCTTCGATCCCTGTGGCGATGATGGTTTACTGATTCGCGCTCACGAGGCCGAATGGATCGGCGGCCGCAGCGGTAGAGCCGAGACGATAGTCCGCACCAGATGGTTCGCCTGCCGCCACCAGCCATAGAAGACTTGCGAATCAGAATAACGAACGAACAAAGGATGCCAGTCGTCAGAACTAAGTGGGCCGGCAACCGAGGGTAGATGTCGAGCGGTCGCTATGTACGGCGAGAGTTCCTCTATGACGCTGACATCCAGAGACTTCGTGTCGAGCCGGAGCCCCATGTGCAGCGCCTTGAGTGCGCTCTCTTTCGCGCTCCACAAGAGAGTCACAAGCAATGGTTGTTCCTCCACGCTTGTTGTTTCAACCATGGTCCGCTCGTTGGCCGTGAAGTAGTCCGCGGTGAAGGCATCGCTTCGCGGCTCGATCAGCTCCACATCGCAACCGACGCAATCTGCAGACAAGGCGACAGCACACATCGCAACGCCAGAGCGATGGCTGATTGAAATCGCGACGGGGGCAATCTGGTTCGACAAGAATACTTCGGGTGCTCCTGACGGTCCGGCCAATATCTCTAGATTGGCCAGGGCACAAAGATCATGGGGGAAGCCGAGACAGGCAGCCATCGCGTGTTTCGCAGTCCAACGACCGAGCCGCCAGTCGTTGTGCCGTTTGGCGAAGCGCATCCTGGAAAGAGATTCTCTTTCTCTCGTACTCAGCCATTGATTCTGCGCCGGAAGATCAGCTTCGGATTGCTCCAGCCAGTAGACATCCATGGTAGGCATCCACTTTACTTCAGCGCACGATACTCGCACCGCTAGGCTGCTTCCACAATCTCCAGTTCTGCAGCTTTCGCGCTCTCTGCGCTTAATCCTCGTTCCACAGCATGGACGAGATACGGGCGCAGATTTGCCGGTGGGATGATTTGGTTCAACGCGCCCACGCTGAGTGCCCGGTGCACGCTGTGTATGCGGTCAAACTCGCCAGCCATTTCGCCCAGCTTTTCCGAATACACGACTTTAAACAGTTCGCTCCACTGGGCTCGCAGTTTTCCTTTCTCAACGCCGTCGGCTTGAAGCATCGCCTGATTCAAAGCCTGGAGTCGCTCGTCCTTGCGAGTTCTGGTGTCAACCTCACCGGCGAATACAACTGCGGCGGCGGGAGCGCCACCGATCACTGAGGCGTACGTACCCTCCAGCGCTGCCACTTCAAGCTGTTCGTTCAAGGCTCGCGAGAAAACGACGTACGCGCCACCGTGGTACCTGGAGATCACACAAAACACGATCGGTCCCTTGAAGTTCACTACGGCCCTGCCAATTTCTGCGCCGTACTCGAGTTGCAAACGCCGCATGGATTCGGGCGAACCGTCGAAGCCCGACAGATTGGCCAGGACCACCACCGGGCGGTTATTGCTGGCCGCATTGATGGCGCGCGCTACTTTCTTCGAAGACTGCGGGAAGAGGGTTCCCGCGCTCCACTGGTCTGGCCCGTCAGCCGGGACAAAACCCATGCGGGGCACAGAGCGGGATTCGATACCGATGAGACACACCGGATATCCGCCCAGATGAGCGTCCCAGACCACCGCAGTTTCTGCCGCACGCATGCCGGCCCAGCGCTCCAAGGGCGCGTGGTCCTGGTCGATGGCCGCCATCATCACCTTGCGAATGTCGAAAGGTTTCTTGCGGCCCGGATTGGTTTCGTCAGACAAGATTTCTCCAACCGAGGCGAATCCCTCCTCGCCATTCTCGTTGTGAGGATAGAGTTGCACGTCTCGCTCGATAGGATCGCTGGTCTCTGCCCTGCGCGGAAATGTTTCCCCGGGCAGAATATAGGTGTGGTCGTAATGGCGGAACAGGATGTGACAGGCTTCGTTGATGTCGCGCGCCCAATATTGCGCCTGGCCGTTGACACCCATGATGCGGTCATAACCGCCAATACCCTGGTTGTCTTCCGCCGAAATGCCACCCGAATAGTCGAGGGCGCGCTTGCCGGTGAGGACCATGGCTGCCTTTGGGGTCATGACCAGAATGCCGCGAGTATGCATCAGCATAGTGGCCTCAGCGTTCCAGTAGGGCTGTGCTCCGACGTTAATCCCATTGATCAACAGGTTCACTTCGCCGCCGGATTGCGTAAACTCCACCAGCCTGCGCAACACCCTGGCGATCCAGTCCATGTTCTCCACGCCGCTTTCCATGGAGATCTTGGCGCCTGCCGAGATGGGGAACCACTCTACGGGAACATGCTTCTGCTCGGCTAGATTCAGCGCCCCGATAATGAGCCGGCACTCCATTTCAGCGAGTGCTCCTAGGTCCTTGCTGGGGTCTCCCAGCAGCAAAACCCGCGTCATGCCTTCTGGATAGCGGCTGGTGAAATTGCGGATGACTCCAACGATAATGTTCGCTTTGTTCTGCCCATAAGGACGATCGACCGGGACCAACCGCCCCTCGGCATCGAGATCGTGTTCGACGAAATCGCCCGGAGGAAATTCCGCCCGGGTATCTGCTGGCGCCGGCGTCAGCATCTTGACGATTTCGTAGGGGTAGATCATTCCGCGCTGCCGGACGCGAACGACCTTTTGATCGTAAGCAGCCAGCGGTTTGAGCGGAAGGACCTTGTCGGCGGGCCGGAAGGTAATCAGCATGCCGCTCCCAGCCGGGCTCGAGATGCGGACCACCATGTCACGTAATTCGCCGGTTGCCGGATTGGGAATGCGAGCACGAACGATAACCTGCTCCAAGCCCAAGCCTTCGGTTTCGGGGGCAAGTCTGCGCACTATATCGGTCAACTCATCTGGCTTCAGATTGAGCGGCGGCCAGACATAGAGGAACACGCGATTCCAATACAGGCGCTCTTGCGGTCTGCGTCGCGATTGAAACAGCCGGACCGCCGCCAGCGCTTCCCTCAACATTCGTTCCAGATGCGGCAGTTGCACGATTCGCCCTGCCTCGTCGCGAACGGGAGTCACATCGCGTACTTCTGCAGCGGCGAACAAACGCTCATCCTTGGGGTTGTCGCGGGCAACCGCATGGAGGAGATAGACATCTTCCACGGACGGCAGCCGCTCGATCGCGAAGTTGCTGAGGCGCCAGAGATGCAGCCTCTTGCCCATCATGGGATGGACTCCGCGGTAAAGCGTCTCCTCTTTATATCCATCGTCGCTGGGACGATAGGTGAAGTGCTGCATACCACTCACGCGCGGGGTAGGACTTGCGCCCGCCACTGATACCACGATGCGCCGAATCGGACGAGAGAAGGCTGCTTGATTCAGCATCGCCTGGACTTCCAACTGTGTTGCGTCCGGTGTACCCAGCTTGCTGGAAGAGCAAACGTGAAAATCGAGAGTCACATCGTGATCCGCCGGCACCTCCGCGATCAGTGGAAGCAGGGTCTGTGCCGCGGCAGTAAGCGCGCGATATTCCGCATAGGTCGCGAGGACATGAATGCGCTTGCCCTCATGGTCATATTCAGCCGAGATATAAGAGTTGTCGCTCACAGCTGATGAATTCAGATTGAGCAGATTCCTGATCTTGTAGTAACGCCGGGTGAGCACCTCCAGCATCGTGAGGCGCATGGCAGCGTCGGCATTGGGAAAGTGACTGGCAAAGAGTCCGGCGAGAAGCTGCGGACATTCGATCAGGGCGTGGATCCTGGCACGCGAGTCTGCCGCGTCGGGATGCGCCTGGAGATTTGCGAGATGGTTCTCCGCTTCCTCGTACACTCTATTTCTGGTCTGCTCAAAAAAAGGCTGATCGAAGTAGCGGTAGCGCACTTCCTGGGCAAGGTCGCTGACCGAAGGATACAGTTCACGGGTGATCGAGATCATTCGATCAAGGAGCGCCCGGAAAGATCCATTGGGCTGTTTCTCCGACACTCCGACGAACCGCAGGCGCTGTTCCAGAATGTCGCGAATGAATGCGGCTTGCTGGTCCATTCGCTGGTGCGACTTGCAGATCCAGAGCAGGGTCTCCTTCAGTTTGGGCGAGCCGTCGAGAGTCCGTACACCGTAATGAGCCAAAGCCCGCCCCAGGGCATCGACAAAAGCCTGCGGGAGTCCTTCGCCATTGGTCTCGACCACGCGCAAATAAGAGAAGAGGTAAGCCTCCGCGCTGGGATCTTCCCCGGCAAGGAAATGGTCGACTTCTGGTTCCCGTTGAAAAAGAGAACATATGTCGACGAAGATGCTGAGGATCGCCATCTCGGACTCTCTGATTTCGTCGCTGTCGGCAGGGCACAGTTGTCGCCATGCGGATAGCTGGCGCGTGCAGCCCGCCGGATCGATATCAAAGCCGAGCACAAGCTGGCGAAGATCTTTGAGGCTCTCGCGGCATTGAGGTAGCACAGCCTCTCCGCCCTGGCAGGCGCTTTGCAAAGCACCGAAAGACACGCGGTTCGGTGGTGCGATCGTTTCGTCCACGTCGGTGACTTCGATCTGAACCAGTGCGGCGCCGGTATCGACCTGCACGTTCGGCATCGTCATCACACTTCGGACTTTGCCGGAAAATGGAGCGACCACCTGGGTTTCCATTTTCATAGCTTCGAGCACGGCCAGCGTGTCTCCGACCGCAACGGTGTCACCCGGCTTTACGGCAATCGAAACCACCACTGCCGGAGCTGGCGCATGAACCACGCCTCCATCATCGCGATCCACACGGTGAGAGGCACCATCAACTTCAATCCTGGAACTTACTCCCTGAGCGATCGAGACAACGTGGAAGCGACGACCTTGAGCGGTGAGCCAGCACTCGAACCTGCCCAAGCGGTCGATGTGGGCCTCGATGCGTGTTCCATCGACTTCTACCCGGTAGTCTTGCGGGCCGGTTCGATGGGTCTTCATGGAGTAGATTTGACCGCGATAGCGCAGCGCTAACGTGCGGCCAATCTCACTGCGCACCTGCGGCCGACCGCGCGCAGCTGATGCGTAGAACTGAGCCTGCTCGATAGCGAACTCGGAATCATATGCGTCGATCGCAGCCTGAACCAGGGCGATTTCGGCGTATTTATTCGCGAGATGATCGCCAGCCGCGGCCAGGCGGTCGAGCCACCCGATGTCCGCTTGTCCGCTCTGGACCTCGCTGCGGTTCAGCATTTCCAGCAGAAACGCTTTGTTGCTCGCGCCGCCTTTGATGACCACGATGCTATCCTGCAGCGCGCGCCGCAGGCGGGAGAGCGCTTCTCTCCGGTTCTGGCCGTAAGCGATGATCTTGGCGATCATGGAGTCGAAGTCGGCGGGAATGGCTTCGCCCTCTGCCACACCTGTGTCGACGCGGACACCTGGGCCCGTCGCGATGCGGAAGCACTCAATCAAGCCGGGTGCTGCGGCGAAGCCGCTGTCGCAGTCTTCCGCATTCAACCGTACCTCAATCGCGTGACCGGTGCTGGGCGGGCACTCGCGTTCCAGACGCCCTCCGCGCGCAACGTGGATTTGAAGCTTTACAAGATCCAAACCGGTCGTGCATTCGGTTACGGGATGCTCAACCTGTAAGCGCGTGTTCACCTCCATGAACCAGAAGCGGTGAATCTCAGGTTCATAGAGGAACTCCACGGTGCCGGCATTGCAGTATCCGGCGGCGCTGCTCAGGCGAACCGCGGCTGCTCGGACATCCTCGTCTTCCCTGGGGGTGAGTACCGGACAAGGCGCCTCCTCGAACACTTTCTGGTGGCGGCGCTGTATGGAGCAGTCGCGCACGCCTGCCGCCCACGTCGTCCCGAAGCGATCGGCGATAATCTGAACCTCGACGTGGCGAGCGCGCTGTACCAGGTGTTCAAGGTATACGGTAGGATCTCCGAAAGCTTTGGCAGCCTCGGCGCGGGCACTTTCAAAGGCCTGAGGCAGTTGAGCCGCAGACTGTACGACACGAATTCCTCGGCCGCCGCCGCCTGCAGTCGCCTTAATGAGGAGTGGAAAGCTCAAGCGTTCGGCTTGAGAGCATGCCTCCGCAACAGTTTCTACGGGTCCACCGCTCCAGGGCACGACCGGGATCTGTGACTGCTCTGCCAGCCGCTTGGCTGCGATCTTGTCACCAAGACGACGCATCACGTCTCCTGGCGGTCCGATGAACACGATGCCCATCTCCCGGCAAAGATCGGCGAATGCCGCGTGTTCGGCCACAAAACCCCAACCCACCCAGACTGCATCTGCCTTGGCGGCGACCAGCGCCTGCTCGAGCCGGGCATAGTCGAGATAGCTACTCTTGGGTCGGCAAGTATCGGGATCGATGCATTGAGCAGCACCGAGAGACACAGCTTCGTCCGCTTCGCGGACGAACATGGCGTGACGGTCGGGTTCGGTGAAGAGCGCGATTGTGCGCAACGGGATGGCACGCTCGTCACGGAACTCTCGCGCGGCGTGGATGAAGCGCATGGCGGCTTCGCCGCGATTCACGATGGCTACGCGTTGGAATTCATTTAGCATGGGGTGCCTCAGTGAACAATCGTGGTTTGATCGCGGCGTACATTAAGCCACGAGTGCCTCCCCTGTCAGGATGGCCTGAAGGCTTCTCAGATTTTGTTTGTCAACTCCATCGGAGAGAGCCACGGTCTGATAGCCGCTGAGACACAGGTAGCAATTTCCTTTATCGTCCAGGACTTCAGCGTCGAAGCTTCTCCGAGTCACGTCGGGCGTCACCACGGCGTACACCCGGCCAGCAGACGGATTCGGCTCTTGGAAGAGGGAGATCTGTTGCACACGTTGTGGCAGCCCCATGCGGCCCTGCATGCCTAGCTCCCAGACGCCAGCCGTTTGGAAGCAAAGCTCGATCAGTCGCGGACCCATGACTGTGGCCAGCTCGGATGGATGATGATTTGGAGGCAAGCCTTTCGCCATCAAACCAATGACTTGTTTCCCATCCCACCAAGCTCTCTCCACAACCTGATACGCCGGACCGTGGAAGTAGAGACGATAGATGTCGGCGGCTTCAACGCAGGTTCCAGTTGGAGCGTCGATTGCTTTCGCAGTCCGCATCCCGATGGGTTGTCTTATGAGCCGCACCCGCGCCATGAAGTGTGTCGTCGCTTGCGGCTCTTTCAGATTGGGCAGCGAACGATAGCCAATCAACCGGCAATCTGCCAGCAAACGATCTCCGTGCGGATGAATGCGTGTCTCGACCCGAAGCTCGCGTGGTTCGCTTCGATAGAACTTGAACGGCGCGAGGAAGCCTATGTCCTCGATCGTCTCAACCCGCCATCCAGGAAGGAAGCACAACGCAGCTTCACCGAATGCCTCGATGCCCATGACGCCCGGCAAAACCGAGGTCCCGTCGATCTGATGGTCGTGAAGGAAAGGTTGATCGGTCGGATCGAGTTTCGTTTCGACCGAGTAGCCGTCGTAAAGACTCACAGCGGCGACACGGCCGACCATGGGACCTTTGGCCGGTAAGACCTTCCATGCAGACTCTTGACCCGCAGAATCCAGTCCACCGCTCGTATCCCATTCCTTTAGCAGTGTGCCGAGGCGCTGGCCGATCACAATCTCACCGCGCGTTGCTCCAGAAGTGAGTTCGCGCCGGATGAGCGGAATACCGGCTTCCGGCGGCAGCATGTCGATGCCCGCAAGCTCCATGATCTTCGGAATCGAGCCGCGGGTGGCCATGCCAATTCCGCCCCATGCGGTCCAATCGATCGCGATGGCGCGTGTTGTGGGACGGGTGGTGCGAAAACTCGACGTGATCTTGCACAGCATGTCGTTGGCTGAGCTGTAGTCGGTCTGTCCCGCGTTGCCGAAGCGACCTGCAATCGAACTGAATGCCACGGTTGCGCCGAGCGGCATATCGCCGATTGCATGCAGCAGATTAAAGAAGCCATCGCTCTTGACGTCGAACACGAGATCAAACTCGCGTGGGTCTTTGTCTGGCAGAGCGTGGCTTCGTTCAATACCGGCCGCGTGCAGCAACACGTCGATGTGGCCGCTGCGCTCTCGCACTTGGTCAATGACTTTGGCTATCGCCTCCGCATCCGCGAGATTGACACTGAAATAATGTGCTGTGCCGCCGGACGCACGCACTGCCTCGATGGCGCTTTGGGCAGCTTGAGCCCGCTCCAGATTCGCCAGCTCTTTTTCAACGAGAGCGGGAGTGGCCCGTTCGCCCCGCGTCTGGATACGGGCGAACAAATCTCGTTTGAGATTTTCCCTGTCGTTGATGAAGCGCTTGAGATCAGGATTATCAGGATCGGGCTTAGGTACTAGATCAAGCAGGTAGAAAGTGCCGCCTGACGCGGCGGCCAAATCGGCGGTGATGGCAGAGACGATGCTTCCCGCCGCACCCGTGATCAAGAAGACGCTATTCTTGTCCAGCACCATGCCGGGCTGGCCATCGGATGCGGGTTGCTCCTGCAAACCGACCGTCCAGCGTTGGTCGCCGGTGTAGCCAATTTCGACGACTCCCGGATCGCGCAAGGTTTCCTGTACCAAGAGGTCAGCGATCTCGCTCGGTTTGCGATTCGATTCAAAGTCGACTGCCTTCACCAGGGATTCCGCGCGCTCCCGCTTATAGGTCTTGGCGAAGCCGGTTACAGCACCACCAAGCGGGGCCACCGCTCCAATGTCGTCGTAGCCGTGATGCCCTCCGAGCTGCGTCGCAGTTACAAGAAACGTGCCCAGGTGACTTACGTCCTCATACAGAGCGCGCATGGTGACATACAGCAACTTCACTCGCAGACGGACGGCCTCGTGCCAGGCGGCGGTATCCAGTTTGCGAAGATCGCCTTCGTGATCGAGCGCGGGCAGCCAGAAAACTCCGTGGACTGGACCAGCAGCGGTCCAAGACTTTAGAAGATCCGCCAGCTTTTCGATCTCTGGCGCACCGTCGATGCAAAGCACTTCGACTCCCATCGACTGAAGTGTTTTCTTCAGAGCATCGGCAACGCCGCCTTTGTCTGGCATGAGCACAACGCGGCTGCCGGCACCGAGCTTCGCATCTGTGGCCTTGCAGAAGGCGAGAGGAGGACGCAAGTTCGCGACCGGGACGCGTCTTGGAATTCGATTGGCGGCCTCAAAGCTCGCCAACGCGGGGCGCGCCTGGACCGGGACCGAAGAGGCAGATGCCGCCGGTTGCACTTCCACAGGTGCTGGTTTTGCGGGAGCGGCCGGACCCGTCACTGCGAGAGACACCCTGTCGTGCGCGAACTTGATGACGTGCGCGAGCGTAGGGAAGTCGCGCAGCTTCATATTCTCGTCGCGCGGAATGTTGTAAGCGGCACGCACGGCGGCGAACATCTCCGCCTGCTTGACGGTGTCGACACCCAGGTCGGCCTCCAGATCGAGATCCAAATCGAGCATGTCTTCCGGGTAGCCGGTTTTTTCCGCCACGATCTTCAGAACCATCTTCTTAATCGGATCATCGGAGCCGGCGGAAGTAGAGACCGGCGTTGCAGAAGGCGAAAGAACCTCGGCCGCGGGCCGCGCGGGCGAGGTTGGCGAAGGTGCAGCCGGGCGAGGCGGTGCTGCCGTAGACGCTGCGGCCAAGTCGGGCCGCTTCTCGTAAACGAACCGGATCACATGAGCCAGCGTCGGATAATCGCGAAGCTTGCGGTTCTCGTCACGCGGAATGTTGTAGATCTCCCGAATGGCAGCGAACATTTCCGCTTGCTTGACCGTGTCGACGCCGAGATCGGCTTCCAGGTCCAAATCGAGGTCCAACATCTCCTGCGGGTATCCGGTTTTCTCGACCACCAACGCGAGAATGCGTTCCTTCACCAAGTCGCCGTCATTGGCCGGAGTCTCCTTCGGCACCAGCGGGGCAGCCTGTACTTCGGTCTCTTCGATAACCGTTGCTGTTGGCGGCGGCGCCTCGGTTGAAGTGGATTGCACGGCACGCAGATCAGGTCTTCGATCGTGCACGAACTGAATGACGCGCGCGAGGGTAGGGAAGTCGCGCAGCCTAATCGTGTCGTCGCGAACGATGCCGTATGCTTCCCGAATCGTGGCCATCACTTCAGCTTGCTTCACGGTATCGATGCCTAGGTCTGCTTCCAGATCGAGATCCAGATCGAGCATGTCCACCGGATATCCGGTCTTCTCGGCGACGAGCGCCAATACCTTCTCTTTTACCGAATCGCTTTCGACCGTCAGAGCGGGAGGTGTTAGCGGCACGGGCACAGCTGGGCTCACTTGCACTGGCGATTCGACAATGGGTCGCGGGGCGGTCTGCAGTGGTTCGGCGGCTATGGGTTCAGGAGTTTTCGGAAGGGGAGCAACGACAGACTCCGCGGCTTTCTGAGCAACTTCTGCTACCCGTGCTACCGATCCTCGATCGCGCACTCGCAGCGTACGGTGCACCACTTCGAGATCGGCGCTGGGGAATCCGGCAACCTGAGTAAGCCATGCCTTCCAACGGTTGTCATCGACGATGCGGTAGGAATATCCCAAGTCATTGGGGCGCCGATGCGTACCATCCTTCGGTGCCAGCCAATGCAACAGGGTCATGCTGATCTGCGAGCCGAATCCGGCTCCGAGGCGAATGGCGTATTCAACGGGATAGCCGCCACCTTTCGACAAGTTGAGCGTGCCCAACTCAGGATCGACCTCTTTGAAGTTGGCGACAGGAGGGACGACTCCGGTTTCGAGTGCCTTGACTGCAACCACATCTTCGATCCCGGTCCCCATGGCGTGACCGGTCATGCCCTTGGTGTTGGCGATCACGATTTGATCCGCCGCGTCGCCGAAAACGTGGCGCAATGCGTGGATTTCCGCCGAGGCACTGCCACCGCGTGCGGGTGTGTAGGTCTCGTGAGAGACGAAGACTGTATGAGGTGCGATGCGGCTACGTGAAATACCGCTTTTCGTTTCGGCCTGGGAAATAAGGTTTTCCATCATCTGGCCGATGTGCTGCACGTCAAGGCGAGTACCGTGGAAGGCGCTGTTCGCCGTAATCGTACTCAGGATCTCGCATATAGGTTGAATACCACGCTCCCGCGCAGCGTCGGCGCTCTCAACCACGAGGCCGGCCGCGCCCATCCCGACGATCAAGCCATGGCGGCGGCGGTCAAAGGGAGTGGCGGCGTCTTCCACCACCTCGTCGGTTGCGGCCGCGCCGCTGGCGAGGAATCCGGCGCCAAACCATTCGATCGTGTGATCGGAGGTAATGTCGTCAGCTGAAACGATAATTACCCGCCGGCAGCGTCCGGCACGGATCCAGTCTTCTGCCAGGGCCACTGCCTGGGTCGTGCTCGCGCAGGCTGAGTTAATTTGCGTGTTGGGACCGCGCGCGCCGATGAATTCGGCGAACTGCGAATGTCCCATCGCCAATGTTCTAAGCAGAAAGCGCCGGTCGAAGACGTAGGGTTCTTTCTCGATAGCGTCTCGCAGGTCTTCGGTGCGGCGTTCAATCTCTTGTTCGAGGATGGAATCGCCATTGTCTTTCTCTGTTCTGGCGAGCAACCCTTCCAGCGTTCGCAGTTGTTCGCGGCGTGAGTGGTCTGCGTAGTAGCGTGCCATCTCATCGGCGAACGAGTCGCAGCCTGGGAAAGCTGAGGCGAAAATCACACCGGTGTCATCGCGTAAGGCGTCTGGCAGCATCCAACGATCCTGCAACTGAGTCCCCTTGGTCGTCGTCTTGTAACGCATAACCAGCGGAATCCCGGCATCACGCAAAGCATCGATACCAACCGCCATCGCCAGCTGGGTATCGCGGTCAAGAGCGGCCTTGCGATCGGCGGAGACACCGAATTCACTCTCCACATCGAACGCGCCACCCCGTCCTGCCAGCTTGATGACGTCCGCCACGTTGTTGATGGTCTCGAATGTAGGCCCACCGTTGTCGCTCTTCATCAGGCGGGTGATGTGCTTGTCGAGCATGGCTTTGCGTAAGCGAGTGGGAATGAGATCGATGAATTGATCACCGCGCAAAATACGAGTCATGTTGGAATCGTCGAAGATGTGTTCGGTTCCGGGCAACCCCAACGCAGCGCCGGTAATAACCACGGGAGAATCCGTTGGACGTTCCTTCCCGCCTTGATATACATGCCAGGCTTTGTCAAGAAACTCGGCGAAGTAGTGGCCAAGTTCGCTGTAGCGGTCGCCGTTCGAAGAGGACTTCTCATGTGTGAATGCGCTGGCCGAAGAACTCAAAGAAATGGGCGCAAGTTTGTCGACGGCTGCGGCGGAGAAAGAAACGGATGCAGTCGGTTCCTCCGCCGGGACTGCCGCAGTGCCTCGTCCCAGGCCCGCCGCATAGAGACCGCAGAGCGCCTGGTTGAACGACGCAATGTCACCGATCTTCGGATGATTGGTAAAGATCGAAACCACGTCGCCACGGACGCCGAGGACGTCTTCGGCGAACCCTTGCAAAGCCTTTTTCGGTCCAACTTCCACGAAGATGCGAGCACCCGCTTCGTATAGCGTTTGCAGGCCCTTGACGAACTGCACCGGGGAAGCGACCTGCTTGGCGAGCAGATCCAACATCTGCGAAACGACGCCCGGACCGGCGGGATAAAATTCGCCATTTACGTTGGCGACGATGGGCAGGCGCGGGGATTCCAGACGCAAACGCTCGAGTTCGTGCCGCAAGGGTTCGCTGGCCGGCGCGACAATCGAAGTATGGAAAGCATGGCTGACCGGGAGTTCCGAGACCTCGTAACCGGCATTCCTGATAACTTCCATGGCTTCGGTAACCGCGTCGGTTGCGCCGCCAATCACCGCCTGATGTTCGCTGTTGATGTTGGCGATCACTACGTAGCCGGTAACCGTCTTCAGGATTCGTTCAATCTCTTCGAGCGGCGCAAACACGGCTGCCATCTTGCCTTTGTCGGCCACCGCGACGCGGGTCATTCCACGGCCGCGGGCGCTGACAGCTTCTAGCGCGTCTTCAAAGGGCAGGGCGCCCGAAGCAACGAGTGCTCCGTATTCGCCCAAGCTGTGTCCCATCGTCATATCGGGCTGAATGCCGTAAGCGGCTAACAGGCGGGTCAATGCAAGATCGATAGCCAGCACAGCCGGCTGAGTAATGGCGGTCTGGCGCAAATCGTCATCGGCCTTGGCGACGGCCGCGGGATCGGTCTGATCCACGAAAACAAAGTCTGTAAGGGGCTTCCCGAGCAGAGGAGTCATCACACGATTCGCCTGCGTGAAGGTCTCAGCGACGATCGGTTCCGCGGTGTATAGCGGACGCAACATGTTCACATATTGCGAGCCCTGACCCGTATAGAGAAACGCCACTTTGGGCGCAGCTCCCTGGCCGCGGAAGATGCCTTGCGCACGTAGAGCTTTCCAAAGGACAGGCTGGTTCGCTGCCAGAGCCTTCAAAGCTTTGGCGCATTTGTCTGCCAGGTCGGCGGAATCGGCAAAGTCAATCGCAAGACGTTCGGGAGCGCGCAGGTCGGCTTCAGCCGGTGCTGTCAGTGCGGGCGCGATGCCAGCTTGCGCGTTTTTCATTACAGAGCGCAGACGGTCGGCGAGAGCAGCCGCTGAGGCATCGCCGATCACGAGCGCGCCACGCAGCGGTGCTTTGCAGGCGGACAGGGAAGGAGAGGACACTGGCACGGCGGAGACGTTTTTCGCATTCATGGCAACCTCGTTGAGAGTAGTTTGGGGTAGCACGCCGACCGCGACGGATCGCTTTCCATTTCCCGTCAGCTTGTGAGGAATGTGCTCTTCGAGCACCATATGGAAGTTGGTGCCTCCAAAACCGAAGGCGCTCACTCCCGCGCGCCGCGGAGTGTCGGGTGGAACCGACCATGGCTTCAGTTCGGTATTGACGTAGAGAGGTGAATGCGCAAAGTCAATCTCCGGACTGGGATGTTCGCAATTCACGCTCGGCGGCAATACCTTGTCTCGGAGAGCTAGCGCAGTTTTCAGCAAACCCGCTGCTCCGGCCGCTCCTTTGAGGTGGCCGATATTTGATTTGACTGAGCCCAGTGCCACCGAGTGTGTGGGAAGATTTTGATTGCCCAGTAGATCCGTCATGCACTGCGCTTCGACGACATCGCCTACGCGAGTAGACGTACCGTGACCTTCAATCAACGTCGCCGTTGCCGGCGATAGTCCGGCATTTTTCCAGGCACGATCGAGACAGAATTTCTGCCCCACTGGGTTGGGCGCGGTGATGCCTTTTCCTTTGCCGTCGCTCGATGCGCCAATGCCACGGAGCACGGCGTAGATCTTGTCTTGGTCGCGCTCGGCATCGGCGAGGCGTTTCAGCACGAATATTGCGGAGCCTTCCCCCATGACAAAGCCGTCGGCTCCCTCCGCATAAGGGCGCGTGCCGGTCGCAGAAAGGGCACCGATCTTGCAGAACTTTACGAAGGTCTGCGCTCCCATATTGCGGTCAATGCCGCCGGTGATCACGGCATCAAAATCGTTTTCAATCAATCCCTCTACCGCGGCGGTCATGGCTGCCATCGCAGAAGCACAGGCGGCATCGCAAACGAAGTTCGGACCGTGAAAGTTGTACGTGTTCGCGATGCGGCCGGCGATGCAGTTAGCCAATTCGCCCGGCATGCTGTCTTCAGTGATTTCGGGGAGATGCTTGCCGATTCTCTTGTGCAGCTCGCGAGTAATCTCCCTGCGAACCTCGTCCGGTAGAGCCGCGAAGCTGGCAATTTCGTTGAGTTCGTGGGTGTATTCCGGAAAATACACGCGCAGCGCGGTGAGATAGTGCTTCTCGCCTGCCATGGCATTGCCCAGGATCACGGCCACGCGATCCGGATCGAGCGGTCGCTTCGGGTAGCCATAGTCTTCGAGCGCTTCGCGAGTAGCTGCGATGGCCCACTTTTGCGCCAGATCCATGGCGTCAGTAACACGGGGTGGAATCGGGAGATGCCACTTCATCGGATCCCATGTCCAGTCGCGGACCCAGCCGCCGATCTTCGAGTATGTCTTATCAGGAGCACTGGGGTCAGGGTCGTAATAAAACGCCGGATCCCAACGATCCGGTGCAACCTCGGTGATGCTGTAACGGCCCTTCTTCACGTTTTCCCAGAAGGCCGCAACGTTGGCGGCATCGGGCAGAATGGCTCCCGCTCCGACAATCGCTATCGCACGATGAGCTGTGTCTTCCATGATGACGCTCCTGTGCAACCGGTGGCAGTTGCGTTGACACATAGTCAGGCGTCTTGCTGCTTATGCGGCGAGTGCAGGCTTGGCTGCACGGGCGTAGAGGACGTCGGCTATAAAATCCATGTCAGAAATCAGTCCCGCTTGTGCACGGTGAATCGCGGGCAAGTTCAAACTCGTTTCAAAAGCGGACATCTCGGTGTCACTTACGCCGCCGGCTCCGCTGACCCATCGCAAGCCTTCTTCCGCGACCTTGAGCGCCGCTTCTCGGGAGAAGATTCGGCTTACTGATGCCAGCGCTTCCGCGTCAAAGCGCCGATTTGCCTTTTCGTTCAGTTTGTTCTCGGCCAGACGCGCGGCACGACGCGCCAGTGCGCCCGCAGATTCGGCATAGGCGATCCACTCGCCCAGGCGCAACAGAATGTGCTGATACCGAGTAAGACGTGTGACGCGTGCTCTCTCCATCAGTTCGGCGAGGGCGTGATGCGCCAGCGCGGCGAAGTTTGCGCCGACATCCGGGTGCTGCGCATGTAAGGCCTCCAACTCACGCGCGCGTTCGTGATAGTGCTGGCCCCGGCTCTTCAAGTGCAGTTGCCAGCGGTCTCGGCTGATGGTCATCTCCATGATCTCGGAGGTGCCTTCGTAAATCGTGGTGATGCGCACGTCGCGGCTGATTTTTTCCACGATGTATTCGTGCGTGTAACCGTAACCCCCGAGCGCCTGGATACTGGCGTCCGCAGCCTGATTGCCTGCTTCAGTCGCCATGTATTTCGCGATCGCGCCCTCGGTGTTGAGGCTGCCTTCCCCGGCATCGATTCGCTCGGCGGTCTCTTCGATGTAGGCGCGCGCAGCTTCCAACCGCGCCACGTGGGGGACGATCAGCTTGTGCGTGTACCCTTGTTTTTCCGAGAGAGGCGCTCCAGCCTGAATGCGCTTTGTTGAATAGGGAATCGCGCGATCCAGAGCCGCCCATCCAGCACCAAGCCCGAACGCTGCGACCATCAGGCGCGTGTAGCCGAACACAGCCTGGGCCTGAATCAGACCCTGTCCCGGGACGCCGCCGATGAGACGGTCGGCATTGACATAGACATCACTGAATGCGAGGGCGGCGGTGTTGCTGAGACGGATGCCGTGCTTGTCTTCCGGTTCGTCGTGGTTGAATCCCTTGGCGCCTTTTTCAACGACGAACCAGCTCGGCCCGCTCGGAGTATTAGCCAGGACCGTGTATGCGCCGGCGATGCCGCCGTTGCTGATCCATTGTTTGTTGCCGTTGATCTTGTATCCCACGACGTGGCCATCCTGCAGAACCGGATCCGCCGTGGTGCGAAGAGCTCCCAGATCGCTGCCTGCTTCCGGTTCGGTAGCGCCATAAGCGAAAAGTAATCCTTCGTCAGCGATGCGGCTCAGCCACACCTTTTTTTGTTCCGGCGTCGCGCCTACGGTGATAGGGTCGCTTCCGAGAAAGGTCGCCAGCACAGAAGTCGCGATGCCCAGATCGATGCGCGCCATCTCCTCGCATATACAGTAGACGTCGAATGTGCCGCCGCCCATGCCGCCAAATTCTTCCGGGATGAAGAGGAGTTGAATGCCCAGCTTGTCTGGGCTGCACATGTCCCGGACGATTTCCAGCGGACACTCGTCGCGGTTATCGAGTTCAATTAGCACGTCGTCTGGCAGACGTTTCCGGGCAAACTCTTTCAGAGACTTCAGGCTCAGTTTCAGTGTCTTGTAGGCAAGCATGAATGCGACCTCACTTTGCGGCAACGCCGCGCATTTCACGAACTTTGTTGGTTAGCTCCGGTAGAAACTCCAGGACGTCGTCGACAATTCCGATATCCGCCACCTGAAATATCGGGGCCTTGGGATTCTTGTTAATAGCAATGAGGAGAGGATTCCCTTTAATGCCGGCGAGGTGCTGGAAAGCACCGCTGATTCCGCATGCCAGATAGACCTTGGGTTTCACCGTTTTCCCCGAAGACCCAACCTGGCGAGACTTCTCCATCCATTTCGCATCGACGACTGGCCGCGAGCAACTCACGGCTGCGCCCAATGCCTCTGCGAGTTTCTCGGCAAGCGCTACATTGTCTTTCTCTTGAAGGCCTCGACCGACCGAAACCAGGACGCTGTGCTTTGTGATATCCACATCCCCCGCTTCGGGGACGATAGTCTCGAGATATCGGCGTCTTGCGGTGAGAGTGCCGACGGCCGCTGACTTATCGATAACGACACCGGAGAGTAGGGACGAGGACTCCGACTTGAATGCGCCCGGGCGCACATTGATCACCGCGCCCGAGGAAATATCGCAGCGCACGTGCGTGCTGACTTGGCCGCCGAATTCCTGGCGCACGAGCCGGAGGGAATTTCCGTCGATGCCATCAATTCCCAGCACATCGGAGACAAAAGCTGAATTCAGCTTGATGGAAAGGCCTGGCGAAAGATCGATCCCGAAATGATCGTGCGCGACAAGCAGAATGCATCTCGGCGGCAGAATGCTCACCAACGCTTGCCGCACCAACTCAGCGTTGGGATAGGCGAGCGTTTCAGCCGCTACCTTCCAGACTTCACTGTACGAAGCAAGGAGCGAGCTGCAGGCGGCATCGAGATCCCCACCCCAGCCGGTGACAATCGCGGTCGCAGATGAAGTGGGATCTATTCTTTTCGCGATGTTTGCAAGTTCCGCCGCAGAATCGTCAACGATGCCACCTTTATGAACGATGTAAGCAAAAATGCGAGCCATTATTTCAGCCCTCCTCGCGCTGCTACCAATTCAAGAACTTTTTCGGCGTTCTCTTCCCGGCTGCCGTGAAGCATCTCCGCTCCTTTGGTGAGGGGAGGAATGAAGTAGTCCACTCGCCTTACCTTGGCGGCCCCTTCTCCGACCGAAGCGGTCTGAACTCCCAACTCCGATGCGCCCAGCGCAGGGATCGGAATGGAAGCCACCTGTCGAATGCCTCGCATTCCTACGTAACGCGGCTCGTTAATACCGGTCTGAATGGAGAGGACGCAGGGCAGATCGATCTCGTTGATTTCCCGATTGCCACCTTCGATTTCACGACTGACTTTGAGTTTTCCGCCGCTGTCGGTGGTGATGGAATTCACCAGCGACGCGAACGGATAGTCGAGCAATGCCGCTAGCATTCCACCAACCTGAGCGGCACCATCGTCCGCCTGAACTCCGGTCAGGATGAGGTCGTAGCGGCCCTTGCGAACAAAATCCTTAAGAATGGTCGCGATGCCACGACCATCGGATCCGTTGAAGGCTTCGTCCGAGATCAGTACGGCGTGGTTCACACCCATCGCCAATTCCCGGCGCAAGACCTCTTCGTCATCCTCGCCGCCGATCGTGACCACGGTGACGCTGCCACCGACCCTGTCACGGATCTGCAGGGCCTCTTCGACGGCATAGTTGTCCGCTTCGTTCACCGAGTACACGAGTTCATCGCGCTCAACGTCGTCCCCTGCGGCATTCAGTTCGATCTCGTTTTCCGACATGTCAGGCACTCTTCGTACACACACCAGGATTTCCACGTTCAACCTCCACAAGTTGCAGTTTCCAATTCCGCTTTTTTCTCACCGCTGACATCGCGAACCAACTGCTGGTCGACAAGTTCGGTCAGGTCGATAGCAGTCATTTTTCCTTCGAAACCTGCGACCTTGATCGCGTCTTCGATGTTCACCATGCAGAACGGGCAGGCGGTCACGATTACGTTCGCCCCAGCCTCAGCAGCCATACGCACCCGGAGCACGCCCATGCGCTGTTCTTCTTTCGGTTCGTAGAACAGCATCAATCCGCCGCCACCGCAGCAGAAAGACCGATCTCGCGACCGCTTCATCTCTACTCTCTTCAGTCCTGGTATTGCATCGAGGACAGCGCGTGGATCGTCGTAGACCTGATTGTGGCGGCCTAGATAGCACGGATCGTGGTAGGCATAGACCTTTTCTCGATTGTCGACAGGCTGGAACTGAAGTTTGCCGGCCTTTAGCTCGCGTGCAATCACCTGGCTGACGTGTTCGACGGGTGGCAAGTTTTTGTAGTCGTGCTTCAAGGCGTTGTACGCGTGTGGATCCGCGGTCACAATTCGCTCGACGCCAGAGGCTTGTATCGCCTCGGTGTTGTGATCACGAAGAGACTGAAACAGGAGCTCTTCGCCGAAGCGGCGAACTTCATGCCCGCTGTCTTTCTCCGCGGATCCCAGGATTCCGACGTTATTTCCTACGTGATCGAGGATTCTGGCAGTGGCTCGACCAATCGATTGCATGCGGTCGTCATAGGAGGTCACACTGTCGACGAAGTACAGCATGTCGGCGTGGTTTTGTCCGTTGAGAATCTTCAACTGAAGACCTACGGACTTTGCCCAATCGCCTCTCTTCTTCTCCATCTTCCCGTATGGATTGCCGCGACTCTCTAGAGCCTTCAGCGGTTTTTGCAACGACTGAGGCACATTTCCGTCATCAATCATTCCGCGCCGGAGATCGACGATCTTGTCGATGTACTCCACCAGCAGAGGACATTCCTCTTCACAAGCGCCGCAAGTTGTGCAGGACCAGATCTCATCTTCTGAATAAACGTTACCGATCAACGGCTTGCTATGGTTGGCCTTGCCAAATACGGGATAGTGTTCGAACGCGTAATCCCTGGCTTTGGTGGTGAGGAATCGCGGCGCTAACGGACGTCCCGCTGCGTTGGCCGGACAATTATCCGCGCAGCGGCCGCAGTCAGCGCAAGAGTAGAAGTCGAGCATGTGTTTCCAGGTGAAGTCTTCGAACTTCTTCACGCCGAAAGATTTCACCTGATCCAGATGTTCGTCGGTCACGCCCCATCGCACGGGCTTCAGCGTTCCTCGCTCCAGCTTTGCGAAGTAAATGCTGAACAGCGATGTTTCTACATGGAACTGGATTCCGAATGGCCGGTAACAGAGCAGAAAGTAAAACGTCACCGCATGTACGAGATACGCGCTGACGTTGAGGGCCCACAGTGTGGCAATCGGCATGGAGCCAATCACCGCCTGGAAGATCCAGGGCAGCGAGAGGATTGCCAAAGCTTCAGACGGTTTGCCTTGCTGTGCTTCACCAGCCGCCTGGCTGGCGGCAAAGAGGCTGTCGGCCACCATCAGCGTTGCAATCAAGCCGAGAAGGAAAACGGCGTCCGCCGTATGGTTCTTGCCGTACTTCGCAGGGACCGCATAGCGCTCGGGCTTGAAGACGAGTCGCCGGACTGCAGCCACCACCATGCAAACGAACACGACCGTGGCAGCGTAGTCGGTTACAAAGTTGTAGATTCGGCCGGCAGCTCCGGAGAGACCGGGCATCACAAAGTCTTCCGAGACGCCGACGATCAGTAGAGAAAACGCACGAGCCGCCAGAAGGATGAAGCCCGTGAAGATCAGAATATGGAGTGTGCCCGCGAATTTGTAGCGTGGATGTTTCCACTGCCCCAGCCAGAATTTGACCAATCTTCCCAGACGAGTCCACGGCTGATTGAAACGGGGATCACGCTCGCCTCGAGTGAGTGGCACCAATCGCCTCGCCACAATGTAGAAGAAACAAGCGACGCCGAGGACGTGGATGGCGAGAAACAGGTTGCGACTGGGAAGCAACCAGTCGGTGAACTGCGAGGCTGAGTAGGCACCCACCACGGTCCAAACTCCAGGTCTTGCGTCTCCTACGCCACGTTGAACCGTTCCAGAGCGCTGTGCTGTTCATTTGTAGGCTGAGGTTCCGGCACGCGTTTCGATTGTGGGGGAGGAGAGCTGCTTGTTATTGATTCGGCAGACAGAATCGTCGCTCGAGCGATTCGAACTGGCTTGCCGTTGGTCGACGCCTCTGGCCGCTTCTGCCGTGTCTTACTTGCTGGCCGCGGTCCAATTCCGGTTGCATCTCGCAACTCCGTGAAACTCTCGGCCAATAGCTTCTCCATTTGCCGCAGGTCGGGCGCCGCATGGGCATCGCCGCTGAATCCGAAGTAGACCATTCCGTTGTAGCTGAGGATGGCGCAGTTCACCGCCATCTCGCCTCCAACGGGAACGTAGGGGTAGCAATGGAGCATCTTGTGGCCAAGTAAGTACAGAGGAACTTGCGGACCCGGAACATTCGTGCAAACCAGGTTGAAGGGAGTAACCGGCAACTGGCTGATCAGCGGCCCGGTCATTCCCTGCATCGAAGTGGGAAGCATTCCGATCAAGCCACCGGCTAGACTCACCAGTTCGGCGGCGTGTACCTCTTTGAGAAATTCGGTTCGCTTGTGGACGGCAGCTAGCAGTCTGCGCGGCTTTCGAATATCCAAAGGAATGGTAACGGGAACTACCGAGATCCGGTTCCCAAGTTCCGATGCGCTGCCGTTAGCGCGAAGATTGACCGGCACCATAATCCGCAGCAGCTTTCCCTTCACACGGTCGCCGTGCAATTCGCAATAACGCCGGATCGTCGCAGTCACCAGCGTAAGAATGACATCGTTGACACTCGTCCCACTTTTTTGGCGAATGGCCTTGACTTCCGGCAAGGGGATTTCAGTCCATGCGAATTTCTGAGGTCCGCGGTAGAGCACGTTGAAGCGCAGCCGTTCGGTAAATGCCGTGATCTCGGGGAACAGAGTCGCAAATTCAGAAGTGCCCAGGCTTCCTCCCTGCACACCGGCGCGTTCCGCCATGTTCAGCAGGTCGGAGAGTGCCGAGAGAATTCGTTTGACGAAATCGGAGTAGGAATCTAGCACTCCGGCGGTAAGCGAGGTCAACGGGTCAGGCGGAGACGGTACCCGAAATTTTAGTTTTCTTTGGGGTAAGCGCGGTGCATCCGGACTCGCATCGAGGAGCACGTTGATAATGCCAACGCCCGCAATGCCATCGGCCATGCAATGATGCATGCGGACGATCAGCCCTGTGCGATTTCCTTTCAACCCGCGGATCACGGTGATGTCCCACAGTGGGTAGCGGCGATCCATGACCTGACTGAAAAGCTTTCCGGCCAGTGCCTTCAACTCAAGCTCTGTGCCATGCCTGAGTGTCACTTCGCGCACATGACGGCGTAGATCGAAGTCCGGATCGTATTCCCAGCTGGGAAGGCCAAGCCCAAACGGCGCAGGAACCACGCGCTTGAGATAGCGCGGCAGCAGCGGCAGCTTGGACTCGACAAAGTGAATGCAATCTTCAAAGGAGACCTGACCCTCGAACAGGCAAACACTAGCCACGTTCAGCGGCATACCTTCCCGTTCCAGATGCAGGAAAACCGTGTCGCCCCAGGAAAGGCGGTCACTCGGTGGATGGGTCTGCACGACAGATCTCCTCTTCAGTTGGTGAAGCCAGTTCAGTTGTGCAACCGGCGCTCACCTCAGCTCACAAAAGAAAAACGGCCAGTAAGCTTGACCAGCTTGAGCACTTTGTAAACATCGACTTGTGCACCACGTAACAGGACTTTGACGGTTCTTTCATCCGCAATACAGGCAAATTCCTCGAGTGCTTGCAGCACGGCGGAATCGATCCGCCTCACCGAAGAAAAATCCAGGAATACTTCGCCTTGTGAGCGGTCCAGGTTCGCTCCGGCCTCTCGCAATGCACGAACTGCTCGCTCTTCATCGATGGTCACTAACACTGCAGTCATCGCCATACACACCGCCATCCGTCACGTGGTTTGTGGTTGAGGTGCATCGGCCATTTGGACCACGCCTCGCCCCTCATACGCTTTCCAAAGCAGTTCGGCCATCTCGCTCATCAGCGGCATCCGCGGGTTCGACCGCCAGGAGGGATCATCGCACGCAATCTTGACCAGTTCGGGCACTGCGCGCTCAAACTCCTCTCTAGAGATGCCTAGTTCCTTAATGGACCGCGGGAATTCCAATTGGTCGAGCAACTGCTCGATCGCCGCGATCAGATTCTTCACCTTCTCCTCCACCGAATGACCACCCAGACCCAGCAAGTCCGCGACCGTAGCGTATTTCTTGTCGGCCACATATCCCTGTGTGTAGGGTGAAGGCATGAACTTGGTCGGCACGGAGGCGTTATACGCAATGACGTGCGGCAACATGAGCGCGTTGGCCCGGCCGTGCGCGACACCGAAGCGCGCGCCGAAGGCATGGGCCAGCGCGTGATTCAATCCCACCGAGGCGTTGGAGAACGCCATTGCCGCGATGCAGGCGGCGTTGTGCATCATGCAGCGCGCTTCTTCGTCTTGGGGATGCTCATAAGCAATCGGCAGGTACTTGAAAACAAGTCGAATCGCCTGCATGGCGTTGGAGTCGGTATAGGGCGATGCAAAAGTCGAGACGCCGGCTTCCAACCCGTGAGTCAGGCAATCGATGCCGGTGTCGGCCGTCAGGCCTTTTGGCATGGACATCACAAACTGCGGATCCACGATGGCAACGTCTGGAGTCAGCGAGTAATCGGCCAGCGTCACCTTGCGCCCTTGCTCCTTGTCAATAAGCACAGCAAAGGGCGTGACTTCACTTCCCGTTCCACTGGTCGTGGAGATGGCAATCAATCGCGCCCGGCTGGCCTTTTCCGTCGGATATTCGACTACTCGCTTACGCAGATCAAGGAAGGGCGCCGCCAGATATTCCAGGTCGGCTTCCGGCGACTCGTACTTGAGCTTCATGATCTTCGCTGCGTCGATAACCGAGCCGCCGCCCAGCGCGATGATCTGGTCGGCTTTGTAGAAATTCAGAGCCTCGACTCCTTGCAGGATGACCTTCACCTCAGGCTCTGCGTCGGGAATGACCTGAACGTGCACCTGAGTCTTGGGGCAAATGTGGCGCCGAACAATGTCCACGTGGCCAATTCGCTCCAAACTGGGATTGGTCACGATGATGGTCGACTGAGAAGTGAACTGGCCCAGGTTTTCCACCGCGTTCATGTTGAAGTAAATCTGATTCGGAACTCGGAACCACATGTGGTTTTGTGTCCTCCGAGCCACGCGTTTGATATTGAGGTAGTGATAGAAATTGACGTTGTCGGTTGTGCTGTTACCACCGCCCGTTCCACAACCAAAGGAAAAGGTGGGCACCAAATCGTTGTACACAGCTCCCAGCGCCCCGACGGATCCGGGAGAATTTACGATGATTCTCCCAGCATTGATCACATCGCCGAACTTGCGGATAATCTGCTCGTCGCGCGAGAAGATGACGGCAGTATGTCCAAGACCGCCTAGGTGGTTCACATCCACACACACCGTGAGCGCCTCTCCGACCGATTTCGCTCGATAGACTGCAAGTACGGGAAACAACTTTTCGACTGATAGCGGATAGTCGCGGCCCACGCCTTGAATTGGCGCGATTAGAAGTTTGGTGTGCGGTTTCACCGTCAGGCCGACGAAGCGAGCGATGTCGGTAGCCTTCTGTCCGACCGCCATGGGCTGCATAACTCCGGTCTGCGGATCAATCACTGTGCGCTCCAGCAACCTGGTCTCCTTCTGGTTGCAAATATGCGCGCCCAGGTCCTCAAATTTCTTCAGCACCTGGTCATAAATCTCGTTATCAATCACCACGGTCTGCTCGGAGGCGCAAATGGTTCCGTTATCGAAGGTTTTGGAAATAATGATGTCGACTACCGCGGTATTCAGGTCCGCGCTCTTCTCCAAATAGACTGGTGTATTTCCCGGGCCGACGCCCAATGCGGGCTTGCCGGAACTGTATGCGGCTTTGACCACACCCGGTCCGCCGGTGGCATCAATCAAGCCCACGTCTTTGTGCTTCATCAGGTAGGCGTTATCTGCCAGGGTGGGCGATTCGACGCAGGTGAACACGCCTTCCGGAGCACCGTGCTTCAGCGCGACTTCGTACATGATTCGCACAGCCTCGGCGCAACAATGCCACGCCTTCGGATGAGGGCTGAAGATGACCGCGTTCCGCGTCTTGATGGCCATGATGCACTTGAACAGCACCGTGGACGTGGGATTCGTAATTGGCGTGAGCGAGAACAGGACTCCGATTGGTTCGGCCATCTCTACCAGATTGCGCTCGGGAAGCTCGCGGATGACGCCAACCGAACGTTTGTCCTTGACGTAGTTATAGACAAACTCGCTGGCCACCATGTTCTTGATGACCTTATCCTCCATCACTCCGAGCCGGGTTTCCTCAACGGCCAGGCGGGCGAGATATTGAGCTTGCTCCAGTCCCGCCAGCACCATCGCTTTGACGATGCGGTCGACATCCTGTTGATCGAATTGGGTGAACACGGCAGCAGCGGTTTTGGCCTGACGGACTATCCCTTCCAGGTAAGCAATGCGCTCCGCGCTGAGGCTGTCAGGGGTGAGCGGGATTTGGATGCGCTCCTTCACTGTTTCGCTCGCGGTCATTGCTGCCTCCATTGGTTCTTGTATCTTCGCTAGCGCAGGCATGTTTCCCCGGAGCCGACTTCCTAGGCGTAGTCGATAGGATTCTTCTCAAACCAGTGCTCGTCGCGAGTCTTGCCGATACTCTTCCAGGCGCTGGAAGCAACACTTGCCGTGAAATGCCGGCTGTCCCAAATTACGGCAGCACCCAGGCCGGCAATTCCGCCCAATAGAGCACCCGCAAGAGCTCTGGTCTTGGAACGACGCCCGCTCTCCAGATAACCGCCCACTGCTCCTAGACACGCTCCAATGAGGACTGGCGCTACGGCATGGCGGGCCGATCCGCTGAGAAATGGAGCCAGCGATTCCTCCTTGAGGAATCTGCTTTCACCCGTACGCGCTCCCTCCACGGCGGACTCCATGAGTTTGCGGCCGTAATCAACGTTGGACTTTGACCATTCCATGACATTCATTGGGCTACCTCACGATGCAGCTGACCGTGGCCATGCGCTCATTCTGGCCTGGCGAATACGCTGCTTGTTGCGTCCCTTCGAATCTCGATTCGATGAGCCTTGTGCAGCTCTCGAAAGTGACTTTCCATCGAGCATGCAGATCAGAGCGTCGGTGTGAACCCAACCATGTTCCCCTTGTGGATGAGTCTCTTGAGTGCTTCATTGACCGAGGCCTCATGAAGTTCGCACCAGCGAGCGAGGCGAGCTTCGAGAGCAATGATCAGATTGAGTCACAGCCAGGACGATGACCAGCCTCGTTTTTTAAGCTAAGACTGTGCAGTGCTTCAGTCTGCAACCTATGTCACGTAACCCTGTGACTCAGGTCACACGACGTCGGGGAAGGCCCGTCGATTGGCCTCCGCGAGGGTAGAAAGCGTTCCTATTGGATTGTGGGTTCGATTTTGAAGAAGCAGCCAGTTCCGAAGCGTGGCGCGTGGCAGAAGTTGGAAAAAAAACTCGGGCCTGAGCTCTTCCTCAGTCCCGAGCGCTTCGTGAGAGAAAAATGAATGGAAGGTTAATCGCCCGAGGGCAAGAGCGTCTCCTCCATCGGCATGATTTTGGGGACCACCGAAGGACAATCCCCCAAGATCGGCTGGCAGGAAGCATCCGGGCCGTGCTTGGGTCGCACTTGCGGCTTCATTTCTGAGAACTGCTCCTGCTCGGTCGATCCCTCCAGCGCTGTAGTTGAGGAAGTACCTGCCGCGATCACTTGCGTGAGTGCGTCGAAGTACCCGGTTCCCACAAAGCGCTGGTGTTTCACTGCCTGATATCCGTATTGCGTCTCGCGTGCGAACTCTTTTTCCTGCAGGCGGGAGTACGCCGTCATACCGCTGTCTTTGTAGCCGCGGGCCAGTTCGAACATGCTCAGATTCAGGGCATGGAATCCAGCCAGCGTCACAAACTGGAATTTGTATCCCATCTTCGCCAGCTCCGACTGGAACCGGGAAATGGTCTTCTCGTCGAGGTTCTTCCTCCAGTTGAACGACGGCGAGCAGTTGTATGCGAGCAGCTTTCCCGGATACCGCGCATGCACGGCATCTGCGAACCGGCGTGCTTCCTCAAGATCAGGATGCGAGGTTTCACACCAGATCATGTCAGCATAAGGAGCGTAAGCGATACCGCGCGCAATGGCCGAATCCAAGCCTCCACGGATTCGGAAGAATCCCTCCGAGGTGCGTTCCCCCGTGATGAAGTGCCGATCACGCGGATCGATGTCGCTGGTCAGGAGATGAGCACTGTCGGCATCGGTACGGGCCATGATCAGCGTCGGCACACCGAGCACATCCGCAGCCAGACGGGCGGCAACCAGTTTCTGGATGGCCTCTGATGTCGGCACTAGAACTTTTCCGCCCAGATGTCCGCATTTCTTTGCCGATGAAAGCTGATCTTCAAAGTGCACGCAGGACGCGCCCGCCTCGATCATCGCCTTCATCAATTCGAAGGCGTTCAAAGTGCCACCGAATCCGGCTTCGGCATCGGCCACGATGGGAGCCATCCAATACATGCCGTTCTTTCCGTCCAGATGATGGATCTGGTCGGCACGCATCAAAGCGTTGTTGATCCGGCGTACCACATTCGGAACGCTATCGGCCGGATACAAACTCTGATCCGGATACATGTGGCCGGCATCGTTGGCGTCGGCGGCGACTTGCCAGCCGCTAAGGTAGATAGCCTTCAATCCGGCCTGCACTTGCTGCACTGCCTGGTTACCGGTGAGCGCTCCGAGAGCGGGTACGTAGGGTTCGTTGTTTAGCAGCCACCAGAGACGCTCCGCACCGAGACGGGCCAAGGTGTGTTCGACCTGGATCGAGCCACGCAATTTCGTGACATCTTGTGTGCTGTAAGGGCGATTCACGCCTTTCCAGCGAAGGTCGTTGTTCCACTGATGCTCTAGGTTGTCTTGAGTGCGCATATCAGAAATCTCCTGGGCCGCTGTTCCGGTCTGGTTGCAGTAGACCGCATTCAGAAGAAGACTCCAAACCGAGTGGTCCGGATTGGCCCGGTCGTCCGTTTTGTTGCAGCAGGCAGCGCACCCATACAGAGAGCCGTATCATAAGGGGCATGGCCATCATCGCGACCCACGCCGACGTGGAAACCCAGATTCTTACACCAGAAGCAAGCCGATTCCTTACCCGGCTCGAGCGTGAGTTCGAGCCGCGCCGTCGCGAACTGCTCACGCGGCGGAGAATTCGCCAGGCCGAGATCGACGCCGGGACCCTACCTGCCTTCCTGCCCGAGACAGTCCACATCCGCGATGCCGAATGGACGGTCGCGCCCATCCCGCATGATCTGCTCGACCGTCGCGTCGAGATCACCGGACCGGTCGAGCGCAAAATGATCATCAATGCGCTGAACTCCGGCGCCAGCGTTTTCATGGCAGACTTCGAAGACTCGAATTCACCCACTTGGATGAACAATCTGGAGGGACAAGCCAATCTTCGCGATGCCGTCGAGGGGACCATCAGCTTTGTGAGTCCGGAAGGGAAGCGTTATCAACTCAACCCCCGTGTGGCAACGTTGCTGGTGCGTCCACGGGGCTGGCATCTGGACGAACGACACTTTCTGGTGGATGGGAAGCCGATCTCAGGGTCGCTCTTCGATTTCGGGCTCTACTTCTTCCACAATGCGAAACAGTTGATCCGCAAAGGAACTGGGCCGTATTTCTATCTACCCAAGTTGGAGAGCCACCTGGAGGCCCGCTTGTGGAACGATGTTTTCTGTTTTGCGCAAGATGAACTCGGCATCCCACGCGGTACGATCCGCGCCACTGTCCTGATCGAGACGATTCTGGCGGCCTTCGAGATGAACGAAATTCTCTATGAACTGCGGGAACACTCCTCGGGCCTGAATTGCGGCCGCTGGGACTACATCTTCAGCTTCATCAAGAAGTTCCGAAATCGTCCGGACTTTGTATTGCCTGATCGCTCCACTCTAACGATGGACAAACATTTCTTGAATTCTTACGTTGAGTTGCTGATCCAAACCTGCCATCGGCGGGGAATTCATGCCATGGGGGGAATGGCCGCACAAATTCCGATCAAGAACGATCCCGAAGCCAACGAGAAGGCGCTCGAAAAGGTACGGCAGGACAAGCTTCGCGAAGTGAAGGCCGGACATGACGGCACATGGGTTGCTCACCCGGGATTGGTTCCGATCGCGAAAGAGGTGTTCGACACGCACATGACGGAAGCGAACCAGATCGCTCGCCGGCGCGAGGACGTACACGTGCGCGCAGCCGATTTGCTGGACATCACAAAAGGCGACATCACAGAGAAGGGGTTGCGCTGGAACATCGACGTGGGCTTGCAGTATCTAGAGTCATGGCTGCGCGGCTCGGGATGCGTTCCCATCTACAACCTGATGGAAGATGCCGCCACCGCGGAAATATGCCGCTCCCAGGTATGGCAGTGGGTGAAACATGGGGCCCGGCTGAGCGACGGACGCCAGGTTACGCAAGAGATGATTCGCAACACCATCGCCGAACAGAAAAATAAGTTGAAGGGCGGGCGCATGTCGGAAGCGGCGGAAATTTTCGAGCGGATGATGACCAATGCAGATTTCGCGGAATTCCTGACGCTGCTGGCATATGATTACATCGACTAGGAAATAGAGAAAAGGTCGTGCGTGCGATGAGTCACGACTCCGCCGAGATCTCCGATGAGTTTCTCGCGCAGCTGAAGGAAGACCTGGTGTGCCGGCGCGTCGGGTGCGGCTTGGCACGACTGGAAGAACAGCGGCATTTGCTGACCGCGTTTGACCCCACTAAGAAAAATGCTGCACTATTCGCCGGTTATTTGGCGCAGTGGGTAGACGTTGGATTTCAGCGCCCCGCGCTGGTCAAGGGAGTTCTCGATCGGTTCTCTCCTGCAGTTCGAAGCCGCTTGCCTCTGCATGACTATCTGCATTTGCGCATGGCTGAGGGCATGGTGGCGATGGCTGAGGAGTCCAAGGATGAAGCCATTCGGCACTTTGAACTCGTTCTTAGTCTTGAACAGGAGACCGACGATCAGGAGCTACTGTCGATCGCCAATTTCTGGAAGAGCCGCTGCCTGCGCATGAAGGGCGAATACGATCAGGCCCTGGCCTTCGCGGTGAAGGGCAGAGATCTGGCTCTGAAACTCGGCCACCCGCCGATGGCAGCAGTGATGCGAGTACTCGAGAGCTGGCTCTTTTTCCAGAAAGGCGATGCCAAGCAGGCGCTCGAGACTCTACAACGTGCGGAAGCGATCCTGAGCAAGACCGACGACTATCTCACGCTGGGCAACATTCATTCTTCCTATGGCCGGATCGCTCGTCGCCAGGGACGCTACCAGCACGCGATTGAGAGTTTCACCACCGCGATCGCGCTCTACCGCAAGCTTGATCCACAGCATCGCAACGTAGCGCGCTCTCTGAACAATATGGCCTACGTGAAGCGGCTCATCGCCCTGCAACTGCGGCGCAAAATTGATGCGGAAGCGGAACGGCGCAGGAAGGCTGCCGCGCGTGGTAATGCCCGCAACGGAAAAAACGAGCCGTCGTACCGTACTCGCTTCGAGCAGCTCCGCCACGAGGCGTTGAGTGAACTTGACGAGGCGAGGGCGATCTATGAACGCTATGGGAATCACCATGGATTGGGCAGCGTGCACTTGAACCACGGCTTCCTCCACCTGGACAGCGGGGATTTGGACGATGCCGAGGGAGAGGCGAAGACGGCTTTTCACCTCGCCGAAGCGAGGCGCGACGTTATCCTCATGGCAAGGGCGCAGCTGTTAAGGTGTATGATCGAAAACGCCCGCGTCGAAGAAGGGATCGGGGAAAGCACTGAGCCCGGCGGCCACGCGCGACTCGCCCAGGATTATGTCCAGGAAGCCATCGAACTGGCGAAGCATACCGAGAACCGGCGTCTCCTCGCCCACACCTACGTTTGGCAGGGGCTGACTTACAGCAATCGCTTCTTTGATGACTCTGCGTCGGCGCGGGACTGGTATGACCGAGCGCTCACCGTTTCGAAAGGCGTCCATGCCGAGGGTGCGTGGGACGATCTGCAAACATTGAAGGCCCGAGTGCAATACGGTGGCAAGGTCAACCCCACGCTGCGTGCCTGGTCGCAAGGTTCGGTGGGAGACAAAACGTTCCAGCAGATCACGGAGGAATTTGCCGAGCTCATCATTCCCAAGGTCTGGGAGCGCGAGGGACGTAAGATTTCGCGCGTGGCCGCCCGTCTTTCCGTTTCTCCCAAGAAGGTGCGCCGCATCCTCAGCCGCGCCGGGCGCCGGAGGCCTCCGACTGAGTGACCGTCACAGTGCTCTCACTCATGCCGCTTTCGCTGCGTCACTCCAGGTTGTCTCTGCGGCCGGAGGAATGAAACTCATGGCCCTCTCCGCCAACGCGGTAATTGTGAAGCTTGGGTTGACTCCGAGATTTGCCGCCAGTACCGATCCATCGCAGATATACATATTCCGGTAACCGAAGACGCGGTGGTGATCATCTACAACCCCGCGATCGCGAGAGTCGGCAATGACACAACCGCCGATGCAGTGTGCCGTGCCGGGAACATTGAAGAGAATTTCTGGAAGAATACTCATCGCCGTACCCCCGGCAACTTGCGCGAATGTTTTGGCAAACTCATTCGCCCGTGGAATGTAGGTCGGCACCTTATCCCCGCGGCTAACCAGCATCTTGCGGAATGGCCAGAACCAGGGGCGTTGCCAGCGCATCTCGATGTGTCCCTCCAACGCTTGCATGCAGAGCAGGATCACGTGTTCTCGCGCCCATCCCTTGGGCCAGAACAAACGCAACGTTTTGACCGGGTGGCATAAAAGAGCGATCAGGACGTTTTTCAGCCAGAGCCGGATGCGCTGTGCTCCCGGGCGACCATCGGTCAGAATCGTGGTGAGAAGACTCATCGTGTCTGACCCCCTGGGATAGCGGACGGCTTCAATGTGCGTGTGTTCGTCGATGTAGATACCGGAGCCAATTGCTATGCCTTGCGACAGATCGTCCGTGCACCCCGGCATACGCGCCCCGATGAGCGACTCGGAGTTGGTTCGCACATGCCTGCCGAGGCGGCTGCTAATCGCGCGTAACGAACCGGCATCTCTTAGGCGGAACAGCAATTCCATCGTGCCCAAAGACGACGCGGAGAAAACCACGCCGTGGCAGCTGAAGGTTCGGGGCTGTCGGCGAATCCAGGCCGTGGACTGTACCGTGCGTATTTCGTACCCTCGGCTGCCATCGCTCACGCCGTCGATTGGTTCGACGTTCACCACTTTCGTTTCTGGAAAGATCCGCGCGCCGTGCTTTTCCGCCAGGTATAAGTAAGTGAGGTCCAGGGTGCTCTTCGCGCCGTAGCGGCAACCCATCATGCAGCCGCCACAAGCGGTGCAAGTGGTGCGCGGCGGACCTTCACCGCCGAAAAATGGATCGGGGGAGGTTTTGTTTCCCGCTTCTCCTTCAGCGGGTTGGAAGATACCCACATGGGTGCGATAGAACGTATGCCCGCAGCCGGCCGCGTCTGCGGCCTTCTTCAGAAGGTGATCGGCGGGCCCCATAATCGTGTTCTGTGTGACGCCCAACATGCGGGAAGCGGTCTGAAAATGGCGAGGCATCTCGTCCTTCCAATTCGCCAATCCGGTCCAGGATCCTGTGTCCCAAACCTTGTCCGGCGGAGGAAGGAGAGTGCTGGCGTAGGTGATGGATCCGCCCCCCACGGCACAACCGTGGAAGATCGTGGCGTGTCGGAACAGACGCATGTTGAAGAAGCCGCGCAGGCCTAGTTTTGGGCGCCAGAACCAGCGATGAATGGACCAACTAGTGAGCGGAAGAGACTGGGGCGTCCACCGACGCCCCATCTCGATCACGGCAACCCGATAGCCTTTTTCTGCCAGACGAAGTGCGGAAACACTGCCGCCGAAGCCCGATCCGATCACGATGAAATCGAAATCGAATTGTTGGCTGTGCGCTGCCATGCCGCCCACCCTGGTCGCGCTCCGTTTGCCTCCGTTACGCGACCATGTACTTGCCGGATTCGATGACTCTTTGTGCGATCGTCTGCCGCAGTAACACGAGGTTGAATGGTTCGGACTTGCACAGCCGGCGCAGAATTGCCAACTGCGAACGCAACATGTCTCCGTCGGCACATGCGGCGATGATCAGTTTCGCCGCGCTTTCCAGTCTTTCCATCGCGCCCGACAGATAGACGCGCGTCATCGCAATGGCTAGTGCTGCGCCGGCTTCGCCAGTCTGCGCGGCCAGTTTCTGCGCGCGCACTACGGCGGACTCCACGGCATAGGTTTCAATCACCATGTTGGCAATCGCGCCCATGATTTCCTGCTGGTCCTGTATCGCCATCATGTATTTTTGGGTGGCAACGCCCGCTGCAAACAGGGCAATCTTTTTGGCCGTCGCCACTAGTTTCCGCTCGTCGGCGAGAGGCCCTTCCCATCCGTCCTCTGTGGTTCCCGAGAGCACCTCGTCCATGAGTTTCTTGATCGCCGCCATCAACGGCAGTTGTCCGGACATAGCCCGCTTCAGCAGAAACCCCGTGATGAGCAGTCGGTTGATCTCGTTCGTACCTTCGAAGATGCGATTCACGCGGACATCCCGGTAGTTGCGTTCTGCCGGGTACTCCTCCACGAAGCCGTATCCCCCGTAGATCTGAACCGCTTCGTCCACGACGTAGCTGATGAACTCCGATCCCCATATCTTGAGGATCGAACACTCGACCGCGTATTCGTCAATGACCTTGCGGACCGGCGCCATGTCAGTGTGCCCAGCGTCCAGCTGCGCAATGGCCGCGTCCATCATCCCGACCGTTCGATAGGCCATCGCCTCCCCGGTGAAGATGCCGGCTGCCATATTGGCCAGCTTCTCGCGAATCAACCCAAAATCAGCAATTACTTTCCCGAACGCCTTGCGCTGTTTGGCATATGCAATGGCGCCCTCGATGCAATTGCGCGCCGAACCAATGCATCCAGCACCCAGCTTGAAGCGGCCCACGTTCAGCACGTTGAACGCGATGTGGTGTCCTTTGCCGAGCTCACCCAGGACATTCTCCACCGGCACCTTGCAGTCATTGAGGATGAGTGGGCAGGTAGACGAGCCGCGGATGCCCATCTTGTGCTCTTCCGCACCGACTGAAAATCCTGGGAAATTGCGCTCCACAATGAAAGCGGTGAATTTCTCGCCGTCAACCTTGGCGAAAATGATGAACAAGTCGGCAAAACCCGCGTTCGTGATCCACATCTTTTCGCCATTCAAAAGGTAATGCTTGCCATCAGCCGACAGCGCGGCTCGGGTCCGGCAATTCAGAGCATCGGACCCGGACGACGATTCTGATAGTGCATAAGCTCCAACTGCTTCGCCGCTCGCCAGTCTGGGGAGATACTTCTTCTTTTGTTCTTCGGTTCCGAAGTAGACAATGGGCAGTGTGCCAATGCAGGTGTGAGCGCCCCATGTCGTGCTGAAGCCGCCGTACTTGGCAATGCGATCGGCGATGATAGCAGACGTTACCTTGTCCAGCTCCATGCCACCGTACTGTTCGGGAACGTCAACCCCACTCAACCCGAGTTCGCCCGCCTTCTTCACCAGTTCCCGGATGACGGCGAAATCCTTGTGCTCCATCTTTTCAATGTTGGGAACGATCTCTTTGTTCGCGAATTCTTCAGCGGTTTGTGCGATGAGCAGATGTTGCTCAGTGAAATCTTCTGGAGTGAAAACATCCTCTGGCTTGCGTTCCCCGATCAGGAAACTGCCGCCGGGAATCTTGGTGGCGGATACTGTAGTAAGCGTAGCCATATTCGCTCTCCCTCAGAAATAGACTCGCGCGGTTCGGTTCCGCGTGGCAAACGAATTAGGAGTTCAACGATGATCTTTGTGTCTGTCGCTTCGAGGACAAAGCGGCACTCGCAACAACGGCGACCGCTCTCCGCTCGAAGGCGCAGCAAGATCGCCAACGTGACCATGGCAACCGGCCAGATCACGTTGGCGCTTGTCCACAGCTTTGCCTCTTGTCAATATCAGTCCCGGCTGCGGCAAGGGATTGCAGTTTCGGTCAGGCTGCGACAGCTGCCGCCTTGGCCTTCTTTGCCGGCTTTCTAACATGACGCTCGGTCTTGGCTCCGGTGGGGGCCTTGACCATCACATCCATCAAGGCCTTCTGGGCCTCGACATAGCTCTTCACTGCCTCCCGGGTCAGTTCGCTCAGGTGTAGAGAAGGGAATGGACGCAGGAGTTCCATGGTCTTGCCCGCTGTTTTCACATGAGCATTCATCTGCCGCCCGGCCAGGTCCACCAGACGTTTTTGCGCCTCGATGAAAGACTCGGTGGCCTGTCGCGCCAGTTCCGACAGCTCGGTCTGCTTCATCTTCCTTCCGGCGACGCCGGGGTGCTTGCCGCCCGCAGCTTTCGCGGTTTCCTCGGCGAGGACGTCGAGAAATTGTTTCTGCGCGTGCACGAAGTTCTCCATCCCTTCGCGGGCCAAGTCAACAAACTGCTCAGGTTGGTAGGGCTTGCCGGCTTTGGCGGCGTCCACCCAAGTGTGAGTCTGTTTGCCGGCAATCTTCAGGAATTCCTCCTGCATGTCAATAAAAGTTTTCACGCTGCGCCGCAGCAGGTCCGTCATCGCGTGGACTGCCGGCCAGTCTCCGGCACGTTCCTTCAGGCTGGTCATCAGGAGTTCGTTCTGCGCCTTGCCCAGATCGAGAAGCACCTTCTGTCCTTCCAGAAAGTTCGTCACTCCGTCCCCGGCGACTTCGCTGAGGATGGCGGTGGGAGAGTGCTGCGGGTCTGATAGTTGCTGCCGTATGGCGTGCATTACGCTTGCATTCTGCCGCATTGCCAGATCGATCAGGATCCGTTGTGTGGCAAAGAGGGTCTGCGCGCCCTGCTGCGCCCAGCCCGAGAGTAGCGAAACTACCGACGACTCTCGCGGGTGAGTGCGGGGAGATTCATGCTTGACTGCTGGGGCCATATGAGGACCTCCGATTGCTGCATTGCAGCATCAGCTAAACTATACGAAAGCAGTGTGCTTATGTCAAGATATTCCTGCATGGTTGTGCAAGGCAACATTGGCGGAAACCCATGAAATCTTCCGAGGTCCTGATCAAGAAATACGGGAATCGGCGGCTGTATGACACCGCCGGCAGCCGCTATGTGAACCTCGACGATCTCGCTGCGCTGGTCCGTTCTGGCAAAGATGTCCGCGTCGTCGACGCGAAAACGGGCCGGGACCTCACTCGGGTGACGCTGACGCAAATTATTACAGAGGACGCGAAAGACAGACCGACGGGACTGCCGCTGGAACTGCTGCGGCAATTGATCATCGCGTCGGATGAGGTGCGGCAGGAGTTCCTGATGTGGTATCTGAAGTCGGCCTTTGACACCTATGAGAAGCTGCAAGATGCGGTGCAGCACCGGCTGAGCGAGGTGCAGTCTGCGATCCTGTCACCCGTGGACATGATGAAGCGGTTCCTGGCTCCCGCTACAGCCGGCGTGCCGCGGGTGGCCGAGTCGTCGGAGGTTGAAACTCTGCGCCAGCGTGTCGCGGAGCTCGAGGCCAGGCTGGCAAAGCCGGCGCGCGGACAGCGGCGCTCCCGCAAAAAGTCCTAATCCAGACTCCCCTTTCTAACCTAGATTCCCCCTGTCTGGTCTGAGTCGTCGCGTTGCGAAAATGTACTGGATCAAAAGCATGGTGCAGTATAATATTGCAATGCAGCATGTGCCCTCTCCGCCACGATGCGGAGGCCGGGTCGATCCAGGGACGAACTTGCCGCGTCAGAAGAAAAAAGCAGCAGCGCGTCCTTCCGCCAGGAAGCGGCGCCCGTCTAGTACGCCACACCATCCCGAAGCTGAAACTTCTCTTTGGACCGAAGCCCTATTCGGGGCTGAGATTCTCATCCTGCACGCAACTCCCGTGTATTACGGGTTAGGCGTGCCGCGTGGGGATGGCTCCGCGGTCGTGATCATTCCCGGTTTTCTTGGCACCGATCTCTACCTGACGGAACTTCACGCCTGGCTGGGACGCATCGGATACCGGCCCTATTTCTCGGGCATCGGCATTAACGCGGAGTGTCCAAACCTGTTGATCCAGCGCCGTCTGAACCAGACGATCGAAACGGCATTGGCTGAGACCGGACGCAAGATCCATCTCATCGGTCACAGCCTTGGAGGCGTAATCGCCCGTTCGGTGGCGGGGCAGCGCCCGAAGGATGTGGCGTCAGTGACGACGCTCGCCGCGCCTATCCGGGGCACGGTCGCAAATCGAGCGGTTCTCCACGCTGCGGAAGCAGTTCGACTCCAGATTCTCGAGGAGCACGGCCGGGGTGTGCTGCCCGACTGCTACACCGGACGATGCACCTGCAATTTCCTGGACTCGCTCCGCCGCAAGGTTCCCGACACGATGGTGGAGACCGCGATCTATACGCGTCACGACGGCATCGTAGACTGGCGTTATTGTATGACGATGAATCCTGAAGTGGACGTTGAGGTGCCAGGTACTCACATCGGGATGGCATTCAACCCGGCGGCCTACGCTGTGGTTGCCGAGCGCCTTGCCTCGGCTCAGTCGGATAGGTAGTTCAGCCAACCATCTCCAGTACGGCTCCGGCCGAGGTTTCTAATCTGTCGGTTGCCTTCGCGCCCTGCAGCACAATCGACGCGGATGAAAGGCTATTGTTCGTCACGTCAAAACTGCCGGAGCAATCTGTCTTTACATAAGGAAGATGATGCTGACTCGACCCACGGCCATCAATCGCAGCCTCGAGACGGATGCCATTTCGCGCGACAGCATTGAATTTCCATTGCATGTTTTCCTGGGCTCTTACGGTTTCCTGCAGACCCCGGAAGACATGCCGCTGTCCATCGTGCCAGAGAACAGCTTTGCGAAAGACCAGTCCAAGCGGCATCTCATAGACCAGCGCTTCCACAGTAGTCGGGGACCGGCCGGCCCGAGGAAAGTAGGCATGCACCCACGTCCAGAAGTTGCGATGCCGGTATCCGCAGTTGTGTCCCTGCACGCCAAAGCCCAGAGGGTCGCCGGCGAAGCTCCGGCCATCGAGCGTGATCTGCCCGGAAAAAAGTGCATCGGAATGCGGCGTTCGCGAGAAACCAATCCAGCCTTTGTTGCTCAACGTGACGCGAAACGTGGAACGGTAGCGCAAATGCCAAGAGATCGTGTGACCATCAACTGCCAGGTTTCCCCGGCAGGAATCCTCATGGATCGCGTTATCGCCCGTTCGAAAATGAAATGGAGTCTGGCCTTTGCGGCTGAGATCCAGGCACTCGATAGGGAAGCCCTGAATAAAAGTCTGCGGCCTGCCCGCCGCCGGAAACCACGTAGCCCAAATCTGAACGGGCATCCCACGCGGGTTTCCAACGCAACCTCTGCGTCCGGGATTCATCAGCAAATAACGGAACCACCATGCCCCGCCAGCATCCGCCAATCCCAGACGAATAAACCAGACCTCATATCGGCGGCGCACCGACAACGTGGAAAACGCTTCATTAAGACTGGTGAGAATTTTCACTTCTCCAAACTGCACCCACTATCTCACAGACCCTCTCGCTCTCCGGTGACGGCAGTCACAGCTTAGTCCGTTGCAGGCGACGATAGTGTGAACGGTAGCTTTCTTATGCTGGACGCGTCCGCCATCGCAGCGGGTTATCGCCAACTTGCACCCGACCAGTTGCGCATGGCCCTTGAGAGTTATTTGCCCAAGGGCTCAACCACGGACAGAATCAGCGCCGTTGAAGCCGGGCTGCGAAGCCCCGCAGGGCAGTCCGTGCGCCACGCGATGGCACGATGGATCGTGGACGAGATCGTCCCCGTAGAATCCCTGGTGCCGGAAGCTTACCTGAAGTGGCGTCCGCCAGTGCGCGACGCCATGATGTTCGTGGTGGCGCACCTTTCCCCTGCACGCCTCGCTCCCAAACTTCTCGAACAGCTGGACCTGCCCGTCGGAACACCAGCCGAAGTCCGCCTGCTGCGGCTCATCGCCAAGGTGCCCGGCCTGCAGAAACTAGGCCAGGTCATAGCGCGAAATCAGCATCTCCGCCCGGCTCTGCGCAGAGCACTTGCCAAGTTGGAGAATGGGATTCGCGACGTCAAGCCGGAAGACGTGCGCAGTATCATCGAAAAAAATCTTGGGCCGCAGCTCCAACGCTTCGCTGTCAAGATCGCACCAACGATTCTATCTGAGGCAAGCGTAAGTGCGGTTGTGCGCTTCACGTGGCAAAATCCTGAGACCGGACGACGCCACCGTGGTGTCTTCAAAGTCCTGAAACCCCATATCCCCGACTATTTCGCCGAAGACATGGACTATCTGCAGGGGCTGGCCCAATATTTCGGAGACCGGCATCACACTTATGGATTTCCGGCGGATCTTATCCCCGATACATTTCGGAAAGTCCAACGCTTGCTCCGGCATGAGGTCAACTTCGCTCGCGAGCAGAAGACGCTGCTGGAAGCATGGACGCTATATCGATCCATCCACGGCGTTCGAGTACCGCGCGTGATCCGGCCTTTGTGCACGCCAAATATCACGGCTCTCACGGAGGAACGAGGAATCAAGGTTACGAACGCCGCCGCGCGTTTGCCTGTCGCGGAGCGAAAAAAACTGGCCGAGCAGCTGGTCGAGGCATTGGTTGCAGTGCCGCTCTTTGCGGCGGCGTCCGCCGCCATCTTCCACGGCGATCCCCATGCTGGAAATTTGTTGTACAACAACAGGACAGGCGAACTGACAATCCTTGACTGGGCTCTCAGGGAACGATTAGGGCGCGAGCAGCGCCGGCATCTCGCCCTGTTGTTCCTCATGGTCGGCTTGCGTGATCCTGTGGGTACTTTCAACGAAATCGTAGCACTTAGCGAACATCGAATCCGCATTACATCGCCGCGCGGGCACATGGTTCAAGAGCTAATTGCCAATTTTCTGGACGGCATGCCCCCCTCCCGCTGGCCCAGCGGGGCCGACGCGATGCGGCTTTTGGAACGTGTCGCGATACAGGGCGTCAAGTTTCCGGGCTCGCTGATCATGTTGTCCAAGGTGATGTTTACTCTCGAAGGAATACTGGGCGACATCGCTGGGTCGGATACGGGGATGGGTGTCACCCTGGTAGGTCACGTCGCTCGGCAATGGCTTGGCAATCGATCAGCGTTCCGTTCCCCATTAAGCACCCGGGACTGGCTCACACTACAATGCAGCGCTTTGCTTTACACCAGTCGCGTGTGGGTGCAATGGGAGCACACGATGCTGAACCGCTTCCTTACGAACAAGTCTGCGGCGCCTGCGCCCTTGTGAGTGCAGGCGCGGTCGCTGTCAGGGCACGACTCAACCGGTACGGATTCTAGGCGGGGACAGCCTTATGACGAATCACGCGCGCCTTCCGCCCCTGCTTCGTCTGGCCGACCTTAGGCGGCTTGATGAGTGACCCGATCAGAGACGTTTCCCGGTCTACGAAGTTCCGCACGCCTTCACCGGTCAGACTCGCCATGGGAGCCAGCCGCGAGGGCGACATCAGTTCCAGAGTTCGAGTTGTGGCATCGAGGTTGACGTTCATCTGCTGACCCATTACGTCGAGCAGTCTCTTCTGCGCCTCGATAAATGCGTTTCCAGCTTCTCGCGCCAGGTGGACCAGTTCAGTCTTCTTCGTCGCCTTGGCTTCGTGCTCTTTCTTGCCGCTGGTGGCCTTCGCCGCTTCTTGCGCCACTACGTCGAGGAATTTCTTTTGCGCGCGAGTGAACGTCTCCACTCCCTCGCGGGCGAACTCAACCATTCGGGTGCCGCGCTCGCCTTTTCCAGCTTTTTCCGCTTCCAACCACTGAAGCGTCTGTTTGCTGGTGGTGGTCAGCAACTCTTGCTGCATCCCGAGAAGTGTTTCGAGGCTGCGCCGGACCAGGTCCGTCATCGCAACCGCTGGCAGAAAGCCGCCAATTTGTTCTTTAACTCCGTTAAGGATGATGTCGTTTTCCTGTTGGGCCAGGTTAAGAAGAGCACGTTGTGCTTCCACCAGGCTCGACGTGCCCTCGACGGCCAGTTCGGTCAGAATGTCGAGGGGCGAGTGCTCATCGTGGGTCTTGGTTTGACTGCGCATAATCTGCCTCCGATTGCTGCACTGCAGCATTACCAATACAGTAGTTTCTTAACTAGGTTCAGTCAATAGCAGACCCGTCCATTGTGCGGCGCATCAACACCAGATGTGATTCCAATCACTCCCGTCACGCCTTGAGCTATGGTCTGTTTGCTTAGGAAGGCCGCAATGGAAAGGATCCCTGAGGTCGAGGCCGCGAAGACATTGATGACGGAGGCCGTGTCGTGGTCGGTCATGAGGTGGCTGCGCGAAAAGAAAAGGGTGCGAAAGACCGCTGACCAGGCCAACGCCATCCTTGATCAGTTGAATCAGGCAGTGAAAAACCGCTGGCCGGACAGCATGAGAGTCGCCTACGCAGAGCTCGTCGCTCATGGGCCTAGCAATGGGAAGACACGGAACTCGCCGACGACATTGTCGGCAGAGATCGATCCGCAGGCCAGGCTGAGCGCAAGGAAGGTCAAGGAAGCAGATGAGGCAGCCTACCGCGCAAGAACGGACGCGGAAGAAACCTTCGACGAGGCAGAAAAGCAACTCAGTACCAGCCTCGCGCGGGAAGGATGTCGAAAAGCCATCCAATCCTGGGATCTGCACGAGAAGGCCATTCGAAGGGCGGAAGCTCTCGCCTCGCAATAGGAGCGAACTACCTCATCCCGGATTGCAACGAAGTGCGCGTAGCCGCCAGAGTATTACTCAGAGACTCCTGCGGGAGTTTCTGGATGATCGGGTCGATCGCCCAACCGAGGCCAAATGGCACGTCGCGCGTCAGCGAAATCGCTCGGCACTCGACGTATACTCCACCATCCCGCTCCTCAAATCGCCAGTAAGAATAAAGACGCCACAGGAATCCGTGGCCAGTATCGGGCGGCAGAACTCTCTCCGTCGCGCCCCCTGCGTCTTCCACCTCTGCAATGCGAGTCGTGTACGAGCGACACAAGCAGCGTGATCGCTCCAGAGATCGATAGTGCACTTGGTGGTCGGTGTCGAGCACCACCGTAATGACTTTCTTCTTCAGAAGGCGAAGGTAGATTTGGAAATCGTCGCCCTGATGACTCAATAACCTTGAGGCAATTACTTCGGGCTTGTAAATATTCTTATGGTTGTCGTAGTCCTGGATCAGAGCCAGGGTCTCTTCGATCGTCGAACCAGGAATCAAGACCGCTCCGACCCAGTCATGAACCAGGCCATTCGGTATTTTGACTGGTCCTCGGCCGCTCCAGAATTGCGCCACGACTTGCCCTTCTCGGACATGCCGGGCTCTCTCCGAATCCGTGTCGGACCAAAGGAATGGACCGCCGGCGTGCAGGATTTGCTCGGCTGCCGTTTCGGCGTCGCTGATGTAAGTCGAAAACGCCTGCACGGTCTCGGATTTTAACTGGACTGGTTTTGCAGTCTGAGCCATAGCACTCGCCCGGCAATTGGCGGTCCGGCTTCGTGCGTCTCCATGATTCCGTGCTAGGCCGTCGAAGAAACCTCTTCCGCTTCTTCGTACAGTTCATCGATCTGCTTACGATAGCGTTCCTCGATGGCTTTGCGTCGCAGTTTCAAGGTCGGAGTGAGGGTGCCATCGGTGGCGGTGAACTCATCCGGCACCAGCAGGACCTTTTTCAAAGTTTCGTAGCGAGCAAGACCCCGGTTCACCTCGGCAACGATGCCTTCGTAAAGGGCTTTCACTTTGGGATGGGCAACCAGTGCCTGCCGCGAAGAAAAAGAAACTTGGTTCGCACGTGCCCACTCTTCAAGCAGAGGAAAGTGCGGAGAAATAATTACGAAAGCAAATTTCCGGCGGTCTCCCAGCACGACTGCGGTTCCAATGAGGGCATTGAGCTTAATGGAATTCTCGATGGGCTGTGGGGCGATGAACTTTCCTCCCGACGTCTTGAGCAAATCTTTCTTTCGATCAGTGACTGAGAGAAATCCCTCCTCATCCAGATTGCCGATATCTCCGGTTTTGAACCAGCCATTCACAAACGCGTTTCTTGTGTCCTCAGGCCGATTCCAATAGCCGCGGGAAACCGAGGGACCACGCACCAGAATTTCCGAGTCCTCCGCAATCTGGACGTCGACGTTGGGCAAGGGACGCCCCACTGTACCGGCTTTATGAGCACGCGGTGTATTAATCGCGATCACCGGCGAGGTTTCGGTTAGGCCATAGCCTTCGTGGATGCGGATTCCAATGCTCGCGTACCAGGCCGCCAGTTCTTTTCCCAAGGGCGCACCGCCGGACACGAAGGCCTCCACTCTGCCGCCCATTCGAGCCCGAACTTGTGAGTACACTAGCTTGTTAGCCAGTCTCCAACTCATCGTTCCTGGTTTTTTCCCCGCCAGAACTTCCGGAAGATGCGCGTCGCCCACCGCCAGCGCCCAGCGGTAGATCGCGCGTTTCGGAAAGCCTCTGGCCTTCTGCTCTACCTGGCTGTAGATCTTTTCGTAGACGCGCGGGACCGCGACAAACAGCGAAGGTTCTACTTCCAGCAGGCACTGAGGCAGTTGTTCGATGACAGGGCAATAAGCCAGCGTCACTCCCCGATACAGCAAAGCGAAATCAGCATGACGCGCCGTCACATGCGATAAAGGCAGAAACGAGATGCACACGTAACCGGGCCGAATATCAAAGTCTTCAAGCGAGCGCAGTATATTCGTGGTCAAATTACCGTGACTCAGTTGCACACCCTTTGAGGTGCCCGTAGTTCCAGAGGTGTATATGATCGACGCCAGATCGTCGGCAGCGATCGTGCGTGCGCGCGCTTCCAGTTCCGCGTCGCGGTCTGTGGGGCCTTCCTCCATCCACTGATGCATGGGCAACGCCTCGGAAGTTTCCGTAGGATCCATTACCACAATCTTCTCAACAGCAGTTTGATCCTTGATGGAAAGTACTTTCTCGAGCTGCTTCTCCGAGGAGACGACAACAACTCGCGCTCCGGAATCGCACAGGATGTATGCCGTCTGCTGCGCTGTCAGCGTTGAGTAAATCGGTACAACCACAACGCCTAGCAGGAGAGACGCGAAGTCCGCGATGGCCCACTCCGGCCGATTCTCACTCAGGATGGCGAGCCGGTCTCCTTTGTTCAGGCCGCATTTCTGCAGCGCCCGAGCCATTCCTGCCACGTTCCGGTAGAGCTCGTGTGAAGTAATGGGTGCCCACCGGGACGCTTCGCGGACCAACATTACCCGCTCGTGCCCGCGTTCTGCGATGGCAAAGAAGATATCGTTGAGGGTTTGAGGCTCCATAGTCAGGGTCCTCCTGACTTCGTGCGGAGATGTCTTTCACCGCCGCCCGATATGTTCGGATCGATTGGAACGATCCGAATCTACGGCAGCTCGCCGCTCGACTCCTTCAAGTGGCCCCACCGGAAAGTCGGGCCAACAGAGAAGCGGATATAGTTTTGCCGCGGCGTCAGCAAGCTGGAAAACAGGTGAGTATTCACCCAGTCGGCGGCAAACCGCATGCCTATCTTGCGCGACACATTGACGTCGAACCCGCCTCCCAGGCCGTAAAACAACTGAGTGTCGGTCTGGTGTCCATTCGGGACTGGTATCCCCAGGAAGATCAGCGTTGGCGCAACCTGCGACAAATCGATATCCGCCTTCTCGTGGATTCCGCCAAAGCCGGGACGGGCAAAAAGCGTGACCTTCTCCCACTTGCGAAAGTAGAGCTGAGGACCTACCGCAAAAGTGTAAGTGGTCGACTTGAAAGGTACATTGATCAGACTCGCTGCACCAGGAGGCAGCAGTGGCACAAAGACAGTTTCGCCGCCGTTGATGGTGCCGGCGCCGCTGATGATGTTGCTGCCCAGCGCGCCGAAATCACCGCCTAATCCAAGCCACGGTTTTACGGTGACGCCGAAATCACTTTCGAAGCCTCGTTCCGTAAGGTTACGGGCGGGGCTGATCATGTAGTCGAAGCCGGTAAATAAGGTGTAACGGTTGACGTCGCTCTGCTGCGCGAAAACGGGCAGACAGAACAGAATGATGAAGCCACAAAACAGGGAGCTCTTTGGAGGTTGCATAGTCCACCTTTGAGGTTCTCACCTCAGTCTGGACGAATAGTCGTGCGGAAACGGCGCGCGATCGCGGGATGAGAACCATTCATTGCGCCACAAACCTGGAATGATTGCAGTGATGCCCATCACTGATGCGACGCCGGTTGCGTTGGCAAACCTGCCCGTAGTTCGCGCTCCGTGCGAAAGGGCTGGACGCACGGACTACACCCCAAGTTCGAAGCCACAGCCGCAGATGAGGCTGGCGATGAGGGCTCGCGACCTGAGCCACGGTTCTGCTGAACAGCGTTTTGAAGAGAGTTGAAACCGGTGTCGAAGGGACTCTCTTGAGCATGTGCTACCGGGGGCGCCAGACAGGAAATTCAAGGAATGACACCTCGGTCAGCGGAAGGGAATCGATCAGTCCGTTTGGAGGACCCCGCCCAACGAGGAGCGATATGAGACATGAGAATCTCGGGGAGGAGCTCAAATTGGGCTGACCTCGTGGTCACCCAAGCAGGTCGGAAGTGATGTCGTTCAGTCTTCTTGAGCGAGTTCTATTCCGGCGGTTGTAATTCCGCGGTTGCGGACTTTCCCATTGTCGCGTGAAGCTGGTAGGATATTTCTGTGCTGAAGGTTGCTCAATTCCTGTAGGCGGTTTCGCCGAGGGTTGTCGATCTGGTTCGCTCGGCAGACTGGCCATCACGGCACCTGTAGGATCGGCCTTTACCGGCGGTTCCGCCAGCAATAGCGGAGTTTAGGTGGCGCAGGCAATCCAGGCATTTAATGCAGATCGCACAAAGCCGCATAAACACTGGCGATTGCGCATGTAGTTGATTTGGCGAGTGGGGACGTAGTTCAGTTGGTTAGAACGCTGCCCTGTCACGGCAGAGGCCGCGGGTTCGAGTCCCGTCGTCCCCGCCATTCTTTT
>Ga0335081_10000081_pt1 | contig 187702 bp, 165 predicted proteins | sample Lox_Sample_35_FD_206713 | JGI IMG/M metagenome (GOLD analysis project Ga0335081, IMG submission 206713) | Soil microbial communities from Loxahatchee National Wildlife Refuge, Florida, United States - Lox_Sample_3.5 | ecosystem: Environmental > Terrestrial > Soil > Wetlands | place: USA...
CAATAACTACCTGATCAAGCCGTTCACGGCGGCCATCCTGCGTCAGAAGATCGAACAGGTCATGGGAAAGCTCTCGTGAAGGCTGTGCATGCGATACGTACCGCGAGAGGAAACAATTGTGGCTGTAAGGGATTCCGCCGATGATGTCGGAGCGTTCCTTTCCGTTTTTGCTGCGCTTCTGCTCGAAAATGTATTGCGCTTCGACGAGACCGCCAATCGCGTGACGGACATGGTGATGAATCGGGCCCGGCCGGACAGAGAACTGATCGTCGCGTTGCAAGGCTTCGATCGTCTGAAGCAGGAGTTCGAAGCGCTGGGCGACGCTCTGACACGCTATGCGGAATCGACCAATAGGCTGCCGCCGGCCGGTGAGGAGCGCGCCCAGCTTGGGCGCGAGGTGATTACCGCGATCACCGTCGCCGACCTCAAGGATCGTCTCTTGCGTCGTCTCCAGGACGGCTTGCCCCTGGTGGAGACGCCGCAACGATTGAAGGCGCTCGCGGCGGAGGTGGATATCGACGTCGTCTTCTAGCGCCAAGGCGGCCTGTTGAACGGCGCGGCTTGGCTCAATGTGACCGAGGCATACGAACAGCAATGGTATCGTCCGATATTATCATCAGCGAACTGGAAGACGCCCTCTCGCACGGGTCGGTCGAACGGCGAGCGAAAACGCTCCGTCGTGTGACTGATTTGTTTGTCTTCAGCTCAGGGCACTGCTCCGAAGATCACATCGATCTATTCGACAGCATTTTCAGTCGGCTGATCGCAGATATCGAGACGTCGGCCCGCGCCATTCTTGCCGATCGGCTCGCCACCGTCCCCAATGCGCCGCCGACCGTGATCCGCAAGCTCGCATTCGACGATTCGATCGAGGTCGCACAATCGATCCTCAAAAAATCGGACGCTCTCGACAATGCCACCCTGGTGGAGAACGCGAGCACCAAGAGCCAACAGCATTTGCTGGCGATTTCGCAGCGCAAATCGCTTGCTGAGACCGTCACTGACGTTCTTGTTGAGCGCGGAAATCGGGAAGTTGCGTTGAGCACGGTGCGGAACATGGGCGCGAAATTTTCCGAGGTCGGCTATGTCAGGCTGATCAAGCGATCCGAGGGCGACGATGAATTCGCAGTATCCTTCGGATCGCGGCCGGAGATTCCCCGCCACCATTTCATCAAATTCTTGACCAAGGCCTCTCATTCCGTCCGGCTCAAGCTCGAATCCGAAAATCCGCAATATGCGGCCGAAATCAGACAAGCCGTCGCGGACGTTGCAACCGCCATGCAAACGAAGGCCGCGGCCGCGTCGCATGACTATCATGCAGCGTGCGCGCTTGTTGAATCGATGCAGGCGTCCGGTCGCCTCGGCGAAGGCGAGGTGGAGGCATTTGCGCGCGCGGGCAAATTCGAAGAAACCGCCGCCGCGCTGGCGGTCCTCTGCAATCTGCCGATCGACATCATCGAGCGGGCGATGATGCAAGAAGACCCGGGAGCCGGTTTGATCATCGTGAAAGCCGCTGGACTGTCGTGGCTCGCCGCGCGAGCGCTGTTGCTCCTGCGCGCCGGGGCCCGCGGCGTTTCACCTCAAGCGCTTGATGAAGCGATGGTCAGCTTCACGCGGCTCAAGCGCGAGACGGCACAGCGCGTCGTCGAATTTCAGCGCAAGCGCCAGCAGGCCGCGTTCCCCGCGGGTCCTTGATTTTGATAGGCCTGAACGATTGGTCCGACTGGGGCGAAAACGGTGGCGTCATAAAGGTGTACGCCGGGAACGGGGAGAAAGCGGTTGAGCCTGATTATTTGGCGACCAGCGATTTGACGCGCTCGACGACTTCGCGCAGGCCGCTGGTCATTTCGGGCAACTGGTCTGGCCTCAACGTGCAGTAAGGCGGCTTGCTGGCAAGAACGAGCGCATCGATCTGACAGTCGATCGTCTCCTTTTGATAAACCGCGCCTGCTTTGAGGGCCTCGAAATTGTCGCAGAGCATGTCCGAGATGAATGTCACGAGCTCGAAGCCCATTGTTGTGCCCACATTCCGCAATTGACGGCATTTGCCATAGGCGTTCTCGAGTCGCGACAGGTTATCGGGATTGCTTTCGAGCTGCCGGACCGCCGCAATGAATTCCTGCAACTGCCGGTCCAGCCAAACGTTGAATGCCGGCTTTAGCTCATCGATCTTGGCCTGAGCGCGCTGCAACGCCAGCTTTCTCGGCACGCCGCCCGGACGCTTTGCCATTGTATGGTAGCGCGTTTCGACGGGAAAAATATGCGTTTCGTGATCGGATTCTTCGGTCATCAGGTTTGCCCAGAGCGGGCCGCGCCAAACAAGCTGTCGATGTCATCCTGCCCAAGCGCCGGCCCGGCTTCGGCGGCGACTTCAACCGCCTTATCGCTCTTGCGGCGACCGACGCCATTTGGATAGCCCTCGATCTTGAAGCGCCGATCCGGTCCGAAATAGGTCGCGGTCGCGATGAACTGGCGCTGAGTGAAGGCGATCCAGGCGAGACGGTCATAGAGACTCTTGGGCGACATCGGTTTTGCGATCACCATGTTGGCGCCGACGTCGCGCGTCAGTTTGACGGTCCCTTCGCGTGAATCGCTGGTCATCACGAGCACCGGCGTCGTGCGGTTTTGATTGTCGCCTTTGCGACGCATGGCGCGCGTGAGGGCGAGAGCGCCATGCGGTGGCAGCTGCGAGTCGCAGATCATGATGTCGATTTTTTGGTTGGTCAGCGCTTGCAGCACCTCGATCGACTGATCGACCTCCAGAAGCTTGTTGGCGCCGAAGCCACGCAACATGCTTTGGACGATCCTGCGTTCGAAAGGATTTTGTTCGGCAACGAGAATGATGAGATCTTGTAGATTGATTGTGGATTTTTGCATCACGCATCCCACGATCTCGGAGACGCGCTCGCAAATCGCCGGATGGCCTGCTCACGCGTGGGCCATCGCCGTGATGCCCAAGCCCGTGTCGTCATTGTGCCGGCATCCATTCGCCCAGTTTCGGATTGTATATGTGTGATGACACTTCATTGATTCGAAATAATGCGCGGTAAAAATTTCGTATGATTTAGAATAACAACGTATGGCAACATTTTTCGGCCCACGATTGCGAATTCTGACGCCGCGCGGATCGACGTCGCCGGTCTCGCAATTCGGCATCGTGCGCGAGTCATAATTTGGCGTTCTGCAAGCGCACCGCGAAGGTATCGGCCATCAACTACGGTGCGTTGTATCGCTGATCGCAATGAAACGATTGCTAACGCAGATTGATAACCTGCGTTAGGATAATTCTCCATCACTCAAGATGCGTAAAGTATATGATTTTTATGTGATTCTCGTCGGTAATTCACTCTTGGCGGAAACCTTAGGATTGAAATCATCTGGCCGATTTTGGTTGATCATTTCGCACCATGCATGACGCACTGCTCGGCCATTTTCAAAATATTTTCGGTGATGATTTAAGCGTCGATTTCGTCGCGAGCGTGAAAGCGTGCGCCTAGTTTGTTGTCTTTGGCGTCGCATATCCGAAATGGCGGTGAGATGAAATTGAAAACTCTGAAGCTCGTCTTGGCCTCGAAACGGAAGATGAGAAGAAAATGAAAAACCAACCGACTCATGTCCAGTCTGCACCCATTGACTTTGATAACTTGAACGTCGCGGCTTTGGTGCCATCGCAGCCGACCGAGGCTCTGCCGGAGGAGAATGCGCTCCTCGACATCCCGCGGCATGCTTCGTCAGTTTGCATGAACTGCCCGATCTATGAATTGAACCTCTGCGCGGGACTGAGGAAAGAGGAAACTCACCTCGGAAGGTCTCTCTTGGATTCGTCCACGCACACGGCTCCTGCCAAGCGGACGATTTGCCATCCCAGGGAGACGTCCGAATTCGTGCAAGTCATCTGCCGCGGCTGGGCAGCCGCCTCGATCGGACTCCCGGACGGGCGCCGGCAAATCCTGTCGTTCCTTCTCCCGGGCGATATTGCCTCCACCGCTAGTCTGTTCGAGCCGTTACCCGGTCGCATGGTCGAATCGATTACGGAGGTGACCTATCGCAAGTTTGATCGCGGCGAACTTTTGAACATCATGCTGAGGCATCCTGAATTGTTCAAGCGGCTCTCGAGGAGCTGGATCGAGGAAAGAGCGCTGGCGGATCAATTGGCAATCGATCTTGGCCGCCGCACCGCTGATGAGCGCATTGCCCGGCAGATCCTGAGTTTGGCGGAAAGACTCGGCAGACGCGGCATGGTGCGGGATCAAAGCATGGCATTCCCATTGCGGCAGCGGCAGATCGCTGACGCCACGGGATTGACCCCTGTTCACGTCAACAAGGTGCTGGGCAATTTTCAGCGCGCAAATTTGATCAAGATCGAAAAGCGATCGCTCACGATCGTCAATTTCGAAGTGCTGAAACGCATCGCCGAGTGCCAATAGCGGCGCTTATTTCGCGTCGCAATCCAAGCCCGACAGGCGCATTGCCGGTGGGATTGGTGAATCAATTCAGCGCGCGGTTCGGACCCCGGCGACGGCTGCGTGTTGCACAGGGAAGCTCGCCGAATGCCATCTGGTAATCGGTGTTGAACCGATCGAGATCGGCAAATCCGCAGGCCAGCGCTATCTCTTTGATCGCGGTCGACGGCCCAGCCATGTCCAGCATCGCCTTGGCTTGCCGCAGCCGAACCTGTTTGACGAACTGCATAGGCGAATAATCTCGGAATTGCTTGAAGGCTTTGAAGAGACTGCGCGCACTTGCGCCGGTTGCCGCGGCGAGGTCTTCTATCCTGATGGGTTGAGCCCAATTCGCTTCGACGTATTCCTCCGAGCGGCGGACCTGCCAGGGGGCGGCGCCTGGCGTCTTCCGCTCCAAGCGGTCGCTGTAATTGTGCACATTGGCATGCAGAAACATGGCCATGAGTATTTGCTCGAATTCCTCCAGGACCAGGAACGGCAGGGAGCCGGTCACGTTCAGTTGTCCAACGACAAACATGAAATGGTCTCGCAGGATATGCGCTGCCGGCTTTGTAAAGTCTTGAACGGGATGCATTTTCAACGGAACAATGATTGACTCCCCGATCATCGCGGCCAGCTTCTCCGTTAATGCGCTGGAACTTACGCTCAAGACCAAACGTTCGTACTCAGCGTTATTCGTCATTTTCAACGCTGCGTTCGGAGAGATCACGACGCTGCGGCTGGGATCGATCGTAACCGATGTTCCGTCAAGCAATGCCTCGCCCTTTCCGCGTATTGGGAATATCTGAGAGACAAGATCGGTCTCGGGAAATTGCAGACGAACGCTGGCGCCATAGGCTCCGTAATTCAGCCCGGTATGCACGAGTTGACAGTGATTGATTACGGCGTCAAACGACTTGACCGGCCCGACCGGCTCAATGACAGGTGCGGCATAAATATGCGTGAGCGCTGATCGCATTTCCTCGATGCTGGCGGTTCGGACGAGGCGGAAGGAATCAAGCGGTTTAGCGGCAACCATCAATGATTGCCTTCGTGTCTTTGCCGGACCTGCCTCGCAAATTCGAGTGGCGAACAACCGCGAATTCTGGTGAAAGAGCGAAATAGATCGCGCACGCATGCGCCGGTGACGGCTGTAAGGCTCTCCAGGGTGATGGGCCGAGCCCAATTTGCTTCGATGTAATCTGCCGCGCGCTGCACCTGCCTGTGCGCAATTTCGGTCGGCTGTTCGTCCAAGAGGTGGCTGTAATTATGCTTGTTGGCATGAAGAAACAGCACCATCAGCATCTGTTCGCTTTCGGTGATCGCCCATGTCGGCAATGGTGCGGCAGGGCTGCTGAGGTTGCCGACGAGAAAAAATAAATAGTCACGCAGGATCTGCGATGCGGAAGAGGCGACAGCTGGCGCCGATCCGAATTCTATCGGGCCAGTGATCGGTTCTCCCACGATCGCCGCCAATTTTTTCAAGAGCGTCGCTGGTTCGATCCGCAACACAAGATGCTCGTAATCGTCGCTGTAGCTCGCTTCGAAGCTCATCGCGGAATTGATTGTCAACCCACGTTCGGGGCTTATAGGCTCGGTTATCATGCTATTTGTGATTTGTCCTTTTCCGCGGATCGGAAAGAGCATCGAAAAATAATTCGTCTCGGGAAACTTGATTTGCGCGGCTGCGCCAAATGTGAGGTACGTCAAACCAACATGCTGTAACTGGCAATTGTTGATTGTAACATTGAGGGCCTTCTCGCCTCGAGCGAGTATCAATCGTGGTTCGGCATAAATCCGTGCCAAACACTCCCGCACTACCGCCATGCTATGCGTGCGGGTGAGGGGAAAATTATCGAGCGGTCGGGAGCAGATCACCGTCGTTCAACCGAATCATTTGCGCTGGATATCGAGCCATATGGCAAACCGAAATCAATCTTGCCAGGAAAAATCGATCGTTGGCTGCGCAGAGGTGATTCACATGGAATTGCTGCGCTCGAGTTCGCCGGTCTTGCGACGCAGCTGCCTCGGAAACTCGTAACCTAAGTTAATATTTTTTTCCTCTCAGGCTCGCTGATGCCCCTTCGCCGGCGGGAGGGGCATGTTGTTTTGGCTCTTTACACTTGGATGGGATGCACTAAAGGTTGTGCACAAGTTGGGAATATTTTCGCGAGCAAGAACGAATAATGCAAGCGCGGGAAGAGGTTAGAAGGAATGATAGCGGCGCGAATCATCAAGCCGGAAGAACGCCCTGATTCAAATTTGAGTGATGCCTGCAACGACGCCTCGATTGGCGCGTGCTTGGCGAACTGCGTTTCGCTGTGCCAGGGGCTCAACAATTCTGGCAGCGCGTGCCTGGACCTGGGCGGCGCTGCGTTCAGATTTTCAGAACATCAGGGCGCCGCGCGGCGGACCATCTTCCGCAGCGGCGATCGAATCGACGGCATACCCATTATCTGCAGCGGCTGGGCAGCGAAGGTTGCAGTCTTGCCGAACAATCGTCGTCAGATCATCTCGATCCTGCTGCCCGGCGATCTCGTTTCCAACTCTTTGGTATTCGAAGATCGACTGAGCTTCACCGTCGAGGCGATCACCCATGTGACCTACCGTAGCTTCGAGCGCGCCATGTTTCGCGCAGCGTTGATTGAAAAACCCGATCAAATGGAAGCGATCCTGAGATCCTGGACCGACGACAACATGCAGGTCGTTCGGCTGGCGATCAGCTTGGGACAACTGACCGCTGAAGAAAGGATTGCACAGCTGCTGCTGAATTTGTCGGACCGGCTTGCCGCGCGCCGCCTGACCCAAAATCACGCATTTCATTTTCCGCTGCGGCAACGACACATTGCTGAAGCCACCGGACTTACGCCGGTGCATGTCAGCAGGGTGATAGGCCAGCTACGCCAGGAGGGTCTCGTTGAGCTCAAAAATCGCTTGCTCACGATCCGCGACCGCGACGCACTTGAGCGCATTTGCTCGATCTGATCCGAATTTGTCAGCACGTTTGCATTCGTGAAGAAACAAGATTGGTCGTTCAGCCGTCCTGCCGATTTTTTCATCGCCGTCAAGAACGAGCCGACGCGCTCGAATGAGATTTTGCAGCAATGCGGCGGATGGCACCAATTTTATCACGGAGAGCTGTCCGCGAAATATTTCCGGTAACCCATGATATCAAGCGAGATTAAGAAACGAGCGAGCGAACAAATTTTCGCTCGTCGTCGAACGCGCGTGCCGGCGAAAAAAACAAGCTATTAACTGAAACATTCTAGACTCATTAGTCATATTTTATGGGCGCACATTTCTTTGGCGAGCGAAGGGGGAGCCGCAAGTGTCGATCGACTCACTCGCGATGCGCCTTGCATTTATTCGTATGGATGCGGAGACGCTCGGCGCACTGAGAGACATTCGTCCGCTGATCACTCGGGTGCTGCCTGATATTCTCGCCGAATTTTATTCCCACGTATCGTCCTTTTCGGCAGTTTCGCGGCTCTTCCCCAATCAGGCGGTCGTGCGACGCGCCAGCGACATGCAGATCAGGCACTGGGATCTCATTGCCAACGCGGAGTTTGACGACCGCTATGTCGCATCGGTGACCAGGGTTGGACAGATGCATCATCGCATGGGCCTGGGTCCGCAATGGTATATTGGAGGCTATAATTTTCTGATCTCGGCCCTGTTGCGGGCGATCGCGCTGGATAGTCCTACGAGTTGGCGTGACCGCCGATCCGCGAGACGCAAGACAAAGGCAGATCAAATCGCTGCGGTCACCAAGGCGGGCCTGCTCGATATGGAACTTGCCACCGCCGTTTATCTCGATGCCGCCATGCGCGCGAAACAGGAGCTGGTCGACCAATTGCTCGGCGCACCATTTCGACGCACCATTGAAGCGGTGTCACAGGCAACGGTGCAGTTCGAAGGCACCGCTCACGCACTCACGCACACCGCAAGTTCCACCAAGCAGTTGGTAAGCTCGGCGGTTGCCACGTTTGATGAGGTATCCTCGGATATCCGGAATATTGCGTCGGCAACCAATAACCTTCTTGATTCGAGCGCCGCGATTGCCGAGAAGGTGAACGAATCGAACCGGATCACCTCGATTGCGGTCGCGCAGGTGGAAAAAGCCGATACGTGCATTTCGGCGCTGTCGGAAGCGGCTGACCAGATTGGCGGCGTGGCGAAGCTGATTACCGAGATTGCCGATCAAACGAACCTGTTAGCGCTCAATGCCACGATAGAGGCGGCGCGCGCCGGAGCGGCAGGCCGAGGATTTTCTGTGGTAGCGCAGGAGGTGAAGACGTTGGCGACGCAGACGGCCAAGGCCACTGATGAAATCGGCAACCAGATTGGCCAGATTGAAACCGCAACGCGATGTACCGTGACGGCGATGACGGAAATTCTTGGCACGATTCGTCACGCTTCGGAGGTTTCTTCTGCCATCGCCGCGACCCTGGAGCGGCAACGTGTCGGCACGCAGGACATTTTCCGCAGCGTGAGCAATATCTCCAGGGGCACTTCCGAGGTTGCCGCAAGCATGGAAAGGGTCACGGATGGCGCCATGAACACGGGGGCCGCTTCGGAAAGCCTGCTGGCGTCGGTTCGCGGCCTGGCTGGTGAGAGTAAGAATTTGAAGAACGAAGTCGAAAGCTTCTTGGCCGCCGTGCAGAACGGCTGAATCCCCCGCCCGTCCGGATCAATCCACCTTGGCGCCGGAGAACTTCACGGCTTTCGCCCACTTGTCGGTGTCCGCCGCGATGAATGCGGCAAATGCTTGCGGGCTGAGCGGCATGGGCGCGGTTCCGAGCTCGGCGAGGCGCGCCACCAGCTTGGGTTCCTTGAGGCAAAGATTGATTTCGCGGTTGAGCTTCGCGATCACTTCGGACGGCGTCGCCTTCGGTGCGCCGACGCCGAGCCACGTGCTGGCCTCATAGCCCTTCACGAAATCGGCCACCACCGGAACGTCCGGCAGCGCAGGCGAACGCGTCGCGGTCGTCACCGCCAGCGCACGCAAGCGGCCGCCTCGGATGTGCTCGATCGAGGAGGGCAGGTTGGCGAACATCACCTGCGCCTGTCCACCCACGAGATCCGTCAGCGCCGGCGCTTCGCCACGATAGGGCACATGCACCATTTGCACGCCCGTCATCATCTTGAACATCTCGCCGGCCAGGTGCGGCCCCGTTCCGTTGCCGGACGACACCATATTGATCTTGCCGGGATTGGCCTTGGCGTAAGCGATGAATTCAGGAACGGTCTTGGCCGGGACCGACGGATTGATCGCCATGACGAGCGGTCCGCGCACCACGCCCGCAACCGGTGCGACGTCGCGGATAAAATTGAAATTGAGTTTCTCGTAGAGCGTCGCATTGATGGCATTGTTGGTGCCGATCCAAATGAGCTGATAACCGTCCGCCGGCGACTTGATGACCGCCTCGGTCCCGACATTGCCGCCGGCGCCGGGTCGATTTTCGATGATCACCGATTGGCCGAGGCGATCTTGCAGCGATTGACCGATCAATCGCGCAATGATGTCGCCGACGCCGCCGGGAGGAAAGGGGACGACGATTCGCACTGCCCGGGCAGGGTAGGTTTCCGCGATTGCGATCCGCGAAATAGCGGGCATTGCGATGGCAATGGTTGCCAGACGTAGAAATTTGCGGCGCTGGAATTTCATGTCCATTCCCCTGATACGCATGAAAATGTGATACGCGCGACCTGATTAGCCTGAACGTAGCCTAGTGTAACGGGGCATTGCGACGAATGTACCTTCTGAGCAGATTGGATGCGGGCGAAAAGTCATCACGACGATACACGAAAGCGACGGTCGATGTGGGAGGCGGATTCGCCGCGAACTCTCGATAGACAACGTTTGGGATATTTATTTTGGACATCGATTTGGAAACGACGCCGATGCCGTAACCGACCGATACGTAAGTCAAGGCGGTAATCATGTCGTGAACGCGTTTCGCGACTTTTGGCGTAAAATTTCCGAGCTTCGCCACCGTTTCGGTATGGCCCCAAAATCCGATATCGAGTTCATTCGGCGGATTGACGAACGTCTCGTCCCTGAGAATCCTGGGATCGATTTTTCTGCGTCGAGCCAAGTGGTGATTCTTCGGAAGCGCCAGCACCATCGGCTGGCGATCGATGACGAACCCGTCGAGGCCCGCTGGATATCGATACGGGGCGCGAATGAACCCGCAATCTATTGTCTTCCGCAGCATCGCGGATATCTGTTCGAATGGCACCATCTTGTGCAGGATGATCTCAACCGCCGGGTTTTCGCGCTGAAAGTCGCCCAGCAGCTTTTGCATGAGTCCGGAACAGGCCACCGACGGCATGAAGCTGATCTCGATGCGACCGGTCTCGCCGCGCGCTGCTTGCTGCACCACCACCTCGGCTTCTTCGACCTGACGCAATACGTCGCGCGCACGCTCGAGAAAACGAAGGCCGGCTTCCGTGAACTCAATATGCGTATTCCCGTTGCGCTCGACGAGCTTGGCGCTCAGTTGGTTTTCCAGCTTCTGAATTTGATGCGTGAGTGTGGGCGGGCTGATTCTCAGCCGCATCGCCGCGCGCGAAAAATGCTGCTCGTCGGCGAGCGCTACAAAATAACGAAAGAGGCGGGTTTCAATGTCGGCCATCATTAGACGCCATCTAACGAAACGAGTATCCCATTTTAATGACAGCCGCCCAGGGTTGTGAATGATGATAATTCGATTTCACCACGTTCCGGCCCTCGGGGGCAATCCGGTAATCGCCTCGAATAGGGGAAAGTTTGCTTGGGCAACGCTAAAATCAAGATCGTTTCCCGCAATACTATGCCCCGCCGCCAATCGGCGGGGCGAAAATCGTCCGGAGCCGGTGGTGTGGACACCTCGCTTGGGCCGGCGCCGGAAGAGGGCCTTCGTCTAATCCGTGCTTTTTCCCGGATTAACGATCCGGCGTGGCGCACGCGCCTGATCGAAGAGGTGGAAAAACACGCACGTAACTGAAGGGGACCCGCAACACGATGCCACAAATGACCGCAAAAACGATCAACTCGACGGACAAGCATGTCGGCGCCAGAGTGCGCATGCGCCGTTTGATGCTCGGCCTGTCGCAGACCAAGCTGGGAGACGCCCTGCATCTCACATTTCAGCAGGTGCAGAAATACGAAAAGGGAGCCAACCGCATCGGTGCCGGCCGGTTGCAGCAGATCGGCAATATCCTTCAGGTTCCGGTATCGTTTTTCTTCGAAGGTGCGCCGGACACGCTGGGCCACAAGCGGACCGGTCCAGACGCGCCCTCGCCCGCCTATGTGTCCGAATTTCTTGCCTCCTCTCACGGGCTCGCCTTGATCAAGGCCTTCATGAAGATCAAGGAGGCGAAACTTCGCAGGACAATCGTCGATCTGGTGACGGAGATCGCCGACGCCGAAATGCGCGGTTCACATTAGCCTACATTAACTCTGAAATAGATGTGCTGCGCGTTCATTACGCATTTGCACAATGCGCTGGCATGATGTCGAGTTGCACAAAATAAAATCAATCTGAAAACATAGCTGTTCCAGACTTTTAGGTAAATCCGGCAGCCATCGACCGGATGGCACGGTCTTTGCTGCATATGCGAAGAGCGCGAGGCGCCGGGCGAACGCACGGCCGCCAAATCGCAGCGCATCGCCCAACGACGGGCAGGGCGCCGGCAGCGTTGCCGGCATTGGTTCGGGGCTCTCGGTTTGCGACCGAGCTGGCCGCGAAGCCTCGTCTTGGGATCGATGCCGATGGAGCATCCACGGAACGAAAGTTTTGTCACCGACACGACGGTTCTGCCGCCGCGCGACGTCGCGCTCGCGCACGATCGCGCCGCTGCCGACGAAGCGCCGGTCATCGTCGTTGGCGGCGGGCCTTCGGGACTGAGGGTCGCGCAGGAGCTCGCACGCCGCGATATTCCGGTCGTTCAGTTCAACGCCGAACGCTGGCGGCCCTATAACCGGCTCAAGCTAACGCCGTTTCTCGCCGGCGAAGTGCAGATCGGCGTCGTCTACCAGCCGAATTTGTTTCCCGCGACCGCGCGTGTCACGCAATACACCGGTCAAACCATCGTCGGCATCGACCGCGCCGCCAAGACGGTCGAAAACCAGTTCGGACGCCGCTGGCGCTATTCCAAGCTCATTCTGTGCCTGGGTTCGCACCCTTACGTTCCGCCGATCCCCGGGCGCGAGCGCTCGGGCGTCTATCGCTTCCGCAATTTCGACGATGTCGAGCGACTGGTCGCGCTCAGCATGCGATCGCGCCGCACCGTAGTCATCGGCGGCGGCCTGCTCGGGCTCGAAGCCGCGCGCGGTATTGCCCTGCGCAAGGTCGACACCGTGGTGGTCGAACATGAGACGTATCTGATGGCACGTCAGCTCGATCGTGCCGCCGGCCTCATGCTGGAAGAGCAGATCCTAGGCATGGGCATCGACGTGCGCACCGGTTGCGCCGTCAAGGAGATCGCCGGCGAGGCGCGGGTCGAGCGTGTGGTTTTATCGAACGACGAAACGATCGCCTGCGACACCATTATCATCTGCACGGGTATTCGATCCAACATCAACCTGGCGCGCGACGCCGGCATCGCGGTCGGGCACGGCATCACCGTCAACAATACGATGCAGACCTCCGATCCGGACATCTACGCGGTCGGCGAATGCGCCGAGCACGACGGCCACATCTACGGCTTGGTCGCGCCCGGTCTGGAGCAGGCGGCGGTTGCCGTCGGGCATGTCGCCGGCGAGCCGGTGAGCTATCGCGGCTCGGTTCCCACCACCAAGCTGAAAATCATCGGCACTGATGTCTTCAGCATGGGCGACATCGAGCAAATCGATCAGCGCGGTGATGTGCACTCGATCTTCTGGCAGGCGCCGGCCGAGGCGATCTATCGGCGGCTGATCCTGCAGCGCGGCCGTCTGGTCGGCGCCATGGCCGTCGGCGAGTGGCCGGAGGTCACGCGCATCCAGGAAGCCGTGCGCGATCGCGTCTTCGTCTGGCCGTGGCAGCGCTGGCGCATGCGCCGCACCGGCCGTCTCTACCCGATCAGTGCCCACAAATCGGCGGCGATGTGGCCGGCGGCTGCGATCGTCTGCAACTGCACGGGCGTCACGCGCGGTCAGCTCGGCGAAGCCGTGCGTCTCGGCGCGAGCACGCTCGAACTCCTGATGCGCGAGACCAACGCCAGCACGGTCTGCGGCACCTGTCGGCCCTTGCTGCATGAAATCCTCGGCGTTGCGGCCAAACGCGAGCCCGTTTTCGGCGCGCGCACCATCGCGGTGACGTCGGCGCTGGCTGCGCTCGTCGCATTGGTCGCCCTCATGCTGCCGGCTTGGCGCTATTCCCAGAGCTTCGAGCGCGGCGTCAGTATCGAACAACTCTGGATCGACGGGACCTGGAAGCAGGTGACCGGTTTCACCCTGGTTGGCCTCTCCGCGCTGGTGGCATTTCTCTCGATCCGCAAACGCGTCGGCCTGCAATGGCTCGGCGACTATCGCGTCTGGCGCATCATCCATACGACGATAGGCTCTGCCGCGCTGGCGGTCCTGTTTCTGCATACCGGCTTCAGCCTCGGCCAAAACCTCAATCGCTGGCTGATGCTGACGTTCCTCGCCGTCGCCGCCGTCGGCAGCATCACCGGCATCGTCACCGCGCGCGAACATGCCTTGCCGGCAACCGTCAAGCCGTCGCCGCGCGTCCCGTTCATCTGGTTGCACATTCTCGCGTGCTGGCCGCTGCCGGTTTTGCTGCTGCTCCACGTCGTCACGGTCTACGCCTACTGAGAACACGATCAAAGGATGTCACGTAACGTCATGCTCTGGGTGTTGTGGACGACGATTTCGGTGACGGGCGGGCTGTTCGCCTTGGCTGCGATTTACTACGGCGGCAACCGCTCATTTCTTTTGATCGGCCGCACCACCGATGGCCACCATCAGATCGAGCTCGCCTGCGACGCCTGCCATACCAGCGTGTTCGGCGGGCCGGAAATCCTGCAGAAGGCTTGCGTCAATTGCCACGGCGCGGCGCTCAAGCTTGAAAACGATTCTCATCCGCTCTCGAAATTCACCGACCCGCGCAATGCCGATCGTGTCCAGGGACTCGACGCCCGTCACTGCGTCACCTGCCATCGCGAACATCGTCCCGCGATCACTCAAGCCATGGGCGTCACGCTGCCGGACGACCATTGCTACCACTGCCATCACGACATCGCCAAAGACCGGCCGAGCCACGCCGGGCTGAAATTCACCACCTGCGGTTCGGCCGGTTGCCACAACTTCCATGACAATCGCGCGCTCTACACCGATTTTCTGGTCAAGCACGCGGATGAGCCGGATCAGCTTCCGGTGCAACGCATCGCGCTGATCGCGTATCTCACCAAGAAAGCCGATGCCATCAAGGTCCCGCGCGCACTGCTCGCCGCCGATGCCGATGCGCCGCCGGCGCACGCCGACGCCATGATTGCCGCTGACTGGGCGTCCGATGCGCACGCTCGCGCAGCCGTCAATTGTTCCGGCTGCCATACCACCAAGGCCGCGCCGCGCGATTGGATCGCCTCGCCCGGCATCGAGACCTGCAAATCCTGCCACGCCGATCAGGCCACGAGTTTCACCGAAGGCCGCCACGGCATGCGGCTGCGTCAAGGCCTGTTCGCGACCCGCGACGGTCTGCTCGGCTTGTTCAAGGCGCGCAAGCTTTTGCCCATGTCGCCGAAAGACGCACGGCTGCCGATGAAGCCCGAAGCCGCCGACAAGACGCTCACCTGCAACAGCTGCCACCCCGCGCACCGGTACGAGTTGGTGAAGGCCCAGGTTACCGCCTGCTTCGGATGCCACGACGATCCGCATACCAAGGCTTATTTCGCCTCGCCCCATTACCAGCTGTTCAAGAAAGAGATCGCCGGTGAATCGCCGCGCGGCTCCGGCGTATCCTGCGCGACCTGCCATATGCCGATCGTCGAGCATCGGGACGAGTACGGCGAAAAGACGACTTTCGTCACCCACAACCAGAACGAAAACCTGCGCCCGAACGAAAAAATGGTGCGCAGCGTATGCGGCGACTGTCACGGCGAGCAATTCACGCTCGACGCTCTCGCCGATGCCGCACTGATCGCAAAAAACTTCAAAGACCTTCCGGCCGTTCACATCGACAGTATCGAGTGGGCGAAAAAGCGCGTGAAGGAACGGAGCGAAACGCGGAAATGAGGATCACCTTCATCGATAACAGGAGATCGACATGCAAACGAACAGCATAAGACTTGCGGGATTGGCGCTGCTTGTCTGCGGCATGACCGCGGCCACTGCCGCCTTTGCGCAATCATGGTTGAGCGCGGCTGACGCCAAAGGCATCCCGCTTCAGAAAGTCACCGACATGCTGCACGCCGTGATGGAGGCGGACCGCACTATCTACACCGCCCGTGTGGTCAACCGCCTGCAGAACGAAGACAAGGTCATCACCGCCGACGAGCACTTTGCCGACAAAAAGGCGCTGCCGCTGCCCGCGCAGATGTTCCGTTTCGCCGCCGAGCGCGTCGGCGAGAAGACGCAGATGTTTTCCTATTCGCTGCTCTCGATCTGGCCGATCAACAAGCAGAATGCTTCGCGCACCGACGCCGAAAAAGAAGGCCTCCAGGCCGTCGTCGATGACAAATCCAAGGCTTTCTACAAGGGCGAGACGCTGGGCGGTAAGAAATATTTCACCGCAGTCTATGCCGACGTCGCGGTCTCGCCGGCCTGCGTCAATTGCCACAACAACCATCTCGAATCCCCGAAACGGGATTTCAAGCTCGGCGACACCATGGGTGCCGTCGTGATCCGCATTCCTGTCGAATGAACATCAGGACAAACCGAACGCAACGCCAGCAACGGAGATTTCCCAATGACCCCCGAACAAGTGAAAATGGTCCAGGATAGTTTCAAGAAGGTGGTGCCGATCGCCGGCACGGCCGCCGATCTCTTCTATGATCGGCTGTTCACCATCGCACCGGAAGTACGCTCGTTGTTCCCGGACGATCTCGGTGAGCAGAAGAAGAAGCTGATCGCCATGCTGGCGACCGCGGTGACCAATCTGCATCAGGTTGAGAAGATCGTTCCTACCGTCCAAGACCTCGGCAGGCGTCACGTCGCCTACGGCGTCACCGCCAAGCATTACGAGCCGGTCGGCGCCGCACTGCTCTGGACCCTTGAACAGGGTCTGGGCGCGGACTTCACGCCGCCGCTGAAGACCGCCTGGACCGAAGCCTACCTGACTTTGGCCGGAGTGATGAAGGATGCCGCAGCCACAGTCGCGCCGCCGAGCCCCGAAAAGAAGGGATTGCGAGGCCGTATGTTCGGATAAGGCCAAGCGAAATCAGGGCACGCATTGGGCGTATTGTCCCGTATCGGCAATTTGGAATGGGTCTTGCATGAAGGACACGAGGATGCGAGCGGCGATCGGCTGCCCAATGGGCGTCGAGAAGGAGACGGCAGGGAACGAGCCATTGGCTGAGACGCGTAACGGTATGGATCCGCCGAGCCCGGCCAACCCGTCGCCGGGCGCCCATCGCGATTCGGCGCTCAAGATCGCCATCGTCGATGAGAATCCGGTGCGTGCGGCGATCTTGCAGGATGGCTTGCGCGAAGCCGGATTTGTGCAGATCGAGTGCATTGGTGAAACGCGCAACCTTCTTGCGCGCATCTACACCATCGATCCCGATGTGATCCTGATCGACCTGGAAAACCCGAGCCGCGACGTGCTCGAGCAGATGTTCCAGATGAGCCGGGCGGTCAAACGTCCGGTCGCCATGTTCGTCGACCATAGCGACAGCGCATCGATCCAGGCCGCCGTCGATGCCGGCGTGTCGGCCTATATCGTCGATGGGCTCAAGAAAGAGCGCATCACCAGCATCCTCGACCTCTGCATTTCGCGCTTCAACGCGTTCTCCAAGCTGCAAGACGAACTCGACCGTGCCAAGGATGCGCTGAAAGAGCGCAAGGTGATCGACCGCGCCAAGGGCGTCTTGATGAAGGCGAAGCGGCTCACCGAAGACGAGGCCTATGCGCTGATGCGCAAGACCGCGATGAACGAGAACAAGAAGATCGTCGAAATCGCGCAGTCCGTGCTGACCGCGGCGGAGCTGCTCAAATGAGCAAGACCCGGCTTCGCATCGGCTATATTCCGCTGGTCGACGCGGTGACGCTCGTGGTTGCCGTCGATCTTGGCTTTGCCGACGCCGAGGGGCTCGACGTCGAGTTGGTGCGCGAAGTCTCATGGTCGAACGTGCGCGACAAGCTCAACATCGGCCTGTTCGACGCCGCCCATCTGCTTTCGCCGGTTGCGATCGCTTCGAGCCTCGGCATCGGCCACGTGCGCGTGCCGCTCCTTGCGCCCTTTAATCTCGGGCTCAACGGCAATGCCATCACCGTCTCGCCGCGTCTGTTTGCATCGCTTTCGAACCGGGCCGACGGTGACATTGCCGATCCGGCCGTATCGGCGCGCGCGCTCGCGTGTGAGGTCGCCGAGCGCAAGGCGGGGAGGGGTGAGCCGCTGACCTTCGGCATGACGTTCCCGTTCTCCAATCATAACTACCAGCTGCGTTTCTGGATGGCCGCCGGCGGAATTGATCCGGATGACGACGTTCGTCTCGTCGTCCTGCCGCCGCCCTACATGGTCGAAAGCCTGGCCAATGGTCACGTGGACGGATTCTGCGTCGGGGCGCCTTGGAACTCGGTTGCGGTGGAATCCGGCGTCGGTCGCATCCTGCATTTCGGCTGTGAGATCGTCGCCCGCGCTTCGGAGAAAGTTTTGGCGGTTCGCGAACGCTGGGCAGCGGACAATCCCGAATCATTGCGCGCTCTGATCCGCGCCTTGGCGCATGCCAGCAGCCACGTCGAAGACCCCGCCAATCTCGCGGCGGTTTCTGCCGTGGTCGCGCGGCGGCTGGATGTCAGCGCCGATATCGTCAGCAGCACGCTCTCGGGAAATCTGAAGATCGCGCCCGACGGCAGCGCACGTTCGAGCAATCGATATATTCTCATCGGCCGTAACGGCGCCGCCCGGCCCGATCCGGTGCAGGCCGCTTGGCTCTATGCGCAGATGGCGCGCTGGGGACAGACACCCATTTCGGAGGAGCTCAGCGCAACGGCGCGCGCCGTCTTCCGTCCCGAACTTTATGATGCCGTGCTTGGAATCACGCCGGGCCGTGGTCATGGCGAGCCGACCGACGGCATCGGCGCATTTTTAGGATCCGCCTTTGATCCATCCGATATCGCCGGTCACCTCGCAGCCTGGAGCATCAAGCGCGCCGCACGCCCGCGGCTGTCCGTCGTGCGCTGATTTTGCATTGCACAACAAAGTCGCACGCTGCGCCTGCGATGAGCAGGCCGCCGCCATTCCAGCGGGTCGCCAAACTTGGCTGGTTTTTGGCCAAGTATTTGAGCCTGCTACTCATTTGCTGGAATTGCTGCAATTGGCACGGCACTTGAATTGAACTCATCGAAGAGCGCCACCTCGATCTGGCGCCAATGGCCCAATGATGGGCCGCCAAGCAACGCCGCTGTCCCGGGAGGAGCGCCACGCACGCCTCGGGGCCGCGGTTTTTTTGTTGGTCGAAGGGAAACGGGCAAGTGGGCCTCACTCAAACGCCACAGGAGATTTCGATGACGAGCAAGACCGAAAACAAAACTGCCCAGCCGCCGACCGACCGTCGCGCGTTCCTCAAAAACAGCGCCAGCGCCATTGCTATCGCCGGCGCCGCGTCGGAGTTCACGTTGTTCTCGCCGCCTATCGCGCGCGCCGCGCTCAAACCCGAAAAGGAAAATCTCAAGCTCGGGTTTATCAAGCTCACCGACATGGCGCCGATCGCCATCGCCAAGGAACTCAATTTCTTCGAAGACGAAGGCCTGAACGTCGCCGCCGAACCGCAGGCCAACTGGAAGGTGCTGCTCGACCGCGTAATCACCGGCGAGCTTGACGGCGCGCATATGCTGGCCGGTCAGCCGCTCGGCGCCACCATCGGTGTCGGCACCAAGGCCCATGTGATCACGCCGTTCTCCATGGATTTGAACGGCAACGGCATCACCGTTGCCAAATCGGTCTGGGAGGAGATGAAGCAATACATCCCGAAAGGACCTGATGGAAAGCCGGTGCATCCGATCAAGGCGGAAGCGCTCAAGAAGGTCGTCGACAAATACAAGGCCGACGGCAAGCCGTTCAACATGGGCATGGTGTTTCCGCTCTCCACCCACAATTACGAGCTGCGCTACTGGCTCGCCTCCGGCGGAATCCATCCCGGCTTTTACTCGCCGACCGACATATCCGGGCAGATCATGGCCGATGTGTTGCTGTCGGTGACGCCGCCGCCGCAGATGCCGGCGACGCTCGAAGCCGGCACCATCTTGGGTTATTGCGTCGGCGAGCCGTGGAACCAGCAGGCCGTATTCAAGGGCATCGGCGTGCCGGTGATCACCGATTACGAAATCTGGAAGAACAATCCGGAAAAGGTTTTCGGTTTCACCGCCGATTTCGCGCAGAAAAATCCCAATACCGTGCTTGCCGTCACCAAGGCGCTGATCCGCGCCGGCATGTGGCTCGATGCCCCGGACAACGCCAACCGCCAGCAGGCGGTGAAGATTCTCTCCAAGCCCGAATATGTCGGCGCCGATGCCGCCGTCATCGCCAATTCCATGACCGGTACCTTCGAATACGAAAAAGGCGACAAACGTCCGGTGCCCGACTTCAACGTCTTCTTCCGCTACTTCGCGACTTATCCCTATTACTCCGACGCGGTCTGGTATCTCACCCAGATGCGGCGCTGGGGCCAGATCCCGGAAGCCAAGCCCGACAGCTGGTACGCGCAGACCGCAAAGGACGTCTACCGGCCGGACATCTATCTCGCGGCCGCGAAACTTCTGGTCGCCGACGGCAAGGCCAAGAAGGAAGACTTCCCCTGGGACAGCGACGGCTATCGGCCGCCGGTCAGCGAGTTCATCGACAAGGTCACCTACGACGGCCGCAAGCCCAACGAATACGTCGACAAGCTCACTATCGGCTTGAAGGGCAGCCAACGCGTTTCCGGCACATCGGTCGTCTCGAACTGAACCCGCGGTCGGGCGTCCCCGCCGCTCGGCCGCGTTTTGAGGAAAATTCCGGAGCCTGGCCGGCTTCGCCAAGGAAATCAGGATGTCCACAGCAAGCGAGTTGATGTCGAGTTCCGATGCGCGGCCCAACGTTGTGCGCCAGGCACGGCGCGATCGCTGGCAGTCGCGCATCACCCGCAGCACCGGTTTTCTCAACGTGGTTGGCTTCGGTTGGATCGTGCCGCTACTGCGGATCGCGGCGGGCGAGCCGGTGCGACCGCAGCTTGTCGAACTGTGGCGATCGTTCGGTATTCCGGTGCTGGCGATCGCCATCTTTCTCGCCGCCTGGGCGTTTCTCGCGCCCAAGGTCCAGACCAGCCTCGGGGCGCTGCCCGGCCCGGTGCAAGTCTGGCACCAGATGGAGAACCTCTGGGCCGATCACCGCGCCGAGCGCATGAAGGAGCAGGAATTCTACGAGCGTGAAGCCAAACGGAACGCCGAAGCGCTCGCAGCCGATCCGAAGGCGCAGGTCAAGGTTCGGCCGTACACCGGCAAGCCGACCTTCGTCGACCAGATTTTCACCAGCCTGAAAACCGTCTTCACCGGCTTTATCCTTGCGACCTTGGTCGCGGTTCCGCTCGGCGTGCTCTGCGGCCTGTCGCAGACCGTGAACACCGCGATCAATCCGCTCGTGCAGGTGTTCAAGCCGGTCTCCCCGCTCGCCTGGCTTCCCATCGTGACCATGGTCGTGAGCGCAATTTACGTCTCCGACAATCCGACCCTTCCGAAATCGTTTCTCAATTCCGCCATCACGGTGACCTTGTGTTCGCTTTGGCCGACGCTGATCAACACCGCGGTCGGCGTCGCCTCGATCGACAAGGATCTCATCAACGTCGGTCGCGTGCTGCGGCTGCCCTGGTACACCAAGGTCGTCAAGATCGTCCTGCCGTCGTCGCTGCCGCTGATCTTCACGGGTTTGCGCCTGTCGCTCGGCGTCGGCTGGATGGTGCTGATCGCGGCCGAGATGCTCGCGCAAAATCCCGGTCTCGGAAAATTTGTCTGGGACGAGTTCCAGAACGGTTCCTCCGAATCGCTCTCGAAAATCATGGGCGCGGTGTTCGTCATCGGCATCATCGGATTCCTGCTCGACCGCATCATGATGGCGTTGCAGGCCACATTCACCCACGGCGCGACGCGCTGACGAAAGACCGATCATGGCCATTCTCGAGCTCAAGTCGGTTGCCAAATCCTACGGCGGCGCCGCGGCGCGCACGCGCGTCCTGAAAAACGTGTCGCTTGCGGTGGAGGAGGGCGAGTTTGTGGCCATCGTCGGCCATTCCGGCTCCGGCAAGAGCACGCTGATCAATCTCATGGCCGGGCTTACCCTGCCTGACTCCGGCGAAGTGCTGTTCAAGGGCGAGCCGGTACGCGAACCGGGCCCCGAACGCGGCGTGGTTTTCCAAAGCTATTCGCTGATGCCCTGGCTCTCGGTGCGCGGCAACATTGCGCTTGCCGTCGATGCGGTGCTGACCGGAAGTCCGCGCGCCGATCGCGAGGCGCGCATCAAGCGCTACACCGCCATGGTCGGGCTTTCGCATGCGGTCGACCGCCGGCCCGCGGAACTGTCGGGCGGCATGCGCCAGCGGGTGGCGGTGGCGCGCGCGCTCGCCATGGACCCAGAAGTGCTGCTGCTGGATGAGCCGCTCTCCGCGCTCGACGCGCTCACGCGCGCAAAACTCCAGACCGAGATCGAGGCGATCTGGTCGCAGGAAAAAAAGACCGTGGTGATGATCACCAACGATGTCGACGAGGCGATCCTGCTCGCCGATCGCATCATTCCGCTCAATCCCGGCCCGGATGCGAATTTCGGCCCGGAATTCCAGGTGCCGTTCGAACGGCCGCGCGATCGCTCCGCGATCAACGCAAACCCGGCCTATAAGAAGCTGCGCGCCGCCATCACGCAGCATCTGATCGACGTCGGCATCCGCCGGCCTGCGAATCTCGACGAGCGCCGCGCGCTGCCGAACATCATCCCGGTGCAATTCGACGCCGGGCCTCCGCCGGCCTACCGCGCGGCGGCGAACACGCCGTTCGAGCAGCGCTACGTCGAATTCTTCGAGGTCGCCAAGGATTACCCGACCGCCGACGGCGCGCTCACCGTGGTGGACGGCTTCGATCTGCTGATGCGCAAGGGCGAATTCGTCTCGCTGATCGGCCATTCCGGCTGCGGCAAATCCACCGTCCTCTCGATGGTCGCCGGCCTCAACGACATCACGCGCGGCGGCATCGTGCTCGACAACAAGGAGGTGACCGGCGCCGGTCCGGATCGCGCTGTCGTGTTCCAGAGCCCCTCGCTGCTGCCCTGGATGACCGCGCGCGAGAACGTCGCGCTCGGTGTCGACCGCGTCTATCCGCACGTCAGCCGCGCCGAGCGCGCGGACATCGTGAGCTACTACCTGTCGCGCGTCGGGCTCGCCGACGCCATGGACAAGCCCTCTTCGGAACTTTCCAGCGGCATGAAGCAGCGCGTCGGCATCGCGCGCGCCTTCGCGCTCTCGCCCAAGCTGCTGCTGCTCGACGAGCCCTTCGGCATGCTCGACTCGCTCACGCGCTGGGAACTGCAGGAGGTGCTGATGGAGGTCTGGTCGCGCACGCAGGTGACCGCAATCTGCGTCACCCACGATGTCGACGAGGCGATTTTGCTGGCTGATCGCGTGGTGATGATGACCAACGGGCCGAAGGCGCGTATCGGCCGCGTCATGGCCGTCGATATTCCCCGCCCGCGAACGCGCCGCATGCTGCTCGAACACCCACGCTACTACGAGTATCGGCAGGAACTGCTGACGTTCCTCGAAGAGTTCGAGCACGGTGCGCCCGCGCGCGCCGCGGCGCGTTCGGCGGCTTAGAGGAAACGCGATGAGCGAGCCCCTTGTCATCATCGGCAACGGCATGGCGGCGATGCGGCTGGTCGAGGAGCTCGCGCAGCGCGCGCTTGGCCGTTACGCCATTGCCGTGGTCGGCGAGGAGCCGCGGCTCGCCTATAACCGCGTGCTGCTGTCTGCGGTTCTCGCACAAGAGGTCTCCCGCGCAGACATCGAGCTCAAGTCCGCGCAATGGTGGCGCGATCACGGCGTGACGCTGCTGTTCGGGCACAGCGTCACCGAGATCGATCGCCACACCGGCCGTGTGCGTCTCGCCAACGGCGCCAAACTGCCGTTCACCAAGCTCGTGCTCGCGACCGGCTCGCGCCCGATCCGGCTCGGCATCCCGGGCATGGAATTATCTGGCGTGCTGACCTTCCGCGATCTCGGCGATGTCTCGGCCTTGCAGGAAGCGGCGGCGCGCCGCCGCAGGGTGGTGGTGATCGGCGGCGGCTTGCTCGGGCTCGAAGCCGCCTACGGCCTGGCCAAGGCCGGCTCGCAAGTCTCCGTCGTCCATCTGATGGATCGGCTGATGGAGCGTCAGTTGGATGCACGCGCGGCCGACATGCTCAAGCACGCGATCGAGGCCAAGGGCATTGCGGTGCATCTCAACGCGGAGACCGTCGGCATTCTCGGCAAGAAACGCGTCGAGTCGGTCGTACTCAAGGACGGGGTGCGGCTCGAGGCCGACCTCGTGGTACTCGCCGTCGGTGTAAGGCCCAACGTCGAGCTCGCGCATACGGCGGATCTTGAGATCAATCGCGGCGTCGCTGTCGACGATCATTTGCAGACCAGCCGGCCGGGCATTTATGCCATCGGCGAATGCGCGGAACACCGGGGCATTTGCTACGGACTGGTGGAGCCGGCCTACGAACAGGCTCGCGTGCTTGCGGCGCATCTCGCGGGCGAGGGCGCATCCTATCCGGGCAGCGTGCTCGCGACCAATCTGAAAGTGTCCGGCGTCAACGTCTTCTCCGCCGGCGATTTTCTCGGCCGCGCCGGCACCGAACAGATCGTGCTCTCCGATCCCGGTCTCGGCAGCTACAAGAAACTGTTGATCGCCGACGGACGGCTCGCCGGCGCCGTGCTGTTCGGCGATACCGCCGACGGGCCATGGTATCTCGACCACATCCGCTCCGGCGCATCGATCGAGGCGATCCGCGGCGAGCTTGCCTTTGGCCGCGCGCTCGCGGAGCGCCGGGTCGAGCGCCGGGCAGCGTGAGGCGCGTACGATGTCGAGCGACTTCACCCCCGATCAGAAACGCTATCTCGAAGGTTTTGCCTCAGGGCTGGCGGTCGCGCGCGCACAGCGCGGGCAGCTATCCCCGGGCAGCGCCGTCAAAGGCGAGGCCACCGGGCCTGACGCCATTCACATCGCGGCGCAGGATCGCGCCGTGGCGGCAGGCGGCCAACTAGCCGATCAGGAAAAGTTCAAGCGCGAGCTGCACCCGTTCGACGGCTACGAGCGGCTGAAAGTCCAGGCTGCAAACAACGAAGCGCCGAAGCCGGCCGATAATTTCCGCTGGCGCTTTTACGGGCTGTTCTACACCGCGCCGGCGCAAAACGCCTACATGTGCCGGCTGCGCATTCCGAACGGCATCCTGAAGCACTGGCAGTTCGCCGGCGTGGCCGATCTCGCCGAGCGCCATGCCGGCGGCTACGCGCACGTCACCACCCGCGCCAATCTTCAGATGCGCGAAATCGAGCCCAAGAACGCCGTGCTGATGGTGGAGGCGATCCAGGATCTCGGCCTGTGCTCGCGTGGAGCGGGTGCCGACAACATCCGCAATGTCACCGGTACGCCGACCGCCGGCATCGATCCGCAGGAGCTGATCGACACGCGGCCTTACGCGCGCGAATGGCACTTCCACATTCTGAACGAGCGCGCGCTCTACGGCCTGCCGCGCAAGTTCAATGTCGGCTTCGACGGCGCCGGCAAAATTCCGGTGCTGGAAGACACCAATGACATCGGCTTCCAGGCCGTCGACGTGAAAGACGGTTTCGGCGCTGAGCCGGGCATTTGGTTCCGTCTCGCGCTCGGCGGCATCACCGGGCATAAGGATTTCGCGCGCGACGCCGGCGTGATCGTCAAGCCCACCGAGGCGACGCTCGTCGCCGACGCCATCGTGCGCGTCTACATCGAGCATGGCGATCGCACCGACCGCACCAAGGCGCGGCTCAAATACGTGCTCGATGCCTGGGGCATGGAGAAATTCATCGCTCATGTCGAGGAAAGACTCGGCCGTAAGCTCGTGAAAGTGCCTAATGACGCGATCGCGCCGCGGCCGTCCTATGACCGCAGCGCGCATATCGGCGTACACAGGCAAAAGCAGGCGGGATTGAATTGGATCGGCGTGGTGCTGCCGGTCGCGCGGCTCACTGCCGCGCAGATGCGCGGCCTTGCTTGCGTCGCGCGCGATTGCGGCGATGGCGATATCCGCCTCACGGTCTGGCAGAACCTGCTGATCTCCGGCGTGCCGGACGACAAACTTGCCGTAGCCGAAGCGGCGATCGAGAAAATCGGCCTAACCACCAAGGCGACCTCGATCCGCGCCGGCCTCATCGCCTGCACCGGAAATGTCGGCTGCCGCTTTTCCGCCTCCGACACCAAGCGTCACGCCGAGGATATCGCGCAATGGTGCGAGGCACGCGTCAACCTCGACGCGCCGGTCAATATTCATCTTACCGGATGCCATCACTCCTGCGCTCAGCATTACATCAGCGAGATCGGACTGCTCGCCTGCAAGGTGCAGGTTTCCGACGACGGCGATCAAGTCGAGGGTTATCACATTTATCTCGGCGGCGGTTTCGGTCCCGATGCCGCGCTCGGCCGCGAAATCTATCGCGACGTGAAAGCGGAGGAGGTGCCGCGCACGGTCGAGCGCATGCTCAAGGGCTATCTCGCGCAGCGCTTTTCCCGCGACGAAACATTCCTTGCCTTCGCGCGGCGTCACGAGGTCGAAGCTCTCAAAATGATTTTCGACGCGGAGTCGACCGAATGACGCAAAGTCTCCCGCCCCCGATCCCGTCGCTGGTGCCGGACACCGCGCCATTCTCCGAAGAACAGCGCGCCTGGCTCAACGGCTTTTTTGCGGGATTCATCTCGCTTGACGGCTCCGGCATCACGCCGCTGTCTAGCGAACAGGCGGCGGCGCTGATTTCAAACGCCAACCCGAACGCAAAGGCGGCAGACGACGACGGCGGCGCTCCCTGGCACGACCAGACCCTGCCGCTCACCGAGCGCATGAAACTCGCCGATGGCCGACCGCTGCGCTGGAAAATGATGGCCGCGATGGCGCAGCAGGATTGCGGCCAATGTGGCTACGACTGCCGCAATTATTCCGGCGCGTTATTTGAGGGTAAGGAGCAGCGGCTGAACCTGTGCGTGCCGGGCGGCAAGGAAACCGCCCGCATGCTCAAGACGCTCTATGAGGAATTTCGGAGCGCGCCCGCGGCGCCCGCCACGGTGCCGGCCGGTACGCCGCAACCGTCCGCCGAGCTTTCGCCCGCACCGCCGAACGCGCCCGGCCGTTCGCGTGACAACCCCGCGCTCGCAACGTTCGTCTCACGCACGCGGCTCAACAAGATGGGCTCTCAGAAGGAAACCTGGCACATCGAGTTCGATCTCGCTTCCTCCGGTCTCGACTACGAAGTCGGCGATTCGTTTGGCCTGTTTCCGTTTAACGATCCGGCGCTGGTCGATGCGATCATCAAGGCGCTGGCAGCTCCGCCGGATTTCCCCATCGGCGGACGCCAGCTGCGTGCTGTGCTGCTCGACGGTGTTTCGCTTTCGCCGGCGCCCGACATGCTGTTTCAGCTTTTCTCCTACATCACCGGCGGCGAGCGTCGGAAAAAGGCACGCGCGCTCGCCGCCGGCGAAGATCCCGACGGCGATGCCGAAACGCTCGACGTGCTGGCGGCGATCGAGAAATTCGCCGGCATCCGACCCGATCCGGAAGCCTTCATCGAAGCGCTCGACCCGCTGCAGCCGCGGCTGTTCTCGATCGCGTCCTCGTTGAAGGCGAATCCTGGCCGCGTCGCGTTGACCGTCGATGCGGTGCGCTACGACATCGGCAAGCGCCGCCGGCTCGGCGTGGCCTCCACGTTCCTTGCGGACCGGATCGCGCCCGGCGACGCGATCAAGGTCTACGTGCAGAAGCCGCACGCCTTCGCGCTGCCGGGCGACCCCGCGGTACCCATCATCATGATCGGACCCGGCACCGGCGTCGCGCCGTTCCGCGCCTTCCTGCAGGAGCGCATCGCGATCAACGCGCCTGGCCGCAACTGGCTGTTCTTCGGACACCAACGGTCCGATTGCGACTTCTTCTACGCCGACGAATTCAAGCAGATGAGAGCCTCGGGCGCGCTCACGCGCCTTTCGCTCGCCTGGTCGCGCGACAGCGAGCAGAAAATTTACGTGCAAGACCGCATGCGCGAGGTCGGCCGCGACATCTGGGCCTGGCTCACCGACAACGCGCATATCTACGTCTGCGGCGACGCCAAACACATGGCCAAGGACGTGGAGATCGCCCTCGTCGACATCGTTGCCCAGCACGGCGCGCGCAGTCCGGAAGAGGCCGTCGCCTTCGTCGGCGAACTCAAGAAAAAAGGCCGCTACCAGCAGGATGTCTACTGACCATGAACGCACCATCCTTCCATCAACCGGCTGTGCGTACGACTTGCCCGTATTGCGGTGTCGGTTGCGGATTGCTGGCAAAACCGGACGGGCGCGGCGGCGCAATCATCAGTGGCGATCCGGACCATCCGGCGAATTTCGGCAAACTTTGCTCGAAAGGCTCGGCGCTCGCCGAAACGCTCGGCCTCGGCACCCGATTGCTTCATCCGCTGGCACGGCAGGCCGGTGGAGAGCTCGTCCGCGTGTCCTGGGATGCCGCACTCGATCACGTCGCCGGCGGCCTGATCAGGACCGCGACGCTGCACGGGCCCGACGCGGTGGCGTTCTATCTCTCCGGCCAGCTGCTGACCGAGGATTATTATGTCGCCAACAAGCTGATGAAGGGCTTCATCGGCAGCGCCAACGTGGACACCAACTCGCGCCTGTGCATGGCTTCGTCGGTGGCCGGTCACCGCCGCGTCTTCGGCGCCGATACCGTTCCCTGCAACTACGACGATATCGATCTTGCCGATCTCATCATCCTGGTCGGTTCCAACGCGGCCTGGTGCCATCCCGTCCTGTACCAGCGCATGGTCGCCAACAAGCGCGAACGCGGCGCCAAGATCGTGGTCGTCGACCCGCGCCGGACCGAGAGCGCGGAAGATTGCGATCTGTTCCTGCCGATCGCGCCCGGCATGGATACCGTGCTGTTCAGCGGCCTGTTTGCTTACCTCGCGGACAATCACGCGCTCGATCGCGCCTATATCACTGCTCACACCTTGGGTTTCGCCGATGCACTGGCGCGCGCGCGTGAAATCGCCCCGACGCTCGAGGCGACCGCGCGCGCGGTCGGGCTCGATGCAGCCGATGTTGCCCGCTTCTTCGATCTGTTCCGCTCGACCCCGAAGGTCCTGACTTGCTTCTCGCAAGGCGTGAACCAATCCGCGCAGGGCACCGACAAGGTCGCTGCCATCATCAACTGCCATCTGATCACCGGCCGCATTGGACGCCCCGGCATGGGGCCGTTCTCGCTCACCGGCCAACCCAACGCCATGGGCGGCCGCGAGGTCGGCGGGCTTGCCAATCAGCTGGCGGCGCACATGAACTTCACGCCCGCCGATGTCGATCGCGTCGGGCGCTTTTGGCGCGCCCCGAACATGGTCCAGCGCGAAGGCCTCAAAGCCGTGCAGATGTTCGAGGCGATCGAGCGCGGCGAGATCAAGGCGCTGTGGGTGATGGCGACCAATCCGGCCGTGTCGCTTCCCCGCGCCCGCGCGATGCGCGACGCGCTTCGCAAGCTTGACCTGTTGGTCGTTTCGGAGAACGTGCTGTCGAACGACACGCTCGAGGCCGGCCCGCACATTCTGCTGCCGGCTGGGGCCTGGGGCGAGAAAAACGGCACGGTCACCAATTCCGAGCGGCGGATATCGCGCCAGCGGCCGTTTCTTCCGCTGCCGGGCGAGGCGAGGCCGGACTGGTGGATCGTTGCCGAAGTCGCGCAGCGGATGGGATATGGCGACGCTTTCACCTATCGATCTGCGGCCGACGTGTTTCGCGAGCATGCGGCGCTTTCAGCCTACGAGAACGACGGCAGCCGCGATTTCGACATTGGCGCGCTCGCGAAGCTCACCGACGCGGAGTTCGACGCGCTTGCGCCGGTGCAATGGCCCGCCCGCGCGGGCGGCGCGCGCAACGAGCAGCGCTTTTTCAACAAAGGCGGATTTTTCACCACTGACCGCAAGGCGCGACTGATCGCTCCGGATCTGCCTGCCCCACGCGAGCCGCTCACGCGCGAGTTTCCGTTCCGTCTCAATACCGGCCGCGTGCGCGACCAATGGCACACGATGACGCGTTCGGGCTTGAGTCCTCGGCTCGCGGCGCACGTGCCGACGCCGTTCGTCGAAGTTCACCCGGACGATGCGGAAGCGGCCCATCTCGCGCACGATGGCTTCGCGCGCGTGAGTTCGCCCTATGGCTCATGCGTGCTCAAAGTCGTGGTCACCGCCAATCAGCGGCGGGGCTCATTGTTTGCGCCGATTCATTGGAGCGACGAGACGGCATCCTGCGCGCGCGTCGGCGATCTGGTGACACCGGCGACCGATCCGTTTTCCGGCCAGCCCGAGGCCAAGGCGACACCCGCCGCAATCGCGCCGGTCGACTTCGCCTTCCGCGGATTTGCGCTGACCCGCGAGCAGCTCACCTTTCCGATCGACACCTGGTGGTCGCGATTGGCCGTCGCCAACGGCCACGGCTATCTGATGGCGAGCAATCTCGCGCCGGCCGCCTGGCGGGACTTTGCGCAGGCGCATTTCGGCGCCGGCGCCGAAATGGCGGAATATTGCGACGAGCCGCGCGGCTGCTATCGGATGGCGGCGTTTGTCGATGGCCGGCTCAGCCGTTGCTTGTTCGTCGGCCTTGCCGGCGCAACCCCGCAGTGGGACGCGGTGAAGGCGCTGTTCGAAGCCGAAACGCTCGATGACGTGCATCGCCGCGCGCTGCTCTCCGGCAAATCGCTTGATGGTCTGCCCGACCCCGGTCCGCTGATCTGCGCCTGTTTCGGTGTCGGTCTCAACGTTATCCGCGACGCGATCGCGAACGACGGGGCCGTCAGTGTCGACGACATCGGCGCTTCGCTGCGTGCCGGCACGAATTGCGGCTCGTGTCTGCCGGAGCTCAAAAGGATCATTGCGCATGGACGAATCCCGCAAACCGCGTGAAGAAGCCTCGCCGAGCATGGGGCCGCTCGCCCGGCTTCCGCTGTTCTTTTCGCTCGATGGCAAGCGTGCGGTCGTGGCCGGCGGCAGCGCGGCGGCAAGCTGGAAAGCCGAATTGCTGTCGGCCGCTGGCGCTTCGGTCGATGTCTACGCCGGTGACCCATGCCGCGAATTGCTTGCGCTCGCGCAAAATTCGCCGCGCGGCCCGATTGTGGTTCATCGCCGCATATGGACGGATGCCGACCTCAAACAGGCCGCTATAGCGATCGGCGCGTTCGAGGATGACGCCTCCGCGGCCGACTTCACCGCGGCCGCGCGCGCGGCCGGCGCGCTGGTCAATGTCGTCGACAAGCCGGCGCATTGCGATTTTGCTTTCGGCTCGATCGTCAATCGCTCGCCGCTCGTGATCGGCGTGTCCACCGACGGCGCGGCACCGATCTTCGCCCAGGCCGTCCGGGCCAAGCTCGAAGCCTTCCTGCCGCGAGGCTTTGCCAATTGGGCGGCCGCGGCCGCGCGCTGGCGCGAAAGCATCAAGACCTCCGGTCTGCCATTCTCCGGGCGCCGCAAGGTCTGGCAACTGTTCACCGACCATGCGGTCAAGCATCCCGACGACACGCCCCGCGCGGCCGATCTCGAATGTTTCCTCGCCGAGGTCCGCGGCCTGGGCGCCGCCGTCGAAAACGGCTCGGTCACGCTGGTTGGCGCTGGACCCGGCGATCCCGAACTGCTGACGCTGCGCGCCGTGCGTGCACTGCAGTCCGCTGATGTCATTCTGTTCGACGACCTGGTGTCGCGCGAAGTGCTCGATTTCGCCCGCCGCGAGGCCAAGAAAATGCTCGTCGGCAAGACCGGCTACGGCCCGTCCTGCCGGCAAGACGACATCAATGCGCTGATGGTGAACCTCGCCAAATCGGGCAAGCGCGTGGTGCGTCTGAAGGGCGGCGATCCGCTGATCTTCGGCCGCGCCGGCGAGGAGCTTGCGGCCTGCAAAACCGCCGGCATTGCCGTGGAAATCGTGCCCGGAATAACCGCCGCGCAAGGCGCGGCGAGCGCGCTCGGCATGCCTCTCACCGACCGCGCTCAGGCGCGGCGACTGCAATACGTCGCCGGCCACGGCAGCAGCGGCGCGCTCCCGGCCGATTTCGATTGGCGAAGCCTTGCCGATCCGTCCACCACGACCGCGATCTATATGCCGACGCGCACGCTCGCGGCGCTGGTCGCAAGAGCGATCGAGCTCGGTCTCGACCCGGCGACGCCGTCCGTGGCGGTCGCGCGGGCGACGCAACCAAATCAGCAGATCATCGCCGGGCCGATCGCCCGCCTGCCGATCATGTTGGAGCGGCTGGCTCCGGCCGGTCCCGTTCTCGTCATGCTCGGCAAGGTGTTCTCGCCATCGGCCGAGAACGCCGACACAACGGCGACGGCGTTGAGCGCTATCGGCTACGACCTTTGATGCGGCTCATTTGGGGGGAAAGCCTAACGGCCGGGATCCATCGACTGGTGCGCATGCTCGCCATCACCGGCCGCGCGGCGGTCCTGGTAGCTCGACGGCGCCACCGCCGAACGCAGCAACGCCTTGCGCGCCTGCCATTCGGTTTCGGCATCGAGAGTCGCGTGGAACTGAACTTCGCCGCCCGCGAGCGTGGCGACCGGAACGCCGTCGCGGAACAGCACGCGGTTACCGGTGAGCGCCGAGAGTTTCGGCCCGGGCGTCACGATGCCGATCAGATTGAGCGGATCGGCGCCGGAGACCGAGATCCATTCGCCCGTGCCGCCGTTGCGCCGCGCCTCGCGCAGCGAAACCACCGCATCCGGAAGTGCGAATTGCTCGCCCGAAAAGCCTGCCACGAAACGGCCGCCGCGAATCTCCCCGCGCGCCTCGAGCCTGCGATACACGCGGAGCAGGTCGCGCCAAGGCGGCAGCCAATCCGCCTCGCGTTCGAGCAGCCGCCAGAACACCACGCCATAGCGGCGCAGCAGCACGCGCGCCACATGCTCGATTGCCGCACTGTCGCCCGCCGGTGAGGCCTGCGGCGGCGGCGCGCGCCGGGCGATGGCCCAGCGGCCGGCGTCCTCCATGCCGAATTTCACCGTGCGCCGCCGCCGATGCCCGCCGTTCAGCGGTCGCCGCTCGGCCGACGGCACGAGCAGCGCACGCAAGCCCGCAAAACTGTCGGATGTCACAAGCCCGAGCGCCACCAGTTCGGCCAGCGCCTCCTCGGCTTGCGAGGAAAGCATCCCGCTGCCTTCGGCCAATTCGTCGAAGAACGACGCGCCGTTTTCGCGGATGAAATCATGCACCGCCTGCGCCCGCGGACCGGGCTCAGCGGTCGCGACTTTCGACGGCAGCGACGTCCAGTGCGAGGCAAAACGCCGCTCCAGCAAGGTAATCGGCGTGGTGCGAACCGGCGCAGGTTTTGACTCGCCGCCGTTCGGACGCCCGAGGCGCGGTCGCAATCGTTTCCAGGCGATGTGGCCGGCGACACAGCGATCGTCAAGCCACGCCGTCTCGTATCCGGCAATGCGTGCAGGCAGGATTTCGCTTTCCCACGCCCCGGCCGGCGCTTCATAGCCTTCGAGCTGCGCGACGATGGTATCGATGGCTTCGGAACCGTCCATGCGCGCCTCCGCCGCGGCTCTCTGCCAGGCCGGCAGGAAGTGCATGAAGTCGGCCGCAGTGACCGGCTCGATCTCCGCACGCAGCCGCTTCACCGTATAATGGTGGATGCGCGCGAGCAGCCGCCGTTCGCACCATTCTTCTTCCGCGATACCCGGCGTGAAGCGGCCGCGCATGGCAAAGCCTTCGTGTTCGACCGCCGTAAGTGCTGCCGCGAGCTGCGAGGCTTGCAGCGCGAGCGGCGTCGCAAGCTGTTCCGGTGTGACTGGCCCCAGGCCTTCCAATCGTCCGCGCAGAATTTCGACCAGCGCGTCGTCGAGCGACCATTGCTGCTCGCCGTATGCGCCCGGCGCCGAAATGCCCGGTTCGGTCTTGGCCGCGGGCATGAGCGCGCGGAACTGCGGCAGACGTTCTGCGGTGATCCACAAGCCCCCGCGCGTCCCCTGCATTTGCGTCACGCGGTTTTGCTGGGCGAGCTCCGCCAGCCACCGCATCCACTCAGGCTTTTTCTGCGCTTCCTCGGCGGTAAGGAACCCGAGCCAAACCAGCGCGTCGTGCAGCTCGTCGGCATTGGCCGCATCGGGCCAGGCCTCCTCGCGCACGCGCGCAATCGCCTCGGCGTCGAGCTGGCCCAGCTCGGAAGCATCCTCCGGCGACATCCAGCGCCGCGCCATGACCGCTTGCGTGCGCCGCTCCTCCAGCGGCGCATCGTCGAGGAATGCGTAGGGCCGCGCAGAAAGCACTTCGAGCGCGAGCGGCGACGGCTCGGTGAGGTCGCGCGCCACGATCCGCACGTCGCCCGACTCGATCGCCTTCAGCAGGCGTTCCAGGCCCTCGATATCCATCGCTTCGGTCAGGCAATCGCCGATGGTCTGGTTCACCAGCGGATGATCGGGGATTTCCCGCTCGCCGACGATATTTTCGGCGCAGGCGATCTGGTCGGGAAACACGACCGCGACCAGATCCTCGGCCGCCATGCGCGCGAGCTGCGGCGGAACCTTCGAGCCGCCGCGGAAGCGCGGCAGCGCCAGCGAGATCGCCGCAACCCAGCGCCAGCGCGTGTTGAACATCGGCGCATCCAGCAATGCCTGCGTCAGAACTGGCCTGACCGAATTGGAATGCAGATAGCCCGCCACCTCCGGCAGCGCGAACGAATGCACGGTGGTGAGCGAGAGCACGATATTGTCCTCGGTCGCCGCCGCCTGCAGCTCGAAATTGAACTTGCGGCAGAAGCGTTTGCGCAGCGCCAGTCCCCAGGCGCGGTTGATGCGGCTGCCATAGACCGAATGGATGACGAGCTGCGTGCCGCCGACTTCGTCGAAGAACCGCTCGAACACGATCGTGCCTTTCGTCGGCAGGCAGCCGAGCGCCGCATGGGCGGCGCTCAAATATTCGACCAGTTGCTGCGCTGCCGGTTCCGCGATGGCGACCTCATCGATCAGCCAGCGCAATGCGCTCGCCCCGGTTGCATCGCTCTTCACGCGGCCTTCGATCTCCGCGCGCAGCCGCGACACCGAGTCGGACAGCTCGTCCGTGCGGCCGGGCGCTTCGCCGAGCCAGAACGGTATGCTCGGCGGCAGGCCGTGGGCATCCTCGACCCGCACCGTGCCGGCCTCGACGCGGCGGATCAGGTAGCTCTTGTTGCCGAGCTGGAAAATATCGCCGGCCATGCTCTCGACCGCAAAGTCCTCATTCACCGTGCCGATGAACGTATTCTCCGGTTCGAGCAGCACCTGGTAGTCGGCCACGTCCGGAATGGTGCCGCCGGAGGTGAGCGCCGTGAGCTGCGCGCCGCGTCGCCCGCGCATCAGCTTGTTGACGGCGTCGTAGTGTATCAGCGCCCCGCGCCGCCCGCGCCGTGTCGAGAAGCCGTCGGCCACCATTTTCACCACGGTGTCATATTGGGTGCGTGTGAACGCGCGGTACGGCCAGGCGCGGCGGAAGATGGCGTAGAGCTCATCCTCGTTCCATTCGCGCGCGGCGACTTCGGCAACGATTTGTTGGGCGAGGACGTCCAGCGGCTGTTCGGGAAGGATCAGACGGTCGAGCTCGCCCCGCCGTACGCTGTCGAGCAGCGCGGTGCATTCGACCAGTTCGTCGCGCGATAGCGGGAACAGCCGGCCCTTCGGTGTGCCGCCGACCGCATGGCCGGAACGGCCGACGCGCTGGAGAAACGTCGCGATCGCGCGCGGCGAGCCGAGTTGGCACACGAGATCGACGTCGCCGATGTCGATGCCGAGTTCGAGCGAGGCGGTGGCCACCAGCGCTTTCAACGCGCCGCCCTTGAGTCGCTGCTCGGCGTCGAGCCGGTGTTCCTTCGCGAGGCTGCCGTGATGCGCGGTGAGCTGTTCCTCGCCCACCAGCTCGGACAACTTTCGCGTCACCCGCTCGGCCATGCGGCGCGTGTTGACGAAAATGAGCGTCGTCCGGTGCTGTTCGATCAGTTCCGCAAGCCGCCGATAAACTTGTTCCCATACTTCCGCCGACATCACAGCTTCGAGCGGCGCATCCGGGATTTCGAGTCCGAGGTCGCGCTGACGGTGATGGCCGGTGTCGATGATCGTGCATTCGGGCGGCGAATTGCCGTCCTGCCCACAGCCGACGAGAAATTTCGCCACGAGATCGATCGGTTTCTGCGTCGCCGAAAGGCCGACGCGCAGCAACCGGTCGCCGCACAGCGCCGAAAGCCGTTCGAGCGAAAGCGCAAGATGGCTGCCGCGCTTGTTCGGGGCGAGAGCATGAATTTCGTCGACGATGACCGTGCGCGTGGTTGACAGCATCGCGCGCCCGGATTCGGAACCGAGCAGGATGTAAAGCGACTCCGGCGTGGTGACCACGATATGCGGCGGCCGCCGCCGCATTTTGTCCCGCTCGCTGGACGGCGTGTCGCCGGTGCGCACCCAGGCGCGAATTTCGACATCCGGCAAGCCTTGCGCGCGCAGCTTTTCGCGGATGCCGGCGAGCGGCGCGTTCAGATTTTTCTGAATGTCGTTCGACAGCGCCTTGAGCGGCGAGACATAAACGACCTGCGTCTCGTCGCGTAAGGCCCCGTCGAGCCCCTGCCGTACGAGATCGTCGATCGCCGCGAGAAACGCCGCGAGCGTCTTGCCCGAGCCGGTCGGCGCTGCAATCAGCACATTCTTGCCGGACTTGATCGCGGGCCAGGCTTCGTTCTGCGCCGGCGTCGGCGCCGAGAACGCGCCGTCGAACCAGGCGCGCACCGCCGGATGAAACAGCCCGTCCGCGCTCGCGCCTACGGGCTGGCGATTGGGCGTTGAAAACAGGTCCAGCACCGAAGGCTCCGAAGAATGGGGATTCGCCTCGCGGCGACAGCTGAAGGCAGCGATTCCAGGATCGCATAGATATGGGCCTATTCGGGCCGTCGTTCAATCGCGGAATGCGTCACTCTGGTCCTGTCGAAACAGGCCGCTACACAGGAAATTGATAGTGGAACCAATGGATTATGCGATCGAGTCGGATTGAGCCCGGCCATTCGACTTAAAACGTCGGCACCAGGGCTCAATGGCCCCGGTGCCGCATTTCACTCAGCACTATTCATGCCGTATCGGTGTTTGAGTTCAGCAGTCCGGCAATCCTGCCGCTGCCGGCGGACGCGGTTTACTCGCCGAGCTGCTTGCCGAGCCGGTCGTGCTCGACGCGCTGCCGCCCGCGTTCGATGCGGACGAACCCTTCTTCATGCCGTTTGAGCTGCCGTTGTTCGCGGCGGTCTTGTCTTTGATCTGGCCGCTGACGCGATCAAAGCACTTGGTTTGTGCGCTGCTTGGCGAGCCGGACGAGCTCGATGATTGTGCTGACGCATAGCCGATACCGCCAACGAGTAAGGCAGCCGCAGCAAACAAGCTGATTTTGCCGAGCATGATTCCTCCTCCTTCATGAAAACGTTGGCATCATTGCCAACTGACCGGCCAACGCCGCCCCGGCGCAAAGGTTCCAACACGCGAAAATCGCCATAAGAATGAATTCCGTCCGGCAGGATTAATTATGTGCCGGCATGCGCCAGCGTCGTTTCGAATTCGCGTTCCGCCGCGGCGACTTCGGCGACTGTCGGCAGTCCCGCTTCATTACCGAGATGCTGTATTTTGTGGGCAGCGGCCGCGCGCGCGAATCGAAAGTGCTCGTCCCAGCTTTTTGCGCGGTTGCCGAGATAGGAAAAAATGTACGCGCCGTGGAATACATCGCCTGCGCCGCTCGTGTCGACCACGCGCTGCGACGGCACCGCCAGAGCAGGCAATGTCCGCACCGTGCCTGCGTCGTCGTACCAAAGCAGGCCGCGCTCTCCGAGTGTCACGCCGCCGATCCGGCAGCCGCGCGACTTGAGGTAGTCGAGCATCGCCGAAGGACTGCACTCCATCTGTTCGCATAGCCGTTCAGCCACGATCGCAATGTCGATGAACGCCAGCAGCTCGTGCGTATTCGACCTCAAGCTTCCGCCGTCGAGCGACGTCAGGATACCGGCCCTGCGGCAGAGCTTGGCGTAATGGATTGCGGCGTCTCCCTGGTGGCCGTCGAGGTGCAGCGCGCCGCAGCCTGTGAGGTCGAGCGTGGGAAATGCCTGCAAATAATCGTCATCGCGGCAGCGCACGATCGCGCGCTTGCCGTCCTTCGGCATGATGAACGACAGCGACGAAGTCTTTACTTTCCGCGCATGGATCGCGATCGAGTATTTTGCCGCCATATCCAGAAACATGCGGCCGAGCCAGTCGTCGGCGACGGTCGTCAGCACATCCGGCGCGATACCGAGCTTCGCGCAGCAGAATGCCGCGGTCACGGCGTTGCCGCCGAACGACACGGCATATTGTGACGCCACGTGTTTCTCATCGCCGGTCGGCATCCGATCGGTGATGAACGTGATGTCGATATATGTCTGACCGATAAAGAGTGCTCGCATTCACTTGAATGATGGGTTGACCGCGGATTTTCGCGCGTCCGCACTCCGCGGCATTTTTTATTTATGGCGCGGGGGTCGAAAAACAAGCCGGAAAGAATGATGCCGGCGTGAGGATTTCACGCCGGCATTGATTAAAGAACGCGAGGAATTCGTCGCGACGCGGTTCAGCGCATCACGGACATACTTGACGCCAGTGACCTCGGCGTTTTTCCCAATAGCACCACGGATTGCGCGGTGCTTCCCACCGCCGTGCCACGGGATGCGTCGTGGCCGGCAACCACGGATGCCAATCGCAACGGTCCGCGTTGCAAACCCACGCCACGTTTGTGATCAGATTATCCGCGGTTGTATTCGCGGCAAGCGGAGCCGCAATGCCGGCTTCCGCGCGATTGATGGCAGCTCCGCCCACGACCACGGTGGCGAGCAGCGCCAAGGCGATTGCTCTCATAGTCCCCTCCTTGGGTTAAGCACAGGCGCCGTTGCAGAATCCGTTTCATGGAATCCGACCGGCACGCAATTAAAAGCGGTCGATTGTGTCAATGCAACGAAAAAGCCCCCACCGGCGCCGTTGTGATGCACAATCTTGTCCACCTGTGTCCACAAAGACCATGAACCGATGTTCATATCGCAACGCGCTGCGCATTTTGTCCGTGGGCAAAAGCCGTTGTTGGCGAGGAGCATAGCCAACACGCGACGAGTGCGGGCAATGCCGGCGATTGAGGCGTTCAAATCGCTCGCGCTAATTCCAGCAACGCGCCGTGCTGCTGGCCGGATTCGCGGTAGATCGGTTTCACGGCGGCGACAAATGATTCGTGTTCGGCCGCGCTCAGCGTGACGATTTCGCCGCCTGCATCGACAATCGCTTTTCGCGCTTGAGCGTCTTCCTCGATCGCGAGCTTGCGCTGAAATGCAACCGCATCCGCTGCGGCTGTGCGGAAACTCGCCTGCAGGTCCTGCGGATAGGCATCGAACGTCGGCCGGTGCACGAAAATCGGCCGCGAAATGTAGAAATGATTGGTCAGCGTGTGAAAGCGATGAAACTTGTGCGCGCCATAGGTGACGGTGTTGGCGAAGGGGTTTTCTTGCGCGTCAATCTCGCCGGCTTTGATCGCGGCCAGCGCCTCGGTCAGGTCCCACATCAGCGGCACCGCGCCCAATAGCTCGAACGTCCGCGCCTGGATTTTGCTCGGCAGCACGCGAATGCGCATGCCTTTGAGATCGGCCGGCGTGTGCACCGGTCGCAAGCGGTTCGACACCTGCCGGAAACCGTTCTCGAACCAGCCGAGAATGCGGTAATCCATGCGCTCCTCGATCTTGCGCGCGAGCAGCGCACCGAACTTTCCGTCGATCGCGCCGCGCGCGCGCGCGTTGTTCTCGAACAGGAACGGCAGATCGGCGACGCTCAACTCCGGCACGCGGTCGGTGAGATAGCTGCTCGACTGATAGCCGAGCGTAAGCAATCCGTGCTCGACCAGCCAGAGGATATCCTCGGCGCGATAGCCGAGGTCCATGATGTTCCACACGTACTTCACATCGACACGGTCGCCGAACTCGGACGCGAGCCGGTCGCCCATGAATTTCAGCGCACGGGAAAAGCCGGTGGTCGCCGGCCCATAGCCGCCCATGCGAATCTGGATTGCTTTGGCCATTATTTATTGCGGCCTGAGGCGAGGCACGAACGAACGAGCTGCAGCATGACGCCCTCCCGATCCCTTGAGGCGGCATCATTCTACATGGCCGCCGGCCGGCCGCTCATCTTTATTTGCCGCGAGCGGCATGGCAACAATGAAACGGCGGCATGCCCGAAAGAGCCGCATGCGGGTTGCAAATGGATTTCTCGTTCACGCCCGAACAGGAGGCGATCCGCGCCGCGATCGAAAAACTCTGCGCACGTTTTGACGACGACTACTGGCTGCGCAAGGATCGCGACGGCGGCTTCCCGCACGACTTCCACCGCGCCTTTGTCGACGACGGCTGGCTCGGCATCTGCATTCCGACGGAATACGGCGGTGGGGGTCTCGGGTTGACCGAAGCCGCCGTCATGATGCAGGCGGTCGCGCAATCCGGCGCCGGCCTCTCCGGCGCCTCCGCGCTGCACATGAATATCTTCGGGCTCAATCCGGTGATCACCTTTGGCAATGCCGAGCAGAAGCAGCGCATGTTGCCGCCGCTGCTCGCGGGCAAGGATAAAGCCTGCTTCGCGGTCACCGAACCCGACGCCGGCCTCGACACGTTGAAACTCAAGACCAGGGCCGTACGCGAAGGTGACCGCTATCTGCTCTCGGGCCAGAAAATATGGATCTCCACCGCGCAGGTCGCCAACAAGATGCTGATCCTCGCGCGCACCACGCCGCTGGAACACGTGAAGGCGCGTACCGACGGACTGAGCCTGTTCTATACCGATCTCGATCGCAGCCGCATCGAGGTGCGCGAAATCGACAAAATGGGTCGCGCCGCGATCGACTCCAACCAGATGTTCATCGACAATTATCCCGTACCCGCTGCCGACCGGATCGGCGACGAGGGCAAGGGCTTCCACTACATTCTCCACGGCATGAATGCCGAGCGCGTGCTGATCGCGGCGGAGGCGATTGGACTGGGCCGCGCCGCGCTCAAGCGCGCCGCGAATTATGCAAAGGAGCGCATCGTGTTCGACCGTCCCATCGGCCAGAACCAGGCGATCCAGCATCCGCTCGCCGAGAGCTGGATGGAACTCGAGGCCGCGAACCTCATGGTCTTCAAGGCGGCCTCACTCTATGACCGTGGCGCGCCCTGCGCCGCCGAGGCCAACGCCGGCAAATATCTCGCCGCCGAAGCCGCCTTCAAAGCCTGCGAGCGCGCAATCATGACCCATGGCGGCATGGGCTACGCCAAGGAATATCACGTGGAGCGGTATTTGCGCGAAGTGATGATCCCGCGCCTCGCGCCGGTGAGTCCGCAGATGATCCTCAACTTCATCGCCGAAAAAGTCCTCGGCCTGCCGAAATCGTACTGAGCAATCGAAAGCAGCAACGCATGCGCTACATCGACGCCTTCGATCATTTTTTTCCGCGCCGCTATTTTGATGCGCTGGTCGAGACGCCCGCGGGCCAGAAGGACATCGGCAAGCGCGTGCGCGGCATCCCCGCACTCTACGACCTCGACCTGCGGCTGAAGGTCGTCGACCAGTTCGAAAACTACACCCAGATCCTGTCGCTCGGCCTGCCCATGATCGAACGCCTGTGGGGCCCCGAAAAATCACCGGAAATGGCGCGCATCGCCAATGACGGCCTCGCCGAAATCGCCGCCAGGCACCCCGATCGCTTCGCCGGCTATTCCGCCACGCTTCCGATGAACGCGCCCGAAGCGGCGGCGCGCGAAGCCGAGCGTGCATTGAAGAACGGCGCCAATGCCATCCAGCTGGGAACCAACGCGGGCGGCGGTCCGATCGACGACAGGAAATTCTGGCCGATTTTCGAAATCATCGAAAAATCCGGCAAGCCGATCCTGCTGCATCCCGCGCGCACGCGTGAAATGGCGGATTTCGTCGGCGAAGCAAAATCGAAATACGAAATCTGCTCCGTGCTCGGCTGGCCGTTCGAGACCGGCGTCGCGCTCTCGCGCCTGATCTTTTCCGGCATCATGGATGCCTATCCGAAGCTGAAAGTGATCGCGCACCATCTCGGCGGTGTCATCCCGTATCTCGAAGGCCGCATCGGACACTCATTCGACCAGCTCGGTGTGCGCACGTCGGACGAGGACTATGGCGCGCTGCTGAAAAACCTGAAAAAGCGTCCGTTCGACTATTTCAAAGGCTTCTACGGCGATACCGCGATCGAAGGCGTGCGTGCGCCCATGATCTGCGGCATCGATTTCTTCGGCGCCGATCATGTGCTGTTCGCGAGCGACTGTCCGTTCGACAAGGAGAAAGGCCCGGGCTACATCCGCGCCACCATCGCGGTGCTTGATGACATTCCCCTGTCGGCCGCTGACAAGGAAAAAATCTGCTTCCGCAACGCCCAGGCGATGTTCGGCGTAAAGTGACACCGCAAGAGCGCACGCTTTGAATAAGGCTCAGTTATTTTGACGGTCGGCTCTTGGCCTGATCAATGCGGCACAAGATTGATGAGGTCGTTGCGGCGGCCTTCGATGTAGGCGCGCAAGTTCGGCTCAACGACAATCAGCGTCTGCTCGACAAACTTGTCGCTGTAGCCGCCGACATTCGGCGTGATGATCGTATTTGGAAGGTGCCAGAACGGGCTATCCGGCGGCAGCGACTGCGTGGAAAAAACGTCGAGCCCCGCGCCGGCGATCTTGCCCGCCCTCAAATGCGCGACCAGCGCCGCTTCGTCCACAACGCCGCCGCGCGCCAGATTGATCAGAAACGCCGTGGGTTTCATGGCCGCCAGTACATCGGCATTGATCAGATGATGCGTGTCCTTCGAATAAGGCACGAGCAGCATGAGAAAATCCGCGCGCGCCGCCACACCGCGCAATGCATTGCGTGGATGAATTTCGTCGAAATTGGCCGCCTGTTTACGCCCGCTGCTCACCCCGACCACGTTCATGCCGAACAGCTTGCAACGCGCCGCCAGATGCTCCGATAACACCCCGACCCCGACGATCACGATGGTCTTGCCTTCCAGCAGCGGCTGCGTATGCCGATCCCATTTGCCCTCCGCCTGGCTCTTGTTCATGCGCATGAGATTGCGGTTGAGCGCGAGCATGTGCAGGAACGCAAGCTCGCTCATCTGCGGGCCGTGCACGCCGCGCGTGGACGTGAGCAGGATATGCGAGGGCAGCACGCCGATCAGCGCATCGGTCCCGGTCGTGAGCGCCTGCACCCATTTGAGGGCGCGCGCCTGCTGGATCAGCTCGCGCGGCAACCGATGGGCGAGCGCGATGATGACCTCGGCTTGGGCGACGAGTCCTTTCGCATCGTCGGCGGTGTGCGCCGAATGGAAACTGACCTCGGGGAAATTTCGCGCGAGCCGATTTTGATATTCCTCCGCGGACTCGTTCAGGATCAGGACATTGAGCGACATTGCGGCTCCGTTTCGTCAATTCGCGAGCCACTTTGCAATCAGCGTGCCGTGCTCGGCAAGATAAAATCGAAACCACACGGCGTAGCTGTCCGGCCGCGCGCGAAGGTCGGCTGTGATTTCGTCGAACGCGGCCCATGTCCATTCGCTGACTTCGGCAGGATCGGGCTTCGGAGACCCGTCGTGGCGGCCGCCGAAAGCGTGCACCAGTTCGTCTTCGACCAGTCCGTGCGAAACTTCCGCGCGGTAGTGCGTGACGAACAGCGGTTCGAGCGCGCAATCGATTCCCATTTCTTCGCGCAGGCGGCGGCGCGCGGCCGCGGCCGTATTTTCGCCCGGGACGGGATGACTGCAGCAGGCATTCGCCCAAAGCCCGCCGGAGTGATATTTGCCCGCGGCGCGTCGCTGCAGCAGCATTTCACCCGCGCTGTTGCGGACCAGCACCGAAACGGCCCGGTGTCTGAGCCCGCGCCGGTGCGCATCGAGCTTTTCGGCGGTGCCGATGGCAACGTCTTTGTCGTCGACCAGGATCACCGAATCGCTGTTGGCCGCGATCGTCATCCGCGCACGCGCTTGCCGAAGAATCGCAGAATGGACTCCCAGAGAACTTTGGCCATGAGGCCAAGGCCGGAAATCGGCTTTGCCGTCGGCGGCCCGCTCGCCAACGCCTCCGTATTCGTTTGCGCTGGACCCGCCGCACCGCGCTGCGCGAGCTCCGCCTTCAAATTGTCGGCGAATTGCTTGATCAGCGCCGTAGCCGTGGCCTGGATCATCCCGACGCCGCGGCCGTATTGCGCGACCGCCCCGGAGAGCGAAAGATCGGTATGCACCAGCACCTTGCTGCCTTCGCCGGCCGGCTCGAGCCGGAACGCCGCAACCGCCTGCGCCGCGCCTCGGCCCTTGTCGTCCGCGCCCTGCGCGCGCACGCGCGCCTTGCGGCCGACATTGTCGATGTCTTCGAATTTCACCGTACCGGCGAACGCGAGCGTCACCGGCCCGAGCCGCACCGAAACCTTGCCCTTATAGGACGTGTCGTCGACGACCTCGGTGAGTTCGGCCCCCGGCAGGCAGGGCGCGATCCGCCGGATGTCCATCAGCACCGGCCAGGCCTGCGCCGGCGGTAGCGGCACCTCGAACGCATTGTCGAATTCCATGGCCGGCCCCGCCGCTACTCGGCGGCAGCCGATGCGACGCCGCCATGCGCCTTCGACCAGCCCGCCGGATCGTGCAGGAATTTCTCGATCTCATCGAGCTTGATAGGGTCGAATTGCCCGCAGGTCTTGGCGAATTCAAGCACGTCCCACCAGGTGCACAGGTGATGCAGCGTGATGTTGAGATCGGCGAGGATTTTTTTGCTTTCCGGATAAATGCCGTAGAAGAAGATGACGAATATATGCTCGACCGTCGCGCCCGCTGCGCGCAGCGCGTTGCAGAAATTCACCTTGCTGCGGCCGTCGGTGGTGAGGTCCTCGACCAGCAGCACGCGCTGGCCGGGTTCGAGATGTCCCTCGATCTGCGCATTACGGCCAAAACCCTTCGGCTTCTTGCGCACATATTGCATGGGCAACATCAGCCGGTCGGCCATCCAGGCGGCGAACGGAATCCCCGCGGTTTCGCCCCCGACGATCGTGTCGAACTGCTCAAAGCCAACATCGCGGGACACGGTGGCGGCGCCGAAGTCGATCAGCGTCTGCCGTACGCGCGGGAACGAGATCAGGCGCCGGCAGTCAGTGTAGACCGGGCTCGCCCAGCCCGAGGTGAAGATGAAAGGCTTGTCCTCCATGAAGCGGACGGCCTCCACTTCAAGCAGCATCTTGGCCGTCAGCTCGGCCATCACCTTCTTGTCCGGAAATCCGAGACCCGTCGTCATGCCCGATCCGCTCGCGAACCTTTGCTCGATTAAGCGCTCTTTCCGCGCGCCGTCAAATGCGGAATTCCTCGCCGCGCTTGCGCCCCTGGAAAACGCTGACGAACAGTTCGTCGAGCGGCATCTTCCTGCGGGTCAAGCCCTGCTCATGGGAATAGCCGGCGAGCGTTTCAAGCGTATGGCGGTTCTTCTCGGTCAGACCATATTCCCATGGGTCGGGACCGAGAATCTGTTCCTGTTCCTCCCAGGCCTCGCGGTACCAGGCGAGCGGTACGATGCGCGGATTGTTCATTCTCCGCATGGCGATCGCCTTAGACTTGTTGAAGGCATGGAACATGTTGATCGGCACCCAAGGATGCCGCTCGACCACCTCCTGCTTGATGCCCATCACGTGCATGATCGGGAAAATCCCGGTCTTTTTATAATAGGCGATTTCCTCGTCCTTGAAATTCGGCCACAGCCGCGCCACCCGCGGGTCCTTGGCGATGATCGGCTTGATGATGCTGGAATGGATCACCGCATCGAGCTCGCCTTCCGCCAGCATGCTCTCGACCGATTTGTTGTTCGGTAGCCGGGTGATTTTCAATTCCGGGTGGGGCTTGAATTCGATGTCTTCGTCGAGTTCGGCGTACCATTCGATCGATTTGTGCGGCACGCCGTATTCATGTTCGAGTATCCCGCGCATCCAGTGACCGGCCGAAACGAGATACGACTTGATTCCGATCTTGCGGCCGATCAGATCCTGCGGCTGCTTGATGCCTTTTTTCGTATTGATGAATACGAAGCCGTGCCGGAAGCGGCGATGCAGGAAAACCGGCAGCGCCAGGAACGGAAAGCCTTGATCGCGCGCCACGATGTATGACGATCCCGAAGTCTCCGCCATGTCGAAATCGCGATTGCGGATGAAGCGCCAGTGCCGCGTGGTCGAATCCATGTCGGTGAGGATGGTAAGCTCGATGCCGTCGGGTTCGACCACTCCCTCTTTCAGCGCACGCACGATTTCGTAGTCGCCGCAGGCAAGCGTCAGCGGAATTTTCTTCGGCACATGCACCTCGTCATGGCAATGAACGCAGAGTTTCGCCGGGCGGCGAACGGGCGCAGTGAAGCCTCCTTGGCGGGCAAAATCCAGGGCTTGCGGCGCAGCGCTGACCGGCGCGGGAACGAGAAAATAATCTGTTGATTTAGCTTGTGAATTCAGTGGATGCGGGGCGCGTCGCTAGACCGCGACCTTGCCGAGAAAACTCTCGACTTCCGTGCGCAGGTTGCCGACCGCGCTTTCGACCGATTGCGAGGCGGCCAGCACGGTCTCGGCGGAGGCGCGTGTCGCGGTTGCCGCCCCTGCGACCTCGTCGAGCACGGTGACCACCATGGCGGTGCCGCGCGCGGCGCTTGCCACGTTGTGCGAGATTTCGCCCGTGGCCGCGTTCTGCTGGCCGACCGATACCGCTACGGCCGACGCATAGGAGTTGATCTCGCGCATGCGCTCGGAAATGTTGCGGATCGCTTCGACCGCGCCGCCGGTTGATGCCTGCACCGCGAGAATCTGCTTGGCGATGTCTTCGGTTGCCTTCGCGGTCTGCACCGCGAGCGACTTGACCTCGGAGGCGACGACTGCAAATCCGCGGCCCGCTTCGCCGGCGCGCGCCGCCTCGATGGTCGCGTTGAGCGCCAGGAGGTTGGTCTGCCCGGCGATATTGCGGATCAGCTTCACCACGTCGCCGATTTTCTGCGCCGCATCGGCAAGCCCGACGATCTCGTCGTTGGTCGCTTGCGCTTCGTTCACGGCGACCCGAACTACATCGGTGGTGCGGCCGATCTGTTGACTGATCTCGCCGATCGAATCCGACATCTCGTCGGCCGCCGTTGCCGCGGTTTTGACATTTGCGGACGCTTCATTCGATGCCTGCACCGCGCTCTCGGCGCGCTGCGAGGCATGTTCCGAAGACTCGAACAATGTTGAGGCGGTCGTTTTCATTGTGCCGGCGCTGTCGCTCACCACCCTGAGCACGTTCTCGACCCGCTCGCGAAAGTGCGCGATCGCGCTGTCGATGACCGCGCGGCGGGTTTGTTGGGCGCTGATGTCGTCGCGCTCCTTCTCCAGTTGCCAGCGTTCCGTGATGTCTTCGTGCGTCCCGACCCAGCCGCCGCTGGGCAGCGGCTTGTTGATCACGCGGATTTTCCGTCCGTAGCCGGAATCGACCACTCTGTTCATGGTCTCCCCGCGCGCGAACATGTCGAGCAGATCCGTCCGATACTTGGCGGCGTCGCCCGAAAGATTGCCCAGCGCAACGCGGTGGCTGAGGACTTCCAGGAACGTACTGCCGGCTTTGACGACATCGGTCGAGAGCCCGTACATGTCGATATAGCGCTGATTGAAGAGCAAAAGCCGCTCCGCCGGATCGTACATGCACAGGCCTTGCGACATGTTGTTGAGAGCAACGGCCACCTGCTCATATCTTTCCTGCAGATGGCGACCCATCGCCGCGGCAATGACGCTCATTCCCACCACCATCAGAGCGATGATGGCGATTCCCACCGCAAGTGCCATTGGCGGGATGGATAATTTGCTGATGACGCGCGTTGGATCGGGAATGATCTCGACCGCGCCCATCGCCGTGAAATGATGCGAAATGATCGCCAGTGTTAGGAGAAGCGCAGCGAGGCATGTGCCAAGCACGGTGTGGCGGTGCACGGCGATAGCGAGCGCGGAAACAGTGAAAATGACGCCGAGCGCGATTGAAATCGCCACGAGGTCCATCGACCATATCACGCGGCCCGGCAACTCTATGGCCGCCATGCCGAGGTAATGCATCGCGGCAATGCCGACGCCGACTGTCGCGCCACCGACGGATGCTCTCCAGCGCACGGAACGATTGACGGCAATGCCGAATCCGCAGCACGTGATCGCCATCGCCGCAAGCAAGGATAGCGCCGTAAGGCTCGCGTCGTACGCAATCCCGATGCCGGGGTCGTAAGACAACATCGCGATGAAGTGAGTTGCCCAGATGCCGAATCCGGCCGCGAAGCCCGCGATCGCAATCCAAATCGCGCGTTCACGTCCTTGCAGCCGCCCCGCGCGATGGAAAAGACTGATCGCACACAGGCTCGTAATGAAGCAAACCAGACCCGCAATGATGACAAGGCGCCAGTCGTGCTGTGTGGTCAGACAATTGAAAACGCGAAACATGATCGTTTCAGGTCGGGCGCTGCAGCTGCATCATTTTTCGTCGCGGAGTGTCGCAATTGGAGATTTCTTTAGGGTTAACCGCTCCTTGCCGACCGGTTGCATTTCCTAAAAATATATTAACATCCTTGTCTGCACTGTTTGGCGGCAATGCGTTTATGATGGCTGGGCGCAGATCAAGGGCGCGCAATAACGGTCCGAAAACGACGCATGAAACCTGGGAGAAGCTGGATGCGATGGCTACGACTTGGGATGCTGGCTGCGTCGGTGGTCGCTGCTGTCGGTCTCGGCAGCGGCTCGCGCGCCGACGACTATCCGAACAAGCCTGTCCACATCATCGTCGGCTTTATTCCGGGCTCCGCCGCCCATATCACCGCGCAGGTGCTGGGCACCCGAATGGGCCAAATCCTCGGCAAGCAATTCGTGGTCGAGGCCAAACCCGGAGCGGGCTCGAGCCTTGCGGCTGACTATTCCGCCAAGGCCACGCCGGACGGCTACACGCTTTTCCTCGGATCCTCTGCCAATATCACCAACACCGCCCTCGACCCCAAACTGACGGACATCAGCCGAGACCTCACGCCGATCGCCCTGGCGACCACGGTCCCTGTCATTCTGGTCGTAAACCCGTCATCGGGGATCAACAGCGTGGCCGAACTGATCGCGCTCGCGAAATCGAAACCAGGCGAGGTGCTCTATGCCTCGACCGGAGTCGGCACCGCACCGCATCTGGCCGCCGAGCTTTTCGCTCAGCGCGCCGGTGTGAAGCTTGTGCACGTGCCCTATCAGGGTAGCCCGCAGGCCGTGACCGATTTGCTCGCCGGCCGCACCACGATGATGTTTTCGCCGGCCTCCGCCGTGCTCGGCCAGGTCGAGGCCGGAAAGCTCAAGGCGCTGGCCTCGGCTGCCGCCAAACGTCCGGACGTGGCGCAAAATATTCCGACCATGGCCGAGGCCGGCATGCCCGATTTCGATACCTCGATCTGGTTCGGGCTCATGGCGCCGAACGGAACACCGCATGACATCGTGGACAAGCTGACCAAGACGCTGCTCGAAGCGCAGCAATCGCCTGAGGTTCTTGCCGCACTCAAAAAAGGCGGCTTCGACATCATTTCCGGCGGGCCTGCCGAGTTCAAAGCCAAGATGCAAAGCGAAAGCAAACGCTGGGCCGATGTCGCCGTCGCCGCGGGTCTGAAAAAGTAGTCCGCTGACGCCCGCTCAGGCGTATTTATTGGTGAGCGTGCCGATCCCCTCGATCCAGACTTTTGTCACATCGCCCCGCTTGAGGAACTCCTTGCACGCAGCCCCGACCCCGGACGGCGTCCCGGTCAGGATGATGTCGCCGGGATGCAGCGTGATGCGCGATGACAGGTGCGCGAGCTGCTCGGCCAGCGTGAAGATCATCTTGCTGGTGTTGGAATCCTGTTTGATGACGTCGTTGACCCACAGTTTGATGCCGAGATTTTGCGGGTCCTTGATCTCCTGCGCGGGCACGATCCACGGTCCGAGCGGGCAGGCGTCGTCGAAACATTTCTGACCGACCCAGTCCCACTTGAATGGCGTGGAATCGGGCAGCTGGTTACGGCGGCCGAGGTCGCGCGCTGACAATTCGTTGGCGATGGTGTAACCGGCCACATAATCGAGTGCCTTCTCCAGCGAGACATTCTTGGCCGTGCGCCCGATCACCGCGCCGAGCTCCGCTTCCCAATCGATTGCGTTTGAAGCCGCCGGCAATTTGATCGTTGTTTTGTCCGCCGCGACCGTTCGCGACGCCTTGATGAAATGCCACGGTTTCAGCCCCAAATCGTGTGGGTCCGCCGGCGGCGGCTGGTTATGCGCTTTGGCCATTTCCAGCGCATGGTCCGTGTAGTTCGCGCCCGCGCAATAGATCGCCGACGGCCACAGCACCGGCGCGAGCAGTTTCGCTCGCGCAAGCGGTTTGCTTTTGAGCGTGCTTTTGCCGGCGCCGGCCGCGGCCTTGCGCAGCAGACCCTGCGCCGCCTTCCAATCGTTGAGGATGTCGAGCATCGTCACGTACGACGCCTTGCGGGCCAGCGCGGCCGCATCGAAGAGCTTGTCGTCGACCGCGACGCCCGCCCGCGGTCCCTTTTCGGATTGATAGGTCACCAGCCTGTAGCTTGCCATCGCACGTCCCTCCTCATTTCGCGGCAATGACGCGCACCGGCTTGCCGTCGAGCCAGCCGCGGATGTTCTCGACCATTTGGCCGTAGAAGCGACGATAGTTCTCCTCGGTGACGTAACCGAGGTGCGGCGTGATCACCGCATTGTCGAGCTTGCGGAACGGATGGTCGAGCGGCAGCGGTTCGACGTCGTAGACGTCGATGCCGGCGCCTGCGATTTTCTTGCCCTGTAGCGCCGCGAGCAGTGCCTTCTCGTCCACGATCGGCCCCCGCGACGTATTGATGAAATAGGCCGTAGGCTTCATGAGGCCGAGATCGGCGGCGCCGATGAGCCCGCGCGTGCGCGGGCTGAGCTGAAGGTGCACGGTGATGAAATCCGACTGCTTGAACAGCTCCTCCTTGCTGACCAGCTTGGCGCCGCCCGCATTGGCCTTGTCTGCGGTGAGGTTCTGGCTCCAGGCGATGACGTTCATATCGAGCGCCTTGGCGATGCTGGCGACCTTGCCGCCAAGCTTGCCGAGCCCGACGATGCCGAGCGTCTTGCCGTGCAGCTCGATGCCGAGCGTGCTCTGCCACCGCGCGCCCTTCTTCAGCTGCTCGTTTTCGAATCCGATCCTGCGCGTGAGTTCGATCATCAGCCCGATGGTCAACGCCGCTGTCGGATTGCCGACCGTTTCGGTGCCGCACACCGGTATCTTGCGTGCCTCGGCCGCCGCCACGTCGATCGCGGCATTGCGCGCCCCGCTGGTCACGATCAGCTTCAGGTCGGGCAACGCATCAATCACGTCGCGCTGGAACAGCGTCCGCTCCCGCATCAGGCAGACGATATTGAACCCCTTCAGCGCCGCGATCACCTTGTCGGGCGGGCCGAGTGCCTGGTTGAACGCCTTGATTTCAACCTCACCCTTGAGTTTCGACCAGTCCGCCACCTTCAGGGCGACATTCTGGTAGTCATCGAGGATTGCACATCGATAGGCCATGGCGCCTCCCACCCCTTCACGGTCCGGCCGGCCCGACGGGGCCGGCCGTTAGAGATTTTTAACCGTATCAGCCGTGGCAGACGAAACAAGAGAGCATCCATGCGAATACCCGGAAGCTGGTGAGACGCAGGCAAGCCGGATTTTTACGAGAGAAACAAAGGGGGCGCGTTCAGGCGAACGGCCGCGACGAGGGGCAAGTCAGACGGCAATGGTGGAGCGTTCGCATTTCGTCGGTCGAAAAGCGAACGGCAATTCTGGCGAAGTTCTAAGAGTCCTGTTTCTCACGCCAGCGCGGACCGGGGCCACGCATGTAGTGCAGCTCGGGCCGGTAGGGATCGAACATCCGGCTCGCCAATGCGCGCCTATATTCGACGAACGTCCAGAAGACGTTCAAAATTTTGCTTCTGATTTTCGCCATCTCGCTCTCCCGCCGGCTCGTTGGCCGCGGCCTGCCTGGTTTAAAATGCATGCCCAGGTTGGAGAGGAATTTTGCCGGAGTATTCAGTTAAATGAGTTACGTATTTGCCTTGATAGAAAGTCTTTTCGCAATCAACGTTAGCCGGCCGTTATGACGGTTGGAGAAATACGGTTAACGCTTCGCTGTGGATCGCGACTGTCAGTTCGTGTTGTTCACGACCGCGCCGCCGGCGCCCGACAATTTCTTCATCTGCGTTGCGATGATCGCCAGCAATTTTCTCATTCTATCCATCGCCATTTGCATCCGCAATGAATCGGTTTCGGTCAGTTCCGTTAGCAGGTTCAGCTTGTCGCGTTGCAGCTGCGTTTGCCCTTCTTGAAACTCGTAGGCGCGAATCGCGGAGCCGAGCTGCAGCCGCGCCTGCTTCAGTTCCGGGGTATCGGTCTGTTTGAGCGGCAGATATTGTGCGGTCTCATCCTTGAGCGCGGCATATTCATTTTTGATCTGTTGAAAGCGCATGGCCAAATTTGTCTTGGACATGGTCGCGGGCTGCGCGTGCGGCATCAGCCCTTGCTGCGCCCTTACCGGCGTCGTCAACGGCCAGAGCGCAATGGCCATAGCTACGGCGTATTTGGCTATCGGCGACACAGAACCACTCAACCCCACAACAGGATTGCGAGTGTACCAATTCTGCCAAAACCGGCAATAAGCCTCACGCCAACGCCGTGCTTGCGGTGCCCGCGTCGCGACGCTACATAAGCTCCGACTTTCCTTGAAATAGCGCATACGCGCAGAGGGCAGGGGCGGCGATGGCCCGTCAATTCATTTATCATATGCAGGGTCTGACCAAGACCTATCCGGGCAACCGCAAGGTGCTCGAGAACATCAATCTGTCGTTCTATCCGGACGCCAAGATCGGCGTGCTCGGCGTCAACGGCTCCGGCAAATCGACGCTGCTGCGCATCATGGCCGGCATCGACAAGGAGTTTTCCGGCGAGGCCTGGGCCGCAGAGGGCGCGCGCGTCGGCTATCTGCCGCAGGAGCCGCAGCTCGATCCGACCAAATCGGTGCGCGAGAACGTCATGGAAGCGGTTTCCGCGCAGAAGGCGCTGCTAGAGCGTTACAACGAAATCGCCACCAACTACTCGGACGAGACCGCGGACGAGATGACCAAGCTGCAGGACGAGATCGAATCCAAGGGCCTCTGGGATCTCGATTCCAAGATCGATCAGGCCATGGACGCGCTGCGCTGTCCGTCCGACGATGCCGACGTCAGGAACCTTTCCGGCGGCGAGCGGCGCCGCGTCGCGCTCTGCCGGCTGCTGCTGGAGCAGCCCGAGCTGCTGCTGCTCGACGAGCCGACCAACCATTTGGATGCCGAGTCCGTGCTCTGGCTCGAAGGCCATCTGCGCAATTATCCCGGCGCGATTCTGATCGTCACCCACGACCGTTATTTCCTCGACAACGTGACCGGCTGGATTCTCGAACTCGACCGCGGCCACGGCATTCCCTACCAGGGCAACTATTCGTCCTGGCTGGTGCAGAAACAGAAGCGCCTCGAGCAGGAAGGCCGCGAGGAGGAAGCGCGCCAGCGCACGCTCGCACGCGAGCAGGAATGGATCGCCGCAAGCCCGCGCGCGCGTCAGGCCAAATCCAAGGCGCGCTACCAGCGTTACGAGGATTTGCTCGCCAAGGCTGCCGACAAGCAGACGCAGACCGCCCAGATCGTCATTCCGGTGGCCGAGCGGCTCGGCCAGAACGTCATCGACTTCGATCACCTGCGGAAGGGTTACGGCAACAACCTGCTGATCGACGATCTCACCTTCAAAATGCCCGCCGGCGGCATCGTTGGCGTGATCGGTCCGAACGGCGCCGGCAAGACCACGCTGTTCCGCATGATCACCGGCCAGGAAAAGCCCGACAGCGGCACGATCAAGATCGGCGAGTCGGTGCACCTCGGCTACGTCGACCAGTCGCGCGATTCGCTCGACGGCGGCAAGACCGTGTGGGAGGAGATCTCCGGCGGCCTCGACCAGCTCCAGCTCGGCAAGCGCGAAGTCAACTCGCGCGCCTATTGCTCGGCCTTCAATTTCCGTGGCGCCGACCAGCAGAAGAAAGTCGGCCAGCTGTCCGGCGGCGAGCGCAACCGCGTGCATCTGGCCAAGATGCTCAAATCCGGCGCCAACGTCCTGTTGCTCGACGAGCCGACCAACGACCTCGATGTCGACACGCTGCGCGCGCTCGAAGAGGCGCTCGAGGATTTCGCCGGCTGCGCCGTGATCATCAGCCACGACCGCTGGTTCCTCGACCGCATCGCGACCCACATGTTGGCCTTCGAGGGCAACAGCCACGTCGAATGGTTCGAGGGCAACTTCCAGGACTACGAGGCCGACAAGATGCGGCGGCTGGGCACGGATTCGGCCATCCCCCATCGCATCAAATACAAGAAATTCTCCCGCTGATGAACGACTGGAGCGCCCGCCAGTATTTGAAATTCGAGGACGAGCGTACGCGCCCGCCGCGCGACCTGCTCGCCCAGGTGCCGTTGCAATCTGCGCGCCGTGTCGTCGATCTCGGCTGCGGGCCGGGTAATTCGACCGAACTGCTGATCGCGCGGTTTCCCGGTGCTGATGTGATCGGCCTTGATTCGTCGCCTGACATGATCCGCCAGGCGCGCGAGCGCCTGCCCGGTCGAAAATTCGTCCAGGCCGATATCGCGACCTGGAGCCCCGACGGCGAGACCGATCTGCTGTTCGGCAACGCTGTCTTCCAATGGGTGCCCGATCATCCAGCGGTGCTGCGTCGGCTACTTTCCGCGCTGCCCGAAGGCGGCGTACTCGCCGTGCAGATGCCCGATAACACCGAGGAGCCGGCGCTCGCGCTCATGCGCAAGGTGGCCGCGGACGGCCAGTGGGCGGGAATTCGCGGTCTGGATAAAGCCGGCCGCGACAATCTGCCGACACCAAGCGGCTACTACGATCTGCTCAAGCCCGTATGCCGGTACCTCGACGTCTGGCACACCCACTACAACCACGCCATGGCCGGCCCCGAGGCGATCGTCGAATGGTTCAAGGGCTCGGCGCTCAGGCCCTATCTCAACGCGCTCGACGCCGAGTCCGGCAAAAAATTCGTCGCCGCCTATACCGCAGAAATTGCCAAGGCCTATCCCGCCCGCTTCGACGGCAAGGTGCTGCTGAAATTTCCCCGCCTCTTTATCGTTGCGACACGCTAACGCGCAGGCCGTCACCCTTTTGCCGTGAAAGCAGGGGAAAGATCGCGCATGATGTCGCTGATGGCGGTTCGATACCTTCTCATCCTCGCGGCCTTGCTTGTGCCGCTGCGCGCCCACGCTGCCGATCCGGCATTCAACGCCTTTCTGCAGTCGCTCTGGCCCGAGGCGCAGAACCTCGGGGTCTCCCGTACCATCTTCGACTCCGCCATCCGCGACCTCGATCCGGATTATTCGCTGCCCGATCTCGTGATCCCCGGCCGGCCCGAACGTGCCGAGCCGGGGCAGGCCGAATTCGTTCTCACCCCCGCCGATTACCTGAAGGAGACGAGCTTCGCTCGCCTCACCGCGCAAGGAAGGAAGCTCGCCGAACAGCATCGCGCGACGCTTGCCGCAATCGAGCAGAAATACGGCGTGCCGCCGCAAATCATCCTTGCCATCTGGGGGCGCGAAACGGCCTTCGGCGGCTATCAGCTTCCGCTCGACACCATCCGTACGCTGGCGACGCAAGCCTATGTCGGCCGCCGCAAGGATGTCTTCCGCAGCGAACTCCTCTTCGCGCTGAAAATGCTGCAAGAGGGAATCCCGCGCGCGCGCATGCGCTCGTCGTGGGGCGGCGCCATGGGGCTCACGCAATTCTTGCCCTCGGAATTCTACCACTACGCCGTCGATTTCGACGGCGACGGCAAGACCGACATCTGGACCTCGGTTCCCGATGCGCTGGCGTCGGCCGCCAACCAGCTTGCAGGCAAGGGCTGGCAGCGCGGCAAGACCTGGGCGGTGGAAGTGCGCGTGCCGTCGAACGTCGACTGCACCATCGCCGATCCGGACAAACTGATGCCGATCGGCGAGTGGCTCAAGGCCGGATACATCCCGACGCACGGCGGCATCATGTCGGACGCCCAATTAGCCGAGCCGGCCTCGCTGCTGATGCCGGCCGGGACATACGGGCCGTCCTTCCTGATCCTGAAGAACTACTACGTGATCAAGGACTACAATTTCTCCGATCTCTATGTGCTGTTCGTCGGACATCTTGCCGACCGCATCGCGGGCAATCCGCCGTTCGCCGCGCCGTGGCAGCCGGTGGTGCAGCTTAACACCAAGCAGCTCGAGGACATGCAGCGCCGTCTCGCGGCGCTCGGTCTTTATGCCGACAAGATCGACGGCAAGGCCGGCATGCGCACGCGGCTTGCGCTCGGCGCCTATCAGAAGGCCAATAGGCTCAAACTTGATTGTTGGCCGACCGCCGATGCGCTTGCCCATATGCAGACGGGGCGCAACTGATCGAAAAAAATCCGGCAGCGAATTCGCTGCCGGAGTAACTCGGTCTTAAGAGTTGCTGAATCTGGCCGATCAATACGCCGGGCAGAAGAAACGCGGACGGCTGTAGCCGACGACATTGCCGAAGCGGTCAACGAGCGGACGGCGCGCCCAGTAGCCACCCGGGCAGGCGACCGGTGCCGGCGCATAGTAAGCCGGATAGGGGTCATAGCCGGCGACCGGATAATAGGTGCGCGGATAGGCATAGGAATTCGCTATCGCACTGCCGACGATCACGCCGCCAAGAATGCCGAGTCCAACACCGCAGCCGCGGCAGCGCGCGTCGGCCGGCGTCGGTGCCAAGCTGGCGGTGGCGAGCACCGCAGTCGTGGCGAGAGCGAGTAGAGCTTTCTTCATGGTTCGTCTCCTCTATCCGGCCGGCTTCGTGCCGATCACGGGAATCTCTAACGTAACTATCCTAGTCCCACTTAGTTCGACGTGGAATAGGCCAGTCTAATTTGTCGAAAATTTGATATTGTCGCCGCGTTTGTCTGCGAAAAACATGGATTTTTCGTAATCCCGAAAACCGCGAAAATGCTGCGGTTTTGCTGGCGTCGGTCGCTGAAAATTTCGCTAAAACTGTCAGTTTGTTCAGAATGATCAAGATTTACCCGCTGGCGCGCTGTAGCACCTCAGTCACAATTGCCGCGCCACAATCGGCTCGCTGCCGCCGCCCTTGTCACGGAATTGGCAACAGCGGCTTTTTCCCTGCGTGCAGCTGCATGTCGACAGCCGTAAGCAACGCGGCCGTGCCGGCGTAATTGCCCATCAACAGAATCAAATCCACGAGTTTGTTCGGTCCGAATATCGCCTTCGCCTTCGCGAACGTCTCCGAGCTGACTTTGTGGTCGCGCCAAATTTGACGTCCCAGCGCGATGACAAGCGCATCGATGTCGTCGAGGTCCGCAGTGCTCCTGCGATGCTTGATCACGTCGATGACGTTTTGCGGTACGCCTTCCTTCAACGCCTCCGGCTCATGCGCGACCCATTCGAACTGGCTGTCCATCTCGCGTGCGGTGATCAGGATCGCGATCTCGCGGATGCGCGGGGAAATGCCGGCTTCATAACGCAAGTATCGGTTGATCGCGGTGAGATGCTCCGCCGTTCTGCTGCTGTAGAGCTGCACGCCGGACGGACCTTGCAATCCGGCGATGCTCGCGCCCGGCGTAGCGCCGCGATCGAACGCGCGCTTGCCGGCCTCGTCCAGATCCTCGCGCTTGGGCAGCGGCAAACGAAATCCTGATTTCGGGTCGATGTCCGATGGCATGGCGTCTCTCACATTGAGGAGCAAACCGGAGTTTACGCTATGGCCGGTCTTGGAACGAGACTGTTGCCGGTACGGGCGGCCATGATTTAACGTTCACTCGCAACACCGACAGGACAGGGAGCCGGACGCCGATGGCCAAGTACACGTGGGACCACATTCATTTGCGCAGCCCCAATCCCGAGTCCACCGCCCAGTGGTTCGAAAAGATGCTCGGCGCCGAGGTCATTCGCACCATGCAACAAGGCCAACCGCGCATCGATTTGAAACTCGGCGGCGCGAATATCTTCATCGCTCCGGTGACTGCAGGCGACGGCGTCAACCCGCCGCCGTCCACGCCCTATCAGGGCCTCGACCATTTCGGCCTGACCGTGAGCGGCATCGACGCCATTGCGGCGGAACTCAAAGCCAAAGGCGTGAAGTTCACCAAGGAGCCGACGACGGTGCGGCCAGGCGTGCGCATCTGCTTCCTGCGCGGGCCGGAAGGCATTTCCATCGAGCTGCTCGAGCGCAACTCAGCCTAAGGCTGAGGCGACCAGCCGCGCTCCATCATTCGGCGGCCGTGGCCGGCTTTGCATCGGCGAAGAAGCGGTTCTCCGGCCGCGGCAGGCCGAGATGTTCGCGCAAGGTCTTCCCTTCGTATTCGCGGCGGAACAACCCGCGCCGCTGCAGTTCGGGCACCACCTTCTGGCAGAAATCGTCGAGCCCGCCGGGCAGATAGGGGAACATCACGGTGAAGCCGTCGCTCGCCTGCGTCTCGAGCCATTCCTCCATCTCGTCCGCGATGGTCTTCGGCGTGCCGACCATGGCGAGCCCTGAATAGCCGCCGAGCCGCTGCGCCAGCTGTCGGACGGTGAGATTTTCCTTCTTGGCGAGTGCGATCGCGCGTTCGCGCCCGCTCTTGGACGCATTGCTTTCCGGAATGTCCGGCAGCGGCCGGTCCGCATCGAATTTCGATGCATCGTGCCCGAGCGCGATCGACAGCGAGGCGATCGAATTGGCGTAGTTGACCAGGCTGTCGAGCTTGGCGCGTTTGGCGCGCGCCTCCGCCACCGTGTCGCCGACCACGACGAAACAGGCGGGCAGGATTTTCATGTGCTCGCGATTGCGCCCGATCTTCTGCATGCGGCCCTTCACGTCGGCATAGAACTGCCGCCCCGCGTCGATGCTCGACTGCGCCGTGAACACCGCCTCGGCGGTTTCCGACGCCAGCCGCCGTCCAGCATCCGATGCGCCGGCCTGCACGATCACCGGCCAGCCCTGCACCGGCCGCGCGATGTTGAGCGGTCCGCGGACTTTGAGGTACTCGCCCTTGTGGCCAAGGACGTGCATCTTGTCGGGATCGAAGAACACGCCGCTCTCGACATCGCGGATGAACGCATCGTCCGCCCATGAATCCCAAAGCCCGGTGACCACGTCATAGAACTCGCGCGCCCGCTCGTAGCGTTCGCCGTGCTCCATATGCTCGTCCAGGCCGAAATTGAGCGCCGCATCGGGGTTGGACGTGGTGACGATGTTCCAGCCGGCGCGGCCGTTGCTGATGTGGTCGAGCGAGGCGAAGCGCCGCGCGATGTGATAGGGCGCATCGAACGTGGTCGAGCCGGTGGCCACGAGGCCGATCCGTTCGGTCGCCTGCGACAGCGCGGACAGAAGCGTGAACGGCTCGAACGAAGTAGCGGTGTGGCTGCGCTTGAGCGCGTCCATCGGCATGTTGAGCACGGCCATGTGGTCGGCCATGAAGAAGGCATCGAATTTCGCCGCCTCCAACTTCTGAATGCATTCCTTGATATGCGGAAAGTTGAAATTCATGTCCGGCCACGCGCCGGGATAGCGCCAGGCGCCGGTATGGATGCTCGCCGGCCGCATGAAGGCGCCGAGGTGGAGCTGTCGGGACGCTGGCATGGTGACCTCGTACGGGCGTAATTCAAATGCTGCGCGAAACAGGTGTTTTTTCGGCCGCCGGCGGCCTTGGCTCCAATCTATACTTGCGGTTCAAATCATCCAACAGCCTGAGCGCCACCCTGACTCTGGCCCGTTCGATCCAGATCCAGCCTTCCAGCGCGGCGACGAAAATCACGAACATGAAGGTGGGCAGGCGCACCGCCAGCGTCGTCGGTTCGATCTTGAGCAGATCGGCGACGCCCTGTGCAATCGAGGTCCTGATAGCGTCGCTGAAGCAGATCGCATTCATCAGCACAACCAGCACCAGCCCGAGCACGAACCTGTAGCGCTGCCATTCGCCGTTCATGAATTCCGCAACGACTTCGAGCTGCGCCATGCTGAAGTAGCTGCGTCCTTCGCGATATCGTGTCTCCGAGGACTTGATGATGGGTGCGACGAACCAAAGGATGTAGACAAATCCGCCGATATTGAACAAAAAGAAGATCGTGAGCGCTGCGGCGAAATACCTGTCGTCATAAGACGACCACAACAGCGCGCCCATCACCACGCCGAACAGCGCCATCAAGCCGAATGAATTGCCCGTCAGCTGGTTGTGGCCCTTTTCGGTGAAATAGGCCAATTCCTGGATGTCGGTATCGTAGGTCGTTCCGAACACCCAGCACCAGTAATATGCGATCATGGTCAGCCGGCGCACGAGATCGGGGCTCACCGCTTCGATCGCCGGGCCGACCTGGAAATCCTTCAGCTGCAGATAGGCGAACAGTCCGACCAGCGCCGCCGCGATGTATTTGATGGCCTTGCGAACGGTCCGCGCGATCGCGGTCATTTCGTTCTGTTGATAGCCCTCGTCGGCTTGGGCGGACGCGCGCCGTTTTCGGCCTTTTGCCATGGCATCCTCGAAACGATTTAAGTCGTCGCGCGCTGCGGCACGCAACGTCGACTGCTCCCAAATTCCGAGATTATCCTGCCGCGCCCACGTCTCAAACGGGCGCGTTGCGGACTATTGCCAGGGCAAGACCGGCAGCGGGCGGCCCGCGTCCATCGCCATGCTCAGCTGTCGGCGTCCTCGACATCCGTCTCCGGCCGGTCGCTGCCGGAGGCGGTTTCGGTGTGCCATTTGCCCGCCGCGTCCTCGTATTCGATGACCTCGGAGCGGCCGGGCACGCGCTGTTCGGCAGCCGCTGTTCGCGCCGCCTCCAGCGCCTCCGCATGCGTAGCGAATGACTCCGAGAACACGCCGTCCACCTTGTAGGCCCAGCCGTCCTCGTGCCGTACGATCTGATATAAAACGTGAGACATCGTTTCACCTGACAGTTTTAAGTCCCCGCGCGGCCGACGCTAGCGTAAATCCCGTGAGATTGCATCTCTCGCCGATCGGTCGCGTCAGCTTTGCTCGCGCACGTTCGTCCGGGCTCATTGATGACCCCATTCCGGCTCATGGAACTCTTCCGTATCCATGCTAAACTGCCGTCATCGAGACGACCAACAACCGTGCAGAAAAAAACGACGAACAACAGTCCGGCGGCTGAACCATGAGGGCCATCCCATGACACGACGACCCCCCGACGCGCGGCAAGCCGCCGAAGCCGCATTCAAGGCCGCCACCACGAAGCCGCCGGCGCCGATGCCGAAAGCGCCGCAGGCGCCGCCCGGCATCAAGGAAACGGTGACGCTGCGCATCGATCGCGATGTGCTCGAGTTCTTCCAGGAAGACGGGCCCGGCTGGCAGGACCGAATCAACGCCGCCTTGCGCAAGGCGGCGGGGAAGTGAACCGCGTCCTGCGCGATTGAAACCGCGTTCCACCGATTGAAAATGTCTCGACGCATCCCCATCTAAGGTATTCGCCCAAAGGAGAGAGTGCCTTGGATAGCAATTCGAAAGTGAATCGCGCGAACGTGCAATTCGCCAAGCTGCAGCGTGCCGAAGAGGGCAAGAAGGCGATGTCCGAGTACGAAGCCGAGCGTGTGGCCGTGCTGGCCAAGACCGAACGCCTGAAGGCGTTGCGTCTTGCCCGCGATGCAGCCCAGCAAGGGGCCGCATCGCCTCCCGCGCCTGCGCCGAAAGCCGGCGGGAAGAAGAAAAAGCCGCAAGGCTAACGTCCAGTCATGGTCCGGCCCTTGCGTGGGCGACGATGATTGCGGTTCAGTACCCCATCATCAACATGGCCGCCCCCATCAGCGCCAGCATGATCCCGCCCATGACCGCCAAGTGCATGGGGCTACTCACCATGTGCCGGACCAGAGCGAAACGCGTGCCTTCCGCGACAAGCTCCATGCCGCATTGGCGGCATTTTCCGGGCGCCGATTGCCGAACATCCGAATGCATGGGGCAGATATAGAGCCGTCCCGCCGTTGCTTTTGTTTGCATCTGCATCTGCCTATTCCCCGATCGGCCGGCAACGAACGGATTTGACCGCGCGCTAGGCTTCCAGCAGGCGGCGGCGATCCTCGTATTCGGCCTGGTTGATTTCGCCGCGGGCAAAGCGCTCCTTCAGAATCTCAAGCGCCGTCCCGCCGCGCCGGCGCGAGCACATCCCGCTGCGCATCATGAGGAACATCAGCGTCATGCAGACGACGATGAACAGAATCATGAGCACCGGCCCAATGAACATGAACGGCGCGGGCCAATAGTCATTCCACCACCACATGGCACCCTCCTTGGGTTGCGGGGGCATCATCGCGGCAAGGCTCAAGGGCGGCATTGATGTACGTCAAATAGTACGCATCGCCATTGCACGTCCAAGTTGTTTGCGCAACCATGGCGCAGCTTGGGTTGGCCAACTGGATGCCAATGGAAAACAGCTAAACACGCTTTGGCAAATGACGAAACAAGTCAATCCTGGCGACGAATGGGCATCAATAAATGCAGGCGCCGACTATTTCACAAGGAAGTAACTTCGATTCAAGCGAATCTCGTGACCGCAATTAGCAGGTAGGGCGCAATAGCGAAGCGTATTGCGCCGTGTGAGCACATCCAAAAATTGGCGGAATACGCCTTCGGCTATTCCGCCCTCCGGGCTAATCCGCCCTCCGGGCTACGCGCGCAAAGCCCGTCAACGCCGCTGGCGCTCGTAACGGAATGGTCTCCCGGCGAATTCCCGGATCGGTGAATCCGGGTAGACCATCGTCAGCGATCCGTCGCTGCCGACCTGCAGGCGGTGCGCCGTGAATTTCCGCTTCCCGAGATCGCCGGGTTCGAATTCGAACACGTAGCCCTTCTCAGTGCCGGCCCGGCTTGCCACGTCGATCCTTTGCGGCGCGAGGCCGAACATGCGCAAGCCTAAGGCCACCGCGGTCGGGGCCTGCGCGCAATCGACTTGCAAGCCGTAATACTGCGTGTATCCGGTCTTGGTCGCGCCGTCGCAGCTGACCACCACGTCGATTCCGGCGAGACCGCGGTCGCCGCCTTTGCCCACGACCAGGATGGTGTAGGCGCCGGACTCGCTTTTCTGGAGACGCTTGAAGCTGAAAGTCGCCGGCCGGTCGTACGGCAGGCTGTCGACGACGACCGCGCCGTTCGCCGCTTTCCAGGTGCCTTCGGATTGCTCGTCATAGGCGCCGTAGGAGAGGAAATACTCCCATTTTCCCCCGCCCGAGAGCCGCATGCAGGAGCCGACCTCCCGCACCCCGGAGAGGCAATACTCGCCGGGGAGCGTGTTGGCGTCCTGCGCGCGCGCCTGCGGCGCGGTGAGGCAGGCAGTCGCGATCAGCGCGCAGATGGTGCGTCCGGTAAGGCTCCTCATCGCGTGTGTCCCCAAGAGCGCGCAAGATGGCTTGCGCGTAAGATAGGTTGGATCGCGCTTTACCCTCCCCCTTGCGGGGAGGGTCGACCGCCGAGCCAGCGAAGCGCAGCGCAGCGAAGGCGGGCGGGGTGGGGGTCGTTGTTTCGACGCTCGGCATTGTCAAACATCGACCCCCACCCGGCTCGCGCGCTCTCGGAAATCTTGCGCACGCTTGATGTTATCGCTCCGCGCGCTCGCCACCCTCCCCGCAAGGGGGAGGGTATAGACCCACGATGCATGGTCGGACGAAAACAATGGGTTTCGCAAGGGCTCAGCTCAACCTTCAGGCTTTTGCTACCTCATCCTGAGGAGCCGCGCGCAAGCGCGGCGTCTCGAAGGATGGAAGCGGCCTCATGTTTCGAGGCGCGCTCGCATGCGCTCGCGCTCTTCAACATGAGGCACATCAATTCCGCATTAACCTTTCGCTCTCACGATGAGCAAGATAGATGACAAGCGAGGATGGCAACAATGGCAAGATCGTTTCGTCAGCGCTGGTTTGTTCGGCGACAAGTCGAGTCGGCGCTCGAACAATTACTACAAGATACAGGAATAATTCCTGTCGTTCAGTGGGATGACAACCAAATAGCCTGGGACGAGGAATGCAAAGGCATTGGACAAGTTGCTTGGCATTGCGGGTATATTCTCCCTCCAGATCCATCGCTGCGGGCGCTCATACCATTGCTCAATAATAAGATTGCGCCTTTGCAGGCACGTTACGATCTTGGGTTGACTTGCGAATAAGCTGATAAAGTCGCCCAGTTAAATGTCTCGATTTTGCGCCAGGCGCAATGGCGAAGCTTACGTGGGTGGACTTGCGGCAGAGAAATGACGAATTACGTTTCGCTAATCCGCCCTACGAACTTCGGGCTACTTGCTTGCCATCCGCCCTACGGGCTGCGTTCATCCTGGCCTATTTGCGAGATTTTCTTTTATAGCCGCCGACGTCCATTCCGAGATTCGAGGGGCCAAATCCGTCCGACAACAACTGTGAAATTGTCTGTCCATGACACTTTTGCAGCGCGTAGGGCGCAATAGCGAAGCGTATTGCGCCGTTTGCGAATGAGATTGGCGGATTACGCTTCGCTAATCCGCCCTACGGGCTAATCCAAATCGATTGCACCTGCGCTCGATTGACGACGCTTCTCAATCGCGCTCTTCGCATCATTGATAGAAAGCTCAAGCATCTCGGGAAAGTCCCAATCAAGTTCAGCCTTCTTGAAGCCGTACCTACCTCTTAGAGCGCAAGCCAGATTCCATGACTTTAGCCCTAAGGTTGCCGCTCGCAATTCCAACTCATCGCCTAAGTCTTCAGTATTGTATTCCGCTGTTGAGCGGATCATGCCCTGCGCACCAGCTATTTCGTTCGGTAAATTGAGACATTGCGCGGCGAGCCGTCGCTCTAACACGCGCCACCCTTCTGCATCCTCTGGGTAAGTTTCAAGAGTTGGCAGCGAGGTATTCCAATATGGAAACTCTTCATCCGGCAAATGAGGTGCCTCACGATTTTCTCCGCAAAAATTGGCGCAACGAAGTGCATAGCTCTCCAAATTCACGGCAAGTCGTATTCCCATATAAGCCCCAAGGTCCTTTCTGTGACGATAGTTGCGGACCATAGTGATGATGCCGCTAACTACAGCAGTTCCAAGACCAGCGCTTACGACCGTCTGAGCTACGGCAGTCATATCCCACGTTAAGGGGTTCCACCAAGTCATGGCACTTTGACCGAGCATCAGCTAAAGCGCTTTATTACCCTCCTTCACCTTACTCCCCTCCACCGCCTCCCGCTCCACATAAACCTCACTCCCCATCTCGCGGAACTTCTCGCTCATCTGCTCCATGCCGGTCTGCTTCTCGTTCAGCGTCGCCGCGTAATCCCGCACGTCCTGAGTGATCTTCATCGAGCAGAACTTCGGCCCGCACATGGAGCAGAAATGCGCCACCTTGTGCGCCTCCTTCGGCAGCGTCTCGTCATGGTATTCGCGCGCGGTGTCGGGATCGAGGGAGAGGTTGAACTGATCGTTCCAGCGGAAATCGAACCGCGCGCGGCTTAGCGCATCGTCGCGCAATTGCGCCGCCGGATGGCCCTTGGCAAGGTCCGCCGCATGCGCCGCGATCTTGTAGGCGATCACGCCTTCCTTCACGTCGTCGCGGTCTGGAAGCCCAAGGTGTTCCTTCGGCGTCACGTAGCAGAGCATCGCGGTGCCGAACCAGCCGATCATGGCGGCGCCGATCGCCGAGGTGATGTGATCGTAGCCCGGCGCTATGTCGGTCGTAAGCGGCCCGAGCGTGTAGAACGGCGCCTCGCCGCATTCCTTCAGCTGCTTCTCGACATTCACTTTGATTTTATGCATCGGCACGTGGCCGGGGCCTTCGATCATCACCTGGCAGCCCTTGTCCCACGCCACTTTCGTGAGCTCGCCCAGCGTCTCGAGCTCGGCGAATTGCGCGCGGTCGTTGGCGTCCGCGATCGAGCCCGGCCGCAAGCCGTCGCCGAGCGAGAACGACACATCGTACTTGCGCATGATGTCGCAGATCTCGTCGAAGCGTTCGTAGAGGAAGCTCTCCTTGTGCCGCGACAGGCACCACTTCGCCATGATCGAGCCGCCGCGCGACACGATGCCGGTCACGCGGTTGGCGGTGAGCGGCACATAGGCGAGCCGCACGCCGGCGTGGATGGTGAAATAGTCGACGCCCTGTTCGCACTGCTCGAGCAGCGTGTCCTTGTAGACCTCCCAGTCGAGCTTCACCGGATCGCCGTTCACCTTCTCCAGCGCCTGATAGATCGGCACCGTGCCGATCGGGCAGGGCGCGTTGCGGATGATCCATTCACGCGTGTTGTGGATGTTGCGGCCGGTCGAGAGGTCCATCACCGTGTCGGCGCCCCAGCGGATCGCCCACACCATCTTCTCGACTTCTTCCTCGACCGACGAGGTGACCGCCGAGTTGCCGATATTGGCGTTGATCTTGGTCAGGAAATTGCGGCCGATCGCCATCGGCTCAAGCTCGCCGTGGTTGATGTTGGCCGGGATGATCGCGCGCCCGCGCGCGACTTCCGAACGCACGAACTCCGGCGTGATGAAGGGAGGCACCGAGGCGCCGAAGCTCTCGCCGTCCGCAAGTGTGGCTTCCGCGCGCGACAGCATTTCCTTGCGGCCGAGATTCTCGCGCTCGGCGACGTAGATCATCTCCTTGGTGATGACGCCGGCCCGCGCCCATTCGAGCTGCGTGATCGGATACGGCCGGCCGGCGGCCATCACCCGCGCCGCGGCGGCGCGATAATTCTCCGCCTCACCGCTTGCCGCAGCCAGTTCCCCTCCCCCTTGCGGGGAGGGGTCAGGGGTGGGGGTGGTGCGATTGGAATTGTGAGGCGCCTCGCGCAGCAACTCCGACCCCCACCCCGGCGCCTTCGGCGCCGACCCTCCCCGCAAGGGGGAGGGTGAAGACGAACCGCGTTGCGATGCACCGATGCCGCGCATCGGCTTCGGCGTGTTGGGGAACGCGCGCGCCAGATGCTTGCCTGTGACGTTGCCGTTGTCGACCGGCTTGATCGCGCGGCCCAAATATTCCTCGACCCCGCCGCGCTCCTTCACCCAGGCGAGGCGCGTCTTCGGCAAACCCTTCTCGACGTCGATCGCAACATTGTCGTCGGTGTACGGCCCGGACGGATCGTACACCGGCACCGGCGGCTCGCCTGAACTCGGATCGAGCGCGATCTCGCGCACCGGCACGCGCAACTCGGGCGCTGCGTCCGGCACAGCATACGTCTTGCGCGATCCCGCGATCGGCCCGGTCGTGACCTTCGGCGTCTGCAGATCGGATTCGGCGATGTGCTTGTTCATCGGGCTTCTCCATTGTCGGCCTCGACCTCATGGTTCGGCTCGCAAGTCGGGTATACCCGACTTGCGACGTTCGAGACGCGCAGCTTCGCTGCGCTCCTCACCATGAGGTTGCAACCATTTCCCTCATCCCGCGGAGGCGCGATGCGCCGTCCCGAAGGATGAGGGAAATGCTCGCTCCGTGATATGTCGGCTGAAGGAAAAGTCCCTGTCCCTTCGCCGGCATGACCCGGATCAGGTTCAAAGGGTCACCGCACCTTGCGGTCTCTCAGCTCGCGCACGAGCTCCCCTCGGAACACCACTAATGTAGGCTCATGCACCCGGGTGTCAACGTTCGAGACGCGCCCTTTAAGGGCTCCTCGGGATGAGGCCGCTCACGCCGCTACTGCCCCGGCAGCTTGGTCACCGCCACTTTCACGGCGCCTTCCGCCTCGGCGACCACGCGCAGCACCTTTGAGTCGAACGCGATCTCGACCAGGCGCAGGCCGGTGATCGACGCATCGGCGCGCACGCCATCCTCCTGCTTCTGGAAATCGGCGATCGCCGCGGCGATGCTCTTGAGCGCGCTTGACGCGAACGGCTTGAGATCGACCACGGCGCTTTCCTCGATCGTGTCCTTCAGATAGGGGATCGCCGCGCGCGCCGCCGCGCCCAGCAGGCCGAAGGCCGTTTCCGAATCGACGTCGAGCGAAATGTCGGTCAGCCGCAGCATCTGCTTGGCCGCGTCGAGCTTCGGCCGGCCCCACACGTGAATATTGGCGTCGGCGCCGAAGCCGAACCAGCTCTTCTTCTCGCGCGCCTTCACCTGCAGCGAAATCAGCAGGCGGTCGCCCGACGGCACGATGGTCGCGCGCTGCACGATGATCTCGGCCGCGGACGTCGGATCGTCGCCGAATGTCTTTCCTTTCAGCTGCGCCTCGATGATCTTGTTGACTTCCGTGAACGGGATGTCGATCGGCGCCGCGATGGCGACGCGGCCCTCCTGCAGCGGCGGCACGATCTTCAGCTGCGACGGAAACGGGCAATTCGGATTGGTCCGCGACGGCACCACGCGCGTCTCCGCCTGCACGCCAACCGTCAGCGTCACGTTGTTTTCGTCGATCTTCGGCTGCGCCGCGAACGCCTGCACCGGCCGCATCTCGAGCCACAGGTTGGGCGCGTTCGGGCCGGCGGCCGCGAACGAAATCGAGCGGCACATCTTGTCCCATTCGCGCCGCACCGTCTGCTCGAGCGTCGTATCATTGCGCAGTTTCGACTGCAGCGTGCTGATCTGGTCGTTGACCGCGCGGTCGATGAACGGTTTCACCTCGTTCGACACGTTGATCTTGATTCCGACGACGGAAAGCCCGCCGTCGGCGACCGACACCTGGCCGCTCAGGTTCGGTTCGATCCGCCATGTCGGCAGCAGCGCCGGCCGCGCCGTCACCATCACGTTGCTCTTGATCTCGGCGCGTTGATCGAGCAGGCCGGTCGCCAGATTCTGCGCATTGCGCCCGAGTTCCTGGCTGATGACGCCCGTGATCGAGCCGACCAGACCGCCGGCGCCCTGCGCGGCTTGTCCGGTGACGCGCAGGATTCCTGTCAGGTTGGTCGACAACGTCAGCCCCTCGCTCCGGCCCACGACCGCGAGCGGACTCCGGTTCAAGGTCCAACCGATGTCGAGCTTGCCCAAGGCCTGGCTGATTGGATTGTCGCGCTGACCGGAGAGGCTGCGCGGCGCGGTGTTGTCGAGCGCATTGCGGATCGCCGCCAGCGAAACCGCAACCGGCGCGATCACGATCGAGGTGCGCGTCATGGGCTGCAACGGGGCGATCTGCTGCAGCGGCGGGCGCTGGGTCGTCGGGCCGCTCGGCAAAAGGATATTCAGCGCCCATAGTGTGCCGCCGAAAAAAGCCGCCACGATGAGGGCTCCGAGAAAAATGCGGCGCCATTGGAATGCGCGTCTGCGTTTGATTGTGGCCATCGGCGCGGATATTAGATTGCGCTCGCCGCCGGCGCCAGTGTTCAAAGCGCCGTGTCGAATCAGTTGCCGTCGATCGCCGAGATCAGCCGCGACAGCACGTCGGGATCGATGGTTGCGTCGACCCGCAGGACCCGGCCGTTCGCTAGCACGATCTCGACCGGCGATCCGTTGGTCGGCGACGTATCACTGGCGACCTTGTCGCTCGGCGATTTCACTTCGGCCAGCTGCGGAGCTGGGCTTCGCGCACGCGCGCGCGATGACCGGCTCGCCCGCGTGGTCGGCGCCGCACTGGCCGCGGTTGCGCTCGGCTTGGTCTCCGTCGGCGCCGCAGTGGCCGTCTGATCCACGGGCTTGGGCGAGTCTGTTGAATCGGAGGGAGTGACAGTGGCGACTTGGTCCGCAGGTTTGGCTTCCTTCGTCTCAGCCGGCGTGACGATTGCGGTCTGATCCACGGGCTTTGCGGGTTCCTTCGTCTCGCTCGGCGCTACGGTCGCGACTTGGTCCGCGGGTTTGGCCGGCTCTTTCGTCTCCGCCGGCGCGACCGTCGCCACTTGATCCGCCGGTTTGGCAGGCTCCTTCGTTTCGGACGGTGAAACTATCGCCACCTGATCCGCCGGCTTGGCGGCTTCTTTCATCTCGGTCGGAATAGCATCGGTCGCCTGCTCCGGTTGCTTGGCTTTGGATGGATCGAGCCGCGCGACCGCGACCTTTTCCGGCGGCGTTATGCCGAGCGCTTTTTGAAAATCCGTCGGCGCGCCGTTGAAAATGGTGACGTTCAATTTCCCCGGCAGCACGTCGGCATCCGCCATCCGGCCCGAATCGGTGAAATGCCAGAGTGTCCACGTGCTGTCGTTCGGAACCTTGGGCTTTCCATGAACCGGATTGCCTGAATCGGTGTAGTTGGCGATCCAGATCGGATAGCCCTGCAGCTTTGCAATCTTGGCGTCGTCCTTGATGATGGCTCGCCACCATCCGCGGCTGGTATAGACGATCGGTCTGCGTCCGGTCCGCTCCTCGACGCGCTTGAGCCACTGCAGCGCTTTCTGAAGGACATCGTCCGGATCCTGCCCGGCCCAGAAGTCGCGGATTTTTCCATTATCCGGCGTGACGATCCAACGCTTCGCCGCATCCTTGCGCAGGTCCGATTCCAGATCGAGGCAGGGCGGCAGATCGAGCGGCTGCAGTTTCCCGAGATCGTCGAGCCTGTCGACGAAATTATCCGCCTGCGCGACCGGATCCTCGTCGGCGGCCAGGACATGATAGGCGCCCCTGGGAATCTTGAACGTCGCCAGCGCGCGCCAATGATGCTCGAACGTCGGATCGCGATATCGCGAGCCTTGCGATTCCTTCACATAGACGAAATTGACGTTTTGACTCGAAATCTTGCTCCAATCGATCTTGCATTCGCTGCAGGTCTCTCCGGCCTTGCAGGTGCAGTTTTCGTCGTTGTGATGTGAAACGTCGATGCCGAGTACGACGTCTTTCAAATCCGATGGAAGATAAAAGATCGGCGCGGCAGGCGAGGTCACCGGATTGTAGGCAGGGCCCATGTCGGCCCGCATGCGCGCTTCGAACAGCTGGCCGCGCGAGGGACCGTCGACCACGATCGGGTTTGCGTCGTCGGCGCGACCGCCGGTGCACAGGGCAACGCAATAGGCAAACGACAGCCCAATGCGAATCCAGTGCTTCATTGTCCACTCCTACGCACGTACAAGAGGAGTCGCTCGCCGGTATTCAGTCCTTTGTTAATTTGGCGACAGAATGACCCTTTTTTGCCACATCAGCAAGATGATAATGAATTCAAAGGACTAATGTCTAATCGGTGAGCGGGTGGGCCGCCAAGAATTTTGTCGCGTGATTAACGACGATCGCGGCGTTTCACGTCACCGACCGAAGCTGCGGCGACGGCTTCGCCGTAACGTCGTTGGGCTTATCGGCCGCCCCGACTTTTTCGTATGAGCCGGCAATCAGGTGATCGCAGCGCGTCCACCCGTCGGCCTTGTCGAGCAAGGTTTTGAAGCGTGCGGCGCGATCCCCCATGAACGTGCGCGCGAGCGCCTGCGGATCTTCATGCGAGGCAAGCCACAAGCTCACGTTGGGAAGGTGCGTCGCTCTCTCGGCGATCGCAAAGCCCTCCGCCTGATCGATCTCCGCCAGCACGACGTTGTGCCGTTGCTCCTGGCGGCTCTCCGCCTGATCCATCATGTCGCTGGCCTTGCCGATCCAGCTGCCATAAGCGCGGATCAGATGCACGCGTCTTAACACATAGCCGGCCGCCGCCAGCATCTTGGGGAGGTCGGCGGTCTCTTTGCGGCGCTGCTGCTTGTCGCTTTCGGGCAGTTTCTCCCAGTTGACCAGCAAGGGATTGTGTCGCTTGGCCTCGCTCCGCTTTGGCCCGTAACGCCAGCCCAGCAGCCTCCGCTCGATCAGCCACCGGCGATGTTCGAGCCGCGCCAGCAGGTCGCATTCCTCCGGCGTCAATTCGACCACGATCGGATCCTGCGCTGCGCCCTTTTTCAGCCCGAGCGCTTCCATGCGCGAAAGCTCTTCCATGCGCAGGCCGGCCTGCGCGAGCTTGATCGGCAAGTGGTCGCACGCACGTCGGTTCGACATTTTGTAGAATTCCGGAAGCTCCGGCCATGGCCGGTTCGCCGGTGCATCATGACGTTCCGGCGGCAGCGTCCTGCGATATTCGTCGTGCCAGGCGCGTGCGAGCTTGTCGGTTGCGTCATCAATGGAAATTTCGCGGCTCAACAGACTTTCGAGCGTGCCGAAGCCTTTCAGCCGGTCGGCGATCGGAACCATGACCTCGGTCGAAGCCGCGTAGTGCCCCAATCGATTGTGGTGCGCAAGGCGCACGTAGATCGGTACATGGTGCTGATCGTGAGCGTCGAGCAAGCGCCGCATTTCCATGCCGACGAAAAGATCGTCCAGATCCTCCGGCAGACAGGTCACCACGGCCATCAGCGGCTCGTCGGCAATCTTTTCCGCAACCACGGCCCAATCCTTGCTCTTTTCGGAAACAAGATCGGCTTTGATGAATTCGATATCGGCAAACTCGCGCGCCGCCGGAGTATTGGAGGTGAAGACCTCCGCCACCTCCTCGGTGGCCCGATCGATGGCTATGATCCGCATGCGTTGACCGAGCGCCGTCGGCGCCGTGCGGAGAAACTGCAATGCCACGGTGCGCCCCATCTTGCCGAAGCCGATGACAACCAATGCGCCGGCCGCGAGCTCGGGCGCGATCGGCAGCGGCATGTCTTGGAGCAGGAGCCGCGCGCTGTTTTCGTAGGCGTTGAACAGCCGCACCTCGACGTCGAACAATCCAAGCGCGTGGTTTTCCTGGCTGTGCATTTTGGCGAACAGCCAGTCGTTGTCGATCTCGGTGAAGATGGTTATGCGTCGGCGCGCGTTGATCGGCAGCGTGTCATGGAAATCCCGCAGCCGCATGGTGATTTCGATATTGCTGGCGTCGTCGCCGGTCGCCACCACGATGGCGCGGGCCCGGCCGAGCCCCGCGATCTTCATGATGCCTTCGTTCTTGGGATCGCCTGTAATGACCGGAATATTGAGCTTCTCGCAAGTCGCGGCGTTGATCTCCACTCCGACCGGATCGATGACGACGAGGCCCTTGAAGTGTTTTCCGTCGTGCAGGTTCTGGATGATCTGCATGGCGGTATCGCCAAGACCGCAGATGACGATGTGGTCCTTCTGCCGGCCGGCCATCATGATGTGAAGGTCGCGCCGCACCTTGTTGTAGAAGAGTTTCAGCGTCGCGCCGATGGCGGCGAAGATCGCGATGCCGGGCATCGCGATCTGCGCGATGACGAGCTGCCACGGATCCGGCGGCGTGGGCGGATCGCGGAAGAACGTGAAATCTCCGATGCCGCGCACCAGATTGAATGTCGCAATCAGAACATGCCAGCCGTTCTGCAGATGGCACTGCGCGTCCTTGCTGTAGTAGGGGATCTTCTTGGTGACGTCGGCTGGGTCCGGAATGAACGTGAAGGAGCATTCCCAAAAGCCCCAGAAGCCGAGGGCGAACGCGACGATTCCCACGATGACAACGATGACCACATCGCCGCTGGCGAAAATCCTGAACATTTCCGAGCAACCTGTCCCACGCGCGATCTCGTCGCGCAGATTGTTCCGCTGAATTTAGCCTTTCACCCCATCCGGCATCAAGAAAGGCAATGCCCCCCGCGGCCAAGCGAAGGCCGGCGGAGGCAGCCTTGCGCGACACTTTGCTGCCTATTCAGCGTTGCGCGCCCATCCGGTGCAGTTTCAGCACCGCATAGACCGCTTCGCTCGTCGGTACCGGCACTTTGAGCTCGCGGCCGAGCGCCACCACCTTGCCGGTAAGCCAGTCGAGTTCCAGCCGATTGCCGCGCTCGAGATCATGCGCCATCGACGCTTTGAAACTCGGCGGTGCGCTCTCCGCGAATTTTTTCTGTTCGTCGAAGAAATCAACCGGCAGCACGACGCCCTTGGCGCGGGCCACCGCAATGACCTCACGCATCAGGTTGAACAACAGCGTGCGGGTGTCCGGATCGGAAAGAATGGCGCCGAGTGGCGCCCGCATGGCGCTGGTCGCGCCCGCGAGCGCTGCAAGAAAGACGAATTTCTTCCACAGGTCGACCTCGATCTGGTTCGACTCCTGAATGTCGATGCCCGCCCGCTGCGCGGTCTCGATAAATCGCGTAAGCGCCGCATCGGCTCGTCCGTCGATCCGCCCGCAGCGCAGCCGCGCGAACGGACTGGTATGGCTGATCACGCCGGGGGCCGCTATCACGGTCGCGATAAAGGCGAGACCGCCCACCACCCGGTCCTTGCCGAGAATCGGTGCCAGTCGCTCTACGCTGTCGACACCGTTTTGCAGCGTAATCAGCCGCGTCGCTGGCCCGACCAGCGGTCGCGCCTGTTCGGCGGCTTTCTCCGTGTCCCACAGCTTGACGGCAAACAGCACGATGTCGACCGCGCCCACGCGCGCCGGATCGTCGGTGACCTTGACATCCTTCAGATGCAGATCGCCGAGCGTGCTCTTGATTGTCAGCCCATTCTTGCGGATGGCATCGAGCTGCGCCCCGCGCGCGATGAAATGGACCTCATGCCCGGCAACCGCTAACCGCGCTCCGAAATAGCCGCCGACCGCCCCCGTCGCCATGATCGCGATGCGCATCGCGTGGCCTCCCCATCGTTGTCCGGGCGCGATCTAATGCGGTTGGAGCAATGAGGTCCAGAGCCTGCCGTTAATCGGCCGCACGCTCGGCGCGCATGCGGGTTGCTCCGGTTGTGCCCGCGTCCGTGATGTGACGGCCGGCATCCGGCAGAACCACGACTTTCGTGCCCACCGGTGCGCGGTTGTACAGGTCGATGACATCTTCGTTGAGCATGCGGATGCATCCGCTCGACACATGCTTGCCGATGCTCTCGGGCTCGCTTGTTCCGTGAATGCGATAGAGCGTGCCGGCGAGATACATGGCGCGCGCGCCGAGCGGATTGCCCGGGCCGCCCGCCATGGTGCGCGGCAAGTACGGCTGCCGATCGATCATCTCGCTTGGCGGTATCCAGTCTGGCCATTCGCTCTTGCGCTCGATCCTGCGCGAGCCCGACCAGGTAAAGCCCTCGCGCCCTACGCCAATGCCGTAGCGGATCGCCAGGCCGCCGCCGAGCACGTAGTAGAGATAGGCGTGCGGCGTATCGATCACGATCGTGCCGGCCGCTTCGCGCGTCGGATATGAAACCACCTGCCGCCGGAATTGCGCCGGCACCTCCGCCGCGTCGTTGTCTTCGCTGATGGATCGGTCGAGCTGCGTTTTGTCATCGCGCTCGTCATCCCAGCTATCATCCAGCGGCTCCTGCATCACCTGATCGTAAATGGAACGCGGAGCCGCATCCGGATAGACCGAACGCGGCCCGACCCCGGGATAGGCCGCCTGCGGCGCGCCACCCGGAATCGAACCGGGAGGCCGCGGCGCTTCGTCATAGATCGAGAATGTTTGGGCAAAGCCGGGCGCGCCGCCGGACAGCAGCAGTGTCAGCATCGAAATCGTGCAAAGGCCGCAGAATTTGCGCATGCCATATCCAAGGTTTTTCGCCCTCTCGGCGAATAAACTTTTTGAATCGCACCCGGGTTCCCGCCGCAAACATTAACGCTTGCGGTCCTGATGCCATCCCACCACGGCATCGGGCGCCGCATCGGTGGAGGCGAAATAAGGCTTTATGTCGATCAATGCCGTGCCATCCACGCAATCCAAGCCGGTCACGGAGAGCATGTTTCCGTCGATCCGCAGCAATCGCACGACGCTCATCGCGATCGGATTTGGTCGCACCGGCGAGCGCAACGCGAAGCTGCCGCGCCGCTCGTCATAGTGTCGCGGCGCCTGCACCACGAGATCGCGCCGTGCCTGGTCCATCCAGTACAGCACCACGAGATGCGAGCAGGTCTCGACGCCCTTGAGCGCCTGCGCCCAGCGCGAGTCGACTTCGATGGTGCAGACCTCGTTCGATTCGCGGCCGTTCTTCGGGCAGTCCTGGCGGCGTTTCCATGGCGTGTGGATGCGGCCGACGAAATAAAGCGAGGCATCGAATCGGTCCGGCAGCGCGACCGCGATTTCGCCCGCGCGGATCCCATACGGCTCGTCGCTCATGCCTGCCTCCTCGGCCGTTCGTGCGATCTGAAAACATCAATCTTATCAATTGGCTCAGGCCGGGTCACCGCATTTACCCAGTATGTAAAGCAACCTTGAATTAACGGGTTTAAGCGTATAAAGATATCTTTATATGATGGGACGAAGCCCATAAGACCGATGAGCCGCATTGCCCAACTGCCTTTTAGTGCGCTCAACGCGGCGCTCAAAGCCGCCGGCGAGGCAACGCGATTACGCGTGCTCGTGCTGTTGTCCGAAGCCGAGCTCACCGTCTCCGACCTCAAGCAGATTTTGCGGCAATCGCAACCTCGTATCTCGCGCCACTTGCGGCTGTTGGTGGAAGCCGGATTGATCGAGCGCTTTCGCGAGGGCTCGTGGGCGTTCTTTCGTCTGGCTGAACGGGGTGGCGCTGCCGAGCTTGCCCACGCGCTCATTTCGCGGTTCGACCCGGCCGATCCGATCCTGACCCGAGACCGCGAGCGGCTCGCCGCGGTACGGGCGGCGCGCGCCGCCGCCGCGCAAGACTACTTCCGCGCGCACGCGGCGGAATGGGACCGCATCCGCAAGCTGCATGTCGCCGATGCCGCGGTTGAAGCCGCGATCAGCGATGCGCTCGCCGAACGTCCGTTCCGCAATCTGCTCGATCTCGGCACCGGCACCGGCCGGATTCTCGAACTGTTCGGGCCGAAGATCGAGCGCGGCCTCGGCATCGATCTGTCGCTCGACATGCTGGCGCTGGCGCGCGCGCGCATCGAGCGCGCGGGGCTGAAACATTGCAGCGTGCGGCAGGGCGATATCTATGACCTTGCGCTACCCGCCAATTCGTTCGATGCCGTCATCATCCACCAGGTGCTGCACTACCTCGACGATGGCGCCCGCGCGATCCGCGAGGCCGCGCGCGTGCTGGAGCCCGCCGGGCGTTTGCTCGTGGTCGATTTCGCCCCGCACGATCTGGAATTCCTGCGCGACGAGCACGCCCATCGCCGCCTCGGTTTTGCATCCGAGACGGTCGCGCAATGGATGACCGCCGCCGGGCTTGAACTCACCATGCATCGCAGCCTGCCGCCCGAGCCCGGCTCGGAAGGCAAGATCGCCGTCTCGCTCTGGCTCGGCCGCGACCGGCGGGCGGCGAAATCGTCCCTGCGGGAAGTCGCATGAGCGCCATCGCCACGAGAGCAAGCCGTTTTGCCGGCAAGCCGCGCATCGGCGTCTCCTTCGAATTTTTCCCTCCGAAGACGGAGGAAATGGAGAAGACTCTCTGGGAATCGATCGAGCGCCTCGCGCCGCTTGAGCCCAATTTCGTTTCCGTCACCTATGGCGCCGGCGGCTCGACCCGCGAGCGCACGCACGCCACGGTTCGCCGCATATTGAGTGACACCGCGCTCACGCCCGCCGCCCATCTCACCTGCGTCGCCGCGACGCGCGCCGAGGTCGACGAGGTGATCCGCGCCTATCAGGCCGCCGGCGTGCGCCACATCGTTGCGTTGCGCGGCGATCCCGACGGCGGGGCAGGGGCGCGTTACGCGCCGCATCCGGGCGGCTACCGGAACGGCGCAGATCTCGTCGCCGGCATCAAATGCATCGCCGATATCGAAGTCTCGGTTTCTGCCTACCCGGAAAAACACCCCGACAGTCCCAGTGTGGAAGCCGACATCGACATGCTGCAAGCGAAAGTCGACGCCGGCGCGACGCGCGCCATGACGCAGTTTTTCTTCGAGAACGATCGCTATTTCCGCTATCTCGATCGCGTGCGCGCCCGCGGCATCAATATTCCGATCGTGCCGGGCATCCTCCCGGTGCAGAATTTCAAGCAGACGAAAAGTTTCGCCGCGCGCTGCGGCGCCTCCGTGCCGGCTTGGTTGGCCGAGCGTTTCGAGGGTCTCGATGAAGACGTGGCGACGCGCAAGCTCATCGCTGCTGCGGTCGCGGCCGAGCAGGTGCTCGATCTGGTCGACCGCGGCGTCACCGATTTTCACTTCTACACCATGAACCGCGCCGATCTCGTCTACGCCATTTGCCATCTGTTGGGACTGCGGCCCGCGGGGAAACAAGCAGCCTGATTACGGAGCAATCCCCTGTCCGCGTCCCACACCAAGGCTCAAGATACGCTCCGTCGGCTCGCCGCCGAGCGCATTCTCGTGCTCGACGGGGCCATGGGCACCATGATCCAGACGCTCAAGCTCGACGAGGCGGGCTATCGCGGCCAACGTTTCGCCGACTGGCCGCGCGACGTGCGTGGCAACAACGACCTGCTTATTCTCAGCAAGCCGGGCGTCATTCGCGACATGCATCTCGCGTATTTCCGCGCCGGCGCCGACATCGTTTCCACCAACACGTTTTCCTCCACCGTCATCGCGCAGGCCGATTACGGCATGGAGGCGCTCGTCCCCGAGCTTAATCGTGAAGGCGCGCGGCTGGTGCGCGAGGCGGCGATGCTTGCGCAAAAGGAAGACGGCCGGCCGCGCTTCATCGCGGGCGCCATCGGCCCGACCAACCGCACGGCGTCGATTTCACCCGACGTGAACAATCCGGCATTCCGCGCCATCACCTTCGACGAATTGAAGGCAGCCTACGGCGTTCAGGCTGAACATCTGCTCGACGGCGGGGTCGACATGCTGCTGATCGAAACCATTTTCGACACGCTCAATGCCAAGGCCGCGCTTTACGCCATCGCCGAAATCTGCGAAGCGCGCGGCATCGATGTGCCGGTGATGATCTCCGGCACCATCACCGACCGCTCCGGCCGCATGCTGTCGGGCCAGACGCCCGCCGCATTCTGGCATTCGGTGCGCCATGCCGCTCCGTTGTCGGTCGGCTTCAACTGTGCGCTCGGCGCCAAGGAAATGCGCGCCCATATCGCGGAGCTCGCGCGCATCGCCGACACCTTTGTCTGCGCCTATCCGAACGCCGGCCTTCCGAACGAATTCGGCCTTTATGACGAAAGCCCGGACTACATGGCCGGCCTGCTCGGCGAATTCGCCGCCGCCGGCCTGGTCAACATCGTCGGCGGTTGCTGCGGGACTTCGCCCGAGCACATCCGCGCCATCGCCGAAGCCGTGCGCGGCAAGCCGCCGCGAAAAATTCCTCAAGTGAAACCGCAGTTGCGTCTGTCCGGGCTGGAACCGTTCACGCTCACCGCGGAAATTCCGTTTGTCAACGTGGGCGAACGCACCAACGTCACCGGCTCGGCCAAATTCCGCAAGCTGGTCACCGCCGGCGACTATGCCGGCGCGCTCGTGGTCGCGCGCGATCAGGTCGAGAACGGCGCGCAAGTCATCGACGTCAACATGGACGAGGGCCTGCTCGATTCCGAGAAGGCGATGACGACCTTCTTAAATCTCATTGCCGCCGAGCCGGACATCGCGCGCGTGCCGGTCATGGTCGATTCCTCGAAATTCTCCGTGATCGAGGCCGGCCTGAAGTGCATCCAGGGCAAGCCGGTGGTGAATTCGATCTCGCTCAAGGAAGGCGAGGCCGAATTCGTGCGCCACGCCAAGATCGTGCGCCGCCATGGTGCGGCCGTGGTGGTCATGGCTTTCGATGAGCAGGGTCAGGCCGACACGCTCGAGCGCAAGGTCTCGATCTGCAAACGCGCCTACGACATCCTGGTCAACAGGGTCGGCTTTCCCCCCGAGGACATCATCTTCGACCCGAATATCTTCGCTATCGCCACCGGCATCGAGGAGCACAACGGTTACGGACTCGCCTTCATCGAGGCCGCGCGCGCCATCCGCAAGGATCTGCCGCACGTCCACATCTCGGGCGGCGTGTCGAATCTGTCGTTCTCGTTCCGCGGCAACGAGCGCGTGCGCGAGGCCATGCATTCGGTCTTCCTCTATCACGCGATCAAGGCCGGCATGGACTTGGGGATCGTCAACGCCGGCCAGATGGCGGTCTATGACGATCTCGAGCCTGAGCTGCGCGAAGCCTGCGAGGATGTGGTGCTCAACCGCCGCCCGGACGCGGCGGAGCGCCTCTTATCGCTCGCGCAAAAATTCCAGGGCCAAGGCAAGGAGACAAAGGCTGCCGATCTGGCCTGGCGTTCCTGGCCGGTCGACAAGCGGCTCTCGCACGCGCTCGTTCACGGCATCACGGAGTTCATCGTCGCGGACACCGAAGAGGCGCGGCTTGCCGCCGACCGTCCGCTTTCGGTGATCGAAGGCCCGCTGATGGCCGGCATGAACGTCGTCGGCGACCTGTTCGGCTCGGGAAAAATGTTCCTGCCGCAAGTGGTGAAATCCGCCCGCGTGATGAAACAAGCCGTCGCCCACTTGATGCCGTACATGGAGGAAGAAAAGAAAACCCGCGGCCACAATCAGGCGACCTCCGCCGGCAAGGTGCTGCTCGCCACCGTGAAGGGTGACGTGCACGACATCGGCAAGAACATCGTGGGCGTCGTGCTTCAGTGCAACAACTACGAAGTCATCGACCTCGGCGTCATGGTGCCGGCGGCGAAAATTCTCGATACCGCGCGCGCCGAGAACGTGGACATCGTCGGGCTCTCCGGCCTGATCACGCCCTCGCTCGACGAGATGTGCCACGTGGCCGCCGAGATGGAGCGGCAGAACCTCAATCTGCCGCTGTTGATCGGCGGCGCCACCACGAGTCGCGTCCACACCGCGGTGAAGATCCATCCCAATTACCGGCGCGGCCAGACCGTCTATGTCAACGACGCAAGCCGCGCCGTCGGCGTGGTGTCGAATCTGATGTCTCGCGCCGGCCGGGATAATTATGTGGCGGAGGTGCGCGGCGAATATGCCCGCATCGCCGAAGCTCACGCCCGCGGCGAGGAACAGAAACAGCGGCTGTCGCTCGCCGATGCGCGCGCCAACGCGCTGAAAGTCGACTGGAGCACCTATGCGCCGCCGCGCCCGGGCTTTCTCGGCACGCGTCTCCTGGAAAATTACCCCGTCGCCGAGCTGATCGACTACATCGACTGGTCGCCGTTCTTCGCCACCTGGGAGCTGAGCGGAAAATTCCCCGCCATCTTCGACGATCCGCGCGTCGGGCCAGCGGCCAGGAGCCTCTACGACGACGCCCAGGCCATGTTGCGGAAAATCCTCGACGAGGGCTGGTTTCGCGCCGCCGCCGCGGTCGGCTTCTGGCCCGCCAACACCATCGGCGACGACATCGAGGTTTACGCAAACGACAGCCGGAAGGATACGCTCGTCACGCTTCACACCTTGCGGCAGCAGCTCACACGGCGCGAGGGCAGGGCGAGCCTCGCGCTTGCCGATTTCATCGCCCCGCCCGGAAACGCCGACCATATCGGCGCCTTTGTGGTCACGGCCGGTCTCGGCGAGGAAGAGATTTCGACCCGCTTCAAGCTCGCCAACGACGACTATTCCTCGATCCTGATCAAGGCTTTGGCCGACCGCTTGGCCGAAGCCTTCGCCGAGCGGCTGCACGAGCGGGTGCGCAAGGAGTTCTGGGGCTATGCAACAACCGAGGCGCTCCACCCCGCCGACCTGATCGCCGAAAAATACCGCGGCATCCGGCCGGCGCCCGGCTATCCGGCGCAGCCCGACCATACCGAAAAGGAATTGCTGTTCCGCCTGCTCGAAGGCGAGCGCATCGGCGTCAAGCTCACCGAGAGCTTCGCCATGTGGCCGGGGGCTTCGGTCTGCGGGCTTTATTTCAGCCATCCCGAGGCGCGCTACTTCGGGGTCGGCAAGATCGAGCGCGACCAGGTCGAGGACTATGCCCGCCGCAAGCACTGGACTGTCGCCGAGGCCGAGCGCTGGCTCGCCCCCATCCTCAATTACGATCCGGCCCGGCTATTGGCGCGCGGTGCTGCCGCCTGACAAACCTGGGAAAGCAAAAGCACCGGAGAGTTTCCCCTCCGGTGCCGAACCTTTAAGCGCTGTTTGAATCCTCGGCGTGTGGCCGACACCCCTACTCAAAACAAAAATAGGATTGCGCCGACGAAGATGATCGCCGCGCACGCAGCCAGCACGTTCAACTTCACTGCAATGCCCACGTTGCAGGCCTCCCTCAACGTTGACGTGAACAAATATTAACAGAAGGGTCAGGGGGGCCCAAGGGCCAAGCGTGCTCCCGCCCCCGAAGGCGGGATTATGGCCAGATTTCATATAAGTTATTGAAATTATATAGTAACTTTTCAACATCAGGGAATAATGCGGCGCTCTCGTACGACCGGAAGTGGCAACTTCGAGGTGAAATCATGTCGGCTCGGCAATCTCAGCGAGCGAGCGCCTCCTCGACAAAGCGCGCGGCCTGCAGCGTCGCATGATCCTTTCCGTACCGGCCAACCACCTGGACGCCAAGCGGAAGTCCGTCGTCGCTCGCCAAACCCGGCACGCTGACGCAAGGCGTGCCCATCAGAGTCCAGAGTCGGTTGAAGGTCGATGAGCCGGTCGAACCGAGCCCCCGAGGCGCGGCTCCTGGCGCCGACGGTGTCAGGATAACGTCGATCTCCGACATCAGGCCGACCATCGCCTCACGCGCACGTCGGCTGGTGCGGCGCGCGCTGTCATAGGCTTCCGCCGTTACCGCAGCCGCGCGGTCGAGCAGGGTGCCGAGGTTCGGTCCGATACGATCGCGGAAATGGTCGTATTCGTAAGCGAGCGAGTGGAAGCCCTCGTAATCATGGATCGTGCCATGGGCCTTGAAGGCGTCTGCACAAATTTGCGGCAGTTCGATTTCAATCACACCCGCACCTGCCGCCACGGCCGAGCGGGCCGCGATCTCAAGCGCGGTTATCATGTCGTCGCTCGCTTCCGGCCAGGGAGGACGCCTTAAGACTCCGATCCGCGGCGTCGGCGGTGCGGTGCCTTCGACGCGCAGCGGACGTTTGGTGATGGCCTCTGCCGCGAAGGCCACATCGGCAACACTTGCAGCGAAGAGACCCACGGTATCCAGGTGCCAGGAAAAGCATTTCATGCCGACGGTCGGGATCAAACCGAACGACGGCTTGAAGCCCGCGACCCCGCAATAGCTTGCCGGCCTGATGACCGAGCCGCCGGTCTGGCTCCCGAGCGCGACCGGAAACATGCCGGCGGCCACGCCCGCGGCCGAACCGGAGGATGAGCCGCCCGGTGTGTGCGCGAGATTATGCGGATTGCGTGTCAGGCCCGGATCGAGATGCGCGAATTCGGTCGTGACGGTCTTGCCGATCACGATGCCGCCGGCGCGCCGCACCAACGATGTCGCGGCGGCGTCCGCTGCCGGCTGATGGCCGACGTAGATCGAGGAGCCGTATTCGGTCGGCAGGTCGGCGGTGTCGAAAATATCCTTCAGGCCCACCGCCAGCCCATGCAGCGGCTGTGACGCGAGTGCCGCTCCGCGTTCGTCCGCCGTCCGGCGCGCCCGTTCGAGATCGAGCACGGCGAAGGCGCCGACCTCCGCTTCCCGCGCTGCGATCGCTTCGGCGCACAGCTCCAATGCCGCCGCGGGCGTGAGGTCCCCCGCCTCGATGCGGCGAGCCAAGTCGAGGGCAGAGAGCATCAAGTCTTGCCCTCGAGCTTCGCGACGATCCGTTCGGTGGCGCGCCGTGCCGCGGGCATGACCAGGAAGGCAGTCGTCGCCGCGACCGGCCATGCGATCACATAGGCCTTGATCCATTGGCCGATGAAATCCGGACGCATGCCGAGATTGATGAATGTGGCGAGCAGCGTCACCATGAATACCATCATGGCCGACATCAACACGGCGAGAATGGCCCGGCTTTTCGTATCCATCCTGCACTCCCCGAACGCGGTCCCCGAGCGCCGTCATCTGACCCAAATCACTTGTCGGATCAAGGCCGAGGGAATGCAACCGCGCATTAACCAAGGCGCGACCCTCAGCGTTGAAGGCTCTTTAACAAAAATCCTCGCATTCTCCTGAGCATGGGTTGTGGAGTTCGTTGGTATCTCGTCGGCTCCCTGGTTCTCGTGTGCTTGGCCGGTTGCGGTCGCGGTTTCATGTTCGAGGAACGCGAGCCTTGGCGGCACGACGCCGAGGTCGCGTGCCTTAAGTCCGGCGCCGTGCGCGAGAGCGCCGGCCTCGTCCGCATTGCCCCGATTGAAGGCCCCGGCATCTGCGGCGCCGACTTTCCGCTCAGAGTGGCGGCGCTCGGTGAAGGTGCGCCGCTGAGTTATGTCGACAACCCGCCGCGTCCGCCCGGCTTGATCCCGGGCGTCACCCAGCCGCCTTGGCCGATCGCCCAGCCGCGGTCCTACGCGCCGCTGCCTCCGTCGACGTCGGTGGCGCCGCCGGTATCGCTGCCGACGCCAGGCGTCCCACAAACCCAGGCCGGCCCGCCCGGCGCGCCGCTGCAACTCGGCCCGCCGATCGACGCCGTGCCGGACTACGGCGCGGCGCAGCCCCCGCTATCATCACCTATGCCGCCGTCGCAGACGGTTCCGCTGGGTCCGCCTGCGCCGCTGTATACGGGCGCGGTGGAGATCAAGCCCGCGGCGACGCTCGCGTGCCCCATCGTCTCCGTGCTCGATCAATGGATCGCGCAGTCCGTGCAGCCCGCAGCGCGGCGCTGGTTCAATCAGCCGGTGGTCGAGATCAGGCAGATCTCGTCCTATTCATGCCGCGGCATGAACGGCCAACCGGGCGCGAAAATCTCCGAGCACGCCTTCGGCAACGCGCTTGATGTTGCGGCCTTCGTACTGGCCGACGGCCACGTCGTGAAAGTGAAAGATGGCTGGCGCGGGCTGCCCGAGGAGCAAGGTTTTCTGCGCGACGTGCAAGGTGCGGCGTGCGACCAGTTCACCACCGTGCTGGCACCCGGCTCGAACGCCTACCACTACGACCACATCCACGTCGATCTTATGCGGCGCGCCAGCGCCCGCACGATCTGCGAGCCCGCCGCGGTCGATGGCGAGTCGGTCGCGGCCATTGCACGGCAGCGCAATCCGACGGCGCGTTACCCGGGAAGCCCCACCGCGATACGATCAGCGCCGCTCGCGCCGGCCCCGCCCACGATGATCGACCCGCGCAACGATCCTTATGCCTGGCGCGGCGCCGCGAAGAAGAGCGATGATTTGCTCGTGACCGGCTCGGCTGGCGCGCAGAAAAACGCGACCGCACCCTCCGACGAACCTGATTGGATCGAAGACGACGGCCCGCGGCCGGCAGTGAAGTAATTCTTCCTCGCCTCGATTTACGGTTGTCGCTCGTCCTAATTCAAAGGCGTGGACTCTGCATGACTGGAGACCGTTGCGACGGCGTTCTCGCTATCAATCGCGTCGAAATCGGGAAGTGGGGCCTGACGCCCGGCGCGGCCGAATTTCGTTGCCAGAATCGGCGATGGAAGCGCGACGTTCGTGGCAAGCCCGAGCGCCATCATCAGGCGGATGGTGAGCCACGACAGATCAAACTCCCACCACTTGTGACCGTGCCGTGCCGACCGTGGATCGGCATGGTGGTTGTTGTGCCAACCATCGCCGTTGCAGATGATCCCGCCCCAAATATTGTTGCGGCTGTCATCCCGCGTCTCGTAGTTGCGGTAGCCCCAGAGATGGGACGCCGAATTGACGAACCACGTCATGTGCCAAACCATCATGGTGCGGACAGCCCCGCCCCACACCAACAGACTCAGGCCGAATTGCGCGGCGCTCGCAATGCTCGCGCCCATCAATGCCGTGGCGGCAAAGCCAGTGAGGAAAAGCAAGATCCAGGAGACGGCGAAAAGGTGGATCCAGTGGTCGTGCTGTATCAGCCACGATTGGAACGGATCGCGTCGCAAGTCTCGGGCGTAACGGTCGATCACGGTTTGACGCTCCAGGACGTCGTTCTTCACCAGCAACCAGCCGACGTGCCCCCAGAAAAATCCGCGGAGCGGGCTATGCGGATCGTCTGGGCCGTCCGCGTGGTGATGATGTCGGCGGTGGACCGCAACCCAAAAGGCCGGCGCCTCCTGTCCGCTGCAGCATCCGAGAACCGCGATCGTGCATTCCAGCCACCGCGGGCAAGTGAATCCCCGGTGCGTGAACAGTCGATGGTAGCCGATGCTGATGCCGAGCGTACCGAAGAAAAAATTGCCAACGATGCAAAGCGCCACCCCGGTCCAACAGAAAAACCAGGGGATCAGCGCTAAAATTGCAATCGCATGAACAATCAGAAAAAATATCGCGTTACGCCAGTTGATCGCCCGGACACCGGACTCGGCGTTGTTTTCGGCGATTGAATTTGGCATCCCCACAAACCTCTCGCCGGCGATTGATTCATATTAACAGCGTTGCTTGGTTGTGGGAACAATCATCTTTTCAATCCGGTTGCGCTCTAACCGCCTGCCTTGCCGTATCCCCCTGCCGTCGGCGTCTGGATGATGATCGCTTCGCCGGCATCGAGCACGGTCGCATCGCAGCCCTGAAGATTTTCGATGCGCCCATCCTTGCGCCGCACGGAATTCTCGCCGATCTGGCCGTTGCCGCCGCCGGCCAGGCCGAACGGCGGCACGCGGCGGTGGCCCGACAGAATGGTGCATTCCATTTTGTCCAGAAAGCGGATCGTGCGCCGCACGCCGTCGCCGGCATTCCACTTCCCGCGTCCGCCCGAGCCCTTGCGGATATGGAAATCCTCCAGCAGCACCGGATAGCGGAATTCCAGCACTTCCGGATCGGTGAGCCGCGTATTGGTCATGTGCGTATGCACGGCGTCGGTGCCGGGGAAACCTGGCCCGGCCGGCGAGCCCGAGCAGATCGTCTCGTAATACTGATACTTGGCGTTGCCGAAATTGAGGTTGTTCATGGTGCCCTGCGCCGCCGCCAGCGCCCCGAGCGCGCCGAACAATGTGTCGGTCACGGCTTGCGAGGTCTCGACGTTGCCGGCCACGACCGCCGCCGGATATTCCGGCGACAGCATCGACTGTTTCGGGATGATGATGTTGATCGGCCTTAAGCACCCCGCGTTCATCGGAATGTCGTCGTCCACCATGACGCGGAACACGTAGAGCACGGCCGCGCGCGTCACCGGTTCGGGTGCGTTGAAATTGGTCGGCTGCTGCGGCGAGGTGCCGGTGAAATCCACGGTCGCCTCGCGCTTTTTCTTGTCGACCGCGATCTTCACTTTGATCACGGTGCCCTGATCCATCTCGTAGGAAAATTCCGAATCGTGCAGCCGGTCGATCACGCGCCGTACGCTTTCCGCCGCATTGTCCTGCACATGCCGCATGTAAGCCTTCACCACCGGCAAGCTGAAATGCGCCACCATCTTGCGCAGCTCGTGCACGCCTTTCTCATTTGCCGCGATCTGCGCCTTCAGGTCATTCACATTCTGCAACGGGTTACGCGCCGGATATTTCGCGCCGGTCAGCGCGGCATAAAGTTCCTTCTCGCGAAACCGCCCGCGATCGACCAGCTTGAAGTTGTCCATGTAGACGCCTTCTTGCTCGATCGTCGTCGCGTTCGGTGACATCGAGCCGGGCGAAATGCCGCCGACGTCGGCGTGGTGCCCGCGCGACGCCACCCAGAACAGGATCTTCTTTTTCGCGCCGTCGAACACCGGCGTGCAGACCGTGATATCGGGCAGATGGGTGCCGCCGTTGTACGGCGCATTGATGGCGTACACGTCGCCTGGCCGGATGTTCCCCTTGTTGTCGCGGATGATTGTCTCGACTGAGCGATCCATCGACCCGAGATGCACCGGCATATGCGGCGCGTTGGCGACGAGCGAGCCCTCGCCATCGAACACCGCGCAGGAGAAATCGAGCCGCTCCTTGATGTTCACCGAATAGGCCGTGTTCTGCAGCGCCACGCCCATCTGCTCGGCAATCGACATGAAGAGATTGTTGAAAACTTCGAGCATCACCGGATCGGCCTTGGTGCCGATTGCGGTCTGCCGCTTGATGGGCACGACGCGCGTGAGCGTGAGGTGGTTCTTCGTGGTGATTTCCGCGCGCCAGCCGTTCTCGACCACGATGGTTTGATGCGGCTCGATGATGATCGCCGGTCCGTTGACCTTGTGCCCGGGCGCGAGCTGCTCGCGCCTGTAGACCGAAGCCTTGCGCCATTGGCCGCCGGAGAAGAATTTCGTGCGCCGGGCCGGGGAGGGCAGGCGCGCACGCGTCGGCTTGAATGATTGTTCGCGAAACCTCGCGCCGCCGCCGATCGCCTCCACCGACACCGCCTCGACCACGAGCTGTTTGTCTCGATCGATGAACCCGAAGCGGGCCTTATGCGCGCGCTCGAACGCCGATTGCATTTTAGAGAGCGGAACAATCGTCGCCGCGAGCTCTGAATGATCCCTCCCCCCTTGAGGGGGAGGGTTGGGGAGGGGGGTACGTGATGTTAAGCGACCCCCCTTCCGGCTCACTTCGTTCGCCGACCTGCCCCTCAAGGGGGGAGGTGATGAATAAGTTCCGGCATCCACCACCAGCGCCGTGTCGGTGCCGGCGTAGCGAATATGCGCGCGCACCATCACTTTAATCCCGGCCGCGGGCACACCTTGTCCGAAAACTTCCGCCTTCGCGATGTTCCCGAGCTTACCGCCGATGCGCTTGATCGCGGCCAGCGCCTTTGCGCCGAACGGCTCCTCGATCGCCTGCTGGCGCGTGGCGCGGATGTCGGCGAGGCCCATTCCATACGCAGACAGCAGCGACGAGAACGGATGGATCAAAACCTCGGTCATGCCGAGCGCGTCGGCGACCAGACAGGCATGCTGCCCGCCCGCGCCGCCGAAGCAATTGAGCGCGTAGCGCGTCACGTCATAGCCGCGTTGCACGGAAATTTTCTTGATCGCGTTCGCCATGTTTTCGACTGCGATCTTGATGAATCCGTCGGCGACCTCTTCCGGTGAGCGGCCGTCGCCGATCTCGCGTGCGAGCTTGGAAAATCCTTCGCGCACCGACCGATCGTCGATCGGCAAATTCTGCGACGGCCCGAAGATTTTCGGAAAGAAATCGGCAATGAGCTTGCCGACCATCACGTTCGCGTCGGTCACCGCGAGCGGCCCGCCGCGCCGGTAGCACTTCGGCCCCGGATTGGCCGCCGCCGAATCCGGCCCGACGCGAAAGCGCGCGCCGTCGAAATGCAGAATCGATCCGCCGCCCGCCGCGACCGTATGAATGAGCATCATCGGCGCGCGCATGCGTACGCCGGCGACTTCGGTTTCGAACGCACGCTCAAATTCGCCGTCGAAATGCGACACGTCCGTCGAGGTGCCGCCCATGTCGAAGCCGATCAATCGACCGAAACCGGCCGCGCGCCCGGTCTCCGCCATGCCCACCACGCCGCCCGCCGGTCCGGACAGAATCGCATCCTTGCCCTGGAACAGTTCGGCGGCTGTGAGCCCGCCCGACGACATCATGAACATCAACCTGATTTTTTCATCAGCGTCGCCGCGCCGTGCCGAATGTTCCCTCCCCCACAAGGGGGGAGGTGACGAAGAGTTCAGAGCGCCTGCGACCCGCGCCACGTATGCCCGCAGGATGGGCGAGAGATAAGCATCGACCACGGTGGTATCGCCGCGCCCCACCAGCTTGATCAGCGGCGAGACCTCGTGGCTCACCGACACCTGCGAAAAGCCCATGTCGCGCGCGAGGCCTGCCACCGCCTTCTCGTGCGCCGGATGGCGATAGGCATGCATCAACACGATCGCCACCGCCTTGATGCCAGCCGCCAAGGCCTGCGCGAGATCGACGCGCACGGCTGCAAGGTCGGGCGCCTGTTCGATCGTGCCATCCGCGCGCACGCGTTCGGCGACCTCCGCCACGCGCTCGTAAAGCATCTCGGGCTTGATGATGTGGCGGGCAAAGATTTTCGGCCGCGCCTGATAGCCGATGCGCAGCGCGTCGCGAAATCCCTTGGTGATCAGCAGCAGCGTGCGCTCGCCTTTGCGCTCCAACAGCGCATTGGTGGCGACCGTCGTGCCCATCTTCACCGCGCCGATGAGCCCAGGCGGAATCGGATCGTCTTTCCTCAAGCCCAGCAGATCGCGAATGCCTTGCACCGCGGCATCGACGTAGGCTTCGGGATTTTCCGACAGCAGTTTGTGCGCGACGAGCCGTCCGTCCGGCCGCCGTCCAACCACGTCGGTGAACGTGCCGCCGCGGTCGATCCAGAAATCCCAGGAACCCGAAGTCCTGTCGGAGTGCCCCTCGCGGCGTTGCCCCATATGGTCGGCTCCGGTCATCGCACCGCTTGCAACGGGTGGCCGAAAGGCGCGATGGTGTTCTCGCCCGCAGCGGCCGCTGCTGATCTAGCGTTATCGATCGCAATCGCCAAGATAGGAAAGAGCGAGGCTCGAGGAACTCATCATGAAAATTGTCGGCTTTGAATCGGAAGGCAAACTCAAGCTGGGCGTGGTCGAGGGCGATCAGGCGATCGACCTCCAGGCCATCGATCCCAATCTGCCCGGCAATCTCGGCGAAGTGCTGGCCAAGACCAACGGCGACTTGAGACCGCTCGCCGAGCTTGCCAAGAAGGCGCCGGCCTCCGCGAAGAAGCCGCTCAAGGGTTTGAAATTCGGCCTGCCCGTGGCCCGGCCCGGCAAGGTGATCTGCCTCGGCTTGAATTATCTCGAGCACGTCAAGGAAGGCAGCCAGCGCGACAATATTCCGAAATTCCCGACGATCTTTTTTCGCGGCAACACCTCGCTCGTGCCCCACGAGAGCCCGATCATCCGGCCGAAGGTTTCCGAGACGCTCGACTATGAAGCCGAGTTGATCTTCGTCATCGGCAGACGCTCCAAGCATCTCACCATGGCTAACGCCACCGCCTGCATCGCGGGCTATTCCTGCGGCAACGAAGGCTCCGTGCGCGAGTTTCAGCGCAAGACCACGCAATGGGACATGGGCAAGAATTTCGACCGCACCGGCGGATTCGGCCCGTGGCTGGTCACCTCCGACGAACTGCCCGACGGCGCCAAGGGATTGAAGATCCAGAGCCGGCTCAACGGCCAGGTCATGCAGTCGGACAACACCGACAATATGATGTTCCCCGTGGCCGAAACGCTGGTCTATGTCACCCAAGGCATTACGCTTGAGCCGGGCGACATTGTTTTCACCGGCACGCCTTCCGGCGTCGGTCATGCCCGCAAGCCCAATCCGGTCTGGATGAAGCCCGGCGACGTGTGCGAGATCGAGATCGAGCGCGTCGGCGTGCTGCGCAATCCGATCGCAGCCGAGCAGTAACGCGCCCGGTCCCGCCATCATACTGCGGCCGGATCGATTTCCGCCCGTGCGGGAAAATGTTAGCCTTTGACCGGAAGCCAGCGGGGGTACGCCTGACGTCAGCCATGCAGCAGCCGCGCGTTGTCACGGGCGTCTCCTCCGTGCCGGAGCCTGCCGGTGCGGCGCCGCTTGTGCGCGCAAGCAGCGTCACCTTGCAATACAAGACGCCCGACCACTTGGTCACCGCCACCTATCGCGTGAGCTTCGATATTTTTCCGGCCGAGCGCTTCGTCATTCTCGGGCCGTCAGGCTGCGGCAAGTCCACCATCCTGAAAGCCATTGCCGGTTTCCTCAAGCCGGTTGAAGGCGAAATCCTGCTCAAGGGCAGGCCGGTCAAGGAACCCGGCCCCGATCGCCTGATGGTGTTTCAGGAATTCGACCAGCTGCTGCCGTGGAAGACCGTGCTCGGCAACGTCATGTTCCCGATGATCGAAAACAAGGTTCCGCGCTCCGACGCCGAGAAGCGCGCCCGCGACGCCATTGCCAAGGTCAATCTGCTGGAATTCACCGATGTCTATCCGCACATGCTCTCCGGCGGCATGAAGCAGCGCTGCGCCATTGCGCGCGCCATGGCGATGAAGCCCGACGTGCTGATGATGGACGAGCCTTACGCCGCGCTCGACGCCCTCACGCGGCGCAAGATGCAGGACGAATTGTTGCAACTCTGGAACGATATCCGCTTCACGCTCGTCTTCGTCACCCATTCGATCGAGGAAGCCGTCATCCTCGGCTCGCGCATCCTGGTGCTTTCGCCGCATCCCGGCCAGGTGCGGGCCGAACTGAACAGTCCCGGTTTCGCCCATGAGGCGCGCGGCGGCGCGGCTTTTCAGGAACTCGTGCAGAAGATAAGCCATATGTTGTTCGGTGACCGCGCCGGATCGCACTGACGGCTTGATGTTAAACGCGACCTCCCCCTTTTGAGGGAAGCTATAATAAATTTTGGCCTTGAACTCGCGTCACTCGCCGGTATCCCAAAGGGAATGCGCCATGTCAGACACCGCGATCAAGCTCACCCCCTTCGTGCGTCAGGAATACGAACGCGACGTGCACGTGCCGGCGTCGATCGCCGAGGTTGAGCGCGAACTGCCGTTCGCCGAGCGACTGTGGAACGCGCCCTGGGCGCGTCGTGCGCTCATTCTCATTCTGCTTGCGCTCATCTGGGAGAGCTATGCGCGCTGCCCCAACGTGATCAGCGACCTCGTGGCCATGGCGTGGCACGGCAATTTCACCGGCTTCCCCGCCTGCAGTGCCAATCCGCTGCTGTTCCCGACCTTCACCGACACCATGACGTCCTGGTGGGATGGCATCGTGTCCGGCGTGATCCCGGCGCGGCTCGCGGTGACATTGCGCATGCTGGTGATGGGTTATGCGCTTGGTCTGTCGCTGGCGGCGATATTTGTGACGTTTGCGGTCTCCACACGCTTCGGTACCGACCTGCTGTCGACGCTCACCTCCATGTTCAATCCCTTGCCGGCGATCGCGCTGCTGCCGCTCGCGCTGCTTTGGTTCGGTCTCGGCGCGCCGTCGATCGTATTCGTCATCGTCAATTCGGTGCTCTGGGCCGTGGCGCTCAATACCCATGCCGGCTGCACCGCCGTGTCGGAAACATTGCGCATGGCGGGCCAGACCTTTGGCCTGAAAGGTTTCCGCTACGTGGTCAAGATTCTCATGCCGGCCGCGTTCCCCGCCATCCTCTCCGGCCTCAAGATCGGCTGGGCCTTCGCGTGGCGCACGCTGATCGCCGCCGAACTCGTGTTCGGCGTGTCGTCGGGATCGGGCGGTCTCGGCTGGTTCATCTTCGAGAACCGCAACACGCTCGACACCGCCAATGTCTTCGCCGGCCTGCTGACGGTGATGGCGGTTGGGCTCTTGGTTGAAGGCGTGATCTTCCGTACCATCGAGGCGAAGACCATCCGCCGCTGGGGCATGCAGCACGGCTAGCACGACGAAACATCCGGGAGAGAAAGAAATGACATATCGGCGCGGCTTCATCGCGATCGCGGCCCTTGCGCTCAGCTTGAGCCAGATGCCGGTTGCCTCGGCAGAGGACTGGCCGACCAAGCCGGTCCATATCCTGGTCGGTTTCGGAGCCGGCGGCGGCACCGACGTCGCCACGCGCGTCGTCGCGAACGCGCTGTCCAAGGCGCTTGGCCAGCAATTCTTCGTCGAGAACCGGGTCGGCGCGGGCGGCACGATGCGGGCGGTGTCGTCGCCAAATCGCCGAACGACGGCTACACCATGCTCTCGATCAGCATGGCGCACGCCGTTTCGACCGTCATGGTGAAGAACGTGCCCTACGATCCGGTGAAAGACTTTGCTCCGGTCGGAATTTTCACCAATTCCGCCTTCGTGGTGGCGGTTCCGAAAAATTCTCCGGCGACCGATCTGAAGAGCCTGATCGAGTACATCAACAAGCAGCCCGGCAAGCTGAACTATTCCACGGTCGGGCTTGGTTCGACGCAGCACCTGATCGCCGAAGACCTGCGGCAGCGCGCGAACTTGAACGCCCAGCAGGTCTCTTATCGCACCACCGGCGATGTGGTCAGCGCGCTGCTGCGGGGCGATGCGGCCTTTGCGGTCGAGCTTTATCACGCCATCCGCGGTCAAGTTGATGCGGGTGAACTCAGGCTGGTCGCGGTCGTGACCCCCAAGCGCTGGCCGGCAATTCCCAATGTGCCCACGGCGGAGGAGAGCGGCTTTGCCGGTCTCGGCTACGGCGGTTGGTACGGACTCATGTTCCCGGCCGGCACGCCGCAGCCGATCGTCGACAAGATGCACAAGACGCTTGAGACGATTTTGACCGACCCGGAAATCAAGTCGCAACTCGAGAAAGTCGGCGCCAGTCCCAATCTGTCGTCGCCGGCGGAGCTCAACCAAGTCATCGAGGCCAACATCGCCACCTTCAAGCAGGTGGCTCAGAAGGCCGGCCTGCAGGCGCAGTAGTCGCGCCCCGCACGCGCGCCGAATTTTGCACCGCATCGCCGTGTGCCGCCTCTCGCTTTTGCCGCGGCGCCCGTGCTATGGACGGGCCACGCGGACCAATCCATTCCCAACCGACAATCACCCGGACAACGGGCAGCAACGAGGAACTGTATGGCTGACACTTTGAACGTGCTTGCGATTTGCGGCAGCCTGCGCAAGGGCTCCTACAATCGGATGCTGATGAATGCCTCCATCGGCCTCGCTCCGGCAGGCATGACCATCAAGGAAGGGCCGTCCTTCGGCAGTTTTCCGATCTACAATTTCGACGACCAGCAGGCGACCGGCTTCCCGAAAGCGGTGGACGCGCTCAATGATGCGGTGAAGGCGGCCGACGGCGTGCTGTTCGTCTCGGCCGAATACAACTGGTCGATCCCCGGTGGATTGAAGAACGCCATCGATTGGCTCTCGCGCTACAAAGATGTGACGATGAAAAACAAGCCTTGCTGCATCCAATCCGCCGCGCCCGGCCTGCTCGGCGGCGCGCGCATGCAGTATCACTTGCGCATGGCGCTGCAGTCGATCGATGCCCAGTTGTTCGGCAAGCCGGAAGTCATCGTGAACATGGCGGCCTCGAAATTCGCCGACGGCGCGCTGAAGGATCAGGCCGCGCTCGATCTCATCAAGCAACAACTCGCGGGCTTCGCCGAGTTCATCATGCGCGTGCGGAAATAGGAGGGTGCTGTGATCGCGGTCATAGGTGCGACAGGAAATACCGGACGGGCCGCCGTCAAGGAACTGAAGGCGCTGGGCGAAAACCCGCTCTGCATCGTGCGCAACCCGGACAAGGCGCGCGAAGTTCTCGGCGCTGATGCCAAGACGGCGGTGGCGGAGATCACCGACAAGTCCGCATTGGGGAAGGCGCTGAAAGGCGCGGACAGCGTCTTCATGGTGACCGGCCACGGTCCGCAGGTCGCCGAGCAGCAGAACGGCGTCATCGACGCCGCCAAGGCGGCCGGCGTGAAATTCTTCGTCAAGGTGTCCGGCGGCAAGGCGGTGGTAAAGCCCGATGCGGAATCGGCGGTGTTCCGCAGCCACTTCGCGGTCGAGGACCATCTGAAGAAGAGCGGAATGCAATGGTGCATCCTGCGCCCGGGCCTGTTCATGCAGAACACCTTCACGATGGCGCCGTCGATCAAGGCCGACGGCAAGATGATTGCGCCGTTCCCGAAGGACAAGCCGATGTGCTTCATCGACGTACGCGATACCGGCGCGCTCGGCGCGCGTGTCGTGCGCGACTCCGGCAAGCACGCCGGCAAGACCTACAACTTCACAGGCGCGAGATCGAACTACGAAGAGTTCGCCAAAGTATTTTCGGAAGTGCTTGGAAAACCCGTGATCTACATCGCCGCGAGCTTGGAAGCGGCCGAGCAGGGCATGCGCTCGCGCAACATGCCGGATTGGCTGATCGCGCATCTGCTCGCGGTCGCGCGCGCCGGCGCCGCCGGCGCCTTCGCAGAGGAGATGACCGAGCCGATCCGCGAGATCGTCGGTCGCGCGCCGATCACGACCAGACAGTTTGTGCAGGACTTCAAGGCGGCGTTCGCCTAGTTCGCTTTATCCCTCCCCCTTTCTGGAGGAGGGATAGGGAAGGTTCGCAGCGCTTTTTTCTTTACGCCAGCCCGCTCGCGCGCGCCTGTTCGAGCGCCATCACCGCCCAGTCCTTGTCGCCGTCGCCATGCGCCACCGCGCCCACGAGCCGGTCGCGCCACACGTTGCCGCTCGGCAGCGGCACGCCCACCAAACCGCCCGCCACCAGCGCGAGGTCGGCGTCTTTGAGGCCGAGCACCGCCATCTGGCCGACCTTGGCATAGCTCTCGTCCACCATGATCTTGCCGTAGATTTTATAGGCCGAGCAGTTGAACAATCCGTCGGTCATCACGTCGTAGAACACGCTCGGCGCGACGCCGTACTTGCGGGTCAGCGCAAAACCTTCGCCCATCGCCTCCATCGCGCAGCCGAGCACGAAATTGTTGGCGATCTTGATCGCGGTCGCCGACGCCGGATCGCCGCCCGCCTCGAACGCGCGCCGCGAGATCGCCTCGAACAGCGGCTTGCACTGCACGAGCGCGCCCGGCGGCCCGCCGATCACCACGCCTGCTTGCCCTGATGCCACGACTTCGGGCCGCCCCAACATCGGCGCGGCAACCAAGACCTGGCCGCGCTCGGCATGGGCGGCCGTGAGCTTTTTGATGATCGTGACGCCATGCGTGCCCGAGCAAATGTGGATGCCACCCTTCGGCAGCGAATCCAACAGTCCGCCTTTCTGCTCGGCTACATCCGCCAGTGCTGTATCGTCCGCGAGCATCGTGAACACCGCCGCGCCGTGTCGGCACGCCTGTTCGATCGATGGCAAAGCCCTCGCGCCCGCCGCGACCAGATCCTTGATCTTCTGTGGCGTCCGATTGTAGGCGCCGACCTCATGCTCGGCGTCGAGCAGCCGGCGCGCCATGGCTTGGCCCATGCGGCCGAGCCCGATAAATCCGACTTTCATGATGTGCCTCTTCTAGTCATGGCGGCAAGATGACTCAGTTCACCCCTCCCCCGCGAGCAAAGCGGGGAGGGGGCGGGGTGTGGGGGGGGTTCTGTTGAATCGAAAAAGTGCCCCCCACCCCGACCGCTTTCGCTCTGCTACAGCGGTCGCCCCTCCCCGCCGCTTCGCGGGGGGAGGGGCAATTATTACTGCAGTTGGCCGCGCACCCATTCCAGCTCGCGGCAGACGTAATCGACGATGTCGCCGGTCTTCAGATTGTCCGGCAACACATCCCAGGTGTAGGTCTCGATCTCGAGTTGCCGCGACAGCGGCCGCGCTTTGTGGAATTTCAGCGCGTCCTCGATCGCAAACCGCGTGGTGCCGAATTCGCCGAGATCGTCGAGGAATACCGGCACGTGGAAGTGCGTGCGCCATTCGCGCGGGCCGGGATTGCTCTCCCAGGCCTTGAATGCATCTTCGAGATTGAGGAAGCGCGTGAGCTTGCCGTCCTTCTTCTCGACCGTCTGGGTGAGATAGATCGTCTTGGCATAGCGCTTGAGCGTATCGACGATCTTCTGCGTCACGTTTGGAACGCGCATCGCCGCCGCTTCCTGCAGCTTGAAGATCGGAATGCCGGCGTCGAGCAGCTTCTGCAGCGAGGTCGAAATATCCTCGTACACCACCGCCTGGTGGCAGATGTCGAACACCGTGCCGATGAAACGGCGCTGCGCGCCGATCGCCTCCGAAATCGGCAGCCCGGAAAACTTCGCCAGCATTTCGGCCGATTTCCCGGTGTAGAGGTGCTTGGTGAAATAATCGACCGTCTCGTCGGTTGTTTCGAGAAAGCAGAACGGCTCGGGCTCGAGCGCGAGCGTCACCGTGCGGCCGGTGCGTTGCTCGAGTTTCACCAGTTCGGCCGCGACCCGCATCACATGCTCGGTGTAGCTGTCGACCACCGCCTTGCTGGTGACGTTCGGCTTGAACCCGAGCGGCGCGCTCTGGATCGACGGCGAGATCGACTCCGGCACCACGTCGGCCAGGATATTCGCGACATTGATGGTGTATTGCGTACGCTCTTCGGAACGCCAGTCCGGCTCGTACACTTGTTCCTTGACGATCGTGTTCTTGAACGGCCCGTAGGGAAAGGCATTGACCGTATAGAGATACATGTTGTTGTCGGCGAGAAATTTTTTCAGCTTGTCGCGCTCGGGCTTGCTCTTGACCAGCGTCGCCGCCGAGGCGTTCGACAGCCTGAGCGACACGCCGAAGGGATCCTTCGGGCAGACGCGTTTCTGCACCTTGGGCACATAGGTCGTGAGACTCGTCCACATGTCGTCCCAGGTGTCGCCGGGATGCACGAGCGTCGAATAGGTGAGGTGGCCGAGGCCGTGACCGAGATCCATGATTGTTTTTCCTGCGACTGCTTACTGAACTTTTTCGATGGTGCCCTTCGCCGCCGAGCGGATGAGCGCTTCGCTCACCGACGCGCCGTGAATGATCTGATCATCCGGAATGGGAAACGGCGGCCCGCCCTCGGCCGCGCGTGCGAACGCCTCGAAAGTGGCGCGGAGGAGGTCGATCCTTTCGGCTTCCCACACTTCCGCTGGTCCTTTGACCGGCTGGAATTTGCACATGCCGAACTGGCGCATGCGCCGCTCTTCCGAGGATGCGCCGGTGACGTGAGTGACGCCCTCGAGCCGCAGCCAGCCCTTGGAGCCGAAGACCTGAAAGCTGAATCCGGGACCCGTCGTGGTCATGGTGCCGAGGTAACCTGACATGCCCGCTTTCATGCGAAACAACATGGACGCGGTGTCGTCGGCGCCGCTCTGCGCCGCGCGCGCAAAACTTTGGCAATAGACATGATCGATCTCGCCGAGGAGATAGATCATTAAGTCGATCGCATGCACGCCCATAGGCGCGAGTCCGCCCAAAGGCGCCTCGTCTCTCTTCGAGCGCCATACCGTGGCCGGCAGGAACAGCGCGTTGGGATAGGTCATGCTCGCTTCGACATGCTGGATGATGCCAAGCTCGCCTGTCTGGATGCGCTTGTGCAGCTTGATGATTTCCGGATGGAAGCGCCGATTGTAGCCGACACCCGCCGCGCGCTTGGCCTTGCGCACCGCATCGAGCGCCGTCTCGGCTTCCTTCTTGGAGAAGGTGAACGGCTTTTCGCAATACACGTGCTTGCCGGCCTGCGCCGCCGCGATGATCTGTTTCATGTGTCCCGAAGGCGGCGTGGCGAGCGCGACCGCGTCGATTTTCGGGTCCGCGAGCACCGCTTCGTAACTGTCGGCCAGACGAAGCGAATGCTGCTTGGCAAACGTCTCGACGTCCGGCGACATCGTGCGCGTCTGCACGGTGGTGAATCGCATCGCGTCACTGCCTGCGAGCGATTCCACCATGGTCTTGCCCCAGGTGCCCAATCCAACGACGGCCGCGTTGATCATCAATCACTCCACAAAGTTACCCGCACGCGGACGGATCAGCGATGCGTCATCGCCACGACCACGCAGCAGATCGCCCAGAACAGGCAGTATTCATAGCCGCCGATGTTCCACAGCCATTTCCCGCCCGTGACCCTGTAGACCGCACCGGCCGCGACGCAAAGATGGACCGCCGCGATCAGCGCGACAAACGGGGTATAGATGCCGAAGATCAGCCCGATCGCCAGGATCGTCTCGACGATGCAGGCCGTATACATCCACGTCGCCGGCGGTTGGAACTTAGCCGCGACAAAAAACCCCAGCGCCTCCGGCACGAAGAACTTGGCGTAGATATGCGGGATGAAAAACGCCCCGCAAATGATGCGGAGGATCACGATTCCGTTGGTCAGGTCGAATTTATCGGCAAACGACATGGGGCCCCCTCATGGCCTTTGCGCACGCATTTCAATGGATCGTGTCGGACTGCGCAAGAGCACACCGCGATATCACAGCTTCTTGCCCTTGAGCCAATCTGCGCCCTTGGCGTAGAGCGCCTTGACGTCGGCGTTGTCGAGACCCGGCATGGTTTTAGGAATCGTGTAGCCGATCTTGGACTGCAAATAGCCGAGGTGGCGAAAGCCGATCTCAAAGCGCTTGAGCAGCTTCTGGTCGAGCTTCAGCGTAACGGAAGGGTCGACCGGGTCGATCCTGTCCTTCTCGTAAATGCGCCGGCAGAGAACGAAGCCCCACTTGCCCTTGCGCTTTTCGAGAAAGTCATAAAGCCGGCCGTCGCAAGTGACATCGCATTCTATGCCGTCCACCATGGCGCGTTGTGAAATCGTCGACTTGGTCATCGCGATGGCGCGCGTGCCTTTGATCTCGATCGAAGAGCCGTGAAGGTAGTGATAGATGCGCACGCCCTTGTCGTATCCCTCCTTGGTGACTTTTATGAACTCGTCCACCGTGCCCGAGAACCACGTTGCGACCATTCGGCCGTCCGGGTGCCAAAGGGTTCGGAACTTGTCCCACATCAGGGCATCGCGCCACACCACCCAGTTTTCCACCGCCTCGCGGACGAGCTGGCGGTCCAACGCTTCGCTTTTCATGGACGGCATGTTCCTCCCCACGGTCCGGGCCGCGCACTGGCGCGCGGCCCCTCACTGCCCTAACGTTCGCGCGTCAATCAGCACAGTGGAGCAAACATGTCGAGATTAAAGGGCCGCACGGCGATCATCACCGGCGGGGCGGTGGGCATCGGCAAGCACTATTGCCAAGCATTGGCGGCGCAGGGGGCCGAGGTCATGGTGGCAGATATTGTGGACGGCTCGTCCGTGGCCGCGGAGCTTGCCGCCAAATACGGCAAAAACTCCATCACCAGCATGGTCTTCGACGTGAGCAGGGAAGATCAATGCAAGGCGCTGGTCGCCAAGACACTGGAGCGTTTCGGCAAGATCGACATTCTGGTGAACAATGCCGCGCTCTATGCCCCATTGCCCACGCTCAAGGTCGAGGAAATCGACGTGGAATTGTGGGACCGCGTGATGGCGATCAACATCCGCGGGCCGTTCCTGATGGTCAAGCACGTGGCCCCGCACATGATCGCGCGCAAATACGGCAAGATCGTCAACATCGGCTCCGGCACGGTGGCGCGCGGCATTCCGAATTTCTCGCACTATGTGACCTCGAAGGGCGCGGTCACGGCGTTCACGCGCGCCATCAGCCGCGAGCTCGGTGAGCACGGCATCTGCGTCAATACGCTCGCGCCCGGCTATACGTTGAGCGAAACCGGCTTGAAGAACGAGACCCATGTGGCGCAGTCGCGCGCATCTTCGATCCAGCGCCGGGCGCTCAAACGCGACGAATACCCCGAGGATCTGGTTGGCACGCTCGTTTACCTGTGCTCGAGCGACAGCGATTTCATGACCGGCCAGGTGCTGGCGGTCGACGGCGGTGCAAACAACACCTGACGGCGTGAATCATCCACTCCGTTCATCCCCGCGAATGCGGGAATCCAGGTTGCTTCCGTCCTGGGTCCCCGCTTTCGCGGGACGAGCGAGGGAGAAAACCCTGCTCGACGTGCATGGCAGTACGGCAAGACTGCCCTGTATTAGTTGCGTCTGGCACTATATCTTAGGATCAAATCACTGCGTGTGATGGAGACTCTCATGGAAGGCGTCGGTCATCTCTCCGCCAAGGCGAAGACCAAGGCGAAACCCAAGGGCAAAAACGGCAACGGTGCCCGCGATGCCTATTACGAGCGCCTGTCCAAACACGACATGGCGCCGCTCTGGGTGGTGCTCAAAGACATCATTCCCGACGAGCCGAAATCCGTCTGCGCGCCCGCGATCTGGCATTTCAAGGACGTCAAACCGATCGTGATGGAAGCGGCCGAGGTGATTTCCGCCAAGGAAGCAACCCGGCGAGTCATCGTTCTGGAAAATCCCGCGCTGCGCGGCCAATCGCGCATCACGCAATCGCTCTACGCCGGCCTCCAGCTCATCATGCCCGGCGAGATCGCGCCGGTGCATCGCCATTCCCCCTCCGCCATTCGTTTCATCCTCGACGGCGAGGGCGCCTACACCCAGGTCGAAGGCGAGAAGACCATCATGGCGCCCGGCGATTTCGTGCTCACGCCCAACTGGGCCGCGCACGACCACGGCAACACCTCCAAACAGCCGATGATCTGGCTCGACGTGCTCGACGTGCCGACCATCAATTTCTTCGAGACCTGTTTCTATAAGCACTACCACAATGACAAGCAGAACACGCGCCTCGACCACGAGGACTCGCTCCTGCGCTACGGTTCGGGCGTCTTGCCCGACGGTCTTGACGCCACCACGAACCGCAGCCCGATCGTCAATTATCCCTACGTGCGCATGCGCCCGATCCTCGATCGCATGGCGCGCTCGGGCGATCTCGACCCGCGTCACGGCGCGCGCTTCCGCTACGCCAACCCGCTCAACGGCGGCTGGTCGATGCCGACCATGGGCGCGCATCTCGCGTTGCTGCCGAAGAATTTCAAGGGCAAGCCGTACCGCGCGACCGACAGCACCATCTTCGTCTGCGTCGAAGGCAAAGGTGCGACCAAGATCGGCGGCAAGACGCTGGAATGGGGTCCGCGCGACGTGTTTGTCGTGCCGTCCTGGCAGCACTACAGCCACACCGCGGCGCAGGAATCCGTGCTGTTTTCGATCTCCGATCGCCCGGCGCAGGAAGCGCTCGGCATCTGGCGCGAGAGCAACTGACCGCTATTCGGCAGCCGTTGCTTCAGGTTTGAGCGCCGCAGCGTTGCGTCGGCGCGAATGGTCGATGATCAATAGCCCCACCCCGGCGGCGATTCCAATGAAATTGACGTAATACCCACCCGCGAAAATCTCCGGCGGCAGCGCGATGGGTATCGAAACGACGCCGTAGATCAGTCGCGCCGGCAATTTCAATGGCGTCAGCGCGTAACCGACGATGCCCGCCGTGCCGACGAACAGCGCGAACAGGATGCGGCAGAAGTTCCACACGATCAGGTAGGTCGGCCCGTCCATCAGCATGCTCGGCGTGAGCACGAACAGGAACGGCAGGATGAACGTGCTCCAGCCCACCAGGCAGGCGATCCAGCCCGTGGTCCAGCCGTCGGTGCGCGCGATATTGGCGGCCGCATAGGCGGCGAACGCCACCGGCGGCGTGATCATCGACAGCATGCCGTTGTACATCACGAACATATGCGCGGCCATCGGCGTCACCCCGAGCTTGATCAGCGTCGGCGCAAGCAGCGTGGCGGTCAGGATATAGACGCTGACTGTCGGCAGTCCGATGCCGAGAATGAAGGCGAGCACCGCGATCAAGAGCAGCAGCAGATAGACGTTGTCGCCCGACAGCAGCACGAGCTGCATCGTCATCCCGTGGCCCAAGCCAGATACGCTCAAGATTCCCACCATCAACCCGGCGGCGGCGCCAATCAGCAGAATGTCGAGCGAGATGCGGCCGGTCTCGATGATCGCCCTCAGGAGATCGGCCACGCTCGGCCGCGAGCCGCGGTAGCCGAAGATGAGGGTGAGCACCATCAGGAGTCCGGTCGAAACGATCGCGGCTTTTTCCGGGGTGAGCAGGAAAATTTCCGGATAGACCAGCGCCAGTACCAGAAACAGGATCGGAATGAGGAAATGCCAGCCCGATTTGAACACCTCGGAGAGCTGAGGCGCATCTGTGATTTCGGCGGAACCGATGCCGTGCTTTGCGGCCTCAAGATCGACGTGGATGAACAGGCAGGCGTAGTAAAGGATGGCGGGAATGGCGGCCGCAACGCAGACGGTGCCGTAAGGGACCTTGAGGTATTCCGCCATGATGAAGGCGGCCGCACCCATGACCGGCGGCATCAGCTGCCCGCCGGTCGATCCCACCGACTCGATCGCCGCCGCCCGATAGGGCGAGAACCCCGATTTGATCATGGTCGGGATCGTGACGATGCCGACGGCAAGCACATTGCTCACCGCGCTGCCCGAGATCATGCCGAACAGCGCCGAGCCTACGACCGCAATCTTCGCCGCCCCGCCGCGGAAGCGGCCCATCGCCGACATGGCGATGTCGGAGAAAAAGTTTGCGCCCCCGGTGCGCGCCAGCACCTGCCCGAGGATGGTGAACGGGATCACCACCAGCACCGCGACCTGCAGGATCGAACTGATCAGGCTGTTGGTATCGAGACCGAGATAGGTGACGGCGCGTTCAGGCAAAACCCAGCGGGTCTGAAAATCGCCAGGGAAAAACGGGCTGACGTAGATGTAGACCGCCATCGCGAGGATGACACCGACGAAGCCATAACCCGAAATCCGGCGGCTCGCCTCCAGCACGAGAAAGATCAGGACTGCGCTGCTGATGATGCCGTCCTTCGGCAGCAATGCGAATTCGTACGTCAGCTCCTCGTAGCGCACGGCGATGTAGCCGCACAGAATGAGCGAAGCGAGAGCGCTCGCCCAGTCGAACCAGCGCGCAAAGCGGGCGCGGCGGGCGAGCAGAGTCCAGGCCACAGCCATCAGGAGACCGAGCCATAGTTCCCACGGAATGCTCGCAGGATTGGAATAGCTGTAGGCGATATAGGCGAGGATCGCGAAAACGGCGATCAGTCCGCCCGAGTCGATCGCGCTCGGCTTGACCGGCTGCTCGGCGATATAGGCGAGCGCCAGCGTGAGACCGAGGCATACCGTCAGCAATTGCTCGATGTAGAACGACAGGTTGAACACCTGCCGCGGAACATCCAGCACCCAGAGCACCACGCAGGCGATCAGTAGCGCCTGAAGGATGTTCGTGCAAATGTAGGTGGCGCGCGACGCAGCGGAGGCGAACTCCGCTGCGGTCGGGACGATGCGCTCTTCGCTCACGGCAGCGCTGCGGCCGCGATATTATGTTCTTTGAAATACTTCAACGCGCCGGGATGGTAGGGAACGCTGTACTTTTTATAGGCGAACGCTGGCGTGAATTCGCGCAGCACCGGCTGCACGGCGATCAGATCGTCCTTGTTCTTGAACAGGACGTCGAGGATTTTATAGATCGTCTCGTCCGGCACTTTGGTGTTGGTGAAGATCGTATTGTCGAAGCTGTACACCTTGATCGGCTTGTCGACGCCGGTGAACACCGGGCCCGGTGCGACCTGAGTGAGATAACCCCAAGGCATGATCTTTTTCGCTGCCGGCATGCCGGCTTCATCCGTCTGGATGGCGCGTATGCCGCCGACGGTCGTATCGACCTCCCGCAGCTTAGGCGCGCCGAAGGCGAAGAAGAACACGTCGTTCGCGCCTGCGATGAAATCGTCGGCGCCGCGCACCACATTGGGCACCGGCACCGGCTTGACGTCGGCCTCCGTCAGGCCGGCGGTCGCGATCATGGCGCGCGTGACCTTGTCGAGGTTGCGCATGGCCGAATAGCCCCAAGCGATCCGCTTGCCTTTCATGTCGACGGTCGAATGGATTGCCGAATCCTTGCGCACGAAGAATGGCGTTCGCAATGCGTGCACCGCGGCGATGAGGCGAAGGTCTTTGAAATTGCCCTCGAACCCGTCCGTGGTCTCCATGATGTTGCTGATGCCGATTTCCGCTTCTGCGCGGCCGACCATCGGAATGATCGCGGTGTCGCCGCCGGTCGGCTGCACCAGCACGTTCATGCCGCCTTTTTCCTTCAGCACCTTGGCGATCGAGGTCGCGGTGGTGTGGTTGAGCGAACCCGGCGGCAAGGTTGCGAAGCCGTAGGTCTGCGCCGCCGCCGCGCTGGCGGCAAAAGCCAAAATCGCAATCGCCGCCGCCGTTCGGATGGCCGTCGATTTCAGACCGAGAGATCGATTTTTGATTCCGATGCACATGGCGCATCCTCCCTTTCTTTTACTGCGCCATCATTGCACAGCATCGCCGCGATGGCGAGGCAGGGGCTCGTTGCGCCATCGATAATGTGATCTTTACGGCGGCTCGACTTCGAATCCATCGGCGCGGTCCAGCACGATGCGACCGGACGCCGCGGCCGCTGCCCAGCGTGCGGTCGCACCGATGCCGCCGAACGAGAAAAAATGCGCGGTCACTTTGCCGAGGTCGCGGCTTTCCGCCAACGGCCGGATAATGCTGTCCGGCGCGCTCGTGCCCATGAGATGCTTGAGCAGTCCGGCCTGCCGGGCGAGTCCTTGCGTCGAGGCGGAGACGCCGCAGCGCCGCGCATAGCGGAACAGCGTGGCGAGATTGGTCGGCCCCGCCATGCCGATGCGGACCGGATGCTCGATGCCGAGATCGCGCAAGCGCGCGATCCACGACGCGATTCGATCCGCCGCAAAGCCGAACTGGGTGACGATATGGACCTCGAGTCCGGTTTGCGCCGCGGCCTCGACCTTGGCGGCCAGCGCGCGGTCCAGGACGTCGCTGGAAATGCGCGGATGGCCTTCCGGATATCCCGCAACCCCGATCTCGACAATGCCGTGCCGTTGCAACTGTCCGCTCTCGATCAATTCGATAGCGCTCGTGAACGGTCCCTTCGTTTGGTCGTTGTCGCCGGCGATGACCAGTACGCGTCGGACGGAAGCCCGCGCCGAAAGTTGCGCCAGCAGTTCGTCGATCTCGCCCGCGCTTTCAAGCCTGCGCGCGGCCAGATGCGGCACCGGCTCGAAACCGGCCGAACGCACCACGCTGGCGTGCTCGATGAGATCGGCAAGCGGCCGCGTCGGAACCGCGGAGATAAAAACCTGTTCAACCCCTGGCGCAGCCGATTTCAGCTCCGCCATGTCGGCGGGTGTCGGCTTGGTCGCCTCGATCGAATAACCGCGCAGGAAAGCCACGATCCCCTGGATCGTGTCTGCCGGAACAGCGGGTGTTAGCTGGGGCGCCGGGACGGACATCGTCATTCCCTTCGCCGCGAGATGACGAAGGATTCGTCGTAGAACCACAATCCGCCATGCTGCTGCAGCACCTCGCGCGTGGCATCGAGATAGCTGCCGTCCGCCACCACCGAGGCGAGCCGGTCGTCCTCGACTTGCGCCACATAGATCGCCGCGTTCCAGGCCGCAAACAGCGTCGATGTTCCGATCGATTCCGATATTTCCGACGGCAACGTGTGCATGTCGTAGCGGAATAACGATCGATTGTCCGCATAGGCATTGAAATTGAGGTCGCGCCCCGCTGGCCCGAGTTCCTGCTTCACGGCTTTCAGGATCTGATGGCGGTCGGTGGTGAACGGATTGTCGTCCGGCCAGATGCGCCGAATGATAGCCATGCCGGGATCGTGGCCGTGCGAATGAATGGCGATCAGCCGTCCCCCCGGTCCAAGCGCGCGCGCCAGCGGCGCGATCACGCGCTTGGCCTTGAAATCGAGCGAGGCACGCGCGCGATAGGGTTGCGAAGCGATGACCAGGTCATAATTGGCCATCATACCGCCCGGCTTCGGGATGATCGGGTCGAGCAGGAATTTATGATCCTCGCGATAAATCACGAGCACCACCGGCCGCTCATAGACCGGGTTGCCGGTTTTCTGGCTCACCCGCGCCTTCCAGTTCTCGGCCAGGAACGGTTCGAGCCCGGTGATCTGTTCCTGGAAGCGATAGGCCGTATTGCCGGACAGCGGCAGCTCATGCCACACCAGACTCGTCGCCGCCGTCATCGATTTGACCGCAAGCCACGGCGCATCCGCGTAGGCGAGATTGGTCAGCACCAGCACCGTCGACGGGTGCTCGAGGAAACGATCGGCCATCTTCTGCAGCGTCAGTCTGATGTCTTCTAGGCTGATTTCCTTACCCACCACGTAGAACGGCATGGTCGGCGAACGGTCGTGCAGGGCGCGCAGCACGCGCGCGAGTACGGTGCCGTCGCCCACGCCCGCATCGAACAAGCGTACCGCCGGCGGTCGCGGGTGAATGTTGGCGATCTCAAGCCCGACGCGCTCGCCGATCACCCACTTTTCGCTGCAGGTGTTGACGAACAGCAGGTACTTCTGCCGATTGTCGAAGAACCGGAAATTCCGTTGCGGGTCGTCGGGCTTGACGCTCGCTGGCGCGCTCGGAGTGGACCGTGGAACGGCCGGAAGGGGCGCTGGCGCCGTACCGGCGCGCACGATGACCGCCGGCCGCGCGGCGGTCGAGAGATTGTTCGCCATGAAATAGCGGATGCGGTCGAGCGTCTCGGTGGTGATGCGTCCGCCGTGGCGCAATCGGCTCGCAAGCTTGCCGTCGTTGACCGCGCGTCTGCCGAAGGTCGATTCCGCGAGTCCGGTCTGCCGGCAATAGTCGGAAATTTCCTGCAACAGCTCTTGAGAATTCATGGGCCTTCCTTGGGGCGTTTCCGGACCGGCCGCGCGGCGTAAGGCCGTCTTCTGCTGAGCCAGACCCGTTGAGCGAACCAGTGTTGGCGTGCGAGGTCAACCACAATTCAGCCCACTGCCTCGATGGGAAATTAGATGGGATTTAACCCACATCATAAATAGGCTGATAGTGCGGAATTTCAGTTTTCCGAGACAAAATCATAACGGGTTCGTGTGGGCAAAAAATCAGGCATGGGGCCTTTGCCCACACTCAATGGGGCGCTATCCAAGCAAAAGCTAATAAATTCAATGAATTAGAAATTTCAGCCGGCGTTCAAGGCCTTCAGGACAACGCCCGCGACCGAAGCCGTCCCATCGCGTCCGCCGAATTCGCACGGTCTGATTCCCGTGGCATAGGCCGCATCGACGGCCCGCTCGATTCGTTCCGCGGCTTCAATGGCGGGCGGGTGATCGTGTTTCACGCCCAGCCAGTCGAGCATCATGGCGGCCGAAAGGAACATGGCGGTCGGGTTGGCGAGCCCCTTGCCCATGATGTCCGGCGCGGTGCCATGGCAAGGCTGGAACACGGCGTGCGTATCGCCGATGTCCGCTGAAGGCGCCATGCCCATGCCGCCGATCAGCCCGGCCGTGAGATCGGACAGGATGTCGCCGAACATGTTTTCCATCACCAGCACGTCGAAATCCCAGGGCTTTCGCACCAGCATGGCCGCGCAGGCATCGACATAAATCCGGTCGGTTGCGACGCTTCTGTGACGCGGCGCGCATTCATCGAACAGTTTGCGGAAATAGGCATAGGCTTTGAACGCATTCGCCTTGTCCACGCAGGCAAGGCGGCCCGGGCGCCCGCGCTGTTTGCGCCGCTCGGCCAGCCGAAACGAGAATTCGAACAGCCGCTCGCAGGTCTTGCGCGTGATCACGAGCGTTTCGCGCGCGTCGTTCGCGGTGACGACGCCCTTGCCCATGGAGGCGAACAATCCTTCGGTCGACTCGCGGATCAGCACCAGATCGATGCCGTGCTCGGTCGCGCCCACGATCGGGGAGGGCACGCCGGGGATCAGCCGGCACGGCCGTACGCCGGCGTAGAGGTCGAAGATGAAGCGCAATTCGACCTGCGGCATGATCTCGGTATTGTCCGGATAGCGCACGCTCGGCAATCCGCACGCGCCGAGCAGAATGGCATCCGCCTGTTCGCACAGCTTGATCGTGCTCTCCGGCATCGATTGGCCGTGCTCGCGGTAATAGCCGGCGCCCGCCGGCGCTTCTTCGAAGTGGAATTTCAGCCCGGCGCCTTCGAGCCTGCGCAATATTGCGAGCGTTGGCGCCATGACTTCGGGCCCGATGCCGTCGCCGGCGAGCACGGCAATATGAAAGGCGCTGTTGGCAAGCATGCGGTGTGAGATGGTACGGGCAGGAGATTTTGCGCTAATGAATACGGAACCTCGCGCCGATGCAAGTTCGACCCCATGCCCCGTCTCGCCGCCAATCTCGCCTATCTGTTCACCGAGCGCCCTCTGCTCGAACGCTTTGGCGCCGCGGCGGCGGCCGGGTTCAAGGCGGTCGAGCTGCAGTTTCCCTACGATCACGCGCCCGCCGCGGTGAAAGCCGAGATCGAACGTCATGGTCTCACCCAGCTCGGTCTCAATACCGCGCAAGGCCGCCAAGGCGAGTTCGGGCTTGCGGCCTTGCCGGGCCGCGAGCGCGACTGGCAAACGCTGTTCAAGCAGGCGCTCGATTATGTGGTGGCGATCGGCGGCTGCCAGATCCATTGCTTGGCCGGGAAGGTGCCGCCCGAGCAGCGCCCGGCCGCCGAGCGCGTATTCATCGCAAATCTCAGCGCCGCCGCCGACGCCGCTCGTGAGAAGAACATCACGCTGCTGATCGAGCCGATCAATCCGCGCGACCGGGCGGACTATTTCCTCAATCGCGTCGAGCACGCCGCCGACATCATCGCAAAGGTCGGACGGCCGAACGTCAAGATTCAGTTCGATTTCTATCATGCGCAAATTGTCGGCGGCGATCTCATCACGCGCTTCGAGAAGCATCTTCCTTTTGTCGGTCATGTGCAGATCGCCTCCGTGCCGGCGCGCGCGGAGCCCGACGACGGCGAAATTAACTATTCGGCCGTGCTCGCCGCCGTCGATCGCCTCGGTTACCTGGGTTTCGTGGCCTGCGAATATCGGCCGCGCGCGCGTACCGAAGATGGCCTTGGCTGGGCAAGGGCTTATGGCGTGGCGCCGACAGCCAAGTGATCGCGACGGCCGCCGGCAGGGCGGGACAATTACCGATAATATTGTCCTGCATTTACATTAATCTTGCGCCTCCTGATGCGACTGCTAACGTGACGTCATGTGGGGTCGTGATCGTAAAGCGGAAAAGTCGGGTTCATATGCGTCGGCGCCATCCACTGCGCTGAAGGAGGCAATTCATCAGGCGCGGATCGAGACCGCGGAGCGTTCCGCCGTCGTCGTCGATCTGCGTGACGCCGAAATCGCCAGGCTCGAATTGCTCAACGAAGCGCTCGATCCGATTTTTGCGGAGATTCCGTCCGACGTCGATTTGTTCGATCGCGGGATCAGTCAGGGCGAAGTGCCGCGGCTGTGGATCGATGCAGTCGCTCATGTCTTCATGGGCCGCGACAAACGCCAGTATCGATTCGTCCAGGACGGCCGTTTTGGCCGCAAAATTCTCGCCGAATCGTTCGAAATCGAGGAAATGGTCCGCGCGATCACGCACTACATCGCGAGCCGTCTGGTCGATCGCGATCACGCGCTGTCGGAGAAATTCGTGCCGATACCTGCGGAGTCCTATATGACCTTCCAGACGCTGCGCTCGCACCAGCGCTGGCGTCTCATGCGCATGTTTATCTTCGGCTTGATCGCGGGTTGCGTCGCGCTTTTTGCGGCGGCTTGGATCGCTGCCTGGTACAGCCTGTGAATCACCTGCCGGCGTCTTCCGCCGTTTGCGGAAGCACCACCGCATAGCGCGGCAGGCTCGTGATCGTTCCATTGCCCGAAAGGATCCGCGCCACAACGGTGCAGCGCCACGCGCCCGGCTTCCCGGCGATTTCGAACAGATTATAGCCGGCGGCTTGCGCCGTCGCGCCCGGCGCCGCCGACGCCGATGGCGCGCTTAAGGATGGAATGGGTGGGTTCCGTCCGTTGAGCAACATCAGCGTGCGCGCGTGATCGTGTCCGTGAAGCAGAAGCTCGGTGCCGTGCCGTTCCAGTATGGCGCGGAACTGCGCGGAGTCCGTGAGCCGCTTGAAGAAGCCGGACAGCTTCATCACCGGCGGATGATGGATCATCACGACGCGGAACAAACCTTCATCGCCCAATTTGGCGAGCAGGGTTTCGAATTTGGCCAATTGATCGCCGCCAAGCCGCCCCGTCCCCATGAACGGCAACGTCGGGACCGCGCTCGAAAGCCCGATGATAGCGATCGGTCCGCGTCTGCGCACGAACGGGAATGACTCTCCGTCGTCACCGCGCATGTAGGGAGCCCAGTTCCGCTCCATCGCCACGACGCCTTCCCGCACATAGGCGTCATGATTGCCCGGCACGAGCGTCACATCGGTCGGCGAGCCGAGATTCTCGAGCCAGGCGCGCGCCCGCGGATACTCGACCGGATGCGCGATGTTGACGAGATCGCCCGTGATCGCGATATGGTCGTGCGGGCAGGCTTTGAGGTCGCCGACCAGCGTTTCCAGCGTATCGGCATGATGAATGGCCGAACGCCGTCGTTGCCAGTTGAAGTACCCGAGCGCCCGTTTGTTCATGAGATCGCCGCGATTGACGATCGGCATCGGCGGAATATGCGGGTCGGAAATGTGCGCGAGCGTGAACATCAAGAACTGCCGATCAATATCCCGGCGATGAACACCAGCGCTCCCCCGACCATGACCTGGAACGCGGCTGCCAGCAGCGGCGTATCCATATAGCGGTGGCGTATCAGGGAGATGACCGCGAGCTCGATCGTCACCACCGCGATGGCGATCGCGGTCGCTGTTTGGAAATGGGGAATGAGGTAGGGCACGGTGTGACCGAGCCCGCCGATCGCGGTCATCCCGCCGCAGACAATGCCACGCAGCCACGGCGCGCCGCGTCCGGTCAAGGAGCCGTCATCGGACAGCGCTTCGGCGAAACCCATGGAGATGCCGGCGCCGACGGCCGCCGCGAGCCCGACCAAAAATGTTTCCCACGTGTTATGGGTGGCGAACGCGGCGGCGAACAGCGGTGCGAGTGTCGACACCGAACCGTCCATCAGTCCGGCCAGCCCCGGTTGCACATATTGCAGCACGAAGATGCGTCGTTCGGTTTCGGCTTCTTCGGCGCGGGCGCCCGGCGTCAGAATCTTTTCCTCGAGTTTGTGCGCAAGGTTTTCGTGCTGCGCCTCGATCTCCGCGAGTTGGGTGAGCAGCTGCCGCACCGAGGCATCGCGCGTCGTCTCCGCCGACTTGCGATAGAAGCGCTCCGCTTCGTATTCCATGGTCTCCGCGTATCTGCGGACTTCCTCGATTCGAAGCGGACGCACCAGCCAGAGCGCCTTCTTCGGAATGAAGCCCTTGACGTCCTGGCGGCGGATCAGCGGCAGGTACTCGCCGAATTTCGTGCGATAGAGGTCGAACAGCATCGTCCGATGCCGCGCTTCTTCGTCCGCCATTTCGTCGAAAACTTTGGCCGAGGCCGGAAAGCTCTGCCGCAAGCCTTCCGCAAACCCGCGATAGATTCGGCTGTCCTCGTCCTCGTTGGAGATGGCGAGCGCCAGGATTTCCTGCTCTGAAAGGTCGGCGAATCGTCTCACAGAGGTCTTCTAGCCCCCAACCATTGCCTACGGTCTAATATTGGAACAATTCTAAAATATAGGATTAAGCCCCGATTGGGTAGACTGATCTCCGGAGACTGATGAAAAAGACATCGCATCATAACGGGTTACGGACATCCTTGCTGGCCGGGCTGCCGCGCCTGATGCATGTCGTTTGGCGGTTTTCGCGCGGTCTCACGCTGGGCGTGCGCGCGGTCGTGATCGACCGTCAAGGCCGCGTCTTCCTGGTCAAGCACAGCTACACCGCCGGCTGGCACTTGCCCGGCGGCGGCGTCGAGGCCGGCGAAACGCTGCTCGAGGCGCTCAAGCGCGAGCTCGCCGAGGAAGGCAACATCGAGCTGCTCGCTCTGCCGGTTCTGCATGGGATATTCTTCCATCCGATCTATTCGCATCGCGACCACGTCGCGGTCTATGTCGTGCGCAGTTTTCAGCAGCCTTCGGCCCCGCAGCCGAACCAGGAGATTGTCGCCAACGGATTTTTTCCGACCAATGCCCTGCCGGAGGACACCACGATCGGCACCCGCTCGCGCATCACCGAGGTCCTCATGGGCGCACCGCCGGCCCAGCGCTGGTGAATTGTCTATGCCAGAGTATGGACCGTCTGTCATGGTGGCAAAGCAGGCGAAGTAATGGGATGCGCTGCGGGTGCGTGGGCAGTACAATTGTGCAGCACCGTGAATACGCTCGGGCGTCATGAACCAGACCATCCGTTTTTGCACCACGACCGACGACGTAAGGCTTGCTTATGCCGTGAGCGGAGAGGGGCCGCCGCTGGTCATGTCGGCGACCTGGCTTACGCACCTGGAGCACCAATGGCACAGCTTGGCCTGGCGGCCGTGGCTTGAAGCGTTTTCCCGCGAGCACAAACTGTTACGCTACGATTCGCGCGGCTGCGGGCTTTCCGACCGTGACACGGCCAATCTTTCGTTCGAAACCTGGGTTTCGGATTTCGAACGCGTCATCGAAGCTGCCTCCTTCCAACGCTTTTCTCTGTTGGGCACGTGCCAGGGCGGTCCCATCGCGATCGAATACGCCGCGCGGCATCCCGAGCGGGTGAGTCATCTCATCTTGTACAGCACCTATGCACGCGGACGTTTGCGCTGGACCGATCGGCCGAAAGAGGTCGACAAGGCCCACGTGTTGCTCGATCTCACGCAGCTCGGCTGGGGGCAGGAGAACAACGCTTTCCTGCAGGTATGGGCCTCGGCATTCCAGCCGGGCGGTACGATTGAACATTTGCGTTCGTGGTGCGACCAGCAGCGCGCCGCGACCTCCGCGGAAACCGCCGTGCGCCTCCTCCGGATCGGTTGGAATGTGGACGTGAGAGATGCGGCTCGCAAAATTAGATGTCCCGTTCTGATAGTTCATCCGGATCGCGACGCGGTGGTGCCGATTGACGAAGGTCGGTTTCTGGCGAGCCTCATCCCCGATGCTCGATTCGTGCAGCTCGACAGCGAAAACCATATGCCGCTCGCCGACGAACCGGCTTGGCCGCGGCTGCTCGGCGAGTTGCGCAGCTTTCTCGCTCAGCCGTCTGCCGCCCCCGCCACCGCAGGCGACGCGCTTCCGCTCGATGAACTCACGCCGCGCGAGCGCGCCGTCCTGGAAGGAATTGCCGAAGGTCTCGACAATTCGGAGATCGCCACATCGCTCGGGCTGTCGGAGAAGACCGTTCGAAACCACATCACCCGGGTCTTCGATAAGATTTGCGTCGAGCACCGCTACCAGGCCATCGTTCGCGCCCGCGAAGCAGGCCTTGGAACCTCGAAACAACGCGTTACCTCGCGGTGAGCGGGGACAATTGTCCTTGATCCGTTCGCCGCCCGATCGACGTTTCAAGGGCTTTGGGCTCAAGACATCGGCCTTTCCTGACCGCAATCTGCTGGACGCGCCATGCCTGACGCATGCGCGCGGCCAAGCCGAAGGAGAGCGCCATGCCAAAATTCGTGATCGAACGGGACATCGTCGGAGCCGGAAAACTGCCACGCCAGGAGCTGCAGGCCATCTCGCAGAAGTCATGCGACGTGTTGCGTAGCATGGGCCCGCAGATTCAATGGGTCCAGAGCTACGTCACCGACGACAAGATCTACTGCCTCTACATCGCGCCCGACGAGGAGACCGTGCGCAAGCACGCCCACAAGGGCGGGTTTCCCGCAAACATGGTCGCCTGCGTGCGGGCAGTGATCGATCCCACGACGGCGGAATAATTTTTGAGCGGGCTTTAGTTCGTAAATCGCGCGCGATCGTGCGGCGCGCTGAAATCGAGTACGGGTCCGAGCGGCACGATGCCCGTCGGGTTCAGCTTGCGCTGGCTGCCGTAATAATGGCGCTTGATGTGATCGATTTTCACCGTCTCGGCCACGCCGGGCACTTGATAGAGGTCGCGCAGGTAATTCGACAGGTTTGGATAGTCCGCGATCCGCCGCAAATTGCACTTGAAGTGCCCGACGTACACGGCGTCGAACCGGATCAAGGTGGGAAACAGCCGCCAATCCGCCTCGGTCAACCGATTGCCGGCGAGATAGCGCTGCTGCGAGAGCTTGTTCTCCAGCTCGTCGAGCGTCTTGAACAATGAGCGGAACGCCTCCTCATAGGCTTCCTGCGAGGTCGCAAAGCCGGTGCGGTAAACGCCGTTGTTGACGGTGGTGTAGACCAGTTCGTTGACGCGGTCGATGTCCACGCGCAGCTCTTGCGGGTAGTAATCGGTCCGCTCGTTGGTGAACGCCTCGAAGGACGAGTTCAACATGCGGATGATTTCCGACGATTCGTTGTTCACGATCGTCTTGCGCTGCTTGTCCCACAGCACCGGCACGCTGACGCGGCCGGTGTAGCGTTCATCCGCCAGCAGATAGATTTCCGAGAGTTTGGCCTTGCCGTTGACCTCGTCGCCGCTCGATCCTTCGCCGCGGTCGAAAGTCCAGCCCTGGTCGCCCATGTGCCAGGACACCACCGACATCGAGACCGTACCCTCAAGCTCCTTCAGCCGCCGGAAAATGATGGTGCGGTGCGCCCACGGGCAGGCGTACGAGACGTAGAGATGGTAGCGGCCCTTCTCGGCCGGAAATCCGCCTTCGCCGCTAGGACCGGGGCTGCCGTCCGACGTGACGAAATTGCGGTAGCGCGTCGCCGGTCGCACGAAGCGGCCGTTCTGGAATCGTGCTTTGTCGTAACTATCGTCGCGCCACACGCCGTCGATCAGCAGGCCCATTAACCTCTCCGTTGCTTTCGAGCTATCTAATCATTCCTGGCGCCTTGTAACATCCGGGGTCGCGAGAAATCGCGGCCGAGGCGCCGGATGGATTTTGGCCGACCCAGGTGCTAAGCGGCGGGAGCGGGTAGGGGAGCGGATGAGCGATCTGTCGTTGACCATTTTGCCGGAGACGCCGGACGATGCCATCGCCATCGAGCGTCTGCACGAGCGCACCTTCGGCCCGGGTCGCTACGCGAAAACCGCCTACCGCATCCGTGAAGGCGTAACCCACGATCTCAATCTGTCGTTCACCGCGCGCGTCGGCACTCTGCTGGTCGGCTCGGTACGGCTTTCGCCCATTCGCGTGGGGAAAACGCCTGCGCTGTTGCTGGGGCCGCTCACGGTCGAGCCGCCGTTCCGCGAGCGCGGCATCGGCCAGGCGCTGATCGAGCGGGCGCTGAAGGACGCGAAGGCCAAGGGCCATCGCCTGGTGCTGCTGGTCGGTGACGAGCCCTACTACGCCAAGGCCGGGTTCAAACGGATCCCCAAAGGCACCGCCACCATGCCGGGACCGGTCGATCCGGCGCGGCTCTTGGTGGCCGAACTCAAACCCGGCGCGTTCGATGGCGTTTCCGGCCGCATCCGGCCCGACTACAAACACGATTGAAACCGGCCATTTCTGAATTTACCCCGCAAGCGGACATCGTGCGGAAATCGCAGCGTCGACGCGATTGACCCGACTGGGATATGGCCAAGGTTGGCTATCCCGGAAGCAGACACAGCATCCTGTAAGAAGGTTTCGTTTCTGTCCCGCCGCCCGCTTTAGGTATTTGGTGCTTTGGCCGAGCAGATTGCCGCAAGGATCGCGTCGTAGGCCTGCTCGGCAATGGTGTGGAGTTCCGCGGTCGTCCTGTTTTGCATGGGATGCGGGACATAAACCGAGGCTGCATCGAACCCAATCGCCGATTTTTGCGACTCAAAGGCTTGCCGGAACTCCTCGGTCAACACGCTCACGCCGGTCAGCCCGTTTTTGTCGAGGTCGTTGAGATCGTGTGTGGAACACGACGTGCACGAGCCGCAATCCGACAGCGCAATGATGACGGCCTGACAGTTTCCGGTGATATCTTTGATCATTTCGCGCGGCGCAACGCGCGTATTCGTCGGCTTTTTGTATCGTCGCGTTTTCAGGCCCTGCGCGTGGCAGAGCTGTTCCAGACGATCGATGAATTCGTCGCCGCGCATCTTGCCGATGTCCATCAGGGCAATCGTCTTGTTCGCCAGGCTGGCGAGCGGTGCGACGCGCGCGCGCAGGCCGGAAGAGGTCTCGGCAGTCGGATCACGCAGCATCAAGCCGGATTTCACAGGCGAATCTCCTTGGTTATGGTCTTCGACTCGTGACGGAAGCGGCCGCCCGTCCAGCCGGCGCAGATTGCCGAGAACAGACCGGCCTGTCCGCCCGCATGCACGATGAGAAGACCTTCGGGCCAGAACTTGTTGACCATTTCGTCCTTCCGCCGCGGGTCGATACCTTCTCCGACTCCGAGAGCGCCTTGAATGACATCCCTGCCGGAACGAACCATGGCCATATGCAGCTCGCGCGTGATGCGATGACGATCCCAACCGGCATCGCGATAGATGGCGTAGTGCTCAGGAACGAGTACCAGCATGGCATTCGTGAATTCGCACAGTTTCCAGTTGCCGACCGCAAGCAGCGACATGGCGAGCGATTTCGTCAGCTGCTCGGGTGTCCGCGAGCGCTGATCGATGAACCCCTGGATGCCGTCACCCTGGAACAAGGTGACCGCGTTTTTGCCGGGAGCAATACCGCGGGCGACGCTCAGAGGCATCCATGTTGGATCGCTCTCATTCTCTGCAAAGCAAAACGTATATTTGCCCGGGCCGCCGAGAACGGCGCGATCAAGCTCGCCCGGCCGTCCCCCGCCCACATTGCGGATGATGAGCTGCAACGCGCGTCCGATGGTTGCATTGGCTCTATTCCCCTGGCCAAGACAATTGATGCCGGAGTTCATGCCGATGGCGCGCGTAATCGGCCCGTTGACGACGAGGATCGGCCCCGAGAAGCAGGTCGTGCAGACCACCCCGTGCATGGCCGCTTCGGGTTCAAGCGCTGCTTCGAGCGCCGCAAGAATGACGGGCATATATTCGGGCTTGCAGCCGGCCAGAACCGCATTGATGGCGACTTTCTCGACCGAGATAGGCACGAGATTGGGCGGAACGAGTCCGATCACTTCATCGGGCTGACGGGAAGTCCCCTGGAGCATGCGCATGATGCGCGCGTCGGTCGGCGGCACGACCGGCAGGCCGTCAGACCATCCACGGTCGAAGCAAGTTTCGATCTCGTCGTTCCACTCTCCGATTGGGATGCGGCGGGAGGCGAGCCCGCTGTCGCCGTATCGCGCGACGAGCTCCTCCCAGACGCCGGGCTCGCGCGACAGCGAACCGCAACCCGGACGCATCGCCGGTAATTCCACGCCGAGATCTCGAACGCCGGTCACCCGCTCCCAATCCGCACGATTCCAGCCGAATGCGCGGGCAACTTCCTTGCCGTTCTTGAGTCGAATCACAGTCGGCACAGTCTCGACATCGAAACGAAATGACTGCTCGAGCTCCGTGTCGTCCACAGCCTTGACCAGGGTGGGAAACGTGGGATCGTCCTGGGTCAGCACCGCGGTCGGCAGTGAAGAGCGCACGAGTTGTTCGAAAACGCGCTCGACCATGGCGCAGGTTTCACAATGGCGTTTCGCGAAAATAACAAGGCCGTCGGTCGGAAGATTTCCTGCGCTCATGAGGACTGCTCTATGGTTTGGAGCCTACTATAGGCAAGTTATCCGCACGGCGTGTTTAGGAGTTTCTCGTATCAGCGGCTGCCTTGGCGGTCTTCGCGCGCCGGTTTACCGGCCTTCGCGCGCCCAGGTGGCGGCGAGGCTGCCGACCAGCAGTAGGAGGCCGAGCAAGCCGGCGAACACCGGCAGCACGCCGATGCCGCGTACCACGCTCGCCTCGCGCAACTTCAGTCCGACCCAGTCATCGCCGCGATAGGTTTCGCTCGACCGCATGGCAACGACGCGCGGCAGCGACACCGTCGAACCGTCGGAGATGCGCATCGCCGCGCCGCCGGTTGCCGATGTGAGCGGGCTCATCACCTGCGTCGTCGACGTCACTTCGGCGAACTCGCGCGGATTGGGTGGCCCGACATTGATCAGCGCGGACACCTTCCCGTCGGTCGCGCGCCAGAGTCCGAGCTCGTTGGCCCGCACCGTGCCTTGCCACAGCCCGGGCTCGCCGGCCTGCAGCGTCAGCGTGCGGGTCGCGCCCGTTGGCGTGGTCAGCGTCACTTCGCCGACGGAATCAGCCATGGTCTGCCGCTGCACCAGGAGATCGCGCCCGCGCACCGTCAGGCGCAAAGCCTCCTCCTCGAGATCGGGCTGCTTCATCAGCCAGTGCGACAGCCGGCGCAGCAGATCGAGATGCGGCCCGCCGCCTTCGTAGCCGCGCGCCCACAGCCAGATGTGATCGGAGAGCAGCAGCGCGACGCGTCCCTCGCCCTCGCGCGACAGCACGAGCAACGGCTTGTGCTCGGGCCCCTCCATCACCGTCGTGCCGCTTGCGTTTTTGGTATCGACCAGGCGGAACCAGCGGCTCCATTGCGGCGGGTCGCTGTCCGACCCCTCAAGCCCGCGCGTGACCGGGTGGCGTTTTCCCAAGGCCGTGAGCTGGGCATAGAACGGCTGCTCGGTCGTAAGCCCATTCGGCTCCGCCGGTAGGATCGTATCGAGCGGCGTCCGCCACAGGCTGGTCGGGCTTGCGTAGTCCGGCCCGGCTGCGATCAGCACCGCGCCGCCTTCGCGCACGTATTTGGCGATGTTGTCGAAATAGATGATCGGCAACACGCCCTGTCGTGCGTAGCGGTCGAAGATGATGAGCTGGAATTCGCCGATCTTCTGCTGGAACAATTCGCGCGTCGGAAATGCGATCAGCGAAAGCTCGTTGATCGGCGTCCCGTCCTGCTTTTCCGGCGGCCTTAAGATCGTGAAATGCACGAGATCGACGCTGGCATCGGACTTGAGCAGATTGCGCCACGTGCGCTCGCCGGCATGCGGCTCGCCCGACACCAGCAGCACGCGCAACTTGTCGCGCACGCCGTCGATCGAAACGACCACGCGGTTGTTGAGCTGCGTCAGTTCGCCCTCGAGCGGCGAGGCTTCGATTTCCACGATGTTGGGCCCGGCATGCGGGATTGGAATTTGCACACTGACCGTATTGCCCACCACGACGTTGCGGTTTTCGATCACCTCGCCGTCGCGCCGCACGGTGACGCGCGCCGGCGCTCCGCGTGCGTTCTGGTCCTCGACACGAAACACGACCGTCTGCGTCTGGCCGACGATGCCGAAGCGCGGCGCCGTGATCAGCGCCACCCGGCGGTCGCGTTCGTCGCGCTTTCCGGTGATCAGCGCATGCACCGGCGCGGTGAAGCCGAGAGTGGTGGCGTCGGTCGGAACGTCATGCACGCGGCCATCGGTGATGAAGATCGCGCCCGCGACCCGATCGGGCGGCACATCGGCCAAGGCCGCGCCCAGCGCCCCGAACAGCCGCGTGCCGTCGGTCTCGCCGTCGGCTTCGCCGGCCTCCACGAAACGCGCTTCCAGACCGGGGATGTGGCCGAGCCGCTCGGCAAGCTGCGCGCGCGCGGTTTCGGTCTGCGCCGCGCGATCGCCAAGGCTCTGGCTGGGACTCTTGTCGACGACCACCACCACGACCGAGGTGAGCGGGTCGCGGTCCTCCTTGGTGAACGACGGATTGGCAAGCGCCAGCACCGCCAGCGCGAGCGCCACCGCGCGCACGCCAGCGCCGCGACTGCGCACGAAGAACAGCATGACCGCGATGGCAATCGCACCCACGCACGCCATCCAAAGGACGTAGGATGGCACCAGCGGTGCGAATGAGATGCCGAAACCCATTCGGTGCTCCTATTGCCCGAGCCGCTCTAGCAGCGCCGGCACGTGCACCTGATCGGCCTTGTAGTTACCGGTGAGCGTGTACATGACGATATTGACGCCGGCACGGAACGCGTACTCCCGTTGCCGCGGTTCGCCCGGGACCAGCGGCAGCATGGCCTGGCCGTCCGGGCGCGTTGCCCAGGCGCCGGCCAGGTCGTTGGACGTGATCAGGATCGACGAAACCCCGTCGCCGGCGCGCGCCGGGCGGGATTTTTCTTCGTCGTTTTCGTTGTCGGTCGGCGTTGCCTCGACCCAGAGCTGACCGGTGTTGAAGCGGCCGGGGAAATCGCGCAGCAGGAAAAACGTCTTGGTCAGCACGTGATCGCGCGGCACCGGCTCAAGCTCCGGGATGTCGAGCGAGGACAGGATCGAGCGCAGCGCCATCATGCCCGGCGAGCGGGCCTCGCCGCCCGGACCGGGCGGCGCCATGATCGCATCGCGCGTATCGAACAGCACCGTTCCGCCGCGCTTCATATAGGCGTCGATCCGCGTCAGCGCCGCCTGCGACGGCTTCGGCGCCCCCGGCACGATCGGCCAATAGATCAGCGGGAAAAATGAAAGCTCGTCGCGGGAAATGTCGACGCCCATCGGTTCGCCGGCTTCGAGCGCCGTGCGCGAGGCAAGAAACATGGTCAGGCCCTGCAGGCCTGACTTGCTGATGCCGTCCGTTTCGGCATCGCCCGTGATCACATAGGCAAGCCGCGTCTCCAGCGTCGCCTTCATGGCGAAGTCCTGATTGGCATCCTGCGCACGCTGCTGGACGCGCAGCAGGCTCGGCCCAGGCGGCGGACCGATCGTCGGCTGCGTCGGCGTGCGCTGAATTTCAAAATGCAGTTGCTGCGCTTGGGCGTGCGGCGCGAACGAAACCGCGGCCAGCAGGCCGATCAGCAGCAGCGCCGCTGCCGCCGGTCGCTGCCAGCGCATCAGCCGGCCAATGCCGCCGGAAAGCCAGAACACGACCAGGGCGTCGAGCATCAGCAATATAAAGGCGATGATCAAAATCGGGCCCCTTAAATCCTGCGGTTCGCCGACTCGGAATGTCTCAACACGGGCGTTAAGCGGGGCAAAGTCAAGAGGAACCAGCCGATCGGCCGCATTAAGAGTGTTAACCGCCAGTAAACCCTCGGGTGGGCCATAGAATCCGGGCGGATGGTCGGCAGTCGCGCGCCCGGCATAGTCGGCCGGTACCGGCCGTGCGCTCGTCGTCGGCGGGCCGAACGCGCCGAATCCGTCGAGCAGGCGGCTCGGAGCGACCATTTCGCGGATGGTGCGTTTGCCGGCGTCGGCCTCGGCCACGGTCGTGGAGCCCGCCATCGCCACGATGCGTTTCAGCATTTCGACGAACGTTCCCGAAAGCGGCAGGTCCGACCAGCGGGTGTCGGCGGTAATATGGAACAGCACGATGAGGCCCTTGCCGCGCCGCTCCGCGGTGACGAGCGGCGTGCCGTCGGTCAGCGTGACCCAGGTGCGATCGATGAGGCCGGGTTCCGGCTCCGCCAACACCTGCCGCGTGACTTTCACATCGTCCGGCACGGTCATGCCGTTGAACGGACTGTCGTGCGAGAACGCCGCGAGCGACTGCGGCTGCTCCCAGCTCAGGCTGCCGCCCAGGATGCGCCCGCCGCGCCGCAATTTGACCGGCACGAGACTGTCGTCGGCCGCCGCGAGCCGCGGTCCGGCAAATCGCACCAGCACGCCGCCGTTCTCGATCCAGCCGGCCAGCCGCTCGTGCGCCTCGCCGGAAACAGTGCCGACATCCGCAAGAATCAGCATCGGCAGATTCTGGTCGAGGAATTGTCTGACTGCGTCCGCCGGCGAAGCGCCCTCCGCCAGCCGCACGTCGGCAAACGGGTTCAGCGCGCGCGACAGATAGAAGGTCGAGGCCAGAAGCGGCTGCGCCGTCTCCGAGGTCGCGCCGGATACGATACCGACCGTCCGCCGCCGCCAACGCTTGTCGAGCAATTGCACCGCGCCGGACGAATGTTCGGAGATGATTTCGAGCCGCGCGATGTCGTTGCGGATCTCGACCGGCAGGTCGATCTCCGCATCGGTTTCCCGCGCGCCGTCGCTGAAGGCAAAGCGTGTCGCGCCGAGCGGCAGGCCTTTCAGATCGAGCGCGCGAATGAGGCCCTCTTCGCCATTCGTTCCGTCCGCGCGCAGCACTTTGACCGTGAGCGCGCCGGCGGCATTGTCGGCCGCGACCAGGGCGTGCGCGACCGGCAGGCCGCCCGCGACCACCGTGATCGGCCGATTTTCGATCGTGTTCTTCAGCGCCGCGATGAACTCCGCGCCGCGGCCGGCATCGACTCCGTCCGAAAGCCACAATAGCTCGATCCCCGGCGTGGCGGAGACGAAGCGCGCGATCGCCGGCAGCATTTCATTGCGCTCGATCGTGTGCGGTTTGGGTTTGAGCTGCTTGAGGCGGACGCGCGCCGCCGCCGGCACCTCGAGCGATAGATCGCGCGCCGGCTCGGACAGCGGCACGAGCGCGACGCCGCGGCCGTCGGCCTCCGCGCGCGCGAGGATATCGTCGGCAGCGCGCATGCGCGCCTCCCAGCTCGCCGCCGCCGCCCAGCCGTCGTCGATCAGCAGCGCCAGCGGTGACGCGCCGCCCGGCTGCGTCACCGGCGGGTTCCACAGCGGTCCGGCCGCTGCAAGGATCACGAGCGTTGCAAGCGTGAGCCGCAGCGCGGTCAGCCACCACGGCGTGCGCGCCGGCTTGTCCTCTTTCGGCTTGATGTCGAACAACAGCCGCGTCGGCGGGAACTCGATCCGCTTCGGCCGCGGCGGAATCAGCCGCAGCAGCCACCACAGGACCGGCAGGCTCAACAGCCCGAGCAGCACGAGCGGCTGCGCAAAGCCGATCGGCAGGCCCATCATGCGTGCCTCGCGATCTGCCCGCCGCCACGTCGTCCGCGGCTCATCACGGCCGCAAGCGTGCCCTGGCTGATGCGCGCGTGCAGCGCAAGCAGAAGGTCGTTGGCCGGTCGGTCAGTGCGATGGATCGTGAACGTCCAGCCGAGCTTGTCGACCTCGGCGCGGATTTCCGCGCGATGGCGCGCGACCCTTTCGACATAGTCCTTGCGCCAATTTTCCGCCCGGCCGGCGGTGATCTCGCTGAAACCCTCCGGCTCCCAGAACTCCACGCGTCCCGAGAATGGAAATGTCTCTTCGATCGGATCGACGATTTGCACCAGATGCCCCTGCGCGCCGGTCGAGGACAATTGGTTCAGCGTTTTGCGAATCTCGTCGATCGGGCTCCAAAGGTCGGACAACAGCACGATCTCGGACAGGGGTGCCGGAGCAAACGTCTGCGGCAGGCTCGAACGCTCGGTTGGGTCATGGATGATGGCATCCACCATGCGATCGATGATGGCGCGCGTGCCGGTCGGCCGCACCAGGCCGGGCACGCCGACGCGCTCGCCGGCTTCGACCAGCACCTGCGCCAGCGCGAAAGCCATGACGAGCGTACGGTCGAGTTTGCTCTCGCGCGCAAGCGACGAGGCGAACGCCATTGAAGGCGAGCGGTCCGGCCAAATCCAGACCGTATGCGCGGCTTCCCATTCCTGCTCGCGCACGTAAAGGTGTTCGTCGCGTGCCGAGCGCCGCCAATCGATGCGACGGGCTTCCTCGCCCGACACGAAGCGGCGGAATTGCCAGAAGTTCTCGCCCGATCCGGCGCGCCGGCGCCCGTGCGAGCCGTGGATGACCGTGGCGGCGATCCGGCGCGCCTCGAGCACGAGTCGCGGCATATTGGCCGCGGCCGTGCGCGCGGCGCCGCTGGCGCGCAGCGTCGCCTTGCCTTCTTCCCGGCTGGCTTGTCGGTGCGCGGCCATCAGCTCATCCGATGCGGGCTTTGAGCTTGCCGATCACCCCTTCGAGCGTCTCGCCGTCCGCGCGGGCAGAGAAGGTGAGCGCCATGCGGTGCTTGAACACCGGCTCCGCGAGCGCGAGCACGTCGTCGATCGACGGCGAAAGCCGTCCGTCGAGCAACGCGCGCGCGCGCGAGAGCAGCATCAAGGATTGGCTCGCGCGCGGGCTCGGCCCCCACGCGATGAGCTTGCCGAGTTCGCCCGCGTCCGGACCCGGACGCGCCGAGCGCACCAGCGACAGGATCGCGTTGATGACTGACTCGCCGACCGGTAGCCGGCGCACCAGGCGTTGCGCGGCGAGCAGTTCGTCGGCGGTCATCGCCGGCTTCGGCTTGGCTTCTTCGACGCCGGTGGTCTCGAACACGATGCGTCGCTCCGCATCGCGGTCGGGATAGTCGACATCGATCTGCATCAGGAAGCGGTCGAGCTGTGCTTCCGGAAGTGGATAGGTGCCTTCCTGCTCGATCGGGTTTTGCGTGGCGAGCACGTGGAACGGCCGCGGCACGTCGTGGCGATTGCCGGCCACTGTGACATGCTGCTCCTGCATCGCCTGCAGCAGGGCCGATTGCGTGCGCGGGCTCGCGCGGTTGATCTCGTCCGCCATCAGCAATTGTCCGAAAATCGGACCGGGGATGAAGCGGAAGCTGCGCTTGCCGCCGGCGCCTTCCTCCAGCACTTCGCTGCCCAGGATGTCCGACGGCATCAGGTCCGGCGTGAACTGGATGCGCCGCGCGTCGAGGCCGAGCACGATGCCCATGGCTTCCACCAGTTTGGTTTTCGCCAGGCCCGGCACGCCGACCAGCATCGCATGCCCGCCGGACAACACGGTGATCAACGCTTCCTCGACCACTTTCTCCTGACCGAAGATCACCGCGCCGATCGCTTGTTTTGCGGCGGCTATATGCGCAGCCGTGGATTCCGCGGCGCGCACGATCATGTCTTCGAGCTTTTCGATGCCTTCTCCAGTCACAGACGACATCATGCACTCCTTCGCTGTCTGTTACCTTTATGGGTGCCGGTCATGCCGGCCTTGTGTCTTGCGCCGCACGCGAACATAAATGGCTAAGGCTCGCGTATCGCCGTTGGCGGCTTGTTTTCTCGTCATTTTTCCACAGCTTACGCTATTTATAGGGCTTATGGCGATAGCACTTGTCGCCCATCTGCAATGCAGGCGCTGGCAGGCCCAGTAATCGCGCTAAGGTCGATGGCAACAATGGCAAACGAAAGGCAGACAGGACTGGATTCCATCGCCGGCACCGCGCGCAAGGAGAGCAAAAACGGCCCTCCGCCCGTTCATCTTTGGAATCCGCCGTTTTGCGGCGATCTCGACATGCGCATCGCGACCGACGGGACCTGGTACTATCTGAAGACGCCGATCGGGCGGCCGGCTCTCGTAAAATTGTTCGCATCCGTGCTCAAACGCGAAGGCGACAAATATTTCCTGGTCACGCCGGTCGAAAAATGCGGGATCACGGTCGACGATGCCCCCTTTCTCGCGGTCGAGCTGAAATTGGCGGACGGGCCGCGCGGCCGCGTCCTCAACTTCCGCACCAATGTGGACGACTGGGTCGCCTGCGGGCCGGACCATGCGCTACGCTTCGAGCCGGAGCGTGCGACCGGGGGCCTGAAACCCTATCTGCACGTGCGGCGAAATCTTTGGGCGAAAGTCACGCGCGCGCTGTTCTACGACCTGGTCGCGCTCGGCGAGGAACGCGATGTGGCGGGCAGGCGCATGTTCGGCGTCGCGTCGAGCGGAGAATTTTACGTCATGGCGCCGGCCGAGAATTTGAAGGAGTTTGCGTGATGGATGCAGGCCCGCTTTCCACGCAGGAGTTTTTCGCGCGCGCCCGCGAGCGGCTCAATCTTCACGTGCCGTCCGCGCTGACCGATCTGACGGCCGAAGCCGTGCGCGGCGATCTCGATCTCGATCCGACGCTGTGGGAGCGCGCCGGCGTATCCGCGACCAAGCCCGCCGCCGTCCTGATCCCCGTGGTCGAACGCGCCGAACCGACCGTGCTGCTCACCCAGCGCACGGCCGAACTGCCGAATCATCCGGGGCAGATCGCATTCCCGGGCGGCAAGATCGATCCTGCCGACGCAAGCCCGCTTGCCGCCGCGTTGCGCGAGGCCGAAGAAGAGATCGGATTGGACCGCCGCTTCGTCGACCCGATCGGCTATCTCGATCTCTTTCTCACCTTCTCGGGTTTCCGTATCCTGCCGGCCGTGGCGCATGTAGCGCCGGACTACGCGCTCGTGCTCAATATGTCGGAAGTGACGGAAGCGTTCGAAGTGCCGCTTTCCTTTTTGATGTCGCCCGCCAACCATCAGCGTCACAAGCGCGACTGGAAGGGCATCGAGCGGCATTATTTCGCGATGCCCTACGAGCAGCGCTACATCTGGGGCGTGACCGCGGGTATTCTGCGGAACATGTATGAGCGGATTTACGGCCAATGATCCGGCCTATCGCCACCGAATTGGTCTTGTTCCTGGCGCCGTTCGTCGCCTATGCGATTTTTTTGTTTGCCACCCGCGCGAGGATATTCGACGGCCGAGCATGGCCGCCCAAGACGCTCGCCGCCCTTGCCATCGCCGCGGTCGCGCTGGTGCTCGGAAGTTTTATTCTGCTGGCCAATTTCACCGGCTCGCCGCCCGGCTCGATCTATGAGCCCGCGCATATGGAGGACGGCCGGTTCGTCCCGGGACGAACGCGATGAGCAAGCTGCCCAATCTAGCCCAGGCCAGCTGGCTCGGCGAAGGACCGTTGGCGCGGCTGCTGGCCACCCTCAATCGCGATGGTGAGGAGGCGCGCGTGGTCGGCGGCGCCGTACGCAACGCGCTGCTCGGCGAACCGATCGGCGAGTTCGACATCGCCACCACGGCGGTGCCGCAGGAAGTGACCCGCCGCGCAACCGCCGCCGGCTTCAAGCCGATCCCGACCGGCATCGCGCACGGCACAATAACGGTGGTCGTCGCCGGCCGTCCGTTCGAGGTGACCACGCTGCGCGAGGACGTCGAGACCTTCGGTCGCCATGCCAATGTGCGCTTCGGCCGCGACTGGAAGGCGGATGCCGAGCGGCGCGATTTCACCATGAACGCGCTTTCGCTGTCCGGCGACGGCCGGGTCCACGACTACGTCAACGGTCTTGACGATCTTGCCGCCCGCCGCGTGCGGTTCATCGGCGATCCCGCCAAGCGCATCGAAGAAGACTATCTGCGTATCCTGCGCTTTTTCCGCTTCCACGCCTCATATGGTCACGGCGCGCACGATGCCGAGGGCCTGCACGCCTGCATCCTCGGGCGCGCTGGTCTTGATCAATTGTCGCGCGAGCGCGTGCGCATGGAAGTCATCAAGCTGCTGCTGGCGCCGCACGCCGTGCCGACGCTCGCGGTCATGACCGAAACCGGAATTCTGCCGAGCGTGCTGGGCGGCGTGCCCTATCTCGCGAGCTTTGCCAATCTGGCGAAACTCGAGGCGGTGATGGGCATTGCAGCCGACCCCATCCGCCGGCTTGGCGCGCTTGCGGTTGCCGTGGTCGAGGATGCCGATCGGCTGCTGCAGCGCCTGCGGCTGTCCAATTCCGAGCACGCGCAGCTGCTTTCGATCGGAGACGGCTGGTGGCGCGTTTCCCCCACCGGCGATCATGTGGAGCGCGCCTTGCTCTATCGTCTCGGGCCGGAGCGTTTCACCGACCGCGTGCTGGTTGCCTGGAGCCGCGCGAGCGTCGGCACGGCCGACGACGCCTGGCGTGCGCTCGCATCCTTGCCGGCACGCTGGGTCGTGCCGGTGTTTCCGCTGAAAGCGCAGGATTTCCTCAAGCGCGGCGTGATCAAGGGGCCGGCGCTTGGCGCGGCCTTGGATGCAGCCGAGGAGGCCTGGATCGCCCAGGATTTTCCGCACGCGCTGCCGGTGATCGAATCGATCGCCGACGCGGCAGTGGCCTCGCCGGCGAAGCCGGACTGAATCTCGCTAGGGGCCGAAGCGGTAATTGATGCCGGCCTTGACCAACTGAAGGTTGCTGGCGATGTCCTGCACATAGCCGACGCTTGCTCCGCCGCCGAAATTCAAGCGCCGTGTGTTGAAGTCGATATAGTTGTACTCGATCTTCGCCGACCAATTCCGCGTGAACGCGTATTCCATCCCGCCGCCCATGACCCAGCCCCAGCGCGTGGTGCTCGCGCTGCCGTTGAGCGGTCCGCCGACGGTGATGAAATCATCGTATCTGTATTGGGCGAACGCGCCGCCGCCTTTGACGTAAACCAGCAGACGATCCCAATAGGCGACGCCGAGCCGCCCGCTGATCGTGCCGAATGAGCTCACCTTGCTGTTGAGGTCATGCAGGAAGAGATCCGTGTGATTGCCTTTCAGGCTCGCCCAATCCATGTCGAATTCGGCGCCGGCCATCATCATTCCCCATTGCCAGTTGAAGCCGATTTGGCCGCCGGCAAAGCCGCCGGTTGTCGTGTGATTGCCGAGGTCGGAGCCGGTGAGGGTGGGATCGTCCGTCCAGCTGCTACGGCCGGTGCCGAAGCCGCCGTTGGCGCCGATATAAAAGCCCGACCAGTTGTATTGATAGACCGGCGCGCGCGGCGCTTTGAGCGGCATGTCGGCCGCCCGGGCAATAGAACCGGCGCCGAAGCTCAAGCCTGCCGCGATGGAAACCGAGAGCGCGAAACCGTGAAACCGCATGGGTACCCCCGAGAAATGAGAGGACGACGCAACGCGACTCACAAAATCGACTGACGCCGCGCAGGGGATCGGCCGCGCGCAGGCCCGTATTCAATCCATTAATCCCCCGGCAAGGTTACTAGTGCGTTAACGCGACCCGTGGCCTATAACTCCCGGCCTGCGCGAATGAATTCGGGACGGCGCCGGCAGGAGCGCGGGGAACAGAAGGGGGGCCTCGATGAGCAGCGGCAGGCGTTCAATTGCGATTTTTCTTCTCGGCGGAATTCTCGGCACGGTCTTCGGCGTGGCGCTGGGATTTTTCTTCTTTCCCTTCGTGTTTCCGCCGCCGCCCGCATCCGAACAGCTCACCGACGCCGACCGTACGCCGCTCGTGGCGACCGGCGCCTTCATTCACGCCGATCCTTCCGATCCGGTGCACTGGGGCCGCGGCAAAGTCAGCGTCTATCAACGCACTGTGTTTCTGGAGCCGGATTTCGAGGTTGGCCCCGGCCCGGCCTACCACGTCTATCTCGTGCCCGAGGCCAAGATCCGCAGCTCGGACGCGGTGAAGAACGCCAAGTTCGTCGACCTCGGCGGCCTGCGCGCGTTCAAGGGCAGCCAGCGCTACACCGTTCCGCCCGGCGTCAATCTCCTGCAATACGGCAGTGTCGTGATCTGGTGCGAACAGTTCGGCGTGCTGATTTCGCCGGCCGATATCGCGCCGCCGATTCAGTGACCCGACGCTGGCTCCGACTCGGGATCGCGTTTACGGTGCCGGCCCGTGACCGCCGCCTTTGCCGATATTTCGCTGCTGCAACTCGCGCTGGTGGCGGGTGTGGCGCTGTTCGCCTCTGTGGTCGGCGGGGTCGCCGGTTACGGCACCGGTGCGCTCATGCCGCTCGTTCTCGTTCCGATCGTGGGCGCCGAGCCGGCCGTGCCGATTATCGCGCTCGCCGGCTTGCTCACCAATACCAGCCGCGCCACCGCCTATAAGGGCTTCATCTCCTGGCGCAGCGTCATGCTGGTGTTCGTCGGCGCGGCGCTTCCCTGCATGCTCACTTCCTATGGCTATACGCTGCTCACCGGCAAAGGCGCGATGCTGGTGATCGGCGCGATGCTGATGCTGACCGTGCCGTTGCGCTACCTGCTGAGATATCATGCCGTCGTTTTTGGCGATCGCGGACTTGTCGCTGGTGCTTTTGGCTATGGCGTCGCCGTCGGCGGCACGGTCGGCGCCGGCGTGATCCTGCTGTCGCTGCTGATGGCGGCCGGGCTCGAAGGCGCCGCCGTCATCGCCACCGACGCGGTGATCTCGGTCGGCATCGGCCTGCTGCGCTTCGTGGTCTTCGGCATCGCCGGCGTGATCACGGCGCAAGTCATCGCCTTTGCGTTGCTGATCGGATTGGTGGCTTTCCCCGGCGCCTTTTTCGCGCGCACCTTTGTCGAGCGCTTGCCGCTGCACGTGCACACCGCGATCCTCGATTTCGTGGTTCTGGTCGGCGGCGCGGTGATGGTGTTCGGAGCGTTCCGGCGATAGCGCTTATCGTTCCCGCGCGGCCCAAGTCAGACCGTGTTCGCCCGCCCAGCGTTTCACCGTCGTGACCTCGTTGGGATACGGAAGCCGGTTGGCAAAGCCGCGGCACTGCACGATGCGGCCATCTTGGGTCACTTCCATCGTGACGCCGCGGTTGAGGCGGCCGACCGGAAACTCGGACTTCAGTGACCAGATTGAGATTTCGCCGCTCATACATTTCGGCTCGTAGCTCGAAACGCAGTGACGCATGTGAAGTCCCTCGAAATAGAGATCGTAACCGGTTTTGATCTGCCGAAAGCGCCAGATCGCCTGCCTCTCGTGCTTGCCGATCCGATAGTCGATGTTCGGCAGCGCGCTGCCGGTCCATACAGTGCCGTTCTCGCGATTGCGCCGCAGCGTGCGGTGCCAGTCTTCCATGCGCCGTTTCAGCGCCCCGAGTGTGCGGCCCTTGAGTTCGAACGCCTGGTCCTCTTGCTTGGCGGCGTGGAGATAGTCGGCCAAGTCGTCCATCTCGTGAGCCGCAAGCGGATTGCGGGCGAAGAATCGTGCAGCCTCCTTCCAGAAGGTGGAGGCGATCGAATAGCTGGCGACCTTGCAATGCGCGACCCTGCAGGCGATCTCAGCCCGTTCGGTGTGTGGGCGCGCAATCGCATACCACAGCGCCTGCTTGGATGAAGTGATCGCCGCCGGCGTGGTCAGGAAATGATGCGTTTCCTGCCGGGTCAGAAAACGAGACGATTCCTGTTTATAAAGCGATCCTCCTTGCGCCGCCGCGATGTACCAGCGTCGCAGATCCGGGGCTCCGATCTGCCGCGTGGCCGGTCGCCTGGGCAAGTCGATGCGGTCGGCGAAATCGTCCTCGATGTCGTCGAGCCAGGCCCGCTCAAGGTGCGCCGCGACCCGGTATCGTTCGAAACTGAACCGCACGAGATCGATGAAGCGGCGCTCTTCCAAGCGGCTCCTGATCCGGCAGCGCCAATCCTCCGGCGCGCGCAGCGCATAGCTGCGCAGTTGCTCGATCCTGCAGCCGTATTCGTGCTTGAATTCGGCGTATCGTGCGGGCGCGCGCGGCGGCTCACGCCGGGAATTGGCTTCCAGCGCGGCGCAGGCCCGCAGATCGTCGAGTTGTCGGCGCGCTTCGCGCCAACGCGTTCTCTTTCCCATGGGTAGCTCCAGACATGCAGTGGCGTTTCCGCCCTGCCGGGCGGATCGAAAAGCCTTTTCGGTTCTCGACCCACATGTCTGTCTCCATGAGACGTAAAAGCGCGCCGCTTCATTCGGCGCGCGGGTTGATCGTTCCGCAATATGGCGGATTTACGGATTCGGCGAGCCTTCGGGGACTTGCGGTGCGCGGTGTGGCATTACGGCCACTTCACCACCGGCGGCATCGACGACAGGATCGACTCCACGTTGCCGCCCGTGCGCAGGCCGAAGATCGTGCCGCGGTCGTAGAGCAGGTTGAATTCCACGTAGCGCCCGCGCCGCACCAGTTGCTCCTCGCGCTCGGCATCGCTCCACGGCGTCACGAAATTTTTTCGCACGAGCTGCGGATAGATTTTCAAGAATGCACGCCCCACCTCCTGCGTGAAGGCGAAGTCCGCCTCCCAATCGCCCGAGTCGTGCCAGTCGTAGAAAATGCCGCCGATGCCGCGCGGCTCCTGACGATGCTTGAGGAAAAAATATTCGTCGCACCATTTTTTGTATGTCTCGTAGGGCGCGACTTTCGCATGCGCGTCGCAGGCCGCTTGCATCGCCGCGTGGAACGCGATCGTGTCGGCATCGCCTTGCGTGCGCCGCCGTTCGAGCACGGGGGTCAGATCGGCGCCGCCGCCGAACCATGCCTTGGTGGTGACGACGAAACGGGTGTTCATGTGCACCGCCGGCACATGCGGATTGTGCGGATGCGCGATCAGCGAAATGCCCGAGGCCCAAAAATGCGGATCGCTCTCCGCGCCGGGAATGTCCTTGCGGAACTCCGGCGCGAATTCTCCGTGCACGGTCGAGCAGTGCACGCCGACCTTCTCGAACACGCGGCCATGCATCATCGCCATCACGCCGCCGCCGCCATCGCCTCCGGTATGATCGGAGCGCGACCACGGCGTGCGCGCAAAGCGTCCGGCCGCTCGATCGCCTGATTTCGCCTGCGAGGGCAGGGCGGCTTCGACCGCTTCGAACGCGGTGCAGATCTCGTCGCGCAAGGTTTCGAACCATGTCCGCGCGCGCTGTTTGCGGGCGTCGAGCGTGGCGGGATCGGGCAGGGCGGATGCCATTGCATGCATAGTCTAACTCGCTGGCGCGGCCTGCGTCTGCCGCAATGCTTCGCCGGCCGCCATGGCTGCCGCCATGGCCACATTGAGCGCGCGCAATCCCGGCCGCATCGGAATGAGCAGCCGCGCGTCGGCGGCCGCATGCACGGCTTCCGGCACGCCCGAGGACTCGCGGCCGAACAGCAGCACTTCGTCAGGCCGAAAGCGGTGCTCGAGATAGGACGTCGCGCCCTTGGTCGTGAACAGAACCAGCCGCAGTCGCTCCCCCTGCCGCCAGGCTTCGAACGCCGCCCACGTCGCGTGCCGCACGAGCTGCACCTGATCGAGGTAGTCGAGCCCTGCCCGCCGGAACGCGCGATCGGAGCTCACGAAGCCGGCCGGCTCGATGATATGCGCCTCGATGCCGAGGCAGGCGCAGAGGCGAAGAATCGTTCCGGTATTTTGCGGGATATCGGGCTCGTAAAGGGCAATCCGCATGGCGGTATTTACGACCTGGAATTGCCCCTCAGCAATCACCGAAATCCACGATAGACAAAGGATTTATTCCACTTTAGGCGGTTAGCGCGATAGCGCTCTTGCGCTCATTCGGCAAGGGTGCCAATAGAACGCCGCTGGATCGTGCCGCCCTTCAGGCCTTCCCCAGGACCAGGACGGCCGGTCCATCCGCCGCCGCGAGGCCAGCGTACGAATGAGTACGGACGAGTACGAAAACAAGCGTACGGGGCAAGCGTATCTGCGGTTCTCCGCGCGGGTGGACTGACGAAAAGGAACTGCGAACGTGACGACAATGTCTTCGGCCGAGCCGACTCGCCGCGATTTTCTCTATATAGCCACCGGCGCCGTAGGTTTGGTTGGCGCGGCAGCGACGCTGGTGCCGCTGGTGTCGCAGATGAACCCGGACGCTTCCACCATCGCCGCCGGCGCGCCGATCGAGGTCGATCTCACGCCGATCGCCGAAGGCCAGGTCATCAAGGTGTTCTGGCGCGGCAAGCCGATCTTCATCAGCCACCGCACCAAGAAGGAGATCGACGAGGCGCGCGCCGTGAATGTGAGCAGCCTTCCCGATCCGCAGGCCGATCAGGACCGCGTGAAGAAGGGCCACGACCAGTGGCTCGTTCTGATCGGCATCTGCACGCATCTCGGCTGCATTCCGCTGGCCCATCAGGGCAATTACGACGGCTGGTTCTGCCCCTGCCACGGCTCGCAATACGACACCTCCGGCCGCATCCGGCAGGGCCCCGCGCCGTACAATCTCGCCCTTCCACCCTATGCGTTTCTGACCGAGTCCAAGATCGTGGTCGGCGAGACGCAGCCCGGGAAGGAAGCTTCGGGTGAGACGCAGCCGAAGAAGGAAGCCTGAGGAATAACGATGAGCGGGCCTTCGACATACCAGCCGAAAAATCCGGTGCTGAAATGGCTCGAACGGCGGCTGCCGATCGGCGGACTGATCTATTCCTCGTTCGTCGCCTATCCGACGCCGCGCAATCTGAACTATTGGTGGACCTTCGGCGGCATCCTCGCGTTTCTTCTCACGGTGCAGATCGTGACCGGCATCGTGCTCGCGATGCACTACACGCCGCACGTCGACTACGCCTTCAATTCCGTCGAAACCATCATGCGCGACGTGAACTACGGCTGGCTGCTGCGCTATCTGCATTCCAACGGCGCGTCGATGTTCTTCCTCGCCGCCTACATCCACATGTTCCGCGGCATGTACTACGGCTCGTATAAGGAACCGCGCGAGCTGTTATGGATCCTCGGCGTGATCCTGCTGCTGCTGATGATCATGACCGGTTTCATGGGCTACGTGCTGCCCTGGGGTCAGATGAGCTTCTGGGCCGCCACCGTCATCACCAACCTGTTCTCGGCCATTCCCGTGGTCGGCGAAAGCATCGTGACCTGGCTATGGGGCGGCTATTCGGTCGGCAACCCGACGCTCAATCGCTTCTATGCGCTGCATTACCTGCTGCCGTTCGTGATTGCGGGCGTGGTGGCGCTGCACGTCTGGGCGCTGCACGTGGTTGGCCAGAACAACCCGACCGGCATCGAGCCGAAATCGGAAGCTGACACCGTCGCGTTCACGCCTTATGCCACCATCAAGGACAGCTTCCTGATGGTGGTGTTCTGCATTCTCTATGCCTGGTTCGTGTTCTACCTGCCGAACTACCTCGGCCATGCCGACAACTACATCCCGGCCAATCCGGCGGTGACGCCGACCCACATCGTGCCCGAATGGTACTATCTGCCGTTCTACGCGATCCTGCGCGCGATCCCGAACAAGCTCATGGGCGTGGCCGCGCTCGGCACCTCGATCGTCATTCTGGCCTTCCTGCCGTGGCTCGATACTTCGCGCGTGCGCTCGGCCAACTATCGGCCGCTGTACCGGCAGTTCTTCTGGATCTTCGTCGCGGTATGCATCGGCCTCGGCTGGCTCGGCTCCAAGCCCGCCGAAGGCGGCTACGTCATCGCCGCGCGCATCCTCACCGCCTACTATTTCATCCACTTCTTCGTCATTCTGCCGCTGCTCGGTCTTTACGAGAAGACCAAGCCGCTGCCGAATTCCATCTCCGAGTCGATCCTTGCTCCGGCGCGCGCCGGTACGGTCACCTGAACGTCAGGGCGGTCTATGCTGCGACATATCCTCACCGCGGTTCTTGCCGGTTCGCTCATTGGACTGATCGCGCCGCATCCGGTTGCGGCCCAGGACGAGGGCAAGGAGCATCCCTATGAGGCGCCGCCGCCGCCGCGCCTGACATGGTCGTTCGCCGGCCCCTTCGGCAAATTCGATCAGGCCCAGCTGCAGCGCGGATTCAAGATCTACAAGGAGGTCTGCTCGCTCTGCCACGGCCTCTCGATGCTGTCGTTCCGCAATCTCAGCCAGCCCGGCGGGCTCGGCTACACCGACGCGCAGGTCAAGCAACTCGCCAGCGAATTCACCGTTCGGGACGGCCCCAACGATCAAGGCGAGATGTTCGACCGCAAGGGCCGCCCCGCCGACCGCTTCCCGTCGCCGTTCCCGAACGACAATGCCGCGCGCGCGCGCTACAACGCCGTGCCGCCCGATTTTTCCGTGATCGCCAAGGCGCGCACCTACGAGCGCGGCTTCCCGTGGTTCATTCTCGACGGCCTGACGCAATATCAGGAGCAGGGCGCCGATTACATCGCCGCCTATCTCAGCGGTTTCGAGGACAAGCCACCGCCCAGCGTGCACCTCCCCTCAGGCGTGCAATTCAACAAGTACATGCCCGGCGGCGGAACATCGATGCCGAAACCCGTGCAGATCTACGACAAGCTCGTGCAATACGACGACGGCACCCCCGCTTCGGTCGAGCAATACTCCAAGGACATCGCGGCCTTCCTGATGTGGGCGGCCGAACCGCAACTCGAAGCGCGCAAGCGCATCGGCTTTCAGGTGATGGTGTTCCTGATCGTACTGGCTGGCCTGTTGTATTTCACCAAGCGCAAGGTGTGGTCGAAAGTGCACGGCCACGCGTGACATTGCCTCTCATTTGCGAGAGGTAGCTCTATGACCAAATCCGTGCTCGGCATCATCGGGGGCTCCGGCATTTACGACCTGCCGGGGCTCGTGAACGTGCGCGAGCAGCGCATCAAGAGCCCCTGGGGCGAGCCGTCGGCACCGCTGCGCATCGGCGAGATCGCCGGCCTGCCGGTGGTGTTTCTGTCGCGCCATGACAAGGGCCATCGCATCTCGCCGTCCGACATCAACTATCGCGCTAATATCGACGCGCTCAAGCGCGCCGGCGTGACCGATCTCGTCTCGCTCTCCGCCTGCGGCTCGTTCAAGGAGGAGCTTGCGCCCGGCACCTTCGTGCTGATCGATCAATTCGTCGATCGCACCCACCTGCGCGCGACTTCGTTCTTCGGCACCGGCCTCGTTGCGCATGTGTCGATGGCGCATCCGGTTTCCCCGCGGCTGCGCATCCACATCGCCGCGGCCGCCGAAGCGGAAGGCATCCACATCGCGCGCGGCGGCACCTACGTTTGCATCGAGGGCCCGCAATTCTCCACGCTTGCCGAAAGCCTGACCTACAAACAGCTCGGTTATTCGGTGATCGGCATGACCAACATGCCCGAGGCGAAACTCGCGCGCGAAGCCGAGATTTGCTACGCCACCGTCGCCATGGTCACCGATTACGACTGCTGGCACCCCGATCACGATGCGGTCACGGTGGACGATGTCATCAAGGTTCTGGTCGGCAACGCCGATAAGGCCAAAAATCTCGTTGCGCGCCTGGCGTGCGATTTCCCGCGCGAGCACGAGCCTTGTCCCATCGGCTCCGACCGCGCGCTCGACAACGCGCTGATCACGGCGCCCGAGGCGCGCGATCCTGCGCTGGTCGCCAAGCTCGACGCCGTGGCGGGCCGGGTGTTGAAAGCTTAGCGCTGCACCCGTTTCGATCCCTTGTGCCATCATCCCCGAAATCGGATGATCCGGACATCATCTCAAAGAGATACCCATGACCACGACCATCGCCGAGAACGACCTACGCGCCGCCATCCGCACCATTCCGGATTACCCCAGGCCGGGCATCATGTTCCGCGACATCACCACGCTGCTCGGCAATGCGCGCGCCTTCCGCCGGTGCGTGGACGAGCTGGTGCAGCCCTGGGCCGGCATGAAGATCGACAAGGTCGCCGGCATGGAAGCGCGCGGCTTCATCATCGGCGGCGCGGTGGCGCATCAGGTCTCCGCCGGCTTCGTGCCGATCCGGAAAAAAGGCAAGCTGCCGCATACCACGGTGCGCATCGCCTATTCATTGGAGTACGGCATCGACGAGATGGAGATGCACAAGGACGCCATCAGCCATGGCGAGCGCGTGATCCTGGTCGACGATCTGATCGCCACTGGCGGCACCGCGGAAGGGGCCGTCAAACTTCTGCGCCAGATGGGCGCCAACGTGCTGGCCGCCTGTTTCATCATCGACCTGCCGGAGCTCGGGGGCGCGGCCAAGCTGCGCCAGCTCGACGTGCCCGTGCGCACGTTGATTTCGTTTGAGGGGCACTGATCGCACCCCGCGTCGGCAACACTTCTAGATTGCAGCCTTAAGCCAAGAAGCTGGAGAAATCCGGTGAAAACTGATATCTAGGACGCTTCTGTGCGTTTGGGGGAACCATGGCATTTCGACGCGTATGGGCATGCCAATGTTTTGCTGGATCGGCGGTCGGCGCCGCCCACATCTGCGCGCCAACTTCGACGCGCCGGAGAGTTCTGGAGGGATTTGCCGGCGTGATAGCGCTGGCGGCCTTTGGTATCCCTGCTCGATCACAAGTGCGATGGACGTTGAGTTTGAAGGGGGCATGCAGTTTCTACCCCAGAAAACTCAACGCTGCCGACAATACCACCAATGCCTCCGATGCCGTCATCGAAACCTACGATCCGGTCGAGGACGGCGCCCGCATCGTCGGCCGGGTCGCGGAGTCGGTCGGACTGCAGCCCAATTTCGAAGTGCTGCAAGCCAGCAACGTCGCCAATGCCGCAGCCGTGATCTACGAGCACACGCGCTATGTCCTTTACAACAAGGACTTCATCAAGCAGATCGTGGCGGCGGCCGACACCGAATGGGCGTCCTGGACAATCATGGCGCATGAGGTCGGGCATCACCTCAATGGCCACACCCTGACCGACGTCGGCAGTCGGCCTCCGCTCGAATTGGAGGCGGATCATTTTGCCGGCTTTTCCGTGCACCGCATGGGCGGAACCCTGCCACAGGCGCTGTCGGCCTACGAGCAGCTGAGCGTCGAAGGTTCCAGCACCCACCCGCCGCGCGCCGACCGGGAGGTTGCGGTGAAATCAGGCTGGGAGCAGGCGGCGCTCATTGCCAGAGGTATTGAGGAGGGTCCCGTTACGCGGCCCGAGGCGGCGAACCTGCTGAAGCGGATCCTGCAGAAATTGCAGGCCGGTTACATGCCCGATGTGACGATGTCGCCGATCATGCAACGGACGATGAAGCAGGAGGCGGGGGCGGCTGTCACGGCCTTGCAGCAGCACGGATATATTCTTGGCATTCAACTCGCCAGTCAGCAGCAGCTGCCCAACAAGACCTTTCTCTATCGTTTCCAGGTGCAGCTTGTGAAAGGGCCGATGGTTTGGCGCCTTTGGTTGGATCAAGCCGGAACGCTCGTCGGGCTGCAATACACCTGACTGGCCTATGCTGCGCGCGAACGCGTTCGCTAGGCGTGGCGCGTGAGTTTTGCCCGGCCGATGAAGCCTACGCCCAGGGTCACCGCCACGCCGATGATCGCGCAGGTGATCTTGATCTTCTCGTGTGCGCCCGCACCGAATGACGCGGCGTAACCTGCCACGACCGGATCCGCGGCGATGACATCGCCGGCGATCCAGCCCAGCAAGGCCGCGCCCGCCCAGATCGTCAGCGGGAAATAATTGAGCATGGCCATGACGACATTGGCGCCGGCCACAATGGCGGGAATGCTGATGCCCAATCCGAACACCAGCAAGGCGAAGTTCCCATCCGCCGCCGCCGCCACCGCGATGACATTGTCGAGGCTCATGATCACGTCCGCGAACGCAATCAGCTTCACGGCGCGCCACAGGCTGTCGGATGATTTGGCCTCGTTTTCGGATTTTCCGTTCGGCGCCAGCAGTTTCACCGCGATCCACAACAGCGCAAATCCGCCGACGATCTTGACATAGGGCAGGAACATCAGCGTCGACACGAGGCCGGAGAAGACCAAGCGCAAGGCCAGCGCCGCTCCCGTGCCGAACACCATTCCGAACAGGCGTTGCCGCCGCGGCAGGTTGCGGCAGGCCAGTGCGATCACCACGGCGTTGTCGCCCGAAAGCAGGACATTGATCCAGATGATCTCGAGCACCGCCATCCAGAACTGGGGCTGCGTATTGATGCCAAGGCCGGTCAAAACGTCGATCATGCGCAACCCTCAACCGCTGCTGCCGCCGTCGCTGTGTCTCAATGTCCGAAAGCGCGAGAGCGTGTTCGCAAGCCGCTCCGTGCGTCGTGCCGCCATTTGCGGCCGCGCGTGTCCTGCCACGAGATGTAAAGCGCGCTGCAGATCCCGAAGACGCCGACCGCAAGCAACGACCAATGCAGGATTTCCGATCGCGCCACTTCGAGCCGCAAATACTCCAGCATCGCCAGATAGGCCGGCCCCCAAAGCGCGACGAGGCCCGCCCAATTTGTCAGAACGTATTTGATCGGAACCTGCATAATGGTTCTCCCGACTGTTTCACGGGCTTCACGTGGGTCGCGTGGTCGCGCGTGGCGAGAACACGCGCGCGGGTGACATCGGTTGCATTGGTTCGTTAGAATAGGATCGCGAAACGACCCGACAATTCGGGACGAATGCCCGGGTCAATATCCCTGGGTGATTTCACCTAGATATTCGACCCGGGGTGATCCCCGCATGAAAGGCTGTACAAACGAATGATCAAAGCGGCTCAGACCATGCGATTGCGAGCAATTGCATTTCCCGGCGTGTTCGACGCCCACATCACCATTGTTGGCGTGACATATCTTGCCGTCTATGCGCTGCTCGACTGGATCAGCTTCATTGAGCCTTACGCGCATTTCGGCATCACGCCTTGGAATCCCGGCACGGGCTTGAGTTTCGTCCTGCTGTTGTTTTTCGGCGTGCGTATGATTCCTTTTCTGCTCATCAGCCCGCTCTTGGCTGATTTCCTCCATCAGCAATTGATCACCCCATGGCCTTTCGAGATCATGTCCACGTTGCTGATCGGCGGTGCGTATTCGGCGGCATTGATATTTCTGTCGCGCCCGAAACTCGGGTTTGATCCGGCCCTGTCGTCCATGCGCGATCTCGTCCTACTGATGCTGGTCGCGGTCGTCAGCGCGGCCTTCGTCGCTTCGGGTTACGTCGGCCTCACGATCGCGGCCGGACTGTTGCCGGCCAAGGACTTCGCTGCGGCGACGCTGCGCTATTGGGTTGGCGACGTGATCGGAGTCATGGTGGTCACGCCTTTCGCGCTGTTCGCGTTGACGCGTCGGCGGCTGCTGCCGATGTCGATCGAAACCACGCTGCAATTCATCGCCATCGTTCTGGCTCTGGCGCTGGTCTTTGGCCTCGCCGAGGAACAACAGTTCCAGCTGTTCTATGTCCTGTTCCTGCCGATCGTCTGGATCGCCGTGCGCACCGGCTCCGAGGGCGTGAGCGTCGGCATCCTGGTGACGCAGCTCGGTCTGATCCTCGGCGTGCAATATTTCCCCGCCGGCGCCAGCGATCTGACCGCCTTTCAGTTGCTGATGCTGGTACTGGCGATGACCGGCCTGGTTGCCGGCGAACTGGTCACCGAACGCCGCCGCACCGAATCGCAGTTGCGTTTGCAGCAGGAATCGCTCGCGCGCCTGGCGCGTCTCGGCAGCATGGGCGAACTCGCCGCCGCCGTCGCGCATGAGCTCAATCAGCCCTTGATGGCCGCCGGCACCTATACGCGGCTGGTGGATGACGCCATGAGTTCCGGCAACACCGACACCGCGGTGGTTGCCGAGACCGCCAAGAAGGCCATGGCGCAGGTCGAGCGGGCCGCCGAAGTGGTCCGTCGCCTGCGCGCGCTGGTGAGGCTCGATCGCAGCAATCGCGCGCCCTGCCGATTTGAGCGGATCGTCAAGGAGACGCTTGAACTGTGCCAGCCGGACCTCGATCGGATCCATGTGGCCGCGCGAGTCAGCATCGCCGCCGACCTTCCGCCCGTCATGGTGGACATCCTTCAGATCGAGCAGGTCCTGCTCAACCTCCTGCGCAACGCGATCGAGGCGATCGGTGAGAGTGGAAACCTGCGCGGCACCATCCACATCGAAGCCAAGACCGTCGATGATTGTGTCGAGGTCCGCGTCGCCGACACCGGTCCCGGCTTTCCGCCCGAGCTCATCGAAAGCGCATTTTTGCCGCTGTCCTCCAACAAGGCCGAAGGCCTCGGCATCGGATTGCCGCTCTGCCGATCGATCATCGAGGCTCACGGCGGCCGCCTGTGGCTGGACGACAGCTCGCCGGGCGCGGTTATTCGATTTACGCTCCCCATCGTGAAGACACCGAAGCGTGACTGAACCGATGCATATCGCATTGATCGACGACGATGAGGCGGTGCTCGATTCCTTGCGGCTTTATTTCGCCCGCAAGGACATCCAGGCGTCATGCTTTGTTGCCGCCCGCGACTTTTTGAATGCGGTCGAGCGCGGCGAACGATTTGATTGCGTGGTCTCCGACGTGCGCATGGCGGGCATGTCGGGACTCGATCTCGTACAACAGCTCGGTCGGCGCGGGAGCTTTCTGCCGATCATCCTGATCACCGGCCACGGCGACGTCGATATGGCGGTTGCCGCGATCAAGATCGGCGCTTTCGATTTCATCGAGAAACCGTTCGACGAAGCCCGCCTGCTCGCCAGCATCCGCAATGCCGTGGAAAAAGGACAACAGCGGGAGAGCGAGACCACCGATCTGGAAAACCTGCAGTCCCGCATCAATTCGCTGTCCGCGCGTCAGCGCCAGGTGATGGAACTGGCCGCCGCGGGACTTTCGAACAAGGAAATCGGAACCCAGCTCAATATCAGTCCGAAGACCGTCGAAAATCATCGCGCCTGGGTGATGGAGCGAATCGGCGCCCGCAACGTCGCCGAATTGGTGCGCATCGCGATGAAGGTTCTGGAGAAACCGTAGGCGGCGAATGAAGGATTATCAGGCGCCGAATTTCAGCGTCGGCATGAGCGCTTCCAGCATCAGCCGCAACTCCAGCTCGCGGAATTGCAGGAACAGGCGGCGCAGCCACGCGCGCAGCTCGGCGGTGTTGTAGGCCGAGACGTTGTCCGCGCTGGCCGACAGCAGACCCGAGCGCTGCAAGGTCGCCTTGAGCGCCGGCGTGAGCAGCGGAATGTGCAGCGGGATCAGCGCATAGTTGGGCTTGAAGCCGCTGCGCGGCCGCATCGGCGTCCCGGCGCCCGCGTTGAGCACCGGCACGATGGAAAGTTCGGGAAAGCGGTCCTGCAGATTGCCGTAGGCCTGGATCGAATGGGTGTCCGGTTCGGCCACGAACAAGATCACCGGCACGATCCCGCGCTTTTGCGCCTCGGCCTCGAACTCGATGTCCTGCATGATCGAAAAGAAACGTTCGAAACATGCATAACCGAGGTCGACCACCTTCGCCAGGCCGTCCGCGACGATGAGCTGATCGAACAGCGCCATCTGCCCCTTGGTGTCGGCGATGTTGGCGATCGCCGTGTGCTCGGGCAGCAGCGCCGCCAGCGTGTAATCGTCGGGATTGAGATCGAACGCCGCGACCGCGCGGTCGTCCGCGTGCAGGTATTCCACCAGCAACCGCGCGATCAGCGTCTTGCCGACATGCGGGAGCGGCGAGCAGACGATGAAGACGGGAGTTTGACGATCCATGGGCGCCGTCGTTTCGCGCGACTCTGACTGCAGCATTTCCCGGCTTGAGGATGCAGCGATTCGCCGCGGGAATTATGTCGAAACAACGGAAAAGAGCTGCGTTCGATCGCGGGATCGATTTTCGTTCAGCGCGCCGCCACCTTGCGCTGGACTTCCGGCGTCACGATGTCCATCACGCCCGCGCGATCGAACTCGGCCCACACCGTGCCGAGCCAATGCCGCACGTAGCCGCGCAGCACGAACGAATAGGACGCGGGCGAGCCGTTCGCTGCCTTGTTGGCGACGAACGAGACGAACGAGACCGAGGCGAGCTCCACCTGCTCGCACGCCATCTCGTTGAGCTTGGGCACCGTGATCTCCTGCGCGCCTTTGATCTTTTTGAAATAATTGTTGTAGGTCGCCGGATCCCATTCGAAGAAGGTCGTGTTGTTGATGAAATTCTTCACCAGGAAATAGTTTGCGTCGCTCATGAAGGTCGCGGTTTCGCTGATTTCTTCGAGCGAGGCGATCGACGGCCCGAGAATATGGAACATGGCGAACGCGATTTGGTGTTTCTTCGCCGTTTCCAGAAAGCCGATATCGCGCAGCATGCGCAACGTGGTGGCGAGCAGCCCGGCGCGCACGTCGATGACCGTCACGTCGGTGACGGCGAGCGTGTCGAAAATCTTCATCTGGTCGGGCGTCGACGTCACGTCGACTACGTCGGTGATGTCGGGATGGAAGCGCTTGAGCGTGCCCTTCGGCGCCTCGGTATCGAACGCCCGCGTCGGCACATTGTGAGCGGTGAAGTAGTCGAGCAGCGCGCGCGTGACCGTCGTCTTGCCGACGCCGCCCTTGTCTGCGCCTACCAGGATCACAACCGGCTTAGCCATGGGACTGTCCTCAAATTAAGGCAACGGGTGCCTTTTCCTCACATCCAACATGGCAGAACGACGGTATTCTTGAACATATGCGGGCCTGCCGGGACCCGATTTATCCCCAGGACTCAACTGTTTTTAATGCGGAAATGCCGTCAAATTGGAGTTCCGGGATCCCAGGGTCCTCGGATTTGGCCGTCGTTCTGACCCATGTCCTGGGGTTGCAGCGGTTCGGAAACGCTCGACCAGGGGCCGCCCGGGGGCGCAGCGTCTTCCGGCGGGGATTCCGGTTGCGGAAGCGGCGGGTTGATCGGGCCGGGGTCGTGGCCGCCGGCGAATTTGACCAGCACCGCCACCCGCGCATCGACCGACGGATGCGTGTCGAAGATGTTGTCGAAACCCTCGCGCGGATTGTCGACACAGAGTTCCATCACCGCCGAGTTGGAGTCGGGCAGCTCGCCGCGGTTCTCGATCTTGCGCAGCGCCGAGATCATCGCGTCGGGATTCTTGGTCAGCTCGACCGATCCCGCATCGGCGAGATATTCGCGCTCGCGCGACAGCGCGAATCGCACCACGATCGCGAGGATCCAGCACACCGCCACGATGGCGAGCGCGATCAGGATGACGGCGCCCGCGCCTTTTCCGCGGGACCCGCGCAAGCCGCCGCGAGCGATGCCTCGGAAAACCAGCTCGCCGAAGAACGAAATCACCCCGGCAATCACCACGGCGATGACCATCATGCGCACGTCGCCGTTACGGATGTGGGTGAGTTCATGCCCGAGCACCGATTCGATTTCGGCATCGTTGAGCGTCTTCAGCAACCCGCTGGTGACGGTGATCGCGTATTGTTTTTCATTCATGCCGGTGGTGAACGCGTTGAGCGCGTCGCTGTCCATCACCTCGAGCTTCGGCATGGTGATGCCGCGCGAAATGCAGAGGTTTTCCAGGATATTGAAGAGCCGCGGCTGCTGCGTCCGCGTCACTTCCTGTCCGCCGGTGACCGCATCGATGATCGATTGATGGAAATAATAGGCGATGACGATCCACAATATCGAGCCGACCGTCGCCCACGGCCAGGCGAGCAGGAAATCCCGCCAGGCCGCGCGCAGCGTGTAGCCGGTCGGATCGCGGAAATACACATCGAGGTCGTTGAGGGGAACCTCGACGAACAAGGCCTCGGCGAGCAGCGCGCCGGCATAAGTCATCAGGTAGACGAGAAAGAACAGGCCGATCAGCAGCCCGATCGACCGCCGCTTGTTGGACTGGATGTGGGTGTAGAGCCCATAAGCGGCGGCCATTGCCACCCTCGCTGGACGGTGCGCTTAGAATTTGACCTGCGGTGCCTGCTGCAGTTGCGCGCGCTCCTCGCCGACGTCGAAGAACGTCTGCGAATGGAACCCGAGCATGGAGGCGAACAGGGCCGCTGGAAATTGCTGGATGCCGGAATTGTATTCCTGCACCGCGTTGTTGAAGAACCGCCGCGCCGCCGCGAGCTTGTTCTCGATGTCGCTCAGGTCGCTCTGCAACTGCCGGAAGTTCTCGTTGGCCTTGAGCTGCGGATAGGATTCCGACAGCGCGAACAGCTGCCGCAATGCGCCGGTCAGCATGTTCTCGGCCGCGACCTTCTGCTCCACGCCCGGCGCCGCCATGGCGGCGTTTCTCGCCTGCACCACCGCTTCCAGCGTTCCGCGCTCGTGCGCCGCATAGCCCTTCACCGTCTCCACCAGATTGGGAATGAGGTCATGGCGCTGCTTGAGCTGCACATCGATATCGGCGAAGGCCTGGTTGACCCGCTGCCGCATGGCGACGAGGCCGTTGTAGATCATGATGATCCACAACACGAGGACGACGATGAGTCCGAGAATGACCCAGCTGCTGGTTGACATGGCGTGGCGCTCCCAAATCTGACGGGTGTCAGACTAGCGCAGAATTAGGATAGCGGGGCAGCTAAAACCAGACCCTTGAATAAGTCGGAACCGCCCCTACTGGCACGGATCGGGGTTCGGCGGCCGTCAGCTCGCTTCCCGCATCTTCACCGCGCCTTCCAGATCGACCGAGACGAGTTGCGACACCCCGCGCTCGGCCATGGTCACGCCGAACAGGCGGCTCATCCGCGCCATGGTGATCGGATTATGGGTGATGATCACGAATCGCGTGTCGGTCGACCGCGTCATCTCGTCGAGCAGGTTGCAGAAGCGCTCCACGTTGTGGTCGTCGAGCGGCGCGTCGACCTCGTCGAGCACGCAGATCGGCGCCGGATTGGTCAGGAACACCGCGAAGATCAGCGCCAGCGCCGTGAGCGCCTGTTCGCCGCCGGAGAGCAGCGACAGCGTCGCGGGCTTCTTGCCCGGCGGTTTGGCCATGATTTCGAGGCCGGCCTCGAGCGGATCGTCGTGCTCGATGAGTTGCAGTTCGGCCGAGCCGCCGCCGAACAATTCGGTGAACAGCCGCTGGAAATGGCCGTTGACGACCGCGAACGACGCCAGCAGCCGTTCGCGCGCCTCCTTGTTCAGATTAAGAATGCCCTGCCGCAGCCGCTTGATCGCTTCCACCAGATCGTCGCGCTCGGTGGTGAGCTTGCCGTGCTGCTCTTCGATTTCGCGCAGCTCCTCTTCGGCGCGCAGGTTGACGGCGCCGAGCCGTTCGCGATCGCGCCGGAGCTTCTCCAGCTCGGCTTCGATGTTGGCGACGTCAGGCAGCGTTTCGCCTTCCGCGATGCCGGCCAACGCCGCCACCGCCTCCGGCTCGACTTCCAGCCGGTCCTTGATTTCGTGTGCGATGTCGGTGAGCCGCCGCTTGGCGCTTTCGAGCCGTTCTTCCGCGCGCGCCGCCTCCTCGCGCGCGCTGCCGAGCGCCTCGATCGCCTTGCGCATGGCACGATCGGCCTCAGCCTGCACGTTTTCCGCCTCGGCCAGCCGGTCCCCGGCCGCGCGCCGCGCGACTTCCGCGCTCTCGAGCTGGCTGATCAGGCCTATTCGTTTTTCGGCGAAGATTTTCGGCGTATCCGCGAGCGCTCCGCGCTCTTGCGTGGCCTCGCGGCTGCGCGTCTCGATCGTGGCGATTTGCGCGAGCGCGCCGTCCTTGCGTCCGGTCCAGGCCGCCCGTTCTTCGCCGATCGCCGCCATGCGCCGCTCGGCCAGCTCGGTCTCGCGCGCCAGCGCCTGCGCCTCGGCCCGTACCTTGGCCGCCTTCGTGCGCTTGCCCTCGATATCGTTGCGCACGGCCACAAGCTCGCCTTCGAGCTTGGCCGCAGGCGGCAGGGCGGCAAGCGCGCGCTCCGCCTCGCGCTTGGCTCCGATGGCTTCATCGCGGTTCGCAGTCAGGCGGGTTTTCGCTTCGCTGAGCGCCGAAATCCGCGCCGCGTGCCGGCCGCTCTCGCGTTCGGCCGCCGCATGCAGATCGCGCGCCCCGTCGGCGTCGCGTTGCCGGTCGCGCCAGGCAAGCCGCGACTCGGCTTCCGCGGCGGCCGCAGAAACCATCTCGGCGCGCGCCGCCATGAAGGCCTGCCGGCGCTTGTCGACTTCCGCCCGCGCCGCCTTGGTTTCGGTGTCGATGTCGGCGAGCCGGCTGCGCTCGGCAAGCCGCCGCGCCGCGCCCGTCGGCGCATGCGCGGCCGCCGCGTAGCCGTCCCAGCGCCAGAGGTCGCCTTCGCGCGAGACGAGACGCTGGCCGACCTTGAGCTTGCCGACAAGCTTAGGCCCATCGGCCCGTGTCACGACGCCGATTTGCGCGAGCCGGCGCGCCAGCTCCTTCGGCCCTTTGACGTGCTTGGAGAGCGGCTCCGCGCCGTCGGGCAATTTCGGATCACCGGAATCGGGCGGTACACCCATCCAGTGCATGGGAGCGGACGCATCCACCGGCGCGTCGAGGTCGTCGCCGAGCGCGGCCCCGAGCGCCGCCTCGAACCCCTTCTCCACGCTGACGCTGTCCATCACCGGCGGCCACATGGTCTTGCTCTCGACCGCCAGCACCTTCATCAGCGTCTTGGTCTCGGTTTCGAGCCGGTGCAGGGTCTGCTCCGCTTCGGCGAGCGGCAGGCGCAGGTTTTCGTGGCGTTCGCGCGCGGCGGCATGCGCGGCTTCGGCGGCAAGCGCCGCCTGCTCCGATTGCGCGACCGCGGCTTGCGCGGTTTCGAGCGCCTTGGTGAGCGCCGCCAGATCAGGCTGGCCGGTATCAGCGGCGGTCAGCCCGGCGGCGATATTGCCGAGGTCGCCCTCGATCCGCGCCAACCGCTCGGTTTGTTCCCGCGCATCGTTTTCGAGTTCGCGCCGCCGCGCGGTCAGGTCGGCAAGTGCGCCGGTCAATTCGCCAAAACTCTTTTCCGCCTCCGACAATACGCCCTCGGCGGCCGCCGCACGTTCATCGACCCCGGCGCGGCGCTTCGCGCTTGCCTGTGCTTCCTGCGCGAGTGCTTTTTCCTCCCGATCGAGCCGAGTCAGCGCGGCTTCCGCGTCAGCTGCGAGCGCACGTTCGCGCGCGAGGTCCTCGCCGAGCTGCACGAGCCGGCGATCGAGTTCCGCGATCCGCTCCTTGGCGCGCGTTTCCTCGGCGTCGAGCGTTTCGCGCGCAATCACCAGCCGTTGCAGCGCCGCGGCCGCCTTCGCCTCGGTCTCGCGCAGGGCCGGCAGACCCGCGCCTGCGCGCTCGCGGGCCTTGTTGGCTTCCGCCTCGCCGATCGTCGCGTCCGCGACTGCGCGCACGCTGAGATCCCTGGCGCGCTCGGACTCGGTGATCTCGGTATTGGCGTTGACCCATCGCAGATGGAACAACGTGGCCTCGGCCTTGCGCACCTCGGCCGACACGCTGCGATAGCGAATGGCCTGCCGCGCCTGCCGTTTGAGCGCGTCGATCTGCGAGGCCAGTTGCTTGACCACGTCCTCGACGCGCAGCACGTTCTGCTCGGCCGCCTTCAGCCGCAGTTCCGCCTCGTGCCGCCGCTGGTGCAGCCCGGAAATGCCGGCGGCCTCTTCCAACACGCGCCGGCGTTGCTCGGGCTTGGCCTGGATGATCTCGCCGATGCGGCCCTGATGCACGAGCGCGGGCGAACGCGATCCGGTCGAGGCGTCAGCGAACAACGTCAGCACGTCGCGCGCGCGCACCTCTTGCCCGTTGATGCGATAGATCGAGCCCTTCTCGCGCTCGATCCGCCGCGATACGTCGAGCGTATCGTGTTCGTTGAACTGGGTCGGCGCCTGGCGCTTGGTATTGTCGATCCGGATCGCCACCTCGGCGGTGTTGCGCGAGGGCCGGTTGTTGGTGCCGGAGAAGATCACGTCGTCCATCTCGGCCGCGCGCATCGATTTGTGCGAGGTCTCGCCCATGACCCAGCGCAGCGCCTCGACCAGATTGGACTTGCCGCAGCCGTTCGGCCCGACCACTCCGGTCAAGCCGGGTTCGATCACGAAATCGGTGGGTTCGACGAAGGATTTGAATCCGAGAAGACGTAGGCGCGTGAGTTTCATGCCGACCTATTCCGATATCTCATTGAATCGATGCAAGAGCAGCCTGCAGCCACGGCACTCGATAAAAGTTAACGCCACCGACTTGCTCGCCTTCGTCTCGGATCGGGCATTTGGCAGTGAGCCGCTTCAGGCTCCGGCCCAGGCCGTTCCCGCGCAGGGTCCGAGGAGGCACCGCATCGAGCCGCACAATGAATCGGCTGACTCCGCTCGGCAACTGCGTTGCGCAACTTTTTCTTCGCCGTGTTCCGCCCGCTACGCTTGGCCCCACGCGTCAAATCGCGTCGCATCAGAACATATTATATATCAATAAGTTAAGCGCATCTGCGCTGGCGCCGCGTCCGAAATCGCGGCATCCAAGGCATTAACCCCGGATGTTTCCGACAGTCAAATGGAGCCGGCAATTCGCCCATGCAAGCGCCGGCGCGCGCTTTTTTGATTCGCGGCCTGCGCTGCCCGTCCTGTCCGTTGCGTCAGTGCGAACCCGCGGCCTCTGCGTTCCCGAGCAGCGGCATGATGATTTTCTCGAGATCTGCGATCTCCATGCCGCCGACGTAAATTTTGCCATTGATGAAGAACGTGGGCGTCGAATCGACACCCAACCGCACGCCCTGGTCACGCGACCATTTTACGCCGTCGTAGACTTGCTGGTTGGACAGGCAGGCCTTGATGCTGTCGTCGGTAAAACCGGCCTGCTTGAGGATGTTGGTGAGCGGCGCATTCCAGTCCTTCACCGCCCACTGCTTCTGCTGCTGGAACAGCGTCTCGAGGAGGGGAAAGAATTTGTCCTTCGCGATGCAGCGCGTCAGCATATAGACGGAGAAATCGACTTCGTTGAGCGGAAACTCGCGGTAGATGTAGCGCACCTTCCCGGCGTCGATGTAGCGCTTCTTCAGCTCCGGAAACGTCGCCTCCGCAAAATGCGCGCAATGCGGACAGGTGGTCGAAGCATATTCGATGATGGTTACCGGCGCATTGTCGTTACCCATCGCATTTTCGCCGAGTGGGCTCGGCGTCATCAAATCGGCTTTGGTTTCGGGAGTGATGGTTGTCGGCGGCGTGTATTGCGGCTGGCCGTAATAGCGCCAGCCGACCGCGCCCACGCAGGCCACCAGCACGATGACCACGACGGCGGTAAGAATTGTCTTGTTGTTCAACTGCAAGCTCCGTGCTTGGGGCGGCATGGCCATTCCCGAATATCCGCCAGCCTCAAGCCAGCAATGTGGCACTGCTGCGGCGGCCCGCCAAGAGGCGGAAAAAGCGAGGAAATGACGATTATTTTATCCGGGCTGGGCGACTTCCGGCAGGGCCGCGGTCGGTTCATCATTGCGAACGGCGGGCCGCTGGGCGTTGCGGTTCCTGCGGATGTTTGGATTCCGGAGCGCGTTTGGGTTCGTATTCGGTTATGCCGTAACGCTGGAATTCGGCCGCGATGCCCGAATTGAGACCTTTCGCCGCCCCGATGTCGGCATAACCGCCCGGGCGATCGCCTTTCCTCAACTTTGCGATTCCGCGCCCGTAGAGCGCGCTCACGAGCTTCGGACTGATTTGCAGCGCCTGATCGTACTCCTGGATGGCGCGTTCGGGCTGACCGAGCTTGAGCAGCGTAAAGCCGCGTCCGTCATAGGCGGTGGCATCGTTCGGCTTGAGTTTGAGCGATGTCTCGCAATCGGCCAGCGCATTCTGAAATTGTCCGGCCAGGGCCCGCGCCCAGCAGCGGTTGTTGTAGGCGGCCTGGTATTTGTCGTCGAGCTTGATCGCCAGGTCGTAATCCTGCATGGCGCGCTCGTAATCGCCCTTGCTGCGATACGCCACCCCCCGGTTGTTGAGCGCGATGGCATTGTTGGGATTGAGCTTCAGTGTTTGATTGAAATCCGAAATCGCAAGGTCAAACTGGTCCTTGTCGAGGCGCGCCTTGCCGCGATTGTAGAAGGCGATCGGATCATTGGCTTCGAGCCGGATCGCCTGATCGTAGTCTTGCATGGCGCGGTCGATGTTGCCCTTGCGGGCATAGGCTGCGCCGCGGTTCACCAGCGCGTCGGCGTATTTCGCATTGATCCGCAGCGCGGCGTCATTGTCGGCGATCGATTTCTCGAAATCGCCGATGTTGAAATAAGCAATGCCGCGTTTGTAATAATTGAGCGCGAGTTGATGGGCCTCCGAGCCGGCCTGGATCAACGTCGTGCAGCTTTTGACCTGCGCGCCCCAGGGAATGTCGGGATTTCCCGTGCATGACTGCTTCGCGGCCAGCACGGTTTCGGCCATGGCTGGCCTCGGACCGAGCAGCGCAACCACGGCTAGCACGCAGAGCGGCGCGATCTTGAATTGCCCTCGCATGGGTTTTCGCCCTGGATGTAATTTTGCCGCCATGACTATCAAAAACCGCACCGCATGTCGCCGGGCTTCGTTCACGACATCTCATTCATTCGGTAATTTCGTTAACAACCGCCGGGCGCCGAAATTCCCTTGTTTGAATATTCGGACGCGAGCCCCGCGATCGTCACTTGATCGCCGCGCCCAGCCGCGCGAGCGCCGCGCGCAGTTCGTCATCGGCGATCTCGGTGAGCCCGGCCGCCACTTGCGCCGTCGCCTCCGGATCGGGCGTGCGCGGCGCCGGCCGCGGCGCGTGCCGCGCGAGCGGGGCCTGCCGCAGCGCGATCTGGCCGATCGCCTGCCAGCCGAAGAATCGGTTGACCCGCTCGATGATCACGCCGGCGAGATGCTGGATTTCGATCGCCGCCGGCCCCTCGACCCGCAGCACCAGCGTGGCGGGCTCGACCGGCTCATCGTTCCGCGTGTGATTCCACCGGATCTTGATCGGTTCGGCATGCGCCGCGATGTCCGGTCCGGCAATGTCCTTCCAGCGCGTGACCAGTTCGGTCTGCGCAAATCCTTGCTTGGCAAAGCTCTCGGCCAAAAAACCATGCGCGAGGTCGGCCAGCGATCGGGTGGGACGGGGCTTGTTCACGGCGTGCGGCTCTGTCAGATCGGGAGCATGAGGCTAGCAGGAGCCGCCGCGCGACAAAAGCCGATCGTGGGAGCGACCGCGCGCGCGCTTGGGTCATCCACATTGCTTGCCTGGTACGACCGCCACCGCCGCAGGCTGCCGTGGCGCGCGGGCGCCGGCGAGCGGGCCGATCCCTATCGCGTCTGGCTCTCCGAGATCATGTTGCAGCAGACCACGGTGAAGGCGGTCGCGCCCTATTACGCGCGCTTTCTCGCGCGCTGGCCGGATGTGCAGAGCCTCGCCCGCGCGCCGCTCGGCGATGTGCTCAAGCTCTGGGCCGGGCTCGGCTACTACGCCCGCGCGCGCAATCTGCACGCCTGCGCTTCAGCCGTGGTCGAGCGCCATGCCGGCCGCTTCCCGCACAGCCCGACGGAGTTGCGCGCGCTGCCCGGCATCGGCGCCTATACGGCGGCGGCCATTGCGGCGATTGCCTTCGATCAGCCGGTGATTGCGATTGACGGCAATGTCGAGCGCGTGGTGGCGCGGCTGTTCGCGGTCGAGGACGAATTGCCCGCCGCCAAGCCGCGCATCGGGCAATTCGCCGAGACGCTTGTTCCACCACGGCGGTCCGGCGATTTCGCCCAGGCCTTGATGGATCTCGGCGCCACCATCTGCACGCCGAAGAAGCCGACCTGCGCGCTCTGCCCCTGGAGCGGCGCATGCGTGGCGTATCGGCGCGGCGATCAGGAGACGTTCCCGCGCAAGGCGCCCAAAGCCGAAGGCCGCCTGCGCCGCGGCGCGGCTTTCGTCGTGACGCGCGCCGACGGCGCCGTACTCCTGCGCACGCGTCCGGAGAAGGGCCTGCTCGGCGGTATGACCGAAGTGCCGACCAGCGCCTGGACGCATGAATACGATGAAACATCCGCGCGCAAATCCGCGCCGCGTTTTTCACGCACCAAGACGTCCTGGCGTCACCTGCCCGGCGTCGTGACGCAGGCCTTCACGCATTTCCCGCTTGAGCTCGTGATCTATGCCGCGCGGGTCCCCGCCCGCACAGCCGCGCCGAAAGAGATGCGTTGGGTGGCGCGCGCCGCTCTCGCCGGCGAGGCGTTGCCGAGCCTCATGCGTAAGGTGCTGGCGCACGCGCTTCGCGATGCATAGGGCGCATTCGACAGGTTAAGGCGAGGGCCCGGAATCCACGTCGCCGATGCGATCATGGATTCCGGCTCCCGCGCGCGGAATGACGGAATGGAGGTTCAGGCCTCCGCCATCTCCGCCCTGATTTCGTTGCGCAGCGCGTCGATCGGGATCAGCCCTTTGGCTGTTTCGACGTGCCAGAAGGTCCAGCCGTTGCAGGCCTCGAGGCCCTGCGCCAGGGCGCCGATGCGATGGATCGAGCCGACGCTTTCACCGAGCGCCACCGCGCCGTCGGCGCGAACCAGCGCGCGATGGCGGCGTTTGGAATCGACGAGCTTGGCCCCGGCCGACACGAGCCCGCGCTCCAACAGCGCCGAGAACGGCACGCGCGGCGCCTCGCGCGCGGTCATGAACGGCGCGAGCGTCGGCGCTTCCAGCGGCTTCGTAGCGGCGAGCCGCTGCTCGGCCGCGGCCGCGTAGCTTTGCTCGCGCTCGAAGCCGACGAATCTGCGCCCGAGCCGCTTCGCCACCGCGCCGGTCGTGCCGGTGCCGCAGAACGGGTCGAGCACCAGGTCGTCGGGCCGCGAGCTTGAAAGGATCACGCGCGCCAGCAGCGCCTCCGGCTTCTGCGTCGGATGCAATTTCTTGCCGTCGCGGCCTTTCAGGCGTTCGTCGCCCGTGCACAGCGGCAGGGTCCAGTCCGAGCGGACCTGGATGTCTTCGTTGCCGGCTTTCAGCGCTTCGTAGTTGAAAGTGTACCCTCGCGCGCAATCTTCGCGCGCCGCCCAGATCAGCGTCTCGTGCGCGTTGGTGAATCGCCGCCCGCGGAAATTCGGCATCGGATTGGATTTGCGCCACACCACGTCATTGAGGATCCAGTACCCGAGATCCTGCAGCGCCGTGCCGACGCGAAAAATGTTGTGGTACGAGCCGATCACCCAGATCGTTCCCGCCGGCTTGATCACGCGCCGGCACGCGCTCAGCCACGCGCGGGTAAAATCGTCGTAGGCCTTGAAGCTCGTGAATTGATCCCACGCATCGTCGACGGCGTCGACGCGCGAATCGTCGGGCCGCTTGAGCTCGCCTTTGAGCTGCAGATTGTAAGGCGGATCGGCGAAAATCAGGTCGACCGAGCTTGCCGGCAGCTTCGCCATTTCGGCGACGCAATCGCCGACCACGATGCGCGCTGGCGAATCCTGGGAACAGACGCGGGGCGCCTGACTGGGCGCCCCGCGACGCGACACTACCATGACTCAGAACTCTGACTCAGGAGACGCGGTCGGCGACGCGGGACCTACAACCGACGAGCCGCATAATGGAGTCTCAAGGTAAAAAAAGATTTATCGCACTGCATCGATCTGGCAGCGAAAATATCCGATGATCATATGAAACGTTGCGAGATGCGGTGACGATTACGTGGTTTTACGAAATTCACGCTGGACGCGGCACAACGGGTCGGCAAAAATTGCCGGGTCGATGACGAGGGAGCAAAAAGATGCGCTGGGATCAGTTGCCCAAGAGCGACGACATAGAGGACCGCCGCGATGACGACGAAGGCGGCGGCTTAGGCGGCGGCTTTGGCCAAGGCGGATTCAACCTTCCGGTCCACGGCGGCCTCGGCATCGGAACCATCGTGGTGCTCGGGCTCATCGGCTATGCGCTCGGCATCAATCCGAACATCTTGATCGGCGGCGCCGAGATTCTCAGCGGCGGCGGCAACCCGTCCGGCTACAACGCCCCGATCCGCCAGACGTCGCATCAGACCGGCACGCCGACTGATCAGATGGGGCAGTTCGTCGCCGCGATCCTCGGCAGTGCCAACGATCAGTGGTCGCAGATTTTGTCCCAGCGCGGCGTCACCTATCAGCGCCCGCGGCTGGTGTTGTTCCGCAATCGCACGCAATCCGCCTGCGGCGCGGCGCAGAGCGCCATGGGGCCGTTCTATTGCCCGAACGACCGCGAGGTCTATCTCGACACGTCGTTCTTCAATGACCTGCAGCGGCGCTTTCACGGCTGCGAGGGCAAGGCTTGCGAGTTCGCCCAGGCCTATGTCATCGCGCACGAGGTCGGGCACCACGTGCAGAACCTGCTTGGCACTCTGACGAAGACGAACCAGGCCCAGCGTGCCGCCGCCTCGAAGGCTGACGCCAACCGCATTCAGGTGCGAATCGAGCTGCAGGCCGACTGTTTCGCCGGCGTCTGGGCCAATCATTCGGAGCAAAAATGGAAATTCCTCGATCCCGGCGATGTCGATGCGGCCTTGCAGACGGCCTCCGCCATCGGCGACGACCGGCTGCAACGCGCCGCCACCGGCACGGTCGTCCCCGACTCGTTCACGCACGGCTCCTCCGAGCAGCGCAAACGCTGGTTCACCAACGGGCTGAAAGCCGGCACCATCGAAGCCTGCGACACGTTCAACGCCGCGCAGCTCTAACCGCGATCGAAAGGCCCCATGCCCGGCATCGATGAATCGCGTCCGTTCGTACCGCTGAAGATCGCGGTGCTGACGGTGTCCGACACGCGCGCGATCGCCGACGACAAGTCCGGCGCGACTCTCGCCGAGCGCATCGAGAAGGCCGGGCACGCCGTCGGCGCGCGCGCCATCGTGACCGACGACGTGGAAAAAATCCGCGCCCGGGTGAAAGCCTGGATCGCCGATCCGTCGATCGACGTCGTCGTCACCACCGGCGGCACCGGTTTCACCGGCCGCGACGTCACCCCGGAGGCGATCGAGCCGCTGTTCGAAAAACGCATGGAAGGCTTCTCCACCCTGTTCCTTTTGGTGAGCGAGCGAAAGATCGGCACCTCCGCCATCCAGACCCGCGCCACCGCCGGCGTCGCCGGAGCGACCTACATCTTTTGCCTGCCCGGTTCGCCCGGCGCCTGCCGCGATGCCTGGGATGAGATCCTCGTGCACCAGCTCGACTACCGCTATCGGCCCTGCAACTTCGTCGAGATCATGCCGCGCCTCGACGAGCATCTGCGCCGCGGCAAGGCGGGCACGGGTTAATCCGGTTATTGTGGCTTGCGCCACTTGTGGGCGCGCGCGTCCCAATAATAGTACGGGTTTTGCGTACAGGTGGCGTTGCCCCAGAACTGCCGCTCCTGCAGGCACTGCTCGATCGTCCAAAAATGACAGATGTTGATTTCGGAGCGTCCAAGGCTCCCTTTCACGCACCATGGCGCCTCACGTGCGAAACTCGGCGTGGCGCCCAATAGCGTAACGCCGGCGAGCGCCATGGCGATCGTGGCGATTCGTTTCATCGTTTCCTCCTGCTGGCCGTCCGGCATTTCCTGGCCGAACCAAATCCCTCGAAATGAATTCTAATTTCACCCTTGCAATTTGCCAGTCGCCGCTGTTATGTTCCCGTTTTGTTCGCCAAAGTAGTAGGATTCTTGTCATGGCAAGTTCGTCCAACGCGTTGCGTCGCTTGCAAGCCGCCAACCCGCCGGCGCCCGATCCTCATTCCGGCATCCTCAGCACCGGGGTCGACCATGCGCGCCGCCGCGGCCGCGGCACGCTCTCCAACACCTCGGGGCGTTTCGAGCCGGTCGCCCGCATCGCCTTCGACGACGGTTGGCAGAGCCTCGACGAATTGCCGCCGTTTGCGACCACGGTGAGCATCGATTCCTCGCGCAGGGTCATCACGCGCAACAATTCGCCCGACATTTCCTTCGACCGCTCGATCAACCCGTACCGCGGCTGCGAGCATGGCTGCGTCTATTGCTTCGCCCGCCCGACCCACGCCTATCTTGGGCTTTCGCCCGGGCTCGATTTCGAGTCGAAGCTGTTCGTGAAGCCCGACGCGCCCGCGCTCCTGGAAAAGGAACTGTCCGCGCCGGGTTACGAACCGCGCACCATTGCGATCGGCACCAACACCGATCCCTACCAGCCGATCGAGCGCAAATATCAGGTGATGCGCGGCATTCTCGAAGTGCTCGAGCGCGCCGGTCATCCGGTCGGTATCGTCACGAAATCCGCGCTCATCCTGCGCGACCTCGACATCCTCGCGCGGCTAGCCGCGCGCAATCTGGTCAGGGTCGCGCTCTCGGTCACCACGCTTGATCCGAAGCTCGCGCGTGTCATGGAGCCGCGCGCCGCCGCGCCCTCTCGTCGGCTTGAGGCCCTGCGGCAATTGTCGGCCGCGGGCGTGCCCACCTCCGTGATGGTCGCGCCGATCATCCCCGCGATCAACGACGCCGAGATCGAACGCATCCTCGATGCCGCGGCGCTCGCCGGCGTGAAGGGCGCGGGCCACGTGATCCTGCGCCTGCCGCTCGAACTGCGCGACCTGTTCCGTGAATGGCTGAAGGAGAATTTCCCCGACCGCGTCAATCACGTGTTCAAGCTCATTCGCGACATGCGCGGCGGCAAGGATTACGATGCGAACTGGGGCACGCGGATGACCGGCACCGGACCCTATGCCTGGATGATCGGCCGCCGTTTCGAGACCGCCTGCGAGCGGCTCGGGCTCAATAAGGAGCGCGCAGCGCTCACCACGGAGCATTTCACGCCGCCGCGTCCGCGCGCCGAGCAGCTCAATCTGTTCGGATGAAAACCGCTCCGAATTGACCGTGTTTTCCCCGCGATTCACGCGGAGCCCCGGCGCATTCATTGACTTGACGCGAGCGATGCGCAGGATCGGGCGCGATGAGTCGCACCGCCCCCCGCGCCGCCGCCCGCCTGCCGCTCGGCGACGACAACGTTCGCCCGACCTTTGCGCGCGAGCGTTATGCGCTCAAGCGCGGCATCTGGCCGGTCGCGGGTTGCGACGAGGCCGGCCGCGGGCCGCTCGCCGGACCGGTGGTCGCCGCCGCGGTCGTGCTCGATCCGAAACGCATCCCGAAGGGCTTGAACGATTCCAAGAAGCTCGACCCGGAAGCGCGCGAGAAGCTCTACGAGAAGATCTGCGCCAGCGCCGAAGTCGCGGTCGCGTTTGGTTCGACCGCGCGCGTCGACCGCGACAACATCCGCCAGGCCTCGCTCTGGGCGCTGGCGCGCGCCGTCGCGGCGCTGCCCTGCAAGCCGCAGCTTGTTTTCGTCGATGGCTGTGACCGCATCGACGTCGGCTGCGAGTGCCGCCCCGTCATCAGCGGCGATGCGCTCGTGATTTCAATCGCCGCCGCCTCGATCGTCGCCAAGGTCACGCGCGATCGGCTGATGCAACGCATCGGCGCGCTCCACCCCGGCTACGGTTTCGAGCGCCACATGGGCTACAGCGTGCCCGAGCATTTCGCCGCGCTCGATCGCCTCGGCCCCACCATCCACCATCGCCGCTCGTTCGGCCCGGTGGCGGCCTGTTATGGCGAAACCGGCGTTAATCCGGACGAAATCGAGACCGACGACGCAAGCATGTTGCCTCTCTGACGCCCGCGCGCTAGTCAGTTTGCTCGGCCTGTGCGGTAACGATGCTCCACGTCACGCTCTTCGTCGAATTCCTGCGTTCGCGCCCGCAGTTGACGGTCTGGGCGATGGCGCTGTTGCAGGGCCTGCTCTGGACGCTGGTGCCGACCTTTTTCTTTTCGGCGCCGCCCGGCCAACTCCCCGAGGCCATCGCGGTCGGTCACGAATTCCAGCTCGGCACCTATTTGGGCCCGCCGCTCGCCTATTGGTTGGCCGACCTCGCGTTTTATGCCGGCCGCTTCGGCGTCTACCTGCTCGCGCAGGTCTGCGTCGTGGTGACCTATTGGGCGGTATTTCAACTCGGCACGGCCATCGTCGGTGCGCGCCATGCCGCGCTGGCAGTGGTGCTCATGGGCGGCGTCTACGTTTTCACCGTACCGACGCCGGAGTTCGGCCCTTCGGTGCTGGCGATGGCGCTTTGGGCGCTCGCGCTGCTGCATTATTGGCGCGCTGCAGGGCAGGGGCGTTTCGTCTACTGGTTCGCGCTCGGCCTCGATCTCGGGTTGCTGGTGTTCACGAGCTACGCGTCGATCGTCCTGCTCGTGCTTCTGCTGGTTTACATGCTGATCGATGACCGGCGGCGCTTGTTGTTCACCGATATCGGACCCTGGATCGCCGCCATCGTCATTATGCTCTTCGTATTCCCGCTCTTGATCTGGCTCGATCATCCGCGCGGCGCCGCGTTGTCGCCGGCCGCGATGAGCATCCAGCTCAGTCCGATGTCGGGAGTGCGCCTGCTCGGATGGTTGCTTGCCGCGCACGCCGGACTGGTCATTCTGATCCTGCTCGGTTTTGGTTTTCCAGCGCTGCAGCGCGGCCCCACGCCGACCGTCGATCGCGCGCCGGTTGATCCTGACGCCAGGTTCTTCGTCTATTTCTTTGCGCTCGCGCCCGCCGCCGCCTTTATCGTGTTCGCAATGTTCGTCGGCGGCCCGGCGCCAATTCCAACGGCGCCGCTTGTCGTGCTGTCCGGACTCGCCGTGATGGCGGCTGCGCCGGACAGTGTGCGGCTCGTGCATCAACGCCTCGCCGGATATGTCTGGGCCGGCATCGTCGTCGGGCTCCCGCTGCTTGCGATCGCCGCAGTCACCGCGCTCCCATGGATCTATCCGCTTGAGCTGGGCGTCAGCGCGCCTGCCACCGACATGGGCCGTTTCTTCGCCGAAAGCTTCCAGCGCCGCACCGGTCGGCCGCTCGCGATTGTGGCCGGCGACGAGCAGACCGCCGCGCTTGTCGCGCTCGCCGCGCCGAGCCGCCCGAGCCTCTATGTCGACGCCGCGCCCGAGCGCACGCCGTGGGTGAGCAAGCAGGACATCGAGACCAAGGGTGCGGTGGTGGTGTGGCCGACGACCGACACGGCCGGCACTCCGCCGCCGTCGATCAAGGCGAACTTCCCCGGCCTCGTGCCCGATGTGCCGCGCTCGTTCCCGCGCATGGTGCAGGGCCGCCAGACGCTCATTCGCATCGGCTGGGGCGTGATCCGCCCGCGCGGCAGCGCGACCGAAACGCCGCCGGTACCGCCGCAGACCGTACCGCCGACCCCGCCGCTGCCGCCGCCGAAACCTCAGCCCCAATCGCAGCCGAAGCCGCAACCGCAGCAACATCCGCAGCCGCCGCTGCGTCAGCAGCGCCAGCGTTGAGTTGAAGCCAGGCGCTAGTGATAGCCTTCGCCGTGGCGCACCTTGCCGCGGAACAGCCAATAGACGAACCCGGTATACACCAGCACGAGCGGCAGCAGGAACAGCGTGCCGATCAGCATGAAAATCTGGCTGGCCGGCGCCGCCGCCGTTTGCCAGATCGTGAGTGTCGGCGGAACGAGATACGGGAACGATGAGATCACCAGCCCGAGATAGCCGAGCAGGAACAGCCCGATCGTGCCGAGGAACGGCAACACTTCGCGATCGGTTTCGAGCCACCGCCACGTGGCGACGCTCAGCAGCGCGGTGACGGCAGGAACCGGCCACAGGAAATAGATGTTCGGTATCGAGAACCAGCGCTCCGCGATGCGCACAAACGAAACCGGCGTCCACAGGCTGACGATGGCCATGAACGTCAGCACCACGATGAGCAGCTGCTTGGCATGCGTCCGCGCGCGCTTTGCGACGGCCCCGTCGGTCTTCATGACGAGCCAGGTGGCGCCGAGCAGGCCGTAGCCCGCGATGATGCCGAGCCCGCACAGCGCGGCGAACGGCGTCGCCCAGTCGAATGGCCCGCCCGCGAACGCGCCGTTCTCGATCTTGATGCCCTGGATCAATCCGCCGAGGATGATTCCCTGGCAGAGCGCTGCGACCATCGATCCTCCGGCGAACGCGTAGTTCCAGAGATATTTGCTGGTCCGCGCCACCGAACGGAATTCGAACGCCACCCCGCGCAGCACCAGCGCAAGCAGCATCATCATCATCGGCAGGTAGAGCGCCGGCATGATGCTCGCATAGGCGCGCGGAAACGCCACCCACAAGCCCCCGCCGCCGAGGATCAGCCAGGTTTCGTTGCCGTCCCAAAACGGCGCGACCGAATTCATCATCTGGTCGCGTTCCGAATCGTCCTGCGCGAACGGGAACAGAATCCCGATGCCAAGATCGAATCCGTCGAGGATGACGTACATCGCAACGGCTGTTCCGATCAGCGCGGCCCAGATCACCGGAAGATACCATTCCATCGCCGATCCCCCGTTCAGTGGCTCAAGGCTTCGCGCGCGGCATCGCTCACCGACGACAGCGGCCGTCGCGGCGAACCGGCCTGCGGCGGTTCGACCGCGGGGCCTTCCATGCCGCGCGCGATCAGCCGGTTGATGTAATAGATGCCCATCGAGAACACGACGGCATAGATCAAAACGAACAGCGCAAGCGTGGCCGCAATACTGCCGGCCGGAACAGGCGACGCCGCATCCGCCGTGCGCAGCAGGCCCTGCACCAGCCACGGCTGCCGTCCGGACTCGGTCACGATCCATCCGCTGATGATCGCGACGAAACCGATCCACCAGCTTTGCGCAATCGCGCGCAGGTACCAGCGCGTCTCGAACAGCTTTCCGCGCCACCACAGGAGCGCGCCGAGCCAGCCGACCGCGATCATCAGGAGGCCGATGCCGACCATGAGGCGGAACGCGAAGAAGACCGACGGCACGTACGGCCGTTCGGACGGCGGCACGCTTTTCAATCCGGGGAACAGGCCGTCGGGATCGTGCGTGAGAATGAGCGAAGCGCCTTTCGGGATCGAAATCTCATAGCGGTTGTCCTCGGCCTTTTGATCCGGCCAGGCGAACAGCACCAGCGCGCCGGGTTTGCTGCCGTCCCAATGCCCCTCCATGGCGGCGATCTTGATGGGTTGGTGCGCGAGCGTGTTCAACCCGTGCTGATCGCCGATGAGAAGCTGTGCCGGTGCCAGTATGGCGATCAGCCAGATCGCCATGCGCATCATTGTGCGGCCCTCCTCGACGTGTCGGCCGGCAACGAGGTAGCGCGCGCCGACCGCAAGCACGACGAACGCCGTCGTCAGATAGGCCGCCGTCACCATGTGCATGAGCCGGTAGGGAAAGCTCGGATTGAAAATCGCGACGAGCCAATCCACCGGGTAGGCGATGCCGTCGCGCATCTCGTAGCCGGACGGCGTCTGCATCCAGGAATTCGCCGAGAGTATCCAAAACGCCGACATCGCCGTGCCGGCCGCGACGAACACCGCGGCCATCGTTTGCAGCCACGGCGGCACGCGGTTCCAGCCGAACAGCAGCACGCCGAGGAACGTTGCTTCCAGGTAGAACGCGGTCATCACCTCGTAGCCGATCAGCGGCCCGACCACGTTGCCGACCATGAGCGAGAACCGGCTCCAGTTGGTGCCGAACTGATAGGACAGCACGATGCCGGAGACCACGCCCATCGCGAACGAAACGGCGAAAATCTTCGTCCAGAATCGCGCCAGCGCGTGATAGCGCTCGGTGCCGGTCTTCAGCCACATCACCATCAGCGTGGCGATATAGGCCGACAGTCCGATGGTGAAACTCGGGAAGATGATGTGAAACGTGACCGTGAAGGCGAATTGAATGCGAGCCAGCAATACAGGGTCGAAGTCCATGGCCTATGGATCCTTCAATGCGAGTCCGGGTACCACTGCTCTCAACGCGTACTCTTAACGCGCCCGATCACCCCCAGTTTCCGGCTGGCAGCACTGACACCACTAACACCTATGAATGACTCGATTTGAAAAAATGCAACCAGTAATTGCGACTTATGCACGCGGCGAATCGGCGAGCGCCTTTTTGATCGCGAGAAAATCGCGCCATGCGTGCCGTTTCGCAAGTGGAGAGCGCAACAGATAGGCCGGATGCAGCGTCGGCATGGCGCGAATATCGCGCGTGCCGGTGTTGAACGTGAACCAGCGCCCGCGCAGCTTCAAAATTCCCTCCTTGAGATTGAGCAGCGTCTGCGCCGACGGACCGCCCAGGCACACCAGCACGTCTGGATCGCACAAGGCGATCTGCCGCAGCAGGAACGGCAGGCAGATCGCCGCCTCCTGCGGCGTCGGCGTGCGGTTTCCCGGCGGCCGCCAAGGCACGATGTTGGCGATGTAGACCTTGGTGCGGTCGAGCCCGATCGCCGCCAGCATGCGGTCGAGCAGCTGGCCCGAGCGGCCGACGAACGGCAGCCCCTGCTTGTCCTCTTCGTAGCCCGGCGCTTCGCCCACGAACATGATGCGCGCTTTCGGATTGCCGTCGGCGAATACCAGTTGCGTAGCGGTTGCCTTCAGCGCGCAGCCTTCGAATCGGTCGAGAATCGCGCGCAACGCGTCGAGCGTAGCGGCACTGCGCGCGGCCTCGCGCGCCGCCATCACCGCGGCGTCGGGCGCGAGCGGCGCAGCCGCGATCCGAGAACTCCCTTCCGCGGTTTCCAACCTCTTTCCTCCGCCCTTGGCGGGGAGGGTCGGGGAGGGCGGCAATGTCTTTGCCCCCGGCGCGACCGGCGTCAAATAATCATGCGCCACTTCATCCAGCGCCATATCCACACCCGCCTCGCCATAGAAGAGGAGCAATTCGCGGGCGGCCTTGGCGTGATCAGGCATCATGGTGCCTTATACGACGATGCCGACATGGTGTGAAACGGCAGCGCTGCATCGGCATGACCGACGCGACCGGGCCGCGCTCGCCGCGCAGCTCACCGAGCCTGCATCCTGTTGAAACGTGCGGTTTCTGCGCCCGCGCGATAGACATCCGCCGCCTTTTCCACTGGTATGCGAGGCATGAGCACGCCCGAGCAGCCCGCCCGCGAGGCAATGGAATTCGATGTCGTCATTGTCGGCGCGGGACCTGCCGGCCTCGCGGCCGCCATCCGGCTCAAGCAGATATCCGCCGATGTCAGCGTGGTGGTGGTCGAGAAGGGCTCGGAGGTCGGCGCGCACATTCTCTCCGGAGCGGTGATCGATCCGATCGCGCTCGACCGCCTGTTGCCCGGGTGGCGCAACGAGGACACGCCGATCAAGACCGCGGTCACCAGCGACCGCTTCTACTGGCTCGGCGAATCCGGCGCGCTGCGGCTGCCGAACATCTTGCTGCCGCCGCTCATGGGCAACCACGGCAATTTCGTCGTCTCGCTCGGCAACGTCTGCCGCTGGCTCGCGCAGAAAGCCGAAGCGCTCGGCGTCGAAATCTATCCCGGCTTTGCCGCAACGGAAGTTCTCTACGACGGCGATGCGGTCGCCGGCATCGCCACCGGCGACATGGGCATTGCCAAGGATGGCAAGCACAAGGACAGCTTCACCCGCGGCATGGAGCTGCGCGCGAAATACACGCTGTTCGCCGAAGGCGCGCGCGGCAGCCTGTCGAAGACGTTGCTCGCGCATTTCAATCTCGACGCGAAATGCGAACCGCAGAAATTCGGCATCGGCCTGAAGGAGCTTTGGCAGGTCGCGCCGGAGAAGCACCGGCGCGGGCTCGTGCAGCACAGCTTCGGCTGGCCGCTCGACAATTCCACCGGCGGCGGATCGTTCCTCTATCATCTCGACGAAAACCTGGTGTCGGTCGGCTTTGTCGTTCATCTCAATTACCAGAATCCGTATCTGTCGCCGTTCGAGGAGTTCCAGCGCTTCAAGACCCATCCGCTGGTGCGCGCGACCTTCGCGGGCGGCAAGCGCATCGCCTATGGCGCCCGCGCGCTCACCGAAGGCGGGTACCAGTCCGTCCCGAAGCTCGTCTTTCCCGGCGGCGCCCTGATCGGCTGCGCGGCCGGTTTCATGAACGTGCCGCGCATCAAGGGCAGCCACAACGCGATGCTGTCCGGCATGCTCGCGGCTGAGCATAGCGCGGCCGCACTGAAAGCGGGCCGTGCCCGCGATGAGCTTGCCGATTACGAAACCGCCTGGCGCTCCTCCGACATCGGCCGCGATCTGTGGCGGGTGCGGAACGCCAAGCCTCTGTGGTCGAAGCTCGGGACCGTGCTCGGCATCGCCGCCGGCGGCCTCGACATGTGGGCCAACACGGTCGGCATTCCGCTGTTCGCCACGCTGCGCCACGGCAAGCCGGACTGCGATACGCTGCTGCCCGCGGCGCGATGTGCGTCCATCGCCTATGCGAAGCCCGACGGCAAGCTCACCTTCGACCGCCTGTCCTCGGTCTTCGTCTCGAATACCAACCATGAGGAGGACCAGCCGCCCCACCTCAAAGTCGCCGACATGGGCCTGCAGAAATCCTCCGAGCACGACGTCTATGCCGGCCCGTCCCAGCGCTATTGCCCGGCCGGCGTGTACGAATGGGTGGAGGAGGGCGGCAATCCGCGCTTCGTGATCAACGCGCAGAACTGCGTCCATTGCAAAACCTGCGACATCAAGGACCCGAACCGGAACATCACCTGGGTCCCGCCCGAAGGCGGCGGTGGACCGAATTATCAGAACATGTGAGACATTATTTTCGTTTGTTGTTGCCCATGTCCCAATTCACGAAAAGCAATTGGGAATAATCTCTTCGCCATCGGAAAAATCTTTTCTCCTCGAATCGAACATCGAACGTTCGTTTTTTAAACGTCCTCGTCGCGCCCCAACCCAGACATCATGCCGGCATTGATTCAATTTCTACTCTGCTCAAATGAGGCGTGACCGCGGCCGTAAAATAAGAAGAAAGTCACAGTCGCGGAATTACGATTCAAAATTTGTCTGAAGTTGTAATGCATTTATGCAATCGCGCGCCTGCGTTTACAGCGCGGTCTTGTATTTCCGACTGCCACGATATTGGCCAGCAATGATCACAACAATCGCAAAATGTAATCCATTTTCGAACCAAATGGGCGAATACTCGCTAACACCATCTTAAATCCCCTCATATCGACTCTACGTAGCTTCGCTTACTTCCGCTTCAACGCTTTTGCTTTGGCTTCATCTTGCTAGCACGCGCGGCAGATGCATCTACGCGTGCGCCCCTAGGAGGACCGACTCGACCAGCTGAACGGCGATTGAAGATCAAACATAGGAGGGACTCACTATGCCGATCAACAAAAGCAAGGTCTTGCACGACATTTTCGGCGATCAGAACGACGGACCCGATTTTTCCAGCTTCAACGGGTTCCTCAACGCCATTCTGTCCCAGCACAATTCGCAGCATAATCCGTCGCCGCCGCCATCGCACAATCCTCCGCCCGATCCGCCGCCGTCGCACGGCCACGGCCCGACGCTGGAGTTTCGCAGCATCGACGGTTCGGGCAACAACCTGAGCGATCCGTCGCTCAACCAGGCTGGCACTGATTTTGCCCGCGTCGGCGTGGCTCACTTCGGACCCGATGGCGATTCGATGCTGCCGGGCCCCAATGCGCGCGAGATCAGCAATGAGGTCGTTGCCGGCCACGGTGACGATGAAAATCCGCAGGGTCTCTCCGGCATGATGTACGCCTGGGGCCAATTCATCGATCACGATCTCGATTTGGAGAAAGGCGGCACGACCCAGGACATCAGCATAACGGTGCCGGCCGACGACCCTGTCTTGCCGCCCGGATCGACCATTCCTCTCGACCGCGTCGCCATCGATCCCGCGACCGGCAACGCTGCGCATCCGGCAACCGCGATCAACACGATCACGGGCTGGCTCGACGCCTCCATGGTCTACGGCTCCGACCAGGCCACGGCTGACAGCCTGCGCACGGCCGACGGTCATATGAAGACGTCGGTCGGCAACAACCTCCCGGTCGATCCGAACTCTGGCTTGCCCATGGCGGGCGACGTGCGCGCGGCGGAAAATCCCGACCTCACCTCGCTGCAAACATTGTTCGTGCGCGAGCACAACTATCAGGTCGATTTGGCGCATCAGCAGCATCCGAACTGGACCGGCGACCAGCTCTATCAATACGCCAAAGCCGTCGTCACGGCCGAGATCGCGCACATCACCTACGACGAATTCCTGCCGCACCTGCTCGGCGCCAATGCGATCACTCCGTATCAGGGATACAATCCGAACGTTGATCCGACCATCACCGAGGAGTTCGAGGGCGCCGCGTACCGCTTCGGCCACTCGATCGTCTCCGGCGCGATCGAAGGCGTCAACAATCAGGGCGTCACGACATCGTCGCAGGACCTCGCGAATGCCTTCTTCGAACCCGAAGCGACGTTTGCGGCCAACGGCGGTCCTGACGGGCTGCTGCGGCATCTGACAAACGATCCTTCCAACAAGCTCGACACCCATATCATCGACGACCTGCGGAATTTCCTTGCCGCGCCCCCCGACTTCATGGATCTGGCTGCGATCAACATCGAACGTGGCCGCGATCTCGGTCTCGGCACGCTCAACGATGCCCGGATCGCGCTCGGACTGCAGCCGTACCAGCACATCTCCGATATCACGACCAATCAGGACACGGTGAATGCGCTGAACATCGCCTACGGCGGCGACGTCAACGCCATCGACCTGTGGGTCGGCGGCCTCGCCGAGGATCCCTCGCCCGGCGCGATGATCGGCCCGACGTTCGGGACCATCATCGCCGAGCAGTTCGAGAACCTGCGCGACGGTGATCGGCTGTTCTACGAGAACCAGGGTTTCGACGCCCAGACGCTGGCGACGATCAACAACACGACGCTCACCGACATCATCGAGCGCAATACCGACACCACCGTCATGCAGGACGATGCGTTCGTGTTTTACGACCGCCACGGCGGCACCCAGTCCGGCATGACCGCCGAAGATCCCGACGCTCCGCAGTTGGTGGTCGGCTCGAAGGGCTTCGACACGCTCATCGGCGGGCCGCAGGGCGACATGCTGGTGGCCGCGACCGGCGGCACCCAGACCATGACCGGCGGGTCGGGCGGCGACCAGTTCATCGTCGATCACAACATGACGGTGAAGATCACCGACTTCCATCCCGGTCAGGACAAGATCGTGTTCGACGACGCTGGCAGCCTCGGCTTCAGCCAGGTCCACATCAAGGCCGACCACAACAACACTGTCATTGAAGCCAATGGCAACCACATCACCTTGCTGAATGTTAATCCTCTTCAGCTGCACGCCACGGACTTCATCTACCATCACTGAATCGCGCGAGTGGCTCCGTTCCGCACGGAGGCCGCTCGCATCAATTTAAGAACGGGGAACGCCTGAATTGATGGGGAGGCCAGCGACCCTGCTGCTCACGGCAGCAGGGTCGCTGGTTTCATATCCGGCGCGTCGGGACGATGCGAAGCCGGCAATCGGAAAGCATTCCTTTGTCCGTTCTTAACGCTTCGGCAAGGGGAGAAAATCGCAGATTCGACGCAGGCAAATGCGTAAAAACTAAGCATTAGAGATTCCGCAATACTGTCACCGTGGTGCCACATCAAGGCTTTCATTGTAAATTCAATACCGTCGGGCGCGCATGGCGCGATCCTTGCGGATAAAGCGTAAAAGGTTCATTGTGAACGAGACTCGAAGGCGTGCCGCACCGCGCCCCAAGGAGACCCGCAAACCGTGATCTTATTGAAGCCCTGTCGACGTTTTGCCGGCGTCGTGATCAGCGCACTGACTCTGCTGGCGCCGTGCGCGCTCGCGGCCCAAACGCCAGCCCCCGCGAAGAGTCAGGTGCCGTCGTTGCGCGAGTTGGCGCGCATTTCGCCGACCGGAAATTATCTCGCGGCCCGCCACGCCGGCGCCCAGCGCGACGCTTCCGCGGCCGCGGCGTTCTTTCGCGCCGCATTGCGCAGCGATCCGCGCAACGGCGAGCTGCTCGAGCGCGCTTTCATCGCGACTCTGACCGAGGGCGACATCGACGAATCCATTCGGCTGGCGGAGCGTCTCATCCAGCTCGACCGCACCGACCGCATCGCGCGGCTGGTGCTCGGCATTCGGGCGCTCAAGCAGAAGCAATATGCGGTCGCGCGCCAGAATTTCATGCAGTCGAACCGCGGTCCGCTCACCGATTTGACCGCGACGCTGCTCGCCGCCTGGGCAATGTACGGCACCAACGACGCCAAGGGCGCGGTCGATTTGATCGATCGCCTATCCGGTCCCGATTGGTACCCGTTGTTCAAGGAACTGCATGCCGGCCTGATCCTCGACCTTTCCGGCTCCAAGAAGGAAGCCGGCAAGCGCTACGAGCACGCCTATCAGCTCAACTCATCGTCGTTGCGCCTGGTGGAAGCCTACAGCAGCTGGCTCTCGCGCACGGGATCCAAGGACGAAGCCCTGAAGGTCCTTGCAACCTTCGACAAGGCGATTCCGGGTCATCCGCTGATCAAGCAGGAGATGGAGAAGGTTTCCGGTGGTGATGCCGCTCCCGCCAATCCGAGCGAATCCGTTACGCTTCGCGCCGGCCAGTCGGGCGAGCTCGTCAAGCGCTTGCAGACGGCGCTCGGGATCAAGGCCGACGGCGCGTTCGGGCCCGTGACCGAAGCCGCAGTGAAGGCGTTCCAGCAAAAGAACGGCATCCGCGTGAACGGGATTGCCGGCCCGAATACTTTGGCCAAGCTAAATATCTCAAAACCCAACGGAATTAAGGGCGAACCGCTGCCGCCTCTGGTCACCAATCCGCAGGATGGCGCCGCCGAAGTGCTCTATGGGCTGGGGTCGGCGCTCGGCCGCCGCGGCGACGACGATCCCGGCCTCGTCTATTTGCAGCTGGCGCTCTACCTGTCGCCCAACCATGCGCTCTCGCTGATCTCGCTCGCCGACCTCTATGAGCAGATCAAGAAACCGTTGCTTGCGATCAAGACCTACGAGGCGGTGCCGCAGGATTCGCCGCTCCGGCGCAACGCCGAGATCCAGCTCGCCGCCGATCTCGACAGTATCGACCGCGCCGACGAAGCCAAGAAGCGTCTCGAAAAACTGATCGCCGAACGGCCGAATGACATCGAGGCGATCATGATGCTCGGCAACATCCTGCGCGGGCGCAAGGACTATGCCGAGTGCGCCAAAGTCTACAGCCGCGGCATCGCCACCATTACCGCGCCCGTGCAGTCGCAATGGCCGATCTTCTATTTCCGCGGCATCTGTTACGAGCGCGAGAAACAATGGGCGCAGGCCGAGGCCGACCTGAAAAAGGCGCTCGAGCTCTATCCCGACCAGCCGCACGTGCTCAATTACCTCGGCTATTCGTGGATCGACCAGGGTATCAACCTCGACGAAGGCATGAAGATGATCCGCCGCGCCGTCGAGCAGCGGCCTGAGGACGGCTACATCGTCGACTCGCTCGGCTGGGTCTATTACCGGCTTGGCGATTATCAGGAAGCGCTCAAGAATCTTGAGCGTGCCGTCGAGCTCAAGCCCGACGACCCGACCATTAACGACCATCTCGGCGACGTCTATTGGAGGTTGGGCCGCACGCTCGAGGCGCAATTCCAATGGTCGCATGCCCGCGACCTCAAGCCCGAGGCCGACGAGCTTGATAAGATCAAGCAGAAACTGAAGACCGGCCTGGCCGATGAACCTTCCTCGGCAGCCGATGCCGCCAAGCAGCAGAAGAAGCCCGGCAACGGCGGCTAAATCCGCCGCGTTCGTGCCGCCGCGATCCCGCGCCGCCCGCGCGGAAATCGCCCCCGCCAAGATCAATCTGACGCTGCGCGTTTTCGGCCGCCGCCGCGACGGCTATCACGACATCGAGAGTCTGGTGGCATTTGCGGATGTGAGCGACCGTCTCACGTTCCAGCCGGGCGGGCAGCTCTCCCTCAAAGTGCGCGGCCCGGCAGCTCACGGACTCGGTAAGCCGGACTCCAATCTCGTGCTCAAGGCAGCGCGCACGCTCGCAGCCGAGATGAAAGGGCTCAAGCTCGGTCGCTTCACATTGACCAAGAATTTGCCGATCGCCGCCGGCATCGGCGGCGGCTCGTCGGACGCCGCCGCCGCGTTGCGCCTGCTCGCCCGCGCGAACCGGCTGAAATTGGACGATCCTCGAATGCTCAAGGCCGCGCGCAAGCTCGGCGCCGATGTGCCGGTCTGCCTCGATCCGCGGCCGCGCCTGATGCGCGGCATCGGTGAAGAGCTGTCCGACGCCATTCGCATTCCCAAACTCGCCGTCGTGCTGGCCAATCCGGGAACGGCCGTCGCCACGAAGGATGTGTTCGCGCGCCATGACCGGCAGGAGTCGCGCCCCCGCGCGGCACCCGGACATCACGCCACGCTCATTCCGCAGTGGCGCTCTGCATTTATTGCCATGCTCGCCGCCGAAGCGAACGACCTCGAACCCGCCGCAATCGCGCTTGCGCCCTCGATCGCGACGGTGCTCGACGCGTTGCGCGCTGAGTCCGGCTGCCATCTGGCGCGCATGTCGGGCTCGGGCGCGACCTGCTTCGGGCTGTTCGCGACGCCGCGCGCAGCTCAAGCCGCCGCACGCAAGATAGCGGCCGCGCATCCGCGTTGGTGGGTGCGCGCGAGCGTGTTGCGCTAGCCGGCGGGCCGGTTACGCGCGCTAGCGGTTCGCACCATCGCCCACCAGGGCGAATGGAGCCCAAAACATCGGATGAGCGTAGGCGAACGATGCGCTTCCGTTATCCTCGACTCGTTCGCCCTTGCCGATCATGTCGAGCATGGCCTCGCGCAGTGCCGAAGCGCGGCTGAGTTGCGGGGCTGCGGCTTGTCGACGGAAAAGATCGGTGGTCAGTGCCCGTGCGGAAGTCGTCTCCACCGGCCAATGCGTGACCAAAAGAGCCCGTGCTCCGGCGTAGAAGAAGGCGCGTCCGAGTCCCGACACGGCTTCCGCACCGCCGCCCTCGCCGGCAGCCGTGTTGCAAGCCGACAGCACCACCCAGTCGGCATCGAGTTTGAGGCCCAATATCTTCTCCACTGTCAGCAGTCCATCCCCGTCAACTCCCGCGACATCGGGCGCCGACAATGCCAGTGCCGGTTGGCTAAGGCCGTCGACTTCTCCCGGTGTAAGACCGTGAGTGGCGAACATGACGACACGGCGATCATCGAGCCGCATCGAGCGAACGGTTTTTTCATTGGCTTTCTCGCCAAGAAAGACATCCGCAACCGGATCGGCGCCGAGCGTGCGCGCGATCTGGCGGACCTCTTCGGCGGTGTCGGGCAAACGCGGCAATTGGGAGAATTCGGCGCTGGGCAGGGAAGCCGTCTTCGGCGCCGCGCGCACTTCAATCGACGAATCGGCCGCGGCGACCTGCACCGGCGGCTGTTGGCCTTTTGCCTGTTCCGCCTGGGCGAGGTTGAACCATGGATCGGCGAAGCCGATAAACGGTTTACGATTTTGCGAGCCGGCGGGAACGGAGCGCAGACTGACAAACGATGCCATGGACGGAACCTGCGTGACAGTCACGTCGCGGATGAGAAAAGGCACATCGCGGTAGCTGGCGAACCGCAGCTTGTCGGCCACCTCCCCGGGTTGCGCGATGGAGCTGGTGACCAGGAGTGAAAACGGCAGCCGCGCCAGCGCCCCATCCGGCACGATGATGAGATTCCCTGCCCCCTTCCAACCACTGCCAACCGGTTCCATCACGGCGGCGTAAAGCTTGTGCGATGCCTCGACGTCAAACGGAGGAATCTCGCTGACCAAGAGGGCATTCGAATTCACTGCGCCATAGAGATGCTCAACCAGCGTTACGATCTCGGATTCCGGCAACGTCATGGATGCAAAAGCGACCTCGCCTTGCCTGGTCATGGCCCAGACGTGACCACGACCGCCGCTGAAATAGGTCACGATCAACGCTTCGCTGTCATTAAGCTTGGCGCGGGCTTCTGCAATGCCGGCGGGTTTTGGATTGATCAGTTGAGCATATTGCGGGAACCGCCGCTCGATCTCCTTGCGGAGCGTCTTGCGCGCCTCGCGCAGCTGCTCAAGATCTTTCCGCAACGACTGGATCACCTTCGGATCCTGCTGATCGGCGGATGCATTGAGCGTGTTCTTGAGTAGGTCGGTCACGGCGGTTATCCGCTGATCGGAATCCTGGGCTTGGCGGATCAGTTCGATCAGGGCCGCATCGTGACTTGCCGTGCGTGCGCTTGAGGCGGCGATTGCGCTCTGCACCGACTTGGCATGCGCGACGTCGGCCATGCGGAAGGCTTCATCGGTGGCGTCGAATTTCAGCTGTTTTTCAAGTTCGGTTCCGCGGACCTGGATCAGAAGATTGAAATAGGCGTCGATGATGAGCTGGCGGCGATTGCCCTCGTCGATTGCGCCTTCCTCCTTGGCTGAGGCATCCGATGCGGCGAGCAAAACTGCAACCGCATCGTGCAAAGTCCGGAACGCTTCCTCGCGGCGACCTGCGGCCGCAAACGCGGCGCCGAGGAAGCCCTGGACTTCTGCGATCGCGTATTCGTTGTTGCCGCCCTGGGCCGTGCGATTCTTTATGACGTTTTCGAAGATCGGAATTGCAAGGGTCGCCTGTCCGGCGCGCACCAACGCGATGGCGAGATCGAGGTTGCCGTCAGTGTAATGCTTGCGTGCGATGTCGTCGTCGGCGACAGCGACCTTGAGCTTGTCGTAGGTCGCCATCGCCTCGTCCCAATGGCCCTGCGACGCCTCCCCGACCGCGATGCGTTGCAAGGCATCGGCATGCACTGCCGGATCGACGCCGGCGAGCACATAGATTTCCAGCGCAGCCTCCGCGAGGCGCTGGGCATCGCGGTAGCGCCCTTCGGCCTGCAGAATATCGGCCAGGATCAGCACCGTATTGGCGGTCGCAGGGCCTTCATTGCCGGCGAGGCGCAGGTTATCGAGCAATGCACGGCGGGTTTCGACCTCCGACTCGAGCAGCTTGTTTTGGCGCAAGAGCGTCTGTGCCAACAGCAGCCTGAGCCGCGCAATGCCCGCCTCCACGGAGCTCACGGGCGGCTGATGGGCAACCCAACGCGGCAGGTCCTTGATCGAGGCTTCGCGCAACCGAATGGCGTTGCGGAATCTTGTTTCGGCTTCGCCCAAATGCCCTGTTGCAAGGGCGACTTCGCCGTAACCCTGTTCGACGGCGCTACTCATCGAGTTGAAATGCGGCCAAGCCCACGCCGGTTGCTGCCGATAGGCATTATAGATCTGTTGCGCCCTCTGAACGGCGCGCTTGGCAGCCTCGACATCGCCTGCTCGCAATTTGACCGCCACGGATCGAATGTCACCCTGCAAGACCGGCCCGAGATAGACCGTCAGGAGAGCGGGTCGGACCTCTTCGTAGATCGCGGTCGCGGTCTTGAAATTGCCGGAATCCAATTCCGCCGAGACCAATTCCGACATGATCCTCACGGCCTGCTGAGATTCATCGGATACGCGTTCTCTTAATCTCGATCGCGCCTCCTCGGGCGATGTCGGCATGAACTGCAGCAGCGTCTTTCCGGCCGGCAGCTGCCCCCTACCGCCTTGCGCGAGGTTCTTGGCAATGATGTAGGCCTGGAATGCGGGTGATCCATTCGGATTACTGGGCGTCGGAAAATCGAAGACCGATACCGAGCCCCGCTTCATCGCGAGGGGTTTTGCGATCTCATAAGCGGCGCGGAAATCGGCCAGGCGTTGCCGATTGCGACCGAGTTCGCGCGCCGCACGCCCACGCTCGGCAAGAAAGACGGCTTTGGCGAAGCCGCTCAAATTCGCTGGCGTCGGAGCATCCGCGGTTTTCTTCAGGGCTTCGATTTTTGCAGGATCCGGCTTGTGCTGATTGAGCACATCCGTGATGTCATCGATCGTGTGTGGTGGCGTGGCGTAGGAAGGCGTCTTGTCGGCAGTTGTCAGTTTGCGTGCTTCCTCGACCGTCATGGCGCGCGCACCTTCTCGCGGCCATAACTGCGCGCAAACGGACAAGCAAAGACCCAAAAATAGTGCGGGAATGAGCAGGTATCGCTTTGTTATGCCAACGCGCATGGCGGTCTGCTTGGATTGTCTACGCGAGAGATCGAATTGACGTGCGTCGGATAGTATCACTCGATAAGTATCACTCAATATATGACGAATTGCAGCTTTATTATTCTGCACCCCAAATGCCCCTTTTGGTGTTGTCACGGCCGGCGCCGCTCTGCGTATCGCGCACTTGTTTGGCCCTAATACGTCCTTGCGGTGCAGAATTCGACGGCTTCTTCCAGCGCCTGCTTCATCGGCGAGGCCGGAAACAGCGCCAGCGCGTCCTTCGCGATTGCGCCGTAGTGCTGCGCGCGCTTGATCGTGTCCTCGATCGCCCGGTGCTTGGTCATCAGCCCGATCGCGGTATCGAGGTCGCTGTCCGCGACCTCGCCCTGCTCGAGCGTGCGAATCCAGAACGCCCGCTCGCTTTCCGTTCCGCGCCGGAACGACAGCACCACCGGCAGCGTGATCTTGCCCTCGCGGAAATCGTCGCCCACGTTCTTGCCGAGCTTGGCGGCCTTGCCGCCGTAATCGAGCGCATCGTCCACCAGCTGGAAGGCGACGCCGAGGTTCATGCCGAACGACCGGCAGGCCGCCTGTTCGGCCTTCGGTCGTGCGGTGAGCACCGGCCCGACTTCGCAGGCCGCCGCGAACAGCTCGGCGGTCTTGGCGCGGATGACCGCCAGATATTCATCCTCGGTGGTCGCGGTATTCTTGGCGGCGGCAAGCTGCATCACCTCGCCCTCCGCAATGACGGCCGCGGCCGACGAGAGGATTTCGAGCGCGCCGAGCGAGCCGACCTCCACCATCATCTTGAATGCCTGTCCCAGCAGGAAATCGCCGACCAGCACGCTCGCCTCGTTGCCCCACAGCATGCGCGCCGCGAGCCGGCCGCGCCGCATTTCGCTTTCGTCCACCACGTCGTCATGCAGCAGCGTGGCGGTATGCATGAATTCGACCGCGGCCGCGAGCTTCACGTGCCCTTCGCCGGCATAACCGGTGAGCGCCGCCATTGCGACGGTCAGCATCGGGCGCAGGCGCTTGCCGCCGGAGGAGATCAGGTGGTTCGCCACCTCCGGGATCATCGTCACTTGCGAGCCCGTCCGCATCAGGATGGCGCGATTGACCCGTTCCATGTCGGGCCCGACGAGTTCCACCAAACGCTCGATGGTTGCGGGCGTTTGGCTAAAGGGAATGACAACGGCCAAGTGACGATCTCCGTGCAGGGGCAAATAAGACGAGCGAAGATAGAAACGCTATGATAAGCGGGCAAGTGCGCCGTTGAGCCTGTGTGTGAACCGACCCGAAATCGCACACCGTCATGCACCGGCAGGAGATCCCTTGATGCTGCGGATTCCGGCAAAATCCAAGAGCGGGCCCAAGGCCAGGAACGAGGCCAAGGTGAAGAACGGGGCCAAAGCCAAGCCCGAGACCAAGCCCGAGACCAAGCACGAAACCTATGCGCCGGGTCTGCACCAGGTCGCGATCCTGATCCCTTGCTATAACGAAGAAACCGCCATCGGCAAGGTCGTGGCCGATTTCAAGGCCGCGGTGCCGGGCGCTGTCGTCTATGTCTACGACAACAATTCGACCGACCGCACGGTCGAGATCGCCACCAAGGCCGGTGCCCTGGTGCGGCGCGAGCCGCGGCAAGGCAAAGGCAACGTGGTGCGGCGCATGTTCGCCGACATCGAGGCCGACATCTATGTCCTGGTCGACGGCGATGCGACCTACGATGCCAAGAGCGCCGGCGCGATGATCGCGCGCCTGATCGAGGATCGGCTCGACATGGTCGTGGCCGCGCGCGTCGACCGCGAGGATGAAGCCTATCGCTCGGGTCATCGCCTGGGCAACCGGCTGCTGACCGGGTTCGTTGCCAACGTCTTTGGCGCAACCTTCAGCGACATGCTTTCGGGCTACCGGATTTTCTCCCGGCGTTTCGTGAAGTCCTTTCCGGTTTTGACCGGCGGTTTCGAGATCGAGACCGAGTTGACCATCCACGCGCTCGAACTCGACCTCCCGGTCGCGGAGGTGAACACGCCCTATTACGCCCGCCCCGTCGGCTCGACCTCCAAGCTCAACACCTGGCGCGACGGTTTCCGCATTCTCTGGACCATCTTCAAGCTCTATCGCTCCGAGCGCCCGCTGCCGTTCTTCAGTTCGCTTGGCTTTGCGCTCGCGGTCGCCTCGATCGGGCTCGCCATTCCGATTTTCGTCACCTATATGCGCGAAGGAATCGTGCCGCGCTTGCCCACCGCCGTGCTGGCAACCGGTCTGATGCTGCTGGCCTTTCTTTCGATCGCTTCCGGCCTGGTGCTCGATACCGTGACGCGCGGTCGGCGCGAGCTGAAATTACTGGCCTATCTTGCGCAGCGGGCGCCGACGGAGGATCCGCGGCAGAATTGAGGGTCTGACGTTGTGCGTGAGATCGTTCGCACCAACAATCCGGTTCTGGTTTCCGCGATCGATGCTTTGCTCAATGGCGCCGACATCCCGCATGTCGTGCTCGACCAGCATATGAGCGTGCTCGAAGGCTCGCTCGGCATATTGCCGCGGCGCATTCTGGTGGATGATGAGCGTCACGAGGAAGCGCGCCGGGTGCTCGAAGATGCCGGCCTCGCCCATGAGCTGCGGCCGCTGCCGCCCGGTCAGTCCGCCGACACGACCGACGATGCCGTTCTCGGCGGCCGGCTGCGCCTGCGCCAGCAGCGGCGCGGGCATCGTATCGGCCATGATGCGATCCTGCTGGCCGCCGCGACCGGCGCGCGCAGCGGCGATCATCTGGTCGACCTCGGCTCGGGTGTCGGCGCGGCCGGCCTCGCGCTCGCGATCCGCGTTCCCGCTACGACCCTGACGCTGGTCGAGATCGATCCGGCGCTCGCCGCGCTCGCCGCCGAGAACATCGCGCGCAACGGCCTGAAGGCGCGCGCCCGTGTTGTGGAACTCGATGTCGCCGCGCTGAGCGACGCATTCGCCACGGCCCGGCTGGGGCCCGGTTCGGCCGACCGCGTGATGATGAACCCGCCGTTCAACGATCCGGCGCAGCAAAACGCCTCGCCCGACCCGCAGCGGCGAATGGCTCATGCCGCTCCGCGTTCGGCGCTGACCGATTGGATCAAGGCGGCGTCGTGGCTCCTGCATTCGGCCGGCACAATGACCATGATCTGGCGCGCCGACGGCCTTGCCGACGTGCTGGCCTCAATTACGCCCGCATTCGGTGGCATTGCGATCCTGCCGGTGCACGGCCGTGCCGATCTGCCCGCGATTCGCGTGATCGTGCGCGCGACGAAGGGAAGCCGAGCACCGCTTTCGCTGCTTCCAGCGCTGATGCTGAACGACGCGAACGGCCGCCCGACTGCGGAAGCCGACAGCGTGCTGCGCGACGCCGCGCCGCTGTCGTTGGCTGAAATGCAGTGCTAGCGGCGATTAACAAGAATGAATGTTGCAACAAGAATGAATGTTGCATTGCAACTTAACCAACAGAGTCTGCAATCGTACGAAGTCTCGCAGATTATGCTAGGATTTTTTCGATGGCGCGCACGGAATGATGACGGGGACTGACGAATACATTCCTCAATCCTGAGCAGCTTCAAAATGCCACGGTGGAGTGCGTGGACGCTCTCTTCATAGTGGTGGACGGAGACGGTTGTCTTAGACCTATTATTCATATCAGCGCGTCGGTGGGGTGAGTTATCGAATGGCAATGCGAAGGGTGGGGGCAGGTTGGTTGTTTGCCGGCGCGTTCGTCATCCTGGCATTGCCATGCTTTGCGCAGACCGAACAATCGACACCGGCCGATCCCACCGCGCAATCTGCACGGACGGCGCCAACCGAACCGGTTGCAAATCCCGAGCAGACCGTCACTGTCGAAGCCGGCGCGAAGCCGGACCATGCTGTTCCCCCCGAAGCTCAAACGAAGTCCGAATCGACGGCTCCGGCCGCAGAGCCGAAAGCGAAGATCGAATCGACGGCCGCATCGGAACCCGTCGCCAAGACCGAATCGGTCGCTCCTTCCGAACCGACCGCAAAGGCCGAAGAACCGGCCAAATCCGAGCCCACCCCCAAAATCGAGACATCGACCGCGACCGACGTACCGACGGATGCCATGCCCATGGTCGAAGCGTTCGTCGCCAGGCTCGACAAGTCCACCCGCGCCATCCATGAGAATTCCAAGAAAGACCCGGCGTTGATCCGCGAAGGCTGTCGCAATCTCGTCAACGAAATTCTCGATCTCGATACGATGACGAAAGCCGTCAATGTCGAGATCTGGGACAAGATGACGCCAGCGCAGCGCGAGACCATCCGCGCCGCCTTCGAGCATCGGATGGTGGGGAACTGCGTGCATCAATTTGTCGGCTACGAGGGCGAATTGTTGAAGCTCGCCGGCGTCCGTACGGCGCAAGGCGGAAACTTGCTCGCCACCGTGCGCGTCGGCAGCCGCGAAGATGGCCAGATAGTCACCTGGCGATTGCAGCATTCGGGCGCCGATCGCTGGCGCGCGGTCGATGTCATTACCGAAGGGCGCAGCGCGGTCACGGATGCGCGCAATGAATTCGCCGCGGTGTTGGAAAGCGTCAACGGCGATATCGAAGCCTTGATCGCCTTCATGCAGAAATAGTCGGCGTCGTTCGATGGATCACAAGGCGCGTTGATGACCGAACGGCATCCCCTGATCCGGCTGCAGTCCGTCGAGCGTCAATATGACGACGGCACCATTGTGGCCTTGAAGAACATCAACCTCGTCATCGCCACCGGCGAATGCCTCGCCGTCGTCGGTCCGAGCGGCAGCGGCAAGAGCAGCCTCCTGAACATGCTGAGCGGGATCGACATGCCGACCGCCGGCCAGATTTTCTGGAACGACCTGCCTGTGCGCTCGCGCAAGGAATGGGCGAAGCTGCGCGGCAGCGACATCGGCATCGTGTTCCAGGAATTCAATCTGCTGCCGACGTTGACCGCCATCGAGAATGTCGAAATGGCGCTGATCGGCCATGGCATTTCGGCGGTCTCCCGCCGTTCGCGCGCGATCAAGGCGATCGAGCGTGTCGGGCTGTTGAGCCGGCTCGATCACTTGCCCAATGCCATGTCCGGCGGCGAGCGCCAGCGCGTCGCGATCGCGCGCAGCATCGTCAATTCGCCGAAGCTGATACTGGCCGACGAACCCACCGGCAATCTCGACAGCGCCAGCGCCACCATGATCATCGACCTGCTGCTCGGGCTGCAGGAGGATTCCGATATGACGCTCGTGATCATCACCCACGATGAAGACATCGCCGCCCGCTGCAGCCGCTGCATCAGGATCAAGGATGGCGAGATCATCGAGGACCGCCTGCGGGCACCCCGTCGCCGGCCGACCAAGCGGGAAACCAGCAAATGAATCTCGTCGGCTACGCCGTTCGCAATCTACATCGGCGCTCGATCCGCACCTCGCTGTCGATCTTCAGCATCGGCCTCGCCGTGGGCAGTGCGCTCGCGCTGATCGCGATCTCGCGCAGCATCGAGGATTCGACGCGCCAGGGCATGGAGGAATCCGGCGATGACGTTGTCGTCACGCAGCGCGGCGCCTCCGACCTTTTCGGCGGCTTCGTGCCGCAGCAGACCGCCGATGAAGTGGCGAAAATTCCCGGCGTGGCCCGCGTTTCGGGCGAGCTCGTGATGTTTGCCCCGAGCGACCGCGGCCGCACCGTGCTAGCGGCCGGCTGGCCGGAGGGCAGTTATCTTTGGAAGGGCGTACCGCTGCGCGAAGGGCGCGTTCCCAATACCGGCGAGCGCCACGTCGCGATCATCGGCGACAACGTCGCCGAAGCGCTCGCCAAGGCGGTCGGCGATACCATCGAGCTGCACGGCGACAAATTCCGCATCATAGGAATCACCAAATACAACAGCGTCATCAACCGCGGCACCGCAATCGTGCCGCTCACGGACCTTCAGGATGTGACCTATCGCAACCGGCAGGTTTCGCTGATCCACGTCAATTACAGCCGGAAGCTTTCTTCCGCCGATGTGGCGCGCGTCAAGAGCGCGATCGAGTCGATTGGCCGCGTGACCGTATCGACCGCGAGCGAAGTGCTGGAGAACGACCGCAACTTCGCGATCCTCAAGGCGGTGTCGCTTGCCGTTTCGATCATTGCGCTCGCCATGGGCGCGCTCAACGTTCTCAACGCCCTGCTGATGGCGACGCAGGAGCGCACGCACGAGATCGGCATCGTGGCCGCGATCGGCTGGACCGATGGGCAAATCATGTCGTCGATCGTGATCGAAGGCATGCTGATGTGCGCGATCGGATCCCTGTTGGGACTTCTGCTGAGCTTTTTCGCGTCGTTTCTGTTCCCGATGATCCCGACCATCGGCAGCTATCTGGCATTCCGGCCGAGCGTAGGGCTTATTCTGCCAATTGTCGGATCGGCCTTCGTGCTGTGCGCGATCGGTTCGCTCTATCCGGCCTGGCGCGCCGTTCGGGTGCCGCCGGCGCTCGCGCTCAGGCACGTCTAGGCAGCCGCAGCGTAGGCTAATCGGTCGCGTCGATTTCGGACGGGTCGGGAGCCGGCAGGACCGAGACCGCAACGAAGACGGCAAACAGCAGGAACAGAAAAATAGTCTTCATGGTGTGCTGACAAAACGTGCAGGGCCACCTAGCTACCGCTTGCCGTGCTTGTCCTCCATCGAGAAATTCCCGTATCGTTAACAATCGCTAATTTGCAAACGCCCGGCCGCTCGCGCACCTTGTCGCCATGACCGACATCACCGGCATCGAACGCATCCGCACGTCGCTTCGCTCGCTGTTGCCCAAGCGCTTCCGCTCCGACATGCCGGTCGTGCCGGTGGTGCGCATGTCGGGCGCCATTGGTTTTTCCACCCCGCTCAGGCCCGGCCTGACGCTGGCCTCGCTTGCGCGCGTGCTCGAACGTGCCTTCACCATGCGCAACGCCCGCGCCGTGGCGCTCGCAATCAATTCACCGGGCGGCTCGGCGGCGCAGTCGCATCTGATTTTCCTGCGCATTCGCGCGCTGGCCGAGGAGCACAAGCTTCCGGTCATCGCCTTTATCGAGGATGTCGGCGCCTCCGGCGGCTACATGATCGCCTGCGCGGCCGACGAGATCATCTGCGACCCCTCATCCATCGTCGGCTCGATCGGCGTGGTCGCCGCCTCGTTCGGGCTCGAAAAGCTGATCGGCAAGATCGGCGTCGAGCGGCGCGTTCATACCTCCGGCGAGAAAAAGGTGATGCTCGACCCGTTCCTGCCGGAGAAATCCGAGGACGTCGAACGGTTGAGGGCCATTCAAAAGGAGATCCACGACCGCTTCATCGCCCTCGTCCAGGAACGCCGCGGGAGCAAGCTCGACGGCCGCGAATCCGCCTTGTTTTCCGGCGAATTCTGGACCGGCAGCAGGGCGCGCGAGCTCGGCCTGGTGGATGCCGTTGGCGAATTGCGCGGGACCCTGCGCGAGCGCTACGGCGAGAAGGTCAGAACGCCGCTCATTGCCGAGCGCGGCTGGCTCAGCCGAAGAACCCCTGGTGTTGGTGGTACGATGTTCGAGCAACTGACGAATCGATCCGGCTTCGCCGAGGACGTCATCTCCGCGCTCGAGACGCGCGCGCTCTGGTCGAGGTACGGATTATAACGGAGAGAGCCATGGTGCCGTTTCCACCGCTGCTGGCGTTTGCTCTGGGCGCGCTTGGTGCCGCCCTGGTGGTGAAGCATTTCACCAAGGACTGGCGGCGCCCCGATGCCGATCTCAACAGGGCCGAGGAAGCGCCCGTGGCCGGGTCGACCCAGCCCGTGCGCAAGCTGCGGCGCGATCCCGACGGGATCTATCGCCCTTGAACGCGAACTGAGCGGGACGCCTGGTCGGTCTGCTTAGCGCTGGGAAACCGTGTTGGAATTGCCCACCAGGGCTGCGAAAAAGAGAACCGTGAAAACCGCACCGAGAATCTCGAACGCCAACATCTGTCAAACCCTTGCGCCAGACTTACATCACTTGCGGCAGGAGAATGGGATACGCCGCCTGCGTAAAATTTATGCCGCGCTTCCTATCTGATCTATGAAGGAATATGTCCACGGTGCGGCAGGTCTGCGGCAGGGTTAGCGCCGCGTTATCGGGCATAGTTAGCGGCCCGTTAGCCGCCACGGTTAGCGCGGCGTAAATTCTCCGGCCACAAACGATACGGCTGCGCCCGGGCCGCCCGCGCAAGGCTTCTTGACCCCCCTCCCACCCGCCGGTAGGTCTCTGCATCTTTCGGATTCTTCGATGGCAACCGAACTTCCCGCCCATATGCGCCCGGAACGCTCGTTTCAGGGGCTGATCCTCGCGCTTGAGCGCTATTGGGCCGACTACGGCTGCGTCATTTTGCAGCCCTACGACATGGAAGTCGGCGCCGGCACCTTCCATCCGACGACGTTGCGCGCGCTCGGGCCGAAACCGTGGAACGTCGCCTTCGTGCAGCCCTCGCGCCGGCCCAAGGACGGCCGTTACGGCGAGAACCCGAACCGGCTGCAGCACTATTACCAGCTGCAGGTGATGCTCAAGCCGTCGCCGCCCGACATCCAGGAGCTTTATCTCCAATCGCTCTACGCGATCGGCATCGATCCCAAATTGCACGATCTGCGCTTCGTCGAGGACGATTGGGAATCGCCCACGCTCGGCGCCTGGGGGCTCGGCTGGGAGTGCTGGTGCGACGGCATGGAAGTCTCGCAGTTCACCTACTTCCAGCAGTTCGCCGGCATCGAATGCGCGCCGGTTGCGGGCGAATTGACCTACGGGCTCGAGCGCCTCGCCTGTTACCTGCAGAACGTCGAGCGCATCATGGACCTCAATTTCAACGGCCGCGAGGGCGCGGAAAAAGTGACCTATGGCGAGGTGTTCCTGCAGGCCGAGCAGGAATATTCCCGCCACAATTTCGAATTGGCCGACACCGCCATGCTGTTCGAGCAATTCAAGATGGCGGAAGCGGCCTGCAGGAAATATCTCAACGAGGGCTGGAGCGGGCAAGGCGACAAGCGCCGCCATCTCATGGTGTTGCCCGCCTACGATCAGTGCATCAAGGCGAGCCACGTGTTCAATCTGCTCGACGCGCGCGGCGTGATTTCGGTGACCGAACGGCAGAGTTATATCTTGCGCGTGCGCGAGCTGGCCAAGGCTTGCGGCGAGGCGTGGCTCAAAACCGAGGCAGGAGGCGCAGCATGAACGAGTTGCCGGAATTCGGCGGCCGCAAATCGATCCAGGTCAAGGTCGAGGCCGGAAAGAGCTATTGGTGGTGCGCCTGCGGGCGCTCGAAGTCGCAGCCGTTCTGCGACGGCTCGCACAAGGTCACGAGCTTCACGCCCATCGAGTACAAGGCCGAGAAGTCGGAAGACGTCTGGTTCTGCTCGTGCAAGCGCAGCGCCAAGAAACCCTTCTGCGACGGCAGCCACAAGAAATACGCGATGGGGTGACAAAGTTAGGCGAAGCTCACCCCGCCAACTATTCCCCTCCCCCTTGCGGGGAGGGGTTAGGGGTGGGGGTCGTGAGATCTGGATTGCGGTGATGACAACAAGAAGCGACTCCCGAATCTGGGCGAAGCGTGATCGATCGATTGTGTTGCCACCGCAAGCTGCTCACGCATGTTCAATGTGTTCCGCACCAACCGAGGCAGAACGAAAGCTTTGGTGGCATTTGCGTCATCGCCTCGCGCCTACTGGGACGCATTTCCGTCGCCAGGTTCGGATCGGTCGCTACATCGCGGATTTCGCAAGTTATAAATCGAAACTGATCATCGAAGTCGATGGCAGCCAGCATGCTGCACGTGCGACTCAAGATTTGAACCGCACCGCGCTGTTCGAAGCAAATGGCTATCACGTCCTGCGCTATTGGAACAATGATGTTTTGGCCAACATTGATGGCGTGCTTGAGGACATTCAGCGGGCTATAACGACGACCCCAACCCCCGACCCCTCCCCGCAAGGGGGAGGGGAGAAGTAAGCCGATGCCCGATCTCCTGCTCGAATTCTTCTCCGAGGAAATCCCCGCCCGCATGCAGGCGAAGGCGGCCGACGATCTGCGCAAGCTTGTCACCGACCGGCTGGTCGCGGCTGGGCTCGCCTACGAAGGCGCGAAAGCCTTTGTCACGCCGCGCCGCCTCGCGCTCTCGGTGCACGGCGTGCCCGCGCGCCAGCCCGACGTCAAGGAGGAGAAGAAAGGCCCGCGCGTCGGCGCGCCCGAGAACGCCATCGCCGGATTTGTCAAAGCCGCCGGGTTGAAATCGATCAGCGAAGCAAAGGTGCAGCCCGACAAGAAGGGCGACTTTTACATGGCGACGATCGAGAAGCCGGGCAGGGCGGCGATCGAGGTGATCGCGGAAATCGTGCCCGAGGTGACGAAGACTTTTCCCTGGCCGAAATCCATGCGCTGGGGTGCGACCGAACTCAATTGGGTCCGTCCGTTGCATGCCATCATCGCGACCTTCGGGCCGGAAACCGAAGAGCCGGAGGTCGTGAAGTTCTCCGTCGATGGCATCGATGCCGGAAACACCACCTTCGGCCACCGCTTCATGGCGCCCGCGCCGATCACGGTGAAGCGCTTCGACGATTACGTGCAGAAGCTCCAGGCCGCCAAGGTCGTGCTCGATCCGGCGCGCCGCGCCGAGATGATCCTGCACGACGCCAAGAATCTCGCCTTCGCGCAAGGCTACGACCTGGTCACCGACGACGGGCTTCTGGCGGAAGTCGCCGGCCTGGTCGAATGGCCGGTGGTGCTGATGGGTGAGTTCGACCAAAGCTTCCTCGAAATCCCCGACGAGGTGATCCGCGCCACCATCCGCAACAACCAGAAATGTTTCGTGCTGCGCGACCCGAACACAGCAAAGCTCGTCAACAAGTTCATCCTGGTCGCCAACATCGAAGCCGCCGACGGCGGCAAGGCCATCGTCGCCGGCTGCGAGCGCGTGATCCGCGCGCGGCTCGCCGACGCGAAATTCTTCTACGAGACCGATCTCAAGACGCGGCTCGAAGACCGCCTGCCGAAATTCGAGCACATTGTGTTCCACGAAAAACTCGGCACGCAAGCCGAGCGCATCGAACGCATCGTGCGGCTCGCCAAGGAACTCGCGCCCATCGTCAAGGCCGACCCGAAAAAGGCCGAGCGCGCCGCGCGGCTGTGCAAGGCCGACCTGCTCACCGAAGTGGTCGGCGAATTTCCCGAAGTGCAGGGTCTGATGGGCCGCTACTACGCCGAGGCGCAGGGCGAGGACGAAGCCGTCGCCCACGCCATCGAGGACCACTACAAGCCGAAAGGGCCCGACGATCTCGTGCCCGCCGATCCGGTCTCCGTCGCGGTCGCGCTCGCCGACAAGCTCGACATCCTCACCGGCTTCTGGGCGATCGACGAAAAGCCGACAGGTTCAAAAGACCCGTATGCACTCCGCCGCGCGGCGCTCGGAATTACTCGCATTATTCTCGACAACACACTAAGGCTGAAGTTGCGTGATATCTTCATGCAGCATCTTCTACGAAGCCCTGATTTGATTGCATCTATCGACCAAACGCGTAGGCGAGATAATAGGCTTCTCGCCATAGATGAACTGCTTTCCTTCTTCGCCGACCGCCTGAAAGTGCAGCTTCGCGAGCAGGGCGCCAGGCACGATCTTGTCGACGCGGTCTTCGCGCTCGAAGGCCAGGACGATCTGCTCCTGATCGTCCGCCGCGTCGAGGCCTTGGGAAAATTCCTCGACACCGACGACGGAAAAAATCTGCTCGCCGGCTACAAGCGCGCCACCAACATCATCCGCATCGAGGAGAAGAAGGACAAGCGCGAGTACACCGACGCGCCCGATCCGAAGCTTTACAGCCAGGTCGAGGAGAAGGCGCTGGCCGCCGCCATCGACACCGCCAAGACCGAAGCCTCGAAGGCGGTGGCCGCGGAGGATTACGCCGCCGCCATGCGCGCCATGGCCAAGCTGCGCCCGCACGTGGATGCTTTCTTCGAATGGGTCACGGTCAATGTCGACGACAAGGGCTTGCGCGAAAACCGCCTGAAACTGCTCAACGAGATCAGACAAGCCACCCGCGCCGTCGCGGATTTTTCGAAGATCGAAGGATGAAATCGACCCGCTCTCTTTTCACCTCTCCCCGCGAGCGGGGAGAGGTCGACCGCCAAAGCGAAAGCGAAGGCGGTCGGGTGAGGGGGCGTCTCCGAACAGACAAACTCGCGGGGAGGGGGCCCCCCCCCCCCCGCGCCGCGGGGGGGGGCCCCCCCGGGGCGGGGGCCCCCCGCCCCCGCGACCGTGCTCACCGCGAACAACACCGTCGTCAACACGATCGATTATCGCAACACCGGCGTCATCCTGCGCGTCGTCCCGCGC